>Ga0102588_1000114_pt1 | contig 134574 bp, 143 predicted proteins | sample AraplaMF_Col_mMS_FD_76854 | JGI IMG/M metagenome (GOLD analysis project Ga0102588, IMG submission 76854) | Arabidopsis root microbial communities from the University of North Carolina, USA - plate scrape MF_Col_mMS (SPADES assembly) (version 2) | ecosystem: Host-associated > Plants > Roots >...
GCCAGAAGCGGCGGGCCGAGGCGGCGCGGGTGCGCTCAGTGATGGCGCAGGCGCTGTCGGCGGCCGGACTGTTGCGGCAGGGGCTGGAGGCGATCGGTGCGGGCCTGGCGGGTGAGCGGGCGGCGGCCGCTGTCGGCATCAAGCTGCAGGCTGAAAATGTCGCGGCGGAGGATGCCGGTGCGGGTCGCGAAGGTGTAGTGCGGAGAGAAGCGGGTGTTGGCTGCGGGGCCGAGCAGACGGCGCGCGATGTCAATGCACCGGCTACCGGTGAGATAGCGGATGTCGCCACTGGAGGCAGAGTTGGCGAGGGGCGGGAGATGCCGCTGGGTGGCGCTCTGGCGAAGGTGCTTGCGCGCCAGGTGGCCTGGACGGATGATGCCTCGGATGCCTCGGATGCCTCGGATGCCTCGGATGCCTCGGATGCCTCGGATGCCTCGGATGCCTCGGATGCCTCGGATGCCTCGGATGCCTCGGATGCCTCGGATGCCTCGGATGCCTCGGATGCCGTGCTTGCCATCCAGACGGGTGAAGCGATTGCGGCCAACATCGACTTGTCACTTATGGTCATCGGCGACGATGGCTCTTCGGCTGAAGCCTGTTGCACTCCGGCGGAAATTGCTGCGGAGGCGGAGCCTGTTCAGAGTGTTGCCGTTGGCGGCGCTTCGGGTTCTCTGGCCGCTTCGGCTCCCGTCCACCCAAATCAACCCGCAAACACACCAACGGAGGTCTGGCCGATGCGGCTTGATGCCGGGCTTTCGGCGCTTGAGAGGCTGGAGCGGATCGGCGGGCCGTTGCTGGAGGGGTTTCCGGGGGCGCTAAGGGATTGGGCGCTCATCGGGCGGCTGGAACAGATGGCGCCGGATGGAGATTGGCGGACGTGGCTGCTGCTTGGCGGGCGCGGGTCCGGCAAGACGCGGGCGGGGGCGGAATGGGTGCATGCCGTGGCAAGCGCCGGTCAGCGTTCGGATCTGAGGATCGCGCTGGTGGCCGAGACGCTGGGCGATGCGCGTGAGGTGATGATCGACGGTATGTCCGGGATCTGCAGGATCGCGCGGCGCAACCGGCCGGAATTCGAGATTTCGCGGCGCAGGCTGGTCTGGCCGAATGGCGCGGTGGCGCAGGTGTTTTCCTCCGAGGATCCCGAGAGCCTGCGCGGGCCGCAGTTTCATCTGGCCTGGTGCGACGAGCTGGCGAAATGGAAGCATGGGCAGGAGACTTGGGACATGCTGCAATTTTCCCTTCGGCTCGGCACCGCGCCGCAGCAGCTGGTGACGACGACGCCGCGGCCGGTGCCGTTGCTGAAGGCGCTGATTGCCGATGAGGGCACGCGGCTGACGCGGATCAGCACGCTTGCCAACCGCGCCAATCTGGCGCCGGGTTTCATCGATGCGCTGTCGGCCCGCTATGGCGGCACGCGGCTCGGGCGCCAGGAGCTCGACGGCGAGCTGATCGAGGACCGCGAGGACGGGCTGTGGAAACGCGGGCAGATCGAGGCGCTGGTGATGCGGGTGACCGGTGCCCTGAGACGCATCGTCGTGGCGGTCGATCCGCCGGCGGCGGCCGGCGCGCAATCCTGCTGCGGCATCGTGGTCGCAGGTATCGAGCTTTCCGGCCGGGCGGTGGTGCTGGCGGATTGCTCGGTCGAGGGCTTGAGTCCGGCCGGATGGGCGGGTGCGGTGGTGCGTGCCTATCAGCGTTTCGGCGCCGACCGGGTGATCGCCGAGATCAACCAGGGCGGCGACATGGTCTGCGCCATGCTGAAGAGCATCGATGCGACGCTGCCGGTCTCGACGGTCAGGGCGACGCGGGGGAAATTTCTAAGGGCGGAGCCGGTGGCGGCACTCTACGAGCAGGGCCGGGTGGTGCATGCCGGGCGCTTTACGGCGCTGGAGGACCAGATGTGCGATTTCGGCCCGGACGGGCTCTCGAACGGCCGCTCGCCGGACCGGCTGGATGCGCTGGTCTGGGCGCTGACGGCACTGGTTCTGGACGGCGGCGGCGAGCCGCGGGTGAGAGGGATATGACGGTTCGCCGCTCGCCTTTTGCGCCCTGGCAGTTTATCGCTGCTTCGGCGGTTCTGACGGGCGCGGTGCTTCGCGCACCGGGCGGACCTGGCGCCACTCGTTTTCCATCTGGTCGACGAGGTGCTGGGGAATGGTGGGTTGCGGCTGGGTATCGGTCGTTTGCATCGGTCTCCTCTCCGGCGTGACGGCCAATCGGCTGGGCCGCGGCTTGTCGAAAGCCTGTGGCGCTGCGGCGATAGGAAACGCATGACACAGCTTAAATACGCTGTAAATCAGGGGCTTAAACGCTTTAAACGATTGAAATTATTTTAATCGATTAAGGCCAGGACGATTTTCATGGTTATCCACATCGACCGCCGATACTTTTTCGATCAGGTGCGCGGCACGCTCTTCAAGGGCAGCCTGCAGCAGCAGCAGGTGGAGGGCATCAACGCCATCCTCGACTATTGGGAGCGGCATCACGACCGCGCCGATCCGCGCTGGCTCGCCTATATCCTGGCGACCGCCTTTCACGAGACCGCCTATACGATGCAGCCGGTGCGCGAAACGCTGGCGGCGAGCGACGAGAAGGCGGTGGAGATCCTCGACCGGGCCTATGCCGCGGGCAAGCTTTCCTGGTTGAAGACGGTCTACTGGCTGCCCGACGAGGACGGCAAGAGCTGGCTGGGGCGCGGCCTGGTGCAGCTGACGCACAAGCGCAATTACGAGGCGATGAGCAGGCTGACGGGGATCGACCTGGTGGCCGATCCGGCGCGCGCCATGGAGATGCAGACGGCGGTGACCATTCTCGTCGAGGGGATGATCGCAGGCAGCTTCGCGCCGCACAAGCTTGCCGATCACCTGAATGCCGAGAAGGCCGACTGGGTGAACGCGCGGCGCATCGTCAACGGCACCGACAGGGCCGAAAAGCTCGCCGAGTACGGCCGGACCTTCCATGCGGCCTTGCGCCGCGACGGCGTCTGCGGGCTGTGGCAGCGGTTGATGGCCTGGCTTTCGCATGCTATCGCCCGGCGCAGCTGAGCCTCGCCGTTGAATGAACCAGGGAGAACCCGCGTGATCCGCCACATCGTTTTCTTCACCGCACCGGAAGAAAATCGCGAGGCGGTGCGCAACGGCCTGTCGCGGCTGACCGGCATTCCGCACGCGCTGACGCTGGAAATCGGCGAAAACCTGAAATCCGACCAGTGGGGCAATGCGGTCGATTTCATCGTCTATGGCGAGTTCGCCGACGAGGCGGCACTGGCGGCCTACAAGGCGCATCCGGATTACGAGCTTTCGACCAGAACGGTGAAGCCGCTGCGCGACACGCGGGTGGCGGCGGATTTTGATAGCGGGCTGGCGGTGAAGGTGCCGGTTGGCGGCTGATAAGTCTTTATCACGCTGCGTTGATGCTTTCGATGCCATATGTTATAAGAAGCATATGCCGCCTGCGACATTGATCTACGATCGAAAGCTGCTTTTGCCGGAAGGCACGATTTTGCAGATCAGGATATGGCGATTGCCGCAGGCAAATGTCGAACGGCCGCATGGGTTGAAATATTCCCTATTTTACGGGAGGCCGGGCGAGCGCATCATCGGCTACGACAATGAAGCCGGCAAAGGCGACCACCGGCATTATCGCGACCGCGAGGAACCCTATGTCTTCGAAACCATGGACACGCTGATCGCCGATTTCGAAGCGGATGTGAGAAGGGAGATCGGGCATGAGTGAAGTAAAGCTGCATATTGCCGGGCTCAACGATTTCTTTTCGCAGGCGCGGGACGCGGCGCGCGAAATCGATGCGGGGGATCTGCGCGAGCGCCCCGCGGCGATCGGCTTCGAGAGCATGGAACTGCTGCTCAAGGTGCTGACGTCCAATCGCTGGCAGCTGCTGCGCAGGCTGAAGCAGAGCGGCGAAAGCTCGATCCGCCAACTGGCAGTGGCGCTGGGGCGGGACTACCGCGGCGTTCATGCCGACGTTCATGTGCTGATCGATGCCGGGCTGATCGCCCGCGACGGCCAGGGGCTCGTTTCCGTGCCTTGGGAAAAGATCACGGCTGAAATGGCGATCGATATCGCGGCTTAGGGCGCCAAAGTTTCTATGCTGGGTCTGAGTCATTCACCGCGCGGACGCGCGGTGGCTGGATTCCTGTGACGAGCACAGGAATGAGGGAGAGCGTGGGGGTGCGTCACCCTCTCATCTCCAGCCTTTCAACAAGGGACATCATCATGAATATCCGGTCTTTCCTGCCATGGGCGGGGCGTGGTGCCGTGGCCGAGAAGAAGGCGGCGGGGTCTTTGTTGTCGCTGGCGGCGCAGGGGCAGGCGAGCTGGACGGGGCGGTCCTATGCCGCACTGTCTCGCGAAGGGTTCATGAAGAACCCGGTGGCGCATCGCTGTGTCAGGCTGGTGTCGGAGGCGGCGGCGGCCGTGCCGTGGCTGATCTATGAGGGCGAGCGGGAGCGGCCGGAGCATCCGGCGGCCGCGCTGCTGCGCCAGCCGAACGGGCGGATGGGCGGGCCGGATTTTTTCGAGGCGCTCTATGGTCATCTGCTGCTGTCGGGCAATGCCTATGTCGAGCCGCTGATGGTGGGTGCGGCGCTGCGGGAGCTGCATCTGCTGCGGCCCGACAGAGTGAGCGTCGTCGAGGGGCGGGACGGGTGGCCGGAGGCTTATGACTATAGAGTCGGCGGCGCGGTGAGGCGGTTTGCGGCGGAGGCCGAGGGGGTGGCGCTCTTGCACCTGAAACTCTTTCATCCGCTCGACGATCATCTCGGCTTTCCGCCGCTGGCGGCGGCGCAGGTGGCGCTCGATCTTTCCAATGCGGCGGCGACCTGGAACAAGGCGCTGCTCGACAATTCGGCCCGTCCCTCCGGCGCGCTGGTCTATCAGCCGAAAGAGGGCGGCAATCTTTCGCCCGATCAATATGAGCGGCTGCGCCAGGAACTCGACGACGGCTATTCCGGGCCGATGCGCGCCGGACGGCCGCTGTTGCTCGAGGGCGGGCTCGACTGGAAGGCGATGGGGCTTTCGCCGAAGGACATGGATTTCGTCGAGGCGCGCAATGGCGCGGCCCGCGACATCGCGCTCGCCTTCGGCGTGCCGCCGATGCTGCTCGGCATTCCCGGCGACAACACGTTTGCCAATTACCAGGAGGCGAACAGGGCTTTCTATCGCCTCACCGTGCTGCCGATGCTGACGCGGACGGCGGCCTCGCTTTCGGCCTGGCTGGCAGGCGCTTATGGCGATGGTCTCAGGCTCGAGCCGGATCTGGACAGGGTGGCCGGCCTTTCGGCTGAGCGCGGGGAGCTGTGGGCGCGGGTGGGGGCGGCGGCGTTTCTGACGGATGAGGAGAAGCGGGAGGCGGTGGGGTATTGACCCGTGGCTGCCAGCCTGTGAAGCCTATGGCAATTTTGCAGAGGGGGGGGCGCTGTGGATTTCGAGGGCATCGAGGGGCTGAGCTATGTGCCGGGCTTTCTGGCCGGGCAGCCGGCGGACGAGGTCTGCCGTGCGCTCGATGCCGGCGATTGGGACACGACGCTGAAGCGGCGGGTGCAGCATTTCGGGTATCGCTATGACTACCGGGCGCGGTCGGTGCCTGATGATGCGCGGCTGGGGCCGTTGCCGGTTTGGCTTGGCGATCTGGCGCGGCGGCTGGTGGAGGATGGGCATTTTGGGGCGCTGCCGGATCAAGTGATCGCCAATGAATATCTGCCGGGGCAGGGGATCAGTGCGCATGTCGATTGCGAGCCGTGTTTTGGTGGCGTGATTGCGTCGCTGAGTTTGCTCTCGGCCTGCGAGATGGTGTTTCGGCATCGCGACAGTGATGCGCGGCGGAGCGTGGTGCTGGAGCCCGGGTCGCTGCTGGTGATGCAGGGGGCGGCGCGGTACGACTGGACGCATGAGATACCGGCGCGGGCCTCTGACATTGTCGATGGCGTCAGGCGGATGCGCGGGCGGCGGGTTTCGCTGACTTTCAGGACCGTGGTGCTGGGATAGGTGATTGAGGCCGGGCGGCGATTTTGTTATACGTCGTATTACAAAATGGAGATACCGCCATGTCCAAGCCTGTTCTTTCCGACCCGATCGCGCTCCGCCTTCCCGAGGATATGCTGAAGGATATCGAGACGATTGCCAGGGCGACCGAGCGGACGCGCAGCTGGGTGATCGTGCGGGCGCTGAAATATTATCTGCAGCAGGAGGGGAACGATATCCTCGATATCGCTGCCGGGCTGGACGATGTCCGGGCGGGGCGGATTGTCGATGCGGATACGGTTTTCAGCGAGCTTGAGCGGTTGTCGAAGGACGATGCCGCCTGATGAGAGTTCACTTTGCTCTTCGCGCGACCCTCTTCCTGCGATCCGAGCAATCCTATATCGCGCGCTTCAACAAGCCGGCGGCGCGTGCTGCAATCGCCTCGATCCGCAAGGCCGCTGCGATTCTCGGCGACTACCCGCATGCAGGCGCACTCGTCACCGCTGTTTCGGGCGTGAGGCGGTATACCGCGGCCCCGTATCATATCGACTACATCATCGAGCAGGGCAGCGTGATCATCGTTTCCATCCGCCACGGACGGCAACAGGATCCGGACGCGGACTTCGAAGATGACGACGATTTCGAGGTTCCCGGCGAGAGCTGAGGCGCGCCGTTGAATCACCCTCTCAAGCGCCTGACTCGATCTGCGAGATCTCGGGCGTAAGCGATTCAAACAATTCAGGGAAAATTGGACCTCCCGGGATGCGCGAGATGCGCCGGGCGGGTTTTGACGCGTCCGTTTGGCGCGTTGCTGCCTGCCGGGATGGCGGGCGCTTTACCCGGGAGGCCTGGAGATGGCTGACTTTTCCAATGATGGCGGGCTGTGGGCGAGCCGGGCGCTGGGCGCTTCGGCGGGGGCGGCGGTGTCGCTGATCTATCTCTTGCCGAAGAGCAGGCGCGAGGCGGCGAGCCGGTTTTTCTCCGGGCTCTCCTGCGGGCTGATCTTCGGTGGTCCCACGGGGATCTGGCTGGCGGAGCGGCTGGGGATTGCCGACCGCCTCTCGGCCTCGGAAGTCATGCTGTCGGGTTCGGCGGCCGCGAGCCTCTGTGCCTGGTGGGGGCTGGGCGTTTTGGCGCGGGTGGCGCGGCAGCTACGAGCGAATAGTGAGTAGCGAATAGCGAATAGTTTTAGGGATTGCGGAGGCCAGTGGCGGGCCGCACTCCCCGCTATTCGCTATTCGCTATTCGCTATTCGCTATTCGCTATTCGCGACCGCAATCCCCCCACCAGCTTTTCTCATTCCACAATCAGGAGCACCAACCATGGCCGCATCGCTCGTGGGCGCGCAGACGCGCAAATTTGCCAATCTGGAGCTGCGCGGGGTCAGGCGCGACGGGACATTTTCGGGTTATGCGAGCGTCTTCGGCGAGGTCGATCTCGGCAAGGATCAGGTGGAGCGCGGGGCGTTTCGCAGGTCGCTGTCGGAGCGCGGCGCGGAGGGCGTCAGGATGCTCTTCCAGCACGATCCATCCGAGCCGATCGGCGCCTGGAAGACCATCCGCGAGGACGGGCGGGGGCTTTATGTCGAGGGCGTGCTGGCCGATGGCGTGGCGCGGGCCCGCGAGGTGCATCAGCTGATCAAGAGCGGGGCGCTGGACGGGTTGTCGATCGGCTTTCGGACCGTCAGGGCGCGCACCGATGCCAAGAGCGGTGTCAGGCGGATCATCGAGGCGGATCTCTGGGAGATCTCGGTGGTGACCTTCCCGATGCTGCCTTCGGCGCGCGTGCAGAACATCAAGAATGCGCGGTGGTTCCGCGACAAGGAGACCGAGCTCGTCCGCGCCATGCGCCGGGCGGCACGGCAGATGCTGACCGAAACCTTCAGATAGGATTTTCACATGAGCGATATGACTGCGAGGACGGCGCCCGAGATCAAGGCTGTGCCGGAGACGATGACGGCTGCCTTCGACGATTTCATGGAAGCCTTCGAGGCCTTCAAGGAAACCAACGACCGGCGCCTCGGCGAGATCGAGGCGAAGTTTACCGACGATGTGGTGACGCGCGACAAAATGGACCGCATCAACCGCGCCATGGACGACCAGAAGAAACTTATCGACCAGCTGGTGCTGAAGAAGGCGCGGCCGCCGCTCGGGCGTTCGGGTGCCGGCGCTTCCGACAACGGCGAGCACAAGGCGGCCTTCGAAACCTATATCCGCCGCGGCGACGAGGCGGGGCTGCGCGAGATCGAGGCGAAGGCGATGTCATCGGGTACGGGTGCCGACGGCGGCTATCTGGTGCCGCCGGAGACCGATACCGAGATCGGCCGGCGTCTCTCGGTGGTTTCGCCGATCCGGGCGCTGGCGACCGTGCGGCAGGTTTCCGGCTCGGTGCTGAAGAAGCCGTTCTCGACCTCGGGCATGGCGTCCGGCTGGGTGGCCGAGACGGCGGCGCGGCCGCAGACCGGCAATGCCCAGCTTGCCGAACTCTCCTTCCCGACGATGGAACTCTATGCGATGCCGGCGGCGACGCAGGCGCTGCTTGACGATGCCGCCGTCGATATCGAGGCCTGGATTTCGGGCGAGGTCGATACGGTCTTTGCCGAGCAGGAAGGCACGGCTTTCGTTTCCGGCGACGGCACCAACAAGCCGAAGGGGTTTCTCGCCTATGCGGCGGTCGCCGAGGGCAGCTGGAGCTGGGGCAATCTCGGCTATATCCCGACCGGGGCGGCCGGCGCCTTTGCCGCGAGCGGCGCGTCCGACGTGCTGGTCGATGCCATCTACGCGCTGAAGGCGGGATACCGCCGCAACGCCAATTTCGTCATGAACCGCAAGACTCAAGGCATGGTACGCAAGCTGAAGGATGCCGACGGCCGCTACATGTGGCAGCCGCCGGCAGCGGCGGGCCAGGCGGCGACGCTGATGGGGTTTCCGGTCACGGAGGCAGAGGACATGCCGGATATTGCCGCCGGCTCGCTGTCGATCGCTTTCGGGGATTTCCGGGCAGGCTATCTGGTGGTCGATCGCACCGGGGTGCGGGTGCTGCGGGATCCCTATTCGGCGAAGCCCTATGTGCTGTTTTACACGACCAAGCGGGTGCGCAATGTGTGTATTGTGCATAAAACAGGCAGCAGCGCTAAGCAAGCACTTTTTCCAGCAAGAACAGTGCACTAGCCGACTGTGAAAGAGTTGGCTGCTTTGGCAGTCTTTGCTCGTCCTTCCTGAAAACTGGAACTAGTTTACTCCTGTAAGTTGAAACAGGAGATAACGATGCTTACTGAAGTTGAAACGATAAAGGCAGACACGAAGCTCGGATTTCGTGTCTGGGGAGTGTTCGATGGAGAAGTTTTTGACCGTACTTGGCCGTCTGCTGCTGCTTGGTCTGCTTGGCGGCGTTGCAATGAACGTCGATATCCAATTGAAGTCCGTGGCATGGCTAGCGAGGTCGCATGATGTTGCTGGTAACTGTGGAGCAGCAAGCGGTTTTGATCGCGAATAACCGCAACAAGGATGCCGATCATATCCCGGTCGTGAAGCTTTTCACGCCATGGGCATCAGCAACATGGCTCATCGTAGACATGGAGCCGGATGAAGACATGATGTTCGGACTTTGCGATCTCGGACATGGCTATCCTGAACTCGGCTATGTCCTGCTAAGCGATCTGGAAGAACTGAGAGGGCCAGGTGGTTTGCAAGTCGAACGTGACCTGCATTTCAGGCCAACGCGACCCCTGTCGGAATATACGATCGCTGCTCGTGCAGCTCGCCGCATAGTGGACGTTTGATGCAATGATGGCCCGGTCATTCCGGGCCATCATCATGATCTTTAAGGCATGTCTTGCCGTTGGGTGTGATCCGAGCACGAGGCTTTGCCCAATTGCCCATAGCATCGAGTTCGACCCAGCCTAGGTCGCGAGCCTCAAGTGCGGTCTTGAGACCTACATCCTTTGGTAAGTTCTTCCAGCGCCCAAGCCGCAAATGCTCCAGAAGCACTCTGATCCGTGCTGTTTGCATTCGCGTTTCCTCGTGAACGTATTCGCTAACTTATCCTCAGCGAGACTGTTCCGACGGCCTGGACTTTTTATGGGATTTTGATTGGACACAACCGATATCGTAGCGTACTAAGTATTATCGGCAGCCCAGAATACGAGGCTCGTTGCCGCTGTGAGTTTAGCCTTGCGCCCCAATACTATGGAGGATGCAAAGATGGAGCGGAACTCTGTCAATGTTGATTTCAAAGACAATCGATGGTGGGTACGCGTCGTTGAGAACGGTACTGTAACCGAGAAAGATTTCCTGCTCGAAAGTTACGCCCGGAGTTGGGCAAGCGGCCAGAAGGCCCGATTGAGGCTTTCCAGCGAGAACGCTGAAGCGGCAGAGTAGTCATACCGCACCTCCGTTCGCCAGCTTGAACAACAGCGCTTCTTGCTTATTGCGAAACGCTAGAACCCACTGATGGGCTTCGAGATCGTAGCCAACGGGTGCGATGTAGGACTTGTGCTCGCTGGCCAGTTTTTGCCATTCCTGCGCGGCGTCATCGTACACTTGCTGAACATCGGCAACGCTCTCAACTGCGTCAATTCGAACCTGTACCGGCTTTTGCAAGATCGAGTACCAGTGACGCCACCACTTGGTCTGCGCATCGGCGTGGAGCTTGTAGTGGCTGCTTTTGTGGCTCGCTGTCTTTTGGGTGAAAGCCGTCATGATCGAAATCATTCCTGCCAATACATTGCCGAGGTTCGAGGCTGGCGGTGAAGAAGCGTTCAAATAACCACCCGCGCTGAGTAGATTTTGCATCGGAGCGGACATTGCCTGCTGCTGTGCGATTTGATTGTTGGTGAGAGCCTGTGCGACGAGCGACTGATGAAGCGGATTGTTGTTCATGCTGCACCTCCCGACTTAGCGAAAGCCTTGCGTGCAACGTTGAAGTGATTGCCAATCATGCGCTGCTTTGCCATGAAGTCGATTTCCTGCTTCATTCTCGGTTTTTTTTCCGGCGCGCAGAACATCGAATCCCAACTGTGCTGCTGAAACCATTCGGCCCAGACTTTGTCATCGGCTTCCATTTCGGCTTTACGCATGTTCCAGCGATTGAGCCCGCCGAAGCGCGATAGATAACGGCGAGCCTCGTAGATTGCGAGGAAGATGAGTCTGGCCACCTTGTTCATGCTGCACCTCCCGACAAAAACTTGGACATTGAACCGAGGGCGTCGTGTACGTTGCCGTATTCGTCGCGGAGATAACGCGCTTCGGGTCTGTCTTCAGTCACATCGAGCCATTCCGAGTGCTGATCTACACGGTAGTGTGTGATGCGATGCGTGCCAAAGTCATCGCAATAGATTTCATAGGCGCGGATGACTTTGCCCGGATGAACGTCTTTCAGGTCATCGGGATTTGTTTCGCTCGGCTGTGATGCGAGCGTGTCGATGTAGTGGTAACAGTTTGGATCACGACGAAGCGCGATGCTGATCTTGAACGCAAGTAGGCCGATAATAGCACCGGCTAGCAGATATGAGATAAGGTAGGTCATTGAAAACTCCGAAAATTGACTTCGGAGTATTTACCTATCGAGTGCGAAATCAGCCCGGAAACGGCTGTATTTGAGCCCGTTTCATCGTGCCAGCAGTGGGCTAACGAAAAGCAAGAAGCCCATCGTGGCGATAAAGCCGATCCACGCAAAACCCATCAGCATGCCAAAGGCATCACCGGGTTGTTGAACGACGAACTTGCCAGCGAGTCTAAGGCCGAACCAAACCACGCTTGCGATCTGAAAGAAGAACCAAGCTAGGAACAAGAACGCTGCGATGTTAATTGCAAGGGAAACCATACTAACCTCCGACAAAACAGCAGCCGTATTGCCAGCGCTTTCAAAGGGCAAGAAGTCAAAATTAGAGAGCAAAAAGCCCGTTGAAATGACTGAACAACGGGCTCTTCACATTCGGAGGAAAACAAAAAGATTTTGAGCAGCTTTTTGTATTCGTATTTAGTCCGCAACAGCGTTCTGCTTGAGTTCTGCGACCCATTGCTCCACCGACAAAACTTCTACGATTGTGGGTTCGATAACGACCCTCGGTCTTGGGTCAGATCGCTTTGGCAATTGCTTGAGCGGTCGTGTTGGCTCGCGTAGTTCGATATTCGTAACTGTCCAAGGTTTGCTAGGATCGAGACGCTTGAAATTCATTTGTCTGCGCAAACCAGTGGTCGCCATTGCGCCAGACGTTTCAGCCCATTTTATCAATTCGTCTTTCGTGATTTGCCATGCAGCGCCTTCATTGCGCTTCATCCGATAATGGCGTTGAACCATGCTTAGGATTTCGTCTTTGGTCAATTTTTGTGTTCCTCGTGCGACTACGGGAGAGACGTAATTATCCCTCCCGTTTGAGCAGCCAGATCGTGATGTGTGATCCGTTCGTACTTATCAAATTACAGCCGTAGCTTTAGAGGTGCGATATTTGATTTTGTCGTGTTGCACGACATTTTGCTTCACTTAAAGTGAGGAGAAACGTGCAACGTTTTATGCCTTATTATAGGTCTAATTCGTTGCATGAGCACGAGGACAAAACGGAAGCGGAGCTCGGAAACAGAATGGCAAAAGCTGCAATTAATTGGCAGAAACAAATTGAACTCCAAAACACGGCCAGTGTATAAATAGACAGTGAACATGAAGTCTTGGAAACGAAGTGTTTACGCTTCGTCTAAGGCAGCAAGTTCATACCTCAAAAGAACGAATATGGACCCTGCTTGTTTTCCAAGACGCAAGCAGGGTTCGCCGTTTTTATAATGAGGTTTTAAAATGAATTTCGATACCATCAATTTGCAATATGTCAGCGCATGCGCAGGATCAGGTAAAACCACAGCAGCGCTATCGACAATGATCAACGGAGTAATCCGCACCGGTCAAAAATACATTCTCGCGCAGCCAACAAAGGAACTGATCAACAGCACGCTTCACCGCTTGTCATTTCAGGCGACAGGGAAGCCGATCAAGTACCGCGCAATCACATCGGACACAAACCCGCAAGAGGTACGTTCCGAGTTCATCAAAGCCGTTCTCGCTGGCGAAGAAGATATCATCCTCACAACGCATGCAACGATGCTCTCTTGCTGGAAGATCGCAGGTAAGAGCAAGTGGCATCTGATTGTTGACGAAATCCCAAGCGTTGATCAGTCGTTCGAAGAAAACCTGTCGATGACATGGAATGACTGGACGCAACATATCATGGTCGAAGATAACCCGGATGCAGACGGCGTGCTTGACGTGCATGTTCGCCCTGAAAGCATGGCGATTGCTGAGAAGTGGGCATACAACAAGCCCAACGACAGCGTGATCAAGGTTACGCAGCCGTTTTGGCAGATGGCCGTGAATGAAGCTTACGAACTTCATGTTGACCGCGCAAACTGGCAACGTGCTGGCTACCAAGATACGGCATATTTGACCGCGCACGGCACGCTAGCGCCGATTGTTTTCTCCGGTTGGGAGAAAGTCACGATCATGGGCGCTAACTTCGAAAACTCGCTGATGTATCGTATCTGGCAGCGCAAGGGCGTCACGTTCGCCGCAGACACGACTATTGTTGTCAGCGCACCTACGCATAGCGAAAAGACCGGCAAGCGCACACGCATCAAGTACCTGACCGAAAACAACTGGTCCAAGAGCCTCCGTAACAAGATCGGTATGGACAAGCTCACCGCTGCATTGGCCTCGCATGTGCACGGCGATTACATTTGGGTTGCCAACAATGATGTCGATGACGCCGACTGGAAACTTGCCAACGGCAAGCGCCTCAAGCCCATCACGCACGGCCTGAACTCTTACATGCACCACACGCAGGCTATATTCCTCGCTGCGCTTAACGACACCCCGGCTCACTTCAAGTGGCTGCAAAAGATGTACGGCATCGAAGGCGGTGAAGTGAGCGAGGCGAAGGCTCAAGAGGCTGCTTATCAGATGGTCATGCGTACGAACCTGCGCATGCCTGATGACGACAAGCAGGTAACGTTGATCGTTGCTGACCGTCGCACTGCCGATTATCTCTGCTCGCTGCTGCCGGGATCTAAGCAAGACTTCATCGACCTGGGCATTAAGGAACTCGGCAAAGGCCAGCGCACTCGTAATAGTGTTAAGCCCGCCAAGACGGCTACGGAGCGATCACAGGAGCATCGTAAGCGCGAGGAAGCACGCTTGAAGGCGGTCGAACAGCTCGGCGCTGTAGTCCAAGAGGTCAACGGCGCTTTGCATCTGACCGATGTGCCGATCAACGTGAGTTTCGAGGAAAGCATCTACTCGACCACCTTCGCTGAGACACAGTTCAAGTCGTGGGACGAGTTCAAAGACCTCCTGCATACGGTCTGGCAGAACACAATCGCCAAGAAGGAAGACAATCTGCTGATGAGCGGTGCACGCTTTTCGGCAGATGAAAAGTCCGAGACCAAGAAGGGCTTGGATGCGTTCGTTTACAGCCAAGTCCTACAGCTGGATTTCGATGACAGCGAAATGGACCCGGATTTGGTCGCCTTCATGCTCAGCGATATCCGCCACATGACCTATAACAGTTTCAACAATGGCCGTGACGGCTTGTTCCGCTTCCGCGTTGTAATCCCTCTGGCGGCTCCTGTTGACCGTGAAGGCTACGAGACGCTGTGGGACATTATGGCCGAGCGTGTACGCGCCAACAGCTTTACAGTGGGCAAGGAGAAGTCACGGAAGGATCGAGTATCCGGCTTGGACGTATCGAAGCGCACCCCAGCAAGTTGGATGTACATGCCATCGCAAGCGAAGGTGAAGGCTAACTCGTACTGGTCCGATAATTTCGGTGTCTCAACTGCCGAAGTCTTGAACCCAGTCAAGTTCCTCAAGCGCACGCCGGTTGAACGCCCTGATTATATCGAAGTGTCCGCAGTCGATAATCGCGACGAGAAGCTGAAAGCACTCATGACAGCGATCAACGCTCCACGCGCAATGAAGAGCGATGCACTGGAAGCCGATAGTGCGCAGCGCAAGCGTGACCAGTATGCGGAGAAGCTTTCGCAGCGTTGGCTAACAGAGGAGAGCGCAGGCAACATGCTCAGCGGCATGATCCCTCGTTGGTTGGCTGAACGCGGCTTTAGCCGTGAAGAAATCAACAACTGGTACAACACCAACTTTATGAGCCGTCCCGGCTGGCAAGCGCACAAGTCGAATTGGGACAAGCAAATCAAGAAATACGTAATCTGAGAACGACAATGACAAAAGCAAAAACATTCATGAGCCCTCCACCATTCGAGGGCTCATACGACAAGAAGACGACAGTTTGGTTTCTGTACGATCATGAAATCGCACAGTGGGCAGAAGTACATGCGCATATGGCAGATACGAACGTCTGGTACACCGACGAGAAAGGCAATCTGAAAATTATCGACCACAACATGATCGATAAAACAATCGATGGTGTTCGATGGGTAATGCCTGAACCTGAATACATTTCGATGAAGTTCGATGACAAGAAGGACAAGCTTCTAATGGTGTTGGTGATGATGCTCAACGCTGGCGAAATCGCAGCACCATAAATGCGCATTTTGAGCGCTAAGACTGATGGATTCGGCGCTAAGGACTAAATACTAGCGAAGTTAAAATAAGAAGGAGAAAACTCCCAATGATCAAAAGACCACACGAATTTCCAGAGTGGATGAGCATCGTCGGCACAGTCCGATTGCTCGTAGATGCTGTAAACAAACTCGTCAGCGAAAAAGAGCAGGCGATGGTGAACAACGCCATTCTTCCCGATGCGCTTATTCCTAGCAATACCATTCATAATCCAAGCGTGCGCATCACGACAAAGCCAAATCCGCAAACGTGGGACGAGGCAATGGAAATGCTCAACGCGGCACAAGAATTCTTCGCAGCACGAACAGGTGAGGTGAAGAAATGAGCAGCAAGGAACAAAGCGAACAGCAGAAGCAAACGCGAAAACATCTGCAAGTATGAAGGCAGTTTGGGCTGCTCGTAAAGCGCAGAAGGAACACGATGCAATTCACAGCGTAATGCCGCGCAACACTCATCCGAAGAAGTTGAAGCCCTCGTTGTGGGAAGCTTTCAAGCAGTGGCTTGGAGGTGTTCTATGAGCATCGCAGATTTTGCAACGTGGCTTTCGTCATTTTCCGCTTGGTGGCTTCTGTTGCCTCTAGTTCCTGCTTTCATCGCGGGTATCGTGGAGGGTCTGAAACAATGAGCGACCTTCATATCGTTGTAGACATTTTCATGCACATGGATGCACCTGCACCAAAGCCGGAAAACGAAACACCGGCAAAGCCTCAGCGACTTGATCCGATCAAAGAACTGCGCGAGACAAGCGGCCCTATCCAGATCGACTACTCGGTTCGCTATCAGGCGGATCGCACTAACGGCTTTATGGACTTCACCAAGGCGGATCGTCGTTGGCTTAACGCGCTAATCGGTGATCTAAGAACAGTACGATTGGCAGATAAAGCCGACCGCGTAATCATGGACGGCGTTGCTAAGGCTCGCACTCGTCATTTCACCGGCCAGACATGGCAGGAGTTCATTGACGGCATTTACGCGGACAAGGTGAAGAGCGGTTACGAGTTCACGCAGAACCAGATGAAGAACCTTTGCAAGCTTGTTGGCCTCCTCAGCAAGGGCAAGACACTCGCCGGCTGTGGCTCGCTTGTCTTCAAGGAGAACGTCAGCGGTTCGGAGATTAAGCTATGAGCACTTACACGAAGGCAGTCATCGACGGTAAGACGGTCTGGCTTCCAGCACAGCAAGAGGCCATCGCATTGCCGAAGCCAGCGGTAAAGAAGCCAAAGCTGCACGAGCCGAAGCGCGTGGGCAGGCGATTTCGAGAACGTACGAGATGGTACTAATTTCTTGGAACCTCATAGCTCCACGCAGGTTAACACAGTGCCGCTCGGCGCTTTGATTAACGTCATAGAGCAGACTTGCCCAAGTCCATGCAAGTCGAGCGGCAGTTCTCAATCTGGCTACCAAACTGCGCCGTGGGAAACATCGGCGCATTTTTTTTGGAACCATTTTCAAGCTTGGACGTTCGCAATGCGTAACGTGTTCCGACCAACCGCACGTTTATCCTGCTTCCCTTCCTAGGCAGGAAATGAAAGCCCACGCTAAACTCCAGCAGCGTGGGCTTTTTTGTGCGCGAGCGAGATCGTTCCACCGGATGGGGCTGGGTTAAAGCCTAGGTTAAGTGAAACGATCTCTTGCGCAGCAGTTCAAACTGCTGCACAAGACCAGCCTACACCTTTTGCGGCTAATGTCGATGGCCTACTACCGAACGCTCATTGTGACCGCACATACAGGCCAGCCTCTTCAGCAGCCGCTATAAACGCCTCACGAGCGTCATCCGCTGGCCTTCTACCTTCGAGCACTGCCAGGCATACCCGACGAGCGCGGCTGTATTCCTCGCCGCTCTCAATCGGCCATTTGTGCAGGAGATAATAAGCGGCATCTGCGGTAGTGTAGATGGTCCGGTAAACGTTGTAGCGATCGATGTTGAGTTCGACGCCTTTGCTCCAACGCTCACTCATGAAAACCTCACCGCATTGCTCTCACCAACATGGACGACTTTCTTATCACGGATCAGCCGCATGAGACACTGATAGACGTTTTCAAGGTCATGGCCCTTGGCAACCATAGGCGGGCCAACACGTTCGAGGCTGATAAGCTTCTCGTCAGTCGCGCCCTGTTCGGTCATCACGGCAATGAAGTCGTCGTCAATTTGATCCATGATCTTCCGTATGGAACAAGTCATGAACATCGTCAAGAAGACTGTGCTAAATCAGACTTTTGAAAAATACGCACGAACGGCCGGTGCACGAACCGTGTATATCCACAGAACATACACCGGCGCCCCTCGCAGGTCGAAAGTATTATGATATCGCAATCATCAGGTCCGCAGGATCACTCGTAGCACAACCTTTAATTTGTCGGCTAGCGTTCATTAGGGTTATTCACCGCGAACATCGAGTGGGATCGTCGGAGTGTTCACGCGGCCAATGTCATCGGCAGTTTGCTTTATCTCATCAAGCACATTGAGTTTCGGCACGTTCAATCGAGAACGCCAGCTTACGACGATCTTGCCAATCGGAATGCCACGGAGGTCACGAACACCACACTCGTACATGATATCCGTGCCGACGCTGCGCATTGAAGCTCGGAGATAGGTCGATTTGATCTTCTCGATAGGCCAGACGCCGCATGCGGTATGTTCCTGATCTGGAAACAAGACCGCGTTGATTTCAGCCGTGATCGCGTTGGGTACTTTGTCGAAGTTGTCGGGGATGAAAGCAATGCCCTCGCTAACGTAGGGGCAATGCACGTTTGCATAATTCCAGGGGACACCACCAAGGCCATATGCACCGTTGCTAAACGCCCAATAGGTGGCTCTGTCCGCACGTAATGATCTGCCCAACTCATCAACTGCCCCGCACGTCGCAGCGTCGCGTGGGATGCTCTCTTGGAGGCGCTGAGCTTCTTCAACCGGGGAGGGCTGCGCATGTGAGAAGAACGCGGCCATGTTCAGCCTGTCAGTGACACTCATGTAGCCGAGAAAACCCATGCCGCCGAGCATGGCAATGATGAAGATTACGGCGATGAACGAGAAGGGATTTTTGCTGAACTTATCGACAAGAGCGACGAGCCCATTGGGGATGAATGAGAGGTCCATTTACTGCCTTTATGGAAACGCGGGAACATCCAATATTTAAACGGATGCAGCGCTTTGAGGCATCAAACGGACGGCTGGAGGTAAATACGAGCGAAGTTATTTTTCGAGGTATTTCCAATGACCGTCAGACACAAAGTGTTCGTTACCACGCCACTACTCCCGCACTTCAACAGAGCCGTTGAAGCCCTTCGACACCGTACCAATCCTAGTAGCAATGAAGAATTCGCGTTCCAGATTAGTCGTGAAATTCAAAACCAAGTAGCAAGCCAATTCGAAAAGTTCGACGGACACCCTGATCAACCAAAGAGCGTTAGGGTCGAGCGGATTGACACCGCTGAAGACTTCATTACTGCAATTGTTTCATTCGAGAGCCCAGAAGCAGCGATGCTGTTCAAACTCACCTATGGGGGCGAGTGATGAGCAAGTACCGCAACAATTTCGAAGCCAAAGTCGCAGCAAGCGTTGGTCCAACATTCAGCTACGAAACGACCAAACTCCCTTACACGCTTTCGCATACGTATCTGCCCGATTTTATCGATGAGCAGAACAAAAGCATAGTCGAAGCGAAGGGCCTTTTCGATGCAAGCGACCGCCGCAAGATGAAAGCAATCCGGCAGCAATACCCGGATTGGAACATCACCATCGTATTTCAAAATCCCGATAAAAAAATCACAAAGACGAGCCTCACGAGTTACGCGGACTGGTGCTCAAAGAATGGCATCGCGTGGAGGAAAGCATAATGAACAAGTTTCAACGGCTGGCGGGCGCAACTAAGCATATGGCTCTTTGCAAGGCCCTTGGTGGTGAAGAATTGCACAGCGAGATGGATGCTGTTTTCGCAGCGACAAAGGAGTTTAACAACGAGGGTTTCGATGCGATATTTGTTTCGTCACACGTCCGATATTTGTTGTGTGACCTACGCGTGAAGCCCGATCCAAGCAAACTCATTCATATGAGAGATTGGGCAGATCGATTCGAGACATTTTGGCTCAGTCAATCGGATAAAAGATGGAACGATTTTCTTTCGACCATGAAAGAAATTGTCGACCTGTTGAAACTAGACGAAGCGACAGACGAGTACACAAATGCTTTGATGCTGTGGAAACTCACCAATGGAGGTGAGCAATGAGTCGTGCTGTAGGCAAGTACCTCCAAGCCATCCGCGACCAGCGCTTAATCCTGGACGAGTACCGCGACTTTGAGGCGGATATCGAAATGTTTGCTCTGACGATGGCCGCTGTTAACGGCAACACGCATGTTGCTGCTTTTGGCAGTCAAATCGCTGACTACCATCACAACCTCGATGCAGCTGCCCAACGCATTAAACACGCGCTGGATATCGGTGGCGTCGTGGATATCTCGGACACAAATGTCGGCCATGACATTCGCTGTCTCATGGACGCATACAAGACCGGCGCGTTTCTCGGCAGCAAGCAACGAGCCCGCGACAATCTCCTAGCCGTGGATTTCTACGACCGCATTGGCAAGATGCCCGACGACGATATCCATGTGACTAAATTTGCGATCCCGGTATTCAGCAAGCCGAATAAGGCGATGAGCACTGATGCCCTACACATGGCGTTCAATAACCCTCAGCGGCAGAACGTGGTGTTGGCGAGTTTCAAGGACAACAAGGAAGCGGTGGCGTATCGATTGGCGGTGAAGTGATTTGACCGTGGCGTCACCTACGGCTTTGGCTCGATATCAAGCAGTTCACGCATCACTAGTTCCTGCTTATATTCCTCGGCCCATTTGATCGTAAGCATTGCCGAAGGCGCGTAGATTACGCGCGTCTGTGGATCACCGAAGGTTCCATCTTTCTTCGCATTCGCAACCTCAAGCACTTTTGTGTCGATGCTGCATCCACCAATGACAACTGGCGGATTGGCCTTGATCGTGATCTGTACTTTTCTGGCCGGGCCGTTTTTCCATTCGGTAGCATTTTCTCGATAGCGGAATTTCTTTTCATATACAGTTGGGCCTTGTGTCGAGAGGACAGTGGCTAGATCGACGCCAAAGTCCGCTTCACTTTCAAATGTCTCGATCTCGCCATTGGCTGCTTCGGTCTTCGAACTCGATGTCGACTGAGGCATTATCAGCCCATAGGGGATGATTGTTGTCCTCCTCGTGTTCGTGCTTTCCTCCTTTACGACCAGGCTTTTCTCAGCGACGTCGAAGTAAGATTTGAACGTGCGCTTATTTCCGCCAATGTAGGTCTGAACATAACTCGCGGGAACGCCTTTGTTGAGCGAAGCGCATTGTTCGAAGGTCATGTTCGCATAGGAAGTCGAGGCGAGGCAGACAAAACTGAAAGAAGTTAAAGCATAGAGTTTCATGCATCTGTTCCCTGCAAACTTGAGTTGAGAGAGCCATATTCGCGGCAAGATGGTATGCGGTCAAGAATTCACGCAAGAACTTGAAGGCTGGCGTCCAATAATTCCACAGGATAAGTCGAGGCACCCACTTTAACGGCCAGCAAGAGAGGCAGATAATCCTCCGTACAACTCACGGAGGATTTTCAGTTTATGGCAGACCCGATTGCAAGTTGGCTCATGGGTGTCCTGAACGCGAAGCTGATCACCACACGTAACGGGGTCTTCTTCATCGGCCTGGCACTGATATGCGGCGTTGGCTTTAACCTCAATAGCGATCCACCAAAGCCATTCTACGCATGGGATGGCGTGTGGGGCCTAGTGCTGGCTATCGGCATAATGTGGGTGATCCTGTCGGAGTGGAAAAAGCAGGCCGACAAAACTGCGCAGGCGGTAAAGGAAAAGACCGAGAAGGATGAGAAGGAGGCAACTGCTAAGCGTGTCGCGGTCCGCAAGTCGGAGATTGCATATGAGAACGTGAAGCGGTTGGAGAGAAAAGAAGCCCAAGCATTGATGTGGTGGTTGGGTCAAAACCAGCGCAGGTTCACTGCGGCTCAGAATGCACCTGTGGTGCTCACGCTAAAGAACTACTACATCATTCGGGAGACAAAGGACGAAGAAGGGCTGTTCACACCGAATATGTTCTTCATTGAACCCACGATATGGGAACGGCGAGAAGAAATAATCAGAGGGCTCGTCAATCAGGGTTATGAGCAGCCGAGGTCGGATGAGTCGACAAAAGCGAATAACTGGGTCGTCTAGGTAACAACAGGAAAACAACGAGACTTTAGACGATCCTGTAAATGAACTTGCACGCTGCACGGAATCAAATTGCACGGTTCTGTAAATCAACACAGGAAGCAGTAAAGCAAGCCAATCCTCTCAGATATTCCACACCGAAAAGGTAGACCATAGCGAGGGCAAGCATTTTGTGCCTTTACGATCAAAGGGCAACCGAAAAGATCGCTCGCCCTTTAAGTTTTTTGGCAACAGACAAACAACGCTCCTATTGTGTCAGAGGAAACGTTGTGCAATGCAAAACAAATACGTCGCTTACTATCGTGTCTCCACGCAAATGCAGGGCAAATCCGGATTGGGTTTAGAAGCGCAGCGTGTTGAGGTCGAACGCAATACAACAAATGGCGAAGTGATCGCAGAATTCACCGAGATTGAATCCGGCAAGCGCGACGATAACAGACCACAATTGCAAGCCGCGTTACAATGCGCTCGTGAAAGCGGAGCAACGCTCGTAATTGCAAAGCTGGATCGCCTATCTCGTGATCTGCATTTCCTCACCGGTTTCATCAAACAGAACGTGCCGTTTATCGCTTGTGATCTACCACATGCAAATAAGTTCACGCTCCACATAATGGGTGCTGTAGCGGAGCAGGAACGCGATTTTATCTCAGAACGCACAAAAGCGGCAATCCAAGCGAAGATTGCAGCAGGAGCGCAGTGGGGAGCAAATACGGCGAAGAAGGAGAAAGCCAATACTTTTGCTGGATCGCTTCAAGAAACCCTACGGGGGCTCATAGACAGCGGTATCGATACACCAGCGGCTATTGCGAAGGAATTGAATGCTCGTGCAATCCTGACACCACGCGGAGCGCAATGGGGGACTGGACAAGTTGTCCGCTTGCTTGCTCGGATCGATGACATTAGCAGGAACTAATTCGTTACGAATAAGACCTATAATAAGGGGTAAAACGTAACGAAGTTCATGCAACGAATTAGACCTATAATAAGGCATAAAACGTTGCAAAGCAGATAGCCCATAGGGCGGTAATAATCAGGGTTGCAACGTCAACCGAAAAGATTTGCAAAAACAGGAAATCAGCGCTCGCCCTTTGGCTCAACTGGAAACAGGAAGAGAGCACGGCAGCAATTGTGCTGCTGGTGCAAAGGTAGATCGAAATGACGAACGCACTCGAACTTCTCAAGTCCGCAGCAACGACCGGTGTAATCGGTGGTCAGAGCCCGCTGGAAATCTTCTACAGCAAACTGCGGCAGCAGTTGAAGTTCGCGAACGAGATGAAGGAAGGCAAAGAGCACAAGACGCGCAGCCTGTGGTTCCGCAAAGATCGCGATGGCTACGTTGTCCGCATCGGACGCAATGCATTCGAGGTTGCGGGGTCCAAGTTGTTCCGCGCTGCTGATCTCGACAAGGTGATCGAAATCCTCACGGCGGCTGAGATGGCCGTGCAACAGGATCAGAAGCTGCAAGAGGTAATCGTCAAGCATTCGGCTGATCGCAGCGCTCGGCTGAAGGCTGGACGTGCGAAGAAGAAGGCGAAGTAAACGACAACATCAGTTAGCGCGAACTGATGGAGCCCTAGTCGGAAACGGCTAGGGCTTTTCCATGACCTGTAACGGGCCAGGTGCTAGCGTTGTGCAATGCAGCCAGCGGCACCAATGGAGGCTCACACAGCGCGTTGCTGGATCTCCACGCAACATGGCGCAGCGCAGAGCAGACGCCAGTCCTGAGGTAATCTGAGGGCTTTACACGTAGAGTCCTTAGGAGGCTCAAGGAATTGCGGGGATGGCTGGCTAGTGTCCACATGCAACGAATAGCAGCGCGCCAGTCCTAGACGCTCCTATGGACCCTGTGAGCGTTTTCCTACGTAATGCTTGCTAGCCAGCTGCACCCGCGCACACGCACCACCCCCCGTAGCCTGCACAAAAACCTATATACACCCTCAGCCTATTGATACGATATTGAGAAACGTTTCATTCCTCGTAATCCTTGATCTGTTCCGCCGAGAGACTAGCGAAGCGCAGTGGCAAATCGATCAAATCGTGTTGATCTTTCATCTTGAACATTACGAACTTCTCGGCAGATGTTCCGTAAACAAACGTATGGTTCGCTTCAACGCTCAGAATGTAGCATTCGCAACGATATAGGATCACCAGCGCCTCAATTGCATAAAGTTCTCCCGGTGCGCCTTTCAATGCATAGACCAAGGAAAACGGGCCGCCAGCAATCGTGACGAAAGCCGCAATGATGGCGTCTATCCGATCCATGTTTTCTGTGTCGCTGCGACCGTTTTTCATGTCGATGATCTGAACGGTGTTGCTACGCACCGTCTTGTTAACGTAATGCAGGTGGTAATATTTCGTCACGGCGAATTGCTTCGTGACCGCCTTTAAGCGTCGATTTGCTTCCGCTGCGGAAACCCTGTTGCTCAGCATTTCATCTTCCAAAAATTTTGATAAGGGCTGCGGTAATAATCAGGAGGCGGAGCTCGCGTTCAGGCTGGCTTTTTATCCAAGCCATGATAGCCACTTTTAAAATTCAACAGGGCAGCCTTGCCCTTTTTGGTCTTGGCGCTGCCTTGGACGACAACAAAACTTTGAAGACAGTCGTTCTGCGCGTAAAACCAAGCCAAGGTCGGGAATTCAGCTGCAAGCGCTTGGAGACTCGGCATATCGGCATCTTTGCCATCATACACGAAGCAGTGCTCATGCTTCCGCTTCGCCGTGGCAAATTGCGTCAAAGCCTTTTTCAAATTCGACCGATTGAACGGGCGTAGACTTGTTGGCAAGCGATCATTGTAAAACAGCACCGTTTGCGGTTCTGGCATTTGTTCGATTATTTTTACAATGACGAGTTCTTTTACGGGTATTTCCCAATTCGTTAATTGACCAGTGAGGCGGTCAGCGAACTCTTCGGGCTGTACTGGCTTATCAAACATGCGGTCTTCCAAATCTTTGATATAGTCTGCTTCTGAATCGGGAACCTAGACGCCACCGGTTAAAGCGGCGTCCACGGCTACGGTGAACGAATTCACAATGCCGTCTTCCAAAGAACGGCATTGCGAGGGTCAGAGAAGCACGCGTACGAGCCTTCATGCTCCGAGCTCTCCGCTTCCACTGCAAAACTGACAAAACTGCCGAGGCCGACAAATTCGTCATAGCGGCGGTCTCGCTCAATCTCGTCGGGTGACGGCCATGATTTTCCGAGCTTCACAGGGCCGCGCAGATAGTCGCCCGCGTCGAGCACCTTTGGCTGTTGCGATAGCCTCGTGATGATTTGCCGAAAGGCGCTGGCATCAACCGGGAAACGCTTGTTCGTCACTGGATCTCGCCGGTTCACATTCATGAACCGCACCTGTGAGCCAGCGTACCATTCAGCCACGTAGATGAAGCCATCGTGCCAGACCTCGACCGTGCCATTGCTGACACGGTCAAAGATCGAGACGAGGTGTTCGATAGAGGCGTCCATCACGCGGCTACCTCGAACGGCGGGATTTCGAGTTCGATTAGGGAGAAATTGGCACCGGCCAACTTGCAGAGAATTGCATCCTGCTTGCTTGGGAAAGCGGCGAAGATGAAATCCACGTTCTTCGTCACGTCATCCGATTCAAAGCTGAATCGCGCGAGAGGCACGTCGAAGCCGTCAGTATCCAGGTATTCTAGGTATTGATGCCCCTGTACCACCATCAGACAAGGATAGGTGAGAAACTGGTCGACAGCCTTGTACAAGCTGGCAGGCTTGATTGCGAAATTTTGGCTAATCAGCGCGGTCGCCTTACTGCCAGGATAGTAGCGGCGGTAGAACAAGTCACCCCACTTGTGCTTCAGGCGACCCCAGTGCATCACGTTGTCGGCAAAAACCTTAACGTTGATCTCGACCCCCGGCGGCAGGTCAGGCGGAAAGTCATCAGGCACGGTCACAGACTGCATGTGCTGCTGGAACTGGCGGATGAAGGTATGGGCGGATGTTTCAGTCATTTCTAATCCTTTGGAAATCATGGGTAGGAATGGCGGCATGAACCGCCGCCATTCGTGCAATTGGTTTGAGTTGGGTTAGCGTGACCTGCGCTTGATCTGGGCGATCAGGTTACGTTCTGCCCGATACCGGCTCGTGTTATCACCGCTGACGCAGTGAGGCACGATCCCGCAGAACTCGCCCTTGACGAAGATGCGCAGATGCCGCTTGCCGCGAGTGATCGCAAAATCATCGGTTGCTTCGAGCGCCTGATAGATGCGCTTCGGGACATGGTGCCGGTTCATGGGAAAATCCGCTCCATGTCCGCGCCGAGCTCGTCGACCACATCGTCAATTCGTTCAGCCGTGTACGCGGGCATAGCGTAGCCGTTAACCGGCTTGTTGAATCGAGCGAAGTAGAACGCGGCTGTCCTCAATTCGAGAACGACCCAATAGACCTGCTCGCCGCGAAGCAACGCCACGGCGAACCCTTCCGTCATCTCAGCGATGAGGAACAAATGGCCGTTCACGACCTTCACACGGACGAACCGAACAAAGTCCGGTACGTAACTAAAGTCAGTTCACCAATAATCTTGGGTAGGTTAAGCATCGAAAAACACCTGTAAGGAATAGCCAGACAATATGTCTCACCGGCAGCACCGGCGGAAACCGCTCAATTGGTTCGATCTCATGACGTCTTAAAGTAACGTCGGATTTGAGCGTTTTGTACTGGGTTCCTATATTCGCGTTGATGTCGTTCGATCTTCTGAGGACTTTATAGGCCCGAACCAACCTATTTTGTCCATAAAAAAATTGCGGCGAATCAGACTCTTTTTAAAAGTCGTGGAAAAACAGAGACTTGCAAAACGTAACTTTGCATAGTCGTTGTCTTTTAGGTCGATTTTGAGCTGAATCGCGAGGGCGTTTTAGTGCTTGGACGGCTCTTGCAGAGCAGGGGTCACGTCCTCGTAACTTGCCTCGATGATGTTATGGCGTTCACCGACGCGGCTTAGGAAGTCACCGAAACTCGGACCGAGATTGTGCTCAATCTTCTGCTCTTGAGGTGCTTGGCTGATGATGTAGCGCAGCAATTTGTCCTGCGCGCTGACCTTGCTGGCCTCGTTCTTGCCATTGATGGCCTGATCGATCATCGCATCGAGGATTTCGGGCGCAGCTTTCCAAATCTTCTCTTTGGCCCATTCCTCTCTTGGAGGACGGCCAGCCGGGTTACGTGATGGCTCGCCCTTCTGCACGCCGATCGCCTTCAAGCGCGCATGCTTCTCAGGGTCTACCTTCAAGTTCTCTGGTTTTACGGTTCGATCTCGTCTCGCCATTGCTTACTCCTCGATTACAGTTCCGCCGATCTGCTTGAGGAAGGCGAGGGCGTCGGTGTCGTGTAGGAAGTTGATGCGGAAGTAATCGTTCGTCACCTCGTACACATCGTAGTCAGAGATATGCTGGCTTTCGATCCACTTGCCGTAGCGATCATTCACCCACTGCGAAACAGCAGCGAGTTTCGCAACGGGATCGATAGCAGCATCGGGGCTTTCTTCGAACCACTTATTAAGCTGTCCGCGCTTAAAGCCTTGCGCAATCACCATGTGCACTTTCATCAGTTTGCCTTTTCAAATTGATCGGGTACACGTATTTAAGACCAAACAGTGATTTGAAGCACGAAATGGAAAGGTTGAACGAATATGGCCGATATCGAAAGCATTAAAGCGAAGCTTGCGCCGTTTTTGAATGCAAAGAAGACGGATCGAATCGGGCTGCTGCTGGTGGAAGCAGAGAAGCAGAAGCAGTTGATCCGAGACTTGAAGAACCAGTCTGGAAACATCGTCGCACAGAAAGATTGGATCGCGCAGACCGATACCGGCTACAGCGTGAAGATCGGACGAGCGGCATATCCGTACTATGATACCCCCAAGGCAAAGTTCTACGTTGACGATCTAGATCAGGCTCGCGAAGTCATCGACGGCATCATCGAACTCGCGAAATCAGATGACGCTTTCAAGGAAGCGATCAAGAACCACAACGCGAAGCCAAGTGTCTCCGAGCATCGGATAGGTGAAGAAGAAGTGGACCGACCAAAGCGCGGACGTAAGAAGAAAGCAGCTTAAAACAGAGCCCCGGAAACGGGGCTTTTTCATTTGAAGCAGCGGAAGTACATGCCTCGGTAAATATCCGGTCTTAAACAACCGGTTGTTACTTTATGGCATTGACAGAACAGCAGCAGGAGCAATTCCAGCGCCTGCTTGCGATTTGGCGCGTAGATATCGCCGCCTTCGCACTCGACGTCTTCGGCGTCGTACTCACAGCAAAACAAATCGAATTTGCAATCGCCTTCCGCGATAACAGGCAAATCACATTCCGTGGCGGCGTTGGCTTCGGCAAAACGATGGTGATGAGCATCATCGTTTGGTGGGCATTGCTCACACACAACGATGTGCAAGTTACGATCTTCGGACCTAACGAAGGCCAGCTCAAAGGCGGTATCTGGAAAGAACTGACTTCCCTCTATGGCAAGATGGATGCAACGCTTGGCGATGCATTCGACGTAACAGCGACCCGCATATCACGCAAAGTGAAGCCATCGGATTGCTTCGCGGAGTTTCGTCTTGCGAACAAGGATAACATCGCTTCGACGCGTGGTATCCACAAGACCAATAACTTTGTGCTCGTTGACGAAGCCACCGGTATCGATGAGGAAATCTTCACCGGATCGCTCGTCAACATCCTGACCGACCCAAATCCAAAACTGTGCTTGGTCAGCAACCCCGACAAGATCGACAGTTATTTCTACCGCACCTTCTACGATGAAGGCATCAACGGCGACTGGACTAAAGTTCACGGCGCTATGATCGATGGCCGCAATGCTACGCCCGAATTGATCGAGCAGATGGCAGGCCAGTACGGAGGCAAGACAACCGACAAATACCGAAGCCTCGTGCTTGGCGAGTTCCCGCTTAGCGATGTGAACGGCTTGATTCCTCGCGATGCTGTTGAGGACGCAATCAACAACGTCGATGCAATCCCTGCACCTTCTCGCCCGATCATTTGGGGCTTGGACCCTGCGGGCGCGGGTGGTGACAGAAGCGTGCTCGTAAAGCGCCAGGACAACAAAGTCCTAGAGACGCCCAAGGAGTGGCGCAAACTCGATCCGGTGCAGTTGGCATACAAGGTACGAGATCACTACTCCGAACTTGCAAGGCTCCGTCCTCACGAACTGCCACAGGTCATTTGTGTTGACGCTATCGGTATCGGTAGCGGCGTTGCTGCTGCGCTCAGCGATTTCGGCTTGCCCGTTAAGAAGGTCATCGCCAACGCGAAGCCTACACGCAAGCCTGACCTTTATCGCTCGTTGCGCGATCAGCTTTGGTGGGAATGCCGACAGTGGTTCGTTGATGGTGGCGTAAGCATTCCTGACCACTCCGACCTGATCCGCGAACTTTGCACGCCGACCTACGAAGAAGACAGCGGCAAGATCGTCGTGGAAAGCAAGAAGGCAATCCGCAAACGTCTGCATGCGTCACCTGACTATGCGGACGCTCTGTGTCTGACGTTCGCAGTGGCAACCGGCCAGTACGGTGGAAAGTACAGCTGGAGCAAGCCAATCGGCCCTAGTGATCTCCGCATGTACGAGTGAGCACCAAACCGGCGTTCCTGAATAAATATCTCATCCGAACCCTCAACGAGACAGCGGGCTTACCGCTGCGAAAGGGCCTATGGCAAAAGAAATTAAGAAGAAGGCGGTCGATGAAACCGCCCTAGCCAATCGCATTGCCAAGATGGCGAGTGAGGCGGTTGGCGTTTCAGCAACGAACATCGCGAATAAGCAGCAGGAGGCAGAACGCCGTTACTTGCGTAAGCCGTTGGATGGCGACGACGCGATCAAGGGGCGCTCCAAGTTTGTAAGCGGCGAGCTTACGTCACAGGTGGATTGGCTAACTGGCGTAACGGTCAAGGTTTTCGACACTCAGCGCGAACCCGTCAGTTTCCTAGCAATGACCGCTTCACAGCATGACGTTGCGTTGGCAAACCAGATGACGAAGGTCGTAAACAACCTTCTCCGTCAGCGAAACAAGCACACTGTCCTGCTGCACGAATGGCTCAAGAACGGCTTTGTCACTGGCACAAGCATTGCGACGGTTCGTTTCGTCGTCTGCGAGGAAGAGACGCTTCCGCGTTTGGTCCGAGGCGTCACAGAGGACAAACTTGCGCAGATCAAGGCGCAGGAAGATGCCGGCAAACTGGTCGTTGAGGAATTCAGCGAGAGCGAAGAGCAGCCGCAGTTGCCACCTGGCCTTCCACCCGAAGCCGCTGCACTCGTCCAGTTGCCCAAAGTCTACGACATGAAGATCCGTTACAAGAGCAAGCGACCGGACCTCTATATCGAAAACCTACCACCGGAAGATTTCATCGTCTCAAAGGATGCTCGCCTAGATCAGAAGACCGGCGGCATCAGCGCAAAGCTGCAAGGCCACAAGCGTATCATCAGCCGTTACGACTTGATCGAAATGGGCTTTGACGAAGCGAAGGTGAAGAAAATCCCTTCCGCAAGCGACAACAACAGCGGCATTGCGAACGAGCGCTCTGAGGTCACCGATTACCAGCAAGGCGTTGGCGATGTAACCGATGACGTTCAGGTGTACGAGATTTACACGAAGACGGTCATCGATGACGCGAAGCCTCGCCACTATCGAATTACGCTCGGTGGCGATCTCGACAACGGCGCGGTCTATTTGGGCCACGAGGAAGTCAGCAAGTTTTACCCGTATGCGCCGTTTGTGCCGTACCCGGTGCCAAACCGCTTGTTCGGTCAGAGCATCGTTGACCGCATCGGCCACGAGCAGAAGTACATCACGCAGGGCTATCGCGGCGTGCTGGACAACCTTGCTGCGCACTCCAATCCGATCAAAATCGTCAACCCGGAAATCACCAACATCGAAGACGTGTTGAACCTCTATCCGGGTGCAACGGTTCGCTCTTCTGACCCTAGCGGCGGCATCACGTATAACCAGCAGCAGTTCACAGGCGGCAATGCCTTGTCTGTGCTTGAGAACATTTCCGGCAAGCTGGATTTCTCGACCGGCGTTGGTCCTAGCGTCATCGGTATCGACGCAAGCGATCTGCAAAACTCCACCGCCACGGCTGCCACACAGCGAAATAACAGCACACAGACGCTCATAGAGTTGATCTGTCGCGTTTTTGCGGAAAGCGGCTATGCCTACTTGGTGAAGCTTGTTGTTGACGTTCTGTCGAACAATTCAGAAGACGCGCAGGAATACATCCAGCGCCTGACCGATGGCTTCGAACCTATCCTTATCGATGCGTGGGACGCGGACATGGATGTGGTTGCTAATGTCGCCTTCGGCGTAATGAACAAGGATGCGAACCTAGCATCGCTCGGCGCGATCCTCGGCCAGCAGACCCAATTCCAGCAGATGGGCCTCGCTGGTCCGATGCAAATTCATAACACGCTAGTCAAGATGACCGAAATTGCCGGTCATCCAAACACCGACGATTTCTTCCTCGATCCTGCCAAGCAGCCACCTAAGCCACCGCAGGCTCCGCCGCCTGATCCGGTTATGATCCAAGCGCAAGTTGCTCAGCAGCAATTGCAGCTTGAAGCGGAGAACGCCAAGCGCAAGCACGAACTCGACCTGCTCAAGTTGAAGGTCGAAGACGACCGCGAGCGCGATAAAATGGCGCAGGACAAGTACATCGCGGAAGCTGAAATTGAGGGCAAGTACGGGGCTCAGGTTCAGATCGCACGCATCAACGCGGAACAGGCTGCAGCCCGCAGTGACGTTGACATGGCGATGCAGCAGCAGGACGCACAGGCGCAGGCAATGGGGCATCTGGCGCAGATGGCACAACAGGGCCAGCAGCAGCCACAGCAGCCAACACCGCCTCAAGGAGCGTAATCGATGAACATGGAAAAGATCGCACGCGGCGACCGCGCAAAGCGCTTGTTGGAGTTGGAAGAATTTCGCGAGTTTGTACAGCAATTCAAGCTCGACGCCTTCAACAAGTGGACGACGACCGAATTGCAGGCCGAACAAGAACTTGCAAAGCAGCACATGAAAATTCACGGCTTGACCGCATTTGTGAATTGGCTGTCCGTGCTTGTGAGCGAAGGAAAGTTCGAGCAGCAGCGCGATCAGAACGCGCCGGAATCGTAACTCAAAGAAATATTGACAATTGAATAAATACTCGCATCCGAACAATGCGAGATAACACACAAATGGAAATGGCCAATAATCCCGGTGAGGGAACTGGTTTGTCCGTCGCAGAAGTGACAGCAAACATCGAAAAACTTTGGGACTCCGAAGCCGGAACAACCGAAAGCGTAGATGCTGATAATGATAGTGAAACTATCGACCTCACAACAGAGGAAACAGCAGAAGAAGAAGAGCAGCAGGACGAACAACCGGAAACGGATTCTGAAACTGAAACTTCCGAAAGCGAAGAGCCTGTTGAGAGTAAGGACGAAGCGCAAAAAGCTGCTGAACAGGCTGCACGCGAGAATGAAGTTGTTTTCGAAGTCGACGGAAAGCAAATCACTCGTAAGCAGGCCCAACAGGGTTTTATGTTCCAGTCCGACTACACGAAGAAAACCCAAGATCTGAAAGCGCATATGGCTCGCTACCAAGTGCAGGAACAGAACAAGGATGAACTACGCGTAGGATACGAGCAAAACTTGAACCTGTTGAGGGCTCAGTTGGCTCAAGTTGCAGAACTGGCGGAGATGCCGAGCGATGATCTTCTTCGTGACGATCCGCAGGCTTATCTGATCCAGCAGCGCAAATACGAGAAGCAGCAGGCCGCTTTGCAGCATATGCATTCCGAGCATGTTGGCATTCTCGCGAAGATTGAGCAATCCCGTAAAGAACAGCATGCGATTAAGCAGGCTAACGCTCGTGAAGAATTCATCGGTATGCACCCTGAATTCGGTGGTCCAGAAGCAAATGCGCTCTGGCAGAGTGTTGCGGAATCAATGCTGAAACGAGGATATTCAGCGGAACGCATCAATGGCATCGATGATGCTTTGATGATGTCTGATGCTTACGAACTCTACAAGTTCCGCAAAGCAGCAGAAACCGTTCCAGAAGTGGTCAAACACTTCGAAAAGAAGCCTCCGTTGGTTCAGCCGGGAACAGCCAAAACATCGACTTCAAGCAAGTCGGATGCGGCTAAGCGCAATTTTCAAAAACTAAAACAAACCGGATCGATCGAAGACACACAAGCTTATTTTGAGAGCCTTTGGAAGTAATCCGGTCAATCAGCAGATACCAATAAGGAGAAGCCAAAAATGGCCGTTACACTCACTACTGTTCTTAAGAACATCAATGAAGACCTTGCACAGACAGTCAGCCAAGTAGCACCTTCTGCTACACCGCTCTACACCGCTGCTGGCAAGACAAAGTCACCAAACACATACCACGAAACATTGACCGACACGCTTGCTGCTCCGAACAAGGACAACGCTCGCCTTGAAGGTGGTGACGCAATCGTTCCAACCAACGCTGTTGTGGATCGTAAGGGTAACTGGACGCAGATCTTCGCTAAGGAAGTTTCTGTAACTGGTTCCGTTGACGCCGTTAACACAGCCGGTAAGGGCGAATTTTCGCGTCAGATGGCTAACGTGATCAAGGAAATCAAGACAGACATCGAGGCGTCTATCGTTTCGAACAACGCTTCTGTTTCCGGTTCCACACGTAAGTCGGCTGGTCTAGAATCCATCATCAAGACAAACGCTGTTGAAAACGGCGGTTCTGCTACTGCAGGCTTCTCCGGTGGTCTGTATGCGGCTCCAACCGACGGTACGCCAGTCGTTGTAACTGAAGGCATGCTCTCGACGCTTGCACAGAACATGTACAACAACGGCGCTGAGATCAAGGACCTCTACGTTAGCCCATCGATGAAGGCGAAGCTTTCCAGCATCCTTTCCGGTAACTCCACTCGTTGGAACAACGCGAAGGACAAGGGCGCTTACAGCAACGTTGACTTCTACACGACCGACTTCGGTGAGTTCGCTATCAAGCCGCACCGCATGGTTCGTAACAGCGTAATTCTCGCTATCGACACAGACTTCCTTGCTTGGGCTACCCTGCGTGGCTTCAAGACTGAAGAACTGGGGAAGACAGGTGACGCGCGTAAGGTTCAGTTGCTCACGGAAGGTACGCTGGAAGTACGCAACGAGATTGCTCATGGCAAGATCGCAGGTATCAAGACTGCCTAATTAGCATACCGAAACGGGGGCTCAAACGGCCCCCGTTTTTACATCGCCGATAACAAAAATAATAACGAGGCGAACCGATGGATTTTGATCCAACCAAGCTTAAAGGAATCGACCTATTTGCAGATAGCCGTGTTGTCGTTTTCCCTATCGAACCCGGCTACAGCGTACGCCTAACTCTCCTGACAAATGGCGAATGCCTTTACGAAGACATTTACGATGACTTCGAGGACACGCTTGCGGTCAACGCTGCTGAGCGTGCGATGTTTTCGAACAACGAAGCGCATGGCGATATGGTCAAGGTTGCTTCTGTTCCGCGCTGGAAAGTAGCGCAGTGGGAAGACGAAGGCGACCGCAAATGCAACGGTGATCCCGAGTGCAAGCGCAAGTACCTCAACCGCATGCTGAACGACCCGGATAACGCCAAGTTCCGCACAAACACTTGGAGGGTCTAATGCCGATCTCCAACTATGACGACTTGCAGGCTGCGATTGTTGATTGGGCTCCTGAGATTTCCTCCTCCGATCCGATTGCTCTTTTCATCAGCCTAGCAGAGAGCGACGTGTTTCCGCTCCTCAAGCATTACAAGATGGAAACGACTGCCACGCTGGCGGTCACGGATAACTCCGTTGAACTGCCCGATGATGTTGCGGAAATCCGCCGCATCCGCGTTGACGGTATCACCCCCAAACAGGTCAGCATCTATCAGGCGACATTGCTGCCGGGTGAAATCGGATATGCGCAAGTGGGCGACGAGCTGGCGTTTACAGGTCTCGATCCCGCTGCAAGCCATTCCGTCGAACTTACCTACTACGCGACCCCGGTCCCGCTTTCGAGCGATGCAACACAAAACTGGCTGCTCAAGAAGTTTGCGCCGGTCTACCTGCATGCGAGTTTGGCCCGCGCTTTCCACTGGCGTCAAAACACTCAGGCCGAGGCAGGGCAGAAGCAGGCACTAGGCGAAGCGCTTAGCAAGGTCACAGAGGACCACAAGCGCGTTACGCAGAGCGGCAACACGATCATTATCAATGGAGGCAACCCGTATGCTCCTTGATAGCGCTCTCGGCTCTTGGCTTCCTGATGCACCCGACTTGAACAATCCGGGTGTCGTCACAGCCTACAACGTAGTTGCTGCACCTGGCACTCAGCAGGGCGCTGTCACGTATCAGCCGTTGCTCGCAGCAAAGCCATATTACGCTACCGCTAGCATGACTTCGCGCCCGCTCGGGACTTCGGTAGGCAAGGACAAGTTGGGCAATGCGAAGGTCTACGGAGGCTCAAAGGGGAAGCTTTACAAGATCAATCCGGCGACGAGCAATTGGCAGGATATCAGCCGTGCCGCTGGATATGCCACGGCAGACGGTGAGCGCTGGGAATCTACACAGTACGGCTCCGGCGTGTATTTCACCAACTACAGCGACGAAATCCAGTTCATCGATAGGAACATCGATATTCAGTTCGCGAACCTGACAACGCTAGTCAAGGCGCGTCACATCGCAACGATCAAGGACTTCGTTGTTATCGGCAACACCTACGACGCTTTAGATGGCGCTGTGCCTTTCCGCATTCGTTGGTCTGGCCTTGGCCTGCCTGACAGTTGGACATTCTCACAGTCGACCGGCGCGGACTTTCAGGACGTTTACGGTCTCGGCGCGTGCCAAGGCATCGTCGGTGGCGAAATCGGCTGGCTGCTGATGGAGCAGGGCATCGTGAAGATGACCTACACGGAATATCCGTACTGGTTCCGCTTCGACCCGGTTGCGAAGTCTAAGGGCTGCGCTGTTAGCCAGAGCGTGATCACCGTCGAGGGCATGACCTACTTTATCGCCAATGATGGCTTCTACGTCATGGACGGCGTAAGCGGTCAGACGGCATCGATCGGCAACGGTAAGATCGACCAATTCTTCTTGAACAGCGTGGACACCAGTCAGTACCAGTGGATGACTGTTGCGGCTGATCCTCGTGCGAAGCTGATTTACTGGTCGTACATGAGCACTGCTGCGCTGGATGGCGTGCCTGACCGAATGCTCATCTACAACTACATGACCGGCGACTGGACAATCGCAGATGCCACAGCCGATTTCGTGTTCAACTCCCTTTCGCTGCCTTGGACAATCGAGCAGCTCGACGTGTTCGGCACAATCGAAAACGTCCCGGCAAGCTTCGACAGTCCGCTATGGGCTGGTGGTAACGCGATGCTCTGGGCCATGAAGCAAGACGGCTCGATCTGGGTATTCGGTGGTGATCCGCTTCCAGCAACAATCGAGACAGGCGAGCAAGACGTAATCAACGTACTTCGCCAGATGAACCCGCAAACGCAGGGTGATCGCGCAACGATCAAGGCGGTTAGACCGCTGTTCGATGGCGTGGACGGTTCAGCAGTGGTCAGCATTGGCTACCGTGATCGTCCAAACGGCGAATTGGCGTGGACACAGCCGAAGACCGTTCATGATCAAACGGGCTTCGCATACTTCCGAGACACCGCTCGTTACATGCGTTTTCGCGTGCAACTCAGCAATGGTTGGGCAAGTGCAACCAAACTTCAAACCGACGCTCACAGCGCGGGTTGGAGGTAAATAATGCAGCTTCCTAGCAACCTCAAAGACGATCACGCACTGCGCGTCGCACTGGAACAGATAGTTCGCCAAATCTCGAACCTAACTGGAACGCTTACGCTGACCATAAACGCAACAAGCACGGTCGTAATCAACGGAAAATGTACACCTAACAGCGTCGTTGTCCTGTCACCTATGACAGCGAACGCGGCGCTTGCAGTTGCATCCACATACGTTGTGCCGGGAACGGGCAGTTTCACGATAACGCACGCTAACACAACAGCAGCAGATAGAAAGTTCGGGTACGCAATCAACGGAGTGTAATGGCAGTCAAGAAGATCGACACAGCAGAAGAATTCAACGTCGAAATCGTTAGAGTTCTTCCTTGGTTGGTCTCCGCACACGCTTACACAAACAACGATATTTCGTTTCCCGACATCCTAAAAGGTCTTGTTGAACGTGATCACCAATTGTGGGTCACGGACAATGCAGCGTGCGTAACAAGCATCACAACGTGGAATGAAAAGCGAGTTTGCTGCCTGTTTTTGATCGGCGGCGAAAGAGGAAAAGCAATGCCCGAAATTGCAGCGGGTGTTGGCGAATTAGAAGCTTACGCACGGAAGCATAATTGCGCGGGTTTGCTCGGAATTGGACGAGCACTTTGGAAGAAGCGACTGCCCGCACTCGGATTTCAGATCGTCGAACAAGACGGAGATTTCAGCAACGTATATTTTAAGGAATTGATCGATGGCGAGTACACCGAAGGAAACAACAACTAAGGTAGAGCCGTGGAACGGCGCAAAGCCGTATCTCACTGACATTTACTCTCAATACAATCAGTTGATCAAAGACGGCGCACCTAAGCAATGGGAAGGCTCGACCGTCGCTAATCAATCACAAGCGACAAAAGACAGCCAAGCGCAGCAGATCGCATACGCAAGCAATCCTGCAAACTCCGCTGGAATCAAGGCAGGGCAGAACGCGACAACAGCGATCACGAACGGCTCCGCTTTTGATCCGACCGGCGCAAATGCCCTAGCAGCGGGAACGCAATACAATAACGCGGGCATGGGTGCGCTGAATGGCGCTGTAAGCTCGGCAGCGCAGGCTAATCCGGCGCTTGCATATCTCCAGCAGACGGCCAGCGGCGCTAACATCGGTAACAATCCGTATCTCGCGCAGAACATTCAAAACACAACGCAGAAGATCGCGGATCAGCTTGGAAACGTTACTCTGCCATCAATTAGCGGTGCTGCCGCTGGTGCTGGCCGTTTAGGCTCCAACGCTTTCGCCTCGCAGCTGAATAACGCGCAATCGACCGCAGCGGATGCGATGAGCAAAGCCTCAACCGATATGTGGTCCAACCAGTACAATGCGGACGTAGCAGCGCAGCAGAATGCGGCTAATTCATACGGCAACTTCATCAACACCGGCACGCAGAACCAGATCAACGCGGGCAATGCTTTGTCACAGGCTTCGCTTGGTCAGCAGGGCGTTCGCAACGACGCTGCAAACGGCTTGAACCAGTACGGTATCAACAAGGCGAACACGCAGCTTCAAGGCGCTGGCATGGCCGCTGATCAGTATACGAACGGCCTGCTTGGTTCGAGTGTTCTTGGTCAGGTTGGTCAGACGCAGGACACGCGTAATCAGGACATTCTCAACAATACGATCCAGCGCTACGAGCAGCAGCAACAGCAGCAACTTACGAACCTCGGTAACTTCACCAACATCCTGAATGGTGGCGGTTATTCGAACCAGACGACGCCGGTTTATAATAACTCGGCGATGCAGGGCTTGGGTATCTTCACGTCGCTCTTGGGTCTGCTTTAATAGGGGAGGCCACAGATGGCTATTGATTGGCAAGAACTTCTAAAACAGGCATTTGCAGGTAACGGCGGTATGGCTCCTGTGCCAACTCCCCGTCCTGATATGCCGCCAGCGCTTACACCGATGGGTGTTACACCTGAACCGGAGAAGCGTAACCCGATTGCAAGCTTTTTCAGCAGCAAGGACGATCAGGGTAACGAGCGTCATGGCTCGCATTTTGCTCGTCTATTCCAAGAAGACCCCGACAAGCAGGATGCACTCTCGAACGGCCTCATTCAGATGGGGGCTGCGATGGCCGCATATAACGCGCCAAGCACGAACCCGGCAGCGGCGAGTGCTCTTGGTGGTCTCGGTTTTGGTATTGGACAGGGCAACAAGGCTTACACCCAGTACGGTCAGGATCAGGCAGACTTGGAATACAAGAAGGCCCAGGTCGCGGCTGGCAAACAAAAACTCGCAGCAGCAGAGCAGCAAAAGGCACTGATCAACGAATTGTTCGGTGGTGGCTCTGGTTCTTCGACGCCTCCTGTTCTCGAAACAGGTTCGTCTTCTCCGTCGTCTGATGCTCCCGCACCGGGTAATGCCGTCGCGGCCAATATCAACAGTGAGCGTTCCAAGAACGAGCGTCTTTATGTTGGTCTTGCGAAGCTCGGAAACGATGACCTCGCGGGCAAAGCCTACACGCAGATGCACTACATGGACAATCAAATGGCCGACAAGGGATTTGGTTGGGACTCTAGCAAGCAATCCTACGTGCCGTTGCCCGGTTTTGTGCAGGGTCAGCGCGACATTGAGGAAGCAAAGTCATCGGGCCGTAAGGCTGGTGAAGCGCCGTTCGAAACGACGAGCGATATCACCAACTACAACTTCGGCAAGGATCATCCTGACTTCATCGATCCGGCGAAAACCGCACAGCAGAATGCGAAGGTTGCCGCTGATAACAAGGCTGCTGATGATGCCCGCACTGTCTCGCAAAACGACTTCAAGAACGAGCAGGACTTGCGCAAGGAATATCAGGGCAACCCGGTTTACAAGAACTATACCGCAGTGCGCGGCTCGTTCGAACGTATTCAGTCCGGTGCAGCACGCAATACCGGTGCTGGCGATCTTGGCATCATCTACGGCTACATGAAGATGCTCGATCCGGGCAGCGTTGTTCGTGAAGGCGAATTCGCTACCGCCGAGAACGCGTCTGGTGTCCCGACCTACGTCTCGAACCTCTACAACAAGCTGTTGAACGGTGAGCGTCTAACAGACGGTCAGCGCACTGAGTTCGTTGGTGCCGCGAAAGACCTTTACGAAAAGGAACGCGGCAAGATGGAAGAACTCAACACGCAGTACACGGACATTGCGAATTCGAAGGGCATCAACTCATCGAAGATCGTCACCGAGCCGAAGGATTACAACAAGCGACAGCCTCCAAAGGCCGGTGACGTGTTCACCACGGACGAGGGCAAACAGGTCCGTTTCAAGGGCGGAAATCCAAACGATAAAAACAACTACGAGCCCGTTCTCTAACGGGCTTCACTCAAAGTTAAGAACGAGATCCCGGCAAACGGGACGAGGTAAACAGTGGTCGATTACATCACCTACAACAATCAGAACGCCACACGTAGCGGCGTCCTCGATCCTGACCTGATCAAACGTCTGGCCTACTTGAAGAACCTTGGCGTTTCGATGGACGTGTTCTCAGGTGGTCAGCCAACAGCAGCAGAAGGCGGCGCTAGAACCGGCAGCACACGTCACGATCACGGTAATGCAGCGGACGTTTTCTTCTACAAGGACGGTCGTCGCTTGGACTGGTCAAATCCCGATGACTTGCCGATCTTCGAAGATATCGTCAGTCAGGGTAAAGCCGCCGGTATCACCGGTTTCGGTGCTGGCCCCAACTACATGCGACAGGGCTCCATGCATATCGGCATGGGCAATCCGGGTGTTTGGGGTGCTGGTGGTAAAGGTGACAATGCGCCGGATTGGTTGAAGGCCGCGTATAACGGCACTGAACTGCCGAAGAACAATGACGATTATATCGGTCCTGCCGTTCCCGGCAAAATCGATCCAGTCGCAGAGGTAGTCGCTGCTGGCTCTAATCCGACAACCGCTACAAAGTCGGAAGCGGAAAGCCGTATCACGATGGCATCCTGAGTTTTATCCAAAACAAGTTCGGTTCGGGTGCTCCGAAGCAGGTTGTCGGTGACGACGGCAAAGTCGTTGAGCGTGGTCTCGGTGAAAAGCTCGGCCTCGGCAAAATCGACAGCATCATGGGCATGGACACGAACAAAGGCCTGAAGGCGTTTAGCGCGATGGCTGAAATGTCTCAGCAGCAAGATCAAGCTAGCAACCAGCAAGTTCAAGCCGCTGCTGTACAGGGACAAGCCCGCCGTGGTTCTGCTCCGCCTGTAGAAATTCAAGCACGCCCAACCGACACGATCACGTTTGGTGGTGGCATCGGTGGACAGCAGGGCGGTGTCGTTGGCGGCGCAAGCATCGATGAAATGAGAAAGAAGCTGCTGCTGGCTCAACTGATGGGCGGCGGTCGAGGAGGCATGTTTGGCTAATCCGTGGGATATGAAATGGGACGTTGAAGACGACAAGAAGAAGTCCGCACCGGCTCCTAAAGGCAAAGCAGTCAATCCGTGGGACATGGAATGGGACGTTCCAGCGGAATCAGCGAAGTCGGAAGAAAAGCCGGCAGAAGCAAAGCCGGTTGAAAAGCCTGTGCTGGCTCCGATGGGTGTTCCTGTGCAGGAAGAAAACCCGCTGCCTCCAACACCTGAGCCGTTGAAGAAAACCTATGAAGGCTCGATCCTACCGTTCTCGACGTTTGCCGATGGTAGTAGGCACTTCGACAGCGATGCCGGTATCATGGGCGCTGTTAAGCGTGCGATCATGCTGCCGGGTGAGGCGATGGAAGGCAAGGTTGACCCGCTTAGCGAAGAAGGTCTAGGCCGCTCGCTTGAATTCGCTGGCACATTCGGGTTCGGTCAGACGCAGTTTCCTAAGTTGAGCGGGCAGGCTCTTGAAGCAGCCGCAGCAGGTCCAGGTCGTTTCGGACGTGCTGTTGTGGGTAAGGCAGATGATCCGGCATTGGTTCGTCAGCGGGTGCAGGATTTGCGCGATCTAGGCGCAGAGCCGACAGCGGGCATGGTGTCTGGTTCGGAGCGAGCAGCGTTGAAGGAAAACGCTTTGCTGCCGACAAGCAGCGGCAAGGTCATCCAATCTCGCATCGATGATGCCTTCACCAAGCAGGGTGGCGAATTTGACCGTCTCACTGATGGTGCTGCAAATTCGAAATCCGAGCTTGGTCAGGCACTCGTAGATCAGGCTAACGCGGTGCGAGACGCACACAAGGCAAAGTCCAGCAGCCTCTATGACGAAGTTGGTAAGCTCACCGCTGACACGCCAGCACGCGGCGATGCAAGCCGCAAAGCATTGGCTGATTTGCATGAGCGACGTGAGAACCTTTCGAACAGCGCGAAGCTGACAGAAGGCCCTCAAGTCAACAAGGCGATTAAGCACGCGGAGGCAATCGTCAAAGACATCGACAACGGCACCAACTTTAGCACGCTGAAGCAGGCACGTACTTCGCTAGGTGAAACGCTTGCAAATCCGAACATTGATCCGGTTCTAAAAGGGCATTTGCAGACACTCAGAAGCGCACTGAGCGACGACATGGCTGCAACGGCTAACGCTAGCAGCCCCGAAGCAATGCAAGCGTGGAAGACTGCCAATGAGTACTACAAGACGTACAAAGACCCGGAGACAGGTTTCGGTAAGGGCTCCGACGCATCGCTGTTGCTGAATAAGGATGCAGACACCGCGTACAATTTCGTCATGACGCGTGCAAAGGATGGCGGTCAGCGCTTGAACAATCTCAAAGGCCAGATCGTTCACGAGAATGGTCAGCAGCATTGGGATCAGCTTGGCAAGACCGTGTTGCGTCGCATGGGTACAGATGCAAACGGCGACTTCTCAGGCACTGCTCTTTTGAAGGGCTACGAGAAGATGGCACCGGAAGCAAAGGACACTTTATTCGGCGCTAGCGGCTCCGAATATCGTGACGGTGTTGAACGTCTCGTTCGTGTCAGCAAAACGCTGAAGGATTACGGTAAGTACGCGAACCACTCGAATACGCAGAACCATTCAAGCGTTTTGCAAGAGATGAACCCGTTTGACCGTAACACGCTGCTTGGTGCTGCACTGGCTGGACCGAAAGGCTTTGCAATCGCAGTCGGCGGTAAAGTCGCGAATGCTGCTTATCGTGGCTACCAATCCAAGCTTCTGACAAGCCCAGAAACCGTCAACTGGCTCGCGGATATTCCAAAAGCACAGATGCAAAAAGGTGGTCTGCCAGCACACGTTAGCAAGCTTCGTACAATCGCGCAGACAACCAACGATGCATCGTTGCGCACGGCGATCAACGACTACTTCAATGCCATCGGATACGAGGGCCAAAACAGCAAAAACGATTAAATAATGGACCCCGGCAACGACCGGGAAGCCACACCAAAAACAATAAGAACAAGGTGGTGACGATATGGCAGATATTTCTGCAAGCACATGGAATCCAGTGGACGAGGCAAACACTGCCATTTCGCCACTTGGATTTGCCGATGGTAACTCTCCGAACAAACTAGCAGCGAAAATCCGCAGCATGTCGGGCGCTATCAAGCGCGGCTGGGAAGAAGCAAATGCGATTTACACCTCGACCGGTACGGCATCCGCATATGTGGTGACTTTCGCGCAAGCCGCTCCGAGCTACGTCAAAGGTAAGTACATCTCGTTCTTCCCGCATGCGACGAATACTGGCGCTTGCACGCTGAATATCAATGCGCTCGGCGCGAAGTCGCTGTTGCGTGACGACGGAACCGCGCTTGCTGCCGGTGATATTCTCGCTGGTCAGTCAACGCGTGTCTACTATGACGGATCGAACTTCCGCGTAGATGGCATTTCGGCAGATGCAGCTTTCCCCGGCACTGTAACGGCTGGAACGGTCAACGCGACAACGCTCACTGGCAACGGCGCAGGTATTACGAACGTCAACGCTGCCAAGATCAGCGGCATTGATCTTACTGGTCTCGTACAGACAAGCCGTTCTGTCACCGCTGGCAACGGTATAACCGGTGGTGGTGATCTCACTGCAAACCGAACGATCACACTCGGTACACCTTCCTCGATCACTTCATCTTCGACAAACCTCGTTTCGCCAACGTCACACACTCATGACTTGGTGCTGACCCAAGCGGATATGTTCGCGTATATCGGTTACACTCCGGTTCCCAATGCGCGTGGCATTATCGCCGGTAATGGCCTCACTGGCGGTGGAGATTTTACCGCAAGTAGATCGATCACGCTCGGAACTCCACTTGTTCTGAATAGTGCATCGGGCAACTCGGTCACGGCAACGGGTCACAGTCACCTACTCGACCTCGATAACATCGCGAGTACCGGTACATCGCTGCTCGGCGCTGGCACCATCGGCACCTACATGTTCGGCATTCTAACTTCATCGACAGCGACATGGCCGTTCGGATCGGTGGTCAACGGAGCGAGTTTGACCACGGGCGGCACTCAGTCTGGCGATAACTACGAAAGCGGTAATTCGCTTGCAGGCACTTGGCGCTGCATGGGCCATATCGGTCCCGGTCGTCGCTATTACGCAATTTGGCTAAGGGTATCATAATGGAAATCATTTCAGACGAACCATCGACAATTATCGGCAATACGAACTTCTTTGATCCGCAGACTGTCGCGTATCGCAATCTCGAATATGCGGATGCAGACGGCTTGCGCATCAATTGTGAGATTGAGCATCCGAAATGGGGCTGGATACCTACGACTGTCGATCCCCAAGACGTTGAACAACTGCATATCGATTTGATGATCCGCATCATGCGCGAGGGTCAGCCAATCGCGGCGTACGTAGCACCGACACAGGATCAGTTGCGCGCAGACATGCCGCCGTTGTCCGCACGCGCTCTGCGCTTGGCACTGATCCGCAATTCAATTTCGATTGCATCGATCGATGCAGCAATCGCGGCAATGCCGGATGGACTTGAGAAGGAAGAGACACAGACGGAGTGGGAATATGCCACCGAGTTTGAACGACTTTCTCCGACGCTCGTACGCATTGCTACTGTGCTCGGCCTTACGCCGGAACAGGTTGATGCGATGTGGGCGGTCGGGCTGCTGATCTAACGATTGGCAGCTTTGATCAACTCGTAGGACGACTTCGCCTGTGCAATCGTTGCCTGCGATTTCCCATCGACCTTCAAGTTGCCCTCGAATGCCTCGAAAGGCATATCCGTCATGTCGAGAAGATCAATCAAGCTGCCATCACGGTCGAAAACATAGCCTTTTGCGCCGCCTGCGACTTCAATAATCGCAGCCTGATTGTCGAAATCCACCGTAACAAGCGTGATGAAGTTGGCCAGTGCACGAGCAACCTTGCTTCGGCTGATGAAGATTTCCTCATCCGTCCCGGTCTTCCATAGGGCTCGTTCGGCAGCGATCATGTCGGACACGTCAGTCATTTTGCTGCGCTTGTCATCGATCTCCGCAAGTTCGGCTTGCCGCTCATTTAACTCAGCTCGAACGCGGTCAGTTTTAGGTCGCAACTCGCGAAGCGTTGTTTGCAGGTCCGCTCTGTCTTCGTCTGTCTCCACCACTTCCGCCATACTTAGGATATTGCGGCGACGGCTCGTCAGGTCGGCTAGTTCGGTTTCGAGCTTCGCAATAGACTGCACAAGTTCGTCACGCGGCGTTGTGCCACTTCTCCGAGACAGATCACTGTCGAGGTGGAAATCGGTTACATGGTCGAGTACGGCGGCTTCAAGCGCATTGTATGGGTACAGAGCAGAAGGGCCGGGGCAATTGGCATCTTCATAACGGCGTTTGCAGCGGTAATATTGATAGTCGTGCTTGGTTGATCTGACCAATCCAAGACCGCCACCACAATGCACGCAATGGGTAATTGTCGGGAACAGGTTCGCAAACTTCGTTCCTTTACGGCCACGAGTTGCCGCTTTCGGCTTATTTCGTTGCACCCGCCAGAACAGTTCCTCGCTGACAGCAGCGGGATAGTAGTTTTTGATTGGCTCTCCAATCGGGACCAATTTGCCATTCACGGTGTCGTTGACCTGTAGCGTGCCGATAGCCGTCTCGTTCTTGAGAATGCGTACAACAGTCGTTTCCCACCACTTTGTGCCGATAGCCTTCAACGGCGGTGTGTTCGCATCGTTGAGGATGCGGGCAATTCGCAACGGGCCGACGCCTTGGTCAGCAAGTTCGAAAATACGATGTACGGTCTTCGCGTGATCATTCAGCCTGAACAGGCAATCCTTACTGCCAGGAATGCGCTCTTGATCGATCCAGCCAACGCATGCAGGTTGAAAGCGAGGAAGGCCAGCAAGCATGTCCCTGCGCAGCGCATCCGCGTTTTTCTTGCTGTTGTAAGACTTTCGCGCACTTTCTTCGTGACCACGGCTCATGATGGTCAGCGAGATAATCATTTGCGTGAAGTCGCGGCCACGCTCGTAAACTTGACCGTCCATCAGCGTGACGATCTTGATACCCGCTTGCAGGATGGCAATGAACTGCGCTTGTGCGTCGATTGGTGCTTGTCGAGAAAGTCGGTCCAAGTTCTCGACCAGCAAGTAGGAGCCTACTGCGACTTTGCCTTCTGCGACGAGTTCGAGGAAGCCACCTAGTGCGCCGGTCTTGATGTGATCGCCATGAAAGCCTGACTTGCCAAGGTCGCGGTGACTGTCATCGAGTTCCAGTCCGTGCTTGGCAGCGTATTCTTGGGCCGCTTCTAGCTGTCGCTGTTCGCCTCGTCCCTTTCGCTGCTCTTTCGATGAAATTCGAATGTAGGAATATGCTTTGATCGGCATCGCTTTCTCCGTTCGTTTCAGCATATCGCGCCCGCCTTAACGCAATGTGTGCAATACACACAGCAGCGGTCGGCGGCGGGGTGCAGAATTTCGAGGCGATCAAGCTGGTGAAGTTTGGGGTGAGTTAGTAGTTGGTAGCGAATAGTGAGTAGCGAATAGCGAATAGCGAATAGTTGGTTGGGCGCTGTGGGTGTGGCCCCCTCATCCGCCTGCCGGCACCTTCTCCCCGCCGGGGAGAAGGGGACTCGCGGTGCGCTCCGCATTTCCCTTCTCCCCAGCGGGGAGAAGGCGGCCCGAAGGGTCGGATGAGGGGGCTCAGGGTGAGGATGCCAATTTGTGTTGGCCACCCCATCCACCGCCCTCATTCCTGTGCCCTTAGGGCTGCGCCCACGGGATGTCACAGGAATCGAGGCCACCGCGCGTCTGCGCGGTGGATGACCCATTTAAGAGAGTCTTCCGCACCCAAGGACTTGGGTGCGCTGGATCCCTGTGACGGGCACAGGGATGAGGGTCGCGTTTGGCGGAACGCTCTCCACAACAGTTACATCTCAAAAAGGAATGTCCGATGACCTATGCATTGATCACTCCGCCGTCGGCGGAGGTGCTGGCGCTTGGGGAGGTGAAGGCGCATTTGCGGTTGGATGGGGCGGACGAGGATGTTTTGCTCGGCTCGCTGATCTCCGTGGCGCGGGAGCATCTGGAGCGGGTGAGCGGGCTTTGTCTGATCAGCCAGACCTGGCGGCTCTATCTTGATTCACTGCCTGAAGATGGGGTGATTCAGATTGCCAGGGGGCCGGTGCAAGCGATTGAAAGCGTGACGCTTTACGATGCCGGTGGCGAGGAGGTTTCCTGGCCGCTGGAAGGGCATGTGCTCGACTGCCGGGCTCGGCCGGCGCGGTTGCTGTTGAAGCGCGGCGAGGGTGTGCCGCGCGCTATCAACGGGATCGAGATCGATTTTTCGGCCGGGTTCGGCGAGAGCGGGGCCGCGGTGCCGGATGTGCTGAAGCGGGGGATGCTGATGCATGTGGCGCAGATGTTTGCCTTTCGCGGCGCTGTTCCGGCGGCCGATCAGCCGGCGGATATTCCTGATGGCTATGACCGGCTGATTGCGCCGTTTCTGATGAGGCGGCTCTGATGCGGGCGGTGGTTCTCGATCCCGGCGCGATGAGCGCGCGGCTGGTGCTGGAGCGGCCGGTCGAGCTGGCGGACGGGCAGGGCGGGGCGGATGTCACGTTCGAAGCGGTGGCTTCGCTCTGGGCGCAGATCGAGCCGCTCGGCGAGACCGGCGAGGAGCGGGCGGGGTCCGATCTGGTGACACTGACGCACCGGGTATGGCTGCGGTTTCGCGCTGACATCAGGAGCGGCATGCGGCTGCGCAAGGGGGAGCGGGTGTTCGTGATCCGCAGCCTGCGCGATCCGGATGAGGGCGGGCGCTATCTCGTCTGTCTCTGCGAGGAGGAGGGGCGATGACGGCGGTTATGGCGGTGACGCTTGGTGATCTCGCGGCCTTTCTTGTGAGGGTGTCGCAGGAGCGGCGAAAGGAGGCTGCGGATGAGCGCCGCAAATGAGCTGCTGGCGGCTGTCCATGCGCGGCTTTCCGGCGATGCCCGGCTTTCGGCGCTCATCGGCGCGGACGGGGTGCGCGACCGTTTCATCACGGGCAGGAAGATGCCGTGCATCGTCATCGGCGAGATGACAAGCGGGACGGTGATTTCAGGCGAGGCCGGCGAGGAGCACCTGTTTTCGCTGGAGATCTGCGTCGAGGATGGCGGGCGCAGGGTGGCGGGTGACATCGCGGGGATCGTTGCGGGTCTGCTCGATGGTGCCGGGCTATCAGTTGCCGGGCATCATCTCGTGACGCTGCAGCACAGGCTGACGCGCTCGCGGCGCGAGGCGAAGACGAAGATGTATGTGGCCGAAATGCGCTTCAGGGCAGTGACGGAACCGGCTCAGCCTGCCTGACCATGGCGGCGAGGCGGAAGATCAGGATGAGGGCGATGGCGGCGAGCACGAGGCAGATGCCGATCGTCAGCCCCGTGCCGCCGCGATCGAGCGTCGCGGTGAAGACCACGGGTGCGACGGCGTTCGCAAGGTTCTGCGGTGTCGAAAGACGCGCCGACTGCAGGCCGTATTCCTTCGCTGAGAAAAAGGTGAGCGGCAGCAGCGCGCGGGCGACCGTCAAGACGCCGGTGCCGAAGCCGTACATCAGGATGAAGGCGACGAGGACGGGTGTCGAGCCCGGCGCCGAGAGCATCAGCAGGAAGCTTGCGGCCATCAGCGCAATGCCGGTGATCGACGTCAGGATCGGGTTGCCGCGCTTGCCGAGCAGCATGTCCAGCCCTCGGGCGGAGATGGCGATGACGCCACGCGCCGAGCCGAGCTGCAGGGCGAGCGCCGGAGAGGCGCCGGCCTGATGGAAGACCTCGATTAGCGACGGCGACAGGCCGAAGCTGATGAAGGTGCAGAGCGTCGTGGAGATGGCGAGCAGCAGGAAGGCCTTGCGGCGCTGCTCTTCGGTGAGACGGATCGGCGGCGTCTGCGCGGCGGCACCCTGCGTATGCTCTGCTGCGGGCTTCGGCAGGGCGAAGAGATGCAGCGGCAGGCAGATCAGAATATGGAGCGCCGCCGAGATGGCGAAGGTGATGCGCCAGCCATAGGCATGCGTCAGCTCCGTCAGGATCGGCCAGAAGATCGTGGCCGAGAGGCCGGTGAACAGCATGAGGATGGCGATGATGCGCTTGCCGTTCAGCCCCTCGCGCTCGACGACGGCGGTATAGGCGGGCGCCGATAGGCCGAGCGCGCCGGCAAGGCCGATGACGGCCCAGGCGGCGGCATAGACAACGATGCCGTTTGCGGCGGCGAGCAGCAATAGGCCGATGGCGAAGCTGACCGACGAAGCGGCGAGCACACGGGCCGCACCATGGCGCGCCAGAAAGCGGCCGGTCGCCGGACCCGCGAGCGCGCTGACGACCATCATCAGGGTGAGGCCGGCAAAGGCGATCTCGTTGGCGATATCAAGATCGGGCGCGATGACGCGGCCCATGACGCCGAGCATGTCGAAGGTCGTGCCCCAGCCGATCAGTTGAGTGACGGCAAGGACGGCGATCGTCTGCGCCGAGCGGAGCGGGAGTTTGGGCATTGGTGCTGAAAGGGTTTTGGGGGCTGGAAATGGTGGTGGCTTAGCAGGTTTGGTGGGGTGGGGGAAGGTGGGGTGCTTGTGGTTGGTTCCTACCGAGAGGGTGTCGCCTGTGGCCCCCTCATCCGCCCTTCGGGCACCTTCTCCCCGAGGGGAGAAGGGGACTCGCTGTGGGCTCCCGTTTCCCTTCTCCCCTCGGGGAGAAGGTGGCCCGGTAGGGCCGGATGAGGGGGCTCCGGGTGAGGTGCCCCCCAGATTTGAAGACAGGGAGTCTTCTCGCCGCGCAGACGCGCGGCGGCTGGATTCCTGTGACGGGCACAGGAATGAGGGAAGAGACCGGGGCGTCCACAGCGCTCCTATCATTGGCGGAAGGGGCGGAAGCATGGTGGCGCAGAAGGGTAAGGATCTGCTGTTGAAGGTCCATAGTGGCACGGCGTTCGAGACGGTGGCGGGGCTCAGGTCGAAGCGGCTGGCCTTCAATGCCGAGACGGTGGATATCACCGATGCGGAGAGCGCCGGGCGCTGGCGGGAGTTGCTGGGCGGCGCGGGCGTGCAGCGGGCGTCGGTTTCGGGGGCGGGCATCTTCAAGGATGCGGCGTCGGACGGGCTGGTGAGGGCGGCGTTTTTCAATGGGGCGATCCTCAGCTGGCAGATTGCGGTGCCGGATTTCGGCACGGTGAGCGGACCCTTCCAGGTGACGGCGCTCGAATATTCCGGTGCGCATGACGGCGAGGTGGCGTTCGAGCTGGCGCTGGAATCGGCGGGCGCACTTCTCTTCGGGGCGCTCTGATGGGCGGCGCGGGGGCAAGGGCGAACCGCAGGCGCGGCGAGATCGAGGCCGTGGTCGATGGCGAAAGACGCATCCTCTGCCTGACGCTCGGGGCGCTGGCCGAGCTCGAGACCGCATTTGCCGCCGATGATTTGACGGACCTTGCCGGGCGCTTTTCCGCCGGGCGGCTGAAGGCGGGGGACATGATCCGCATCATCGGCGCCGGCCTGCGCGGTGGCGGCAATCTCTATTCGGACCAGGATGTCGCGGAGGCGAGCGTCGAGGGCGGCATTGCCGGTTTCGCCGGTATCGTCGGCGACCTGCTGATGGCGACATTCGCGGACCCTTCAGGGGCGGACTCGCTGCGCCCTCCGGAGCCGCAGCAGGCGTAGGGGCCGGGCGCCCCGGTCCATTCCCCTGGGCCGGGGCGCTGCATACCGGCCTCTGCCTGCTGCGGCTTTCTCCCGAGACATTCTGGGCGATGACGCCTGTGGAACTGCATGCCGCCGCCGGCGGGCTTGCGCCACGCGCGCCAGGGCTTTCGCGGGCGGGGCTGGGCGCGATGATGGCGCAGTTTCCGGATGGGTGAGGTGATCGATGGCCGTGCTATGCTCGGCACCGAGATTCGGAGCGGCGATGGCGCAGTCGGACGAGATGTTTGCGAAGGGAATGGTCGTCTTCCCCTTCGGTGACTGGGACGAACGGCCGGCTTCGCTGTTCGGCTGGTCCGAGGAGCGGCTGGCGGCACTTTCAGCCAAGCTGGCGGAGGGCGAAAGCAGCGCCTTCATGATCGTCCAGGGCGGACGGATGATCTACCGCTGGGGCGATATTGCCTTGAAGTCGAGCATCGCTTCTCTGCGCAAGAGCCTGGTCAATGTGCTCTACGGCATGCTGATCGCCGAGGGGCGGATCGATCCGCTGGGAACGCTTGCCGATTTCAATATCGACGACATGACGCCGCTGACGGCAGCCGAGCGCAGGGCGACGGTGATGGATCTGCTGCGGGCGCGCTCCGGCGTCTATCTGCCGTCGGTCTATGATACGGCGAAGGGCAGGCCCGACAGGGGCAGTCATCCGCCGGGGCAGCACTGGTTCTACAACAACTGGGATTTCAACGTTCTCGGCACGATCGTCGAACGGGCGACCGGCGAGACCGTGTTGGAGGCGCTGGCATCACGCGTGGCCCGGCCGTTGCGGATGCAGGATTGCGCTCCCGGCGATGCATGGTTTCAGCATGGGCCTGAGTCCATGCATCCGGTCTACAAGATCCAGCTGTCGGCGCGCGATCTGGCGCGGGTCGGGCTTCTCTATCTCAGGCACGGACGCTGGGGCGCAACCCAGCTGGTGCCGCAGAGCTGGGTGCGCGACAGCGTGCACCCGCATTCGGCGGTCGGCGAGGGATGGGCCTATGGCCTGCTGTGGTGGATCACGCAGGCGCATGCGCTTGGCGATGCCATGGCCGTGCATGTGCCGATGTTCTATGCCAGCGGCTGGGGCGGCCAGTATCTGATCGTGCTGCCGGATCTCGATCTTGTCGTCGTCCACCGGTCGGCGACCGCACTTCGGGTCGGCCCGGGCGTCAGCCATGCCGCGATGGGAGAAATCCTGCGGCTGGCGCTTTCGGCAATGCCGGACAAGGGCTGACAGCCCACATATTCAGGAGACATCGATGGAAGACGATGACACCGGGCTCGCCGAGATGGCGGGACAGGCCGATCAACTGCGCCGGGCGCTGGAGGATCTGGAGGGGCGGTCGCGCTCCTTCGGGTCGGCGCTGAGCGGTGCCCTGAGGAGTGCCGTCAGCGGCGGCAAGGGGCTGGACGACGTGCTGCGCTCGCTTGGCAACCGGCTCGCCGATATCGCGCTTTCAGCGGGGATGAAGCCGCTCGAGGGATTGATCGGCGGGGCCGTGTCAGGGCTGGCGGGCGGGATCGGCAAGGTTCTGCCATTTGCCGATGGCGGCGTGGTTTCGGCACCGAGCTACTTTCCGCTCGGCGGCAATATCGGGCTGATGGGCGAGGCCGGCAGCGAGGCGATCCTGCCGCTGCGGCGCGGTCCCGATGGCTCGCTGGGCGTTGCAGCTTCGGGTTCCGGGGGCGGGCCGCAGATCGTTTTCAATGTGACGGCCACGGATGCGCAGAGCTTTCAGAAGAGCGAGGCGCAGATTTCGGCGATGCTGGCGCGCACGGCGATGCGCGGCCAGCGCAACCTGTGAGGCTGAGATGGCCGGTTTCCATGAGGTGCGGTTTCCTCTGCGGCTGTCCCTGTCGACGAGCGGCGGGCCGGTGCGGCGCACCGACATCGTCAATCTCTCGAACGGGCGCGAGAGCCGCAACAGCCGCTGGCGCAATGCCAGGCGCGCTTACGATGCGGGCTCGGGCATCCGCTCGATCGGCGACCTCTACGAGGTGCTGGAATTTTTCGAGGCACGCGGCGGCGAGCTCTATGGCTTCCGCTTCCGCGATCCGCTCGATTGCCGCTCCGGGCGGCCGGGTCAGCCGGTGACGGCGCTGGATCAGGCGCTCGGGATTGGCGATGGTGCGAAGGCGGATTTCCAGCTGGCGAAGACCTATGGCGATGCCGGCGGGAGCAGCCTGCGCGTCGTCGCCAAGCCGGTGGCCGGAACGGTGATGATTGCCGTCGATGGGGTGGTGAGCCCGGCGGGTGCCTTTTCCTGCGATGCGGCTACCGGGCTAGTCAGTTTTGTGTCCGGACATGTGCCGGCTGCCGGGGCGAGCGTGACGGCGGGTTTTGAGTTCGATGTTCCCGTGCGCTTCGCGACGGGCCGGATCGACGTCAACCTGACGGCCTTCAATGCCGGGCGTATCCCGGCCATTCCGCTGATGGAGATCCTGCCATGAGGGCTATCGATGCCGGGCTCGCGGCGCATCTGAAGGGCGACGCGACGACGACGTGCCATGCTTGGCGGGTGACGCGGCGTGATGGGGTGGTGCTGGGTTTCACCGAGCATGATGGCGATCTCGCCTTTGCCGGGACGAATTTTCTGGCGGCGAGCGGTTTTTCGGCGAGCGGCACGGAGGAGGGCGCCGGTCTGCCGGCGGCAACCAGCGAGGTCACGGGCAGCTTTTCGAGCGAGGCGATCCGAGACGCGGACTTGCAGCGCGGGCTGTATGACGGGGCGCGGGTCGAGGTGTTCCTGGTCAATTGGGGGGCACCCGAACAGCATCTGCTTTTGAAGATGCAGGAGATCGGTGAAGTCACGCGCAGCGAGGGCGAATTTCGCGCCGAGCTGCGCAGCTTCGCCCATCGGCTGAACCAGCCGCAAGGGCGTCTTTACAGCCGCCGCTGCGATGCGGCGCTGGGGGATGCAAGATGCGGCGTCGATCTGGGGCAGGGCGCATTCCGGCGACAGGGGATCGTGGCTGAGGTGATCGATGCGACGCGGATCGTGGTGTCGGGGCTGGCGCCTTTTGCCGACGGACTGTTTCGCTATGGCAGCCTTGAATTTCTGAGTGGCACAGCTGCGGGTGAGCGGCTGGATATCGAGGCGCATTCTGCGACAGGTGCTGACGTCGAGGTGACGCTGTGGCTGCCGATGGCGCGGGCGCCCGACGTGGGGGATGCCCTGCGGATGACGGCCGGATGCGACAAGGCCTTCGCCACCTGCCGGGCGACATTCGCCAATCAGCAGAATTTCCGCGGCTTCCCGCATATGCCGGGTGCCGACTTTGCCTATACCTATGCGGATGGCGGGAGCATCCATGACGGAGGCGCGCTGTTCAAATGACGGATATCCACGAAAGGGCGCTCGCCGCGGCCGAGAGCTGGATCGGCACGCCTTACCGGCACCAAGCTTCGGCCAGGGGGATCGGCTGCGACTGCCTGGGGCTGATCCGTGGTATCTGGCGGGAGCTCTACGGCGTCGAGCCGGAAATGCCGCCGCCCTATGCGCGGGACTGGGCCGAGCGCAGCGGGCAGGATCGCTTGCTCGATGCGGCCCTCAGGCATTTCGGCGCGCCACTGTCGGCCGAGGCGATGATGCCGGGCGATCTCATGCTGTTTCGCTGGCGGCCGGACGTGGCGGCCAAGCATGCGGGCATCTTTGCCGGAGAGAAAAGTTTCATCCATGCCTATGAGCAGGCGGCAGTGATCCGCTCCGCCTTGGTGCCGAGCTGGCGGCGGCGGGTGACGGCCGTCTTCCGGTTCCCTGAGGTTGCAGCGATGCTTGAAAATTAGGGTGTGTGTCGCTATGGTTGGGGAGTGGTGAGCGGAGTTGTAGCTCCGCCCACCCTTTGCTTATGTTTGGAAGATGACCCGGATGGCTATTGACCAGCCCGTCCGGGTTTTCCTCACACTAAGCGTGATACCGCGTGGCAAGAACCACATCGCATCACCTCCTTGATCGAGAGCAAGGCCCTTGCCAAGGCTGGAGAAGCCCATCCTCTCCAGGACCGATCGACATTCAGTTCATGCCGGCCTGCAAATGGCGCTTTTCCACGCTTCCGGTGCTCACGTACTTTGAGTACGCTGCGCTCCGGGTCGTGGAAAACCACCATTTTCGGCGCGGCCTGAGCTGAATTTCGATCGGTCCGAGTGCGCCGGCTGGTCTCGGCGCTTCTGCTTCTGCTCACGACTGGAGCAATTTAACACAATCATTGCGGGAAAAAGCAAGTGCCGTGTGAATGGCGCTGGCGACTCGCTGCGAGGTTTTCATGGCCACTCTCCTTCTGCAGGCGGCGGGTGCGGCGCTGGGCAGTGTTTTCGGGCCTGTCGGCACGATTATCGGCCGGGCGGCGGGCGCGCTGGCGGGCAATGCGCTTGACCGGGCGCTGATCGGCGGCGGACAGACGGTGCGCGGATCGCGGCTTTCGACGGCACGCATTCCGGGTGCCGACGAGGGCACGTCGATCAACCGTGTCTACGGTGCGGTGCGGATCGGCGGGACGATGATCTGGGCGACGCGATTCGAGGAGGAGGTGGCGCGCGAGCGCACCGGCGGCAAGTCGTCTTCCGGGCCGGCGGTCGAGAGTTTCCGCTATTTCGCGAACTTCGCCGTCGGGCTCTGCGAGGGGCCGATCGCCTGTGTCAGGCGCGTCTGGGCCGATGGCAAGGAACTCGATCTGACCAAGATCGAGATGCGGGTCTACCGGGGCGATGCCGGGCAGCTGCCCGATCCGCTGATCGAGGCGAAGCAGGGGACGGGCATGGCGCCGGCCTATCGCGGGCTTGCCTATGCCGTCTTCGAGCGGCTGCCGCTCGACAATTACGGCAACCGCATTCCGCTGCTGCAGTTCGAGGTGGTGCGGGCCATCGGAGCGCTGGAAGAGCAGGTCCGCGCCGTCTGTATCATCCCGGGATCGACCGAGCATGGCTACCGCACGGTGGCGGTATCGGAGAAGACGGGGGCGGGGAGCGCGCGGGTGATCAACCGCAACAGCCTGCAAGGGCTGACGGATTGGGATGTCTCTATCGACGAGCTGATGGCGGTCTGCCCGAATCTCGAGCGCGTGGCGCTTGTCGTCTCCTGGTTCGGGACTGATCTGAGAGCCGGCAATTGCCGGATCGTTCCGGGTGTCGAGGTCAGGACGCGTGATGACGAAAGCAGTCCCTGGTCGGTCTCCGGCGTATCGCGCAGCGAGGCATATCTTGTCAGCCGCCTCAACGGTGGTCCGGCCTATGGCGGTACGCCGGATGATGCGAGCGTCGTTTCGGCGATCGCCGATCTCACGGCGAGGGGGCTGGAGGTCTATCTTTATCCGTTCGTGATGATGGATATCGCCGAGGGCAATGCGCTGCCCGATCCATACGGCGGGACGGTGCAGGCGGCCTATCCCTGGCGGGGGCGGGTGACCTGCCATCCGGCGATCGGAGCGCCAGGATCGGCAGACCGGACGGCGGCGGCGCGGGCGCAGATCCAGGCCTTTCGAGGGGCGGCGCAGGCGGGGCATTTCAGCATTTCCGGCCAGCGGGTGAGCTATAACGGCAGCGAGGAGAGCTATCGGCGCTTCATCCTGCATTATGCGCAGCTGGCGAAAGCAGCGGGCGGGGTCTCGGGTTTCATCATCGGCTCCGAGATGCGCGGGCTGACGCAGGTGCGCGATGAGACCGGGGCTTTTCCGTTTGTCTCGGCGCTGACGGCTCTCGCCGCGGACGTGAAAACGCTGCTGCCGCAGGCGAAGCTGACCTATGCGGCCGACTGGAGCGAGTATTTCGGCTACCGGCCGGACGACGGCAGCGGCGACGTCTGTTTCAATCTCGATCCGCTCTGGGCATCGAGCGCCATCGACGCGGTCGGGATCGACAATTACATGCCGCTCTCCGACTGGCGGGATGCGGATCTGGCGGAGGCGAACCCCGAGGGTATGCGGACGGCGGATGATCGCGATGGGCTGATGGCCGGTATCACTACCGGCGAGGGTTTCGACTGGTACTATGCCGATGAGGCGGCACGGGCGAGCCGGATACGGACGCCGATCAGCGACGGGCTTGCCGGCAAGCACTGGATCTACCGCTACAAGGATATCGAGGGCTGGTGGGCGAACCGGCATTACGAGCGGGCCGGTGGCGTCGAGAAGCCCAGCCCGACGGCCTGGCAGGCGCGGATGAAGCCGGTCTGGTTCACCGAGCTCGGCTGTGCGGCGATCGACAAGGGCGGCAATCAGCCAAACGTGTTCGCTGATCCGAAATCGGCCGAAAGCGCGGTTCCGTATTTCTCCAACCGCACGCGCTCCGACACAATGCAGCGGCGCTTTCTGGAGGCGCATCATCTGTGGTGGCGGAGCGGCGAGGCGCCCGGCGGCATGGTCGATCCGGGCCGCATCTTCATCTGGTCATGGGATGCGCGGCCCTATCCGGCCTTTCCGCTGGATGGCGGCGTCTGGAGCGATGGCGGCAACTGGCGCACCGGCCACTGGCTGAATGGCAGGCTGGGTGCGGGGACGCTGGCGGATGTGATTGCGGCGGTGCTCCGCGATCACGGCTTCGAGGATTTCGACGTCTCGGAGGTTTCGGGCGATCTGACGGGCTATGTACAGGGCGACATGACCGCAGCGCGCGGGCTGATCGAGCCGCTGCTGGAGGCATTCCAGATCGATGCGGTGGAAGACGGCGGCGTGCTGCGGTACCGCTCGCGCGGGCGGGCGAGCCTGCCGGCAAGGGAGCTTGCGGTGCTCGCCGACATCGAGGACCGGCCGCTGTGGCAGGAGACGCGCGGGCACGACAGCGACCATGCGGCCGAGGCCGTCATCACCTTCTACAATCCCGATCTCGGCTACGAACAGGCGGGTGTGCGATCGCACCGCGCGCAATCGGCGACGAGCCGGGTGCTGAGGAGCGATCTTTCGGCGGTGCTGGCCGAAGAGACGGCGGTGAATGCGGCCGAAGCGCTGCTGCGCGACAACCGGATCGGCAGACGATCGGTGCGGTTCTCGCTGGCGCCGGGCGAGCTCTGTTTTCAGCCGGGCGATGTCGTGACCTTCGCGGACGGGCCGGAAGGGCGCTTCCTGATCGGTTCGATCGAGGACGGTGCGGTGAGGCAGGTCGAGGCGCGCGAATTCGCGCCATCGGCGGGTGCGGCGCCGCCAAGCGAGACCGGTGGCAGGAATGGCACGGGCAATCCGTCGAGCCTGTTTGCGCCGCTGGTGGTGCTGATGGATCTGCCGCGCTTTGCTGCGGGCGATGCGGCGAATTTTTCGCGGGCGGCGGTTTTCGCCAGGCCCTGGCGGACGATCGGGCTGTCCTCCTCGGTCAGCGAGGAGGGGTATCGGGGGCGGGCGCTGGTCGAGCGCCCGGCGCGTATCGGGACGCTGGCCGCGCCGCTAGCGGCGGGTGTCAGGGGGCGGTTCGACTGGTCGCAGGTACTGGAGATCGATCTGCCCTTCGGTGCGCTGTCGTCGGCGGCGGCAGTCGCGGTGTTGAATGGTGAGAACCTGATGGCGGTGGCTGCCGAGGACGGCGGCTGGGAAGTGATCGGCTTCCGACAAGCCGAAGAGATCGGTGCCGGACGCTGGAGGCTTGGCGGATTGCTGCGGGCGCTGGCGGGAACCGAGGATGCGATGGCGGCGGGTGCTGTTTCGGGGGCATCCGCGGTGATGCTCGACGATGCCGTGGTGCCGCTGGGCCTGACGGCCGATGAGATGGGTCTGCGGCTCAACTGGATCGCCGAGGCGGCCGGCGTCACCGGCAAGGCCGGTCCCTTCGCCTTCGAGGGCGGGATGCGGGCGGAGACACCGCTCTCGCCGGTTCATCTGAGAGCGGCGCGGGGCGAGGCGGGGGCGGTGACGTTTTCCTGGATCCGGCGCGGACGGGTCGATGCCGACAGCTGGATCGCGGCCGATATTCCACTCGACGAACCGTTCGAGCGCTATCGGATCGAGGTGATGGCAGACGGCGTTGTGCGGCGGCAGGTGGAGGTCGGGGTGCCGCGATGGACTTATCCGCTGACAGACGAGCTTGCCGATTTCGGCAGCGTGCAGAGCGCGCTGACGATCCGGGTGCGGCAGATGGGGCAGCGGATGCCGCTCGGCATTGCCGCGCTCGCAACGATGACGATGTGATTTTCAACGAAGGGAATGGTCATGGGTGATTTGAAGGACTGGTATCATTCGAAGACGATCTGGGGTGCGCTGATCGCGATCGGCGCTTCGGTTCTGCATGCGGCGGGCGTCGATATCGACGCCGGAGACCAGAGCCAGATCGTCGATTCTCTCGTCAATATTGCTGGCGCCATCGGCGGGCTTCTGGCCGTCTACGGGCGGCTGACGGCGAGCACGGCGATCCGCTAATCGAGCATTTCGACAGGGCGGGCGGCAGCAATATCAAGAGCTTCCGCCGCCTCGTCTTCCGGCTGTGAATAACGTTGCTGCGATACAGGCGAGAATTGTTCTAAACCTCCGTCATTACAGTGCATTCATTTGCCATTCAGGTCACGTGAGTACATAGTCGGGCCAGGTTGGAACTACGTTGGAAGCATTGCACATGGCCTCTCCTCTGAGCGTCGTAGCCTTGGCCGCAGGGCTGGCTGTATCGGCGCCCTCACCGGACAATCCGCGCACGCTTGTGGTGCGCGTTGCCGGCGATTGCAGCGCTGCCGCGCAGCAGGTCGTCGAGCAGACGGGCGGCCAGCTGCTTTCCGTGCAGCCTTCGGGCGATTCATGCATCATCACCGTGCTCGTTCAGGGCAATGGCCAACGCCCCCGCAAGGTAACCGTGAAGGTTCCGATGTAGGCGGAATCGGCCTATAAGGCACTGACTGAAACAAGGTGAAAGCGGACCGATGCGCATTCTGGTAGTCGAAGACGATGTCAACCTGAACCGTCAGCTGAGCGATACGCTGAAGGAAGCGGGCTACGTCGTCGATCAGGCCTTTGATGGCGAGGAGGGGCACTTCCTCGGCGACACCGAACCCTATGACGCGATCATCCTCGACATCGGCCTTCCCGAGATGGACGGCGTGACCGTGCTCGAAAAGTGGCGCGGCGCCGGCCGTGGCATGCCGGTCCTGATCCTGACGGCGCGCGACCGCTGGAGCGACAAGGTGGCGGGCATCGATGCCGGCGCCGACGACTACGTGACCAAGCCCTTCCATGTCGAGGAAGTGCTGGCGCGCATCCGTGCACTGATCCGCCGCGCCGCCGGACATTCCTCGTCGGAGATCGTCTGCGGTCCCGTCCGGCTCGATACCAAGACGTCCAAGGCTGTGGTCAACGGCGTGGCGCTGAAGCTGACCTCGCACGAATACCGGCTGCTCTCCTATCTGATGCATCACATGGGCGAGGTCGTGTCGCGCTCGGAGCTTGTCGAGCACATGTACGACCAGGATTTCGACCGTGATTCCAATACGATCGAAGTCTTCGTCGGGCGCCTGCGCAAGAAGATGGGCGTCGATTTGATCGAAACGGTGCGCGGTCTCGGGTACCGTATTCAAGCGCCGGCCTGATGCGAATCAAATCGCTCACCGCACGCGTTCTGCTGCTGACGACCGTATGGTCGACGGTGGCGCTTGTGGTGATCGGCCTGTTGATCTCGACGCTCTATCGCCGCAGCGCCGAGCGGGGTTTCCAGGACCTCTTGCGGGCGCAGCTCTATAACGTCATCAATTCCGTCACCATCGGCGACCAGGGCGCGCTGTCGGGCAGTCCGCAACTCGGCGATCTGCGTTTCGCGCAGCCGCGCACCGGCTGGTACTGGGTGGTCGAGCCGCTCGGGACCTATACGACGGCGCCGCTGGTTTCGCCGTCGCTCGGTTCGGCGACCATTCCCGTTCCTTCCGTCCTCGAAGCGCCGTTCGACAAGAATTACGAGCGCTACTACCAGGTGACCGATGCCAGCGGCAATCGGGTCCAGGTGGCCGAGACCGAAGTGGTGCTCGATACCGACGGCCGCGCGGCGCGTGTTCGCGTCACCGGCAATGTCGATGTCGTCGAATCCGACGTCAGCAACTTTTCCCACAGCCTCTATCTGGCGCTCGCCGGCTTCGGCGTCGGCAGTCTGATCGTCAATGCGCTTGCCATTCTTTTCGGCCTGAAGCCGCTGGACAAGGCGCGCGCCGCGCTGGAGCGCATCCGTGCCGGCGAGAGCGAGCAGCTGAAGGGCGATTTTCCGCGCGAGATCCTGCCGCTGGCCAACGAGGTCAACGCGCTGATCGACAGCAACCGCCGCATCGTCGAACGCGCCCGCATGCAGGTCGGCAATCTGGCGCATTCGCTGAAGACGCCGATTGCCGTGCTGCTCAACGAAGCACGGGTGCTGGAGCGCTCGCATGGCGAACTCGTCAAGAACCAGGCGGAAGCGATGCAGGGGCAGGTGCAGTCCTATCTCAACCGTGCCCGGATCGCGGCGCAGCGCGAATCCGTGCTCGCCCGCACCGATGCCGAACCGGCGCTCGAGCGGCTGGTGCGCGTCATGCGCCGCCTGAATGTCGATAAGGAGTTCGAGCTTTCCGTCACGCAGCCGCATCTGGCTGTCGCGATGGAGCAGCAGGACCTCGAGGAGACGGTCGGCAACCTTCTGGAGAATGCCGCGCGCTTCGCGGTTCACAAGGTGACGGTGAGCGCTGCGGAGGCCGCCGAGGATGTGAAGGGCACCGAGACCAGCGGCCGCAGGCACTGGGTCGAGCTGATCGTCGAGGACGACGGGCCGGGTCTGGAGCCCGATCAGATCAAGGAAGCGCTGAAGCGCGGCAAGCGCCTCGACGAAAGCAAGCCGGGAACCGGGCTCGGGCTTTCGATCGTCACCGAGATCGCCAACGAATATCAGGGCCGCCTCGAGCTCTCGCGTGGCGCTGCCGGTGGGCTCAAAGCCAAGCTAATTTTGCCCGGTCTCACAAAGGATGTTGCGTGACCAATTGCTTGATGTCACAAAGACATAGGCGGTTGCATAGCATGCTTTGCCTTAAAGCCGACAAGTGCCTGTGCGCATCTGCCGGCATTGATTTGTTTCTTTATGCTGGTTCGACCGAATGATATCACGCGCGAATGCCATGATCGCTTCCTCGCTTTTCGTCGCCGTTGCGCTGAGCGGCTGCACGACGACGAAGGGCGGTAGCTCTACCGGCGTATTCTCCCGCAAGCCTTCGGCCTCGGCGCAGTTCATCACCGCGCTGCAGGGCGGCATCGTCGGCCGCAGCGGCATCGAGCTCAGCGACAGCGACAAGCAGCGGGCGCTCGAAGCCGAATACCGGGCGCTGGAAGGTGCAGCCGTCGGCCAGCCGGTCGTCTGGAGCGGACGCAATGTCAGCGGCAAGGTTATCGCGGCAGCGCCCTATCAGGTCGGCTCGCAGAATTGCCGCCAGTACACGCACACGCTGACCGTCGACGGCAAGGATACCGTGGCGCGCGGTTCGGCCTGCCGCAACAACGATGGCAGCTGGTCGCCGCTCGGCTAGGACATTCAGCCCATGCTGGCCTGCAAATGGCACTTCCCCACGCTTCCGGTGCTCACGTACCTTTAGTACGCTGCGCGACGGGTCGTCGAAAATCACCATTTTCGGCTCAGCCTGAACTGAATGCCGTCGGCCGTAAGCCGTAGCGAATATTGCGGCGAAACGCCTCAAATCTTCGTCATTCCGGCTTTGCCAGTTGGAATGGCGACGCGCTTCACGTATTGGGGCCGTTATGCTTTTCTGGATTCTTGTTGCCGCGATGACGGCGGCCGTGGCCGCGCTGCTGCTTTACCCGCTCCTGCGCGGCGGAAAGACGCTTGACGACACGCGTGCAGGCGAGGCGGCGGTCTATCGCGACCAGCTGCGCGAACTCGACCGCGACCTCTCGGGTGGCCTGATCACCTCCGACGAAGCCGAGTATGCGCGTGCCGAGATCGGCCGCCGGTTGATCGCCGTTTCGGCGACGGGTGCGACGGCCGAGCCGAAGGCGGCGCGCCATCACCGCTTCAGCGAGGCCTTCATCCTTCTGTTGCTGCCGGTTATCGGGCTCTGTCTTTACGTTGCGATGGGGCGGCCCGACCTCCCATCGCAACCGCTTCAGGCCCGGCTGGACAATCCCGGCAACGACATGGCGATCCTCGTCTCCAAGGCGGAGCGGCACCTGGCGCTGAACCCGGAGGACGGCAAGGGCTGGGACGTGCTGGCGCCGATCTATTTCAACGCCATGCGCGTTGCCGATGCCGAGAAGGCCTATCGCAACGCCATCCGCCTGCTTGGACCGAGCGCGATGCGCCTCGACGGTCTGGCGGAATCGATGATGGCCGGTTCCAACGGTACGGTGACGGCGGAGGTGCGCCAGACGCTGGAACAGTCGCTGTCGCTCGAGCCCGACAATCCGCGCGCCAAGTTCTATGTGGCGCTGAGCCTGGAACAGGGCGGCGAGACCGACAAGGCCAGGGCGGCTTTCGAGGCGATCGCCAAGGAATCGCCCGCCGATGCGCCGTGGCTGCCACTGGTCAACGATCACATCGCCAAGAATGGTGGCGCGGCGATCGCCTCCAATAAGGCGCCGGGCGGACCGACGCAGGAAGATGTGGCCGCGGCTCAGAACATGACGCCGGCGGACCAGCAGCAGATGATCCGCGGCATGGTCGAAAGCCTCGATGCCAAGCTGAAGGCCGATCCCAACAATTTCGAGGGCTGGGTCCGGCTCGTCCGCTCTTACGCCGTATTGAACGACAAGGATCGCGCCGCAGAAGCGCTGAAGCGCGGGCTCGCCGTGTTTCCGGTTGACGGCGATCAGGGCAAGCAGCTGCTCGCACTGGGGCGCGAGCTGGGTATTGCGACCGAGGGGGTAACGGAATGACGCGCAAGCAGAAGCGTCTGGCAGTCATCGGCGGCGGCATGGGGTTCATCATTGCCGCGGTGCTGCTCGTGATGTTCGCCTTCAGCCAGTCCGTCGCCTATTTCTACATGCCGGCCGACCTTGCCAAGACGCCGGTGGCGCCGGAAACGCGCATTCGTCTGGGCGGACTCGTCGGGGAAGGCAGCGTCGTGCGCGGCGTCGGATCGACGGTCGAATTCGACGTTACCGATGGCGGCGGCCAGCCGGTGAAGGTGAAATATACAGGCATTCTCCCCGATCTCTTCCGCGAAGGGCAGGGCGTGGTGACCGAGGGCAAGTTCGAGGCGGCGAGCCACGAATTCATTGCCGATACCGTGCTTGCCAAGCATGATGAGAAATACATGCCGAAGGAAGTGGCCGACCGGCTGAAATCCCAGGGGCTGTGGAAGGAAGGCGAGGGCGCGCAATGATCATCGAGATCGGCCATTACGCACTTGTTATGGCGCTGGCGACGGCGATCATCCTCTCGGTCGTTCCCGTCATCGGCGCGCGCCGCCGCGATCAGGCGATGATGGACGTCGCGCCGCTTGGCTCGATCGTGCTGTTCGGCCTCGTTACCTTCTCCTTCGGTGTCTTGACCTACGCGCATGTCGTCTCCGACTTCTCGGTCGAAAACGTCTGGGAGAATTCGCACTCGCTGGTGCCGCTGATCTACAAATATTCCGGCGTCTGGGGCAATCACGAGGGATCGATGATGCTCTGGCTGCTGATCCTGGCGCTGTTCAGCGCCATGGTGGCGATGTTCGGCCGCAATCTGCCGGATACGCTGCGGGCCAACGTGCTGGCGGTGCAGGCCTGGGTCTCCGTTGCCTTCATTCTTTTCATCCTGCTGACCTCCAACCCCTTCGTGCGTCTCGATCCGGCGCCGGCGGAAGGGCGTGACCTGAACCCGGTGCTGCAGGACATCGGCCTCGCCATCCATCCGCCGCTTCTCTATCTCGGCTATGTCGGCTTCTCCGTCTGCTTCTCCTTCGCCGTTGCGGCGCTGATGGAGGGACGGATCGATGCGGCCTGGGCGCGCTGGGTGCGCCCCTGGACGCTGGCGGCCTGGACTTTCCTGACGCTCGGCATCGCCATGGGTTCCTACTGGGCCTATTACGAGCTCGGCTGGGGCGGCTGGTGGTTCTGGGATCCGGTCGAGAACGCCTCCTTCATGCCGTGGCTTGCGGGCACGGCGCTGTTGCATTCGGCGCTGGTCATGGAAAAGCGCGAGGCGCTGAAGATCTGGACGGTGCTGCTGGCGATCCTCACCTTCTCGCTGTCGCTGATGGGGACGTTCCTGGTGCGCTCCGGCGTGCTGACCTCGGTCCATGCCTTCGCCAGCGACCCGAGCCGCGGCGTCTTCATCCTCTGTATCCTGATGATCTTCATCGGCGGGGCGCTATCGCTCTTTGCCTTCCGCGCGCCGCTGCTGTCGGCCGGCGGTCTCTTCGCGCCTGTGTCGCGCGAGGGCGCCCTGGTGCTGAACAACCTGATCCTGACGGTGGCCTGCGGCACGGTGCTGACCGGAACGCTCTATCCGCTGCTCCTGGAAACGCTGACCGGCGACAAGATCTCCGTCGGACCGCCGTTCTTCAACATGACCTTCGGGCTACTGATGATCCCGCTGCTGCTAGTGGTGCCCTTCGGGCCGCTTCTTGCCTGGAAGCGCGGCGACCTGCTCGGCGTGCTGCAGCGGCTCTATGTGGTTGCCGGCCTCGCTTTCGTTGCTGCCCTCGTCTTCTTCTACATCGAGCACGGCGGGCCGGTTCTTTCGGTTCTTGGCCTCGCTGCCGGTCTCTTCCTCGTCTTCGGGGCTGCGGCTGATCTCTGGTATCGCGCCGGTATCGGCAAGGTGGCTGCGAATGTCGCCTGGCGGAGACTGACCGGCCTGCCGCGCTCGGCCTTTGGCACCGCGCTGGCGCATGCCGGTCTCGGTGTCACGGTTCTCGGCATCGTCGCGGTCTCGACCTTTGCGACGGAACATGTGCTGGAGATGAAGCCGGGCGAGACCACGGATGCCGGCGGCTACTCGCTGCATTTCGACGGCATGCAGCCGGCGACGGGTCCGAACTACCGGGAAGATCGCGGTCATTTCAGCATCCGCCGCGGCGGTGTCGAAGTCGCCGACGTCTGGTCTGCCAAGCGCGTCTACGTCGCCCAGCAGATGCCGACGACGGAGGCGGGTATCCTGACCTTCGGGCTCAGCCAGCTCTATGTCTCGCTCGGCGATCCGACCAAGGACGGCGGCATCGTCGTGCGCGTCTGGTGGAAGCCGTTCATTCTCTGCATCTGGGGCGGGGCGCTGATCATGTCGATCGGCGGATTTGTGTCGCTGAGCGACCGGCGGCTGCGCGTCGGTGCGCCGCGGCGCAAGGCCAAGGCGGTGAAGCCGTCTGCTCCGGCGATGGAGCCGGCGGAATGAGACGCTCGTGGTTTCTCCCTTCTCCCCAGCGGGGAGAAGATGCCCGAAGGGCAGATGAGGGGGTCGAGCAGCGTAGCTGCGAGGCCTTCGAGCATCAACGAGAAGCAACCGGCGGCGCGTGTGGCCCCCTCATCCGTCCTGACGGACACCTTCTCCCCGAGGGGAGAAGGGGATTGCGGCGCTTGCTGCGGCTCGTCCTCGTACTTGCCGCCTTCCTCTCACCACTCCCGGCCTTCGCGGTGAACCCCGACGAAGTCCTCCCCGATGCCGCAATGGAAAGCCGGGCGCGGACGTTGTCGGCGGAGTTGCGGTGCATGGTGTGCCAGAACCAGTCGATCGACGATTCCAATGCCGATCTGGCCAAGGATCTGCGCCTCCTGGTGCGCGAGCGCATCAGGGATGGCGACAGCGATGAGCAGGTGTTGAACTATATCGTTTCCCGCTACGGCGAATTCGTGCTGCTGAAGCCGCGCTTCAACGTCCGTACCGTGATGCTCTGGGGCGCGCCTGTTGTGCTGATCCTTGCCGGGGGCATTTCCTTGCTGGTCTTCGCACGACGCCGCACCGGCAAGCCGACCGGCAGCCGCCTGACCGCCGACGAGCAGGCGAAGCTCGACGAGCTGCTTGGAAAATAAGCGGCCGGACCGCTGGCCGCCGGCTATTCGCGCGGCGGCTGCAAGGATTGCGACATTACAAATTTTTCATTGTGCGGACAGTTCGCAGTAAGGTCCCGCATCCTATATCTTCCTTCATCAGCCGATCCCGACCGGGGGCCGGACCGACTAAATGAAGAAGAGAAGGTGCCTATAATGTTCAAGACTCCCTCCCTTGCCACTGCGCTCAAGGCTTCGACCGTCGCAGGTCTCGCAGCCGCCGTGCTTGCCACCGGCGTGCCGCTGGAGATTACCCGTTCCTATGCCGAAGCCGTCAATGTTCAGGCTCCGCAGGTCCCGAGCTTTGCCAATGTCGTCGACGCCGTTTCGCCGGCCGTCGTTTCCGTCCGCGTCGAATCCCGCATCAAGCCGGCTTCCGACGACGGCAATGGTTTCTCCTTCGATTTCAACGGTCGCGGTTTTGACGACCTGCCGGACGACCATCCTCTGAAGCGCTTCTTCAAGCAGTTCGGCGAACAGGGTCCGAACGGCGGTGATGGCCAGCAGCGTCCGCCGCGCCACTTCGGCGATCGCGGCCCGGGTGGTCCCGGCGGTCCTGGCGGCCCAGGCCGTCTGCGTCCGGTCGCTCAGGGCTCCGGCTTCTTCATCTCCGAAGACGGCTATATCGTCACCAACAACCACGTCGTTTCCGACGGCTCGGCTTTCGTTGCTGTCATGAACGACGGCACCGAGCTCGATGCCAAGCTGATCGGCAAGGACCCGCGCACCGACCTCGCCGTGCTGAAGGTCGACGGCAAGGGCAAGAAGTTCACCTATGTCAACTGGGCTGACGACAACGGCGTTCGCGTCGGCGACTGGGTCGTCGCCGTCGGCAACCCGTTCGGCCTCGGCGGTACGGTGACTGCCGGTATCGTTTCGGCCCGCGGCCGCGATATCGGTTCCGGCCCCTATGACGACTATCTGCAGGTGGATGCGGCCGTGAACCGCGGCAATTCCGGTGGCCCGACCTTCAACCTCAACGGCCAGGTCGTCGGCATCAACACCGCGATCTTCTCGCCGTCGGGCGGCAGCGTCGGTATCGCCTTCGCCATTCCGGCCTCGACCGCCAAGGACGTCGTCGCCGACCTGATGAAGGACGGTACGGTTTCGCGCGGTTACCTCGGCGTGCAGATCCAGCCTGTGACCAAGGATATCGCAGACTCGCTCGGCCTTTCCGAAGCCAACGGCGCCCTCGTCGTGTCTGCCCAGGACGGCACGCCCGGCCAGAAGGCAGGCATGAAGGCCGGCGACGTCGTCACCGCCGTCAATGGCGAACCGGTCAAGGATGCCCGCGATCTCAGCCGCCGCATCGGTGCGATGCAGCCCGGCAAGAAGGTCGAAGTCTCGATCTGGCGTGACGGCAAGGCGCAGCCGCTGACCGTCGAGCTCGGCACGCTGCCGGCAGACCAGAAGGACGCTTCCAATGACGACAGCGACCAGCAGCAGGAGCCGCAGGCACCGGCTTCCGAGAAGGCGCTCGCCGATCTCGGCCTGACGGTTGGCCCGGCCGATGACGGCAAGGGCCTGGCGATCACCGGCATCGACCCGAATTCCGACGCTGCCGACAAGGGCATCAAGGAAGGCGAGACGATCACCTCGGTCAACAACCAGCAGGTTTCGAGCGCCGACGATGTCGTCAAGGTTCTGAACCAGGCGAAGAAGGACGGCCGCACCCGGGCGCTCTTCCAGATCCAGTCGAAGGACGGCAGCCGCTTCGTTGCCCTTCCGATCAACAGCCAGGGCTGAGCCCCAACAGCCCTGAGCGGCGCATCCTCGTGATGCGCCAGAGAAGGGGAGCCGCGCTTCCAGCCCCGCGCGGCTCCCTTCCATTCCATCCACAGGTGCCGCGATGACCCAAGCGCAACAGGAAGACGTATTGAGCCTTGCCGAAACAAAACCGGCAGGTAATGTCAGCCGCATGAAGATTCTGATCATCGAGGATGACCTCGAAGCTGCGGTATACCTGACGAAGGCCTTTCGCGAGGCGGGCATCGTTGTCGACCATGCGAGCGACGGCGAGAGCGGTCTCTTCATGGGCTCGGAAAACACCTACGACGTCATCGTCATCGACCGCATGCTGCCGCGCCGCGACGGCCTTTCCGTCATCAGCGAGCTGCGCCGTAAGGGCGTCCATACGCCGGTTCTCATCCTCTCCGCTCTCGGCCAGGTCGACGATCGCGTGACCGGCCTCCGCGCCGGCGGCGACGACTATCTGCCGAAGCCCTATGCCTTCAGCGAGCTGCTCGCCCGTGTCGAGGTTCTCGGCCGCCGCAAGGGAACGCCGGAGCAGGATGTCGTCTATCGCGTCGGCGATCTGGAACTCGACCGGCTCTCCCACGAAGTGCGCCGCGGCGGCAAGGAAATCCCGCTGCAGCCGCGCGAATTCCGTCTTCTCGAATATCTGATGAAAAATGCCGGTCAGGTGGTGACCCGCACCATGCTTCTCGAAAATGTCTGGGATTACCATTTCGATCCGCAGACCAACGTCATCGACGTGCATGTCTCGCGCCTGCGCTCGAAGATCGAGAAGGACTTCAGCCAGCCGCTGCTGAAGACGATCCGCGGGGCGGGTTACATGATCAAGGACGAGGGATGAACCGTTTCTGGTTTCTCTTCCGTTCGACCGCAGTCCGCCTCTCGGCCCTTTACATCCTGCTCTTCGCCATCTGCGCCGCAACGCTCGTCATTTACGTGACGGCGATGTCGCAGCGCCTGCTGACGGGCCAGATCCGCGAGGCCGTGCAGCAGGAAGTCGATCAGGTCAAACGCGCTTACGATACTGGTGGCATCAACGCGCTCTTGCGCTCGATGGAGCGCCGCTCCCGCCAGCCGGGCGCCAATCTCTACGTGATCGCCGGTCCCTCGGGCGATATCCTGGCGGGCAACGTCTCCTCCGTGCAGCCAGGTGTGTTTGAGGAGACGGGCTGGACCTCGGTTCCGTTCTTCTACCAGCGCTACGCCGAAAGCGACCTCGACCGCCGGCATATGGCGATCGCCAATATCTTCGTGCTCGACAACGGGTTACGCATTCTCGTGGGACGCGACCTCGGCGAGCCGGAGCGTTTCCGCGTGCTGGTGCGCCAGGCGCTGATGGTGGCGCTGGCGATCATGGGTCTCGGCGCGCTGATCATCTGGTTCGGCATCGGCCGCAATGCGCTGAAACGCATCGACCGCATGTCGGCGGCAAGCAAGAAGATCATGGCGGGCGATCTCTCGCAGCGCCTGCCGGTCGGCGGTTCGGGCGACGAGTTTGACCGTCTTTCGATGTCGCTCAACACCATGCTGGAAAAGATCGAGAAGCTGAACGAAGGGCTTCGCCAGGTCTCCGACAATATCGCCCATGACCTGAAGACGCCGCTGACGCGGCTGCGCAACAAGGCCGCCGACGCGGTGGATAGCGACGACGGCGAGCAGCGCCGCGTGGCGCTCGAGGGGATCATCTCCGAATCCGACCAGCTGATCCGCACCTTCAATGCGCTCTTGATGATCTCGCGCGTCGAGGCAGGTTCGGTTGCGGCCGAAATGTCGCCGGTGGAGATTTCGGCGATCGTTGCCGACAGCGCCGAGCTTTACGAGCCTGTGGCCGATGATGCCGGGCTGACGCTGACGTCGGATATCGAGCCGGGTATTTCGGTACAGGGCAACCGCGAGCTCATCGGACAAGCACTGTTCAACCTGATCGACAATGCCATCAAATATTCCGTCGATTGCGACGGCCATGGCCAGATCGCCATCAAGCTGGCGCGCCGGCCGGACGCCATCTGCCTTTCGGTAGCCGATAGCGGTGCCGGCGTGCCGGCCGACAAGCGCGAGGATGTCATCAAGCGTTTCGTGCGGCTGGACGAGAGCCGGTCGAAGCCGGGGACCGGGCTTGGCCTGTCGCTGGTCGAGGCCGTCATGGAGCTGCATGGCGGTACGCTCGAGCTTTCCGACACCTATCCTGACAGGCAGGAGGGGCGTGGCCTGACGGTGACCATGCATTTTCCGCTCAAGCCCGCCTGAGTTTCCAGCGCTGAAAGACGGTCTTGGCTCCCGGCGTTTGCCGCTCTAGGTTAAGCGCATGCGGGACAACGCGAATCCGGCGCGTTGCGGCAGGGAGGCGGGATGCTGAAGAAGTCGACACATCTCTTGAAGGACGCGGGCGAGGTGGTGTTGAAGCCGCTGAACCAGTCCGAACTGAAGCTGGCGCTGACCGATCTCGCCGAGATCGGCCGCGAGGAGCCTGCCGTTGCCGCGATGGTGAAATCCGGCGGTCCGCTGCTCGATTTCATCGCCGCTGCCTTCACGCTGTCTCCCTATCTGCGCGAAATCGCCAATATCGACAATGCCGTTCTGGCAGCGGCGATCTCGGCGCCGCTGGAGCCCGAGATCGAGGGGCTGATCGAAGAGGCGCGCGCCTGCTGGAAACCTGTCGAGGGCGCGCTGCCGGCCGAATCCGCTGTGATGGCGAGGCTGCGGCAGATCAAGCGCAAGGTCGCTTTCCTGATCGCGCTTGCCGATCTCGCGAGGATCTTCGACGGCCGCCAGACGACGGCGTGGCTGAGTGCGCTCGCCGAAGCTTCGGTCGCCGCCGCGATCGACCATCTGCTGATGTCGGCGCATGAGGGCGGCAAGCTGGTCCTGAAAGATGCCGCCAAGCCGAGCGAGGGCTCCGGCCTGATCGTGCTCGGCATGGGCAAGCTCGGCGCCTCAGAACTCAACTATTCCTCGGACATCGATCTCGTCGTCTTCTTCGACGAGCAGGCGGGCATCGTGCCTGACCCCGATGATGCGATCGAGATCTATCCGCGGCTGATGCGCCGGCTGGTACGCATTCTGCAGGAGCGGACGGCCGACGGCTATGTGTTCCGCACCGATCTGAGGCTTCGCCCCGACCCGGGCTCGACGCCGCTCGCCATCTCGGTCGACGCGGCGATGATCTATTACGAGGGCAGGGGGCAGAACTGGGAGCGGGCGGCCTTCATCAAGGCGAAACCGGTTGCCGGTGACATCGCTGCCGGTGACGAATTCATCCGCGGTCTCGTTCCCTTCGTCTTCCGCAAATATCTCGATTATGCGGCAATCGCCGATATCCATTCGATCAAGCGGCAGATCCATGCCCACAAGGGGCATGGGGCGATCGCGGTCAAGGGGCACAACGTCAAGCTTGGGCGCGGCGGTATTCGCGAGATCGAGTTCTTCGCGCAGACGCAGCAGCTGATCGCAGGAGGGCGCATGCCGGTGCTGCGCAGCCGCGGCACCGAGGAGACGCTTGCCGAACTCACCAAGGCGAAGTGGATCGATGCCGAAACCCGCGACGAACTGACGGATGCCTACTGGTTCCTGCGCGATGTCGAGCACCGCATCCAGATGGTGCGCGACGAGCAGACGCATCTGCTGCCGGAGACCGAGGCGGACTTGAAGCGCATCGCCTACATGATGGGCTTCAGCGATACGCCGAGCTTCTCCGAGAAGCTGGTGGATGTGTTGAGGACGGTGGAGCGGCGCTATGCGCGGCTGTTCGAACAGGAAAACAAGCTTTCGACCGATACCGGCAATCTGGTCTTTACCGGCCAGAACGACGATCCCGATACGCTGGTGACGCTGAAGCGGTTGGGCTTCGAGCGCCCGTCCGACATTTCCCGCATCATCCGCACCTGGCATTACGGCCGCTACCGCGCCACGCAGTCGGTCGAGGCGCGCGAGCGGCTCACCGAACTGACGCCAGAGCTCTTGCGCGTCTTCGGCGAGAGCAAGCGGGCCGATGAGGCGCTGCTCCGCTTCGACAGCTTCATCTCCGGGCTGCCGTCGGGCATCCAGCTGTTCTCGCTGCTCGGCAGCAATCCGGCATTGCTGTCGCTGATCGTCAACATCATGTCCTCGGCGCCGAAGCTGGCGGAGGTGATTGCCGCCAAGCCGCATGTCTTCGACGGCATGCTCGATCCCGGCCTGATGGCGGAACTGCCGACGCGCGACTATCTCGGCGAGCGGCTGAAGGCATCGCTGGCGCAGGCCCGTTACTACGAGGAACTGCTCGACCGGCTGCGCATCTTCGCCGCCGAGCAGCGTTTCCTGATCGGCATCCGGCTGCTGACCGGGGCAATCAACGGTGCCATGGCGGCGCGGGCCTTCACGCATCTCGCCGATCTGATCATCGAGGCGGCGCTGGACGGCGTGCTGAAGGAGATCGAGGCGGCGCATGGCCATTTCCCGGGCGGCAAGGTCGCCGTTGCCGGAATGGGCAAGCTCGGCAGTTTCGAGCTGACGGCGGGCTCCGACATCGATCTGATCCTGCTCTATGATTACGACGATACGGCGAGCGAATCCGATGGCGAAAAGCCGCTCGATGCGGTTCGCTATTTCACCCGCGTCACCCAGCGCCTGATCGCCGCCTTCTCCGCGCCGACGGCCGAAGGCATCCTCTACGAAGTCGACATGCGGCTTCGCCCTTCCGGCAACAAGGGGCCGGTGGCGACCCGCATCAACTCCTTCGAGAAATATCAACGCGAGGAAGCCTGGACCTGGGAGCATATGGCGCTCAGCCGCGCCCGGCTGATCTGCGGCGATGCGAGCCTAACGGAAGCTGCCGAGCGGATCATTTCCGATGTCCTGTCTGCCAAGCGCGATACGGCGAAGGTCGCCCGCGATGTCGCCGAGATGCGCGAGCTGATCGACAAGGAGAAGGCGCCGGAGAGCGGCTGGGATCTGAAGCTGATCGCGGGCGGGGTCATCGATATCGAGTTCATCGCGCAATATCTGGCGCTGGTGGCGCCGGTGAAAGCCTCGGTCGTCAAGGTCAACGGGTTGAATACCGGCGAGGCGCTGAAGGCGCTCGGCGGCAGGCTGATGGCGCCTGCCGATCTCGATACCTGCCTCGAGGCGTTCAATCTCTATACCGAACTGTCGCAGCTGATCCGTCTCTGCATCGACGGTCTGTTCGATCCGAAGGAGGCGCCATCGGGACTCGTCGAGCTCGTCTGCCGCGCCGGCGATTGCCCCGATATCAAGACGCTGGAAGGCGAGGTGAAACGGCTGTCGAAGGCGGTACGGAAGATTTTCCAGGCAACCCTGAAGGCTTAGTTGGCGGCATCCGGGATCCGGAAGGAAACGGCGGTGCCGACGCCTTCGCGGGAGCGGATGCGCATGTTGCCGCCGTGCAGCGAGGTGAGCGAGCGCGAGATTGCCAGGCCAAGACCCGAACCGCCCTTGCTCTTGGCATACTGGCTCTGAACCTGCTCGAAGGGCTGGCCGATCTTCGACAGGGCCTTGCGCGGGATGCCGATGCCGGTATCGGCGATGGTGACGATGACGCCCTTGGCGTCGCGGCGGGTGCGCAGCGCGATGCGGCCGCCGTCATTGGTGAACTTGACGGCATTGGAAAGCAGGTTGAGCAGGATCTGCTTCATGGCGCGGCGGTCTGCCGTCAGCGTCATGCCATCGCAGAGGCGCTGCTCGATGACGATATTCTTTTCGGCGGCCGGGATGGCGGTGAAGCGCAGGCTCTCCTCGATCAGCGGTGCGAGATCGACGATCTCGCGATGCAGCTTCATATGGCCGGCTTCGATCTTCGACATGTCGAGAATGTCGGTGATGACGTTCAGCAGGTGCTTGCCGCTGTCGTGGATGTCGCGGGCATATTCGTCGTATTTGCGCGAGCCGAGCGGGCCGAACATCTCGTTCTGCAGGATTTCCGAGAAGCCGAGGATGGCGTTGAGCGGCGTGCGCAGTTCATGCGACATGTTGGCGAGGAATTCGGACTTCGCCTTGTTGGCGGCTTCCGCGCGTTCCTTCTCGACGAGATAGTTGGCGTTGGCGACCGAGAGGGCTGCTTTCTGGTCTTCGAGCGTCTGGCGCGATGCCTTGAGGTCTCCGATCGTCGCGACGTGGCGGCGCTCGGAGTCGCGCAGGCGCTCCTGGTTGCGCTTCAGAAGCGTGATGTCCGTGCCGACGGAAACCATGCCGCCGTCGCGGGTGCGGCGCTCGTTGATCTGCAGCCAGCGCTCGTCGGCGAGCTGGACTTCGGCGGTGCGCGAGTGACCGGCGCCGTTCGGATCGACCATGCGGCGCTCGATGACCGGACGGGCGGCCGCGGCATTGACGACGCTGCGCTCGGTTCCGGGAACCAGCACGCTGTCAGGAAGACCGTAAGCCTGCTGGAAGTGGGCGTTGCACATGACCAGGCGGTCGTTCTTGTCCCAGAGGACGAAGGCTTCGGAGGTGCACTCGATCGCGTCTGCGAGGCGCTGGTCGGCTTCGGCGTAGCGCTGGGCCAGACGATGCTGCTCGGTGACGTCCATGGCGATACCGATCATGTGCATGCGGCCGGAATTGCTGCGGATCATCTGGGCGCGGGCGCGCATCCAGACATAGTGACCGGCGGCGTGGCGCATGCGGAAGATCTGATCAACCTGACCGGAGGTGCCCTTGGCGATCGACCGGGCGATCTCGTGCAGGCCGCCATCTTCGGGATGCATGAGGCGGGCGGCCTCGTTGAAGGACATGGTCTTGTCGGAGGCGGGCAGGCCGAGCATGTCGTACATCGAGCGCGACCAGAAGAATTCGCGGTTTTCGAAATCGAAGTCCCAGAGGCCGCAGCGGCCGCGCGATAGCGCGGTTTCGACGCGCTGGTTGGATTCGACGAAGATGTCGTCGGCATCGCGGGCGCGACGGACCTGCATGTAATAGGCGTAGAGGATGACCAGCAGGATCGAGGAGATGCCGGCAAACAGCGTGACGTTGAGCGTCAGCTCCTCGCGCCAGAGCTTGCCGATCTGGTCGAGCGAGGTGGCGGCGACGATATAGCCGCCGGCACCGCCGACGAGGCTGATCTCGGCATAGTGGGGATCGCCGCTGATCGTCGTCTCGATGACGCCGGCACGATCGCCGAAGCGGCGTATGGCGGAGACCTCGGGGAAGAAGTCGGCGACGTTCGAGCCGACATAGGAGACGCCCGCGGCCGATGCCGCGAAGACCTTGCCGCTGGCCTGGACGAGGAGGACGAACGAACCGCTGTCGAGGCGGTCCTGCGGCAGGAATTTGGAAAGGCGCGCCTGCGCCTCGGTGGCATTGCCGGCCTCGAAGAGTTGACCGGCATCGCTGAAGACGGCGGCAGCTGCGGCAGCCGAGAGCGACGTCGCATGCCGGGCGGCAGCGCCCATCCGCGAATATTCCGACATCATCCCGAAGATGTGCGAGGCGGCGACGACGGACAGGAAGGCGACGATCAGCGCCGGGATGGCGCGCTTGAGAATGGTTTCGACCTGAGGAAGGCGCGGAGCACCGGAGCGGCTGACACTGACAGCCGGACGGCGGCTCTGGGTGGCCTGAGACCAGCCCCGCAACGCCCCGAAATCAAGCCGCAGCCGCCCATCGGCCGCAGTTGCCCGCCGCACGTTCATCATCGCTATAACCTTGATCCCTCGTGTGATTCGCAGCGCCGCCGCTCGAACCTGACCCAATGAATCACTCCTGATTCGCCGTGTCCAGAGGCAAAGGTAAAAATCTGTTAACTATTTATAAGTGCTGATTTTTTGGGGATTCCAAAAAGGCTCCGCGGAAAATCGCGGAGCCTTTCGGTTGCAAATCACCCCTTGAGCGTACGCTCGACAATGTCGCGCACGTCGGTGGAAAGGCCGGGCGCCCGTTCGATTTCCATCAGTGCGGCGCGGGCGAAATCGGCGCGCGCCGGCTCCAGAGAGCGCCACGAACGCATCGATGTCAGGATGCGGGCGGCGAGCTGCGGGTTGCGCTGGTCGATATCGAGGATCTCGCGGGCGAGGAACCGGTAGCCTTCGCCATCGGCGCGGCCGAAGCCGGTCGGGTTGGTGAAGGCGAAGGTGCCGATCAGCGCGCGCACGCGGTTCGGATTGGTGCGCTTGAAGAGCGGGCTGTCCATCAGTTTCTTCACGCGGTCAAGCGTGCCGGCGCCCGGGATCGTCGCCTGTACCGAGAACCACTTGTCGACGACAAGCGCGTTTTCGGAGAAGCGGTCGCGGAAGGATGTCAGCGCGCTGATCGCCTCGGCGCTGTCGGGGAAGCGGTGCGCCAGCAGCGTCAGGGCATGCAGGAGCTCGGTCATGTTGTTGGCGGCGTCGAAGGCTGCCTTGGCGCGAACCGGCGTGTTCTCCGCATAGGAGAGATAGGTGAGGGCGGCGTTGCGCAGCGCGCGGCGGCCGGCGCTCCTGGCATCCGGGCTGAAGGCGCCCGGCGTCGTCATCGTCTCGAACAGCGTGGCGAAGATGGCAGCACCCTGATCGGCGATCTGCTTCATCACCGCCTGACGGCCGGCATGGATCGCGTCGGGATCGTTGTTGCCGCCAAGTTCGCGGGCGATATCGGCCTCGCTCGGCAGCGCCAGCGCCTGGGCGCGGAAAGCGGGCTCCAGGGCCTCGTCGGCGGTGGCTGCGAGCAAGGCATCGACGAAGGTCTGTTCGCAGGCGACCGCGTTGCCGTCACGGGCGTCGCGGGCGGCCTTGAGAAGGTTCGGCAACGCCAGATCGGTCAGCGCCTGCCAGCGGGCGAAATGGTCGGTCTCGTGGCGGGCGAGCAGTGCGAGATCGGCCGGCGCCTGATCGAAATGCAGGTTGATCGGCGCCGAGAAGCTGCGGTTGATCGAAATGACCGGGCGCGAGGCGATGCCGTGGAAGACGGCGGTCTGCGTCCGGCCGGTCAGGTGCAGGACCTCGTCGGCATATTCGGCGCCATCGACCGACTTCGGCTTGATCGCCTTGCCGCTTTCGGCAAACAGCGCCAGGCTGAGCGGGATATGCATCGGCTTCTTGTCGGCCTGGCCGGGTGTGGCCGGAACCATCTGCTCGAGCTGCAGGGTGAAGGTCTTGGCCTTGGCGTCATAGGTGCCCGACGCGGTGACCAGCGGCGTGCCGGCCTGATGATACCAGAGCGAGAACTGCGAGAGATCGCGGCCGCTGGCTTCCTCGAAGCACTTGACGAAATCCTCGATCGTAACGGCCTGACCGTCATGGCGATCGAAATAGAGGTCCATGCCCTTCTTGAAGGCCTTCTTGCCGAGCAGCGTCGCGATCATGCGCGTCACTTCGCTGCCCTTTTCGTAGACGGTCGTCGTGTAGAAGTTGTTGATTTCGCGATACTTGGTCGGGCGTACCGGATGGGCGAGCGGACCGCCGTCCTCCGGGAACTGCTCGGACTTCAGGTGGCGGACTTCGGCAATGCGCTTGACCGGGCGCGAGCGCTGGTCGGACGAGAATTCGTGGTCGCGATAGACCGTAAGGCCTTCCTTGAGGCAGAGCTGGAACCAGTCGCGGCAGGTGATGCGGTTGCCGGTCCAGTTGTGGAAATATTCATGCGCGATGATCGCCTCGATATTGGCGTAGTCGGCATCGGTCGCGGTCTCGGGATCGGCAAGGACGTATTTGTCGTTGAAGACGTTGAGGCCCTTGTTCTCCATCGCGCCCATGTTGAAGTCGGAGACGGCGACGACCATGAAGATGTCGAGGTCATATTCGCGGCCGAAGACCTCTTCGTCCCACTTCATCGAGCGCTTCAGCGCGTCCATGGCGTAAGCGGCGCGCGGCTCCTTGCCATGCTCGACATAGATCTTCAGCGCCACTTCGCGGCCGCTCATCGTCGTGAACGTGTCTTCGATGACGCCGAGATCGCCGGCGACCAGCGCGAAGAGATAGCTCGGCTTCGGGTGCGGATCGAACCAGGCGGCAAAATGCTTGCCTTCGCCGTAACCGGCGCCGCCGAGGAAATTGCCGTTGGAGAGCAGCAGCGGATTCTGCGCCTTGTCGGCGATGATGTTGACGGTATAGGGCGCCAGAACGTCAGGGCGGTCGGGGAAATAGGTGATGCGGCGGAAGCCCTCGGCCTCGCACTGGGTGCAGTAGATGCCGCTGGTGCGGTAGAGGCCCATCAGCTGGGTATTTTCGGAAGGATTGATGATCGTGGTGATCGTCAGTTCGAAAGGTTCGCTTGCAGGGAGATCGCGGACCGTCAGGCTGTCGGCCGTTGCGGTATATTGCTCCGCGGGCATTTCCATCTGGTCGAACAGCAGGCCGGACAGGGAGAGTTCGTCGCCATCGAGGACGAGCGGCGCCTTCGGATCGACACCTTCGCGGCGATGGAAGATCAGCCGCGCCTCGACCTTCGTTTCCGTCGGGTCAAGCTCGAAGGTCAGGTCCACGCGCTCAAGAACGAAATCGGTGGGCCGGTAGTCCGCCAGATTAATGACCTGGCCTGTGTCTGTACGCATAAGTGTTCCCTGAAGACCTTTATCGATATGACCGAGACAGGGACGGAATCCCCGCCGTAAATTTTGGGGGCGATGATTACATTAAAGTCTGAACTAAACTTAAAGCAAAGTCTGTAGACCTTTCTTTTCCGCATGACGTGCGGACTTTTCCTGACACTTCCGCTAAATTCGCTTTTCCTCGGAAATTTTTCCCAACGGCCGATCTCTTTGGCTACGATGACGGCGCACGTCGACGTGCCGCCGAGTCGGCGGCCTCCTCCCGCAAGCGAGCATTGGAAGACATGGAAGCGGTACTGAGAAACCCGATGAGAGGGATCCTGATGAAGGTCTCGTCGGTGGTCGTGTTCCTGGGCATGCAGACCTGCATCAAGCTTGCCGGAACCGATGTCGCAGCGGGGCAGGTGACGTTCTACCGCTCCTTCTTCGCGCTCTTTCCGATCATTGCCTATCTCGCCTATCGCCGTCAGCTTCGGGCGGCCTTCTATACCGCGAATCCGGTCGGTCATGTGAAGCGCGGCACGATCGGCATCATTTCGATGGGCTTCGGCTTTTACGGGCTGATGCATCTGCCGCTGCCCGAGGCGATCGCGCTCGGCTACGCAACGCCGCTGATCGCCGTCATCTTCGCCGCCGTCTTCCTGAAGGAGCGGGTCAGGCTCTACCGCTGGAGCGCGGTGTTCTTCGGCATTGTCGGCGTGGCGATCGTCTCCTGGCCGAAGCTGACGCTGTTTCGCGCCGGGGGCATCGAGGCCGAGCAGGCGCTCGGCGCCATCTGCGTGCTGATGTCGGCGGTGCTCGCCGGCATGGCGATGATCCAGGTGCGCAAGCTGGTGGCGGAGGAGAGGACGGCAACGATCGTGCTGTACTTCTCGATGATCGCCTCGCTCTGCTCGCTGCTGACGCTGCCTTTCGGCTGGTATTCGCTCGACCTGGAAACCACGCTCTATCTGATTGTTGCCGGTTTCTGCGGCGGGGTGGCGCAGATCCTGCTGACCGAGAGCTATCGCCACGCCGATGTCTCGACGGTTGCCCCATTCGAATACACATCGATCCTGCTGGGCGGCGTCATCGGCTATGTGGTCTTCGGCGATGTGCCGGGCGGGCACATGATGGTCGGTACGGCGATCGTCGTGGCTGCCGGCATCTACATCATCCACCGCGAGCATCAGCTCGGCCTGGAGCGGCGCAACGCCCAGCGCGCCGGCGGCGGTTGAGCCTTTCCGGTTGTTTAGCTGCCGATTCGCCCCTCTGGCGGGAATGTACTGGCGAAATCTTGGGATACACATGACCCGCTGAATATGGTTGATGAAACTGACGAAGTTTCATTTATTCAAAGCCTTGCATATGCGAATGGCCACCGATGCCGGACGGAAACGTCCCTGAAGTGGTAGCTCCGGAAGCTGGCTTGCGAGCGGGGGCGCTTATGGCATTTTCGGCGAACGAACTGGCTCAGCATCCGAATTTCCTCGCCGCAATTCGCCTGCTTGCAGGCAATATGCGCGGCATGTTCGACGCGGCCCCGCGCCTGGCACGGCTGCTTGCCTCGCACCAGCGCTGGCTTTTGACGCAGGCAGCCTACGGGCTGAGCCTCCGCCATGACCTTTCCGATCCGTCATCCGGCTTTACGGCAGTGGCGCTGACCGGATGCATCACCGAGCATAGGGTCGCGAGCCGCAACACGGTTCTCAATTTCATCGAAGAGCTTGTCACCTACCGGTTCATCGCCCATACCCCGGGCGAGGAGCGCCGCCGCCCGCGGCATTTCGAGCCCGCCGATGTCAGTCATCAGGCGATGGCAGGGTGGTTCCTGTCGAATCTTGCCGCCCTCGACGTACTCGATGGCGGCGGCCGTGCCGCCTGCTTTCAGGCGAACCCTGAACTGATCCGCATTGCCCAGCCGATGATCGCTGAAAACTGCCTGAGGGATGCCCGCTGGCGCGAGCCGCCGGAGCAGGTGGCACTCTTCCTTTGGACGGAAGCCGGCGGGCTCGTCGTCGATCACCTTGTCTCGAAGATCGATCTCGAGACCTGCGAAGGCGAGCGCTATGACGCCGGCCGTATCGAGACGCGCAATCTCGCGGGCGACTTCATGATGTCACGCACGCATCTGCAGCGCCTGTTCGCCAAGGCGGTACAGGCGGGATGCCTCGGCTGGTACGACGAGCCGAAGAAGACGCAGCTGTGGATTTCGGGTTCGTTCCTGCGGGAATATTGCGGCTGGCAGGCGGTCAAGTTCGCCTATATCGACCAGGCGTTCGAAGCCGCCAAGATGGAGATCGAGCGCGATCCGGTCAGGTTCGCGGTCTGCGCTTAAAGCGCGATGGCGGCGACGTCGGTCGCCTTGCGGTCGGTCTGCGTCGAGCAGAGCTCGCGCTCATATTCCTTCGCGGCACAGACGGCAGCGCGGATATGCTCGATCGTTTCGATGTTGCGCAGAAGCGAGATGATGACGGCGGACATGCTGGACTCCATCCGCGCGCCCGACCGGGCGGCGCGGTTACTCAATATTCCTGGAAATCGGCGAAGATCGCGGCCGGACGCGTCGTGCGGCCGGTGATGCCCGTGCCACGGGCGATCATCTGTTCGTTGGTCGCGAAGCCGAGACGGCTGTAGCCTTGCGTCGTGCGAACCGGGTCGCTCGCGAGGCGGAGGGTTTCAAACCCGCAGTGTATAGGACGAAAACGTGTGTTCATTGCCTTGGTTCCTGTTCGATTCCTCCCAAGACATGAGCATATATTGCAGCGCAGCATTGATTATGCAATGCTTCTAAATGAGACGCAGCCATGTGAAATACGCATGGGTCGCTTCATAAAATCTTTAAGTTTGGCTATTTTATAATCAGATCGAGGTCGCGCAGCTTTTGCTGAAACGCTAAAAGATCGTTCCAGGCCAAGCGCTTATTAACCGGCGCGGTCAACAGGTCCTGCGGATGCAGGGTGGCAATCGCAGGGATCGCCAAACCGCCGGCACCGATCTCCTTCCACTGGCCGCGCAGGCCGTGGATCGTATCCGTTTCCCCAAAGAAGACGCGCGCAGCGAAATTCCCGAACAGCAGGATGGCTTTCGGCTCCGCCAGCGCGATCTGCCGCTCGATGAACGGACGGCAGATATCCATTTCGGCGGGCGACGGTACGCGGTTGCCCGGCGGGCGCCAGGGGATGATCTGGGTCAGCAGGATGCCAGCGCGATTGAGACTGATCGCGGCCAGCATCTTGTCGAGCAAAGCGCCCGGGCGCCCGGCGAAGGGCTGTCCCTCGCGGTCGTCCTCGGCGCTCGGCGCCGAGCCGATCACCATGATGCCGCTTGCCGCATCGCCGGTCGCAAAGATCGTCGAGCGGGCACTGTGTTTCAGGTTGCAGCCATTGAAGGCTTCGAGCGCGGTCTTCAATTCGGCCAGCGAGCGGGCGCTCTCGGCGGCAAAGCGCGCCTGCTGAACGGCCTCGCCATCGGGAATGGCGGGTTGCGGGCGGGCCGCCGGAGCGCTTGAGGCGGCCGGTGCCTGTCGCTGGGGGGCGGTGGCGCGATTCTGCTGCGGCGTGTTTTGCTGCGGCGCCTGCTGTGGCGCTGCCGCGCGCCGCGCCGCCTTCATTGCCTCGAATTCGGCAAAGCGATCGACCGCCTCTTCCTCCAGCAGCCATTCGACGCCGGCATCTGCATGGAAATGCAGAAGCGCGGCAAGTTCGGCCGGGGAGAGGTCGTTTGCGGAGATCATGCGGCAACCTTAACGGACGAGCGGCGGCAATGAAAGTGCGGCCGCCCGCCTAAGCGGCTATTGCACAGTCCATTGCGCGATGTCGTCGCGCTCGCCGATCAGCGCCAGGCCGTGGGCGATCGACAGCAGCTCGCCGCCGCTCTCGATCTTGTCCTTGTCGAAGCGCTCGGTGAAGATGCGGCGGACCGCAGGCACGAAGGACGTGCCGCCGGTGAGAAACACCTTGTCGATACCGTCGGGACGCGTCTGCGTCTTCTCCAGCACCTCGTCGAGCGCGCCTTCGATGCGGGCGAGGTCTTCGGCGATCCAGCCTTCAAAATCGCTGCGCTTGACCGTGCGGTGGCCGCTGCGGCCGAGTGGCACGAAGTCGAATGCCGCTTCGTCGTTTGCCGAGAGCGCCATCTTGGTGGCGGAGACCGCCTGATAGAGCGGATAGCCTTCGTCATGATCGACGAGATCGACGAAGAGCTCAAGTTTTTCTGGCTCGAGCGCGGTGCGCACCAGCTTGCGGAGATCTTCGAATTCACGCGAGGTCTTGAAGATCGACAGCTGGTTCCAGCGGCCGAAGCTCGAATAGTAGTTCGACGGCACCTCAAGGATCTTGTCGAAACTCTTGAAATGACTCCCCTTGCCGATCTGCGGCGCGACGACATTGTCGATCATCCGGTAGTCGAAATGATCGCCGGCGATGCCGACACCCGAATGGCCGATCGGCGTCGCCGTCAGCTTGCCGGCGACGGTTTCGAAGCGGATCAGCGAATAGTCGGTGGTACCGCCGCCGAAGTCGGCGACGAGAACGGTGGCGTCGGCCTTCAGGTTTTGCGCGAAGTAGAAGGCGGCGGCCACAGGCTCGTAGACGTAATGCACTTCCGGAAAGCCGAAGCGCGACAGCGCCTCGTTGTAGCGCTGCGTCGCCAGCGCCGGATCGGCGGTGGTGCCGGCGAAATGCACCGGGCGGCCCGCGACGATGCGACTGACATCGGAGGGCCAGTTGTCGCCCGCATAGGCGCGCAGGCGGCGGATAAAGACCTCCATCAGGTCTTCGAAGCTCTGGCGCTTGCCGAAGACGATCGTGCCCTGGAAGAGAGCGCTGGCGGCGAATGTCTTGATCGACTGCAGGAAACGGCAGTCGCCGGGATTGTCAATGAACTGGCGGATTGCCGCCGCACCCGCTTCGACCTTCAAGGCCGAAGCGCCGAGCTGCTGATCCTTCATGAAGGAGAGGGCGGTGCGCATGCTGTCGGCGGTGCCCGCAGCGCTGGTGAAGCTCATCGAGTGGGTCGCATTGGCGCTATCTGCCATTGCCATCACCGTATTGGTCGTGCCGAAATCAAGCCCGAGCGCCCGTGCCATGGCCGTGCTCCTTCAAATAGTCGTCAAAATGGTTTGAACCGGGTGAGGTGACCCGGATGTGACAAAGGGCGGCAAAGCGCCCCGCGAATTTTTGAGAGCGCGGGTGATCGCACAGGACGGACGCGAAAGCAACCCGCCCGCCCGGATCAGCCGGCGCGTGTCTCTGCCGACATCTCCTGCAGCCAGCGCCGGAAGCTTTCCATCGCCGGTGTCACCGGCCGCGACTTCAGCCGCGTCAGCCAGTAGCTGCCCTTGGAAATATAGATCGGGAAGGGTTGCTCGATCTCGCCGGCGCCAAGCTGGCGCGAAAACATCAGCGGCGGGGCAAGCGCCACGCCGGCGCCCTGCATCGCCGCTTCGATCATCAGCACGGAGGAATCGAAGACCATGCCGAGGATCGGCAGCGCTGACAGTCCGGCTTCCTCGAACCAGCTCGGCCATTCGTCGGAGCGGTAGGAGCGCAGCAGCGTCTGGCCTGCGACATCATCCGGTGTCTTCAGCTGCCGGGCGATCGGCGGAATGCAGAGGACCGAAAGCGGCGCCTCGAACAGCGCTTCCGCCTCGATATCGTGCCAGGCGCCGTTGCCGAAGCGGATCGTATAGTCGAGACCCTCGGCGGCGATATCGACGCGGTTGTTGTTGGTCGACAGGCGCAGGTCGATATAGGGAAAGCGGCTGCGGAAATCGGCAAGCCGCGGCAGCAGCCAGCCGACGGCGAGCGTGCCGACCGCGCCGATCTTCAGGACCTCGCGCAGCTGCCCGCCTTCGAAGCGCTCCAGCATGTCGGCCATCCGGTCGAAGGATTCGCGCAGCACCGGCAAGAGCGCCAGACCCTCCTCGGTGATCATCAGTCCGCGCGGCAGTCGGCGGAACAGGGTGACGCCGAGCCGCTGCTCCAGGAGCTTCACCTGATGACTGACGGCCGCCTGCGTGACGCAGAGCTCGATCGCCGCGCGGGTGAAGCTCAGATGCCGGGAGGCGGCCTCGAAGGCGCGCAGAGCGTTGAGGGGCAGGTAGGGCCGAACCATATGATGACCTAATTCAATTCATGCCTGACCGCAGATATCATCGTTTGATCGGGCCTCGCAAGCCGACCTAGAAAGCCGTGTCGAACCAACCGGAGCATGGCAATGGTCATTTCAAGATCTGTTATTCTTGCGTTTTCACTCGGTATTTCAGCGCTTCTTGGCGGCGCGGAGACGGCGCTCGCCGCCGATCCGGTCCGCTGCACCGTCATCCTTGACGAGAAGACCGGCGAGACCGTTTTCCGCCAGGGCAATTGCGACCAGGGCTTCTATCCGCAATCCACCTTCAAGCTGCCTTTGGCCATGATGGGCTATGATGCCGGCATCCTCGTCGATGAGCACAATCCGCTTTGGCGCTACCGGCCGGAATTGAAGCGGGAGCGCAAGCTGGAGCGGAAGGACACCGACCCGGCGAGCTGGCTGCGCGATTCCGTCGTCTGGTTCTCGCAGGACCTGACGACCAAGCTCGGCGACAGGGCCTTTGCCCGCTACGTTACTGGCTTCGGCTACGGCAACCAGAATGTCTCGGGCGGGCTGAGGGAGGCCTGGCTGATGTCGTCGCTGAAGATCTCGGCGGAAGAGCAGGCGCGTTTCCTCATGCGTTTCCGCCGCGGCGAACTGCCGATCTCGGACGAGGCGCGCCGGAAGACGGAAGCGATCACGCCCCGCTTCGATGCCGCGGATGGTTGGACGATCCAGGGCAAGACCGGCTCCGGCTGGCTGCGCAACAGCGCGGGCAAGACCAATCTGGAGCGGCCGCTCGGCTGGTTTGTCGGTTGGGCCGTGAAGGGAGACCGGCGTCTCGTTTTCGCCCGGCTCTACATCGCCAACCATCGCTACCGCGACAATCCGATCAGCTTCGAAACGCGCGATACGCTGATTGCCGACCTGCCGAAGCTCGTTGCCGACCGCTAGCCTAGAAGAAAAGGGCGCCGTGGAGGCGCCCTTTTGTCTCATTCCGCAGCGACGGCCTGTGCTTCCGGCTCGCCATCCTCGTTGGCGGCCGCGTCGTGCTTCGTCTTGCGGCTGAACAGCCGCTTGAGCCAGCTATCGAACCGGCCCATCTGGACGAAAATGACAGGCGTGATGAACAGCGTCAGCGCCTGCGACACGATCAGCCCGCCGACGACGGCGATGCCGAGCGGCTGGCGCAGTTCCGAGCTGGCACCGGTGCCGAGCGCGATCGGCAGGGCGCCGAGCAGGGCGCAGAAGGTCGTCATCATGATCGGCCGGAAACGGCGGACGCAGGCTTCGTGGATCGCCTCCGAGGCCGACATCGAGGTCGACCTCAGGTTTTCCAGCGCCACGTCGATCATCATGATCGCGTTCTTCTTGACGATGCCGATCAGCATCAAGAGTCCGATGAGCGCGATGATCGACAGGTCGAGGCCCATGACCTTCAACGCCAGCAGCGCGCCGAGTGCCGCGGCCGGCAGGCCGGACAGGATCGTCAGCGGGTGGATGAAGCTCTCGTAGAGAACGCCGAGCACCACATAGATCGTCAGGACAGCCGCCAGGATCAGGTAGGGCGTATTGCCCTGCGACTGCTGGAAGATCTGCGCCGTGCCGCCATAGCTGGTGAACACGTCCGAGGGCATGTTGATGTCCCGCTTGATCTGGTCGATCGCCACCGTGGCATCGCCCAGCGATTCTCCTGCGGGCAGGTTGAAGGATACGGTGGTCGAGACCAGCTGGCCGGTCTGGTTGATGGTGACGGGGCCGGTCGTGCGCTCCACATGAGCGAAATTCGACAGCGGAACGAGGCTACCATTCGCCGAGGCGACCCGGATCTCGGCGAGCTTCTGGTCATCCCAGGGCTTGCGCGTGTCGTATTCGACGATGACGTCGTAGCTGTCGCCGGTCGACTGGATTTCGGCGGCCGTGTAGCTGCTGAAGGCTTCCTGCAGCGTGGTGCGCAGGCTGTCATTGTCGATGCCGTAGGCCGCGGCCTTTTCGCTGTCGATGACGATATTGGCCTGCAGCGCGTTGTTCTGCGCGTCGGTCGTTACGTCGGTGAAGCGCGGATCCTGGCGCAGGGCGCTTTGCATCTTGCCTGCCCAGAGGTTGGTCTGATCGGCGCTGAGAGCCTGAACGACCAGCTGGTATTGGCTGGCAGTCTGGCGGCCACCGAAGCGCAGGCTCTGGTTCGGCGTCACGAAGGCCTGCAGACCAGGGATCTTGTTGATCGCCGTGCGCAGTTCACCCAGCGTCTGGTCGAGCGGCGGGCGCTTGTCCTTGTCCTTCAGTTCGACGAACATCGTGCCGCTGTTCAAAGGCTTGCGGGCATTGCCGCCGACCGTCGACATCACGTGGTTCACGGCGGGGTTTTCCTTGACGAGCGCCGCAGCCCGCTGCTGCAGGGCCTCCATCGCGGGATAGGATATATCCTGGCGTGCCTGCGTGGTGATCTGCAGGCGGCCGATATCTTCCTGCGGGAAGAAGCTCGCGGGCAGCGTCATGAACAGGTAGATCGTCAGCGCGATGGAGGCGAAGAACACGCAGATAACAGTCATGTGGTGTTTCAGGCACCAGCCGACCGCGCGGTCATAGCCGCGCAATGTCCGCTCGAAACCGGCATCGAAGATGCGCACCAGAAGCGGCGGACGGCCATGGTTGTTGGAGAGCCTGGAGCCGAGCATCGGCGTCACCGTCAGCGACACGATCGCCGACGAGACGATGGCGATGGCGACGACCATCCCGAATTCGTTGAAGACGCGCCCGACGACACCGCCCATCAACAGGATCGGGATGAAGACCGCGATCAGCGAAACCGACATCGAGATGATCGTGTAGCTGACCTCGGCCGCACCTGTGATTGCCGCTTCGCGTACCGGCATTCCGTTCTCGACATGGCGCAGGATATTTTCGAGCATGACGATCGCGTCGTCGACCACGAGGCCGACGGCGAGCGTCAGCCCCAAGAGCGAGATGTTGTCGATACTGTAGCCCAGCACATACATCATGCCGAAGGTCGAAATCAGCGACAGCGGCACGGCAAGGCCCGGAATGATCGTTGCGGTCAGGTGGCCGGTGAACAGGTAGATGACGAGAACGACGAGGCCGATGGTCAGGAGCAGCGTGAACTTGACGTCGGAAATCGCTTCGCGGATCGGCTTGGCCGCATCATTCATGACGACCGTTTTGACCGAGGGCGGAATTTCGGCGTGCAACTGCGGCAGCTTTGCGTTGATCGCATCCACGACATCGACGGTATTGGCATCGGGCTGGCGCTGGATCGCCAGAATGATTCCGCGCTGGCCATCATACCAGCTGCCGGTATTCTGGTTCGCGACGCTGTCCTGCACATCGGCGACGTCGCTGAGATGGATCGGCGCGCCGTTCGGCGAGGCGATCACCAGCGAACGGAATTCGGCGGCGTTGGTGCGCTGCGTATTGGCGTTGATCGTCAGCGTCTGGGCGTTGTTCTGCAGCGTGCCGACTGGGTTCTGGTTGTTGGCGGCGGCGATTGCCTTGTTGACGGTGTCGATGCCGATGCTGCGGGCCTGGAGCTTGTTCGGATCCGCCTCGACGCGCACCGCATAGGTCTGCGCGCCGAAGACCGTCACTTCGGCAACGCCCGGAAGCGTCGAGAGCGACGGCGAGATGATGTCTTCGGCGATTTCATCGAGCTTGCTGCGCGGCATCGTATCGCTCTGCACCGACATCAGCATCACCGGCGCATCGGCCGGATTGGTTTTGCGATAGCTCGGCGGCGTCGTCATGTTGTCGGGCAGCTGGCGGGTCGCATGCGAGATCGCCGCCTGGACGTCTGCCGCTGCTGCATCGATGTCGCGGTTCAGATCGAACTGCAGCACGATGCTGGTATTGCCGAGCGAGCTCGATGCGCTGATTTCGCTGATGCCGGGGATCGTCTCGAACTGCTTGATCAGCGGCGTGGCGACCGATGTCGCCATCGTCTGCGGCGATGCGCCGTTCAGCTGCGCCGAGACGTTGACCGTCGGGAAGTCGACCTGGGGCAGGGCGGCGACCGGAACGAGCTGGTAACCCGCGAGGCCGGCAAGAACGGCGCCGATCGCCAGGAGCGTCGTGGCGACGGGGCGCTGGATGCAGAAATTCGGAATCATTCCTCAGTCCCCGCGGTCGAATCCTGGGTTTGCTGCTGCTGCATCGTGTCGGCGGCCGAAGCAACGTTCAGCGCCTTGTCGTCGAATTGTTCAGATATTGCCTGTTTGTCGTTCAGCTGCCCCTGGCCCTCGATCACCACATGGTCTCCGGCCGAAAGGCCTGCCGTGATCGCCGAGAAGTCGCCGTTGGAGCGGGCGACCGTGACGGGTGTCAGCTGCGCCTTGCCATCCTTGACGACGAAGGCAAAGAAGCCATCCGGGCCGGGGCTGACGGCAACGGTCGGGACGACCACCTGCTGTTGCTTGTTGTCAAAATGGACGACGACATTGACCGACTGGCCGGGCCAGAGCGCACCGGAAGCATTCTCGAACCGTGCCTTGACGGCGATCGTGCCGGAAGCCTTGTCGACGGTATTGTCATAGAAGCTGACGGCTCCCTTGCGAACCTGGCCCTTTGTCGACCCGGGCGCTGTCGAGACATCGACCGGGCCTGCGGCAAGCGCGGTCTTCAGCTCCCGCAGATAGCGCTCCTGCAAATTGAACTGCACGTATACAGGATCGTATTTGGCAATCGTCACGATCGCCGAGCCGGCATTGACGAAGGCGCCATTGCTGATCGCGACGTCGCCGAGGCGGCCATCGAAGGGCGCGCGGATTTCCGTGTGGTCGAGGGTGATCTGGTCGGCGGCAAGCGTCGCCCTGTCGGCCTCCACCGTGGCGGCGGCGCTGTCGCGGGTTGCCTTTGCCTGGTCGGAGCTCTGCTGCGTGCCGGCCTTCTGATCGGCGAGATCCTGGGCGCGGGAGAGTGCGATTTCCGCACCACTCAGCGTCGCCTGATCGCGGACGATCATCGCGTTGTCCTTGTCGACGGCGGCTTTCGCCGAACGGTCGTCGAGCTTGGCGATCAGGTCGCCGGATTTGACGGTCGCGCCGTCCTGGACGTTGACGTCAACGATCAGGCCCTGTTCCTGCGCGGCGATCGTCGTGTTGTCTTCGGCAACGGCCCAGCCGGATGCGCCGACATCGATCGGCAGGGCAGCCTGGGCCGCGGCCACGGTCTTGACCACGGTCGGACCGCCGCCGCCGCGGCGATGTCCGCCGCCGCTGCCGCCTCCGCCCTGATGGCCACCTTCCTGCGATGCGCCGGCGGAAGCCTGCTGATCGCCGCCAGCCGCACCGGCATCTCCCTTGCCGCCACTCTGCGCGGGCTGCCTGATCAGTTTCGAGAGGTAAGGAACTTGTTCGGCATAGGGGATGCGATTGCCGAATTGCCAGAGGCCGGCGGCGGCAATTGCAACGACGCTGACTGTGATCCAGAATTTCTTCATGAGCGAGACCGGTCTAAAACAGAATGGGGCGAAATCTATGCTCTAATTGAGCCGCCTATTTTGCGGCGCAAAAAAGACACTATTCGCCGCTTACGATCACTAAGCGTTTATAACAGCTTAAATTTTCGTAATGAACATTCGGTAATATTAGTTGGACGCTAATGTATACTGGGTCGCTACATCGCGCGACTAGACCGACCGGGCCGCTCCACCATCGCAACGGATCAGTGACCCCGTGATGTAACTTGCTGGTTCGCTGCATAAAAATGCCGCCGTGGCCGCAAACTCATCGACCTTTCCATAGCGCCCAACGGGAATGCGCGCTTCCTTTTCCGAGCGGATTTCATCCATCGAACGGCCGGTGCGTCTTGCTGCCGCACCATCGAGCTCGTCGAGGCGGCCGGTCAGGATGCTGCCCGGCAGGAGCAGATTGGTGGTGACGCCGTGGCTGGCGATTTCGGATGCCAGCGTCTTGCTCCAGCCGGCAAGGGCAGGGCGCAGCGTATTGGAGAGTGCCAGATTGGCAATCGGCTCGATGACCCCGGAGGAGGCGACCGTCAGGATGCGGCCCCAGCCCTGCTGCTTCATGCCGGGGAGAAGGGCGTTGGTCAGCGTGATCACCCGCAGCACCATCGAGAAGAAATAGGTTTCGAGCTTCTCGGCCGTCATCTCCTCGGTCGTGCCGGGCGTCGGGCCACCCGTATTGTTGACGAGAATATCGAGGCCGCCAAACTTCTCCCTGACCGCTGACGTGACCATCTCGACGAAGTTCTCGTCGCCGAGATTGGCCCAGATCCAGTCGGCCTTGCCGTTGCCCTCGGCATTGATGGCCTTGCAATTGGCCTCCAGCTGCTCGCCGCTGCGCCCGCAGAGCAGCACGTTTGCGCCTTCGCGCGCCAAAGCCACGGCGATCCCCTGGCCAAGGCCGCGGGATGAAGCCAGAACGAGTGCGCGTTTGCCCTTGATGCCGAGATCCATGATGTCCTCCTGATGTCGTGCTCCTGTATAAGGCGCGGCCCGCCGGAAAGGAAAGCGCAGTGAGACGCAAAATCGGCCAGCTGCAATTGACGTGAACGTAAACGTTACATAGGTTTATGAGCATGGAGGAAATCATTGTGCGAATTGGAGGATTGGCTGTCGCTTCCCGGCTCGACAATGCTTTCCGGTTTTGACAAGAGATTAGCCCAGATGGGGAATATGGCCGGACGAACGGCCAAGCGGAGACCTGACTGATATGACCGAGACGACTGAGCTTCCGGAACGCGAAAGCATGGAATTCGACGTGGTGATCGTCGGCGGTGGACCGGCGGGCCTGTCGGCCGCAATCCGCCTGAAGCAGGTCAACCCGGATCTTTCGGTCGTGGTACTGGAGAAGGGCGCCGAAGTGGGCGCGCATATCCTCTCGGGCGCCGTCGTCGATCCTATCGGCATCGACCGCCTGCTGCCGGACTGGCGCAGCGAAAGCGACCATCCCTTCAAGACCGAGGTCAATGCCGACCACTTCCTGGTGCTCGGCCCCGCAGGCTCCATCCGCCTGCCGAACGTGCTGATGCCGCCGCTGATGAACAACCACGGCAACTACATTGTCTCGCTCGGCAATGTCTGTCGCTGGCTGGCGGGCCACGCGGAAGCGCTCGGCGTCGAGATCTATCCGGGCTTTGCCGCCACCGAGGTGCTCTACAATGATGAGGGCGCCGTCATCGGCGTTGCCACCGGCGACATGGGCATTGAGCGGAACGGCGAGCCCGGCCCGAACTTTACCCGCGGCATGGAATTGCTCGGCAAATATGTGCTTGTTGGAGAAGGCGTGCGCGGCTCGCTCGCCAAGCAGTTGATTGCCAAGTTCGATCTCTCGAAGGATCGCGAGCCGCAGAAGTTCGGCATCGGCATCAAGGAACTCTGGCAGGTCAAGCCGGAGAACCACCACCAAGGTCTCGTGCAGCATTCCTTCGGCTGGCCCCTCGGCATGGCGGCGGGCGGCGGCTCGTTCCTCTACCATCTCGAATACAATATGGTGGCCGTCGGCTTCGTCGTGCACCTGAACTACAAGAACCCCTATCTCTATCCCTTCGAGGAGTTCCAGCGCTTCAAGACGCACCCGGCGATCCGCGGCACCTTCGAGGGCGGCAAGCGGCTCTCCTACGGCGCCCGCGCCATCACGGAGGGCGGCTGGCAGTCGGTGCCGAAGCTGACCTTCCCTGGTGGAGCGCTGATCGGCTGCTCGGCCGGTTTCGTCAACGTTCCCCGCATCAAGGGCAGCCACAACGCCGTGCTATCAGGGATGCTCGCGGCCGAGAAGATCGCCGCTGCGATCGAGGCTGGACGCGCCAATGACGAAATCATCGAGATCGAGAACGAATGGCGCAAGACCGATATCGGCAAGGACCTGAAGAAGGTCCGCAACGTCAAGCCGCTCTGGTCGAAGTTCGGCACGCTTGTGGGCATCGGCCTCGGCGGCCTCGACATGTGGACCAACACGCTGTTCGGCTTCTCCTTCTTCGGCACGCTCGGCCACGGCAAGACCGACGCTCAATCGCTGGAGCCGGCCTCGCAGCACAAGAAGATCGACTATCCCCGGCCCGACGGCGTCCTGACCTTCGACCGTCTCTCCTCGGTGTTCCTGTCGAACACCAATCACGAGGAGGACCAGCCGGTGCATCTGCAGGTCAAGGACATGGCGCTGCAGAAGTCCTCGGAGCACGACATCTACGCCGGTCCCTCGACCCGCTACTGTCCTGCCGGCGTCTATGAATGGGTGGAGAAGGACGGTCAGGAAACCTACGTCATCAACGCCCAGAACTGCGTCCACTGCAAGACCTGCGACATCAAGGACCCGAACCAGAATATCAACTGGGTCCCGCCGCAGGGCGGTGAGGGGCCGGTCTATCCGAATATGTGAGGCATCGGACGCGGCCTGCTAATGATCACATGCCCGTGAAAACAGCAGATTTTGCCATGTTTCTGCCTTAGTGGTTGTTCGCCCATGTCGGCGCTTAACCCGGCATTAACCATGTTTTCCTTAACTTCGGTCACATCAACCGAACGTTAAGGAACTGTTTTGATGTCGATTTCCCGCCGCGGTTTCGTTCTGGGCGTTTCCGCACTTCTTACCGGATGCGCATCGAGCGGTCCTGATCATCGCGCCAACTATGCCGCCCTTCCGGCTGAGAAGTTTCCGCTTCCGGCCATGCCGCTCGACAAGGTCGATCCGGAACTGCGCCGTCAGGAAGTTTCCTACGTTTCGAATTACGATGCCGGCACCGTGGTCGTCGATACGCCGGCCCGCCGCCTCTACTACATTCTCGGGGGCAATAGGGCGATGCGCTACGGCGTCGGCGTCGGCCGCGAGGGTCTGGCCTTTGCCGGCGGCGCCTATGTCGGGCGCAAGGCGGAATGGCCGAGCTGGACGCCGACCGAAAACATGCAGCGCCGCGAGGAGCGCTACCGCAAGCTCGCCGGCGGTCTTCCCGGCGGCCCGAACAATCCGCTCGGCGCCCGCGCCATGTATCTCTACCGCGGCGGCAACGACACCCATTTCCGCATTCACGGCACCAACCAGCCGCAATCGATCGGCCTTGCCATGTCCAGTGGCTGCATCCGCATGCTGAACCATGATGTGATCGACCTCTACGATCGTGTCGCACCGGGCGCCAAGGTCGTGGTGCTCCAGGCGTAATTTCTGCCGTCATGCTCGGGCCCGTCCCAAGCATCTGTTATGTGGAAACGCAGATCCTCGGCACAGGGCCGAGGATCGCGAGAGATGGCCGCGCCGCTTACCGCTTCCTGGCGGCAATGCCGGTCGAGAGCGCGACGCCGATGCCGGTGATGACGGCGGCGGCGATCTCCGCCATGCCGACAGGTTCGCCGAGCAGGACGCCGCCGCCGATCGTTGCGAGGACGGGGGTGAGGGCGGTGAAGGCTGCGGCTTGCGTGCCGCCGAGCGTCTTGACTGCAGTGCCATAGGCAACCATCGCCACCAGTCCTGAAAGTACGCCCTGGCTCAGCACCTGCAGGCCTAGATCGGCAGCACTTGCCTGCGCCAGCGACGTGCCGAAGAACATGGCAAGCGCGGCGATGACGAGGAACGACCAGATGGCGACGAGGGCGCTTGCCTGCAGGGCCGTCAGGCCGCTGCGGCGGAAGGCGTGGGTATAGCTTGCCCAGAGAACCGCACCGGCGGGCAACATGACGAAGCTCGTCCAGGGGAGCGAGGCATCGGCAAGGCTTTCGACAAGCAGGATCAGCACGCCGCCAACGATCGCCGCAAGGCCGAGCTTGCGGGTGATGTCAGGCCGCTCGCCGAAGAGCAGGATGCCGATGACAGCCGTTGCCAGCGGCATCGAGCCGCCGAGCAGGATGCCGGATGAGGCGGCGGGCGTCGAATGGATCGCCAGCGTCGTGACCAGAAAGAAGACGGCGCCTGCACCGGCCACCATCAGCGCCAGCAGATAGAGCGGCAGGCCCTTCGGCAACAATCCGGTCTTCAGCCAGACTGGCGCCAGCACGAGCGCCGGCACACCGTAGCGGATGAGGCCGATATCGATCGAGCCTAGAGGTGTCGCCGCGCTATGGCGTGTCGCGAGAAACCACGAAGCCCAGATGAGCACGGTCACCGCGCCGCCCGCATAGCCGGGAAGCAGGGACGGGGACTTGTCGTTGGTGAGGCTGATGCTGGCCATGGTCTTATCCTTTCCGTGGTCCGGATGATATCCGGTTGGAAAGAAGATAGGCCGGAAGGCCGCGGCATGTCCTTGCTATCTATGGCGAGAAAATCGTGATATTGGCAACTATATGCCAAGATCATCTTTAAAAGTTAGCGGATATGCCAAATCTCGATAAGTTCGATATTGCCATCCTCAAATGCCTTCAGGAGGATGCGCGGGCCACCAATGTGGAGATTGCCGAGAAGGTGAACCTCTCTCCGTCGCCCTGTCTGCGCCGTATCCGCAATCTGGAAAAATCGGGTGTCATCCGCGGCTACCGCGCCGATATCGACCGCAAGGAGGTTGGGCTCGGGCTCACTGTTTTCGTCGAGTTCAAGGTGGTCAATCACAGCCGCGAGAATTCCGAAGCGCAGCAGGCAGCCCTTTTGGCGATCCCCGAAATCGTCTCCTGTTTCCTGATCTCCGGCACGGCGGATTTCCTGGCCGAGGTGGTGGTCGAGGATCTCGCCGCCTACGAGCGCTTGCTCACCGAAACCTTGCTGACGCTGCCGAATGTCACCGACATCCGCTCGAACTTCGCGATCCGCACCATGAAGACCCATGGAGCGCTGAAATTGCCCGATGGAAAATAAGGTGATTATTTTTGTAAACTTTACTTGAAGTCTGCACGTCAATTCTGTAGCGGAAATTTTGAAGCGGGTTCCGCCGCCCGTCGATTTTCAGCTGGGAGTTTGACATGAGCATTTTGCAGAACCCGATATCCCGCCGCCATTTCGGCTATCTCATGGGCGCCGCAGCCCTGGCTGCTGCCCGCCCGGTCCTTGCCGATGACGCCAGAACCATCAAGCACCTGCTCGGCACAACCGAAATTTCCGGCAAGCCGCAGCGCGTTGTCGCGCTCGAATTTTCCTTCGTTCAGGCGCTCGATGCCATCGGCGTCGTGCCGGTCGGCATCAGCGACGACAACCAGCCGAAGCGTATCGAGCAGCTGCTCGGAAAGAAGATCGACTATAGCCCGGTCGGCACCCGCCTGGAGCCCAATCTCGAGCTCGTCAGTGCGCTGACGCCCGATCTGATCATTGCCGACGAGCTGCGCCATTCGGCGATCTATCCGCAGCTCAGTGCCATCGCCCCGACCATCGTGCTGAACAGCTGGGAAGGCAACTATCCGACGATCAAGGAGAGCGTCGTCACCATTGCCGATGCGCTTGGCGACCGGGAAAAGGGCGAAAAGGCCGTTGCCGATCACGAGGCGCTCATCGCAGGTCTTGTTGCCAAGATACCGGCCGGTGAGAAGCGCCGGTTTTTGCTCGCCGTTGCAACGCCCGACTCGATGAGCCTGCATACCTCTGCCTCCTTCACCGGCTCGGTCTTCAAGGCCATGGGCCTGACGCCGGCCGTCGAGTCGGCAAACGATACGGTCGAAAGCGGTGCGGGCCTCGAGCGTCTCATCGCCGTCAATCCCGATGTACTGCTGGTCGCGACCGACGCCGGCGGGACGGTTCTCGACCAGTGGAAGGGCAACAGCGCCTTTGCCAATATTTCCGCCGTCAAGTCGGGCACCATCTTCGAGGTCGATCGCAACCAGTTCTCGCGTTTCCGCGGGCTGAAGACCGCGGAAATGATCGCCCGCGAAATCCTCGCCAAGGTCTACAAGGCCTGACACCGGTGAGCGAAGCGGCAGCACGAAGCGTTGAGGAGCGGCGGATGCAGCCGATCGCGCTCGGCTGCCTGCTGCTCGCGGCTCTTGCCGGCGTCATCGTCGCGGCTGTCTCCTTCGGTGTGTCGGAACTCCCGGTTCTCCGCGCTCTCTCGCTTTTCGTCTCGCCTGACGGTTCGCCCGATAGCGCACTCGTCTGGGATGTCCGCCTGCCGCGGGCGCTGCTCGCCGTCATGGTCGGCGCCAATCTGGCGGTCGCCGGCGTGCTGATCCAGACGCTGACGCGCAATCCGCTCGCCTCGCCGCAGACCTTCGGCATCAATGCCGGTGCCTCGCTGGTCATCGTTCTCTGCCTGATCGCACTGCCGGAATTGAAGGGCGCAGGTACGGTATGGCCAGCATTCGCGGGGGCGGCGGCCGTCGGCCTCGCCATGTGGGCGCTCTCGGTCTCGGGCGCCATGAACGACATGAAGCTGGCGCTCGCCGGCATTTCCATCCAGCTCGTGCTTGCCGCGCTCGTCCAGGCGATCCTGATCGCCAACAATGCGGCGCAGGACATCGCCTATTGGCTCGCCGGATCGATCAACGGCGCGCAATGGGAAAAAGTCTGGATCATCCTGCCATTCTCGATCCTCGGCGGCGGCACGGCGCTGCTGGCGGGCCGCCATTTTGGCGTGCTGGCGCTCGATGACACGACGGGCGTTTCGCTCGGTCAGAACGCGCGGCGCGTCGGCGGGCTGGCTGCGGCGCTGATCGTCGTGCTCGCCGGTTCCGCCGTCGCCGTCAGCGGCCCGATCGGCTTCATCGGCCTGCTCGTGCCGCATATCATCCGACGTCTCGTCGGCGGCGACCAGTTCACCGTCATCGCGCTCAGCGCCATTGCCGGGCCCCTGCTGCTGAACGCCGCCGATCTTGCGGGCCGTATCGCTGCCTTCCCCTCGGAAATGCCCGTCGGCATCGTCACAGCGCTGGTCGGGGCTCCGGCCTTCCTGCTGATCCTTTGGAGGCAGCGGGTCCGATGAGCGCGATTGCCGCCAGAAACACCCGGGCGCTGACGGTCTGCGTCACCATCGCCGTTCTCATCGCGATCCTTGCCATCCTCGGCATGACTGTCGGCGCCGTCACCCTCAGCATCGCGCAGGTGCTCGATGGCATCGGCGGCGGCAAGAACGCCTTTATCGTCATGCAATACCGGGCGCCGCGCGTCGCCGTTTCCATCCTCGCGGGCGCGTCCTTCGGCCTTGCCGGTGTCTTCCTGCAGGGCGCCCTGCGCAATCCGCTGGCCTCGCCCGATGTCGTCGGCATCACCAAATGCGCCGGTCTCGGCGCTTTCCTGGCGGGCATGCTGACACCACCGGCCTGGGCGATCTGGTCGATCCCATCTGGCGTTGTTATCGGTGCCGTCGTCGGCGCCGGTCTGCTGCTCGTCATCGGTCGCGCCTTTGGCGGCGGCATCGCGGCGCTGGCGCTCGTCGGGGTGGCGCTCGGCATGCTGGCCCAGGCGCTGATGCAATATGTCATGGTGATCTTCCCGACCCGTGCCGACCAGTCGATGGTCTGGCTGGCGGGCAGCGTCTATGGCAGTTCCGCCGCCGATGTGCTGATCCTCGGTTTGTGGCTTGTCGCCTGCCTGCCGCTGATGCTGATCGCCGCCTCGAGGCTCGATGCCGGTGGCTTCGGCGACGACACGCTGATCAGTCTCGGCATGTCGCCGGGCCTCCTGCGCGGCGGATTGATCGTTGTCTCCGTACTGCTCTGCGCCGGTGCGGTCGCAGCCGTCGGCAGCATGGGCTTCCTCGGCCTGCTGGCGCCGCATGCGGCACGGCTGATGGTCGGTCCGCGTGCCCGCCATCTCGTTCCCGCCAGCGCGCTGATGGGCGCGCTCGCGCTCTCGGCTGCCGATCTGACAGGGCGGCTCGTGGCGCTGCCGAATGAGATCCCAGCCGGTATCGTCGCTGCCGTGATCGGCGGACCCTATCTAATTTTCCTGCTCATCAAGGAGACCGGCCGCCATGAGTAGCGCCGCGCAATCCCGCCTTGCCGGAGAGAAGCTGACGCTCGGCTACGCGGCCATCCGCGTGCTCGATGATGTCGATGTGTCGATCCCCGATGGCAAGATCACCGCGCTGATCGGCGCAAACGGCAGCGGCAAGTCGACTCTGCTGAAAGCCCTCGGCCGGATCATCGAACCTGCTTCAGGAACGGTCTATCTCGACGGCAAGGAAATCTCGTCCATGCAGGGCAGGGCGATTGCCCAGGCACTGGCGCTTCTGCCGCAGAGCCCTGTCTCGCCCGATGGACTGACGGTGCGCCAGCTCTGCCGTTTCGGCCGTCATCCGCACAAGGGGCTGCTGTCGCGCACCTCGGCGCATGACGAGGAGATCGTCGATGGGGCGCTTGCCGCGACCGGCCTCTCCGATCTCACCTCGCGCCCGCTCGACCGTCTCTCCGGCGGCCAGCGCCAGCGTGCCTGGATCGCCATGGCTCTGGCGCAGGAGACGCCGATCCTGCTGCTCGACGAGCCGACCACCTATCTCGACATTGCCCATCAGTTGGAAGTGCTGGAACTGCTGCGCGACCTGAACCGCAATCGCGGCCGCACCGTCGTCATGGTCGTCCACGACCTGAACCACGCCGCGCAATATGCCGATCACATCATCGCCGTTGCCGATGGCGGCATCCACGCATCGGGAAGCCCCGGCGCGCTGCTGACGCCGGAGCTTATCAAGGCGGTGTTCGGCGTGGATGCGGCGGTCGTGCCGCACCCTGTCGACGGCACGCCGCTCTGCCTGCCGATCGCCTCTAGAGAAGCGTCCCGGTGAGGATCAGCAGGGCGACCGAGAAGTAGATCACCAGGCCGGTCACATCGACCAGCGTTGCGACGAACGGCGCCGATGCCGTTGCCGGATCGAGCTTCAGGCGCTGCAGCACGAAGGGCAGCATCGAGCCCGATACGGACCCGAAGGTGACGATGCCGATCAGTGCCGCAAACACCGTGATTCCGACCAGCACCCAGTGCGGGCCGTAGTCGTAGAGCCCGGCGCTCTGCCAGAAGAACACGCGCAGCATGCCGACGAGGCCGAGGATGGCGCCGAGCACGACGCCGGTCGGCAGCTCGCGGATCAGAACCTTCCACCAGTCGGACAGCTTCAGCTCGCCGACGGCAAGAGCCCGGATGATCAGCGACGTTGCCTGCGAGCCGGAATTGCCGCCGGAGCTCATGATCAGCGGAATGAACAGCGTCAGCACGACAGCCTTTTCGAGTTCGCCCTCGAAATGCTGCATGGCGCTTGCCGTCAGCATCTCGCCGAGGAAGAGGGCACAGAGCCAGCCGGCGCGTTTGCGGATCATGCCGCCGAAGCTGATCTTCATATAGGGCTTGCCGAGCGCCTCCATGCCGCCGAAGCGCTGGGCGCCGTCGGTCGTATCGGCAATCATCGTATCGATCACGTCGTCGACGGTGACGATGCCGAGGATCAGGCCGTGATCGTCGGTGACGGGGAGCGCCAGCAGGTCGTGCTTGCGGATCAGCCTTGCCACGTCTTCCTGCTTCATCAGCGGATCGGCGGCAACTGGCGTACCCTTCTGGGCGACGGTCAGGATCGAGGCGTCGGGTTCGCCGGTAATCAGGCGGCGCAGCGTCACGACATGCATCAGCGCACCGGAATTCTCATCCAGCACATAGATCGCATAGACCGTCTCGCGCGAGCGCTCGACATGGCGCACATGAGCGAGCGTCTGCTCGACCGTCCAGTTGCCGGGCACGCTGACGAACTCGGTCGTCATGATGCTGCCTGCGGTGCGGGCCGGATAGCCCATCAGGTGCTGGATGGCGACGCGGACCGGCTCTTCCAGGCTGTTGAACAGCCGGGTGCGGGTGTCGGTGTCGAGCTCCAGCAGAACGTCGGCGACACGGTCGTTCGACATGCCGTGCAGCAGGCGTGCGGCATCGGCGCGGTCCATCAGCGCCAGTGTCGTGGAAGCGTTGCGCAGTTCCGGCCGGTCGAGAATGTTGACCGCATAGTCCTGCGGCATGCGCGACAGGATGCGTGAAACCTCGGCCGGGGCGAGTGCATTCAGCGACTCGACGCGCTCGGCGATGGTCGCAACTTTATTGTTGGTCATGAAAGCGCGCGCGGCATTGCCGGCCCGCAGGGGGAAGCGATTGATATTCATTAGCTCGCCTTTCCGTCGATCCGCCGTAGCGTCCGATCGGGCGAGCCCGGAGCGTCCAGGTCAGCGCGAAAGGGCCGCGTACGGCAAAGGCAATCGACTGCTACTGTCGCTTGGCATCGTGATGATGGCTCCGTTGATATCCGCGGGCTGACCGATGTCATCCGCGTGAAAGATTACGTGGTCCCGAACGCTGAAAAAGTCAACTGGGCTAGGTGGTTAATGCCAGAATGCCGCACCATCCGGCGCAGCATTCTTCAGCAATATGATTTACCGGATATTGCCCGGATGAGAGGCCAGTCAGAATCCCGCCAGCACGACCTTGCCCTTGGTCTTTCCCGTCTCGATCATCGCATGCGCCTTCTTCAGGTTTGCGGCGTTGATCGTGCCGACTGTGTCGGTCAGCGTCGTGCGGATCTTGCCGGCATCGACGAGCTCGGAAATCCTGTTGAGAAGCTTGTGCTGCTCGATCATATCAGGGGTCCCGAAGATCGGCCGGGTGAACATCAGCTCCCAATGCACCGAGATCGCCTTGCGCTTGAACGGCATGATGTCGAGCACCTTGGGATCGTCGATCAGCGCGAACCGGCCCTGCGGCGCGATCACCTCGACGATTTCGGAAAGATGCTGATCGGTATTGGTGGTCGAGAAGACGAAGCCCGGCGCGCCGATACCGAGGTCCGCCACCTGCGCGGCGATCGGCTTGGAATGATCGATCACATGATGCGCGCCGAGTTCCTTTACCCATTCCTGCGTTTCCGGACGCGACGCCGTTGCGATGACTGTGAGATCGGTCAGCGCGCGGGCGATCTGGATGGTGATCGAGCCGACGCCGCCGGCGCCGCCGATGACCAGCAGGGAAGGGGCGGCACCGGGCACGGCATCCTGAACCTTGAGCCGGTCGAACAGCGCTTCGTAGGCGGTGATCGAGGTGAGCGGCAGGGCGGCCGCAGCGGCGAAATCGAGCGTCTTCGGCTTGCGGCCGACGATGCGCTCATCGACGAGGTGGAATTCGGCGTTGGAGCCAGGCCGGGTGATCGAACCGGCATAGAAGACTTCATCGCCCGGCTGGAACAGCGTCACGTCGGGGCCGACGGCCTTGACAATACCGGCCGCATCCCAGCCGATGACCTTGAGTTCGCCTGATGGAGGCGCGACATTGGCGCGGATCTTGACGTCGACGGGATTGACGGAGACGGCCTTGATCTCGACCAGCAGGTCATGCCCCGTGGCCTCGGGAACGGGCAGCTCGACATCGACGAGCGAGGTTTCTGCCGCGATCGGCTGTGGGGTCTTGTAGGCGACGGCGCGCATGGGAAACTCCTGTGTTCGTTGCACAGTGGCTAGATGCGTCTTATGTTCTCTGAACGCAAGAATGCACAAATTCTGTACGTAGTACCCAAAAGGATACCGTCAAATGTCTCTGCCCCGCGCCAAGCTGACGAAAAACTTCCCCGGCTGCCCGGTCGAGGCGACGCTGAGTTTTCTCGATGGCAAGTGGAAGGGCGTGATCCTGTTCCATCTCATGGATGGAACGCTGCGCTTCAACGAGCTGCGCCGCAAGCTTCCGGCGGTGACGCAGCGCATGCTGACCAAGCAGCTGCGGGAGCTTGAGGACTGCGGGCTGATCTCGCGAAAGGTCTATCCGGTCGTGCCTCCGCGCGTCGAATATACGATGACGCCGCTCGGCGAGACGCTGAAGCCGGTCATCAGCGCTCTGGCTGCCTGGGGCGACGAACATGTGTTCTGCCGCCCCGATGGCATGGAATTGCGCGAAGTCTCAGGCGCTCCGGCTGCGGCGCTCCAGGCGTAGCGACGCCGCGAAGACGAAGATACCGAGGAACGACAGGAACGCGCCGACATAGCCGGTCGAGGCATAACCGTAGCCCCAGGCGATGACGAGGCCGCCAAGCCAGGCGCCGAGCGCATTGGCGATATTGAAGGCCGAGTGGTTGGAGGCGGCCGCCAGCGTCTGCGCATCGGCGGCGACATCCATCAGGCGGGTCTGCAGGGCAGGGCCTGCCGCAAAGCCGCAGCCGGTCAGGAAGACGCAGGCAGCGAGCATAACAGGATTGGCCGCCGTCAGCGAGAAGCAGCTGAGCACGACGATGTTGAAGATCAGCGAGCCGCCGATCGTGCCCATCAGCGACTTGTCGGCAAGCCAGGAGCCGAGCACGTTGCCGACATTCATGCCGACGCCGAAGAGCACCATCATGACAGCCACCATGCTGGCAGGCAGCATCGCCACCTTCATCGTCGTGTCGGCGATATAGCTGAACATCGCGAACATGCCGCCATAGCCGACAGCGGCGATGGCGAGCGTCAGCAGCACCTGCGGGCGCTTGAAGGCGCCGAGTTCGCGCATGAAGCTTGCGCCTTCCGCCACCTGGTCGCGCGGCACGTAGTACCAGATCAGCGCCACGGTCGCGAGGCCGATGACGCCGACGGCGGTAAAGGCGACGCGCCAGTCGAGCGACTGGCCGAAGAAGGTGGCGAGCGGCGTGCCGAGCAGGGTGGCGATCGTCAGGCCGAGCATGACGCGGCCGACGGCGCGCGCCCGCTTGTGAACCGGCACCATCGACGCGGCCACGATCGCCGCCACGCCGAAATAGGCGCCATGCGGCAGGCCGGTGATGAAACGCAGCAGCGTGAAGCTCTCGAAGGTCGGCGCCATGGCGCTGAGGATATTGCCGATGGCGAAGATGCCCATCAGCAGCAGAAGCAGCGAGCGCCTTGCCATTTTCGCCGCAAGCACGGCGATCACAGGTGCGCCGATGACGACCCCGAGCGCATAGGCGCTGATCACGTAACCCGCCTGCGGAGTGGTGACCGAGAAGGTGCCGGCCACATTCGGCAGCAGCCCCATGATCGCGAATTCGCCGGTACCGATGCCGAAGCCGCCGCAGGCAAGCGCCAGCTGAACCAAGGCAACCGCCATCGGCGAGGGCGCCTCTGCAACCGGTACGTCGATGGAATCTACGGCGATCTGGCTCACGGGAGCTCCTTGGGCATGTATCAAAATCAGCGCACCGGAAGCTGTTGGATCCGGTGTCGGCCTGTCTATGGCGGGAGGGGAGGTACGTGCCTCCATTTTGCATTCTATCCCTGATTGGCGGCAGAGCGTCGAGTGCGTTTTTTGCAGTGCAGCGTCCTGCTATCCGCATACGTCCATTGCATTATTGGCATTTGTCGCGGGCAATCGGAAAGGCTTCTCGATACCGCCTTGGCTTGAAATCGGATGGGCTGCGACCATCTGTAGCTCAGACGCAATCTGGCTACGGATACGGGGACCTGACGCCGCATGAAACTTGTCGGTTTTTTCAATAAGGACGGCGGTACGTTCCGTACCACCGATATGGAAGCTTACGAAAAGCAGGCCGAGGCGGTCTTCCGTGAAGCGGGCCACGATTTCGAGGCGATCGTCTTTCCCGGCAAGGAAATCGTTCCGGCCATGGAGCGCGCCGCGCGGCGCGACGATATTGATGGCATCGTTGCCGGGGGCGGCGACGGCACCATCTCGGCGGCTGCCTCGATCGCCTGGAAAAACGGTGTGGCGCTCGGCGTCATCCCCGCCGGCACGATGAACCTCTTCGCCCGTTCGCTGAAAGTGCCGCTCGATATCTGGCAGGCGCTGGATACGCTGGCCTTCGGCGAGGTCGATAATGTCGATATCGCCAGCGCCAATGGCCGCCCCTTCATCCACCAGTACTCTGCTGGCCTTCACGCCCGCATGGTGCGCTACCGCAATGCCTACAGCTACCGCTCGCGCCTCGGAAAGATGCGCGCCAGCACCCGCGCCGCCTTCGGCGTCGTGATGAACCCGCCGGAATTCGAGGTGGAGTTCGAGGCACTCGGCGTGCGCGAGCGCCGTCGCGTCTCTGCGGTCTCCGTCTCCAACAATCCCTTCGGCGAAAACGCGCTGCTCTATGCCGACAACCTGCGCAGCGGCGAGCTCGGCTTCTATACTGCAAAGCCGCTGCGCCCGATGGGCGTCGCCCGGCTCGCCTTCGACATGCTGCGCGGCAAGGTGCGGGAAAATGCCGACGTGATGGTCATGCATCCCGCCGAAGTGCATCTGCATTTCCCGAAGATGCGCGCCAAGGCAAACTGCGTCATGGACGGCGAGCTGCTGCCGCTTGAGCGCGACGTGCGGCTGCAGCTGCATCCGGAAGAACTCAAGGTTCTGGTCAGGCAGGGTCTCGCCGCGCAGAACGACGAGACGGAACGGCGCGAGCCTGCCGCCTAGATCCGCGGCAGGTAGGTTCGGTAGTCGAAATCCGAGACGGTGCGCAGATAGGTCAGCGCTTCCTTGTATTTCGTATCGCCGTAGAGCTTCTGATAGCGCGCGCCGAACACATCCTTGATGAAGGGCGAGGCGCGGAAGGCTTCTACCGCCGTCAGGAAATCATGCGTCAGCCGCTCGGTATTCTCAGGCACATGCGACGGCGTCGTCTCTTCGCCGGGGTCAAGCTCGCCGTCGAGACCGAGCAGCATGCCGCCGAGGATGGCTGCAAGCAGAAGATACGGATTGGCGTCGGCTCCGGCGACGCGATGCTCGACGCGGGCGGCGGGTCCGTTCATATCGGGGATGCGGATCGCCGTACCGCGGTGGCCATAGCCCCAGGTCAGATCGACGGGCGCAAACGACCCCGGCTGGAAGCGGCGGTAGGAATTGGCGAAGGGCGCAAAGATCAGCTGCGCCTCGCGCATCGATTTCAGCATGCCCGCGGTCACCGACTTCAGCAACTTAGGATCGCCGCCATTTGCGTCCAGAATGTTGCGGCCGTCCTTGTCGATGATGCTCGCATGCACATGCAGGCCGGAACCGGCATGTTCGGAATAGGGCTTGGCCATGCAGGTGGATTTCAGGCCGTGCTTCTTCGCCGCCTGCTCGGCAAGCCGCTTCAGATAGATGCAGTCGTCGGCGGCCGCCAGCGCATCCGCCCGGTGCAGCAGGTTGATCTCGAACTGGCCCGGGCCGAATTCCGCCGTCGTCGCATCGGCGGGCAGTTCCATCGCGCTGGCATAGCCGCGCACCGTGCGCAGGTAATCGTCGAGCGCGTCCGTCGCGCTCATGTCGTAGAGCTGGTAGCCATTCGGCTCGCCGCGATAGGTGAGCCTCTTCGGCGGGGAGGGGCGGCCGGTTTCCAGCCAGTCCTGCTCGACCACATAGAATTCCAGCTCGGTGGCGACGACCGGCGTCAGGCCGCGCTCGTCATAGCGTTTCAGCACCGAAGCCAGGATGCCGCGCGGATCCATGAAGCTGGCGCTGCCGTCGAATTCGTGCATCGTCGCCAGCACCTGCATCGAGCCCTCGGGCGCCCAGGGCATCGGCGTCAGGCTGCGCCGGTCGGGGATGCAGGCGCCATCCGGATCGCCGATCGTCAGCGATACGCCGGTGATGTCATCATTGTCGTCGCCCCAGATGTCCAGCGACTGCGTCGAGGTCGGCAGGCGAACGTCGCCGGCCCAAATCTTCTTCTGCGCATCGAGCGGGATGCGCTTGCCGCGCAAGTCGCCGTTCATGCCGACGAGCAGGATTTCGATCCAGGGCTCGTCAGCTGCAGCTTTGCCGTGCATCTTGTCCGCGGTCATGATCTTGAAAATCCCCTCTGAGCAGGCCAAGGTCGTAGCTCATTGGCAAGCCCGTTTCAATCTCTGCAGGTGTTTCGCAAATCATGTCCGATACTTACCAGCGCTCAAATCTCGCCGCCCTCGATGCCGCCCACCATCTTCATCCCTTCTCGGACATGAAGAAGCTGAATGCCGACGGCACGCGCATCATCCAGCGCGGCGAAGGCGTGCATATCTGGGATAACCACGGCAAGAAATATCTGGACGGTTTTGCCGGCCTCTGGTGCGTCAATGTCGGCTATGGCCGCAAGGAAATCACCGAGGCCGTTTCGCGGCAGATGAACGAGCTGCCCTATTACAACACCTTCTTCGGCACCACGAGCACGCCGACGACGCTGCTGGCCGAGAAGGTCACGTCGCATGCCGGAGAGCGCTTCAACCACGTCTTCTTCACCGGCTCCGGCTCGGAGGCCAACGACACCTGGTTCCGGATGGCCCGCGTCTATTGGAGCGCCGTCGGCAAGCCCGCCAAGAAGACGGTCATCGCCCGCAGGAACGGCTATCATGGATCGACGGTTGCGGGCGCCAGTCTCGGTGGCATGAAATACATGCACGAGCAGGGCGACCTGCCGATCCCGGGCATCGTTCATATCGGCCAGCCCTATTGGTACGGCGAGGGTGGCGATCTGTCGCCCGCCGAGTTCGGCCTGAAGGTGGCCCGCGAACTGCAAGCGAAGATCGACGAGCTCGGCGAGGAGAATGTCGCCGCCTTCGTCGCCGAGCCGATCCAGGGGGCGGCCGGCGTCATCGTCCCGCCGGAAACCTACTGGCCGGAGATCGCCCGCATCTGCAAGGCGCGCAACATCCTGCTGGTGACCGACGAAGTGATCTGCGGCTTCGGCCGTCTCGGCGAATGGTTCGGCCATCAATATTACGGCGTCGAGCCCGACCTCTGCCCGATCGCCAAGGGCCTCTCCTCGGGCTATCTGCCGATCGGCGGCGTGCTGGTTTCCGATCGCGTCGCCGAGGTGCTGATCAACGATGTCGGCGACTTCAACCACGGCTTCACCTATTCCGGCCACCCGGTCTGCGCTGCCGCGGCGCTCGAAAACCTGCGCATCATCGAGGACGAGAAACTGGTCGAGCGCGTTCGTGACGACATCGGTCCCTATTTCGCCAAGGCCTGGGGCGCACTCGCCGATCACGACCTCGTCGGCGAGGCCGCGAGCGTCGGCCTGATGGCCGCACTGCAGCTTGCCGCAGACAAGAAAACCCGCACCCGCTTCGAAAGGCCGGATGCCATCGGCTCGCTGGTGCGCAATCACGCGCTCGCCAACGGCCTGGTGCTGCGCGCCACCGCCGACCGCATGCTGGCCTCGCCGCCGCTGATCATCAGCCATGCCGAGGTGGACGAGATGGCGAGGATCGCCAAGATCGCGCTGGATGCGGCCTGGAAGGAACTGAAGGGCTAGCTAGCGGCTGGTCGGGCCGTTCACCCACGCATAGCCGAAGCGGTAGGTGTCACCGTCCGCCGCATAGTGATAGGGCACGTCGGCGGATGCGGTCGGAAGACCCGATGCGATGTTCTTCGATTGAAGCCAATCGACCAATGCGGGCGGCATGACGGCCGGCGCTTTGTTTCCGCCAATATTCCAGACAAGCAGAATGGGCTTGCCGCTCGCGGTGTCGACCGTCACCTCGTCCGGGGGATAGACGGGCGAGACCACCGTTGCATCGGGGAAATGCAGGCCGAGATTGCCGCCTGTCCAGTCGCTGGTCACGACGATCAATCCGGGATTTCCCTGCGCCCTGAGCAGGTCCGAAAGGGCGCCGTACGGGATATTTCCGCGCTCGTAATCATGCGTGAAGCGCGCGATCGCAATCCGTCCGAACATGGCGATCGGCATCGCGATCATCACCACCATGGTAACGGCGACAAAGCGCCGGACGCCGTCGCGTGTATCGGCCCCGGCGGCCTCGAGCTTCATGCAGAAATAGAGAGGCGCAACAAACAGCACGGGAACAAGCCATCGGTCCTTGATGTTCGTCGCACCGCCGAAGACGATCAGAACGATGATGCCGAGCGCCGCAAACAGCAGGATCCGCTCGACAAGCGCAATATCGCGCGATGACGCCCGCAGACTGGAGAGCAGGGGCTTGCGGAACGTGATCGCGAATATCACCGCGGTCACTATAGCGAATCCGATAATCGCCAGCGCAAAGGAGCCGGTTCCGGTCAGAACCTGCAGCGGATAGCTCGCCGCTTCGTTCTCTTTCAGCTTGCTCAGCGTGCGCGCCGATGCCGCCGCCAGATGATCTTCGAGCCACAGGGCATGCGGCAGCGCCAAGGCGATGGTTATCACCGCAGTCACCGCCAGCCGCCAGTCGAAAATCCGTTTCCGCATGACGCTGTCCGTCAGCGCCGCCAGGAAAGCGGCGGCCGGCAGGAGAGCGAAATTGTACTTGGACAGCAGCCCGATGCCGATTGCGATGCCGGTCACCGCATAGGAGCCCAGGCTCGGCCGCTTCAGCGTCAGGAAATAACCGTAAATAAACATGCTGCCGGCAAAGAATACGGCGACCGTATGCGTGAGATCGCGCTGCATCTCGAAGACGATCTGCGGGATGGTCAGCAGGCCGAGCGTCGCGACCGCCACCAGCATCCGGTCACGCAGCAGCAGCCGCGCCGTCAGCGCAGAAAACAGGTAGGCACAAAACAGCATCGCGTTCTTGACGATCGCAAGCGTCGCTACCGAAGTGCCGGCAACGGAAAAGACTGCATATTGCAGCCAGTTGTAGAAGGGCGGCTGCGCGCCATAGCCGGCGGCAAGCCACTGCAGGCGGAATACCTGCTCGGCCTCATCGAGACCAAGCGCATCCGGCAGGATCAGGCGCACGGCAATCTGAACCGCAAAATAGGCTGCGAGCAGAAAAAGCAGCCAGGCTGGAATGACGGCCGGCCTCGTCTGGCCCTCCGTCATCGCCATCCGGTCAACCTTCGTTCGCATCGAAAATCTGCCGGACGATGTAGTTCGGCGAAGCGTCGTCGCGGTAGTAGGTGCGGGCGATCATTTCGGCAAGAATGCCGGTGGTGATCAGCTGCACCGAGGACAGCAGGAACACGACGCCGACCATCAGCATCGGCCGCGTGCCGATATCGTTGCCGAGAATGAACTTGTCGAAGAACAGATAAAGCAGGATCAGTGCGGCGATGCCCCCGAAGCCGAGGCCGAGCGAACCGAAGAAATGGCCGGGGCGCGCCTTGTAGCGCATGAAGAACATCACCGACAACAGATCGAGGATCACCCGGAAGGTGCGCGAGATGCCGTATTTCGAAACGCCGTGCTGACGCGCGTGATGCGTCACCGGCACTTCGCCGATCCGCGAGCTCGGGACGACACCGGCGACCCAGGCCGGGATGAAGCGGTGCATTTCGCCCATCAGCTTAACCTGCTTGATGATCGAGGCGCGGTAGATCTTCAGGCTGCAGCCGTAGTCGTGCAGCTTCACGCCGGTGATGCGGCCGATCAGATAATTGGCGCACCAGGAGGGGATCTTGCGCAACAGCAGGCCGTCCTGGCGGTTCTTGCGCCAGCCGACGAGCAGGTCGAGTTCGCGGCGCTCCAGCTCGGAGACCATCGAAGGAATGTCCTTCGGATCGTTCTGCAGGTCGCCGTCCATCGTCGCGATCAGGCGGCCGCGAGCCGTATCGATGCCCGCCTGCATGGCGGCGGTCTGGCCGAAATTGCGTTGCAGCTCGACGATACGCATCGATAGACCGGCGCGTCCGGCGTATTTCTTGGCGTTGACGAGCGTTGCATCGGTGCTGCCGTCATCGACGAGGATCAGCTCCCAGCTTTCCGGATACCGGGTCATCGCCTCGCAGATGCGCTCGATGAGCGGGCCGACACTTTCTTCCTCGTTGAAGATCGGAACCACGAGCGAAAGCTCAAGCGGCGCTGCGGCATCATTTGCGCTTGAAAGCGACTCTGACGTTGTCTGCAACTCTTATTGCTCCTAAAAGGCCGTTTATGGCCAAGCAGGCGACCGTCGCCGCCCAAAGTCAGGATGCCTACTACATGAACTCTCCGGCTGGCGCTAGCCGACAATCCTGGTTCGCACGCAATCGCATGACGTTGCTCACCGTTGTGATTGTCGCAGCCTATGCGCTCTTCATCGAATGGTTTTGGGGCTGGTCCTCCATCCTGGCGCAATGGGCAGCCGTCGGCGTTTTGCCGATCGTGATCGCGCTCGTTCTGCTGACCAGCACCTATTTCCTGCGCACCTGGCGCATCCTCGATTATTTCCCGCGCGAAACCTCCGGCCAGTTCCGCACGCTCTTTCGCGTCACGCAGATCCACAATCTCCTGAACATCATGCTGCCGTTCCGCAGCGGCGAGACCAGCTTTCCGCTGTTGATGCGCACCGAATTCGGCATTCCGCTGGCCCGCGGCACATCGGCGCTTCTCGTCATGCGCCTGCTCGATCTTCATGCATTGCTTGCAGCAGCCGGAATCGGTTTGGCAAGCGAAGCGGGTAACGGCTTGATTGCATGGGCGATCTGGGCGGTTTTTCTGCTGCTGCCGGTCCTAGCCTTCTTCATCCGCAAGCCGCTGCTGCGCTTCGGCTTCAAGCTGGCGCCGAAGAAGGCGCAGGGCTTTCTGGCGGAAATCGAAAACGGCCTGCCGGTCGACGGCATGGCCTTCGCGCGTGCCTGGGCGATGACGGCGGTGAACTGGCTGGTGAAGGTTCTCGTCCTTGCCTGGGCGCTCAGCCTGATGGGCGTATTGCCGCTGGCGGCAAGCTTCGGCGGCGCGCTGGGCGGCGAACTATCCTCGGTTCTGCCGGTTCATGCGCCGGGCGGCGTCGGCACCTATCCGGCCGGCATCACCGCCGGTGCCGTCGCTTTCGGCGCATCGGGCGCCAAGGAAGCGCTGGCGGCGCTGGCGCAGGCGAGCGTCAACGCGCATCTGCTGATCATCGTCTCGGCGCTTACAGGGACGGCGATCTCACTGCCCTTCGGCCGTCGCCGTCAGCTCTGAAATCCGCCTTCTCAGGAAGTTTTGCTCCGGCTCCTGCTGGCAGAGCGACAGCGCACGTTCATACGCCTCGATCGCCTCCGCTTTCCGTCCAAGCCGCCGCAGGAAATCGGCGCGCGCCGAATGCGCCAGATGATAGCGCTCGAGATCGCCGGACTGCAGGATGCTGTCAACGATCATCAGCCCCTGTTCGAAACCCTCGGACATGGCGATCGCCACCGCCCGGTTCAGTGCCACGACGGGTGAGGGCTGGGCGGCAGCGAGAAGATCGTAGTAGCGGGCGATCTGCCGCCAGTTCGTGGCCTCTGGTGTTGCCGCTTTCGCATGTTCGGCGGCGATCGCCGCCTGCACCGTATAGAGCCCGACCTCTTTGCCGGCCATCGCGCTCTGCAGCAGTTGCACGCCCTCGATGATCTTGCCGCGATCCCAGGCGGAGCGGTCCTGCTCCTCCAGCAGCACCAGGCGCCCGTCGTCGCTCGATCGCGCCAGCCGCCGTGAATCCTGCAGCAGCATCAGCGACAGGAGACCATCGATATCCCGATGCGGCAGCAGCTCGCCGACCAGCCGCGCCAGCCGGATCGCTTCACCCGTCAATCCGCTGCGCACGACCGCACTGCCCGACGAGGCCGAATAGCCCTCGTTGAAGACCAGATAGATGACGTGCAGCACCCGGTCGAGCCGCTCCGGCAGCTCAGGCTTCTCCGGCACCTCGTAGGGGATTTCGGCCGCGCGGATGCGGTTCTTCGCCCGCACGATCCGTTGCGCCACCGTCGGCGCCGGGACGAGGAAGGCGTGAGCGATCTCTTCCGTCGTCAGGCCGCAGACTTCGCGCAGCGCCATCGCCACCTGCGCCTCGGCGGGAATGACGGGATGGCAGCAGGTGAAGATCAGCCGCAGCATGTCGTCGGCAATCGCGTCCATGTCGTCTGCCTCCTCTGTTGCGGGATAAAGGCTGTCCTCGATGTCCTGCACGGATGCGTCGAAACGCGCCCGGCGGCGGATATGGTCGATCGCCCGGAAGCGCCCGGCCGAGACCAGCCAGGACACCGGATTGCCGGGAATGCCATCACGCGGCCAGGTTCGGGCGGCCTCGGCAAAGGCGTCGTGCAGCGCTTCCTCCGCACGGTCGAAATCGCCGAGCAGACGGATCAGCGTTGCCAGAACCCGGCGCGACTGCGAGCGGTAGATATCGTCGATGACAGTGTCCAAGCGCTACTCCGGCAATGTCAGAAGCCGCACCGGCCGGACCTCGACCGCCCCGAAACGCGCCGATGGAATCCGCGCCGCAATCGCCTTCGCCGCTTCATCGTCGGGCGCCTCGATCACGTAGAACCCGGCAAGATGCTCCTTGGTCTCGGCATAGGGGCCGTCTGTTGCCTGCAGCTGGTTGTCCCGAACGCGTAGCACCGTTGCGGCCTCCGGCGGCTCCAGCGCATCGGCATGGATCATCGTTCCGTCAGCGCGAAGCCCCTCGTCGAAGCGGAGATGGTCGGCAACCAGCTGATGCCCTTCGGCCCGCGTCAGCGTTCCATCGAGATCGGCGGAATTGTAGATGAGGCAGAGATAACGCATCGGCTCACACTCCATCCTCGATCGAATAGGCCGGCCGCACCTCGATCGAGGCATATTCGACGATCGGGAAGGCCGAGGCGATTTCGGTTGCCTGGCTGATGTCCCTGGCCTCGATCAGCACGAAGCCGCCGAGATGTTCCTTGATCTCGGCAAACGGTCCGTCGGTGGCGCTAAGCGCGCCGTTCGTCATCCGCACGGTCACCGCGCTTTCCGGCTCGCGCAGTGCCAGCGCCGTCAGCAGGTGGCCGCTGTCGCGCCAGCGGTTGTCGCTGAGGATGCATTGCTCCGTCAGCCTGTCCCATTCGGCCTGGGTCACCTGCTTGCTCTTTTCGGTATCGAACCAGATCTGGCAGAGGAATTTCATCGCGCGTCCTCCTGCAGGCTGCTCTTGAAGTCATGGACCGGCCGGACTTCGATCGAGCCGTATTTCGCCAGCGGAATGCCCGCGGCAACCCGGATCGCATCGTTCAAATCCTTGGCTTCGATCAGGATGAAGCCTCCGAGCTGTTCCTTGGTCTCGGCAAAGGGACCATCGGTCATCGCCATCTCGCCGTTGCGGACCGTGACGGTCACCGCCGCGCTCGGCCCCTTCAGGGCTTCGGCATGGACCATATGGCCGCTCGCCTCCAGATCGCGGTCATACGCGGCCGAATCCCGGTCGAGCGTCTGTTTTTCCTCTTTGGTCATCCGTTCGAGCACGGAAGTCTCGAACCATACCTGGCATAGATATCGCATTGCGGCTTTCCTCCTGGCTGCCTCTCACAGCCCTTGGACGAAGAGACTAGGCGGAAATCGACAGGTACGGGAAAAATCTTTGTTGGCTCCCGCTGTCGAAAGGGCGGATGCGCAAACGACCATGATCGTCGAAACCATTGGAGACACGATCATGGGAATTCTGGAGATTGGAATTGCAAGCTGGGCAGCGCGCAAAAGAGCGCCGGTCAGCGCCGACGACTATTATCAGATGCAGGGCTTCGATCTGCGCGGCCTGCTCTTTCGCCTGATCTTTGCCGTCGCGGTCTTCGCCGCCGTCATTTCGGGCCTCGAACTGTCGAGCCCGGATGGCCGCGGTCCGCAGGTGGTTGCGGACCGCGATGTCAGATAGGCTTACTGGAAGGCCGTCTCGAAGAAGCTGCGCAGCTTGCGCGAATGCAGCGCCTCGGGCGGCATCGCTGCCAGCTTCTGGATGGCGCGGATGCCGATCTGCAGATGCTGGTTCACCTGTGTCCGGTAGAAGGCCGTCGCCATGCCCGGCAGCTTCAGTTCGCCATGCAGCGGCTTGTCGGAAACGCAGAGCAGCGTGCCGTAGGGAACGCGGAAGCGGAAGCCGTTGGCGGCGATCGTCGCCGATTCCATGTCGAGCGCGATGGCGCGGGCCTGGGACAGGCGCTTCACCGGGCCCGCCTGGTCGCGCAGTTCCCAGTTGCGGTTGTCGATCGTGCCGACGGTGCCCGTGCGCATGATGCGCTTCAGCTCGAAGCCCTCGTAGCCGGTGATCTCGGCAACGGCGGCTTCCAGCGCCACCTGCACTTCGGCAAGCGCCGGGATCGGTACCCAGACCGGCAGGTCGTCGTCGAGAACGTGGTCCTCGCGCATGTAGGCATGCGCCAGCACATAGTCGCCGAGACGCTGGCTGTTGCGCAGGCCGGCGCAGTGGCCGAGCATCAGCCAGGCATGCGGGCGAAGCACCGCGACGTGGTCGGTGATCGTCTTGGCGTTGGAGGGGCCGACGCCGATATTGATCATGGTGATCCCGGCATGGCCCTTCTTTTTCAGATGATAGGCCGGCATCTGCGGCAGGCGGCCGGGCGTCGCATCGCCTTCCGGCGTGCTGGAACCGGCAGGAGTGATGATGTTGCCGGGTTCGACGAAGGCCGTATAGCCGTCGCCGCCATCGGCCATCAGCTTGCGCGCCCAGGTGCAGAATTCGTCGATATAGAACTGGTAGTTCGTAAACAGCACGAAGTTCTGGAAATGCTGGGCGCCGGTCGCGGTATAGTGGGCGAGGCGGGCGAGAGAATAGTCGATGCGCTGTGCCGTGAACGGCGCAAGCGGCGAGGGCTCGCCGGGCGGCGGGATATATTCGCCGTTGGCAATCTCGTCGTCCGTCGTATTCAGATCCGGCGTATCGAAGAGATCGCGCATCGGAATATCCATGAACGCCGATGCGGAAGCCTCGACATGGGCGCCTTCGCCGAAGGCGAAATGCAGCGGGATCGGCGTCGAGGATTCGGAGACGACGACGGGAACGCCGTGGCTCTTCATCAGGAGCGCCAGCTGCTCCTTCAGGTAATGGCGAAACAGCTTCGGACGCGTCACGGTCGTCGTATAGACGCCCGGCGAGGTCACGTGGCCGTAGGAAAGACGGCTGTCGATATGGCCGAAACTCGTCGTCTCGATGCTGACCTGCGGATAGAAGGCCCGGTGCCGCGCGGTGATCGGCGCGCCCTGGGCGATCGCCGTGAAGCTGTCGATCAGGAAGGCCGTGTTGCGGTCGTAGAGCTCCGTCAGCGCATCGACGGCCTTTGCCGGATCGTCGAAGCTTTGCGGTTCAAAGGCTGGCGGAGAGGAAATATCGAGGGGTGCCAATGGAGAGATTCGTTTGCTCATGGCGCATTATAGGGTGCCATATGCAACACGCAAGCGACGGCCGCCGGCCGATCTACCGGCAGCCCGCGTGAATTACTTGTGTTCGCCCGAGCAGAAGGGGCTGGAGCCTTCCAGGCAGGTATAGTTGGCGCCGAAATGCGATTGGGCGCCACCGCCTCCACCGCGCACCACGGCGGCCGAGAACGTGATCGCGAAGACGGCCGCGAACAGCGTTATGATGGTGAAACGTCTTGCGAGGATTGCCACTTCCATGTTCCTTGACCCGTATGCCCCTTCATTCTTGTCTTCTTTCTGACACGGGGCGGCTGAACGGGTGCTGAGACGCCGGTTCATATGGCGTTCAGGAAAATGGAGGGGGTTGGGGGGCGCTCTCCTCCCTCATTCCTGTGACAAGCACAGGAATGAGGGAGCCGTGGTGTCTGCGGCGCGCTCATCCCCTGGAGAAGGGAACGCTGCGGTTGCCGTTTGCGCCAACATCTCCTCTCCCCAGCGGGGAGAGGGTAGGGTGAGGGGGCTCCGGGCGCGACGGAACGGCCCCACAGGTAACCAGCCTTAAAGCCGCGTCCAGGTCTGTGACTTGCAGAGAACCTTCAGCACGCAGCCCTTCATTTTCAGCGAGCTGCCGGAGACGGTGCCGGAGCCGCTATAGGTCTTGTCGTTGGCGGGGTCAGTGATTTCGCCGGTATAGGTGCCGCCGGTGCCCGACAGGGTGCCGATCTTCTTGCCGGCGTATTTGCCGGTCTTCAGTGTCACGCAGAAGCCGCCGCTGCAGGGCGCGATCGCGGCCGTATCGCCGGCGACAGTCTTCCAGTTGCCGACGATCGCTTCGTCGGCATGCGCAAGCCCTGCCGAAAGTGCCACCGCGCCCGCGAGAATAAGTGTGCGGATCATCCATTCCTCCCTGATGTCCAAAACGCCGGCGGAAAATAACTGACGCGAACGTAAAGGTAAATAAGATTGAGGCGCAAAAGCCCGGTTTTGCCGGGTTGTCGACAGCGGATATTTCCGGTTCTCGCTTTCGCCTGCTCGTTTCGTGGTGAACGAAGCGTTGATTTTGAAATCTGAATCCTTCGTAAAATTGTCTCGAAAGTCCTTAATTTGCAGGCCACGCGATGTTTAACAAAAACCCAAGTTTACCAAGCATTTGGACTTTGTTTGTCTCAAATTAATCATGCATTTTAGGCGTTTTTTGAAAGGCCTGGAGCATAGTGGAGCCATCAAACGAGCGGGGCAAACCCGCCGAACCGAAGGGACCGAAAGCTGCGATAGACGGCACGGCCTGGAGGGTAAAACAGGGCAAGTCGACAACAGGCTAAACAGGGATAAAACCGATGGCACGCTTTGAAATGCACAATGCTGAAATGGCCACCATGGGTGGCGACAAGAACGCCGACGTCTTCTGCGAAATGGGTCTGATGTATGCAACCGGCCGCGGCTGCGACGTCGATCTGGTCGCCGCGCACAAGTGGCTGAACATCGCCGCCATCAAGGGCAGCGACCGTGCCGCCGAACTGCGCGCCGATGTCGCCGCGTCGATGAACAAGATGCAGATCGTCGAGGCGCTGCGCGCGGCTCGCGAGTGGATGACCATCCACTAAGCTGCACCGAAAAATCAGACAAGAATAACAACCTCAAAAAGAGGGGGCTGGCGGGGCGCTTTGGACGGGGCCGCAGCCAGGAGAACAGAACCGCGACCGGCAGAAACAAGGCCGGCGCGGTTTTTCTCGTTTCAGCCGAGCGTGCGCAGCACCTGCGGCAGCGATTGCTCGAGGAGGTCCATATCGGCCTGCGGCCCGACGCTGACACGGATGCAGCGGTTGAGCGGCGCCACGCCCGGCATGCGGATGAAGACGCCATGCTGCATCAGCCCGTCGACGATCGCCCGTGCATGGGTGCCGTCGCGCCCGGCGTCGATCGTCACGAAATTGGTGGCCGAGGGCAGCGGCGACAGCTGGTTCGCCCGGGCGATATCCGAAATGCGCTCGCGCGCCGCCTGGATCTTGCCGACCACGTCGGCGAGATAGGCCTGGTCCTTCAGGGCTGCGAGAGCGCCGGCCGTCGCCAGCCGGTTCATGCCGAAATGATTGCGGATCTTGTCGAAGGCCCGGGCGGTGCCTGCTGTCGAAATCACGTAGCCGACGCGGGCGCCGGCCAGGCCGTAGGCCTTCGAGAAGGTACGGGTGCGCACGATGTTCGGAAGGTCGATCAGCGAGGCGACCGAGGGAAGGGCGCTTGCCGGTCCGGTCTCGCTATAGGCCTCGTCGAGAACCATCAGGCAGGTCTCGGGCAGGGCGCGCGCAAAGGCGACGATCCTGTCTGCATCCCACCAGCTTCCCATCGGATTGTCGGGATTGGCGAAATAGACGAGCGGCGCATTCTCGCGCTTCACCGCGTCGAGCAGGCCGTCGAGATCTTCCCTGTCGTTGACATAGGGGAAGGTGACGAGACGGCCGCCGAACCCGGCGACATGAAAGTTGAAGGTTGGATATCCCCCGAGCGAGGTGACGACGGGCATGCCGGGCTCGATGACGAGGCGGACGATCTGGCCGAGCAGCTCGTCGATGCCGCCGCCGATGGCGATATTGGCAGGGGTGACGCCGAGATGGGCGGCAAGCGCCTCGCGCAGCTCGAAATTTTCCGGATCGTTGTATTTCCAGATATCGCCGCCCGCGGCACGCATCGCTTCCAGCACGGAAGGCGCCGGGCCGAAGCCGTTTTCATTGGCGCCGATGCGGGCCGCAACCTTCAGGCCGCGCTGCCGCTCGATGGCCTCGGGGCCGACGAAGGGAACGGTGGAGGGCAGGGCGCTGACCAGCGGCGTGAAGCGCGAAAAGGCAGACATGGAAATGCAGGATCCCGAATAAGACAAAAGCGGCGCCAACAATAAGCGCCGCTTCCCTCAAGGCAAGGCAGATTATTGCCGAATCCGGCCTATTGCATCGCCGTGATGCGTCCGCCGCGGCGCGCTTCCATGGCCTCGACATTGCCGGCCATGAAGTCGGCGCGCACCACGCGGCGCAGCACTTCGGGATCGAGAATGTTGATGAAGCGGACGCCGATGCGTTCCTTGTTGCGGTAGACCTCGGCGCAGCCGATGCGATAGGCGAGGCCGAGAATGTTGAGGTAATAGTGCTTGGGAAGACCTGCTGTCGACGAGACCAGGAAGGTGGCGCCGCCGCGCGAGATATCGAGAATCTCCGCACTCCGGAGCGACATGCCGGTGAGACAGGGGCGCACGGCAATGATCCGGGCCGGGCGGTTCACCTGAAACTGCTCCCAGCGCTGGTCGTAGACCTCAGATTTCACAGTCGCGAGATGCGTTGCCCGATCCATGGACATCGTGCAGTCCTCCGTCGTGGCCAAGCTCATCCCGGCCCGTTATGGCGGAGCCTCACACGAATGTTTTGCGCATTCGTCAAGGACATCAAGACAATTTTAACGACTATGAATTTTGTGCTTACGTGACACAGCCTGTGCCGCAGCGGGATGGCAATCAGCCGAAGGCGCGCGCTGCCGCATAGCCGCCAGCGGCGGTCGCCGCCGTCACAAAGGTGCCCCAGGCCATATCCACTAGGCTCATCGTCACCGGCCAGTTCTTCAGCGTCGAAAGATTGGTGATGTCATAGGTGCCATATGCTGCCAGTCCCAGAATGGCACCATAGGCAAGCGCTGTGCCGAGCGAGGCGGCACTGACCGCTGGAAGCACGGCAAGCACGACCACGGCAACGGCGAAGAACAGGTAGAAAAGGGCGGCAATGCCGAGCGCCGGCTGCGGCAGCATCAGCTCGCCCAGCTGGTCGCGATAGAAGGTGCGGGCGACAAGGCCGAGCCAGATCGCGTCGAGCACCAGCAGCGTGGCAAAGGAACCGGCATAGGCGATGAGGGCGGTCTTCATGGCATCTCTCCCTTTTGCTGGTCTCTACGCGCCATCAGCAAATTGGATTGCCGCCGTGAATCGATTTATGCGCCCGGGGCGCGAACTCTTTCAATTCCTGCACGTTTTGCCCTAGTCGATGAAGCGCTTTGCCGCTTCAGCAAACAATCAAGAGGAAAGACAGATGGCCGACATCAGAGTGCCTTGGGAATCTTGGGTTGTGGTCTGCGACGGCGCGAAGGCGCTGTTCATGCAGAATGCCGGCGACGCGCAGATCATGAATCTGCAAGTGCAGGAAACCCTGACGCAGCCGAGTGAAGCAACCCGTGATCTGGGGACCGACAAGCCCGGCCGCTCGCACGCTCCCGACGGTCTCAGCGGCAGCGCCATCGAGCAGACCGACTGGCAGGCACAGGCAGAAGCCGAGTTCCTGAAGCAGGTCGCCGCCAAGCTGGACGAGCTGGTGCACCGGAAGGATGCCCGCCGCATCGTCCTCGTCGCCCCGCCGCGTGCGCTGGGCACGCTGCGTCCGGTGCTGAGCGCCGATGCGCAGGCCGCGATCTCGGCCGAGGTCGCCAAGGATTACACCAACCTGCCGGTCGACCAGATCGAGCGGCATCTGGCAGCGTAACCGTAACAGTCAAATCGCAGAGAATGTGCGGGCAGCCAGGGCTGCCCGTATTTCGTTGGGGGAGTTAAACGCCGGTCTCGAAGCTCAGGCGCAGGACATGGTGCAGGAATTCCGCGTTGATCAGCATGTTGAAGCTGATCGTCACCAGGTCGCCCTCGCGCTTGACGACGGTCGAGCCGATCTCGTCGTGGATGCCGAGGATTTCGAGGAAGAAATGAGCGGGCATCTCGACCGAGGGGCTGACTTCGAGAACCGCACCGGCCAGATTGATCGTGCGGATCAGGCAGCGGACCTGCGTGCCCGTGCTGAGGTGATGACCGACGAAGATGATCTTGCCGGGCCGGTCCAATGTGAAGTCCCGGTAGGATTGTTCCTGACCGCCGTCATTGAGGTGCATCTGAAAGGCCATCTCAGCCTCCGCTCGTTGTGTGATTGAAATGTAACAGGGGAATGCTGACAAGTTCTGAAAAGCATTGGTAAATTTTGTGCCTTATGCGTGGCTGGCGGCGAAAAACGCTTTGTTTTCGGTGATTTTGCCCCGCCGCGGGTGGTCAGAATGGGGCATTCTTGACAGGCAGGCCGCTTTCCCACATACAGAACGCGGTTCGAGGCACCTGCCGCTCGCGGATGAAAGTCCATGGTGAAGCCTCGTTTTCGATAGTCACGGCCATCCGGTGCATGCTGACTGACGGCAATGCGAGCTCCCATTCACAGTCGATAATGGCATGCCTTCCGAAAGGCTGAACCTGTGACGACGACCTATCCATCCATCGACGAGCTGAAGGCTCAGGCCAAGCGCCTGCGCCAGGCCATGGAAGCCCGCGGCAGCGCTCTCTCCCATAGCGCCGCGCTCGAACTCATCGCCCAGCAATATGGCGCGCGCGACTGGAACACGCTCTCAGCGCTCGCCACCCGCCCGAATGCCGAGCCTATCTCGCTGCTCTCTGTCGGGGCGCAGGTGCGCGGCCGCTATCTGAACCAGCCCTTTTCAGGCAGGGTCCTGGCGCTGGCGCAAACCAATGGCGGGCTGCACAAGATCACCATCCATTTCGACGAGCCCGTCGATGTCGTGACCTTCGAGAGCTTCTCGGCCTTCCGTCAGCGCATCAACGCGCAGGTGGACGGCAACGGCATCTCGCCGCGCAAGACCTCGAACGGTCTGCCGCAGCTCGTTCTCGACATCTGATCATTCATTTCGATAGCCGGACTCCATCGATGAAACCCGTATCCGCAACCAATCCGTTTCTGACCGCGCCGCTGCCCAGGGTCTTTGCCCGAACGGCGGCACCGATCATCCTCATCACCACCATCAACGGCCTGTTTGCCGTGGTGGATGCCTATTTCCTCGGCGCCTATGTCGGTGCCGGGGCGCTCTCGGCCGTAACCCTGATCTTTCCCGGCCTGATGATGGTCGTGGCGCTGCAATCGCTCGTCTCCAACGGCATGGCGAGCATTCTGGCCCGCGAGTTCGGCGCAGGCAATCGCGAGGCCGCACGCCGCACCTTCGCGGCCGCCCATGTCCTGGCGATCGCTGTCGTTCTCATCGTCAACGTCATCTATTGGAGCATCGGCTGGCGGATCGTCGGCAATGCTGCGGCGGGCGATATCGCCGTTGCCGAAAACGCCCGCACCTTCATGGGCATCATGGTGGGGGCGGCACCCGTCGCCTTCTTCCTGTCGCTCAATATCGATGCGCTGCGCAGCGAAGGCCGGATCGGCTTCATGACGCTTGTCATGCTGGCGGCCTCCGCCCTCAATATCGCCGCCAACTGGTTCTTCATGGCGGTCCTGCATTGGGGCGTTGCCGGTTCGGCGCTCGGCTCGGTTCTGGCGCAGGCGATCTGCCTGATCGCGGTGCTCGCCTACCGCTGGCGCAATGCCGCAGCGCTGCGTCCGGCCACGCGCTTTCCACTCTCGGACTGGACGCCAATCCTGGCGCTCGGCGCACCGATGAGCCTCGGCTTCATCGGCATCTCGCTCTGCTCGGCCGCGGTCATCTTCAACCTGTCGATCTGGGGCGAGGGGGATTATGTCGCGACCGTTGGCGCCTATGGCATCATCACCCGCGTCATGACCGTCGCCTACCTGCCGCTGCTCGGCCTCAACATTGCCTTCCAGACGATCGCCGGCAATAATTACGGGGCAGGGCAGCGGGAGCGGGTCGGCCGCAGCCTGCAGATCGCGCTGATCTCGGCACTCGTCTATTGCGCCGGGGTGGAACTGATCGTCGAGCTCTCGGCAACGCGGTTGGGCCACATCTTCGTCGCCGATCCCGTCGTCATCGCCGAAGTCTCCCGCATCCTGCCCTGGACGGTCGGCGCCTATTTCCTGTTCGGCCAGATGATCGTGCTCTCAGGCTATTTCCAGGCGATCGGCGATGCCAGGCGGGCGGCGATCTTCGGCCTGTCGCGCGCCTATCTCTTCACCCTGCCTCTCACCTTCCTTCTGCCGCATGCCTTCGGCGAGATGGGCATCTGGATGGTCCCGGTCTTCGCCGAAGCCTGCATGTTCATGCTGGCGTTTGCGGTGCTGGCGCGCAATGCGCGGCGGATGGGGTGGCGGTATGGGTTATTGCCGGTTTGAATAGAGTGCCTGAGAGGGCGGTGTGCGATGTGCTTTAGCGCTCACCCCACCCACCCTCATCCCTGTGCTTGTCACAGGGATCCAGCCTGCCCAAGTCCTTGGCAGGAAAGACTCTCTTCGCCGCGCAGACGCGCGTCGGCTGGATTCCTGTGACAAGCACAGGAATGAGGGAGTGTATGGGGGTTGCCTTGTGGCCTAGTCCTTCTTGCCCGCCGTATCGGCCTCCTTCAACGCCTTGGCGCATTCCTCGCAACAAACCTCGACGGTGGTGCCGCCGAGCTTGACGCTGATGGCGTCGTGGCCGAGTTCGCAGTCGCAGGCGGCGCATGTGGTCTTCTTCATTGTCCGATCCTCCGTTGGTGATCCCGTTCGGGACAGGACCATAAGACCACCGGAGGCACCCGCCTCGCTGTCGAATTCTTTAGCGACTTATCGCGGACGAATTCGGGCGGCGCGCTGGAATTCGCCGGGCGTCTGGCCATAGGCCTGGCGGAAGGAGGAGGTGAAATGGCTGTGGCTGGAAAAGCCGAGATCGAGCCCGAGCGCCGTCAGGTCGTCATACTTTCCAAGCAGGTCGAGCGCCCGGGCAAGCCGCAGCCGCAGCTGATAACGGTAGAGCGGCGTCGCCTCCACCTGCTGGAAGACCTGCGTGAGATAGACGGGCGAGACGCCGACTTCGGTGGCGATCTCCGCAAGCGTCCAGCGCCTTGCGAGATCGGAGGAGAGCACCAGCTTGGCGCGGTCGACGAGCTTCTGCCGTCCGATGGTTGCCGCTGCCGCATGGGAGGTCCGCTCGCCGAGCGAGCGGCGCACCAGCGTCAGCGCCAGCGTTTCCGCCTCCAGCGTCTCGGCCGCATTCTGGCGCAACCCGTGACGGAGCAGCGCGACGAGCGCCTGCGCCCGCGGGTCGATCCGGCGGCGCTGGCGGCGGAAGCCGAAAAGCTCGCCCGCCTGGATCTGGTCGCGGGGCGCGAGTTCGGCAAGCAGGGCATCGTCGACGGAAAGATCGATACAGGCGTCGCCGCCATCGACAGGATGGCTGATCTGATAGCCCTGGCCGGCATTGAAGAACAGCATCTGGTTGGCTTCCGCCACGGTGTCGTTGCGCCCGACATGGCGCATGAAGACGCCGCGATAGGGATAGACCAGGCTGGTCTTGTGGGCGCATTCCTCGCCGCTGCGATGACGGCATTCGCCATTGCAGACAACGTCGCGGATGGCGACGGTGTCCGTCTTCAAAAGCAGCGCTGTCGAAAATTGCGGCATCACATTGTCCGGAGATTGCGAGCTCATCCTAACACAGTTCAGTCGCGGCAATAGATGTGCACGTCGCTTTCGGTCTGGTAGCGCGAAAGCCCGATATCCTTCAGCTGCGCGTCGGAGAGTTCCATGACGGCATTGAGGTTGCGCCGCTCCCTGAGCTTGCGCGCCGTCCAGCGGTAGAAGGAGACGAGAGTGGCCGGCAGCCGCGATTGCGCCTTCCGCTGCTGGCGGCCGGAAATGAGGGTGGTCGAGCCGTGCATGATATTGCTCCATCGGTGTCGTTTCGATGGAGGCAGTCAACCATGTGCACGGCTCGCCCGCTGTCAGATTATTTAGCGATCGAGCGGCAGACTATTTCAGCAGCCACTCGTGTTCCGGCGCATTGTAGAATTTCCAGACGCGCTTCGGGCCGGCCATGACGTTCAGATAATAGAGGTCGTAGCCATGCGTGGCGGCGCAGGGGTGGTAGCCCTTCGGCACCAGCGTCACGTCGCCGTCTTCGAGCACCATCGCTTCATCGAGCGACCGGTCATCGGTATAGACGCGCTGGAAGCCGAAGCCCTGCGGCGGGTTGAGGCGGTGGTAATAGGTCTCTTCCAGGAAGCTCTCGTTCGGCAGACTGTCCTGGTCGTGCTTGTGCGGCGGGTAGGAGGAGGTGTGGCCGCCGGGCGTGATCACCTCGACGACGAGCAGCGAATGCGCCGACGCATCGTCCTCAGGCATGATGTTGTTGACGTAGCGGACATTGGTGCCCTTGCCGCGGGTCAGCGCCGGATGCGTGCCCGGCGGGATCGCCTTCGCCTCATAGGTGCCGCCGCCGGGTGCGGAGCAGACGGCGAGCTCGAGATCGGTCTCTGCTGTCACCGACCAGGCCGATTCCATCGGGATATAGAGGGCATGCGGCGCCCCGTCGAACGGGCTCATGCGCTCGCCGAGCGTGCCGAAATCCTTGGTCCCTGCGCTGGCTTTGCCCTTGCCGCTGACCCAGACGAGGCAGACTTCGCGCTCGCCTGTTTCCCCCGAGACCGTTTCGCCTGCCTTCAGGCGATGCATGTCGAAGCCGACATAGGTCCAGCCGGCGCTGTCAGGGGTGACGTGGGTCACGCGGCCGTGGGTGCCGGAAGGTTTTACCTTGAGGTTTGGCATTGGTGTTTCTCCTCGATGTATCCGTGGGTGCGGCCCCCTCATCCGGCTGCCGCCACCTTCTCCCCGAGGGGAGAAGGGACGATGCCGCGCCCTCGAGTTTCCCCTTCTCCCCAGCGGGGAGAAGGTGCCCGAAGGGCGGATGAGGGGGCTGCTTGCTCCAGTGTTTCGATCGGCGGCCTCAAGCCCCCTTCGGGAACCCTTCCGTCTCGACCGTATACCCGGCCGCCGTCATCACCCGCATCAGTTCGGCATGGCCGATCTCGGCCATTTTCTGCGGCGGTGCCTTGCGCGGGTCCTGCTCGGCTTCGACGACGAACCAGCCTTCATAGCCGTGGTCGGCAAGCCGCTGGACGATGGCGGCGAAATCGAGCGAGCCGTCGCCGGGAACGGTGAAGGCGCCGAGCGCCACCGCGTCGAGGAACGACTGCTTGCTGCGGTCGAGACCGTCGACGACAGCCTGACGGATGTCCTTGACGTGGACGTGGTTGATGCGGGCGTGGTGATTGTCGATGGCGCGCAGCACGTCGCCGCCTGCAAACGCGAGATGCCCGGCATCGAGCAGCAGCGGAATGCCGGCGCCGGAATTCTTCATGAAGGCGTCGAGTTCCGGCTCCGTCTCGACGACGGCCGCCATGTGGTGGTGATAGGATAGGGCCATGCCCTGCTCGGCGCACCATTCGCCGAATTCGGTGACGCGGCGGCCATAGGCCTTCATCTCGTCGTCGGAAAGGCGCGGCTTGGTCGCGAGCGGCTTGGAACGGTCGCCCTGGATCGACCGGCCGACTTCGCCATAGACGATGCAGGGCGCGTTGACGGCCTTGAACAGCTCGATCATCGGCGCGATGCGATCCTTGTTGGCCGCAAGCTCCTCGTTGACCAGCGTGCCGGAGAACCAGCCGCCGCACAGCGTCACGTCGGCGGCGCGCAGGATCGGCAGCATCTCGCCGGGATTGTTCGGGAAGCGGCGGCCCTGTTCCATGCCGGTGAAGCCCGCACTGCGCGACTGGCGCAGGCATTCTTCGAGGGACACGTCGTCGCTGAGCTCAGGAAGATCGTCGTTCCACCATGCGATGGGCGACATGCCGAGTTTGGCCTTCATTGGTATTCTCCTTATGGAATGGTGGCCGTGGCCCCCTCATCCGGCTGCCGCCACCTTCTCCCCGAGGGGAGAAGGGACGATGCCGCGCCCTCGAGTTTTCCCTTCTCCCCTCGGGGAGAAGGTGCCCGAAGGTTTCAGGCGCAACTTGTTGCGCCGGGGATGAGGGGGCTCCGGGCTCTAATCTCTCAAATCACCCAGCCCGCTGCGCCGCACGGGCCTTCAGATAGGCCTCATGCGCCTTGTTGACCTCGCCGCGCGGGCTGACTTCGGGAACTGCGACATCCCACCAGTGGCCACCGGCTTCCGTGGTGATCAACGGATCGGTATCGATGACAAACACTGACGTGCGGTCGTTGGTCTTCGAATCGGCGATCGCCTTTTCCAACTCGGTGATCGAGGACACTTTGACGGCGACGGCGCCCATCGCTTCGGCATGGGCGCGGAAATCGATCTCGGGCATCACCTCGTGATAGGAGTCCTTCAGCAGATTGTTGAAGTTGGCGCCGCCGGTTGCCATCTGCAGCCGGTTGATGCAGCCGTAGCCGCGATTGTCGAGCAGCACGATGTTGAGCTTCAGGCCCATCATGACAGAGGTCGCGAGCTCAGAATTCAGCATCATGTAGGAGCCGTCGCCGACGAGGACGAAGACGTCCTTCTCGGGATGCGCCAGCTTGGCGCCGAGGCCGCCGGCGATCTCGTAGCCCATGCAGGAGAAGCCGTATTCCATGTGATAGCTGCCCGGTGCCGTCGCCGGCCACAGCTTGTGCATTTCGCCGGGAAGGCCGCCCGCGGCGCAAAGGCCGATCGCCTTTTCGAGCTCGATCGAACGCGTCACGGCGCCGATGACCTGCGCGTCGGAGGGGAGCGCCGCATTGGTGGAAGCCATCGCCTTGTTGGCGGCATCCATCCAAATGTTTTTTTCCTTCGTCGCCTTTTCGGCCAGCGCTGCTGGAGCCTTCCAGCCCGAAAGTCCCTTGGACAGCGCCTTCAGGCCTTCGCGGGCATCGGCGACCAGCGGATGGGCATCGTGCTTGACGGCGTCATAGGCCGCGATGTTGAGGCCGAGGATCTTCAGATTGTCATTCTTGAAGAGCGCCCAGGAGCCGGTGGTGAAATCCTGGTAGCGGGTGCCGACGGCAATGAGGAGGTCCGTCTCTTCGGCCAGCGCATTGGCCGCCGACGTGCCGGTCACCCCGACCGAGCCGAGCGCCAGCGGGTGGCGCTCATCGATCGCCGACTTGCCGGCCTGGGTCAGGACGACGGGAATGCCGTGGGCATCGGCGAAGGCCGCCAATTCCTTGGTCGCCTGCGAATAGAGCACGCCGCCGCCGGCGAGGATGACGGGCTTTTCGGCGGCCTTGATGAGGGCGATGGCCGACGCCAGCTCATCGGCATCCGGTTGCGGCCGTCTGACGGCCCAAACCTTTTCCTCGAACAGGCTTTCCGGATAGTCGAAGGCTTCCGCCTGCACGTCCTGGCAGAGCGACAGCGTTACCGGGCCGCAATCCAGCGGATCGGTCAGCACCTGCATGGCGCGCTTCAGCGCCGAGATGATCTGTTCCGGGCGGGTGATGCGGTCGAAATAGCGCGACACCGGGCGGAAGGCATCATTGGCCGAAACCGTGCCGTCGCCGAAATCCTCGATCTGCTGCAGCACCGGATCGGGAGCGCGGTTGGCGAAGACGTCGCCCGGCAGGAAGAGAACCGGAATGCGGTTGACATGCGCCACACCGGCAGCCGTCACCATGTTCAGCGCGCCGGGACCGATCGAGGTCGTGCAGGCCATGAAGCGCTGGCGGAAGCTCGCCTTGGAAAAGGCGATCGCGGCATGCGCCATGCCCTGTTCGTTATGGGCGCGATAGGTCGGCAGTTCGCCGCGCACCTGATAGAGCGCTTCGCCCATACCCGCCACGTTGCCATGGCCGAAGATCGCCCAGACGCCGCCGAAGATCGGAACCTTCTTGCCGTCGATGACGGTCATCTGCTTCTTCAGGAAATGCGCAACAGCCTGCGCCATCGTCAAACGGATTGTCTTACCCATCGGGTCCTCCCGAACCTTCGCTCTGTCTCTTCCCCTCCCCAACCCCTCCCCACAAGGGGGAGGGGCTAACCCGTCGGGCTCTCCGCGCTCATCGCAATGTCGCGTTCGCGAGAACGCTGGTTTGCGAAGCGAGGCGGTGCCTCAAGTTAAGTCCCTCCCCCTTGTGGGGAGGGGTTGGGGAGGGGTCTAATCCTCAAACTCTCAATTCAGCCCGCGCGTCTTCAGCCAGGCTTCCGTCAGCTGGCGGAAACGTCCCGCCATGTCCGATATTGCGTCCTCGTCGCTTATCTTGCCCGACAGCCACCCACGGGCGGCATCGGCAAAGATCGTCCGTCCGACGGCAAAGCCCTTGACCGACGGGGCGGCAAGCGTCGCCTCGAAGCCTTTGAGCAGCTCGTCGGCGGGCGCCTCCAGCCCGAGCAGCACGATACCGCGGCACCATGGATCATTTTTGGCAATGACGGCGTCGATCTTCTTCCAGGCCGCGCTCGAAGCCTGCGGCTCGAGCTTCCACCAGTCCGGCTTGATGCCGAGCGCATAAAGCTCTTCCATCGCCGTCGAGACGGTATCGTCGGTCAAGGGTGCGTTCTTGCTGGCGATAATCTCGACCAGCAGCTCGCGGCCGACCTTGCGGGCGGCTTCGAACAGCGTGCGCAGCTTCTGCTGCTGCTCCGCCTTTAGCTCGGCGGGATCATCCGGATGATAGAAGCACAGGCACTTGATGCAATGGTTGAGCGGCCATTCGACCAGCTGCGAACCGATATCCTGGCTGAATTCGAAGCGCAGCGGCTTCGAGCCCGGCAGTTCGACCGGGCGGCCGATCCAGGAGAAATTCTTGGTCGCGGCATCGAAGAAGGCGTCGCGGCCGAAGCGCTCGTCGATCAGCATGCCGTAGCCGCTGCGATTGTTGGCAACGCGGGCGGCGGCCTCGACGGCCAGCCGCTTGAAGGCGACGATCTGCTTGTAATCGACGCCGAGTTCGTCGCAGACGCTGGTCAGTTGCGATCGATGATCGATCGCCAGCGCCATCAACAGCGGGATATCGCCCTTGCGGGTGGACGCCCAGTGAATGTGATTGATCGCCTCGTCCTTGCGCAGCGCACGATGTTCGCTGCCCTTGGTCAGGAAGAAGTCGAGCTCGGCCCAGGTCGGATATTCCGGCGAGCAGAGCAGGCGGGAGACGGCGAAGGCGCCGCAGGCATTCGCCCAGGTGGCGCAGGTCTTCAGCGGCTCATCCTTCAGCCAGCCGCGCAGGAAGCCGGACATGAAGGCATCGCCGGCGCCGAGAACGTTGAACACTTCGATCGGAAAACCCTGGCCGACGATGCCGTCTTCCAGATTGTCGCTGATCGGGCCGTCATAGACGACGCAGCCCATGGCGCCGCGCTTCAGCACGATTGTTGCCGGCGAAACGCGACGGATTTCCTTCAGTGCCGCAAGCACGTCATCGGCGCCCGATGCGATCAGGATTTCCTCTTCCGTGCCGACGATCAGATCGCAATCCGGCAGCGTTTCCTTCATCTTCGAGGAGACGCGATCGGACTTCACATAACGCTCGAAGCCCTCGGCATGGCCGGCGAGGCCCCAGAGGTTCGGGCGGTAATCGATGTCGAAGATCACCTTGCGGCCATTCGCCTTGGCAATGCGGATCGCCTTGCGCTGTGCCGCCTCGGTATTGGAGCGGGAGAAATGCGTGCCGGAAACCAGAACGGCGCGCGACGACTTGATGAAGTCCTCGTCGACATCGCCTTCATCGAGCGCCATATCGGCGCAGTCCGAGCGGTAGAAGATCATCGGCGAAACGCCTTCGGCCTCGACCGCCAGAAGCACGAGCGCCGTCAGCCGCTCCTTGTCCGTCGCAATGCCCTTGGTCTCGACGCCCTCGCGCGCCGACTGCTCGATGATGAAGCGGCCCATCTGCTCGTTGCCGACGCGGGTGATAAGGGCGGACTTCAAGCCGAGCCGCGCCGTGCCGATGGCAATATTCGCCGGGCAGCCGCCGACGGACTTCGCGAAAGAGCCGATATCCTCAAGCCGCGTGCCGATCTGCTGGCCGTAGAGATCGACGGAGGAGCGGCCGATGGTGATCACATCGAGAGCTGCCTCGGGCTGTGAACCCGGATTCGATTGTACCATAGTATCCTCCCGCTCATTTTTGTGCGGCGTCGAGCGCCTGCGAATTGACAATAATGAAACAACGGTTCCGTCTTGTTGTCAATTCGGAATATTTATTCCATTTTGCTTTTCGAAGGCTTTTGACTTTGGGTTTTGCGCCGCCGTTCTGCGATCGCTACCGGAAGCGCCATGGTCAGCGCCATCGAGGCCGAGAGCGAGCGGAAACCGGCAAAATCGGCCTCGGCCACCTCGAACCAGCAGGTGGCGCGCGACGCGAGCGGCGAGAAGGCCGAATCGGTGATGGCGATGACAGGCACGCCGCGATCCGCAAGCTCCTCCGCTTGCGACAGGCTGTCGGCCGCATAGGGCGAGAAGCTGGCGGCGATCGCCGCATCCTTCGGCGTCGCGAACTGCACCATCTCGAGATCGACGCCATTCGGTGACGCGACGATCTGATGCCGGATGCCGAGCTTCGAGAAGGCATAGGTCATATGCGCCGTCAGCGGATAGGAGCGGCGCTTGGCGATCAGATAGATGGTCTCGGCGGCCGCAAGGATATCGACCGCCTTCGTGAAGGTCTCGCTCTGTACCGTCGAGGCCATGCGGGCGATCGACTGGCTCGCCGCGCCGATGAATCCAGCCAGAAGATTGGCATCGTCATCATCGCCGCCGGATTGCTCCAGCGTCACCAGCCGCTCTTCATAGCTCAACGTCCGGTCGCGCAGGCGCTCGCGGAAAATGCTCTGCAGGTCCGAAAAGCCCTCGTAACCGAGATGATGCGCAAGACGCACCAGGGTCGACGGCTGCACCTCCGAGGCGGCGGCAATGCTCGCCGTCGTGCCGAAAGCGATCTCATCGGGATTGCTGAGCGCGAAGGCCGCGACCTGCGCCAGCCGCTTCGGCATGCTCGCCTTGCGCTCGATAATGGTGCTGCGCAGGCTTTCGAAATCGCGTGGCACGCGCGTCAGCGTTTTTGCCTCTTCATCCATGCGAGAAACCCAAGAAATGAAACATATATTCCATAATTTGCACCATAAATGATTTCTTCCCTCGATCCTAATTGTTTTTAATATGCTGAATTTTCAGTATTTTAGACATTAAGACGGGCCGAACGCCGCAAATGTCGCAACATTAGCACCTTGTCAAAACGGTCCAAATATTCCAAAAATCGCCTCGCTTTCGCAGAAGGATACGCAAAATGAAGCCACTTGGCATAGGTCTGATCGGTACCGGCTACATGGGCAAGTGCCACGCGCTGGCCTGGAACGCGGTCAAGACCGTCTTCGGCGATGTCGAGCGGCCGCGTCTTGTGCATCTGGCGGAAGCCAATCCCGAGCTTGCCAAGTCCCGCGCCTCCGAATTCGGTTTCGAGAAGGCGACGGCTGACTGGAAGGCGCTCATCGCTGATCCCGAGGTCGATGTCGTCTCCGTCACCACCCCCAACCAGTTCCACGCCGAAATGGCGATCGCAGCGCTCGATGCCGGCAAGCACGTCTGGTGCGAAAAGCCGATGGCGCCCGCCTATGCCGATGCTGAGCGCATGCTTGAGGTCGCCAGGCGGTCCGGCAAGGTTGCGGTTCTCGGCTACAATTATATCCAGAACCCCATCATGCGCCACATCAAGGCGCTGATCGGGGAAGGCGCGATCGGCACCGTCAACCATATCCGCGTCGAGATGGACGAGGACTTCATGGCTGATGCCGATGTCTTCTTCTATTGGAAGAGCGAACTTTCCGCCGGCTATGGCGCGCTCGACGACTTCGCCGTCCATCCGCTGTCGCTGCTCTGGTATCTGTTCGGCCATGTCGAGGCCGTCATTACAGATATGGTGAAACCCTATGCCGATCGCCCGCTGAAGGAAGGCGGCCGCCGAACTGTCGAGAATCACGATGCGGCAAACGTTTTGATGCGTCTCGGCGGCGGCATCTCCGCCGTGCTGATGGCCAACCGCGCCGCCTGGGGCCGCAAGGGCCGCATCGCGCTGCAGATCTACGGCTCGAAGGGCTCGATCGCTTACGATCAGGAGCGGATGAACGAATTCGATCTTTATCAGGCCGATGGACGCGGCACGGAGCAGGGCTATCGCAAGATCCTCGCCGCCCCTGCCCATCAGCCTTACGACCGCTTCATCCCGGCACCCGGCCACGGTCTCGGCTTCAACGATCTGAAGATCATCGAATGCCGCGAGCTTATCCGCGCCATTTCCGGTGAGCCGTCGTCCTTGGTGACATTCGAAGACGGTCTTAGGATAGAGAAGTCCGTTCACGCCATGGCACAGTCGTTCCACGAGCGCCGCTGGATCGAGATCTGAGACAGTCTCTTCCTGTTGACGGCGCAAGGGGCGGGGACTACCTCTCGCCCCAATAACGAATGCAGGGAGCGGGACCGTGACGGACAGACTGGTAATCATCGGCGCAGGGCAGGCGGGTTTCGCCATGGCGGCAAAGCTGCGTGCCCTGAAGGACACCCGTCCCATCACCATTCTCGGTGCCGAGGATGTGCTGCCCTATCAGCGCCCGCCGTTGTCGAAGAAATATCTCCTCGGCGAGATGAGCTTCGACCGCCTGCTGTTCCGCCCGGAGCAGTGGTACCCGGACAATTATGTCGAGATCCGTCTCGCAACCTGGGTCGAACAGATCAAGCGCGACAGCAAGCAGGTCGTGTTGCAGGACGGCTCCACTATAGAATACGGAACGCTGGCGCTGACGACGGGCTCGACGCCGCGCAAGCTCCCGGCATCGATCGGCGGCGATCTCGAAGGCGTCTATGTCGCCCGCGACAAGCGCGATGCGGATCTTCTCGCCGGCGAAATGCGCCCCGGCCGCCGTGTCCTTATTATAGGGGGCGGCTATATCGGCCTCGAAGCGGCGGCCGTTGCGCGCCATCTCGGTCTCGAAGTCACCGTCATCGAAATGGCCGACCGTATCCTTCAGCGCGTCGCCGCCAAGGAGACTGCGGACATCATCCGGGTGATTCATGAAACCCACGACGTCGTCATCCGCGAAAAGACCGGCCTCAAGCATCTGATCGGCAAGGACGGCCGCGTCGTGGGCGCCGAACTCTCCGACGGATCGGTCATAGACATCGATTTCGCCATTGTCGGCATCGGCGTCGTCCCGAACGACCAGCTCGCCAAGGAAGCCGGCCTCGACGTTGCCAATGGGATCATCGTCGACGAATTCGCCCGTACCTCCGATCCCTCCATCTATGCGGCAGGCGATTGCGCCGTTCTTCCCTGGCAGGGCGGAAAGATCCGCCTCGAATCGGTCCAGAACGCCGTCGACCAGGCCGATGCCGCGGCAGCCGTCATCGCCGGCGGCAATGCTGCGTATGATCCGAAGCCCTGGTTCTGGTCGGATCAGTATGACGTGAAGCTGCAGATCGCCGGTTTCAATCTCGGCTACGATCAGACGCTGCTGCGCCCCGGCGCCCGCGAAGGCGCTCATTCGATCTGGTATTTCAAGAACGGCCAGTTCATCGCCGTCGACGCGATCAACGACGCCAAGGCCTATGTGACGGGCAAGAAGATGCTGGAAACGGGAATCAATCCCGACAAGGCCGTTCTCGCCGACGCTTCGGCCGATCTGAAGCAGCTTCTGGCATAAAGACTACGGGACTGTTGGTCTCTACTGTGAAAAGCCGAAAAACCGCTTGCTTCACCAGTCGAATGACTCTATCAGGCTCGCACCGGAGAGGTGGCCGAGTGGTCGAAGGCGCTCCCCTGCTAAGGGAGTATACCCGAGAGGGTATCGTGGGTTCGAATCCCATCTTCTCCGCCATCCTTCCCAAAGACTCCCTTTGATCGAATTCCAAAGCATCCGCCGCGAATCCTTCCGGCGGATTTCGTTATTTGTGGAATCGAATTCAGCGCGGTGCAGAATCAAAACGGGGAATCATCGGCGTCGCCAGTTGGTTCACGGCGGCTCGGCAAGCTTCGAACTGCTTGAGTGAATCCGCGAAGCCTCCATGAGCAAAGCGGCAAAAGCCCCGAATCTGGCGGAAAACCGGTATCATTGCGGCACATATCACCGATCTCTCCGCATCTCCGATGGCGCTAAACCCCTGAAAACCGGGAGTTTCTTAACGAAGTATAAAGAAGCCGGCCGGGCGTATGTCGATTTTGTGTCCTTTGAGCAACAGGGGTCTGTGAAGGCGGATGCAAACAGCACAAAGGAGGCAGTTGGTGATTGCGTGACGGACGCCGTCTTGTATTTTCAACCTCGGAAGCGAGGGCGGTTGATCGTCCGACTTCTTGAAACATGGGGATGGGGCAGGGAACGCTGCTCTAACGGCGAAAAATCCCAGACCCGATCGAAACTTTGAATTGGAGGGCACCAATGACAATCAAGAGCCT
>Ga0102588_1000116_pt1 | contig 132183 bp, 131 predicted proteins | sample AraplaMF_Col_mMS_FD_76854 | JGI IMG/M metagenome (GOLD analysis project Ga0102588, IMG submission 76854) | Arabidopsis root microbial communities from the University of North Carolina, USA - plate scrape MF_Col_mMS (SPADES assembly) (version 2) | ecosystem: Host-associated > Plants > Roots >...
ATGCACTATGATCTGGGATATATCGACCTGGAACACAGGACCTTGCAAACCATCGACAACCCGTTCGGCACGAGGTTGTCACCCATGTCTTAGGGACAAACTGTTACCTATGTCTTCGGTATGGACAGAGGGTAACTGGAGCGGGCGAAGGGATTCGAACCCTCGACCCCAACCTTGGCAAGGTTGTGCTCTACCCCTGAGCTACACCCGCTCAAATCCACGCCGGTCCGGGGTAGTAAGTAGCGGACCGTGGGCGCCACCTTGCGGCGACGGGCGCTATATCGCCCAAACGATTTTCAAATGCAACAGGGAAATGACGGAAAAACGAAGAAAAGTTTTGGCGGTGGAAAACCGGCTTCGGAAACGCCGCGAATGCAGGGCAATGCGTCGGTCCTGAAGATTGCCAAGTTCATGAGGCGGACGTAAGCAGACAATCCAATCTGCCCTTTTCCTGTCTGATGGAATGACGATGACCGAAAACAAGCCCAAGACTCGCCAGGATCTTTTCGCCTTTCTCGACGGAATCGGCATCGCCCACAGCACCAAAGATCATGCCCCCGTCTTCACTGTTGCCGAATCGGTGGCGCTGCGGGACGAGATTCCCGGTGGCCATACCAAGAACCTTTTCGTGAGGGACAAGAAAGATCGTTATTTCCTGCTGACGGTGGAGGAAAATGCCGCTGTCGACCTTAAGCAGGTCCACACCATCATCGGTGCCTCCGGCCGCGTGTCCTTCGGCAAGCCTGAAAAGTTGATGGAATATCTGGGCGTCATTCCGGGCGCGGTTACTGCGCTCGGTGCGATCAACGATACCGGTAACAATGTCACCTTTGTGCTCGATGCGGATCTGATGCATGACGACATCATCAACTGCCATCCGCTCTCCAACGACGCGACCACTTCGATCGGCAGTGCCGATCTGATACGATTTATGGAAGCGACGGGGCATAAGCCGCTTGTCTTGAAAGTGACGTCCTGACATACGATTTTAGCGCTACAAGAGACGGCCGGCAGATCGGCGCGGCGGGAGATATCTATGAGCGGCAGCGACAACCCCTATAACGGTTCTTTCGGCAATCAGATGTCGGCAACGGCAAGCTACGGTGCAGTGCCCCAGCCTGCGGCAGCGACCGGCGGCTATATCAAGGACACCACAACGGCGAATTTCGCGAAGGATGTCCTAGAGGAATCGCGCAATCAGCCGGTGCTGGTCGATTTCTGGGCGCCCTGGTGTGGTCCGTGCAAGCAGCTTACGCCGGTTCTGGAAAAGGTCGTCAATGAAGGTCAGGGCCGCGTCAGACTGGTCAAGATGAACATTGACGATCATCCTTCGATCGCCGGTCAGCTTGGCATCCAGTCCATTCCGGCCGTCATCGCCTTCGTCAATGGCCGCCCGGCCGATGGTTTCATGGGGGCGGTGCCGGAAAGCCAGGTTCGCCAGTTCATCGATCGCCTCGCAGGTCCTGCGGGTGCTGATGAGACCGCAGAAATCGAAGCTTATCTGGCGCAGGCCTCCGAAGCGCTGGCCGCTGGAGATATCAATGAAGCGGGTCAGCTTTATGGTGCCATCCTTCAGGCTGATCCGGAAAATGCGAAGGCGCTTGCCGGCATGGCCGAGTGCCTGATCGCAGCCGACCAGCATGGCGAGGCCCGCCAGATGCTGAGCGAGCTGCCGGAAGAGACTTCCAAGGATGCCGGCATCCAGGCGGTGCTGAAGAAGCTCGACCAGATCGAAGAAGCCCGCAAGCTCGGCGATCCCATTGCCCTGGAGCGCGAGCTGGCATTGAACCCGGACCATCACGAAGCCCGCCTGAAACTCGCCAAGATCCTCAATGTCGAGGGCAAACGCGAGGAAGCGGCCGAACACCTGCTCTTCATCATGCGCAAGGATCGCGCCTTTGATGATGATGGTGCGCGTCGCCAGCTCCTGCAGTTCTTCGAGGTCTGGGGATTCAAGGATCCGGCGACTGTTTCGGCCCGCCGCAAGCTTTCCTCGATCCTGTTTTCCTGAGTTTGCCGCCTTCACCCTTGCGTTTTCAGACAAGGGCACCACATTTCTCGTCAGGGTGGGCGTGTTGGACACGCCCACCGCAAGAGTGCGGGACCAGTCTTCATGCAAGTGGGCAATGCCAGATATCTGAAGCCCGGCGATTTACCGGACGAAATTGTTGTTTTTCCCCTGACAGGTGCGCTTCTCCTGCCTGCCGGGCAGTTACCTCTCAATATCTTCGAGCCGCGTTATCTTGCGATGTTCGATGCGGCGCTCACCGGAAACCGTCTGATCGGCATGGTGCAGCCGGCGCACGGCGAACATGAGGACAAGGCACATGCGCCGGAGCTTGCGGCCGTCGGCTGCCTTGGCCGGATCACGTCCTATGCCGAAACCGGCGATGGGCGTTATATCGTCTCGCTGACAGGCGTGTGCCGCTTCCGGCTGCTGGAGGAGAGATCACATGGCCAGCCGTTCCGTACTTTCCGCATAGCGCCATTCATTTCCGATCTTTCTGCCGAAAACGAGGAGGATGCCGTCGACCGCAGTGCCCTGCTGACGGCCTTCAAGGCCTATCTCGACGCCAACAAGCTGGAGGCGGACTGGGAGAGCGTGGAGCGCGCCAGCAATCTTACCCTCGTCAATTCGCTCGCCATGATGTCGCCCTTCGGCCCGGCTGAGAAGCAGGCGCTGCTTGAGGCGCCCGACCTGAAAACCAGGGCGGAAACCCTGATCGCCATCACCGAAATCGTTCTCGCCCGTGTTTTTGGCGATTCCGACACCGTGCTGCAGTAGAGGGCGCCATGGACGAAAAGCTGAGCCGGGTTGATCCGAAACTTCTCGAACTTCTCGTCTGCCCGCTGACCAAGGGGCGGCTTTCCTACGATCGCGAGCACAATGAGCTGGTCTCGGAAAAGGCGCGGCTTGCCTATCCGATCAGGGACGGCATTCCGATCATGCTGGTTTCGGAAGCGCGCACACTCGAAGACTGACGAGTAATGTCAAATCGTTTCGCCTGAGAGCAGCCGTGGATTGTCCTTGGCCGTCGTTCCCGCTGCCTGGCCAATGAAGAAGGACTTCAGACCGGGCAGGCGATCGACGATGCCGAGACCGAAGTCGCGGGCGATTCGGATCGGTGCCATGTCGTTGGAAAAGAGCCGGTTCAGCACATCGGTCGTGACGCCCATGCGGAAGGTGTCGAAACGGCGCCAGCTCTGATAACGCTCCAGAATGTTGATGGCGCCGATATCGAGACCGAGTCGATCGGCGTCCACGATGGTTTCGGCAAGCGCCGCCACATCCTTGAAGCCGAGATTGAGGCCCTGGCCGGAAATCGGATGGATGCCATGTGCGGCATCGCCGGCAAGCGCGAAGCGCGGAGCGATGAAGGAACGGGCGAGTGTAAGGCCGAGCGGGAATGCCCGCTTATCACCGACGACCTTGAGGGCGCCGAGCTTGTGGCCGAAGCGGCGTTCCAGTTCCTCTTCGAAAACCAGATCGTCCGCGGCGACGAGCCTGGCGGCATCGTTCGTTCGCTCGGTCCAGACCAGCGATGAGCGGTTGTTACGCAGCGGCAGGATGGCAAAGGGGCCGGACGGCAGGAAGTGCTCTTCCGCGCAGCCATGGTGCGGGCGCTCATGCTCGACGGTTGTGACGATGCCGGACTGGCCGTAATCCCAGGTCACGGTCTTGATGCCGGCAAAGTCGCGCAGTCTGGAGCGCACGCCGTCGCAGGCGACCAGCAAGCGCGATTGCAGCGTACTGCCGTCGGATAGGCTGACCTCGATATTGGCATCGCCTGTCTTGAGCCCCGTGGCGCTGAGGCCATGGCGGATCTCGATGCCGAGCCGCTCGCAGGCGCCGCGCAGCGCGCCGACCATAACGACATTTGGGATCATGTGGGCAAATGGCCGGCCTTCGGCCACTTCGCCGTCGAAGGTCAGGAAGATCGGGCGGACCGGATCGGACATCTTGGAATCGGTGACGATCATCTTTGTGATCGGCTGGGCCTCCGGCTGGATCTCGTCCCAGATGCCGAAGACTTCGAGCATCTTCGTTGCCGCAGCGATGATGGCGGAGGCGCGCATGTCCGTCTTCCAGACATGTTCCGCTGTTGCCTCAACGACGGCGACGTCAAGGTGAGGTGCCGCCTGCTTGACAGCGACCGCCACGGACAGGCCGACATAACCTCCGCCCACAACCAGCAAATCCAGCATCGCCTGCTCCTGTTACTTTCTACGATCAGATGCGATCTATATAGATCATCAGATTGCCACTTCCTACCGCCGGGAGCCGAACAAAATGACGGAGCAGACGGGCAAGCCCACTGCCATGGAAACGTTGATTTCGACGCTGGATATCGAGCCGATCGAGGTCGATATCTTTCGCGGCCGCAGCCCTCAGGTTGGCTGGCAGCGGGTGTTCGGTGGGCAAGTGATCGCGCAGGCACTGATGGCGGCGCACCGCACGGTCGAGGGCGAACGCTTCGTTCATTCTCTGCACGCCTATTTCATGCGCCCCGGTGATCCCTCCGTGCCGATCATCTATCAGGTCGAGCGCATCCGCGACGGATCGAGCTTTAATACGCGCCGGGCCGTCGCGATCCAGCACGGCAAGGCGATCTTTGCGCTGTCGGCCTCCTTCCAGGTCGAGGAGCCGGGCTTCGACCACCAGATCCCCATGCCGGCTGTGCCGATGCCGGAAACGCTGCTCGGCGAGCAGCAGATCAAGGAACAGTATCTCGCCCATGCGCCGGCGGTTGTGCGCAAATACTGGGAGCGCGAGAGACCGATCGAAATTCGACCGGTCTCGCTCAAACATTACTTCACGCGTGAGAAGCTCGAGCCACGGCAGGACGTCTGGGTGCGCGCCACCGGTCCCGTGCCGGACAGCCGGCTCTATCAGGCCGCGGTACTTGCCTATCTCTCGGACATGACGCTGCTCGATGCATCGCTGCATGCCCACGGAACGTCCATCTTCGACCAGAATTTGCAGGTCGCAAGTCTCGACCATGCCATGTGGTTCCACCGGCCGGACAAACTCGACGACTGGCTGCTCTATACGCAGGACAGTCCGTCGGCCTCAGGTGCCCGGGGATTGACCCGCGGTAGCCTGTTTACACGGTCCGGTGTCCTGATCGCGTCGGTCGCGCAGGAGGGCTTGATTCGGAAAAAGGCAAATGAATAAATAATGTGCATATTTACAAATTTGCGCATTATTTGTGCGCTTATTGGCCAATCATTTGCCTGTTTATTAGCACCATCCCCTGTATCCTTTATATTTCAATAACTTAAAGACTGCCACGAATCTGGCACGCCCTTTGAATGTCTATCGCCGGTCGCTGTTGAAGAAACCGTCAGCGGCAAGGAGAGTCGGCTCCGCGCCGAGGATAACGAAGGATGGGAAACCAGATGAAAATTGTGATGGCCATTATCAAGCCTTTCAAGCTCGATGAGGTCCGCGAAGCCCTCACGGCGATCGGCATTCAGGGCCTGACCGTGACCGAAGTGAAGGGCTACGGTCGCCAGAAGGGGCATACCGAAATCTATCGCGGCACTGAATATGCGGTCAGCTTCCTGCCGAAGCTCAAGATCGAAATCGCGGTTGCATCCGAAATCGTCGACAAGGCGGTAGAGGCCATCGCAGCATCTGCCAAGACCGGCCAGATCGGCGACGGCAAAATCTTCGTTTACTCGATCGACCATGCCGTGCGCATCCGTACGGGCGAGACCGATTCAGAAGCGCTGTAAAAAGAACGGCAGATCAAGGAGCCATTTCCAATGTCAATTTCGAAGTTTTCCTCCAACATTGCACGGGTAGGCGCCCTTTCGGCCGCTCTCCTTGCGCCGGTCGTCGCTCTCGCGCAGGAAGCAGCCCCGGCAGCCGCCGATGCTGCAGCCGCCGCTGCTCCGGCCTTCACCATGGACAAGGGTGACAATACCTGGATGCTCGTCTCCTCGGCGCTCGTCCTCCTGATGACGATCCCCGGCCTTGCGCTTTTCTACGGCGGCCTCGTGCGTGCCAAGAACATGCTCTCCGTGCTGATGCAGGTCTTCATGATCACCGCTGTCGTGGCGCTGATCTGGGTGACCTACGGCTATTCGCTCGCCTTCACCGACGGTGGCTCGCTGAACAGCTTCGTCGGCGGCTTCTCCAAGGCATTCCTCGCTGGGGTCAACACCTCGTCGCTGGCCGAAACCTTCTCGAAGGGCGTCGCCATCCCTGAATACACCTTTATCGTATTCCAGATGACCTTCGCCTGCATCACGCCCGGCCTGATCGTCGGCGCATTCGCCGAGCGCATCAAGTTCTCGGCCGTCATGCTGTTCGTCGTGCTCTGGGTTACCTTCATCTACTTCCCGATGGCGCACATGGTCTGGTTCTGGGGCGGTCCGAGTTCCTACACCTCGCCGGCCGGCCTGATCTTCTCCTATGGCGCAATCGATTTCGCCGGCGGCACGGTCGTTCACATCAATGCCGGTATCGCCGGCCTCGTCGGCGCCATCATGCTCGGCAAGCGCACCGGCTATAAGAAGGAGATCATGGCTCCGCACTCGATGACGCTCACCATGGTCGGCGCATCGCTGCTCTGGGTCGGCTGGTTCGGCTTCAACGCAGGCTCCAACCTCGAAGCCAATGCCTATGCATCGCTCGCCATGATCAACACCTTCGTCGCGACGGCCGCTGCCGCCGTGTCCTGGTGCATTGTCGAAAGCTTCGCTCGCGGCAAGGCTTCCATGCTCGGCGGCGCTTCCGGCGCAGTTGCCGGCCTCGTCGCCGTTACCCCGGCGGCAGGTTTTGCCGGCCCGATGGGTTCGATCGTTCTCGGCCTCATCGTCTCGCCGGTTTGCTACTTCTTCGTCGACGTCGTGAAGAACAAGTTCAACTATGACGACAGCCTCGACGTCTTCGGTGTCCATTGCATCGGCGGCATCATCGGCGCTCTTGGCACCGGTATCCTCGTCAACCCGGCCCTCGGCGGCGCCGGTATCGTCGACTACTCGACGGCCGATTTCGCTGCCTCCTATGCCGGCACGGCAACGCAGGTCCTGGCCCAGGCCAAGGGCGTGCTCACGACGCTTCTGTGGTCGGGCATCGGCTCGGCGATCCTCTACAAGATCGTCGATGTCATCATCGGCCTGCGCGTTTCGGTCGAAGCCGAGCGCGAAGGTCTCGACCTCGCAACGCACGGCGAAGCTGCCTATCACGCTTAATCACAGGGTTTGCGGCGCCCGACATAAGGGCGCCGCTGAACGGCCCGTCGCGGCCTATCTAACCATAAGCCGCTCTTGGCCCGGACCTTCCAAGGTTCGGGCCTTTTTCTTTTTAGCGATCCGACATATGCATGGTTAACATCGCTTTAACTCTACTTTGATTAGGTGGAGCGGACGCATTTGGCGCGGCGAAACATTGGCGATTCGCGTGCCCACAGGCATTGGACGGGTTAGACACATGGCAAGAAGCACGTCTCCGGCAATGGACGGCCGTCCTGACCGGTTCTCCTTCTCGGCATTCATGCTGCGGCAGATCCAGGCCCTCATGGGCTTTGCGGTCTTCCTGCTCTTGGCGCTCGCGGTAGCGGCGCTTGCGACATGGAACGTCACCGATCCCAGCTATTCCTACGCTACCGGCAACCTGCCGACCAATGTGCTCGGTTATAGCGGTGCTGCCTTTGCCGACGTCGCCATGCAGTTCCTGGGGTTGGCAAGTGTCGTTTCGATGCTGCCGGTCGTTGCCTGGGCGCTGGCACTGATTTCCGGCCGCCGCATCAGCCGCATACCGGCGCGTGCCGGTGCCTGGCTTGCCGGCACGGTGCTTTCGTCCGCCGTCATCGGCTGCTTCCCGCCGCCGCTCACCTGGCCGATTCCGAACGGTATCGGGGGTGTCATCGGTGACATGATCCTGCGCTTTCCGGCGCTCTTTGTCGGCGCTTATCCGACCGGCGTTTTCGCCACGGCTGTCGGCTGCGTCTTTGCTATCCCGACTGCCTGGATGATGCTCTTTGCCGCCGGTATCGTCGGCCGCAGCGAGCTCGACGAGGAGGAAGACGAAGAAGAGGATTATGTCGATACGCGCAGCAAGGCGCGCGTTGTCGGCGAAGAGGATGAAGACGACGACGAATCCCGCTGGATGGCCTTTAGCGGTGCCATGACACATGCCTGGTACATGAACCAGGCCCGCTTCCGCCGGCTTTTCGGCATGGGTCCGCGCAAGCGCCGCCAGAGCGATTTCGAATCGCCTTATGATTTCAACGACGATGAATTCGGTACGCTGAACGAGCCGGTGCGCGCCAAGCCCGCCGCGCGGGGCGAGCGGATGGATCCCTCCATGGAGGCGCGTGCCGCATCGAGCCGCCGCATCGTCTCGGCGCCCTCCATTTCACTCAACGACGATGAGGACGAAGACGACGATTCGCCGTTCTATGCCGACATGCCGCCGCGTCCGGCCGATATCCTGCCCGACGATGATGACGATGACTGGATGATCCGCGCACCGGCGAAATCGTCCGCCAAGCCCGAGCCGCGCGTCATTCCTGCCTCGGCTCGCCCGAAGCCTGGCGCGCGCGTCGAACGCGAGGCGCAGGGTTCGTTCATCCGGCCGGAAGGTTTCCAGCTTCCCTCCATGCATCTGCTCGCCGAGCCCAAGAACGTCGTGCGCGATTCCACGCTTTCGGCCGATGCGTTGGAGCAGAATGCCCGCATGCTGGAAGGCGTGCTTGAGGATTTCGGTGTCAAGGGCGAGATCATCCATGTCCGCCCCGGCCCCGTCGTCACGCTCTACGAACTGGAGCCGGCGCCCGGCATCAAGTCGTCCCGCGTTATCGGCCTTGCCGACGATATTGCCCGCTCGATGAGCGCGATCGCCGCTCGTGTCGCAGTCGTCCCGGGCCGCAACGCAATTGGTATCGAACTGCCGAACCAGACGCGCGAAACCGTTTATCTGCGCGAGTTGATCGGGTCGCGCGACTTCGAAGGCTCCAAAGCGAAGCTCGCAATGGCGCTCGGCAAGACGATCGGCGGTGAAGCCGTCATTGCCGATCTTGCGAAGATGCCGCATCTGCTCGTTGCCGGTACGACCGGCTCGGGTAAGTCCGTCGCCATCAACACGATGATCCTGTCACTGCTCTACCGCATGACGCCGGAACAGTGCCGTCTCATCATGATCGACCCGAAGATGCTGGAACTCTCCGTCTATGACGGCATTCCGCATCTACTTTCGCCTGTCGTTACCGATCCCAAGAAGGCCGTCGTCGCGCTCAAATGGACCGTTCGCGAGATGGAAGAGCGCTACAAGAAGATGTCGAAGATCGGCGTGCGCAACATCGATGGCTTCAACACGCGCGTCGAGCAGGCGCTTGCCAAGGGGGACACGATTTCGCGCACGGTGCAGACCGGTTTTGACCGGCAGACCGGCGAAGCGGTCTACGAGACCGAGGAATTCGATCTGCAGCCGATGCCCTATATCGTCGTGATCATCGACGAAATGGCCGACCTGATGATGGTCGCCGGCAAGGACATCGAAGGTGCGGTCCAGCGTCTCGCACAGATGGCGCGTGCGGCTGGTATCCACGTCATCATGGCGACGCAGCGTCCGTCCGTCGACGTCATCACCGGCACGATCAAGGCGAATTTCCCGACCCGTATCTCTTTCCAGGTGACCTCGAAGATCGACAGCCGCACGATCCTCGGCGAGCAGGGCGCCGAACAGCTGCTCGGCATGGGCGACATGCTCTATATGGCCGGCGGCGGCCGCATACAGCGTGTCCATGGCCCGTTCGTATCCGACGTCGAGGTCGAGGAGATCGTCTCCTATCTGAAGACTCAGGGCTCGCCGCAATATCTCGATGCCATCACTGCTGATGACGACGAGGATGGTGATTATGGTGGCGGTCCGGCTGGCACGGCAAATCTTGCCGATTCCGAAGATCCCTACGATCAGGCCGTCGCCATCGTGCTGCGTGACGGTAAGGCATCTACGTCCTATGTTCAGCGCAGACTCGGTATCGGTTATAATCGTGCTGCCTCGCTGATCGAGCGCATGGAGCAGGAGGGCATCATCGGCCCTGCCAACCATGCCGGCAAACGCGAGATTCTCGTGCCGACGGACGGGGATATTCTCGACCGCTGATACAGGATAATTTTGCTGCGCCGCCCAAACGGTGGAAACCTCGGGGCATGTAATCCGTTACCTTTCACCGGGCGATCGCGGCGCCTTGAAGACGCCGCCTTTCGGCGGCATGCAGATCGCATACAGGAGGTTCACATGACCAACTCCGTGCCCATCTTTTCCGGCCTGCCGGTAACCCGCCGTGACGTTCTTGGCGTCCTCGCCGTCGCTGCCGTTGCAACCGCCGTTCCGTTTCCCGCTCTAGCCCAGGTCGCCCAGGCGGCAGCACCTGCTGCCAACAGCGCCACGGCACAGGCGATTGCCGATCATTTCTCCGGCGTCGCCACCATGCAGGGCGAGTTCGTGCAGTTTGGCCCTCGTGGCGAACAGACCGGCGGCAAGTTCTTCATCGAGCGTCCCGGCAAGCTGCGCTTCAACTATGACGATCCGTCGCCGATGCGCGTCATTGCCGACGGCAGGAACGTCGCGATCGGCAACGTGAAGCTGAAGACCTGGGATCTCTATCCGCTTTCCAAGACGCCGCTCAGCCTGCTGCTTGCGCCGCGTATCGACCTTTCCGCCGGCATGGTGAAGGGCGTGAAGCAAGAGTCCGATCTGACGACGATCTCGCTCGGTAACAATACGGTGTTCGGCAATTCGACCATCACCATGATGTTCGACCCGAAGACTTACGATCTCCGCCAATGGACGATCACCGACAACCAGGGCAAGGACACGTCGGTGATGATCTTCAATGTGAAGACCGGCATTGCCTTCGACGAGCGCGTATTCCGGGTACCCTACGAGGATATCAAGGGCACCTCGGCAAATCGGGACTGATGCTTTTCGGTTGATCGCCACTTGCTTTTGCCTGCGGCCGGTTTTCTCGCCGACGCCTTTGCTCTAAAGCCTTTTCAGAGGGATTTGAAAGGGCATGGTATGAGCTTTTCCATCACCACCTGGAACATCAATTCGGTGCGGCTGCGCATGCCGATCGTCGAGCAGCTTGTGCTGAAGCAACGGCCCGATATCATCTGCCTGCAGGAAACCAAGGTAACGAACGATCTCTTCCCGCTCGCGCCGCTGCGCGCGATGGGCTACGAACACATCATCATCCACGGTCAAAAGGGCTATCACGGGGTCGCCATCGCCTCCCGCGTGCCGCTGACTGAAGACCATCGGCAGGATTACTGCAATGTCGGCGACGCGCGCCATATTTCGGCAATCTTCGAGCGCGGCAGCCGGCGTATCCGCCTGCACAATTTCTATGTTCCTGCCGGCGGCGACGAGCCGGACCGCACGATCAATCCGAAATTCGGCCACAAGCTCGATTTCATCGAGGAGATGAAGAACTTGAAGGCCAGTGCCGAGCCGAATACGTCAGCCATTCTTGTCGGCGATCTCAATATCGCTCCGCTGGAGCATGATGTCTGGTCGCACAAGCAGCTTCTGAAGATCGTCAGCCATACGCCTGTCGAAACCGACGGGCTCATCGAGGTGATGAAGCGCGGCGGCTGGCATGATCTCATGCGCCAGCATGTGCCTGCCAATGAGAAGCTTTACACGTGGTGGAGCTACCGCGCGAAGGATTGGGAAGCTGCCGATAAGGGCCGGCGCCTCGACCATATCTGGTCCTCGCCCGACCTTGGTCCGCATCTGCAGCGCATCGAGGTGCTGAAGGAAGCGCGCGGCTGGGACCGGCCGTCCGACCATGTGCCGGTGACCGTGCATCTCAATCTCTGACATGAGTCAGCTGAAACGGTGAAACTGGCTTGCGGCTTGCGCCGCAAGATCGGCAATGCTGTCGCGGATACGGTTTTCCATGATGCGCGCGGCCGAGGGATATTCCTCGATCAGGCGATGGAACAGCGTCCGTGTGATGCGGATAATGCCGGTATCCTCGCGTGCGATCGCCGTGAACTTGCGTTCCACCAGCGTTATGAGTGCCAGTTCCGAAATCAGTGCACCGGGGCCTGCGATCGCTTCGGTCCGTCCCATGCCATCGGATCCCGTCACGCTGAGCTCGAGGCTGCCGCTGGTAATCACATAGGCGCTTTCGGCGGGTGAGCCCTGACGGAACAGCATCTGCCCGGCGGCAATCACGCGACGGTCGGCACCGAAGGCAATCAGACGCAGCTGGTCGTCGTTCATGTCCTTGAAGAGCGGAAGCTGCGACAGCAGATGGATATCGTCAGAAAGAGACATGCTAAGGGATGATCTTGTAGCCGCCGTTTTCCGTCACGAGGATCTCGGCATTGGATGGGTCCCGCTCGATCTTCTGGCGCAGGCGGTAAACGTGGGTTTCCAGCGTGTGGGTGGTCACGCCGGAATTGTAGCCCCAGACTTCTTCCAGCAGCACGTCGCGGGTGACGACCTTCTGTTCGGCGCGGTAGAGATAGCGGATGATCGCCGCTTCTTTTTCCGTCAGGCGGATCTTCTGGCCGTTGTCGGTGGTCAGCAGCTTCTGGCTCGGCTTGAAGAGATAGGGGCCGACGGTGAAGGTGGCGTCTTCGCTCTGTTCGTGCTGGCGAAGCTGCACGCGGATGCGAGCCAGAAGCACGGCGAAACGGAAGGGCTTGGTGACATAGTCGTTGGCGCCGGCCTCAAGGCCGAGGATCGTGTCGGAATCCGTATCATGGCCGGTCAGCATGATGATCGGCGCCTTGAAGCCGCCCTTGCGCAGCAGCTTCACCGCCTCGCGGCCGTCCATATCAGGCAGGCCGACGTCCATGATTAGCAGATCGACCGGATTGGAGCGGGCAGCCTGGACGCCCTTGCCCGCGGTCGCTTCCTGTAGAACCGTGAATTCCTCATACAACGACAATTGCTCCGTCAGCGTCTGGCGAAGGTCGTCGTCGTCATCCACCAGAAGAATGGTGCGTGCGGTCATGCGGGTGCGTCCTTGCGTTCTGTCAGATACTCCTACGCCAAATTCCACATTTGGCAAGGATTGGCGGTCTGCCGTTGCCGCCTGGGGTTTGATATGGTTTCAATCGAAGCCCAAGGCAATTCAAGAACATGCGAGAAAAATGGAAAAAGCAAGGCAAGAGCGAAACAGCAGGCCTTCAACGCTCGTTGTGCGTGCCGCGCCGGGCAAACCGAGCAGGGCCATCGTCCGTTTCGGCCCTCTCATCTTGCCCGCCGCGATCGGCCGTAGCGGCCGCACAGTGATCAAGCGGGAAGGCGACGGGGCGACGCCGATTGCCGCCATGCGGCTGCTCTACGGTTTCCGGCGCGGCGAACGAAACGGCTATCTTCCCGCGACCCTGCCCGTCAAGCGCATTCGCACCGGCATGCTGTGGTGCGATCAGCCCACTGATGCGAACTACAACAGACTGGTCAAGGCACCGTTCAAACCGAGCCATGAGGAGATGAAGCGGAAGGATGCGCTTTACGATATCTGTCTGGTGCTCGACTGGAACGTGACGTCTCGGGCACGCAATCGCGGTTCGGCAATCTTCTTCCATCTCATTCGGCCGGGATATGAGCCGACCGCCGGCTGTGTCGCGATCAGCGTCCGCGATATGCGCCGCATTCTGCCTTACCTCAGAAAGGGAACGATCATCCGCGTTCTCTGATTGTATTGCCGACCACGTGTCCTATATGGATTTTCGACCGGACGTGCGGGCTGCAATGCGTCCAGGGAAAACCGCTTCGCGGCTGCAATTCATGCCCCATTCAATTCGTGTCTTTGGCCATTCCTTCAAACTTCCGGAGATATATTGTGACCACTCAGCCCATCATTATTTTCCATGACGGACATTCCATTCCCCAGGTCGGTCTCGGCGTCTGGCAGACGCCGCAAGATATCGCGGCTCCGACCGTGCGCACCGCACTTGCCGCCGGCTATCGCCACATCGATACGGCGTCCGGTTATGACAACGAAGAGGGCGTCGGCGAAGGCATCCGCTCCTCCAGCATCGACCGCAAGGATATCTTCGTCACCACGAAACTGCGCAATACCGACCAGGGCTATGACAATGCATTGCGTGCCTTCGAGGTCAGCCTGAAGAAGCTCGGCAGCGATTATATCGATCTCTATCTCATCCACTGGCCGTCGCCGCATCGCGGACTCTATCGCGAAACCTGGAAGGCTTTCGTGCGCTTGCGGGAAGAAGGGCGCGTGCGCTCCATCGGGGTGTCGAACTTCTATCCAGACCATCTCGACCATATCGTCGGCGATACAGGCGTGGTTCCGGTCATCAACCAGATCGAGCTGCATCCGGACTTCCAGCAGAAGGCGGCGCAGGAAGCGCACAAGAAACTGAACATCGTCACTGAATCCTGGAGCCCGCTCGGTCAGGGCCGCTTCATTTCCAATCCGGTCATCGGTCAGATTGCTGCCAAGCACGGCAAGACACCAGCCCAGGTCATCATCCGCTGGCACATCGATACCGGCCTCGTCGTCATTCCGAAGTCGGTGACGCCCTCGCGCATTGAGGAGAACTTCAACGTCTTCGATTTCAAGCTTGATGGTGAAGACATGGCTGCGATCGCCAAGCTCGACAGCGCCGGCGCCCGCATGGGTCCGAATCCGTACACGGCGACGTTCTAAGCGTTGTCTCCTCTGCATCTGCTCAACTAAAAAGCCCGGCCACAATGAACTGACCCCCGAAAGTTGGACGACAACCTTCGGGGGTCAGTTCAGGTGACCGGGCTTTTATCATCTCGGATGTCCGAGAGAGAGATCAGTTCCACTCGCGGATATCGACGAAGTGGCCGGCAATCGCGGCTGCGGCGGCCATGGCCGGCGAGACGAGATGCGTGCGGCCCTTGAAGCCCTGACGGCCTTCGAAGTTGCGGTTCGAGGTCGAGGCGCAACGCTCACCCGGCTTCAGGCGGTCGTCGTTCATGGCAAGGCACATGGAGCAACCCGGCTCGCGCCAGTCGAAGCCGGCGGCCTTGAAGATCTTGTCGAGGCCTTCGGCTTCCGCCTGTTCCTTCACAAGACCGGAGCCCGGTACGATCATGGCATCGACGGTCGAGGCAACGGTCTTGCCTTCAACGACCTTGGCGGCGGCGCGCAGGTCTTCGATACGACCGTTGGTACAGGAGCCGATGAAGACGCGATCGACAGAAATGTCGGTCATCTTCGTGCCCGGCTTCAGGCCCATATAGTCGAGCGCACGCCACTTTGAGGCACGCTTCGTCTCGTCCTGGATCTCGTCCGGGTTTGGCACGATGCCCTGAACGGAAACGACGTCTTCCGGCGAGGAGCCCCAGGAGACGATCGGCGGCAGTTCGGCCGCGTTCAGCTTGACGATGCGGTCGAAATGGGCACCTTCGTCGGACTTCAGCGTCTTCCAATAGGTGATCGCCTGTTCCAGCGCTTCGCCCTTCGGCGCGCGCGGCTTACCCTTGATATATTCGAAGGTGACTTCGTCGGGCGCGATAAGGCCGGCGCGGGCGCCGCCTTCGATCGACATGTTGCAGATCGTCATGCGGCCTTCCATCGACAGCGAGCGAATTGCTTCGCCGGCATATTCGATGACATAGCCGGTGCCGCCGGCAGTGCCGATCTCGCCAATGATGGCAAGAACGATATCCTTGGCGGTGACACCCGGCGGCAGCTGGCCGTCGACCTGCACCAGCATGTTCTTGGCCTTCTTCTGGATCAGCGTCTGGGTCGCAAGAACATGCTCGACTTCCGACGTGCCGATACCGTGGGCGAGCGAACCGAAGGCGCCGTGCGTGGAGGTATGGCTGTCGCCGCAGACGATCGTCATGCCCGGCAGGGTGAAGCCCTGTTCCGGTCCGATGATGTGGACGATGCCCTGGCGCTTGTCGTTCTCGGAATAATATTCAACGTTGAATTCAGCGGCATTCTTGGCGAGCTGCTCGACCTGAATGCGGCTTTCCTCGTTCTTGATGCCGAGATGGCGGTCAGCCGACGTTGGAACGTTATGGTCGACGACGGCAAGCGTCTTTTCCGGCGCGCGGACCTTGCGGCCGGACATGCGCAAGCCTTCGAAGGCCTGCGGCGAGGTGACTTCATGGACCAGGTGACGGTCGATATAGAGAAGACAGGTGCCGTCTTCCTGTTCGTCGACCAGATGATCGGCCCAGATCTTGTCGTAAAGGGTACGCGGTGCGCTCATGGCTAATGTCCGTTTTGGCTGGAGCATGGAATTGGGGGTGTGGCGGACAAGCTCCGCCGGCCGTCATTCGATCAGCGAAGTCGGCTGTTGAGCGCACCGGAAACGGACGCAAAGAAGCGTGCCGGCAGGCGATAATGGTCCTGCAGCACGAAAATATGCGCACCGATGCATCTGAACTTGGATTCCATGGGGCCGGATATAGCGATTTTTGATCGAAACGGCAATTCGAATCGTTAGGGCCTAGCGCCGCGGCACCTGCTTCATCTTCCTTTCGATCCGCCGCAGGAAGAGCGACAGGCCGATCGTCAGGATCAGATAGATATAGGTGACGATAGAGTAGGTTTCGAAGAAGCGGAAGGAGCCGGAGGCATAGACCTTGCCCATCTGCGTGATGTCGGCGACGCCGAGCACGGAGACGAGCGAGGAATCCTTCACCATCGAGACGAAGTCGTTGGAGAGCGGCGGGAAGATCACCCGGATTGCTTGCGGAAAGACGACGAGGCGGAAGCGACGGTAGCGCGACAGGCCAAGCGATTTGGCCGCCTCGATCTGGCCGATATCGACCGACTGAAAACCGGCGCGGAAAATTTCGGCGATGAAGGACGAATAGCCAATCATGAGCGCGAAGATGGCGCGCCACATCAGCGACAGGTCGCGCACGAGGATCGGCTCCGCAAGACCGGCCTTGACGATGGGCGTGATCAAGAAATTATAGGCTGCGACAACGCCCGGCGCGCCGACGAAGGCGATATAGAAGAGCAGCACGAGGATTGGAATGCCCCGGATAATCTCGATGTAGAAGCGGGCGATCTGGCGCAGCGCGATATTGTCGGAGAGGCCAAGTAACGCAATGCCCAGACCGAGCACGGTCGCCAGCACAAAGGCGACGAGTGTCACGAACACGGTAATACCGGCACCATTCACGACGGTCCGGAAGACCTGCGCGTAGATGTCGTTGGTGATGATGACGACCGCGAGAACGATGCCGATCAGAACAAGGACGACCAGCCACCAGGGATGATCGTCCTTCTCATGTCGCGGGGATGGTGGTAGTGCCATCTGCGATCGCTCGGGGGATTACTGGCCCATCTTGTAGTCGAGGAACCACGTCTTGTTCAGCGCATCAAAGGTGCCGTCCGCCTTCAGGTCGGCAATGGCGGCATTGACGGGAGCGACAAGGTCGGAACCTTTCGGGAAGATGAAGCCGAAGTCCTCGGTGCCGAGCGGTTCGCCGACGACCTTCAACCCGCCATTCGAGGAATCGACATAGCCCTTTGCGGCGACGCTGTCGGTCAGGACGAGGTCGACGTCTCCGGTCTTCAGAGCCTGCACGGTTGCACCGAAGGTTTCGAAGAGCTTGATGCGCGGGTTCTGTTCGTTACCATCGAGAATTTCATAGACGGCCGTATAGAAGGGCGAGGTGCCGGGCTGGGCGCCGATCAGGCCGTCGTTGAAGGCTCCGAAGCTTTTGGCGTCGGTGAAGCGCTTCTCATCACCCCGCACCAGCATGAACTGCTGCGAACGCATGTAGGGATCGGAGAAGTCGACCTTCTGCTTGCGATCGTCCTTGATGGTGATGCCGGTCATGCCGATATTGTATTGGCCGTCGGACACAGCCTGGATCATCGCGTCCCAGCTCGTGTTCTGGTACTCGACCTTGAAGTTCAGCCGCTTGGCGATCTCGTTCATCGCGTCATATTCCCAGCCGATCGCCTTGCCGGACTTGGGGTCGACGAACTGCAGCGGCGGATAGGCATTTTCGGTCACCACGATGACGGTCTTGCCACCGAGATCCGGCAGGCCGGCGGCAAAGGCTGCGAACGGCGAAAGCATAGCGGCCGTTAGACCGGCGAGAACGGTGCGGCGAAAGAACATGGTGTGGCTCCCCAATATTTGAACGGCAGAATTGTCACGGAAGATACTGATATGGCAAGGCCGCAAGCGCTACGCACCGGCGCAAAAAAGAAAAGGCGGCCCAAAGACCGCCTTTCCCATGCAATGATTTCGCTTTCGCGAGATGCTTATTCAGCCGAACCTTCAGCAGCGGCTGCAGCTTCTGCGGCGGCCTTTGCTTCAGCGGCTTCTGCTGCTGCCTTTTCGGCGGCAAGAGCCTGTGCGGCTGCAACCTTTTCAGCCTCGATACGTGCCTTTTCCTCGGCGATGGCTGCGCGCTCTGCATCGTTGAGCTTGCGGGCGCGGGTGCCGGTGTTCTCGACGATACGAGCCGACTTACCGCGACGGTCGCGCAGGTAGTAGAGCTTGGCGCGACGGACCTTACCGCGGCGAACGACTTCGACGCTTTCGATCATCGGGGAGTAAACCGGGAATACGCGCTCGACGCCTTCGCCGTAGGAGATCTTGCGGACCGTGAAGTTTTCCTGCAGGCCGCCGCCGGAGCGAGCGATGCAAACGCCTTCATAGGCCTGAACGCGGGTACGGTTGCCTTCCGTGACCTTCACGTTGACACGGACGGTGTCGCCCGGAGAGAATTCAGGAAGGGTGCGTTTGGCTTCGATCTTGGCGGCCTGTTCGGCCTCAAGCTGCTGAATGATGTTCATCGTCTTAACCTTTGGTTCTTCTGAAACAGCCAGAGCGCTCACACTGTCCTTCGGTCGATGCCTCCGGAGTTTGCCTTTCCAGGCGGGAACGGATTCGCCATTCTTTGTTTGCTGGCAGACGGGGCTAGCCCCATTTCCGCGTGGGCCATTACACGAAAGACTTCCGCTTGTCATCCCTCGGACGACAAATTTGTGAAATCAGCCGGCTTTTCCGGCCTTTTGCGCCGCAATCAGGTCCGGCCGTCTTTCCTTTGTCAGCACGACCGCTTGTTCGTGTCGCCATTTCTCGATGGCGCCGTGATTGCCTGATGTCAGGATTGCCGGAATCTCGTGGCCTTCCCATTCCTGCGGGCGGGTGTAGTGCGGATGTTCCAGAAGCCCGCCTTCGAAACTCTCGTGCAGGCCCGAGAGATCATTGCCCATCACGCCCGGCAGAATGCGCACGATCGCGTCGAGCACGATCAGCGCGGCTGGCTCGCCGCCCGACAGGACGTAGTCGCCGATCGAGATTTCTTCGAGTTCGCGCGCCTCGATCACCCGCTGGTCGACGCCTTCGAAACGGCCGCAGACGATGATGACGCCATCACCGCTTGCCAGCTGGCGCACGCGCTCCTGTGTCAGCGGTTTGCCGCGCGGGCTCATCAGCAGACGTGGGCGGGTATCATTTTCGGAAGCGCTGTCGATTGCCCGGGCAAGCACGTCGGGCTTCAGCACCATGCCGGCACCGCCGCCGGCAGGTGTGTCATCGACGGTGCGGTGCTTGTCGGTGGCAAAATCACGGATCTGCACCGCATCGAGCGACCATTGCCCGCGTTCGGCCGCCTTGCTGGCGAGAGAGAAGCCAAGGTGGCCCGGAAACATTTCCGGATAGAGTGTCAGCACCGTCGCCCGGAACGCCATGGCGTTTACTTCTTTTTCTTCGGCTTGTCGGGAGCAAGTCCCTTGAGATCGTCAGGATCGTCGATGAGGCCCGCTGCAAGCGGGTCGATGAGCAGCTTGCCGGCTTCGAGATCGATTTCCAGTACGGAGGCTTCCGAGAAAGGGATCAGGACAGGACGCTTGCCGGGGCCTTTGAGCTCCAGAAGATCGCCGGCGCCGAAATCGAAGACCCCGGTCACTGTCCCGTAACTGGTGCCCTGATCGTCGAAGGCTTCGAGCCCTTCCAGATCGGTATAGAAGAACTCGTCGTCCTCCAGTTCCTCATCCGACAGGTTGTCGCGTTCGATATAGAGCTCCATGCCGTTCAACGCCTCGGCGGCGTTGCGGTCGTTGACGCCGCGGAAGCGGACGACGACGATATTCTTCATTTCACGCAGTTCGAGAACTTCGAAAACGCGTCCATCCATGCTGTGCAGGTGGCCATAGTCGCCGAGCGCGGTCGGATCGGCCGTATAGGCCTTCACACGCACCTCGCCGCGAATGCCCTGTGCGCCGCCAATGGTTGCCATCAGCACCGGATTTTCAAGCTTGGTCATGGGTTCCTTCATTCGAACGCAGGCAAGAAGCTGAGATCACGCTTCTCATAAACGAAGTGCGTGGGAATGGAAACGAAAACGGGCGGCATGTCGCCATGCCGCCCGTCCGGATTGGGTCGAAACCGATTATTCGGCGGAAGCAGCAGCTTCAGCGGCGTCAGCAGCCTTCTGAGCCTTCTCGGCAGCGCGCTCCTGAGCCTTCTTGCCCGGCTTTGCCTTTTCCGGGTTGTTGCGGGTTTCGCGCTTGGAGATGCCGGCTTCGTCGAGGAAGCGCAGGACGCGGTCGGTCGGCAGGGCGCCCTGGTCGAGCCAGTGCTTGATGCGCTCTCCGTTCAGCTGAACGCGCTTCTCGTCGTCCTTGGCGAGCATCGGGTTCCAGGAACCGAGATTCTCAAGGAAGCGGCCGTCTCGCGGGCTGCGGGCATCAGCGAGAACGACGTGGTAATACGGGCGCTTCTTGGAACCACCGCGTGCGAGACGAATTTTCAGTGCCATGTTCTTTACTCCTTAGGCTTTTCTTGAACCGCTTCGTTGAGCGGCATGGTTATCGGGCTGCGGCGCTCTGTTCAGCGTGGTCCGCAGCGATCTGCTCATGATGACGGATGACTTCCTTGATGACGAAGTTCAGGAACTTCTCGGCGAAATCCGGGTCCAGATGCGCATCTTCGGCAAGCTGACGAAGACGGGCGATCTGGTATTCCTCGCGCGCCGGATCGGCCGGCGGCAACTTGTACTTGGCCTTCAGCACGCCGACTTCTTTGGTGCAGCGGAAGCGTTCGGCCAGAATGTGGACGAGCGCCGCATCGATATTGTCGATCGACTGGCGGTAGCTCGAAAGCTGGGCTTTGACGTCTGGATCAATCATGGGGCAGGCGATCCTTTCACTTCTTCTTGGGCAATCCGGGCAGGCCCGGGAAACCACCACCGAGGCCCGGCAGCTTTGTGCCGCCAAGACCGGGCAATCCGCCCGGCAAGCCTCCGCCTAGACCGGGCATACCCCCACCCGGCTTTCCGAGACCCGCAGCTTCAGCCTGCTTCTGCAGTGCTTCCAGCTGTTTAGGGTCGATATTCGAGAGATCGGGCATGCCACCCATGCCGCCGAGGCCCCCCAGCCCCATCTTGCCGGCGAGGCCGCCCATCATCTGCTTCATCATGCCGCCTTTGCCCTTGCCGCCCATCATCTTCATCATGTCGGCCATCTGCCGATGCATCTTCAGAAGCTTGTTGATGGCAGCGGCATCGGTGCCGGAGCCGGCGGCGATGCGCTTCTTGCGCGAATGCTTGAGCAGGTCGGGATTGGCGCGCTCGGCCTTGGTCATCGACTGGATGATGGCGATCTGGCGGCCGAACAGCTTGTCGTCCAAGCCGGCGGCGGCCATCTTGTCCTTCATGCCGGCCATGCCGGGCATCAGGCCCATGATGCCGCCCATGCCGCCCATCTTCTGCATCTGACGTAGCTGGTCGGCGAGGTCGTTCAGGTCAAACTTGCCTTTGGCCATCTTGGCGGCCATGGCAGCCGCCTTTTCGGCGTCGATGTTTTCGGCCGCCTTCTCGACGAGCGAGACGATATCGCCCATGCCGAGGATACGGTCGGCGATACGGCGGGGATGGAATTCCTCCAGCTCGCCCATTCGTTCGCCGACGCCGATGAGTTTGATCGGCTTGCCGGTGACGGCGCGCATGGAAAGGGCCGCGCCACCGCGGCCATCGCCATCCATGCGGGTCAGCACGAGACCGGTGATGCCGACGCGTTCGTCGAAGCTGCGGGCGAGGTTGACTGCGTCCTGGCCAGTCAGGCTGTCGGCGACCAGCAGGATTTCGTGCGGGTTCGACTTCTTCTTGATATCGGCCATTTCGACCATCAAGGGTTCGTCGATATGGGTACGGCCGGCGGTGTCGAGAATGACGACGTCATGGCCGCCGAGCTTGGCGGCCTGAACGGCGCGGGCGGCGATATCGGTCGGCGACTGGCCGGCAATAACAGGCAGGGTGTCGATGTTTGCCTGAGCGCCGAGCTGGCGAAGCTGCTCTTGCGCTGCCGGCCGGCGCGTGTCGAGCGATGCCATCAGCACCTTCTTCTTCTCGCGCGTCGTCAGGCGATTGGCGATCTTTGCCGTGGTCGTCGTCTTACCGGAGCCTTGCAGGCCGACCATCATGATGACGACCGGGGCGGCTGCATGAAGGTCGACACCGACACCTTCGCCGCCAAGCATTTCGATGAGCTCGTCATGGACGATCTTGACGACCATCTGGCCGGGCTTGATCGACTTCAGGATCTCGGCGCCGACGGCCTTTTCACGCACGCGGTCGGTGAACGAGCGGACGACTTCCAGCGAAACGTCAGCTTCCAGAAGCGCACGGCGAACCTCCCGCAACGCCGCGGAAACATCACTTTCCGAAAGCGCGCCACGGCCTGTCAGTCCATTCAGGATGGAACCAAGACGGTCCTGGAGGTTCTCAAACATCGGCTCTTCCTTGCTACGTTTCGGGGAGTTTTGGGATGTCCCGAACGTCGTGCTTTTCCTTGACGAAAACAAGACGCAAAGCCAAAAAGCACCCGAGGGCGCGACGCGCTGTCGGGTGTTGACCTCCGGAATCCAGTCCCGGTCGGCGGCTCGGAGTTTGTTACTCGTCGCGGATTTGGCGCGATAAACAGGAAAGCTGCGGGAAAGTCAAGGCGAATGCGTCTGGCGATGTCGTGGCAAGCTTTTCCGAAGTCGTGCGGCAGGAGTAGTGCGGGGGTATTACGCTATGCAGCCGATCGCGGCAACGGAAGTATATATCTATATATACTGACATACTCGCTTTAAAATTCACCGATGTTTAGTTGAGTATTTTGATCGGCAAGCCGAATTCGCGCTAAATGCCAGTTGCAAAATATTCCGCTTCTGATTCTATTTTCTACTTAAGTAAATTCTGTAAAATGATTCGCGAATATCCTTGATGCCGAATGAATCGGCGGAGATATCAAATGATAAACCCGGATATAGAAAGCTGGGCGTTGGCGCGCGCCCATAATATAGTTCTGCGGGAAGGCCTGAATTTGGCGAAGGCGGCACAGGACCTGGATCGCAAACGGTCCCGCTTGCTGGTCTACGAGCTCAGAAAGGTCATCACCGCTGCTATCGTCGAAGCCCACGCGGCGTCCCTCAATTCCGATGGCACGGCGCGTTAAATCCAGATTTTGTCTGGTTTCCATAGGTTGACTGTGCCGTATCCATTCTGATTCCGAAGGGCTTTGCCTTTGCGCGTAAGCAAAAGGACGAACCTCGCTTGGCGCTCACCCACTGGTAATCCCTGAGCATTTCCGCCATATACAGCCGAAACGCAGCGGAAATAGTCAGATGAGCAACACAGTCGAATTCGCGAAGATGAACGGGCTTGGCAACAAGATCCTGGTCGTTGACATGCGCGGGCGGAGCGACAAGGTGACGCCACAGGCTGCCATCGCGCTCAATGCCGATGCCGAGACGCAGTTCGACCAGATCATGGCGATCCATGATCCGAAGGCGCATGGCACTGATGCCTATATCGACATCCTGAATTCGGACGGCTCCAAGGCGCAGGCCTGCGGCAATGGTACGCGCTGCGTCGTGCAGGCGCTTGCCGCCGAGACCGGCAAGAAGGCCTTCACCTTCCAGACGGTCGCCGGCATTCTGAACGCCGTCGAGCATGAGGACGGCACGATCTCCGTCGACATGGGGCGGCCGGTCTTCGAATGGAACCGTATTCCGCTTGCGGAAGAATTCCACGATACGAGCCGCATCGAGCTGCAGATCGGGCCGATCGACAATCCCGTGCTGCATTCGCCCTCGGCCATGTCCATGGGCAATCCGCATGCGATCTTCTGGGTCGACCGCGATCCGATGAGCTTCGATCTCGAGCGTTTCGGGCCGCTGCTCGAAAACCATCCGATCTTCCCGGAGAAGGCCAATATCACGCTGGCGCAGGTCATCTCGGACTCGGCGCTGCGGACGCGCACCTGGGAGCGCGGAGCAGGCCTGACGCTCGCCTGCGGTTCGGCCGCCTGCGCCTCCGCCGTCAGTGCCGCGCGCACTGGCCGTACCGGCCGCAAGGTGACGATCGACGTCGCCTCCAGTCCGATCCGCCAGCCGCTCGTTATCGACTGGCGCGAGGACGATCACGTGGTCATGACCGGTCCTGCCGAATGGGAATGGTCTGGCACGCTCGATCCGTCGACCGGCACATGGTCGCGTGATGCCGAACGCGGAGCGGAAGCGCGGTGAGCGGCGTCGAGGTCATCACCTTCGGCTGTCGTCTCAATACTTATGAATCCGAAGTGATGAGATCGCAGGCGCAAGCAGCCGGGCTCAACAATGCCATCCTGGTCAATACCTGTGCCGTGACCGGCGAAGCCGTGCGTCAGGCCCGTCAGGCGATCCGCCGTGCGCGCCGCGACAATCCGCATGCCCGCATCATCGTCACCGGCTGCGCGGCGCAGACGGAAAAGCAGACCTTTGCCGAAATGGTCGAGGTCGATGCTGTGCTCGGCAATGAAGAGAAGCTGAAGGCTGCGTCTTATCGCGGGCTTCCGGATTTCGGCGTTTCTGCGGAAGAGAAGCTGCGCGTTAACGACATTATGAGTGTGCGCCACACCGCGCCGCAGATGGTCAGGCATATCGACGGCCATGTGCGCGCCTTCATCCAGGTGCAGAACGGCTGTGACCATCGCTGCACTTTCTGCATCATTCCCTATGGCCGCGGCAATTCGCGTTCCGTGCCGATGGGGGCGGTGGTCGATCAGGCGCGCAACCTCGTCGAAAGCGGCTATCGCGAAATCGTGCTGACCGGCGTCGACGCCACGAGTTATGGCGACGATCTTCCCGGTCAGCCGACGCTCGGGCTGCTGGCAAAAACGCTGCTGAAGCAGGTGCCGGATATCCGCCGCCTGCGGCTGTCTTCCATCGACAGCATCGAGGCCGATCGCCATCTCATGGATCTGATCGCCGACGAGCAGCGCTTCATGCCGCATCTGCACCTATCGCTGCAACATGGCGACGACATGATCCTGAAGCGCATGAAACGCCGGCATCTGCGGGCTGACGCTCTGCGCTTCATCGAAGACGTGCGCCGGCTGCGGCCGGAGATGAGTTTTGGTGCGGACATGATCGCCGGTTTCCCGACAGAGACCGAAGAGATGTTCGAAAATGCGGTGCGGCTGGCGGAAGAGGCTGACATCGCGCATCTGCACGTCTTCCCCTATAGCTCGCGTCCCGGCACGCCCGCCGCGCGCATGCCACAGCTCGACCGTTCTCTCATCAAGGATCGCGCCGCCCGCCTGCGTAGCACTGGACAGATGCTGCACCAGCGCCATCTGGACAAGATGGTCGGAACGCGGCAATGGCTGCTGGTGGAAAATAACGGTCTTGCCCATACGGAGAACTTCACGCTTGTCGCCGTGCCCGGTCTTCGCCCGCGCGATATAGTCGAAGCGACGATATCAGGCCACAATGGCAAGCATCTCGACATGCAATTGACGGCTGCCGCGGCGGCCTGACTTCACGGACAGCTTCATGGCGCTCAGTTTCATCAAAAAGGTCTTCACTTTCGGCAAGGACAAGCCGGCTGAAGATCTCGTGCCGGAAGCCGTGGAGAAGGAACTGGAGCCGCGCTCGCGCGACGAAGATCTGCCAATTGCCGACGATCCGGTTCTTGCCGAAGAAATGGATATGGCTGGCGGCCCGGCAGCAGATGTCGGAGAGGGCGGCGCGACAGAGCCGGAACCTATTGAGAATGAGCCGGAATTACTCCCGACCGCCGATGATCTCGGTGATATGGGCGTTGTGCCTTTGTCGCTGCTGGAAGCCGAGGCGGAAGCGAGCGAAGATGATGTTGCGGCACCACTCTCCGACACTGGGCGAGATCGTTTCGAGGATGACGCTGCCGTAAGAGCAGAAGGCAGGGTCGAGCCAACCGAGACATTTCCGGAAGAGATTCCGACGCATGGCGCCCAGGAAGTTCCGGCTGAGGCGGAGCAGGATTCTCTACCCTTGCCGATCTCTTCCCCAGTAGGGGAGATGTCCGGCAGGACAGAGGGGGGTGCCACCTCCGACGAGCCGGCACCGAACCCCATCCTTCCCAAAGGCTTCGCCACCGGACCGGCCGCTGAACCGGGACCGGTAGCCGCCCCGCAGCCGAGACTCTCCTGGTTTCAGCGCCTGCGCAATGGTCTGGCGCGCACGTCTTCTCAGCTTACCGGCCAGATCGCCGCGCTCTTCACCAAGCGCAAGCTGGATGACGAGACGCTGCAGGATCTCGAAGACCTGCTCATCCAGGCCGACCTGGGCGTCGAGACAGCAATGCGCGTGACCGATACGCTCGCTTCCGAACGTTACGGCAAGGATGTGACCGGCGAAGATGTGAGCCGCATCATGGCGGCCGAAATCGCCAAGGTGCTGAAGCCGGTTGCCAAACCGCTGCAACTCGATCTCTCGCACAAGCCGCATGTCATCCTCGTGGTCGGTGTCAATGGTACCGGCAAGACGACAACGATCGGCAAGCTGGCAGCCAAGCTTTCCGGCGCCGGGCTCAAGGTGATGGTGGCGGCTGGCGATACGTTCCGCGCTGCCGCCATCGAGCAGTTGAAGATCTGGGCCGATCGTACCAAGTCCGAATTCATCGGTACCAAGCTCGGCGCGGATGCGGCGGGCCTTGCCTATGATGCCTTCGAGCAGGCGAAGGCGAGGAAATGCGATGTGCTGATCATTGATACGGCTGGCCGCTTGCAGAATAAGGCGGAGCTGATGGCCGAGCTCGAGAAGATCGTGCGCGTGCTCGGCAAGCTCGACCCGGATGCGCCGCACACCGTTCTCCAGACGCTCGATGCGACGACGGGTCAGAACGCGCTCAATCAGGTCGAAATCTTCCGCAATGTCGCCGGTGTCAGCGGGCTGATCATGACCAAGCTTGACGGCACGGCGCGCGGCGGCATCCTGGTGGCGATCTCCGCCAAGCATAAGCTGCCAGTCTATTTCATCGGCGTCGGGGAAGGGGTCGACGATCTCGAACCGTTCGAGGCCGAGGATTTTGCGCAGGCCATTGCCGGTATCGGCCAATGATGCCACAGATTAGCCGTCGATGGCTTGCATGCATTGCAAAAAAAAGCAGGTTTGAAGAAGTATGACGACTGAAAGCGATATTACTCCGAGCGCCGCAGACCGGCATCATCCGCTTCTGAAACTGGCGCTGGAACTCGGGCCGCTTCTGGTCTTTTTCTTTGCCAATCTGCGTGGCGAATGGCTCGTTGCGCGTTTTCCGGCATTGGCTGAGCTTGGTGGTCCGCTCTTCGTGGCGACCGGCCTCTTCATGGGCGCAACCATTCTCTCGCTGGTTGTTTCCAAGATCATGCTCGGCCATCTGCCGATCATGCCCTTCGTTTCGGGCATCGTCGTGCTGATCTTCGGTTCTTTGTCGATCTGGCTGCAGAACGAAACCTTCATCAAGATGAAGCCGACGATCGTCAATGCGCTCTTCGGTTTTGCGCTGCTTGGCGGCCTCGCCTTCGGCAAGTCGCTGCTCGGCTATGTCTTCAACGCCGCGTTCCAGCTCGATGCCGAAGGTTGGCGCAAGCTCACGATCCGCTGGGGCATCTTCTTCCTCTTCCTTGCCGTGCTGAACGAGGTCGTCTGGCGCAATTTCTCGGATAATTTCTGGATCGCCTTCAAGGTCTGGGGCACGATGCCGATCACCATCATCTTCACGATGGCGCAGATGCCGCTGGTGCTGAAGCACAGCATTTCCACCGAGGCGGAAAGCGAGAAGTGACTGTTATCGAAGGCACCGACCGGTCACGGCATCAGATCTTCTGGTTTTCCGCGTGCCTTGCGGTGCTGATCGTCCAGATCGTTACCGAATATCTGATGGGCCGGGTGCCGATCTGCACCTGCGGTTACGTCAAACTCTGGGAAGGAACGGTCAATTCCAGCGGCAATTCCCAGCACCTGTCCGACTGGTACACGCCATCGCACATCATCCACGGCTTCCTGTTCTACGGGCTTGCGCACCTCCTGCTTCGCGGCAAGCCGCTTGCGGCGAAGCTGCTTCTGGCAATGCTCGTCGAATCCGGCTGGGAGCTTCTGGAAAATTCGCCTCTGATCATCGATCGCTACCGCACGGCGACGATCTCGCTTGATTATTACGGCGACAGCATCATCAATTCGGCCATGGACACGATCTTCATGGCCGCCGGCTTCTTCTTTGCATCAAGAGCGGCCGTGGCGCTGACGGTTGCCATTGCGATCTTCTTCGAGATTTTCACCGGTTACATGATCCGGGACAATCTGACGCTCAATGTGCTGATGTTGATCTGGCCGATCGAGGCGATCAAGGTCTGGCAGGGCGGAGTTTAGGAAACCGGCTTGCCCAGCGCCTTCTCCATTGCTGGAAAAAGACCTTCCTTCAGGCTGATATCGTCGAAGGGGCCGACACGCTTGTAGATGATCGTGCCATCCGGCGCGACGAGATAGCTTTCCGGAATGCCGTAGACGCCCCAATCGATCGCTGCCTTGCCGTTCGGGTCGATGCCGATCGCATGGTAGGGATTGCCGAGTTCGCCGAGGAAACGGAGGGCGTTCTCGTTCTTGTCCTTGTAATTGATCGCGACGATGTTCAGCCGGCCATCCTCGGCAAGCTGTTTGAGGATGGGGTGTTCATCGCGGCAGGGGATGCACCACGAGGCGAAGACGTTGACGAGGGTAAGCTTGCCTTTGACCGCTTCATCCGTGAGCGCCGGCAAGTTCGAGCCTTCAAGTGGCTGCAGGTTCAGCGACGGCGCCTTGGTGCCGATCAACGCGGAGGGGATTTCGGCGATGTTCTTGCCATGAAAATCCTGATCGTAGAGCATCTTGGCAGCGATAGCCGCGATACCGCCGAAGACGACGAGCGGGATCAGCGCAAAAGCATAGCGGCTGAAGCCGCGGCTTTTTAGCCTGTTGTCTTGCTGAGCTTCAGTCATTCGCCATCCTTCGGTCGGGCAGAACGGCGTCTGATGCCGGCGGCTTCGAGTGCTGCCAATTCCTTCTGGCGCGCGCGTCCGTCAGACCAGGTCCAGAGCGTTATCGCAATCGTTACCAGAGCGGCGAAGCCGTAGGAGCCGTAGACGTAGAAAGCATAGCTGCCCATCGCTATTCTTCCCGGCTTGTCATGCGGGCGGCCATACGGCGCTGGGAGGCGATGCGGCGGCGCCAGATCTCGTTTCTCATCGCCATCAGATGCAGCGTGAAGAACAGCAGGGTGAAAGCAATCGCCATGATCAGCAGCGGGCGCAGGAATTCCGGATCGATCGCCGGGCCATCAAGGCGCATGACGCTTGCCGACTGATGCAACGTGTTCCACCAATCGACCGAGAACTTGATGATCGGGATATTGACGAAGCCGACGAGGATGAGGACGGCGGTGACGCGCGCAGCCTTGGAGGGTTCATCCATGGCGCGGTTCAGCGCGATCAGGCCGAGATACATCAGGAAGAGAATGAAGACCGAGGTCAGTCGCGCATCCCAGACCCACCATGTGCCCCACATGGGCTTGCCCCAGAGCGAGCCGGTGACGAGCGCAAGCAGGGTGAAGGCGGCTCCGAGCGGGGCGGCGGCCTTGGCCGACACATCGGCCAGCGGATGGCGCCAGACGAGCGTGCCGATCGCCGAAATGCTCATGATCGTATAACACATCATGGAGAGCCAGGCGGCGGGTACATGCACATACATGATGCGCACGGTCTCGCCCTGCTGGTAATCCCCTTCCGTCGAGAAGCTCAGATAGAGGCCGATGATAAAACAGAGGGCGGTGATGCCGGCCAGCCATGGAATGACGCGCGATACCAGCGCCAGAAACCGCGTCGGGTTGGCGAGATCGCTGAATTTGCTGATGGCAAGGCTCGTTTCGCTCATATCCGCTTCCTTACCTTGATCCGTCCGGAGCCGCAATCGAAGCGCCGATCAATCCGCCGTGTTTCTGAGCGCCAGGGCCGCCGCCGCCGGACCGATGACGGCGAAGAAGAGCGTCAGGGCGATGAGGATCAGAAATGGCGGCAGGAAGGGAGACGGTCCCACAACCGCCGCATAGGTGGCGCTGACGCCAAAGATCAGCACGGGGATTGTCAGCGGCAGGATGAGTACCGAGACCAGCAGGCCGCCGCGGGGTAGCGCTACGGCAACCGCTGCGCCGACGGCGCCAATGAAGGTGATTGCCGGCGAGCCGACGAGGAGCGTGAGCATGGTCGCGCCGATCGCCGTCTCGTTCATGTTCATGAAGAGGCCGAGCAATGGGGAGGCGATGACGAGAGGCAGGCTGGTCGCCGTCCAGTGCGCGGCGCATTTGATGAGCACAGGCAGCACCAGCGGCGTTTCCTGCATCAGCATCAAATCGAGCGAACCGTCGTCACGCTCCGCCTGGAACAAGCGGTCGAGTCCGAGAAGAGCCGCAAGCAGAGCGCCGATCCAGACGATGGCCGGGCCGATGCGGGAGAGAAGCGCGAGATCGGGTCCGACGCCGAAGGGGATGACGGCGACGACCGTCAGGAAGAAGAGAATGCCGATCAAGGCGCCGCCACCGGCGCGGACGGAGAGCCTGAGGTCGCGAAGGAAGAGGGCGGTCATCCCCATACTCCCTGTTCGACGCCGGCAAAGCCGATCATGCGCAATTCCTCAGCATTTTCAAGGCCGAGGGGCTGGTGCGTCGCGGCGATCACAATGCCGCCCTCTCTGCGATGCGTTTCGATCAGCCCCGCAAATAGCCGATCAGCGCTCGCATCCAGTGCCGCTGTCGGCTCGTCCAAAATCCAGACAGGGCGATGAGCCATCAAGAGCTTAGCGAAGGCGAAGCGGCGTTGCTGGCCGGCGGAAAGGTAGCCGAAGGGCAGATGGGTGATGCCGGGCAGGCCGACAGCTTCGGCGGCTTCTTCGGTGCTCAGGCCGGCGGCTTTGCCGGGTCCAAGGAAGGATTTCCAGAAATCCAGATTTTCTGCAACCGTAAGTTCAGTCTTCATAGCGTTACGATGGCCGAGGTAGTGGCTCGCTTCTGCTGCCGGACGTCTCTCGCCATCAGCCGAATCAGAGACCGTGACCGAGCCCTTTTCGGCCCTTAAAAGGCCCGCCACCACCCGCAATAAAGTCGACTTTCCCGATCCGTTTTTACCCGTCAGAATCAGCGCCCCACCAGCCTGCAAGTGAAAGGAAACGTTAACGAAAATCAGATCTTCCCCGCGCCGGGCAGCCAGATTTTCAGCGATAAGATGCATGCATCGGCTCTTTCTTCGTTGCGCTCTCGGGCAGGCTCAAAAAATGTCCAATTTTGGCCTTTGTCGGTATGGCAAGTCTTTACGAAATTATCTATAAGACCTGCAACCACGCCAGCGGTCGGCGTGAATTTCATCCTTGCGCCGAACTTGGGGTCTTCTCCTCACGTGCGGACAGCGGAAATGGCCGTACCCGCATCCTGATGTGCATTAAGTGCATAGGCGTTCGCACGACTGTGTTGGCTATCAGAAACGGGGTCTCTCGTGTCTAAATCTCTTGACAGTTTCAATTGTCGGTCCACGCTTTCCGTTGGTGGAAAGGACTACGTCTACTACAGCCTGCCGAAGGCTGAGGCAAACGGCCTGCCCGGTGTATCGAAGCTCCCCTATTCGATGAAGGTGCTGCTGGAAAACCTGCTGCGCTTTGAAGACGGTCAGTCGGTCACCAAGGAGCACATCCTTGCCGTCGCCGAATGGTTGAACAACAAGGGCGCTGTCGAGAATGAAATCGCCTATCGTCCGGCCCGCGTGCTGATGCAGGACTTCACCGGCGTTCCCGCCGTCGTCGACCTTGCCGCAATGCGCGACGCAATGGTCTCGCTTGGCGGTGACCCGGAAAAGATCAATCCGCTCGTTCCCGTCGACCTCGTCATTGACCACTCGGTCATCGTCGACGAATTCGGCACGCCGCAGGCTTTTGCCAGGAATGTCGAGCTGGAATATCAGCGCAATGGCGAGCGTTACCGCTTCCTGAAGTGGGGCCAGCAGGCGTTCAAGAATTTCCGCGTCGTTCCTCCGGGCACCGGCATCTGTCACCAGGTCAATCTCGAATATCTCGGCCAGACCGTCTGGACGAAGGAAGAGGACGGCGAGACGATCGCCTATCCGGACACCTGTGTCGGCACCGACTCGCATACGACGATGATCAACGGCCTCGGCGTTCTCGGCTGGGGTGTCGGTGGTATCGAAGCTGAAGCCGCCATGCTCGGCCAGCCGGTCTCGATGCTTCTGCCCGAAGTTATCGGCTTCAAGCTGACCGGTAAGCTGAAAGAAGGCGTAACTGCGACCGACCTCGTTCTGACCGTCGTGCAGATGCTGCGCAAGAAGGGCGTCGTTTCCAAGTTCGTCGAATTCTTCGGCCCGGGCATGGACAACATGCCGCTCGCCGATCGCGCGACAATCGGTAACATGGGTCCGGAATACGGCGCGACCTGCGGCTTCTTCCCGGTCGATGGCGAAACCATCAACTACCTCACCATGTCCGGCCGCACGCATGACCGGATTGCGCTTGTCGAAGCCTATTCGAAGGCCCAGGGCATGTGGCGCGACGGCGATGGTTCCGACCTCGTCTTCACCGACACGCTGGAACTCGACCTCGGCGACGTTGTACCCTCGATGGCCGGTCCGAAGCGTCCGGAAGGCCGCATCGCGCTCGAAAACATCGCTACCGGCTTTGCCGGTTCGATGGATGCCGACTACAAGAAGCCCGGTCAGTTGAACAACCGCTATGCGGTCGAAGGCACGGATTTCGATCTCGGCCATGGTGACGTCGCGATTGCCGCCATCACCTCCTGCACCAACACTTCCAACCCGTCGGTGCTGATCGCTGCCGGCCTTCTCGCCCGCAATGCCGTTGCCAAGGGCCTGAAGACCAAGCCGTGGGTCAAGACCTCGCTTGCTCCGGGATCTCAGGTTGTCGGCGAATATCTCGCCAAGTCCGGCCTGCAGGCCGATCTCGACAAGCTCGGCTTCAACCTCGTCGGCTTCGGCTGCACGACCTGCATCGGCAATTCCGGCCCGCTGCCGGCGCCGATCTCCAAGACGATCAATGACAAGGGCCTGATCGTTTCCGGCGTGCTCTCCGGCAACCGCAACTTCGAAGGCCGTATCTCGCCGGACGTCCAGGCGAACTACCTCGCTTCGCCGCCGCTCGTCGTCGCTTACGCTCTTGCCGGTACGGTTCAGAAGGATCTGACCAAGGAGCCGATCGGCGAAGACCAGAACGGCAAGCCGGTTTATCTCAAGGATATCTGGCCGACTTCGAAGGAAGTCCAGGAATTTATCCTGAAGTACGTCACCCGCGAACTGTACGAAACAAAGTACGCCGACGTGTTCAAGGGTGACGAGAACTGGCAGGCCGTTCAGGTTCCCCCGGGCCAGACCTACGCCTGGGACGACGATTCGACCTATGTCCAGAACCCTCCGTACTTTGTCGGCATGGGCAAGAAGGGCACCGGCACGTCCGACATCAAGGGCGCACGCGTTCTCGGTCTCTTCGGCGACAAGATCACCACCGACCACATTTCTCCGGCCGGTTCGATCAAGGCTGCTTCGCCGGCCGGCGCCTACCTGCTTGGCCATGATGTCGCCGTCGCCGACTTCAACCAGTACGGCACGCGCCGCGGCAACCATGAAGTCATGATGCGCGGCACCTTCGCCAATATCCGCATCCGCAACTTCATGCTCGGTGCGAACGGCAAGGAAGGTGGTTACACCATCCACTACCCGTCCAAGGAGGAGACCTCGATCTACGATGCGGCCATGCAGTACAAGGCCGAGGGCGTTCCACTCGTCATCTTCGCCGGCGTGGAATATGGCAACGGTTCTTCGCGTGACTGGGCCGCAAAGGGCACCAACCTGCTCGGCGTCAAGGCCGTGATCGCCCAGAGCTTCGAACGTATCCACCGTTCGAACCTGGTCGGCATGGGTGTCATCCCCTTCGTTTTCGAAGAGGGTACGACGTGGCAGAGCCTCAACCTGAAGGGCGACGAACTCGTTACCATCGAGGGCCTCGAAAACATCAAGCCGCGCGAAAAGAAGATCGCCAGGATCACCTATGCCGACGGCACGGTGAAGGACGTTCCGCTGCTGTCGCGCGTCGATACGCTGGACGAGGTCGTCTACCTCAACAATGGCGGCATCCTGCAGACGGTTCTGCGCGATCTTGCAGCCTGATTGTTAAGATAATTTGCCTGATAATGGCCGCCGGGAAGCAATTTCCGGCGGTTTTTCTTTGCGGGAAACGGGGCTGTTTCACTGCTCACGGCGATGTGTTTCGGCTGCACTCCGCCCGAGGCTCCGTCTCACCCGTTCGTGACTTTGCGTTTGGACCTGGAAGGATTATTCGTACGTTCATATCTCAGAGCCGGCGGTTCACGACCGCTGCCGGCCCTGGAAAAGAGGTGCTGGTGAATGTCCCCGCGTTTTATGATCCCGCTGATCGCCGGGCTTGCTTTTGCAAGTCCGCTCCTCGCCGAAGACGGTACGCCGAAAGGCGTCGTTGAGTTGTTCACGGCGCAGGGCTGCGCCTCCTGTCCGCCGGCCGATGCCGCATTCCGCAAGCTCGTCAGCCAGGGCAATGTCATCGCGCTCGCCTATCATGTCGATTATTGGAATTATCTCGGCTGGGCCGACACGCTGAGCTCGAAGGAAAATACCGAGCGGCAGTATGGCTATGCCCGCATGATGGGCCGCAGCAACGTCTATACGCCGCAGGCAATCGTCAATGGCCGTGACCATCTCGCCGGCGCCGATCTTGCCGGGATCAACGGCAAGATAAACGGCTATGCCAACGAGGGCAAAGGCCTGACTGTGCCTGTCAGCGCTCGCATGGGCGGCGACCAATTAGAGATCAAACTCGGCGCCGGCCAGGGCAAGGCCAATGTGGTGATCGTCTATTTCGACAAGGAAAAAACGATCGACGTCGAGAAGGGCGAAAACAGCGGCCAGAAGATTTCCTACCTCCACAGCGTGACCGATGTGGAGACCGTCGGCATGTGGGACGGGAAGGCCACGACGCTCACCCTGCCGGCGAGCGTGATGGAAAAACCTGATCTCGAGGGTTCGGCGATTCTCTTGCAGTCTGTGACAGCTAACGGCGATCCGGGAGCGATTCTCGGCGCAACAGTCGTCATGGCAGGAAAAAACATCTAAGGATTTCATCCGCTTGCGGATGAATGTCAGGCGGCCCGGCCAAGCGTATTCGGGGCTGGGGTTAAGGTCGATACGCTCCGCCGGGCCCTTTGGCGCGCTGGCGCCAAACTGGAGCCTATAGTTCTCTTGGAAATGAGGCGCTGTTTTGACTGAAATGCGGCACGGCGGAGAAAGCCGGTTTCGTCCCCAGTGTGACAGTCCGTGCCCTTGCAATTTGCCGCGGCTCGGGCAAACTGTCACCCTCCTGTCACACGTGGAGGTCTTGGGAGTCTGATGACAGATACGCCGGATTTGCGACACGGCGAAAGCCGCTCCGTCGACAATAGCTCTTCAACCGTCGTTGATCTCAGGGAATACAGACAAAACAAGGAGCCGATGCCGGTGACATTTCACCGGCGGGAACTCGACCAGATTCTGTGGATCTACGGTCGAATGGTGGGCGAAGGTGAGTGGAAAGACTATGCCATCGACCACACCAAGGAGAAGGCAGTCTTCTCCGTCTTCAAGCGCTCAGGCGAAATGCCTCTCTTCCGAATCGAGAAGAACCCGAAGCTTGCCGCAAAGCAGGGCGCCTTTTCCGTCGTGAATTTCAGCGGCATGATCCTGAAGCGCGGTCACGAGCTCGGACCGGTGCTGAAGGTCTTCGACAAGTCGTTGAAGCTCGTCGACAAGTAGACAAGCTCATCCCTTGAACAGCGTACCGGGATAGGCCTCGGGATCGGGGTGGGTTTCCGTCCCTTCGCCGAGTTCCCGCTGCATCAGCATCGTGTCCAGCCAGCGGCCGTGCTTATAGCCGGCACCCTTCATCAGGCCGATCACTTCGAAACCGAGCGAGCGGTGAAGCGCGATCGAAGCCGGGCTTGCGCCGCCGATGACTGCGGTCATCTGTCGGAAGCCAGATACAGTGCAGCGGGAGATCAGCTCTCCGAGCAGCAGCTTGCCGATGCCCTTTCCGCGCGCCTCCGTGCTGAGATAAATCGAATCCTCGACCAGCCAGCGATAGGCTGGCCGCGTGCGGAAGGCGGAGGCATAGGCATAGCCAAGCAGGGTTCCGTCTTCGCCCGTGGCGGCAATGTACGGATAGCTCTGCTCGCGGATGGCGGAGAAGCGGGCTGCGATTTCTGCCTGCGTCGGCGGTACGATCTCGTAGCTGGACGTACCGTTCAGCACGGACTCGCGGTAGATTTCGGTAATAGCGGGAAGATCGGAAGGAAGGGCGTCGCGTAGAATAGGGGGCATTTCGGGTCGATCGGCACGGTTGAAAGAAGGCTCTTGTTGAAGCACTCTGGTCAACTGCTCGCAACAAAAAAGGCGGCCGAAGCCGCCTTTTCCGCTTTCAGTGTAAGCCGCTTATTTCCGGTTGCCCATGAACTGCAGCAGGAACATGAAGAGGTTGATGAAGTCGAGGTAGAGCGTCAGGGCGCCCATGATGGCCTTGCGGCCAGCGATGTCATAACCGTCTGCTTCATAATACATTTCCTTGATCCGCTGGGTATCGTAGGCGGTGAGGCCTGCGAAGATCAGCACGCCAATCGCCGAGATCGCGAACTGCAGAGCGGACGAAGCCAGGAAGATGTTGACCAGCGAAGCGATGATGAGGCCAAAGAGACCCATGATCAGGAACGAACCCATCGCCGACAGGTCACGTTTGGTCGTGTAGCCGAAGAGCGACAGCGCGCCAAAGGAGGCGGCGGTCACGAAGAAGGTCTGCGTGATGCTCGACTGAGTGTAGATCAGGAAGATCGACGCCAGGGACAGACCGACCAGTGCGGCATAGACCCAGAAGGTCGTCTGCGCGGCGGCCACGCTCATGCGGTTGATGCGGAAGCTCAGGAAGAAGACCGCAGCAAGAGGCGCAAGGATCACGACCCAGCGCAACGGCGACTGGAACAGCAGCACGCCGAACTGCGTAAGCTGGTTGTCCTGAACAGCGAAGTTGAATCCGAGATAGGCGGCCACACCGGTGATCGCCAGACCCAGCGCCATCAGGTTGTAGACCTTGAGCATATAAGCGCGGAGGCCTTGATCAATCACTTCGCCGGTTTGTGCACGGCTTTGGTAGTTTCGAAGATCAGCCATAGTTTCCTCTTACAAGCTCCGATGAAGATACGGTGTCGGGTTCACGACCCGGGCGCCGCTGCGGAGCTCCAGCATGCCTGCAGACAATATGAGGCTTTCGCTCATTTCAAACAAGGCCTTTGCAATCAGCCGTTAGGTTAAATCGCCGTAAGGTGAAGGGATTTGAGCATCCCACCCGCTACAGTTCGCGCAAAACGGGTGCTGCCTTCTGCCCGAGAATGCGCCAAGTGCCGATGAGGCCGATGCCGACAGTCAATACGAGAGCCGTGATGAGGGTAAGTCCGGCGACATCGGGCATGAAGCTGGAGGGCAGGCGCATGATGCGGCTGACGATGAACCAGGCGGCCACACCGCCGGCAAAGAGTGCGAAAATGGCGGTAGCGACGCCGAGGATCAGATATTCGTAGCTGAAGGCGCGGATCAGCATGGCTCTCGTCGCACCAAGCGTTTTCAACACCACCGCATCATGCGTTCGCGCACGGTTGCCGGCGGCAAGTGCACCAGCCAGCACGAGGACGGAAGCGATGAGGGCGACGGAGGCTGCAGCGCGGATCGCGGTTGCGAGCTCGCCGACCAACTGGTTGACGATATCGATCGCATCCTTGACGCGCACGCTCGTGATCGTCGGATAGGCATTGGTCACCGACTTCAGGATTGCGGCGTCTTCCGTCTCGGTCGACGCGGGATCGGTCAGTGTCGCAAGCCAAGCATGCGGCGCACCGCGGAAGGTATTCGGCGAGAAGACCATGACGAAGTTGATTGACAGCGATTCCCACTCGACCCGCCGGAGATTGGCGATCTTGGCGCTGATGTTGCGGCCAAGCACGTTGACGGTGACGGTGTCGCCGATCTTGAGGCCGAGTTCATGGGCCTCTTCCGCCGAGAAGGAGACGAGCGGCTCGCCGCTATAGTCCTTGCCCCACCACCGGCCTTCGGTAAGGACGGAATTCTCCGGTGGGCTTTCCTCGTAGGTAATGCCGCGGTCGCCATTCAGCACCCAGCGGCCCGCCGCCGGCACATTCATCTTGGTCACATCCTGGCCATTGAAAGCGATGATGCGGCCGCGCAGCATCGGCACCTCCACCAGCTTGCCGTTCGGCGACTGGGTATGGATCAGGTCGCGGAAGGCACCGACCTCGGCGCTCTGGATGTCGACGAAAAAGAAATTCGGTGCACCTTCGTTCATGCGGCCGGTCAATTGCTGGCGCAGGTTGCCGTCGATCAGCGTCAGGGTCACGAGCAGCGCAAGGCCAAGACCGAGCGAAAGGACGACGGAGGGTGTCAAAGCGCCGGGGCGATGGATATTGCCGATTGCCAGCCGGAGCGCCGGCGAGCTTACACGCGGGCTCCTGCGCGCCAGCCAGGCGATCAGGGCCGCAACAAGGCGTAGGATGACGAAAGCGAAGATGATGGCTCCGACAAAGACCACAGCGATGAAGCGGTCATAGGCGGTAAAGATGGCAAGACCGGCCAATGCGGCCATGAAGAGCATGGCCAGCAGCATATAGGGCCAGGAGGGCAGGCGGCGAGTCTCAAAGCCTTGCTCGCGGAAGAGCGCCGTTGCCGGAACCTCGCGTGCATGGCCGAGCGGCAGGATGGCGAAGGCGAGTGTCGTCAGCATGCCGAAGACGGCCGCAAGCAACAGCGCGCCAGGATAGAGCGTCGGATCGGTAGAAACTGGCAGGAATTGGGCAAGGAACTGTGCGGCCAGCATTGGTGACAGCGCGCCAAGCACCAGGCCGATCAGGATGCCGCCCGCAGCGATGATGGCGATCTGGAACAGATAGATCCATACCACGACGGCCGCCGGCGCGCCGAGGCATTTGAAGGTCGCGATGGTGGTTCGTTTGGCGTCGAGGAAGGCGCGTACCGCGTTGGCGACGCCGACGCCGCCGACGATCAGCGCGGTCAGGCCGACCAGCGTCAGGAACTGTGAGAAGCGCGTGATGTTTTCCGTCAGCGACGGTGCCGCACGATCACTGGTGCGGATCGACCAGCCGGCCGAAGGAAATTCTCTGGTAGCGCGGGCCTGGATGCCGGCCATCGTGCCGCGGTCTTCGAGCTTGATCTTGTAGGCATGCTCCACAAGGCTGCCTGTCTGGATCAGCCCGGAGGCTTGAAGCGCGTTCCGGCTGACCAGCATGCGGGGGGCGAAACCGAAGCCTTCCGAGAGCGCATCCGGTTCCGTCTTGACGGTGCCCGTGATGCTGAGCTTGACGTTGCCGAGCAGCAATTCATCGCCGATCTGCAGCCTCAGCCGCTCCAGCAACAGCGGGGCAACAATGGCGCCGTAGGTGCCGCCTTCTCCTGATAGCATGGAGGCGAGCGGATAATTCGGTTCTGCTTCGAAGGTGCCGTAGAGAGGATAGGCCTCGTCGACGGCCTTGACCTCGACCAGCGCTTGATCGGATCCGTCGGGCTTGCGGGCCATGGAGCGAAGGCCGGTGGAGACGGAGACTTCTCCGAGGCCGCGCAGGAAATTCATCTCCTCCGGCGTGGCTTCACGGTTGTTGAGCTCGAAGCGAACGTCGCCGGCGAGAAGCTCCTGCCCCTGCGAAGCGATCGTATCGGTGATCGACTGCGACACCGAATTGACGGCGGCGATTGCCGCAGTGCCGAGTGCGATGCAAGCGAGGAAAATATAGAAGCCCTTCAGGCCGCCGCGCAGCTCGCGCAGCGCCAGGCGGAAGGCGAGCGAGATGTGCGGGGTGACGATCGTCATGCAATCGCCGCCTCGGACTGTCGGACGGCGCTATCGCCTTCGATGCGGCCGGAGCGGACGCGGATCTGACGTGAGCAGCGGTTGGCAAGACCGATATCATGGGTCACGAGTAGTAGGGTCGTGCCGCGTTCAGCCTGCTTGGAAAACAGGAGGTCGGCAATCTGCCGGCCAGTATCGGTGTCGAGATTGCCGGTCGGCTCGTCAGCAATCAGCAGGGCAGGCGAGGGTGCCAGCGCGCGGGCGATCGCCACACGCTGCTGCTCGCCGCCCGAGAGCTGGCCGGGATAGTGGCTCAGGCGTTCGCCGAGGCCGACGGAGTTCAGCTCGCGTTCGGCGATCTCGAAGGGGTTGGGAATATTGGCGAGCTCAAGCGGCACCGCGACATTTTCCAGCGCCGTCATGTTGGCGATCAGATGGAAGGACTGGAAGACGATGCCGATGTTGCGGCCGCGGAAATCGGCGACCTGATCCTCGCTCAGCGCATGAAGCGGTGTGTCGTTGATGTTGATCTCGCCGCTGTCGAGCTTTTCCAGGCCCGCAAGCACCATCAGCAGCGTCGACTTGCCGGAGCCCGAGGGGCCGACGATGCCGACGGATTCGCCGGCGCTGATCTCCAGATCGATGCCCTTCAGCACATGAACGGAGGCGGCAGCATTACCGAGCGTCAAATCGGCGTGTTTCAGATCGATGATGGTTTTGGCCAACAGAAATCGCCCTATATAGTTCCGTAACCGAATGGCCGCATAACGGCACCTAGCCAATCTAGGGAAAGCATTATGAGATTTAAAGTTGCCGCCCTTCACTTCGCTGTCATCATCTTCTCGCTGATTTTCTCGACAGTTGCCGAAGCGCGTACGATCAATCTGGTCGGTTTCGGCGACAGCCTGATGGCAGGCTACCAGTTGCCGCCAGGCGACGGCTTTCCCGAGAGGCTGCAGGCGGCGCTGAAGGCCAGGGGGGTCGATGTTTCGATCACCAATGCCGGCGTGTCCGGCGATACGACGACGGGCGGGCTGGCGCGAATCGACTGGTCCGTCCCCGACGGAACCGATGGGGTGATCCTCGAACTTGGCGCCAATGATGCGCTTCGCGGTATCCCGCCGGAACAGAGTGAAAAAAATCTCGACCAGATGATAAGCCGGTTAAAGGAACGCGGCATCGCCGTACTGCTTGCCGGGATGATGGCGCCGCCAAACATGGGTGCGGACTATGCCGAACGCTTCAACCCGATCTACCAGAAACTCGCGGAAAAACATGGGGTTGAACTCTATCCATTTTTCCTCGACGGCGTGGTGCTCGATGCTGGTCTGAAGCTCGATGACGGCATGCATCCCAATGCCAAGGGCGTCGATGTGATGGTGGAGAAGATGGGGCCAGCCGTCACAAAATTCGTCGACACGATTTCTTCTGTGAAGAAATAGGGGCTTGCACAGGTTTGTAATGCGTGATTCCGTGTGAGCACCTGCAAAAGATTCGGGGAGTGCTCGTTATGCCGAGACTATTTACCGCCCTCGAAATTCCGCGCAATGCGGCGATGAGCCTTTCATTGCTGCGCGGTGGTCTTCCCGGAGCACGATGGATCGATGTGGAGAATTACCACATCACACTTCGCTTCATCGGCGATGTCGATGGCCGCACCGCAGATGAAATCGTCGAGCGCCTTGACCGGATCGACCGGCCGGAATTCCAACTCCGGCTGGATGGCATCGGCTCTTTCGGCTCCAAGAAACCGCATTCGATCTGGGCTGGCGTTTCTTCTTCGCCGGAAATGTACGCCCTTCAAGGCGAGATCGAGCGGATCTGCCAACGCATCGGCCTGCCGCCGGATCCGCGCAAATTCACGCCACATGTCACGCTGGCCCGGTTGAAATATTCGCGTGTCGATGACGTGGTCCACTATCTCGCCGGCCGCGGCAACTTCCAGACCTCGACCTTCACCGTGCCGCGTTTCGTGCTTCTGTCGTCGCGCGAATCGGTCGGCGGCGGGCCTTACCTGACCGAGGAAGTCTTCCCGCTCCACGAGCCGCTGATGGCGCCGAGCCTTTCGACCAGCGTGCTGCAGCCGGCCAAGAGCCTCGCATAGACGAGTTCGAAATCTTCCGGGCCGCCATAATAGGGGTCCGGAATATCTTCGCCGGTGCCAAGCGCGAAATCGCCGAAGAGATGAATGTTGTCTGCGTGTGGCGAACGGCGGCGCAGTTCCACGACATTCGAGCGGTCCATGGCAAGGATCAGATCGAAATCGTCAAAATCCTCGGGCAAGATCTTTCGGGCGCGCTGCCCGGTAACGTCGATGCCATGCGCGCTGGCCGCGGCGATCGAGCGAGGGTCGGGCAGTTCTCCCTGATGCCAGCCGCCGAGGCCGGCGGAATCGATGCGGAATGCCTTGCCAAGGCCTGCCTCGCCCACAACGTGATCGAATATTCCCTCCGCGAGTGGAGAGCGGCAGATATTGCCCATGCAAACAAAGAGGAGACTGATACGTTTCATCTAGGGATCCGACGGAAGGATGAAAGGAGCATGGCATGAAAATGGAAAAGCTGGAAAGATCGGCAATCAACCAATTGCTCGGCGAGTTCAAGGGCTGGGCGCTCGACGATTCCGCAAGTTCGATTTCGAAGACGTTCAAATTCGCGAGCTTCGTGGAAGCTTTCGGTTTCATGGCGGAATCGGCGCTTGCCGCCGAGAAGCTCAACCATCATCCGGAATGGTTCAACGTCTATTCCCGTGTCGAGGTGAAGCTCAACACCCATGATGTCAGTGGGTTGACGGAGCTGGACTTCAAGCTGGCAAAAGCCATGGAGAAGGCGGCGGCAAGACGGGCCGATTGAATCGGCCGATTGATTCAGCTCGGGCCATCACCATATGATCGGAGCGACGAAAAGGGATATCGGGATGGACGAGGTCAAATACGGAGAGATCCTTTTGCCGGGCGACGAGGATACGCAGAACCGGCGCGAGGAGACGGTGCGGCAGAAATTCTGGCCGACCTTTCGTCGTGCGGTGCGGCAGATTCCGTTTTCACGCGATGTGGTCGCCGGCTTTTATTGTGCGCTCGATCCGCAGACGCCCGCCAGAGTGCGCGGCGTGCTCCTGGCGGCCCTTGCCTATTTCGTCATGCCTGTCGACATCATCCCGGATATCTTTGCCGTTATCGGCTTTTCTGACGATATCGCCGTCCTGTCGGCGGCATTTGCCATGGTCAGGGGCAATATCCGACCGAGCCATTATGAGGCGGCCGATCACGTTCTTGCCGACCATTCCGAAGACGGCATGAAGACGATTTAGGCCTCTTCCCGTTCCAGCAGGTTTCGGAGCTTGCCGAAGGCAAGCCTGATGCGTGACTTGACCGTGCCAAGCGGCAGGCCGGTTGCTTCGGCTATTTCGGTATGCGACTGGCCAAGGAAGAAGGCGGCCTGCAGCAGCGCTCGCTGTTCCTGCGGGAGTTGGCCGACGGCATCGCGCACCTGGGCGTCACGGTCATCATTGGCGACGATTTCGTCGGCGCGCATTTCTTCCGGTGGCTGAAGCGTCGGATCTTCCCCATCGAAAACGCGCACCAGTGCGCGGCGCTGGAGATCGATACGCCGATTGCGGGCGATGCGGAAAAGCCAGGTGGAGAAGGAGGAACGGGTGGGATCGTAGAGATCGGCCTTGTGCCAGAGAACGATCATGATCTCCTGCACCAGTTCCTCAGCCTCGCTTGATGTCATTTTCTGGCGCATCAGCCAAGATTTCAGGCGCGGTGCGAAATAGTCGAAGAGTATGGAGAATGCCGACTCGTCGCGCTCATCGGCAACGGCCTTTGCGAGGGCAGCGAAACGCTGTCTTTCCTCGGCATCCATCCCTCTCACGAACTCCCCGCAGCCAAGATTTCGATCTGAATTTCCTCACCTTAACGACCTACAACGGATTCTAGAAAGGTCAAACTCTTGCCTGAATCTTTGTGTCTTAAATTCAGCCGAACGGATGGGCTCAGCCATCAGCGCAGCGTGTAACCCTACGCGCCGCTGTCGGTTCGCAAATTAACAGTCGGGCGAAAATGAAACAGTCAGATACAATTCGCAGCCATTGTTGACCATTTGGTAACCTGAATTAAGTCAAAATAAAGCAGATCGTGATTATGCGCCGCCCGCAATGATCGCTTCGGGCCTTGAACCGCAAGAACCGGCAGGAATTCCATGTTTGTAAAAAGTATCGTATCCGCTTTCGCCCTCACAGTTGCTATGACCGGAGTGGCGGCAGCGCAGCAGGCGGCAGCAGCACCGACCCGCATTCAGCAGTTCCAGGCATGGGGCGCCTATTCCTACAAGTCCGGCGCCTCCACCGTTTGCTACGTGCTTTCGGTGCCGACCGCCAAGCAGCCGGCAAGCGTCGACCATGGCGATAACTTCTTCATCGTGTCGCAGCGTCCCGGCCAGAATATTTCCTATGAGCCGCAGGCTATGATGGGCTACACGGTGAAGGAAAATTCGAAGATCAACGTCACGATCGACAATAAAACTTTCGTGATGTTCACCAAGGACAAGGCCGGATGGGTCGAGAACGCGGCTCAGGAGCCGGCGCTCGTCGCGGCCATGAAGACCGGTCATTCCATGACCGTCAGCGCTACCTCGCGTAAGGGCACCGGTACCTCCTACAGCTATTCTCTGTCCGGCATCTCGGCTGCGCTGAAGCAGATCGAAAGCTGCAAGTAAGCTCGCGTTTCGAGCCAATGTTTCGAAGGCCGGCCTTGCGCCGGCCTTTGTCATTTCCATCCATAGTGACGCTTCCATGTCTAGTGACGTGGGGCGAAAATGATGCTAAAGCGGCGCGCAACTGCGGAAGGGTCGCGATTTATCGCCGCTCCGCCATTCATTTTCTGCAATCATGCGTCAACGGCCCCGTAAGTCTTCCAGCTTCCCGGGATGGTTGCCATGTTGAGTTCGGGATTAGAAGATTATGTCCGTCATGGATGCGATGACCGTTGCCAAGCCCGCCGCGCGGGCGCCTCTCGGCGTTGAGCTTTCGCCAAAGCCGTCGCTGATCGGTCTGACGCGCGAGGAAATGGGTGCGGCACTGCGCGAAAAGGGCGTGCCGGACAAGCAGATCAAGATGCGTGTCTCGCAGCTCTGGAACTGGATCTACGTGCGCGGCGTCTCCGATTTCGACCACATGACGAATGTCGCCAAGGACATGCGCGAGATGCTGAAGCAGCATTTCACTATCGCCCGGCCTGAGATCGTCGAGGAACAGATTTCCAATGACGGCACACGCAAATGGCTGCTGCGTTTTCCGCCCCGCGGCGCCGGCCGGCCTGTCGAGATCGAGGCCGTCTATATTCCCGAAGAAGGCCGTGGTACGCTCTGCATTTCCAGCCAGGTCGGCTGCACGCTCACCTGTTCCTTCTGTCACACCGGCACGCAGCGGCTGGTGCGCAACCTGACTGCCGAGGAAATCCTGTCCCAGCTTCTGCTGGCCCGCGACCGGCTGGGCGACTTCCCGGACCGCGACGTGCCTGTCGGCGCCGTCGTGCCCTCCGAAGGCCGCAAAGTCAGCAATATCGTGATGATGGGTATGGGCGAGCCGCTCTATAACTTCGATGCCGTCAAGCAAGCGTTGTTGATCGCCACGGATGGTGACGGCCTGTCGTTGTCCAAGCGCCGCGTGACGCTGTCCACGTCAGGCGTCGTACCCGAAATTCTCCGCACCGGTGACGAAATCGGCGTCATGCTGGCGATCTCGCTGCATGCCGTTCGCGACGACCTGCGCGATATTCTCGTGCCGATCAACAAGAAGTATCCGCTGAAGGAATTGATCGAGGCCTGCCGAAACTATCCGGGGCTTTCGAACGCAAGGCGTATCACCTTCGAATATGTGATGCTGAAGGACGTCAATGACAGCCTGGAAGACGCCAAGGGACTGATCCAGCTTCTGAAGGGCGTGCCGGCGAAGATCAACCTCATCCCCTTCAATCCGTGGCCGGGCACCAACTACCAGTGCTCCGACTGGGCGCAGATCGAGAAGTTTGCCGATTTCATCAATTCGGCCGGTTACGCTTCGCCGATCCGCACGCCGCGCGGCCGTGACATTCTGGCGGCCTGCGGTCAGCTCAAGTCGGAATCCGAGCGCATGCGAAAGACGGAACGTCTTGCCTTCGAGGCGATGATGATCGCCAATCACGGCGCCGACGACTGATCAGCAAGTTTGATCTTCATTACAATTCTCCGCGATTGATTATCGAGGGCACTTTTCCTAAAAATGCCCTCAAAATCATCCTGGAGGACACTCATGCGATCAATTCTTCTGGCTTTTGCCGCAACCTTGGCCCTGACGCTGCCGGCGAAGGCCGATGACGTCACGGTTGCCGTGACCGCGATCGTCGAACATCCGGCGCTCGATGCTGCGCGCAACGGCGTGCGCGATGCGCTGGCCGCTGCCGGCTACAAGGAAGGCGAAAACCTGAAGTTCGTTTTCGAATCCGCGCAGGGCAACCCCGCAACCGCAGCCCAGATCGCCCGTCAGTTCGCCGGCGATGAGCCCAATGTCATCGTGCCGATCTCCACGCCGTCCGCGCAGGCCGTCGTTTCCGCGACGCGCGATATTCCTGTCGTCTTTACCGCCGTGTCCGATCCGCTCGGTGCGCAGCTCGTCAAGAACATGGACAAGCCGGGCGGCAACGTGACTGGCCTTTCCGACATGTCGCCGGTTGGCGAGCATATCGCACTCATCAAGGAAATCCTGCCGAACGTGAAGACGATCGGCTACCTCTACAATTCCGGCGAGGCGAATTCGGTTTCGCTGCTGGCAGCGCTGAAGGCCGAAGCCGAGAAGGCCGGCATCACCATCGTTGAATCGGCTGCAACGAAGTCCGCCGAAGTGCAGGGGGCGGCCCGCGCGCTGGTCGGCCGCGCCGATGCGATCTACATCCCGACCGATAACACGATCATCTCGGCGCTCGAAGGTGCCGTTGCCGTCGCCGAAGAGAGCAAGCTGCCACTCTTCACCGCTGACACGGACTCCGTTTCTCGCGGCTCGATCGCCGCCCTCGGCTTCAACTATTACGATGTCGGCAAGCAGACCGGCGAGATTGTCGTGCGTGTGCTGAAGGGCGAAAATCCAGGCGATATCGCCGTCAAGACGGCGGCCGGCAGCGACCTCGTCATCAACAAGGGTGCCGCGGCCAAGATGGGCGTTACCCTGCCGCAGAGCGTTGTTTCGCGCGCCAACAAGGTCATTGAATAATTGACTGCCGTTCCAAGGTCTTAGTCATTGTCAGCCGCTCTTGTTTGCACGAGGGCGGCTGATCCCTTACAGCGCCGCGCGCCGGAATGGCGCACAAAGGACGCTGTAACAAGTTAAAACTGCGTATGTTCCTTTCCTTAAATTGGTTCCGATTTAAGGGGGCATGCGCTAAAAGGCTCCGGTTTCGCGACGGGCGGAACGGAAACAAAAAGGGGCTGAAAGCCTTGAGCCAAATTGCATTCTGGGGGGCCGTCGAGCTCGGCCTGGTCTATTCCTTCGTCGCTCTCGGCGTCTATCTTGCCTTCCGTGTCCTCGATTTTCCGGATCTGACGGTGGACGGTTCGTTTCCGCTTGGTGCGGCGGTGACTGCAGTGTTGATCATTGCTGGCGTCAATGCCTGGCTTGCGGCTCTGATTGCGATGAGTGCAGGTGCAGCAGCAGGCATGGTGACGGCGCTCCTCAATGTGCGCTTCAAGATCCTGAATCTTCTCGCCTCGATCCTGACGATGATCGCGCTCTTCTCCGTTAACCTGCGAGTGATGGGCAAACCGAATGTCGCGCTCATCAATGCCGATACGATGATCAGCCCCTTCTTCGGTCATGGGCTGAGGGATTTTTACGTGCGCCCGTTTTTCGTCGGCGTTCTGGTTGTTGTCGCCGTCATTGTCGTCTGGCGCTTTCTGGAAAGCGATGCCGGGCTTGCGATGCGCGCAACCGGCGCCAATGCCCGCATGGCCCGCGCCCAGGGTGTCGATACCAGCAGGCAGATTTATCTCGGCATGGCGATTTCCAATGCGCTGGTGGCACTCGGCGGCGCGCTCTTTGCACAGACCAACGGCTTTGCCGACGTAACCTCGGGCGTCGGCACCATCGTCGTCGGCCTTGCCGCCGTCATCATCGGTGAGACTCTGCTCGGTCGCCGCGGGCTGCTGATTGCGCTTGTTGGATGCGTGTTCGGCTCGATCATCTACCGCATCGCCATACAGCTTGCGCTTTCGAGCGATGTCGTCGGCCTGCAGGCCTCCGATCTCAATTTCGTGACGGCCGTGCTCGTGACCGTCGCGCTCATTCTTCCCCGCCTTCGCCGAGGTGCCGCATTATGATCAGCGTCAAGGACATCAAGGTCGTTTTCGGGCGTGGTACGCCGCTGCAGAAACAGGCGCTGAACGGCGTCAGCCTGACCATCGAGGAAGGCTCTTTCGTCACCGTCATCGGCTCCAACGGCGCCGGCAAATCGACACTGCTTGGCGTGCTCGCCGGTGATGTCATGCCGAGCGAAGGCTCGGTGCTGATAGGCAAGACCGATGTGACTCGCAAGTCGACGGCGAAGCGTGCCGGCATGGTTGCACGTGTGTTTCAGGATCCGCTGACCGGAAGCTGTGGTGCGCTGTCGATCGAGGAAAACCTCGCGCTCGCCGCCCGGCGCGGTGAAAAGCGCGGGCTTGGTTTGGCGCTCGGTGGAAGCCGTCGCGACTATTTCAAGGAGCGGATCGCCGAGCTCAATCTCGGACTGGAAAACCGGCTGAAAGATCGCATGGACCTGCTGTCCGGCGGGCAGCGACAGGCCGTTTCGCTGGTCATGGCGACGCTCGCCGGTTCGGAAGTGCTGCTGCTCGACGAGCATACGGCAGCACTTGACCCTGGCATGGCCGAGTTCGTCATGAACCTCACACAGAAGATCGTCTCCGAGCGCAAGCTGACAACGATGATGGTGACGCACTCCATGCGTCAGGCACTGGACTACGGTCACCGCACGATCATGCTACATGGCGGCGAGATCGTTCTCGATGTCGCCGGCGACAACAGGAAGAACCTGCAGGTCGAAGACCTGATCGCCATGTTCCGCAAGATGCGCGGCCAGACGCTCGATGACGATGCCCTGCTGATCGGTTGATTAGCGGGCCTGGGTGAGCAGGATCTTGGCGGCGAAGACCGAGAAGACGCCGGCGAAGGTATAGTCCATGCCGCGCAGCACCTTCCTGTTATTCTGCAGCCAACTCGCCAGCCAGTCGGCTGCCATGACGACGGTCGCATTGACCGGCATGCCAATCACGATGAAGCAGAAGCCGAGAAAGAGCAGTTTGTGCGTGACGGCGGGATCGTTGGCGCTGACGAACTGCGGCAGGAAAGTCATGAAGAAGATAATGACCTTCGGGTTCAACAGATTGACCCAGAAGCCTGAGGAAATGTTCGAAAGGATCGTCCCCTTCGGACCTTCAATCTTGGCGACCGTCAGCTTCGAGCCGAAGCGGATCGCCTGGACAGCCAGCCAGAAGAGATAGGCTGCTCCGCCGGTCTTCAGGATCAGGAAGGCGGTCGGCGAGGCGGTAATCAGCGCAGAGATGCCGAAGGCGACCAGCATCGTGTGCACGACGATGCCGAGGCTGGTGCCGAGAACGACGAAGAGGGCGGCCTTCTTGCCCTGCGCAAGTGCACGGCTGATCGACAGCGTCATGTCAGGGCCGGGGGTTGCCGCCAGCAACAGCGTGGCGGCGGCAAAGGCAATAAGCGTCGGAAAGCTCGGCAGGAAATCCATGGTCTACTCCGAAAGCCGGAAAAAGATCTGATGACCTCTTACCCGGCTTTCAGAAAATTACCAATCAAACCTTGTTATCGCACCGATTACTTCTGTTCGAGGAAGGCCTTGAACTTGTCGGCGTAGTCCTTGTGCCAGCGCGACAGCGGTGGACGGTTCTCGATGATGTCGCCGATCGCCCAGGCCATACGACGTTCGTCGACCGGGCGGGCGACGTCGTTATCGGGGCATAGGATGTAGAAATCGCCGCGCTCAAGGCTTTCGATCATGAAATCGACCGTCTGTTCCGGCGTCCAAGCACCGGCTGGCTTTTCCCTGCGGTCACCCTTGGTGAGGCCGGTAAAGACGAAGCCGGGGATCAGGAGATGTGCGGAGATTTGCGCGCGTTCGGTATTGCGCAACTCGTGCTCCAGCGCTTCGGTGAAGACCTTCACGCCGGCTTTCGAGACATTGTAGGCCGGGTTGCCGGGCGGCGTGGTAATGCCTTGCTTGGAGCCGGTGTTGATGATGAGGCCGGGCTCGCTATGGGCGACCATGCCGGGGCCGAAGGTGCGTGTGCCGTTGATAACGCCGAGAAGATTGACGCTGAGGATGTTGTCCCAGTTGGCCTGGGCGCTGAAAATGGAGGTTTCCGGGCCGATGCCAGCATTGTTCATCAGCACATGCACGCGGCCGAAGCGCTGGATGACCGCACGCTCGAGAGCCTCGATTTGTTCCTTCTGCGAAACATCGGTCTCGACGGCCATCACGTGTTCCTGGCCGGCGATCGCTTCCAGTTCAGCACGAGCCTCGGCCAGCCTGTCGCCGCCGAGATCAGCGATCACGACGCTCATACCGATCTTGGCAAAGTGTTTTGCAGCGGCAAGTCCGATGCCGGAAGCACCGCCGGTGATGACGGCAACATTGGATTTCTTGAAAATGTCTTGAATATTCGTCACGGGACCGGCCTCTCCTCAGAGCATTGTTCGGACGATGCCGAATATGGGCTCCGGTTCTGCGCTGTCAAACCCTATCGGGCCGGTTGCTGTCCTCGTTGCCCTTGCGTCACGCGCCAATCTCGCTAAAAGTGCCGGGATACTGGGCTTTGCGGGTGTGCCGCGGCCTTCATGCAACGGACCTCATCATCATGGCATCATACAAAGACGTGAAGAAAGTCGTGCTCGCCTATTCTGGCGGTCTCGATACCTCGATCATCCTGAAGTGGCTGCAGACCGAACTCGGCGCTGAAGTCGTCACCTTCACCGCCGATCTCGGCCAGGGCGAAGAGCTGGAGCCGGCGCGCAAGAAGGCCGAGATGCTCGGCATCAAGGAGATCTACATCGAGGACGTGCGCGAGGAATTCGTGCGCGATTTCGTCTTCCCGATGTTCCGTGCCAATGCCGTCTATGAAGGTGTCTACCTGCTCGGCACTTCGATTGCCCGTCCGCTGATCTCCAAGCACCTCATCGATATCGCCCGGAAGACCGGCGCAGATGCGATCGCACATGGCGCGACCGGCAAGGGCAACGACCAGGTCCGTTTCGAGCTTTCGGCCTATGCGCTGAACCCCGATATCAAGATCATCGCGCCGTGGCGCGACTGGGCCTTCAAGAGCCGTACCGACCTGCTTGAATTCGCCGAGAAGCATCAGATCCCGGTTGCAAAGGACAAGAAGGGCGAGGCTCCTTTCTCCGTCGACGCCAACCTGCTGCACTCCTCTTCCGAGGGCAAGGTTCTGGAAGATCCGGCGCAGGAAGCGCCTGAATATGTGCATATGCGCACCATCTCGCCGGAAGCGGCCCCCGACAAGGCGACCACCATCAAGGTCGGTTTCCGCAAGGGCGACGCCGTCTCGATCAATGGTGTCGAGATGTCTCCGGCCACGCTGCTCGCGACCCTCAACAATTACGGCCGCGACAACGGCATCGGCCGCCTTGACCTCGTCGAGAACCGCTACGTCGGCATGAAGTCGCGCGGTGTCTACGAGACACCCGGCGGCACGATCCTGCTTGCGGCGCATCGCGCCATCGAGTCGATCACGCTCGACCGGGGTGCTGCTCACCTCAAGGATGAGCTGATGCCGCGTTATGCCGAACTCATCTATTACGGCTTCTGGTTCTCGCCGGAACGCGAGATGCTGCAGGCCCTCATCGACAAGAGCCAGGAGCATGTCGAAGGTGAAGTGACGCTGAAGCTCTACAAGGGCAATGTCATGGTCATCGGCCGCGAGAGCGAAAAGTCGCTCTATTCCGACAAGCTCGTCACTTTCGAAGACGACCAGGGCGCTTACGATCAGAAGGATGCCGCCGGCTTCATCAAGCTCAACGCGCTGCGCCTTCGCACGCTCGGTAAGCGTAACCTGAAGAAGTAAGCGGCTTCAGACCGATCTCAAAGAGGTCCGCCGATCTGCCGCGCGGGCCTTTTCTTTGTTGCACCGATTGCAGGTTGTAACGTCTTGACGCGGCATGGCTATCGCATAAGCTGAGCCGTCATCATCGGAGCATTTCCATGCCGCAATCTCTGCTTCTCGGCGCCTTCCTGGCGGCGCTTTTTTATGTGCTCATTCCCGGCCCGGCGTTCCTGCAGCTTCTCGGCATCGGCGCCGGGCAGGGGCGCAAGGCAGGCGCTTTCTTCATGATGGGTCATCTCGTTGGCGACATCATCTGGTCGGGACTGGCGCTGATCGCGATCGTCGGGGCCAAGACGATCGGCACGTTCGTATTCGACCTGCTCGGACTTGCCTGCGGTTTCTATCTCGCCTGGATCGGCTGGAGTGCCGTCAATGCCAAGCCGAAGGCCGAGGGGCAGGCGCTGATGGTGGTGGAGCGGCCATTCCGCCGCGGGCTGATCTTCGGCGTCACCAATCCGAAGGGCTATCCAGTGGCGCTTGCCACCTTCACGGCACTGGTCGCGGGCTCGGCAAGCGCGCTCGATTTCCACGCTCTGCCGATGCTGCTCAGCGTTTCCTTCGTCGGCTTCGTCACGGCTGACATCATCCTGATCGGTATCATCGGCGCCGGCGTCGTGCGCCGCTTCTACCGCGCGCATGAGCGGCTGATCGTCCGCTGCTCCGGTGTGCTCTTCATGGGCTTTGCCGTACAGGCTCTCTGGCACGCCACACCCGGCCTGCTTGGCTGGCGAAAGGCCTGATCAGGCCTCGTTGATGAGAAAGCCGACGACCGAATTCAGCGTCTGAACCTCATTCGGATCGCCGATCGACATGGCGATCTGGAGCTGGTTGCGATAGTAATCGAGGAAGTTGAAGCTCGTGCCGTCTGTGACGTTGGAGAGATCGATGACATTGCCGAGCGGATCGATCGCGTGCATCGGCAGCGGTTCGGATATCGCGGCAAACGTATTCTGATCGATCAGGCCATTGTCGTAGCCCTGGCGCGCATAGCTGCGCAATTCACCCGGGCTGACGGCTGTAAAATCGAGCGGCTGCCCGTTGTCAGAGTCTTCGATCTGGAATGAGCCTTGGGCGATAGTTGGCTTCGGCTCAATTGTAATATCAGCGGTCTTCGAACTTTTTGCGTTATTATTGGGATTATTTTTGAATAGCAAACTCTGAGAAGACCGCACGGAAAAGATTTCCATGCGCATGTCCTCTTACATGAAGATTAAAGGGAAACTAGCGTCCGGACCCGATTCGCGTCAATCGTTAACGATTGGTTAATTTTTATGTATCAATTCTTGCCCCCAAGATTTAGCCGGGCGGGCAAAAGTCCAAGTCAGCCACATATCAATTCCGTGATGGCCTTCCTATATTACCGATCCACTTGCCGGCATAAAGGACTTTCATATGTCTTCTCCCAGTCAATTCAATCAGGCACTTGTCAACTGGAATGGCCTTCATGGCCTGCCGCGTTTCGATGCGGTCGCCGATGGCGATTTCGAGGCCGCCTTCGAGGCCGCTCTCGCCGCGCACGAAAGAGAGATCGACGAGATCGCCGGTAACGGGCAGGAGCCGAGTTTCGACAATACGGTCGTGGCGCTCGAAATCGCCGGCGATGAGCTGTCGCGCGTTTCCGCTCTTTTCTGGAACCGGGCCGGTGCCCATACCAACGACGTCATTCAGGCACTGGAACGGGATATCTCGCCGAAGATGTCACGGCATTATTCGAAGATTGGCATGAATGCCGACCTCTTCAAACGCATCGATGCGCTCTGGGAAAAGCGCGAAAGCCTTGGCCTGACGCTGGAACAGACGCGGGTGCTGGAACGGCATTGGAAAGGCTTCGTCAAATCCGGCGCCAAGCTGCCTGAGGCGGAGCAGGAGAAGCTTGCCGCGATCAATGAAAAACTCGCCGGCCTCAGCACCAGCTTCGGGCAGAATGTGCTCGCCGACGAGAAGAGTTGGTCGCTGATCCTCTCCAGCGATGACGAACTCGCCGGCATTCCCGATTTCCTGCGCGACGCGATGGCGGCTGCTGCCCGCGAGCGCGGAGAGGACGGCAGATATGCCGTAACGCTGTCGCGCTCGATCATCGAGCCATTCCTGACTTTTTCGGAGCGGCGCGATCTTCGCGAGCAGGCCTTCAAAGCTTGGGCGGCGCGCGGTGAAAATGCCGGCGCGACTGACAACAGGAGCATCATTCGCGAGACGCTTTCGCTCCGTGACGAGGTGGCAAAGCTCCTTGGATACGGCAATTTTGCGGAATTGAAGCTCGACAACACGATGGCAAAGACGCCAGAGGCCGTGAACGATCTGCTGCGTGCCGTCTGGGCAAGGGCCGTGAAGCGTGCCAAGGAGGAGGAAGCCGATATTGCCGGTTTGATCGCTGCCGAGGGCAAGAACCATGAGGTTATGCCTTGGGACTGGCGGCACTATGCGGAGAAGATCCGGGCGCAGCGGTTCAATTTCTCGGAAGCAGAACTGAAACCCTATCTGCAGCTCGAAAAAATTATCGACGCCTGCTTTGATGTTGCCGGCCGGCTGTTCGGCATTCGCGCGGTGGAGAAGAAGGGCATTGCTGCCTACCATCCCGATGTGCGCGTCTTCGAGATCCGCGATCGGGATGACAAGCTGGTCGCGCTCTTCCTCGGCGATTATTTCGCTCGCAGCTCGAAGCGCTCAGGCGCCTGGATGAGCTCCTTCCAATCCCAGCACAAGCTGACGCTGAAGAATGGCCATCACGGCGAATTGCCGATCATCTACAATGTCTGCAACTTCGCAAAACCGGCCGAAGGCAAGCCCGCCCTGCTTTCGCTCGATGACGCGCGCACGCTGTTTCACGAGTTCGGTCATGCGCTGCATGGCATGCTCTCCAACGTCACCTATCCCTCGGTAGCCGGTACAGCCGTCTCGCGCGATTTCGTGGAGCTGCCATCACAGCTCTACGAACACTGGCTGACGGTTCCCGATGTCCTCAAGAAATATGCTGTGCATTTCGAAACCGGGGAACCGATGCCGCAGGCGCTGCTCGACAAGGTCCTGGCAGCGCGTACCTTCAATTCCGGCTTCAACACGGTGGAGTTCACCTCCTCGGCGCTGGTCGACATGGCTTTCCACACGCGCGACAAGGTGGCTGATCCGATGGCCGTGCAGGCGGAAGTGCTTGCCGAGATCGGCATGCCGAAATCGATCGTGATGCGTCATGCCACGCCGCACTTCCAGCATATCTTCTCCGGCGGCTATTCGGCAGGTTACTATTCCTACATGTGGTCTGAAGTGCTCGATGCCGATGCCTTCGCCGCCTTCGAAGAGACGGGCGATGCCTTCAATGGCGATATGGCCAGGAAGCTTCGCGAGAACATCTACTCCACGGGTGGCTCCGTCGATCCGGAAGAGGCCTACAAGGCTTTCCGCGGCAAGCTGCCGAGCCCGGACGCGATGCTCGTCAAAAAGGGACTTGCGACCTTCGAGGAATTGACAGGCAGCGACGCATAAGACAGTTTGATGACATGGAGCAGAGCGGCATGGTGATAGCCATGCCGCAGCTTTCGCGTGCCACCCCCTTTCGCAATCGCGAAAAAAACGGTATGAGCGCGCCAAACATAAATGGCGCGTCCACTAAGCGTAGCGCCCCAGCCTCAGAGATTATGACAAATGGCACTTCGCAACATCGCGATCATCGCGCACGTTGACCATGGCAAAACGACCCTCGTCGACGAACTCCTGAAACAATCCGGTTCGTTCCGCGAGAACCAGCGCGTTGCAGAACGCGTGATGGATTCGAACGATCTCGAAAAGGAACGCGGCATCACCATTCTTGCCAAGGCGACCTCGGTGGAATGGAAGGGTGTCCGCATCAACATCGTCGACACCCCCGGCCACGCCGACTTCGGCGGTGAGGTCGAGCGCATTCTCTCGATGGTGGATGGCGCGATCGTTCTGGTCGACGCTTCGGAAGGCCCGATGCCGCAGACCAAGTTCGTGGTCGGCAAGGCTCTGAAGGTCGGCCTTCGCCCGATCGTCGCGATCAACAAGATCGACCGTCCCGATGGTCGCCATGAAGAAGTTATCAACGAAGTCTTCGACCTTTTCGCCAATCTCGATGCGACTGACGAGCAGCTCGACTTCCCGATCCTCTACGGTTCCGGTCGCGATGGCTGGATGAACGTCAACCCGGAAGGTCCGAAGGATCAGGGTCTCGCGCCGCTTCTTGACCTGGTGCTCAAGCATGTGCCTGAGCCGACTGTCGAAGAAGGTCCGTTCCGCATGATCGGCACGATCCTCGAAGCCAACCCCTTCCTCGGCCGTATCATCACCGGCCGCATCGCATCGGGCTCGATCAAGCCGAACCAGGCCGTCAAGGTCCTCGGCCAGGACGGCAAGCTGATCGAAACCGGCAGAATTTCCAAGATTCTAGCCTTCCGCGGCATCGAGCGTACGGCGATCGAAGAAGCGCATGCGGGCGACATCGTCGCGATTGCAGGCCTCTCCAAGGGTACTGTTGCCGATACGTTCTGCGATCCGTCTGTCTCGGAAGCCATGAAGGCGCAGCCGATCGATCCGCCGACGGTTACCATGTCCTTTATCGTCAACGACAGCCCGCTGGCGGGCACCGAAGGCGACAAGGTGACGAGCCGTGTCATCCGCGACCGTCTCTTCAAGGAAGCCGAAGGCAACGTCGCCCTGAAGATCGAAGAAGCCGAAGGCAAGGATTCGTTCTACGTTTCCGGTCGCGGCGAACTTCAGCTCGCCGTTCTGATCGAAACCATGCGTCGTGAAGGCTTCGAGCTTGCCGTGTCGCGTCCGCGCGTCGTGATGCACAAGGACGAAAGCGGCCAGCTTCTGGAGCCGATCGAGGAAGTCGTCATCGACGTCGACGAAGAACATTCCGGTGTCGTCGTCCAGAAGATGTCCGAGCGCAAGGCCGAAATGGCTGAGCTGCGTCCGTCGGGCGGCAACCGTCTTCGCCTGCGTTTCTACGCACCGACCCGTGGCCTGATCGGCTACCAGTCGGAGCTGCTGACGGATACGCGCGGCACGGCGATCATGAACCGCCTGTTCCACGACTACCAGCCTTACAAGGGTGTGATCGGTGGCCGCGTCAATGGCGTGCTGCTCGCCAACGGTTCCGGCGAAGCCGTCGCTTATGCGATGTTCAACCTGGAAGATCGTGGCCCGATGATCATCGAGCCGGGCGAAAAGGTCTATGCCGGGATGATCATCGGCATCCATTCGCGCGACAACGACCTTGAGGTGAACGTCCTGAAGGGCAAGCAGCTCACCAACATCCGCGCCGCCGGCAAGGACGAAGCAGTGAAGCTGACGCCGCCGATCCGCATGACGCTTGACCGCGCTCTTTCCTGGATCCAGGACGACGAGCTGATGGAAGTGACGCCGAAGAATATTCGTCTTCGCAAGATGTATCTCGACGCAAACGACCGCAAGCGGTTCGAAAAGTCGAAGGCGGCGCTCTAAGAGCCTCAAGCCCCCCCCTTAAAACCCCGGCCTTTGCGCCGGGGTTTTTTATTGTGCGCTGCGTCGATTCCGACTTGTGACAATCGTTAAAAAAGCGTTAAAATTTACCTGTCGTCCACATATCAAGTCTGTGGGCAATCGATCACGATGCGGTCACCGCATATGGTTAATTGCCTCCGGCAGGACCAGAGTAAGCGTTATGAAGACGTTGTCGATTGATGTCCGGCGGGCCGAACCGCATGATGCCCGAGCCATTTCGGAAGCCCATCGGCTTTCATGGCAGCATACTTACGCAGGCATCATTCCGCATCGCGCGCTTACCCAGATGATCGAACGCCGCGGGGAAAATTGGTGGCGAAAGGCGACACGTGGCCCTGCAACGTTGCTTGTTCTGGATGTGGCGGGCACTGTCGCAGGCTATGCGACCCTCGGTCTCAATCGCGCCCGCGCGCTGCCGCAGGAAGGCGAAATCTACGAGCTTTACCTGCGTCCGGAATACCAGGGCATCGGCCTCGGTAAACTGCTTTTCGGCGAAGCCCGGCGACTGCTGAAGTCCCTCGGTTGCAATGGGATGGTCGTCTGGTGCCTGGAAGAAAACGAGACGGCTGCCGACTTTTATCGCGATCATGGCGGTATCGATTTCTGCGAAGGCATGGAAAATTTCGACCATAAGCAGATCAAAAAGATCGGCTTCATCTGGAACTGATTACGGCTTCGCAACCGACCCATTTCACACTGCAAATATTCCACTTTTGCGTGTCCTTGCATATTAAGCATTGCTTGCGAGGCATGTTGCGTTGCGAGATGAAACCGATTAACTGGCTGCGAGTAATTCAACCTCGCGGGAGTTTCCTATGCGCATCGATGCCGTTTCAATCGGTAATAATCCACCAGAAGACGTCAACGTTATCGTCGAGGTTCCGGTCGGCGGTCATCCGATCAAGTATGAAATGGACAAGGAAGCCGGCACGCTGGTTGTCGACCGTTTCCTCTACACGCCGATGACCTATCCGGGTAACTATGGCTTCGTACCGCATACGCTCTCGGAAGACGGCGACCCGATTGACGTGTTGATCGCCAGCACCCGCCCGCTGGTTCCGGGCTGTGTCATCAATGTTCGTCCGATCGGCGTTCTGAAGATGGAAGACAATTCCGGCAAGGACGAGAAGATCATCGCCGTTCCGTCGCCGAAGCTGACGCTGCGCTACGAGAAGGTCAAGGACTACACCGACCTTCCGGAAATCACGCTGAAGCAGATCGAGCACTTCTTTGAGCACTACAAGGATCTGGAGCCTGGCAAGTGGGTGAAGATCTACGGTTGGGGCGATTACAAGGAAGCCGGCGCGCTCATCCTCGAAGCGATCGAACGCGCCAAGAAGGAAAAGGCCTGATCTTCAGGCGACAAGCGTTTCAAGCTTTTTGATTAAATCCTCCGGGTCGCCATCGATCCGGAGGATTTTTTTACGCGATGTGTCGCCGGAGACGAGATCGACGGAGGATTTGGCGATGCCGAGCGATTTGGAAATGAGGCCAATGAGCGCCTTGTTGGCTTTTCCTTTTTCAGGGACAGCAGTGACGCGGACCTTCAGCAGCATCCCGCCTTCGCCATCGGCTTCGATTCCGTCAACGGCATTCCGCCCGCCATTCGGCGTCAGCCGGACGGCCAGGCGGATATGATCGTCAAATTTCTTCCAGGGCGAGGTCAAGCGACGAGCGGATAGATCGTCGTCCAGAGGAAGGAACGCAGGAAGAAGATGATCAGCAAAAGGATGATCGGCGAGATGTCGATGCCGCCGAGATTGGGCAGCAGGCGACGGATCGGGCGCAGCAGGGGTTCAGTGACGTTATAGAGGAACGTTCCGACCTGATTGACGAACTGATTGCTGGAATTGATGACGTTGAATGCATAGAGCCAGGAGAAGATAGCGCTGGCAATCAGGATCCAAGTATAAAGTTGCAAAGCCAAATCAATGGTTTGAAACAGCGCAATCATCGTCGTCTCCAATTCGTTGTTGACAGACATGTAGACATTGGCGACTAAACGAGCAAGTGCCGTGTGGAACCGCACGATGAATCATGTTTAACGGCCGCTTTTGCACGGCTTTGGCGCCGTTTCCTCGGAAAAGCTTTATGTCGCTTTCGCCCACCGGAGACCGTTTTGCCGCGTTCCGGCATCCGTCCTACACCCGTTTCTTCTTCGCGAAGTTTCTGCTTTCCTTCTCGCAGCAGATCGTCAGCGTCGCGGTCGGCTGGCAGATGTATGATCAAACAGGGAGTGCAATCTATCTCGGGCTGATCGGGCTCGTGCAGTTCCTGCCGTCACTCTTGCTGATCCTTGTTACCGGCTCGGCTGCCGATCGGCACAATCGTCGCGCCATCGCTTCGATCTGTTCGCTGGTCAGCGCGCTCTGCACGCTTGCGCTATTGGGAATGACGATTACCGGCACATTTTCACCGATCCCGGTCTTCGTTGTGCTGTTGATCTTCGGCATCGAGCGCGCCTTTATGACGCCGGCTGTCCAGTCGCTTGCGCCGAACCTCGTACCGGAAAGGGATCTTTCCAACGCGATTGCCTGGAATTCGTCCTCCTGGCAGCTTGCGGCTATCACCGGCCCTGTGCTTGGCGGTCTGCTTTATGGCGTCAGCGCATCAACCGCCTATGTCGTTGCCGTCCTCTTCTCCATGCTCGGTGCGATCCTGCTCTACATGATCCCCAAACCACCGCAGAAGACGGCAGGCGAGGCCAAGAGCTGGGACATGATCCTCGGCGGTTTTCGCTACATCCGGGAGGAGAAGGTGGTGCTCGGCGCCATCTCGCTCGATCTCTTTGCTGTTTTGCTTGGCGGCGCCACTGCGCTGATGCCGATTTTTGCGCGTGACATCCTGACACTTGGACCTTGGGGCCTTGGCCTGCTTCGCTCGGCACCGGGTGTCGGCGCCATCGTCATGGCGATCTTCCTTGCCGCCTATCCGCTGAAGCATAAGGCGGGGATCTACATGTTCATCGGCGTGGCCATCTTCGGCCTCGGCACGATCGTGTTCGGCCTGTCGACGAATACCGAAATCTCCATCGCTGCCCTCGCCATCATGGGGGCTGCGGACATGATCTCCGTCTATGTCCGCGAAAGCCTGATCGCGCTCTGGACGCCGGATCATCTGCGCGGCCGTGTGAATGCCGTCAATACAGTCTTCGTCGGTGCGTCCAACGAGCTCGGAGAATTCAGGGCGGGCACGATGGCTTCGGTCTTCGGCGCTGTCCCGGCCGTCATCATCGGTGGGATCGGCACGCTTGCCGTCGCCGCGCTCTGGGCGACCGGTTTTCCGAAGCTCAGGAAGATCGATACGCTCGATGCGCCTGTGCGAGACGCGGCGTAGCTTCGGCGACTATTGACTTGCCTTCGAAGACGACATCAAGAAACTCGTCGAGCCAGGCTTTCAGCGGCGCATCGAACAGCATGCGACCTTCAAGATGTTCGCGCCCCTGCTGTGCATTCGGCAGGATGAAGCGGTGGGCGCCGTGCACGACCCAGCGATGCATCATCACCCGCGTCAGCTCCGCGTGGAACTGCAGGCCCCAGGCGTTGCCATTGTAGCGGAAGGCCTGATTGGGATAGGCGTCGCCGGACGCCAGCAGCTCGGCACCATGCGGCAGTTCAAATCCTTCCCGGTGGAAGTGATAGACCATTTTCGGCCAGTGCATCAGCAGCCGGCCCCTTTCGGTCGTATGCAGCGGATACCAGCCGATCTCGGTGGACCCGTCACAATTGGCAGCGACCTTGCTGCCGAGCTGGCGCGCCAGCATCTGCGCACCAAGGCAGATGCCGAGATAGGGGCGGTTTTCCTTGAGCGGTATCTCCAGCCAGTTGATCTCCGCCTTCACGAACTCATCGGGATCGTTGGCGCTCATCGGTCCGCCGAAAACCACTGCGCCGGCATGATCATCGAGCGTGGAGGGCAACTTATCGCCGAGGACCGGGCGGCGGATATCGAGATCATAGCCTTTCTCGATGAGAAGCTGGCCGACGCGACCGGGGCTGGAACGCTCCTGATGAAGAATGGTGAGAATGGGGCGCTTGTCGCGTCTCATAATTCTGTCAGTCGGCATCGTCCTGCACCACCTGTGCGTCTGTAACCCGCGCGGCCGCCTCCTGCCGCTTCTGAATACGCTCACGGGAAGAAACACCCAGGAGATCGGCGATCCGCCAGATCACATGGTCTTCCATCTCGCTGCGCTCGCCATCGGCATAGACGATATCCCAGAGAATGCCGATCAGCTCCAGCCGCTGTTCGGTATTGAGATGCCTCTTAAGATCGGACGTGAAGCGAAAATAATCAACCGCCGAGCTTTCGGCTTCCCGCCCCGCGGCCATCAGCGCGTCGAGCTGCTTACCATCAAGCGCGTACTGCTCCTTCAGGAGTTTGCGCAGTCGCTTCTTCTCGCTGTCCTTGATCTGGCCGTCGGCCTCCATGACCTGCATACAGAGCGCGGCCACCGCGATGCGCGGATCATCGGGGGCAAAGCCTGATTTCGGACGGTCGGCGGTCAGATGCTGGAAAAAGGCCTGAAAGCGTTCGAACATGCGGTTTTTCGTTCCATTTCAGAAAAGACGGAGCCGTGTCTTGGGCTCCGGTTCCATCTTGGGGTCGCGGACACCGGGATCATCCGGCAGGCCGCCAAAGAAGGGTTTTGGTTCGGGGGCGGGAGGCAACGGCCGGGAGGCAGACGGTTCGGCGGCTTTTGCCGGTGCGGGCGCAGGAGTTGTCGGACGCACGGCTTCGGCAATCGTTGCAGCCCGCTCCAGTTCGATGATGCGGTGGTCGTTGACCACGCTTTCCGGCCGGGTTTCGCGCAGCGGCGGCAAGGTCTTCAGCGCCGTTTCAAGGGGGGTGGTCGAACCCTCCTCGACCGGTCCCTCCAGCTGACCGAAAGGCACCCTCCATTCGAAGGCGTCGAGATGGCCGGTCACCGGAGAGACGGGAAGCCATTTGTCGGAGACGAAACCATCGGCAACCCAGGCCGGATCGCGCGGTGCCTTCAGCGCCTGTGCCAGCCAATGGCGCATACGGCCCTGATCGCCGGTTTCGGCTTCCTCGATATCGGCAAGCAGGAGGAAGGCTGCTTCGCGCGGTTCGATACGGGCGGCGGCTTCCGCTTTGGCGCGGGCCTTGGCAAATTCCTGCGCGTCAAGCGCCGCCTGAGCGACGATGAGGAGGGATTCTACATTATTCGGCCGCATACTCTCCAGCCGCTCGGCGCGCTTCAGCCGATCGAGCGTGGAGTCACCGCTGCGGGCGCGGACATAGATGCGGCCGATCTCTGGATGCGGCCCGGCTTTCCATGTCTGTTCGAGAATGGAGGCTGCCTTGCGTATACCGCCTTCTCGGAAAAGCGCCTTGGCGGCAATAAGCGCGGCGGGGACGAAATCGGCCGACAGTTTCAGCGCCTGCAGGGCATCGTCGCGAGCGCCGACGGGGTCGCTTTCCAGCTTGTCATCGGCGCGGGCGGTCAGAAGTACGGCATGCAGGCGATTGGCTTCTGCCTTTTCGACGACCTTGGCGGCCTTTTGCTGTTCCAGCAGCCGGATGGCGTCATCCCAGCGGCCGGACTGGCTGCGATATTCGAGCGTCGCCTGTGCGGCCCAGGGCAGGTAGGGCGCGTTGTCGGCGGCTTTTTCCGCGTATTGACGGGCCGCTTCGTTGGCACCGAGGCGCTTGGCCTCCAGGTAAAGACCGCGCAGGCCGAGTTCGCGTGTTTCGGGGTCATTGGCCATCGCCTCGAATTTGGAGCGAGCCTCATCATAGCGGCCTTCGATGAGAGCGGCCTGTGCTTCCAGAAGATTGATCAGCGGCTCCTGATCGGCGCGGATGAGACTGCGTGAGCGGGCCGCCATCTTGCGGGCGAGCAGGGAGTTTCCCGCGCCGGCAGCGATGAGGCCGGTCGACAGCGCCTGATAGCCGCGATCGCGCTTGCGGGCACGGAAATAACGCGTAACCGAATGCGGCGAGGTCCAGATGAGGCGGACGAACCACCAGGCCACCATGACGGCGGCAATCAACGCGATGATGGCGCTTGCCGCAACGATCAGCTTGGTCTGGTAGATCTGACCTTCCCAGATCAGCGACAGATCGCCGGGGCGATCGGCAAGCCAGGAGAAACCATAAGCAAGAACGAGAACAAGGAGCGCGAAGATAACCAGGCGGACCATACTCATCCTTCCTTGCCGGTGCCGGAAACGGCCTTGGAGAGAGCACCGCCGACGAGATCCTCGACGCGGATACGGGCTTCGAGCGACTGCTTGAAGGCGGCGGAAGCCTGCTTTGCCGTTGCGGGCAGGCTGTTCCATTCGGTGGCTGCACCAGGCAGATCGCCGTTTTTCACCTTGTCCTCCATGCGTGCGGCGATCGCTTCGACACTTTCGCCTTCGACATTGCCGACGGGACGGACCGACACCAGCGATTTGGCGCTCGACATCAGCCGGTCCGACCAGCTCTGATTGGGATCGGGCTGGTTGACGGATTCGACGATGGCGGTGGCGACATCAGGAACCTGACGGATCAGCTCGGCGCGCGAGGGCACGCCGGTTTCGGCAAAGTTGCGCAGATCGGTCGCGGCCGGATCATCAGGGGCGACGCCCGCAAACGTATCGAGTTCGGCGATGAAGGGGCCGCCGCGGTCGATCGCGGCCTTGAGAGCCGCAGCAGCGATGGCGCGGGCAACGGCGACATCCTCGCGCGGCTCGTTCAGCTTCTTTTCGGCTTCGGCGAGACGGCTGGAAATATCGGCGCCGTTGGAGGCCTGCTGCTCGATGCTCTGGGCAAGGCTCGTCTTCAGCTGATCGATCTCAGCTGTCAAATCTGCAATCTTCTGGTTGAGCGCTTCGACATTGGCCGAGCCGGTCGTCGTACCGGAGACAGGTGTCTGAGGCGCCGCTTCGAGAGCCGCGATGCGCTTTTCGAGAGCGCTGCTATCCGCGGCCGGCGGCGGATTGGCGGCAAGGTTTGCGATCGATTGCTTGAGTCCCTCGATCTCGCCGGAGAGGTCGGCCATTTCGGCAGAGTTCGACGGCTGGGGGGAGGAGCCTGGCAGATAACCGGCATATTGAATGGCTCCGGCGCCAAGCAGGGCGACAAGACCGCCGAAGATGCCAGCGGCAATCAGGCCGGAGGTCATTACGCTCTTCTGTGGCGGAGGCAGCTGCACCGGTTCCGATGGCGGCGGCTCCTTCGGAAGAGGCTCATCCTGCGCGCCGGCGGCGCGTTCGCTCTCATGTTCCGACAACGGCTCGCCGCCGGCTTCTGCAGCGGCTACGGCTTCGGCGACAGGTGCATGATCGGCTGCTTGTACGGCTTCATCGGCAGGCCTTTCAGGATCAGTCGCCGAGGCAAAGTCCTGCGCGTCCAGGTCGATCGTGACCGGCTCGTCGGAGCTCTTCGAGTGGCGTGGCGGATTTCCCGATACCATGAGGTCCTCATTATCCTGCAGTGCAACGAAACTAGACAGGGATGGCAATTAAGGGAAGAGGTTAGATCAAATTTGGGCGACCCAAGCCTTCAAAGCAGCGACAAAAGGCTTTTTTCATCCGGCATCCGCGAAATCTCCAAGGCTGTTTTCAAAACCGGTGGAACAGCTTCCGCAACAGTGTTGCTGAGACAAATGAGACGGATTTTCGGCAGCCGCAACAAAAGGGACTCTACCTGTGGTATATGAAAGAAATTTCCGGCCGTCTGGCGGGAGTAAAAAAGTACAGCGTCAGGAGGATTGTTCGTCAGGAGAGTAGTCACAGTCTCCGGGTTGGGAGCAACAGGCTCCATCCGGTAGCATTCAGCCACCGAGAAATACCGCCCGAGCTCAGTCAGACGCGTCTCGAAGGTTTCGGCGCGCGGACTGCCGGCGAGATAGAGAAGCCTATCGGCCTTGTTTGCGGCAATCAGCTCGGCCAGCTCGCGGCCGCTGCCCGACGATGCCGTGACAGAATGGAATCCCAGCTTGCGGGCTTCGCCGGCTGTCGTTTCGCCAACGGCAAAGAGGCGGCGCGAAAAGTGAGGTGCCAGGGCCTCCCCCAGAGACTGCAAGGTGCGCACCGCTTCGGCGCTCGTAACGGCTATCGCCCCAGTGGTGGTTTCCAGAGCTTGCCGAGCGGCCGCCATGTCGTGGACGGGACGGGTGAGCGGCAGCAATAGTGGCTCGTGACCCAGCTCGCGCAAACGTTGAGCGGTGCGCTCGCCCGAATGCGCCGGACGGGTGACAAGCACGCGCATGCAGGCTAGCTCCAGTCCTCGAAGAAGTTGCTGCCGGCCCTTGCGCGCACGTCCTGTCCGGCGCGGGTGCCAAGTGCAGCGGCATCGCGGCGGTGGCCGTCGATGGTGATCGCATGCTGGTGGCGGCCGTCAGGGGTGAGGATGAGACCCGAGAAGCGGATCTGATCGCCTTCGCAGACGGCGTAACCGCCGATCGGCGTACGACAGGAGCCGTCGAGGGCGGCAAGGAAGGCGCGCTCGCAGGAGACCGTGTCGAAGGTCGGCGCATCGTTGATCGGTGCCAGCAGATCGTCGATCCTTGTGTCACCGATACGGCTTTCGATGCAGATCGCGCCCTGAGCGGGCGCCGGTGGGAAGCTGTCGGGGTCGAGGATATCGGTGATCACCTCGACCTTGCCGAGCCGCTTGAGGCCGGCGAGCGCCAGAAGCGTCGCATCGACCTGACCTTCCTGCAGCTTGCGCAGACGTGTGTCCACGAGGCCGCGAAAGGTGATGACGTTGATATCCGGCCGCATGCGGCGGATGAGCGCCTGACGGCGAAGCGAGGACGAGCCGACGGTCGCGCCATGCGGCAGGTCGATCAGCTTCGGCGCGGTGCGGCCGACGACCGCGTCGCGGATGTCTTCGCGCGGCAGGTAGGCGGAGAGATAGAGACCTTCCGGTAGAATCGTCGGCATGTCCTTGCTGGAATGCACGGCGAAATCGAGATCGCCGGCGATGAGCTGCTGCTCCAGCTCTTCGGTGAAAAGTCCTTTGCCGCCGATCTCGGCCAGCGAACGGTCGGTGATACGATCGCCCTTGGTCGTCAGCACGACGATTTCGAACATCTCCTCCGGCAGGTTATGGGCTGCCATCAGCCGGTCGCGGGCTTCGTGCGCCTGTGCGAGCGCCAGCGGGCTGCCGCGCGTGCCGATCCGGAAAGGTTTTGTTTGCATCCGCTTTGATCCGTTGTTACCGGAGTTCTCGTAAACAGGTTTAAACCCTATCGCAATCAACGAACAGGTTTCATGGCTCCCTTTCTGCGCATCCTCGGTATCGAGACAAGCTGCGACGAGACCGCTGCTGCTGTCGTCGAGCGCGATGCGGAAGGCCGCTCCAACGTACTGTCGGATGTCGTTCTTTCCCAGTTGGACGAGCATAGCGCCTATGGTGGCGTGGTGCCGGAGATTGCAGCGCGCGCCCATGTGGAAGCGTTGGATGAGCTGATCGACGAGGCTTTGAAGCGCGCCAATGTGTCGCTCTCGGATGTCGACGCGATTGCCGCAACATCTGGCCCCGGCCTGATCGGCGGGCTGCTGGTCGGGCTGATGACCGGCAAGGCGATCGCCAAGGCGGCCGGCAAGCCGCTATATGCCGTCAACCATCTGGAAGGCCACGCGCTGACGGCGCGGCTGACGGACGGACTTTCCTTCCCTTATCTGATGCTGCTCGTCTCCGGCGGTCACACGCAGCTCATCCTGGTGCGTGGCATCGGCGAGTATGAGCGCTGGGGTACGACGATCGATGATGCGCTGGGCGAAGCCTTCGACAAGACGGCCAAGCTGCTCGGCCTTCCCTATCCAGGTGGACCGGCTGTGGAGCGAATGGCTAAGGGCGGCCATGCCGATCGGTTCAATTTCCCACGACCGCTGGTGGGCGAGGCGCGGCTCGATTTTTCCTTCTCTGGCCTTAAAACGGCCGTGCGGCAGGCGGCAATTGAGATTGCGCCACTGACGGATCAGGATGTCGCCGATATCTGTGCCTCTTTCCAAAAAGCGATTTCCCGTACGATGAAGGATCGTATCGGCCGTGGCCTGCAGCGGTTCAAAACGGAATTCCCGAACCTTTCCGAAAAGCCGGCGCTGGTGGTGGCTGGCGGCGTCGCCGCCAATCTGGAAATCCGCAGCACGCTGCAGACGCTCTGCGATAAGAACGGCTTCCGCTTCATCGCGCCGCCGCTTCGGCTTTGCACTGATAATGCCGTGATGATCGCCTGGGCCGGGCTGGAACGTATGGCGAAGGGTGTTGCGCCTGACGATCTCGATGTGCAGCCGCGTTCGCGCTGGCCACTCGATTCCAACGCAGCGACCGTGCTTGGGTCCGGAAAGCGGGGAGCCAAGGCATGAGCGAGCGCATCGCCGTCGTCGGATCGGGAGCTTTCGGCACGGCACTTGCGGCCGTCATCGCGCTGACAGGGCGCAACTCGGTTATCCTCGTCGGCCGCAATCCGTCGCTGATCGAAGATCTCAAGGCGGAGCGGCTGCATGATGCTGTTCTGCCTGGCATTGCGCTGCCGGAAACACTGGAATTTTCTGCTGAAGCCGACGCGATCGGCAATGCGGATATCGTACTCTTTGCCATGCCCTCGCAGGCACAGGCAGATGCGGCGCGGAGCTATGGTCCTTATCTGGCTAAGGATGCCGTCGTCGTCACCTGTGCGAAGGGTATCGAGCGGACAACCGGCGCGCTGCTGACCGATATGCTGGAGCGGGAACTGCCGGATCATCCGGTAGCCGTGCTCTCCGGTCCGGGCTTTGCCGCCGATATCGCCAAGGGTTTGCCGACGGCCATGGCGATTGCCGCTGCCGACATGCAGGTTGCCGAACGGCTGGCGCAGGCGATTTCGGGTCGCACTTTCCGGCTCTATGCTTCGGCGGACCGCATCGGCGTGCAGCTTGGCGGCGCTTTGAAGAATGTGCTGGCGATTGCCTGCGGCATCGTCGAAGGCGGCGGTATCGGCGATTCGGCGCGTGCGGCGCTGATTGCCCGTGGTCTCGCCGAGATGTCGCGCTTCATCGTCGCGAAGGGCGGCCATGCCGATACGGCTCGGGGGCTTTCCGGCCTCGGCGATCTGGTGCTGACGGCAACCAGCCATCAGTCGCGCAACCTGCGTTTCGGCATTGCCCTCGGGCGTGGCGAAAAGGTCGATCCGTCCCGTGGCGAGCTGGTGGAAGGGGCTTTCGCCGCGGCTGTCGCCTCGCGGCTTGCCAGGGAGCTTGGTGTCGAGATGCCGATCACCGATGCGGTTTCAGCGATCATCGAAGGCAAGCTCGGCATATCCGAAGCCATCGAACAATTGATGACACGTCCGATTACGACCGAATAGGAGACAGACATGCTTTTCGCCCTTCTCTGCAAGGACAAGCCCGGCCATCTCGACGTGCGCATGGAAACGCGCCCGACCCATCTCGATTACCTCAACAAGCTGAATGCCGAAGGCAAGCTTGCAATGGCCGGCCCATTCCTCGATGCGGAAGGCAAGCCGAACGGCAGCCTCGTGATCGTCCATGCCGAAACGACGGATGATGCCAAGGCACTCGGCGCAGCCGACCCTTACGCGCTGGCCGGCCTGTTCGAAAGCGTCGAGGTGAAGCCCTTCAACTGGGTCTTCAACAAGCCGGAGGCTTAAGCGAGATGGCGCATTGGCTTTACAAGTCCGAGCCTGCAGCCTGGTCCTGGGAGCAGCAGAAGGCCGCCGGCGAGAAGGGTACCGAATGGACCGGCGTGCGCAACTACCTAGCGCGCAACAACATGCGGGCCATGCAGATCGGTGACAAGGGTTTCTTTTACCATTCCAATGACGGGCTGGAGATCGTCGGTATCGTCGAGGTCTGCGCGCTCTCGCATCCGGATTCGACGGCAAAGGACGACGATCGCTGGGATTGCGTCGATATCCGTGCCGTCATGGATGTGCCGAAGCCGGTGACGCTGAAGGACATCAAGGCAAACGGGAAACTGTCCAAGATGTCGCTGGTCACCTCGATGCGGCTTTCCGTGCAGCCGGTGACGGATGACGAATGGGCCGAGGTCTGCCGCATGGGCGGTTTCGACAATCCGCCGCGCTGAGCAGCTTTGAAAACCGAACCGGAAACCTTCATCCGCGCCAATACCAGTCTGCTTGCGCCGCCGCATGTGCCGGAGATCCGGCTTTATCTGGCGAGCGAAGCTCACGAACTCTGGCTGAAGACAGAAGAGGAGCTTGAAGCAATCGGGTTGCCGCCGCCTTTCTGGGCGTTTGCCTGGGCTGGCGGGCAGGGGTTGGCGCGCTATGTTCTCGATCATCCCGAAACCGTCAAAGGAAAGTGCGTCCTCGATTTCGCGAGCGGTTCCGGATTGGTAGGAATTGCCGCACGCAAGGCTGGCGCTGCCAAAGTGATAGCCGCCGATATCGATCCGTGGTCGCAGACGGTGGTGCGGCTGAATGCGGCCGTCAATTCCGTCTCGCTGGATTTCACCGGAGCCGATCTCATCGGTCAGAATGTCGATGCGGATGTGGTTCTTGCCGGCGACGTTTTCTACGACAAATCCTTCGCCGGTGCGCTGGTGCCTTGGTTCGAAACTCTCGCTGCCGAGGGCAAGGATGTGCTGGTCGGCGATCCTGGGCGGGCCTATCTGCCAAAGGACAGGCTGGAATTCTGCGCCGTCTACGAAGTGCCCGTCACCCGGGCGCTTGAAGACAGCGAGGTCAAGAAGACGACTGTCTGGCGGTTCAGGCCCTAGGGTCGGATGACGCAGACATTGGCCTCATAAGAGCAGGGATCATCGGCGATGCCGACATCGATGACCTTGGCCTTCGGGGCAAGGTTACGTTCCGGCACAGCCAGACGATAGTACCCGTCGCCGCCGACATAGGTTCCGCCATCGGTCTGATAGGCATAGGACGATCCGGCGTAGAGGCCGTTGCTCCCGTAATTCGGATCATAGCTCTGGGACTGGGCCGCAATGACAACGATGTTGCTGCGGCCGTAGCGGCTTGTCGCCGGATAGCTGAACTGCTTCAGAAACGGGGTACGGGGGCGATAGCGGATGACGTTGTCGCGTCTGAAGTGCAGGCCACTATCCCAATGGGTGCGCCTGCCGAGGAAGACGCCGTCATTAAAACCGTTATGGCGCGGAAAGCGATGATCGAAGTTGCGCTCTCCGGCTGCTGCGGGCAGCGCTGTCAGTACCGCAAGGAGAGCAAGGGTCGTCTTGGACAGACTGCGAAACATGGACCAAACTCCGAAACGCTAACAAATCGTTAACGCCAGATTGCGCCAAAAGGCTGATCTTGTCCACGCAGGCGTACGGTCAGCTCAAAAATTGAGCGAATGAGACGAGTTTCACGGCCGTGAAAACTTCCCGGTAACGCGAATCGATTAAATTAAAAGCAGGCAGCAATTATGCTTGTCGTCAGGGGTTTCGGTGATTAAACGTCGAGATTGATGCAACGCACACAGAATTTTGTCATTCGTGTGGTTGACTGAGAAAAGCCCCTGAGATCAAGGGCAAAGAGAAGACGCCGCGAGGTTCTGATGGCGAATGTAACAAACCGGCCCCTGTCGCCGCATCTACAAGTTTACAAGCTAATCCCCACCATGGTCATGTCGATCGTTCACCGCATTACCGGTGGCGCTCTCTATTTCGGCACGCTGCTGATTGCCTGGTGGCTGATCGCGGCCGCCACCGGTCAGGCCTATTATGACTGGGCCAATTGGGTGCTAGGCAGCATTATCGGCAAGCTCGTCCTGCTCGGTTACACATGGGCACTGCTCCACCACTTGCTCGGCGGCTTCCGCCACTTCATGTGGGACCTCGGACATGGCTTCGAGAAGGAATTCTCGACCAGGCTCGCCATCGCCAATATCATCGGATCGCTCTGTCTGACCGTGCTGGTCTGGGTGATCGGCTTCATCATTCGCTTCTGAAGGTCGCACTCATGGATATGCGCACTCCTCTGGGCAAGGTTCGCGGTCTCGGCTCCGCCAAGGAAGGCACCGATCACTTCTGGCGCCAGCGCCTGACGGCCGTCGCCAACGTGCCCCTCATTATCTTTTTCGCGATCTTCATGATCGTCTATGCCGGTGCGCCTTATGCCGACGTGGTTCGTGCTCTCTCGAACCCGTTCGTCGCTGTCGTCATGGGGCTGATGGTCGTTTCCGGCACCATTCACATGAAGCTTGGCATGCAGGTCATCATCGAAGACTATGTTCACGGGGAGATCGGCAAGCTGCTGCTCCTGATGCTGAACACCTTCTTCGCGGTTCTGATTGCCGGCCTCTGTCTCTTCGCCATTCTGAAAATCGCATTCGTAGGATAACCGTATCATGGCAACGTCTTCACCCGCTCAGAATGGGAAGGCCTACACCTATGTCGACCATTCCTATGACGTAATCGTCGTCGGCGCCGGCGGCGCCGGTCTGCGTGCCACGCTCGGTATGGCCGAGCAGGGCTTCCGCACGGCCTGCATCACCAAGGTATTCCCGACCCGCTCGCACACGGTTGCGGCCCAGGGCGGCATTGCCGCCTCGCTGCAGAACATGACGCCTGACAGCTGGCAGTGGCACCTCTATGACACCGTCAAGGGTTCCGATTGGCTCGGCGACGTCGACGCCATGCAGTATCTGACCATGGAAGCGCCGAAGGCGGTCTATGAGCTGGAACATTACGGCGTGCCGTTCTCGCGCAACGAGGAAGGCAAGATCTATCAGCGCCCGTTCGGCGGCCACATGCAGAACTTCGGCGAAGGTCCGCCGGTACAGCGCACCTGCGCCGTTGCCGACCGTACCGGCCACGCCATCCTGCACACGCTCTACGGCCAGTCGCTGCGCAACAATGCCGAATTCTTTGTCGAGTATTTCGCACTCGACCTTATCATGTCCGATGATGGCAGCCGTTGCACCGGCGTCGTCGCCTGGTGCCTCGATGACGGCACGATCCATCGCTTCGCCGCCAAGATGGTGGTGCTGGCGACCGGCGGTTACGGTCGCGCCTATTTCTCGGCGACCTCAGCCCATACCTGCACCGGTGACGGTGGCGGCATGGTGGCCCGTGCCGGCCTGCCGCTGCAGGATATGGAATTCGTGCAGTTCCACCCGACCGGCATCTACGGCTCTGGCTGTCTGATCACCGAAGGCGCGCGCGGAGAAGGCGGCTATCTCGTCAATTCCGAAGGCGAGCGCTTCATGGAGCGCTACGCCCCATCGGCCAAGGACCTCGCCTCGCGCGACGTCGTTTCGCGCTGCATGACGCTGGAAATTCGCGAAGGCCGCGGTGTCGGCAAGAACAAGGATCACATCTTCCTGCATCTCGACCATCTCGATCCGGCCGTTCTGCACGAGCGTCTGCCGGGTATTTCCGAGAGCGCCAAGATCTTTGCCGGTGTCGATGTGACCCGCGAACCGATCCCGGTTCTGCCGACCGTCCATTACAATATGGGCGGCATTCCGACGAACTATTGGGGCGAGGTGCTCAATGCCGACAGCTCCAATCCGGAACGCATCATCCCCGGTCTGATGGCAGTCGGTGAGGCTGGCTGCGCCTCGGTTCACGGTGCAAACCGTCTCGGCTCCAATTCGCTGATCGACCTTGTGGTCTTCGGTCGTGCCGCTGCAATCCGCGCTGGTGAGATCATTGACCGCGATGCATCGGTACCGGCGCTGAACGTTGCCGCCTGCGACAAGATCATGGATCGTTTCGACGGTCTGCGCCACGCCAATGGCGGCACACCGACGGCGGTGCTGCGTGAAAAGATGCAGCGCGCCATGCAGGAAGACGCAGCCGTGTTTCGCACCCAGGAATCGCTGGAATCCGGTTGCCGCCGTCTTTCGGAAATCTGGGGCGAACTCAAGGACATCAAGGTCACCGACCGCTCGATGATCTGGAACTCCGACCTCGTCGAGACGCTCGAGCTGCAGAATCTGATGGCCAACGCCATCACAACGATCTACGGCGCCGAGGCCCGCAAGGAAAGTCGCGGCTCGCATGCCCGCGAAGACTATACATCAGGTCCCTTCGCAGGCCGCGACGACGTCAACTGGCGCAAGCACACGCTGGCCTGGGTGAACGAGGCGGGCGACGTGAAGCTCGACTACCGGCCTGTCCACACCGACCTCATCGCAGACGGCATCGATCCCCACAAGATCGAGCCGAAGGCCCGCGTATACTGATCAGAGGAACCTGACATGGTTGAACTCGCTCTTCCCAAGAATTCCCAGATGCGCGAAGGCAAGGTGTGGCCGAAGCCGGCGGGTGCCAAGAACACCCGCGAGTTCCGCGTCTATCGCTGGAGCCCGGATGACGGCCAGAACCCGTCGATCGACACGTTCTACGTGGATGTCGACGATTGCGGGCCGATGGTTCTCGATGCGCTTCTCTACATCAAGAACAAGATCGACCCGACGCTGACGCTGCGCCGTTCCTGTCGTGAAGGCATCTGCGGTTCCTGCGCGATGAATATCGACGGCACGAATACGCTCGCCTGCACCAAGGGCATGGACGACATCAAGGGCACGGTGAAGATCTACCCGCTGCCGCATATGCCCGTGGTCAAGGATCTGGTTCCCGATCTCAGTAATTTCTACGCCCAGCACCGCTCGATCGAGCCCTGGCTGAAGACGGTTTCGCCGACGCCCGCCAAGGAATGGAAGCAGAGCCATGAGGACCGCCAGAAGCTCGACGGCCTCTATGAGTGCATCCTGTGCGCCTGCTGCTCGACCTCCTGTCCGAGCTACTGGTGGAACGGTGACCGCTATCTCGGACCAGCCGTCCTGCTACAGGCCTATCGCTGGCTAATCGATAGCCGCGACGAAGCGACGGGCGAGCGTCTCGACAATCTCGAGGATCCGTTCCGTCTCTATCGTTGCCACACGATCATGAACTGCGCGCAGACCTGCCCGAAGGGTCTGAACCCGGCCAAGGCAATCGCCGAAATCAAGAAGATGATGGTCGAGCGTCGCGTATAAAGAAATACAGGGCCGCCTCGGGCGGCCCGTTTTCTTTCACGGATCCTTGATCTGCTGTGGATTGTGCCAATTTTGTCCCGCCGTTAGGGTTGGTTCCCGCCATGGCACAAATTCTCCGTGCGCCGACTTGATTCAATGCAGCCTTTCACGATAATTCCGCCGTGATTGCGCGCAAGCCTTAGGGCAATAGTCGAAAATCAGGAGTGTGATGATGCAGTTGCGATATGTGGTGACGGGTTTAACGGCCGCTCTGGCCTTGGCAGGATGCCAACGCACCTCATATGATTACAGCAGTAACAGTGCGCCTCCGCCGCTGACGGCGCAGCCGGTACCCTCCGTACAAGGCGGCCAGTTACCTCCGCCGACTGGGCAGTTTCCTGCCGCACCAACTTCGACGGCGCCGATGGGCGGTGTCCAGCAGAGCGGCGCCGCGCCGACCGTTGCGATGGACGTCACCAAGGAATCGATGGTCGGCAGCTGGCGTGTCAACGGCACCTGCGACATGTTCCTGACGCTGACCAATCTCGGCAGCGGTTCGCGCGGCGGCACGCGCGGTTGTGTCGGCGAACTGACGGCGATGGGCTCCTGGGAAGTTTCCGGCAAGCAGGTTCTGCTCAAGGATCGCAGCGGCAACCAGATCGGCTCCGTCTACAAGGTGGCTGACAAGAGCTTCAGCGGCCAGACCGCGACCGGACAACAGATCACCCTCAGCCGGTAAGACAATCCGGCGGATACCTGCCGGTTACGCATAGGCGGACAAGCCCTCATGCAGCCAATGCCAGACTATTCGCTCAGTGTCACCGAGCAGCTCAAATCGCTGAACGCCTCGGGGACGCTGCAGATCGATTCCGCCCAGATGGATGTGGCCAAGTGCCTCGACCGGGTGCTTGCCGCTCTCAAGCAGAAGCAGCCGGCGGCCAAGAGCAGTGCGCTCGGCTGGCTGTTCGCCTCCAAGAAGAAGACCGAGATTGGCATCAAGGGCCTTTATATCCATGGCAGCGTCGGGCGCGGCAAGACGATGCTCATGGACATGTTCTTCCAAATGGCACCCTGCCGGAAAAAGCGGCGCGCGCATTTCCATGAATTCATGGCCGATGTGCACAATCGCATCGCCGCCCATCGGCAAAAGCTGAAGAACGGCGAGACGAAGCAGGCTGATCCGATGCCACCGGTCGCCGCTGCCCTTTTCGAGGAAGCGGAACTGCTCTGCTTCGACGAATTCACCGTGACCGATATCGCCGATGCGATGATCCTGTCGCGGCTGTTCTCCGAGCTTTTCGCGCGCGGCTGCGTGCTGGTGGCGACCTCGAATGTCGAGCCCGACAATCTCTACAAGGATGGCCTCAATCGCGGGCTTTTCCTGCCCTTCGTCGGTCTCCTCAAAAAACATGTCGAGATCGTCTCACTCGATTCGCCGACCGACTACCGGATGGAGAAGCTGAACAGTCAGCCGGTCTACCTCGTCCCGATCGACGAGCGTACCGATATGGCGATGGATGCCTCATGGGCGCAGGCACTGCATGGCCGCAAGGCGCAGCCGGTGGATATCCTCATGAAGGGGCGGGCAATCCATGTGCCGCTCGCCGTCGATCGCATGGCACGCTTCTCCTTCTCCGATCTCTGCGAAAAGCCGCTGGGTGCTGCCGACTTCCTGGCCATTGCCGAACGCTTCGATACGATCTTCATCGATCACGTTCCGCTGCTCGGCCCCGAAAAGCGGAACCAGATCAAGCGCTTCATCATTCTGATCGATACGCTCTACGATTATGGCACCCGCCTCTATGCTTCCGCCGCCGCCATGCCCGAAGATCTGCTCGTCGAAAGACGCGGCACCGAAGGCTTTGAATTCGATCGGACGGCATCTCGTCTTTTTGAGATGAGAAGTGCTGAATATCTTGCGGCGCATCATGAACGGCGGGCTGCCGAGTAACACTTTGGTGACAATTTGTCTTACGTTTACGTAAGAATTTTAATATCTAAACGATTGAAATTGCTGCACCAAAAATAATGCATTGCCATTTTTTGGCTTTAGGTCTATGCGATTGCGGCATTGGGCGATGCCCGTGCGTCGCCCGACGGATTTTGATCGCAAAGGAAAAGCGAAATGGCGCGTAACAAGATCGCACTCATCGGTTCTGGCATGATTGGTGGCACGCTGGCGCATCTCGCCGGCCTCAAGGAGCTGGGCGACATCGTCCTCTTCGACATTGCTGACGGCATCCCCCAGGGCAAAGGCCTCGACATCGCACAGTCCTCCCCGGTCGAAGGCTTCGACGCCAACCTGACAGGCGCAAGCGACTATTCCGCGATCGAAGGCGCTGATGTCTGCATCGTCACCGCCGGCGTTCCGCGCAAGCCGGGCATGAGCCGCGACGATCTTCTCGGCATCAACCTCAAGGTCATGGAACAGGTCGGGGCCGGCATCAAGAAGTATGCCCCGAACGCTTTCGTCATCTGCATCACCAACCCGCTCGACGCCATGGTCTGGGCGCTGCAGAAGTTCTCCGGCCTTCCGGCCAACAAGGTCGTCGGCATGGCCGGCGTTCTCGACTCCTCGCGCTTCCGTCTTTTCCTCGCCAAGGAATTCAACGTTTCCGTTCAGGACGTAACGGCTTTCGTTCTCGGTGGTCACGGCGACACGATGGTGCCGCTCGCCCGTTACTCCACGGTTGGCGGCATTCCGCTGACCGACCTCGTCACGATGGGTTGGGTCACCAAGGAGCGCCTCGAAGAGATCATTCAGCGCACCCGTGACGGCGGCGCCGAAATCGTCGGCCTGCTCAAGACCGGTTCTGCCTATTACGCTCCGGCCGCTTCCGCGATTGAAATGGCTGAATCCTACCTCAAGGACAAGAAGCGCGTTCTGCCCTGCGCTGCTCACCTTACCGGCCAGTACGGCGTCAAGGACATGTATGTCGGCGTTCCCACTGTCATCGGTGCCGGTGGCGTCGAGCGCATCATCGAGATCGATCTCAACAAGACCGAGAAGGAAGCCTTCGACAAGTCCGTCGGCGCCGTTGCCGGTCTCTGCGAAGCCTGCATCAACATCGCGCCCGCCCTCAAGTAATTGGTGCGCTGAAGCAATCGAAATAGGGACAAACCCATGAATATTCACGAATATCAGGCCAAGGCTCTGCTGAAGGGCTATGGCGCGCCGGTCGCGGAAGGCGTGGCTATCCTCAAGGTCGAGGAAGCGGCTGCCGCCGCCAAGTCGCTTCCCGGCCCGCTCTACGTGGTCAAGAGCCAGATCCATGCGGGCGGCCGCGGCAAGGGCAAGTTCAAGGAGCTCGGCCCGGATGCCAAGGGCGGCGTTCGACTCGCCAAGTCGATCGATGAAGTCGTTGCGCATGCCAAGGAGATGCTCGGCAATACGCTGGTGACGGCGCAAACCGGCGAAGCCGGCAAGCAGGTCAACCGTCTCTACATCGAAGACGGCGCCGACATTGCCCGCGAACTCTATTGCTCGCTCCTGGTCGACCGTTCGGTCGGCAAGGTGGCTTTCGTCGTTTCGACCGAGGGCGGCATGGACATCGAAGCCGTCGCCCACGACACGCCTGAGAAGATCCACACGATCGCCATCGATCCGGAAGCCGGCGTGACGGCTGCCGACGTTGCCACGATCTCCAAGGCGCTTCAGCTCGAGGGTGCAGCTGCAGAAGATGCAAAGACGCTCTTCCCGGCGCTCTACAAGGCTTTCGGCGAGAAGGACATGGCCCTGCTCGAGGTCAATCCGCTGATCGTCATGAAGGACGGCCATCTGCGCGTCCTCGACGCCAAGATGTCCTTCGATGGCAATGCGCTGTTCCGTCATGACGACGTCAGGGCGCTGCGCGACGAGACGGAAGAAGACGCCAAGGAAATCGAGGCCTCGAAGTGGGACCTCGCCTATGTGGCGCTCGACGGCAACATCGGCTGCATGGTCAACGGCGCAGGCCTTGCCATGGCGACGATGGACATCATCAAGCTCTACGGCAAGGAGCCGGCGAACTTCTGCGACGTCGGCGGCGGCGCCGGCAAGGAGAAGGTTGCTGCGGCCTTCAAGATCATCACGGCAGATCCCAAGGTCGAGGGCATTCTCGTCAACATCTTCGGCGGCATCATGAAGTGCGATGTCATTGCCGAAGGCGTCATTGCCGCGGTCAAGGAAGTCGGTCTCAAGGTTCCGCTCGTCGTGCGCCTCGAGGGCACCAATGTCGATCTCGGCAAGAAGATCCTGAACGAGTCGGGTCTGGCAATCACGGCTGCTGACGATCTCGACGATGCGGCCAAGAAGATCGTTGCGGCGATCAACGGCTGAGACGGTCATGCCCTTCCAGTCCACGCCCTCAGCTGCTCATTTCCGCCTCAACGCCTTTGCCGGCGTTTGGGAAGGTGAAGAGCATGTCGCGGCGTCGGCGTGGACGAGCGAAGGCAAGGCCAGTGCTGAGCTTTCCGGTGAGACGCTGTTCGGGGGCTTCTTCCTCGAGCAGCGCTATCGCCAGACGCGCGACGGCGCGGTCTCGTTCGAAGCCCGGAATGTTTTCGGTTTCGACGCTTCGGACCAGGTCTACAAGTTCTATCAGTTCGATAGCGTGGGTTTTGCGCCACCTTCGCCGGCTTCCGGCGCGTGGAGTGGCGATGAACTCGTGCTGATCAAGAGTTCGCCGCGCGGCACACAGCGCACCGCGTTCACATTTGAAAATGAAGACTGCTACCGGATGGGCGTCAGCTTTTCGCCTGCAGGCAGCGATACTTGGCAGGAGGTCGTCAGCGGCATCTATCGTCGCGCGTCCCTCACGTCTTCCAACCTCTCCTAGACAAAGGCCTCGCATGTCTATTCTCGTCAACAAAGACACCAAGATCCTTGTTCAGGGTCTGACCGGCAAGACCGGTACATTCCACACCGAACAGGCGCTTGCTTATTACGGCACGCAGATGGTCGGCGGTATTCACCCGAAGAAGGGTGGTGAAACCTGGACCGGCTCCAAGGGCGAAAGCCTGCCGATCTTCGCAACCGTTGCCGAAGGCAAGGAAAAGACCGGCGCCAACGCGTCCGTCATCTATGTTCCGCCGGCAGGTGCAGCTGATGCAATCATCGAGGCGATCGACGCCGAGATCCCGTTCATCACCTGCATCACCGAAGGTATCCCGGTCATGGATATGGTGCGCGTCAAGGCTCGCCTCGACCGCTCCAAGTCGCGTCTGCTCGGTCCGAACTGCCCAGGCATCCTGACGCCGGAAGAATGCAAGATCGGCATCATGCCGGGCTCCATCTTCCGCAAGGGTTCGGTCGGTATCGTTTCCCGCTCCGGCACGCTGACCTACGAAGCAGTCTTCCAGACCTCCAACGAAGGTCTCGGCCAGACGACGGCTGTGGGCATCGGCGGCGACCCAGTCAAGGGTACCGAGTTCATCGACGTGCTCGAAATGTTCCTCGCCGACGAAGCCACGACCTCGATCATCATGATCGGCGAAATCGGCGGTTCGGCTGAAGAAGACGCAGCGCAGTTCCTCAAGGACGAGGCCAAGAAGGGCCGCAAGAAGCCGATGGCCGGCTTCATCGCGGGCCGTACGGCGCCGAAGGGCCGCACGATGGGCCATGCCGGTGCTGTGGTTTCCGGTGGCAAGGGCGACGCTGAATCGAAGATCGCGGCGATGGAATCGGCAGGCATCAAGGTGTCGCCGTCTCCGGCTCGCCTCGGCAAGACGCTGGTTGAAGTCCTCAAGGGCTAAACCAACTTATATACCCGGACGGAAGAGGGCATCCCAGCTTCCGTCCGGCTCTCCATTTGTGAAAATACGGATGCGCCGCGGACAGGCGGCAATCGGAATGCGGCAGCCGGCGATGAAGCCGGCAAATTCATCTAAGTCAGGAGGCGGGCGGAAGCGTCCGCGTAACACCATGGCACGGCAAGAAGCCAACGAGCAATTTCAGATCACCTCGTTTCTGGATGGCGCCAATGCTGCCTATATCGAGCAGCTCTACGCCCGTTATGAAGACGATCCCAACTCGGTCGACGATCAGTGGCGGTCCTTCTTCAAGGCGCTGGAAGACGATCCTGCTGATGTGAAGAAGGCGGCCAAGGGAGCATCCTGGCGCAAGAAGAACTGGCCGCTGCAGGCAAGCGGCGATCTCGTCTCGGCACTCGATGGCGACTGGGGCATCGTCGAAAAGGTCATCGAGACCAAGGTGAAGGCCAAGGCCGAAGCCGCTGGTCAGCCGGCAGGTGCAGCCGACGTGCTGCAGGCGACGCGCGATTCCGTCCGCGCTATCATGATGATCCGCGCCTATCGCATGCGTGGCCATCTGCACGCCAAGCTCGATCCGCTCGGCATCGCCGCCCCGGTCGAAGATTATCACGAGCTTTCGCCCGAAAATTACGGCTTCACGGCTGCCGACTACGATCGCAAGATCTTCATCGATAATGTGCTCGGCCTCGAATATGCGACCCTCCGCGAGATGATCGAAATCCTCGAGCGTACCTATTGCTCGACCCTCGGCGTCGAATTCATGCACATCTCCAATCCGGAAGAAAAGGCATGGATCCAGGAACGTATAGAAGGTCCGGACAAGGGTGTTGCCTTCTCCGCCGAAGGCAAGAAGGCGATCCTCGCCAAGCTTGTCGAAGCCGAAGGTTATGAGCAGTTTCTCGACGTCAAGTTCAAGGGCACCAAGCGCTTCGGCCTCGATGGTGGTGAATCGCTGATCCCGGCGCTCGAGCAGATCCTGAAGCGCGGCGGTCATCTCGGCCTCAAGGAAGCCGTTTTCGGCATGGCCCATCGCGGCCGCCTGAACGTGCTTTCCCAGGTCATGGGCAAGCCGCACCGCGCCATCTTCCACGAGTTCAAGGGCGGCTCCTACGCGCCTGACGAAGTCGAAGGTTCAGGCGACGTGAAGTACCATCTGGGTGCTTCCTCCGATCGTGAATTCGACGGCAACAAGGTGCATGTCTCGCTGACGGCAAACCCGTCGCACCTTGAAATCGTCGACCCTGTCGTCATGGGCAAGGCGCGCGCCAAGCAGGACATGAGCGCTACCGTCTGGGACGGTGACATCATCCCGCTGTCCGAACGTTCCAAGGTTCTACCGCTTCTGATCCACGGCGACGCAGCTTTCGCCGGCCAGGGCGTCATTGCCGAAATCCTCGGTCTCTCCGGTCTGCGCGGCCACCGCGTTGCCGGCACGATGCACGTCATCATCAACAACCAGATCGGCTTCACCACGAACCCGGCCTTCTCGCGCTCGTCGCCTTATCCGTCGGACGTCGCCAAGATGATCGAAGCGCCGATCCTGCACGTTAACGGCGACGATCCGGAAGCTGTGGTCTATGCGGCCAAGGTTGCGACCGAATTCCGCATGAAGTTCCACAAGCCTGTCGTGCTCGACATGTTCTGCTATCGCCGCTACGGCCATAACGAAGGCGATGAGCCGTCCTTCACGCAGCCGAAGATGTACAAGGTCATTCGTGGTCACAAGACAGTCCTGCAGCTCTATGCAGACCGTCTCGTTCGCGAAGGCCTGCTCACCGACGGCGAAGTCGAAAAGATGAAGGCTGACTGGCGCGCCCATCTCGAGCAGGAGTTCGAAGCTGGCCAGCACTACAAGCCGAACAAGGCCGACTGGCTGGACGGCGAATGGTCCGGCCTGCGCACGGCTGACAATGCCGACGAACAGCGCCGCGGCAAGACTGCCGTGCCGATGAAGACGCTCAAGGATATCGGCCGCAAGCTGTCGGAGATTCCGGCTGGATTCAACGCGCATCGCACGATCCAGCGCTTCATGGAAAACCGCGCCAACATGGTCCAGAGCGGCGAAGGTCTCGACTGGGCGATGGCCGAAGCGCTGGCTTTCGGCGCGCTCGTCGTCGAGGGCCACAAGATCCGTCTGTCCGGTCAGGATTGCGAACGCGGTACCTTCTCGCAGCGCCACTCGGTTCTCTACGATCAGGAAACCGAAGAGCGCTACATTCCGCTTGCGAACCTGTCGCCGACACAGGCCCGTTACGAAGTCATCAACTCGATGCTTTCGGAAGAAGCCGTTCTCGGCTTCGAATACGGCTATTCGCTGGCTCGTCCGAATGCGCTGACACTCTGGGAAGCCCAGTTCGGCGACTTCGCAAACGGCGCGCAGGTCGTCTTCGACCAGTTCATCTCGTCCGGTGAACGCAAGTGGCTGCGCATGTCGGGCCTCGTCTGCCTGCTGCCGCATGGCTATGAAGGCCAGGGTCCGGAGCACTCGTCCGCCCGTCTTGAGCGCTTCCTCCAGCTTTGCGCGGAAGACAATATGCAGGTCGCCAACGTCACGACGCCGGCGAACTACTTCCACATCCTGCGCCGCCAGCTGAAGCGCGATTTCCGCAAGCCGCTGATCCTGATGACGCCGAAGTCGCTGCTGCGCCACAAGCGCGCCGTATCGACGCTTGCCGAACTGGCCGGCGAATCTTCCTTCCACCGTCTCCTTTGGGACGATGCTGAAGTCATCAAGGACGGCCCGATCAAGCTGCAGAAGGATGCCAAGATCCGTCGCGTCGTCATCTGCACCGGCAAGGTCTACTACGACCTCCTGGAAGAGCGCGAGAAGCGCGGCATCGATGACATCTATCTGCTGCGTATCGAACAGCTTTATCCGTTCCCGGCCAAGGCGCTCATCAACGAGCTGTCCCGATTCCGCAACGCCGAGATGGTCTGGTGCCAGGAAGAGCCGAAGAACATGGGCGCATGGTCGTTCATCGACCCGTATCTGGAATGGGTGCTTGCCCATATCGATGCGAAGTACCAGCGCGTTCGCTATACCGGTCGCCCGGCCGCCGCTTCGCCGGCAACGGGCCTGATGTCCAAGCATCTGTCGCAGCTCGCCGCATTCCTCGAGGATGCGCTGGGCGGCTAACAAAAAGGGGAAGCGCGATGGCATATTTCTTCATGAGGCTTGTGCCGCCGCGCCCCACATTCCCGCATGACGGGACCGGGGAGGAAATGGCGGCGATGAAGCGCCATGCCGACTATTGGCACCAGAAAGCCCTTGCAGGATCGGCGATTGCCGTCGGTCCCGTTTTCGAGGCTGGAGGGGCTTTCGGCATCGCCATCGTCGAGGTTGCGGATCAGGCGGCAGCCAAGGCGCTTGCCGATGCCGACCCGATCATCACGTCCGGCTTCGGTTTTCGTTTCGATGTCTCGCCAATGCCCTCAATCATTCTCCGGCCGCAGGCCGGGACCGCTATCTAACACGATAACAAGCACAATCAGGATTTGAACAATGGCCACAGAAATCCGCGTTCCAACACTCGGTGAATCCGTCAGCGAGGCAACCGTCGGCACCTGGTTCAAGAAGGTCGGCGACGCCGTGAAGGCCGACGAGCCCATTCTCGAGCTTGAAACCGACAAGGTGACCATCGAAGTTCCGGCGCCGACTTCCGGCACGCTTTCGGAAATCGTTGCGCAGGCTGGCGAGACCGTTGGCCTCGGCGCGCTTCTCGGCCAGATCGCGGCAGGCGCGGCTGCTGCCGCTGCTCCGGCTGCCGCTGCCCCGGCCGCAGCACCTGCTGCACCCGCTCCGACGCCAGCTGCTCCGGTTGCTGCCGCTGCTGCTTCTGCCACCTCCGTATCCTCCATGCCGCCGGCTCCGGCTGCGGCAAAGATGCTGGCAGAAAACAATCTTTCGGCCGATCAGATCGATGGCTCCGGCAAACGCGGCCAGGTCCTGAAGGGCGATGTCATCGCTGCCGTCGCCAAGGCTGCAGCGGCTCCGGCCGCCGCACCGGCAGCCCCTGTTGCTCCGCGCGGTCCGTCGACGGTCGAGGATGCCGGCCGCGAAGAGCGCGTGAAGATGACGCGCCTGCGCCAGACGATCGCCAAGCGTCTCAAGGATGCACAGAACACGGCTGCCATGCTGACCACCTATAACGAGGTGGACATGAAGGCCGTGATGGACCTGCGCAACAAGTACAAGGATGTCTTCGAGAAGAAGCATGGCGTGAAGCTCGGCTTCATGGGCTTCTTCACCAAGGCGGTCACGCACGCCCTGAAGGAACTGCCGGCCGTCAACGCCGAGATCGATGGTACCGATATCATCTACAAGAACTACTGCCACGTCGGCATGGCCGTCGGTACGGACAAGGGCCTCGTCGTTCCCGTCATCCGTGATGCTGACCAGATGTCGATCGCGGAAATCGAGAAGGAACTCGGCCGCCTCGCCAAGGCAGCCCGTGACGGCTCGCTCTCCATGGCAGAGATGCAGGGCGGCACCTTCACCATCACCAATGGTGGTGTCTACGGCTCGCTGATGTCCTCGCCGATCCTCAACGCACCGCAGTCGGGGATTCTCGGCATGCACAAGATCCAGGAGCGTCCTGTCGCCATCGGCGGTCAGGTCGTCATCCGCCCGATGATGTATCTGGCGCTCTCCTACGATCACCGTATCGTCGACGGCAAGGAAGCGGTCACCTTCCTCGTGCGCGTCAAGGAAAGCCTGGAAGATCCGGAACGCCTGGTTCTGGACCTCTGAGCGGAGCGATCTGCCATGCGAGACCGGATCATGCGAGCGGCGGGCGCAGCGTTCTGCGCCACGGTTGCCTTCATACCGGTCTCGGCTCTCGCCTTCGATGTGAACAAGGTGAGCAGTCATTTCGACCTCGTGTCGCTCAGCGATGCGGAGCTTTCCGCACGCTCCATCAAGACCGTCGATATGGGCAATGTCGAGCTCACCTCGGGCCGCATCGTAGCCGCCGATCCGCTGGCGCAGCCGGATCGGCCGGCATTGGCAAAAACGGTTCCTGTCGGCGAATATCCGGTGCGGCTCTATGAGGCTTTCGGTCCGGTTGCGGCGGCAAGCATGCGCCTTGCCGAGGGCAAGCCCGATCACTGGAAGCTTGCGACTATTCCGGGCCAGGATGTCGGTACCCTGAAGGACGACGAGATCTTCGGTTATCCCGTCGATGCCGGCCTCGGCAGCTATATGGACGCCGATACACTTGATTTGATCGATCAGCGTGAACAGTTGGTTCAGGCGCAAAAGCCGGGTTCCGACGTGAATTATTACGACGACGTGGTCGCCTCCGAGCTCGATGCCAACAACGGTGTCTATGCGTTGCATCGGCCGGTGGCCGGCAGGAAGGGCAATGTGGCGATCTTCTGGAGCGGCTGGGGCGACGGCTTCTATCCGGTGTTCTGGGGTCTGGACAAGGATGAGCATCCGCTGGTGCTGCTGACGGATTTCCAGGTCATCGAAAACGCCGACGGGCGCAGAAAGCCGAGCCTGTAATGAATGGAGCGGGGCATATGGCGACGAGGTGGAAGGGTCTGGCAGCGATCGTCATCGCCGCACTGTCCTGTGCTCCGGTTTCCGTCCTCGCCGCCGAGTGCAACCAGGCCACGGCGATCTATGGAGATCGCGACGGTGCCTATGAGCTGCGCTTTTCGCCGATTACCTCCGAGGCCATGACCTCGACCCATCAGTTCAAGCTCAGTGCGCTGAAGACCCCTGTCGTGATGGACGGCTATATCATGTCCTCCGACGATCCGGAGCGGACTATGGGCATGGTGATGTTCAACTGCCCTGACGGTGATGTCACCGGTGCCGATCTCGATGCCTGCATGGTCTGGCAGGGTTTTGTGTATCGCGCGAAGGAAGGCGGGCTCGACAATCTGCAGTCTGGTGATAGCCCGGCAGCAGACAGGATCGTCTTTCCCGGTCTCGGTCCGGCCATCCGCCAGTCTTCGGCCTGGGGTGACGGCAAGGCAAAGGTCGCGCCGTGGGATGTTCTCGATTTCAAGGGATGCGTACAATGACCGACAGTCCCGTTTTACTGGTTACCGGCGGCAGCCGTGGCATTGGCGCGGCTGCCTGTCTGGTTGCTGGTCGCCATGGCTGGCGTGTTGCGGTGAACTATGCCTCGAACGAGACGGCGGCGAATGCCGTCGTTTCCGAGATCGAGAAGGCGGGTGGTCAGGCGATCGCCATCAAGGGCGATGTCGGCAATGCCGCCGATATCGTCTCGATGTTCGAGGCGGTCGACAAGCATTTCGGGCGGCTGGACGGGCTGGTGAACAATGCCGGTATCGTCGACTACATCGCGCGCGTCGATGAAATGTCTGCCGAGCGTCTCGAACGCATGATGCGGATCAATGTAACGGGTTCGATGCTCTGTGCCGGTCAGGCGGTGCGTCGCATGTCCACCAGGCATGGCGGTCGAGGTGGCGCGATCGTCAATATCTCGTCCATGGCCGCAGTGATCGGCGGGCCGGCGCAGTATGTCGATTATGCCGCGTCCAAGGCCGCCATCGATACGTTCACAATCGGGCTTTCCAAGGAAGTCGCGGCTGAGGGCGTCAGGGTCAATGCCATACGCCCCGGCATCATCGAAACGGATATTCATGCCTCCGGTGGACAGCCGGACAAGCCCAAAGAAATGGCTTCATCGATCCCGATGAAGCGAACCGGACAAGCGGAAGAGGTAGCCGATGCCATCGTCTATCTGCTTTCGCCTTCGGCATCCTACATAACAGGCGCGATCCTCAATGTGAGCGGCGGGCGCTAGTCAATAACGTAAAGGGAAAAAGCAATGTCCTATGATGTGATTGTTATCGGAACCGGCCCTGGCGGCTATGTCGCGGCAATCAAGGCTGCGCAGCTTGGCCTCAAGGTCGCGGTCGTCGAGAAGCGCGCCACCTATGGCGGTACCTGCCTGAATGTCGGCTGCATCCCCTCCAAGGCGCTGCTGCATGCTTCCGAGATGTTCCATGCGACGCATCATATGGAAGAGCTGGGCATTGAAGTCGCCGCTCCGAAGCTCAATCTCGAGAAGATGCTGGCGCACAAGGATGCGACGGTAAAGTCCAACGTCGACGGCGTTGCCTTCCTGTTCAAGAAGAACAAGATCGACACCTTCCATGGCACCGGCAAGATCGTCTCAGCCGGCAAGGTCTCTGTGACCGCCGAAGACGGCACGGTTCAGGAAATCGAAGGCAAGAACATCGTCATTGCCACGGGTTCCGATGTCGCCGGCATTCCGGGCGTGAAGGTCGATATCGATGAGAAGATCATCGTATCCTCCACCGGCGCCATCGCGCTGGAAAAGGTGCCGGAAACCATGATTGTCGTCGGTGGCGGCGTCATCGGCCTCGAGCTCGGCTCGGTCTGGTCGCGCCTCGGTGCGAGGGTTACCGTCGTCGAATTTCTCGACAAGATTCTCGGCACGATGGATGGCGATGTTTCCAAGCAGTTCCAGCGCATGCTGGGCAAGCAGGGCATCGATATCAAGCTGAGCTCCAAGGTGACCGGCGTCGAGAAAGGCGACAAGGGCGCCAGGGTGACCTTTGAGCCCGTAGTAGGCGGTGCTGCCCAGACGCTTGATGCCGATGTTGTCCTCATCTCGACAGGCCGCATTCCTTACACGGCTGGCCTCGGTCTGGAAGAAGCGGGCGTTAAACTCGACAATCGCGGCCGCGTCGAAATAGACGGTCACTTCAAGACCAATGTCGAGGGCATCTATGCGATCGGCGACGTCGTGCAGGGTCCGATGCTGGCGCACAAGGCCGAAGACGAGGGTGTCGCGCTTGCCGAAATCCTTGTCGGCCAGCATGGTCATGTGAATTATGAGGTCATCCCGAGCGTCGTCTACACGCAGCCGGAGGTCGCCTCCGTCGGCAAGACCGAGGAAGAGCTGAAGGCCGCCGGTGTCGCTTACAAGGTGGGCAAGTTCCCGTTCACGGCAAACGGCCGCGCCCGTGCGATGCTGGCGACCGAAGGTTTCGTGAAGATCCTGTCCGACAAGGAAACCGACCGCGTGCTCGGTGGCCATATCGTCGGCTTCGGCGCCGGCGAGATGATCCACGAGATCGCCGTGCTTATGGAATTCGGTGGTTCCGCTGAAGACCTCGGCCGCACCTGCCATGCGCACCCGACCATGTCGGAGGCTGTGAAGGAAGCCGCACTCGCTGCCTTCTTCAAGCCGATCCATCTGTAAGATTAAATATCAGCAATCATTCATAATGCCGCTTGTCTTCGGGCGGGCGGCATTTTTATTTAGCAGGCAAGATTCGCTAACTATTTGATGAAAGCCAAGAAAATGAATGATCGCGTCGTTATCGGCTACAGCCTCTCCCAGCGTTTCCTTCACTGGGCGACTGTGCTCCTGGTCCTCTTCAATCTTCTTTTGCCTGATGGTATGAATGCCTGGTATCGACTTGTCCGCCATGGCGGCACGCCCTCGCCGGAACAGACCGCTTCGGCCAATATCCACGCCTATGTCGGTATCGCAATCCTGCTCTTGACGATCCTCAGGCTCGGTCTGCGCTTCGGGCAGGGCGTGCCGCCTGAATCCGCAGAGGAACCGGCAATCTTTCGGCTCGCCGCGCGGCTCGCGCATGCAAGCCTTTATCTGCTGCTACTCGCCCTGCCGGCATCAGGCATCGCGGTCTACTATCTTGGTGCGGAAGCATTGGGCTCGCTGCATGCCGACGTCCTGAAGCTCATTCTCTGGATCGTCATCGTTGCGCATGTCCTTGGCGCTCTGGCTCACCAGTTTTACTGGAAGACCGATGTCTTGCGGCGCATGACTGTCGGTTAAGGGCCGAGGCGTTCAGTTGACCGCAGTAACGGTAAAGCCCTGCTGACGCAGCAGTTCGATGACACCTTCCTTGCCCGGAAGGTGCAGGGCGCCGACGGCCATGAAGACATTGCCGTTGGCGAGAATGGGTGCGGCGCGTTCAGCCATCACCTTGTTGCGGTCAAGGATGACGCGCTGCTCGAAGGCGGCGTAGTCACTATCCTCATCGCTGCCTTCGGGTGTAACGGTCTTCAGCATGGGCATGGTCATGCCGATATCGCCGGAGAGATAGATGTCGGTCATGGTCTCGACCACGTCGTTCATCTTGCCGCCGAGTTCGAGGGTCTCGATCAGCGACTTCAGATGAAACTCGACCGGCAGTTCGGCCATGGCCTGCAGCTGCTCGGCCAGGGTTTCCAGCCCCTTGACCTGCTTGCCTTCGGAGGCCGCATCGGCAGCGATCTTCTGGTCAAGGAATTGTATGCCCCTGGCCTTGCGGGCGATCTCGCAGGCGGGAAGTGCCACGGCGCTCGCGATCATCCAGGGGCGCATGCGCGAAACGGCCGAGAACGGGATACCGCGCTGTTTCAGCCCGGCTTCGAGGCGGCTGTAGTCCTCAGACGAAAGAAGCTTGTCGATTGTGGTGCCGTCCGTGAACATCATCAGATCCGGCTTCATCAGCAGCGCTGCGGTCGCCTTCTTCTCATCGAGAATCTCGTCGGACTCGATGACGATCGTATCGGCACTGTCATGGGCGGTCTGGGCGCGGGGCGGCAGGTTCAGGACGCGCGGATCAGTGACGTGCATGGTGCCGAGCAGCCAGGAGGCTTTGAGACCCGGTTTTTCGATCTTCCAGAAAATGCCTTTGCCGTTTGGCGTTGCATCCGCTCCCTTCACGGCTTCAGCGTAACGGGCGGGGTCGTTCTGCTGCAGTTCGGTCAGCAGGTTCGCTCCGGTGCAGCTGTCTTCCGCGGCATCGGCCGGCGTGACGGAAAAGACGACTGCGAGCAATGCGGCGGCCAGCAGCATGTGGAAGGCGGCGATCAGCCAGAGCAGGATATTGCTGGGCTGCGCGATATGGAAAGTCCGGTGGCCGATGGAGATCGTCATGCTGGTAATCCGGTCACATGTGCTTCGAACCTCATGCTCTACGCCGGGCTTGCGCATATTCCTTTAAGAGACAGTGTTAACGAAGGATTACGCGCGGATGCGCCCTATCATACACTTCCAGAAGCCTTGATGCATCGACGCCGGTATAGACCTGTGTGGTCGAGAGGCTCGCATGACCGAGCAGTTCCTGAATGGTGCGCAGGTCGCCGCCGCCGGCCAGCAGATGCGTGGCGAAAGAGTGGCGAAGCGCATGCGGGGTCGCCGTTTCCGGCAGACCGAAGGCGCTGCGCAGCTTTTGCATGGCGCGCTGGATGATGGCCGGCTGCAGCTTGCCGCCGCGGGCGCCGCGAAACAGCGGTTTGCCGTCCTCCAAATGAAGGGGGCAGAGCTGCCGGTATTTCTCGACGGCTTCGAAGACGATGGGCAGCAGCGGCACGAGGCGGGTCTTGTTGCCCTTGCCAGTGATGCGCAGCGTGGTGGCTCCAGGCCTGAGATCGGTGGGTGTCAGGTCGAGCGCTTCGGAAATGCGCAGGCCGCAACCATAGAGCAGGGTCATGACGGCAGCATCACGTGCGGCGATCCAAGGTTCGTCATGGAGCTGGGCATCGCTGCCGACAACGGTGATGGCCTGGCGGTCGGAGAGCGGCTTTGGAAGCGATTTCGGTTGCTTCGGGGATCGCACGGCGCCGGCGCCCGCCGCATTCACGAGACCTTTCTTTTCGAGGTGACGCAGAAAGGAGCGAATGCCGGCGAGATTGCGGGCCACCGAGCGGGCGCCGGAGCCCTCCTTGCGCCGGGCGGCCAGAAAGGCGCGGAAGTCTGCCGGGCGCAGCGCCTCGATATCGCGCAGCGTCGTCGGACCGCCGAGATGACCGGTCATGAAGGTCAGGAACTGGCGCGTGTCGCGCTCATAGGCATCGAGCGTATGCTCGGAGAGGCGGCGCTCCCGGGCGAGGTTTTCAAGCCAGGCGCCTCGTTCCGTCATCAGGTGCGGATCGGCAATGATCAGGAGTTCATTCACGGTTTTAACTCTTGAATTTGCTTTCGATGACGCCAATTCTGAAACAGTGACGTTATGGAATTGCTAATGCTTGCCAAGCCCTTGTCATGTATCGATCATAATTCATTGAGATAGCTTATAGCTCCCGTAAAACAGGAATTTTCATGGCACGGCGCGATTCCATGACGGCCTTTGGACAGCTCGCGGAAGCGATCGCCCTGGTTTCACACGGAAAGCCCGGCCATATCGTCGATACGTTGATCGCCGAGCGCGGCCAGAAGATCGTCCGCCATCCGCTCTGGCCTGTCATGCGGCCGTTTCTCTACACGCTGCTGCGTTACAACAAGGCGATCGAATTCGCCAACGACGTTGCCAACATGCCGGGATTCCAGTCTTTCGAATATATGAGCAACCTGTTGAAGCTCGACATCAACGTCACCAACGCTGAGCGCATCCCGGCATCCGGCGGCTTCATCCTCGTCAGCAATCATCCGACCGGCATTGCCGACGGTGTGGCCGTATTCGATCTCCTGAAGACGCGCCGCCCGGATATGATGTTCTTCGCCAACCGTGATGCGGTACGCGTCAATCCGCGCTTTGCGGAAATGATCATACCGGTCGAATGGCGCGAGGAATTCAAGAGTAAGCTCAAAGCGCGCGAGACACTGCAGCTCACCAACCATGCGGTGAAAGAGGGCAAGGCCACCGTGCTTTTCCCCTCAGGCCGTATCGCCTACTGGGCGAACGGGCAGCTGAACGAGCGGCCATGGAAAACTTCTGCCGTCGGCCTTGCCCGTAAATACGGCCTGCCGATCCTGCCCGTTCACATGACGGCGCGCAATTCCGGGCTTTTCTACTGGTTTGCCAAATGGTCGACGGAATTGCGCGACATGACGGTATTCTATGAACTTCTGAACAAGAAGGGCGACCGCTTCGATTTCGTCATCGGCAATCTCATTCCCGCCGAACAGCTCGACGGCGATCTGAATGAGGTAACGAAGGCACTGGAAAAGCACACGGTCTGCGACATGGCGGCTGATGGGGATTCACGTTTCGTACCCGTGTCCCGGCAACTGTTGCCGGAGCTGGTTGCTGCCCATTCTTTTTAGCGTTGTTTTGCGCTAAAGCGGAGGCATGCGTCTTCGCTCCATGTTTGCTAGGAATTACCGGTCACTGCGCTCGATCCGCATGGATCTTGCGGATACGACGCTGTTTCTTGGAGAGAACGGTGCCGGCAAGTCCAATCTCTATCGTGCCCTGCAACTTGTGCAGGCGGCGGTTCGCGGGCGGCTGGCCTATGAGCTGGCCGCTGAAGGCGGCATGCTGTCGGCTCTTTGGTCCGGCACTCGGCCCAAGTCCGACGGACCTGCACGCATTCGCCTGGAAGTCGAGATCGTCGACGAGGAGCGGGCCGTCACATTCCGATATCATGTCGAGGCCGGGTTGCGCCCGCCAAAGGCGGCTGCGGGCTTTGCGCTGGAACCGCAGATCAAGGCCGAGGAGCTTTCCGTCGAAACCGGCCGCCGTCCGGTGGTGATGATGAAAAGGGCCGGTCCCGGCATCTCTGTTCGTAATGCTGCGGGGCGGATGCAGGACTATCCGGACGAAGCGCTGACATCGGAAACAGCGATCGCTCTGCTCGGCGATGCCGGCCATTTTCCCGAAGTTGCCGCCTTCCGCCGTATCGTCAACAATTGGCGCTTCTTCCACGGTTTTCGCACGGACAGGGCCTCGCCGCTTCGCCATCCCTGCCTCGCCGTCACCAGTCCCATGCTGGACGAGGATGGTGCCAATCTCGCCGCCGTCTTTGCGACGCTTGCGCACACACGGCAGGATACGGTGGAGCTTGATCGCATTCTCGCATCGGCCCTCGGGGGCGCAAGGCTTATCGTGCCGGAACCGGGCGAGACGGCGGAGTTCGGTTTGATGCTTCCGGATTTCCCGTACCGCGTCTTTCATCCGCGTGAGCTGTCTGACGGACAGATCCGCTTCCTCGGTCTTGCTGCGGCACTGCTCTCTTATCGGCTGCCGGCGCTCACTGCCTTGAACGAGCCGGAGGCGAGCCTGCATCCCGATATGCTGCTGCCGCTTGCCGATATGATCGCGGCAGCGTCAAAGAGCAGCCAAGTCTGGATCGTCACTCATTCGGCGCAACTGGCCGAGGCCGTGCGCGAACGCTGTGGCGTTCGTCCGCGAAAGGTTGTCCGCGAGAATGGCGCCACCTGGATCGAAGGCATGCGGCTGACGGGAACGATCGCTGGTGAAGACGACGATGACGAATAGCCCTCATTGTCGGCGGGTTTCATTTTACGGCCGTTGCGGGCATGGTCTGCCGCGATGAGTACAGATTCGTCCGATCTTTTTGGCGCGCTTTTCGAGGCCCTGCCCGTAAACCGCACAGTTCCTGTGCTGGTGCCGATGCCGGCGCCAAAACCCTATTCCTATTCTGTGCCGGAAGGCATGGCGGTCGAGCCCGGCTCGGTCGTGCAGGTGCCGCTTGGGCCGCGCCAGGTGATCGGTGTCGTCTGGGATGGCGGTGAGGATGGTGTCGACCCTAAGAAGCTCAGGCCCATCACCCACGTCTTCGATTGCCCGCCGCTCAACAAGGAGATGCGGGATTTCATCGACTGGGTGGCGACCTATACGCTTTCTCCGCCGGGACTGGTGGCGCGGATGGCGCTGAGGGCGCCGAATGCCTTCGAGCCGGAGCCGATGGTGGAGGGATTACGTTTCGTCGGTGGCGAGCCGGAGCGGATGACGCCGGCGCGCGCTCGCGTGCTCGATGCGACCTCGGACGGGCTCTCTTGGACCCGGATCGGTCTTGCACATGCCGCAGGTGTCTCCACCAGCGTCGTTGACGGGCTGATCGCACAGGGCATTTTCGAGACCATCTTCCTGCCGCCGCCGCCTGTCGTTGCTAGGCCCGATCCGGACTTCATCGGCTCCCGCCTCGAGGGTCCGCAGAAGGAGGCCGCCGAGGAAATTCTGGACGAAGTGCGCAAGGGCGAATTTGCCGTTTCGCTGATCGACGGCGTGACCGGTTCCGGCAAGACGGAAGTCTATTTCGAGGCAATCGCAGAGACGCTGAGGCGCGGCAAACAGGTGCTGATCCTGCTGCCGGAGATCGCTCTTACCGCAAGCTTCCTCGAACGCTTCCAGGACCGGTTCGGCGCGAAACCTGCCGAGTGGCATTCCGATCTTGCGCCGCGTATGCGTGAAAAGGTCTGGCGGCAGGCGGTAACGGGTGAGGTGCGGGTCGTCGCCGGCGCGCGCTCGGCGCTGTTCCTGCCGTTTGAAGATCTCGGTCTCATCATCGTCGATGAAGAGCATGATCCTGCCTACAAGCAGGAAGATCGCGTTTATTACAACGCGCGCGACATGGCTGTTGTGCGGGCTCGGATTGGCGATTTTCCTGTCGTGCTCGTTTCGGCGACACCTTCGGTGGAGAGTCAGGTCAATGGCCAGAGCGGACGCTACAGCACGATCCATCTGCCGACACGTTTCGGCGACGCGGCGCTGCCCGACTTGCATCTCGTTGACTTACGACGACACGCCCCTGAGCGCGGCGGTTTCCTGTCACCCGTGTTGATCCGGGCGATCGGTAAGACGGTAGAAAAGGGCGAGCAGGCGCTGCTTTTCCTCAATCGTCGCGGTTATGCGCCGCTGACGCTCTGCCGTGTCTGCGGCCATCGTTTCCAATGCCCGCAATGTTCGAGCTGGCTGGTGGAGCATCGCTTCCGCCGGCAGCTGCAATGCCATCAATGCGGCCATACCGAGCCGACGCCAGAGGCCTGCCCGGAATGCGGAACGCTCGACCACCTCGTCGCCTGCGGGCCGGGCGTGGAGCGCATCGCCGAAGAGGTGGAGCGGCATTTTCCGGATGCGCGTACCATCGTGCTCTCTTCCGACATCATGGGCGGGGTGAAGCGGCTGCGGCTGGAGCTCGATGCCATCGCCAAGGGCGAGGCGGATATCGTCATCGGTACGCAGCTCGTGGCCAAGGGGCACAATTTTCCGCTGATGACGCTTGTCGGCATCGTCGACTCGGATCTTGGACTCGCGAATGGTGATCCGCGCGCGGCGGAGAGGACCTTCCAGCTTCTTTCGCAGGTCACGGGTCGTGCCGGCCGAACCGGGCTCAAGAGTCATGGGCTGCTGCAGACCTATCAGCCGCAGCATCCGGTCATGCAGGCGATCGTGTCGGGTGATGCGCGGGCCTTTTACGAGCGCGAAATCAGCGAGCGGGAGCGCGCGGTGCTCCCACCCTTCGGCAGGCTCGCCTCCATCATCGTTTCGGCCGATACGCGACATGATGCGGAGAACCATGCGCGCGGCATGCGCAACGCTGCACCCCAGGTTTCGGGCATTTCCGTTCTTGGTCCGGCGGAGGCGCCGCTGGCGTTGGTGCGCGGCCGCCATCGTTTTCGTCTTTTGGTGCATGGACGCCGGAATTCCGACATGCAGGCCTATCTGCGGGCGATGCTGTCGCAATCGCCGAAGGAGCGCGGCTCGGTACAGGTGCAGCTCGACATCGATCCACAGAGCTTCCTGTAGATCATTTCTGCCCGACATTTCCGGATGCGGCCGATCATGGCATAAACGCAGAATCAGCTGATGATTTGGGGTCGAGGCATGGAATTCTACTTTCCGACGGAATTTGGCGAGCAGCTTGCCTTCGGTGCGGCAGCCTTCACGGCGCTTGCCGGCTTCGTCATCATGTTCGCGCCTGGCCTTGCTATGCGAGCTTTCGCTCTGGCGCCCCGCGGCGAGCGACGTGAAGGTTTTAGCGAAGTCCGATCAATGGGCGGCCTCTATCTTGGCCTCGGCCTTGCCGCGATCATGCTGGCGCAGGACTGGACCTATCTGGCGCTTGGAGCAGCCTTCGCGATGGCGGCTTTCGCACGCATCATTTCCATTCTTTCTGATAAGGGGAGCACGCTCCTCAATTATTTACTTCTGGTTGTGCAGGCGGCCGTAGCCGCGCTGCCGCTGCTCCACGTTTTCGGCTTCCTGCAGGGTTGATCTGAAGCGGAAAAGAAGGCGTTTCACGGGCCGCTTTCAGGTGTTTCCGTAATTTTACAGACAGAAAATCAAGCGAAACACGTATTCGGGCATTACGCGTGTTGCGAGTCCGGATATCCTATGTTAGACGGACCCCGAATTTCGGAAGAAGCAAGAGGCTTCTCTTGCGATTTCTGGGGGAAATCAAAACGAATTCAAGATCATAAGTTCGGCGCCCGCCGAAAGTCCGATTTTGAATTGAAATCAGGGAAATTTGTGCCAGTGGCAGACACGTCCCAGCTTACTTCTGGTGTTGCAGAGCGCTATGCCTCGTCGCTTTTCGAGTTGGCGCTCGAAGAGGGCGCCGTTGACAGCGTTACCGCTGATCTCGACCGGTTCCAGGCCATGCTGGATGAAAGCGACGACCTGAAGCGCTTCGTTCTCAGCCCGGTTTTCTCTGCAGAAGATCAGCTCAAGGGCATCGTCGCTATCGCCGAAAAGGCCGGCATCTCGGGCTTCTTCGCCAACTTCCTGAAGGTAGTGGCACGTAACCGCCGCCTGTTTGCCCTGCCGGGCATGATCAGGGCCTTCCGCATCATTGCTGCCAACCATCGCGGCGAAATTTCTGCCGAAGTCACTTCGGCCCATGCTCTGACCGCAGAGCAGGAAAATGAATTGAAGGTGGCGCTGAAGGGCGTCACCGGCAAAGACGTGGCGATTGCTGTCACGGTTGATCCGTCAATTCTTGGTGGTCTGATCGTCAAGGTCGGGTCCCGTCAGATTGACACGTCTCTTCGTACCAAACTCTCTACCCTTAAGCTTGCATTGAAAGAGGTCGGCTGATGGATATCCGCGCTGCGGAAATTTCCGCAATTCTTAAAGACCAGATCAAGAACTTCGGCAAAGAGGCGGAAGTCTCGGAAGTCGGTCAGGTTCTCTCCGTTGGTGACGGTATCGCTCGCGTTTACGGCCTGGACAATGTTCAGGCTGGTGAAATGGTCGAGTTCCCCGGCGGCATCCGCGGCATGGCGCTCAACCTTGAATCCGACAACGTCGGTGTCGTTATTTTCGGCTCCGACCGCGACATCAAGGAAGGCGACACTGTCAAGCGTACCGGCGCGATCGTCGACGTTCCGGTCGGTCCGGAACTGCTCGGCCGCGTTGTCGATGCTCTTGGCAACCCGATCGACGGCAAAGGCCCGATCAACGCGACCCGCCGTTCGCGCGTCGACGTCAAGGCTCCCGGTATCATTCCGCGCAAGTCGGTTCATGAGCCGATGTCGACCGGCCTCAAGGCTATCGACGCGCTGATCCCGGTTGGCCGCGGCCAGCGCGAGCTCGTCATCGGCGACCGCCAGACCGGCAAGACCGCGATCCTTCTCGATGCGTTCCTCAACCAGAAGGCCATCCATGACAACGGTCCGGAAGGCGAAAAGCTTTACTGCGTCTACGTTGCCGTCGGCCAGAAGCGTTCGACCGTTGCGCAGTTCGTCAAGGTGCTCGAAGAACGCGGCGCACTGAAGTATTCGATCATCGTCGCTGCGACCGCTTCCGATCCGGCGCCGATGCAGTTCCTGGCTCCGTTTGCCGGCTGCGCCATGGGCGAATATTTCCGTGATAACGGCATGCATGCGCTGATCGGTTATGACGACCTGTCCAAACAGGCCGTTTCCTACCGCCAGATGTCGCTGCTGCTGCGCCGCCCGCCGGGCCGCGAAGCTTATCCGGGTGACGTTTTCTACCTGCATTCGCGTCTTCTCGAGCGCGCTGCGAAGATGAACGACGACAAGGGCGCCGGTTCGCTGACCGCTCTGCCGGTCATCGAAACCCAGGGTAACGACGTTTCGGCCTTCATTCCGACCAATGTGATCTCGATCACGGACGGTCAGATCTTCCTCGAAACCGACCTGTTCTATCAGGGTATCCGTCCGGCCGTTAACGTCGGTCTGTCGGTTTCCCGCGTCGGTTCCTCGGCTCAGATCAAGGCCATGAAGCAGGTTGCCGGCTCGATCAAGGGCGAACTTGCCCAGTATCGCGAAATGGCTGCCTTCGCCCAGTTCGGCTCGGACCTCGATGCTGCGACGCAGCGCCTGTTGAACCGTGGTGCGCGCCTGACAGAACTCCTGAAGCAGCCGCAGTTCTCGCCGCTGAAGACGGAAGAGCAGGTTGCGGTGATCTTCGCCGGCGTCAACGGCTATCTCGACAAGCTGCCGGTCGCATCCGTCGGCAAGTTCGAGCAGGGCCTGCTGTCCTACCTGCGTTCGGAAGGCTCCGACATCCTCGATGCGATCCGTACGGAAAAGGCTATCAGCGATGCTACGAAGGGCAAGCTCACTGCTGCTCTCGACAGCTTCGCCAAGTCTTTCCAGTAATCGGGCACTAGGTTAGGACGGATAACGGATGCCTTCACTTAAGGATCTGAAAAACCGGATCGCCTCCGTCAAGGCGACGCAGAAGATCACCAAAGCGATGAAGATGGTCGCCGCGGCGAAGCTTCGGCGTGCGCAGGAGGCGGCCGAGGCCGCCCGGCCTTATTCGCAGCGTATGGGTGCTGTCCTGGCGAATATCGCCAAGGCCGTTACCGATGCGGACGGCGCGCCTGTCCTGATGACCGGTACGGGCAAGGACCAGGTTCACCTGCTCGTCGTCTGCACGGCCGAACGCGGCCTATGTGGCGGCTTCAATTCGCAGATTGCTCGCTTTGCTCGCGATCACGTTCGCAAGCTGGTCGCCGAAGGCAAGACGGTGAAAATCTTCACTGTCGGCAAGAAGGGCTATGACATTCTGCGTCGCGAATTCGCGTCGATGATCGTCGAGCGCAAGGAACTGCGCGAAGTCAAGAAGATCGGCTTCGAAAATGCCGATCAGATCGGCAAGCGTATCATCGAGATGTATGAAGCCGGTGAGTTCGACGTTTGCACGCTGTTCTACTCGGAATTCAAGTCGGTGATCAGCCAGATCCCGACGGCGCAGCAACTCATCCCGGCCAAGGCTCCTGAAGCTGTCACCGAAGATGCAGCCCATGCTGGTGCCGTCTATGAATACGAGCCGGATCCGGCGTCGATCCTCGACGAACTGATCCCGCGCAACATCTCTGTCCAGATCTTCCGCGCTCTCCTTGAGAACGTTGCGGGTGAAATGGGTGCCAAGATGAGCGCGATGGACAATGCGACGCGCAATGCTGGTGAGATGATCAACAAGCTGACGTTGAGCTACAACCGTCAGCGTCAGGCTCAGATCACCAAGGAACTGATTGAAATCATTTCGGGCGCGGAAGCGCTCTGAGGTTAGGAAAAGAGGGTCAGAAAATGGCTGAGGCAGCTACCCCCAAGACCGGCTCTGTCGGCAGAGTCACACAGGTTATCGGCGCCGTCGTTGACGTTGCTTTCGAAGGCGAACTGCCGAAGATCCTGAACGCGCTGGAAACCGACAACAACGGCAACCGTCTGGTTCTCGAAGTTGCTCAGCACCTCGGCGAAAACGAAGTCCGTACCATTGCGATGGACTCGTCCGAAGGTCTCGTTCGCGGTCAGAAAGTCACTGATACCGGTGCGCCGATCATGGTTCCGGTCGGTAACGAGACGCTCGGCCGTATCATGAATGTCATCGGTGAGCCGGTCGACGAAGCTGGTCCATTGGTTACCGCTCACAAGCGTTCGATCCACCAGGACGCTCCGGCTTACGTCGATCAGTCCACGGAAGCACAGATCCTTGTCACCGGCATCAAGGTCGTCGATCTCCTCGCTCCTTACGCACGCGGCGGCAAGATCGGCCTTTTCGGTGGTGCAGGCGTTGGCAAGACCGTTCTCATCATGGAACTGATCAATAACGTTGCCAAGGCGCATGGTGGTTACTCGGTTTTCGCAGGGGTGGGTGAACGCACCCGCGAAGGCAACGACCTCTACCACGAAATGATCGAATCGAATGTCAACAAGCACGGTGGCGGCGAAGGCTCCAAGGCTGCGCTCGTTTATGGGCAAATGAACGAACCGCCGGGCGCCCGCGCTCGCGTCGCTCTGACCGGTCTGACGGTTGCAGAACACTTCCGCGATCAGGGCCAGGACGTTCTGTTCTTCGTCGACAACATCTTCCGTTTCACGCAGGCTGGCTCGGAAGTGTCGGCTCTGCTCGGCCGTATTCCTTCGGCCGTGGGTTATCAGCCGACGCTCGCAACCGACATGGGTCAGATGCAGGAACGCATCACCACGACGACGACGGGCTCGATCACTTCGGTTCAGGCCATTTACGTTCCGGCCGACGACTTGACCGACCCGGCACCGGCAACCTCGTTCGCCCACCTGGACGCAACGACCGTTCTGTCGCGTTCGATCGCTGAAAAGGGCATCTACCCGGCCGTCGATCCGCTCGACTCCACGTCGCGCATGCTCGACCCGATGGTTGTCGGCGAAGAGCATTACGAAGTGGCCCGCAAGGTCCAGTCGACGCTGCAGCGCTACAAGGCCCTGCAGGACATCATCGCGATCCTTGGCATGGACGAACTGTCCGAAGAGGACAAGATTGCCGTTGCCCGCGCCCGCAAGATCGAGCGCTTCCTGTCGCAGCCGTTCTTTGTTGCCGAAGTCTTCACCGGCTCGCCGGGCAAGCTCGTTGCTCTCGAAGACACGATCAAGGGCTTCAAGGGCCTCGTCAACGGCGAGTACGACCATCTGCCGGAAGCAGCCTTTTACATGGTCGGTTCGATGGACGAAGCTGTCGAGAAAGCCAAGAAGCTCGCAGCAGCTTGATGAGCGACGCTCAGGACGAGATATTCTGCTGCGACACCCTCAAAAGTGTCGTGGCAGAGCTTCCTGAACCAGCAGCGCCGACCATCTACCGTGCCGATAACGGCGTGATGATGATGGTTGTCGGGTTGGCTCAGAGCGAGGAAGGCCTCGGTTATCTCGACCATGCGATAATGCACTGCCCGTTCTGCGGGACCAAACTGCAAGATGCAGAAGCCGTAGCCGAGAAGGTAAGTCACTGATGGCTGACAATTTCAACTTTGAGCTCGTTTCGCCGGAGCGTCTGCTGCTGTCGGAAATGGTGACCGAGGTCGTCATTCCTGCCACCGAAGGCGAAATGACTGTTATGGCAAACCATGCCCCGACGATGACGACCATCAAGCCGGGCATCGTGAGCGTTCGTTCCTCTTCCGGCTCGAAGCAGGATTATGTCGTGTTCGGCGGTTTTGCTGACGTCCTGCCGACCGGCTGCACGCTGCTTGCCGAATCTGCCGTTCCGGTAGAAGAACTCAACAAGGACGAACTGACCCGCCGCATCGAAGCTGCGAAGAAGGAACTCGAAGATGCCGAGCATCACGAGCACAAGTCCAGGCTGGAGCACTTCATCATGGAACTGACCCATCTGCGTGGCATCGTCCAGCAGGACTGATCGGTCAGCAGATGTTATAGATCGAATGAGGAAAGCGGTCTTTAAGACCGCTTTTTTATATGTCGGAACAGCTGTTCGCCTATTGCAGCGAAAGCTGCAAGAACAAAACAGGCGGTATTTCACCGCCTGGAACATTCCTGTTTTCTTCGAGTCACGAAAATGCTCTAACTCTTTGTTTTCACGCAATTCCGGACGTGAAATCGCTACGCACTTGTGCTGGAATTACTCCAAAGCGTATCGCGATCTTTCAGATTCGCTCGCCACGCTTTAAGTCTTTATTTTACGCATGTCGTTACCGCAAAAACCGCTGCACACTTTTGCGCGACATGCTCCAGCCCGATCGATTTCATTCGTGAAAATTCGGTGCCTCAGAAGCCGGTGCCGCCGCGCAGTTCGGACAGCAGCGTGCCGAATAGGATCTTAACATCCAGCCAGAAGCTGAAATTTCTAATGTAATAGATATCGCTGGCAATGCGGGCGCGCGCTTCTGTCGGGCGATCTGTCGGGCCGCGCCAGCCGCGCGTCTGGGCGAGGCCGGTTATGCCCGGCCGCATCAGATGGCGGTAATGATATTCGGGTACCAGTTCCTCGTAGAGCATGCCGGCTGCGCGCATATTGATCGCGTGGCAGCGGGGGCCGACGAGCGACATATCGCCCTTGATGACGTTGAGAAGCTGCGGAAGCTCGTCGATGTTGGTCTTGCGCAGGAAGGCGCCAATCCGCGTCACGCGTCGATCACCCTTGACGGTCTGCTCGACGCCAGTCGGATCGCAGAGATCGGCCCGCATGGAACGAAACTTGTAGACGGTGATCTTGCTGCCCTTCAGGCCCCAGCGAATCTGCCGGAAAAACACCGACCCGCCGTCATCGATCACGATGAGAAGCGCGATCGCCAGAAGAACTGGAAACAGGATAACCAGCGCGCTTGTTGCACCGAAAATGTCGAAAGCTCTCTTCAAGCCGAGCTGAAGTCTGTTCCGGCCATCCAATGCGGCAAAGCTTTCGGGTTGACGAATATTGGAATTCGCTGCGTCGAGAGCCTTCATCTTCACTGTTTTTACAGCGAAAGCCGTATCTTGAAGCTTATTTGAAGTAAACACGTTCATTAAGCAACGTCCGTGGAAATACTCGCATATTGCGTCGCGCTGGCACAAATACATGGACGGGATCGATTTGTCACCCGCCTCCTTAACGTTTTCATAACCATAATTGAGCCAAATTTGGGAGTATTTCGGAATATGTCTCGGACATTTTTAATGGGTTGGGAATTAACTATATTGCGTAACGGCTGAATTCTTGCGCGTTATGCGTGCGGCGCTTCGTATTGCCGGTCGTTCGAGAACGAAATAGCTGAGGCTTGCGAGAAGAAAAATGATCGACGTCGCAAAGGCGCAGCCGATAAACCAGTCTTGTACCGGATCGTCCCTGCCGATCCCGAATATCGCCGGAGAGATCGTCTGCATCGAGGTCAGCACGATATCCTGCCAGATATAGATTCCGAATGAGATGGTTGCCGTAAAGCGCATGACGGTATTGTCGAGCAGTGCCGTAAGCAGCACGGAGCGCGAGAGAGCCACAAGGGTGACAGCGATCAGAACCGGAAACAGCGGAAAGGCATAGGGAATTCCGAACCATCCGTAGGCTTCCCAAGGTCCGCCTGTCGAAAGTGGCAGCTGGAGGCCGGCGGCGGCGAGGCAGGCCAGTGCGATGATGTCGAACCAGATCCGACGCTTTCGCGGCAGCAGGATCTGAATACCGGCTGCGAGCGCGCCGAGCGCAAAAACGGCGAAAAAGCCGATGGGATTGTAGTTGGGCATCCACTCCTTCGCGCCGCCCTGCATGCCATATTGCCAGCCACGGTCGATCTCATTGGGCGGGGAAAGCATACGGAAGGTTTCATGGGCGATCAGCGTCACGGCAATGATGCCGAGCCAGGCAAGGCGCGTGACGGGCGGAGAACGGCGGTTTTCCGGGATAGCAAAAAGCCAGAGGAAACAAAGCGGCAGCAGCACATAGCTCGTCGCTTCGAAAGAGATGGACCAGAGCGGACCGTTGCCTTCAACAGGAAAGAAAGTGCGCCAGTGCCATTGGCTCATGAAGAAAAGGCCGCTGGCATAGCGCATAGCGAGTCCCGGCGTCAGCGCATATCCGAGCAATGTGATGCTGAGGATGAAGCCCGCCGTCAAAGCCACCCAATAGCCGGGTACGATGCGGGTCACGCGGCGTAGCGCATAGATGCGCAGGTCGGGCATGGCGCCGCCGGCGTCGAGGGAACGCCAGAACGGCAAGGCCAGCAGGAAGCCGCTGAGGATGAAGAAGATGGCGACGCCGAAATTGCCGAAACGCAGGGCAGTCAGCGTCGGCCGCAGTCCTTCGCCGAGCTTGGTGAGGTCGATGCGCAGAATGAGATGATGGATGAGGACGAGCAAGCAGGCGGCTGCGCGCAAGAAATCCGCTCCGGCCACCCGGTCCTGCTGCTGCATGTCACTCCCTCGCTCCTTGCGGGACTTTGCAGTGAAAAGCTGCTGCCCGCAAGGGCGGGCTCGTCTCAGCCAAGGAGACTGTTGGTGTAATAGGCGGAAAAGTCGGGCTTTTCCGTCAGTGCCGTACCGTTTGCATCGAGCAGGATGCCATGATCGAACAGGAAAGTGCCGATCGCTTCGGCCTTGGCCGGATCGATGGTGCCGATCGCGCCGTTTTCGCTCCTGAGGAAATGACCCTCGACGAGGGCCTTCTGCGATGCCTTGACAAGATCGGTGTTGAGCAGTGCACCGTTGCTGCCCGCAATCAGGAGGTCGCAGGCCTCGTCCGGATTGTCGACCGAATGGGCGTAACCCTTCAGTGTTGCCTGGATGAAGGCGCGGGCATTTTGCGGATTGGCCGCAAGATAGGCGTCGCTGGAAGCGATCGCGGTCGTCTGTTCGTCGGGAATACCGTAATCGCTGTAGCGCCAGCGGCCGACTTGCCGGTTCTCGAGCTGGGCGGCAATGCCCTCCCAGGTGTAGATTTCCAGCGTGAAGTCGACGGCGCCGTTGTCGAGCGCCTCATAGGCCGAAGTGCCGAGCGTGACATTCTGGAAGGTGCCCTTGCCGCCGTCGTTGCGGATCATCGCGGAGACGAGTGCCTCCTCCCATGCGCCGCCGAAGCCACCATAGGTCTTACCATCAAGGTCTTTCGGGCTCTTGATGTCGTCGCGGCCGCCCTTGAAGATCAGCCTGCCGGTTTCCGTCTGCACCACGGCGTAGACGAGCTTCACATCCGCGCCGGCGGCGTGCTGGGTGAAGGTTTCGATCTCCCCGCAGATGCCGAAATCGGCAACGCCGTTCGCGACCAGCGTGCCGGCGCTGGTATCGGCATAGGGCAGGATTTCGACATCGAGGCCGGCGGCTTCATAGAAGCCCTTCGCCTTGGCGACATAGATGCCGATGTGATTGGTGTTCGGCGTCCAGTCGAGCGCGATGCGGACCTTTGCGGCAGTGGACTGGGCGAAGGCGGTGCGGCCGGCGAGGCTTGCAGCCATGGCGGCAAAAAGGGTTTGTCGGCGGGTGAGAAGCATCAGGACCTCCTCAGGTTCTTTGCGGATGCAGCAGTGTTTGAAGGATTTCTGTTTCGATCGCCTGTGCGGCCGGGGAGCCGAGATCGGCAAGCGTGCGCGGTCTTGCCAGCGGTACCTCGAATTCCCTGACCACAGCCGCCGGGCGAGCGGAAAGCACATAGATGCGGTCGGACAAAAAGACCGCCTCGCGCACATCATGTGTAATCAGCAGCGCCGTCCAGCGATGATCGGTCCACATGCCTTGCAGCCATTCCTGCATCTGTGTGCGGGTCAGCGCGTCGAGCGCTCCGAAGGGCTCGTCGAGCAGCAGCATGTCCTGCCGCTGGATCACAGTGCGCAGCAGCGCCGCACGCTGGCGCATGCCGCCCGAAAGGGCCGCGGGATAGTGGTTTTCGAAGCCGGCAAGGCCGAAGCGTTCGAAGAGAGGGGCAGCGATGGCGCGCGCTTGCCTGCGACGCATGCCATGCACTTCGAGGCCGAGGATCGCATTGTCGATCACGCTTCGCCACGGCATCAATGCATCGCGCTGGGGCATGAAAGCGAAGGCATGCGTGGCCTGTGAGAGCGGAGTGCCGTTGAAGAGAATGTCGCCTTTATCGGCCAGCAGTGCCTGTGTCAGCAGCCTGAGGATCGTCGACTTGCCGGAACCGGAGGGGCCGACGATCGAAACGAATTCACCTCCGGCGATATGGAGAGAGATGTCCTTCAGCACCTCCATGCCATCGAAGGACTTCGAGATGTTCTCAAGCTCCAGCATCCCGCTCATCGGCGTTTCTCCGCGGCGGATTGCCAGGGCATGGCGAGACGCTGGATCGCCAGCGTAAGGCCGAAGAGGCACAGCGTCAGAAGGGCACTGAGAACGACGGCGGCGAGCACGAGATCCGGCCGGAAATTGTTCTTGGCGTTGAGGATGTAAATCCCGAGGCCACGGGAGGCGCCTGCATATTCGGCAAAGATCGCGCCGACCACGGCATAGGTGATCGATATGCGCAGACCCGCAAAGAAGAAGGGCAGAGCGGAGGGAAGCCGCGCCAGGCAGAAAATGCGCCAGCGGCTTGCCTTCATGGAGCTCAGAAGCTCGGCAATATCCCCGTCCGTCGATTCGTAGCCCTGCAGCAGGGCGACCAGCAACGGAAAGAAGGTGACGAGCGCGACGAGCAGAAGTTTCGGCAGCAGCCCGAAACCGAACCAGAGCACGACCAGGGGCGCAATCGCGACCAGTGGCAGCGTCTGGCTTACGATGAAGAGCGGCAGCATTGCGCGACGCATGAAGGGCACGAAATCCATCAGCACCGACGAGACGAAAGCAAAGAGCAGCGACAGGGCAAAACCGCCGAGCGTTGCGCTGAGCGTCGGCCAGGTATTGTCGAGCAGCGCCTGCCTGTTCACCCAGCCTTGTGTGAGGATGCGCGAAGGCGCGGGCAAGATGGAGGGTTTGATGCCGGAGAGGTCGACATAGAGCTCCCAGACAGCCAGGAAGGCGAACACGGCAAGAATGGCAGGCAAGGCCCGCCTCAGTGGCGCAAATGTCGAATCCGATTTCGATAAGGTCATCGCCGTCAAGCGTCTCAGGCTTTGCTCGGGCTGTTCGCGGAGACCGTGATATCCAGCGTCACATGGCCTTCGGGATCGCCGAAGCGATAGAAGGCTTCGTGAATGGTCGCGAAGATCGCGCCAGCATCGCCGCGCAGCTTGGTGCAGAAATTCTTGGAGCGGTCGAATGTGCCCGAACGCTTCAGGAAATCGATGCAGCCATAGATCTCGTCCATATGGGTGCCGGTTCCCATAACATAGAGCGAAAACTGGGCTGCCGTCGTCTGGCCGGTCTGTTTCGTATCCCTGACCGCCGTGATCGCGGCCTCGACGCGTTCGGCAAGCGGCTCAGACCGGCTGGAGGGCAGGCCGGCGCCGCAGATCGCATCATCCGGTTCGCCGGGGCAGCCACGCGAGATGGCGGCGGACAATACGCAGTGCTCGCCGCTTGCGGCAGCCGAGACGAACAGGTCGCGCATGGCGGCAAACAGCACGTCGGGCGGGCCGACCATCAGCGTGGAGATATCGTCGGTTTCGATGCGAAGCCGATCGCGATGGGGATCGAGAGCCTTGATAGCGTCAAGGATGATGCCGACGAAATTGCCGGACATCGGATACAGGGACACTTGCGCGCCGGAAAACATTTGGACCTCGCTCCGCTGGCATTACCCAGATCAGCTTTGAAGGGTCCGGAGGCATGCGCCTCGCATCTCAGCCCCGGCAATTCGGAGCTCCCCCGTGAAATTGTGGCGGAAGCTAGCACCGGGTTTGCGATACTGCAACCGCAAAATTCCTACCCGGCTACACGGTCGGTATAAGGGTGACGGCTATTCGGGAGCACCTGTTAGGTGTCGGGGGAGGGAAACACCCGGACGGAGGCCCTGTCCGGGTGTCCAGCCGGTTCCGCACCTGCCAGAAACGGAACCGGATGTCGTTGTCTCAGGCGGCTACGCCGGCATAAGGAGTGTCGCTGCGGGCGGTGATCAGCGCCTCGGTCCACCATTGCAACTGGGCGATCATCCGCGAGAGCCGGCGCAACGCATCCTGTGGATCCTGCAGCCGGCCTTCATTGTCGAAACGACGCCAGGGGGAGTTGAAGCTCACGGCGTCGCAGATCGTGACGGCATGGAGTTCGGCGAAGACGAGGCGGAGCTGTTCAACTGCCCGTAATCCGGCGGAGACGCCGCCATAGCAGACGAAGGCAATCGGCTTGCCGTGCCAGGGCTCGCTGAAGAGATCGATGAGGAATTTCAGTGAGGCGGTGAAACTGTGGTTATATTCCGGCGTGACGAGGATGAAGCCATCGGCCTGATGGAGCCTGTCCGCGAGCCGTCTTGCCTCCGGATGATGCGGTACATGCTCTCGCGGCAATGAAAATGCCAGCGGGTCGATGATGTCGATCTCGAATTGCGGAAAGCGGGCCAGCTCTCTTTCGAGCCATTTCACCACCCTGTCGCAGATGCGTCCCTCACGCGTGCTGCCGTAGATGACGGCAAGCCTCATGGGTTCCTGCATGCATTGCTCCTTCTCGTGTCGGCTTTACGGCCTCGGGAGCGCAGTCTATAAAACCTCAACTAACATTGAGGTCAATAGGCGATGCAGCACAATTCGACATTCTCGTTGAGCAAGCTCCTGACGGTGGGCGAGGTGGCAGAGCGAAGCGGGCTTGCGGTTTCTGCCCTGCATTTCTACGAGACGAAGGGGCTGATCTCCAGCATCCGCACCCGCGGCAACCAGCGCCGCTACGGCCGCGACGTACTGCGGCGTCTCGGCATCATCAAGGTGGCGCAACGCGTCGGCATCCCGCTTGCCGAAATCCAGACTGCCTTCGAAACCCTGCCGCAGAGCCGTACGCCGACAGTCGAGGACTGGCAGAGGCTGTCGGCGCTCTGGAAAGATGATCTCGATGCCCGCATCAAGCGGCTGAGCCTGCTGCGCGACCATCTGACGAGCTGTATTGGCTGCGGTTGCCTCTCCATCGACGCCTGTCCGTTGCGCAATCCCTTCGATGTTCTCGGCAGGCAAGGCGCTGGCGCGCGGCTTCTGGACCCGGGTGCTTAGACCTTCGGGCTTTCTTTTGGCTGATGGCCGCATATGTTAGGCCCTGATAGCGCAAGCGGCGGGATCGGCCGCCCGGAAGGAGGAAAGCTTCGTGTTTCATCCCAAACTGTTCGAGAACCGCAATGTCGTCGTCACGGGAGGCGGGCGCGGTATCGGCCTGGAAATCGCCCGCCAGTTTCTGGATTGCGGGGCGCGCGTGCTCGTCCACATTGGGCGCGATGGGGAGCGCGAACTGCCGGATTTTCTGCTGACAGCCGAATCGGAGCGGCGGGCGCTGCTGCTACCGGCAGATTTCCTGCATCCGGGCGGGGCGGCAAAGTTTGCGGAGGAAGCGCTTGAATTCTTCGATGCGGTGCATGTGCTGGTCAACAATGCCGGTACCATGCACGGTCGCTTTCTGGCCGGAGAACTCACTGATGCCGACTACGAGATCATCGTGCGCCTCAACCAGACGTCGGTGGTGGAGTTGACGCGGGCTCTGCTTCCGGCGCTGCGGGCGGCGCAAGGTGCCGCCATCGTCAACACGGTTTCGATTTCGGCGCTGACGGGCGGAAGCCCCGGTTCGGCGATCTATTCCGCATCGAAAGCTTTCGTTGCCACCTATTCGAAGGCGCTTGCCCGGGAACTCGCGCCTGACGGTATAAGGGTCAATTGCGTCTCGCCCGGAACGATCGACACTGATTTCCATGCACGCTATTCATCTCGCGAAAAACTGGAACAGACTCGCAGGTCTATCCCGCTGCAGCGGCTTGGAACAGCGGAGGATTGCGCGCCTGCCTATCTCTTCCTGGCGGCTCCTTCACTCTCCGGCTACATCACAGGTCAAGTCCTGGAGATCAACGGTGGTCAGCTTATTTGCTGATTTGGTTGGACTTTTTTTGGTATTTCATGACATTTGACCAATTCGCTTCTGCGAATATGATAGTGTACTGATCTACCTTATTACCTCCTTCCGAGAAGCAAATGCCATTGCCTAAACCGAAGCCGGGCATGACTGGCCAGGACTTGCAGAAGCTTGCTGACAAAGCCCACGAGGCGAGTGATCTCCTGAAGGCGCTAGCCCATCAGACCCGGTTGCTCATTCTTTGCATCCTGTCGGAAGGGGAAAAGACGGTCGGCGAAATCGAGGATATCCTGGGTATACAGCAGGCTATGGTGTCCCAGCAGCTTGCCCGGCTGAGACTCGAAGGCCTCGTCAATACGCGGCGCGAAGGACGGCTCGTCTATTACAGTACGGGCAATGAAAGCGTTCTGGCTTTCCTCGAATCACTTTTCAGTCTCTTTCCGGTTGCCGAGAAAAGTTAGAGTCCACGGCTCTTGCGAAGCGGCGGACAAGCCGCAAAAATAGGCCTCATCCCGAATTCGGCAGGGAGGCCGGATGATCGACAAGCTGGAATTCTTCATCGCGCTCGCCAACGAAAAACATTTCGGCCGTGCGGCAGAGGAATGCGGCGTTTCCCAACCGACGCTTTCGGCCGCCATTCGCCAGCTCGAGGATCAACTCGGCGTCATGCTGGTGCAGCGCGGCTCTCGCTTTCAAGGATTGACGCCGGAAGGGCAGCGCGTGCTCGAATGGGCGCGGCGCATCGTCGGCGACACGCGCACCATGCGCGAGGAAATGCGCGCCGCCCGCAAAGGTCTCTCGGGCCATCTGCGTCTGGCTTCCATTCCGACCGCGCTTGCCATGTTGTCGCGAATCACAACGCCCTTCCAGGAGCGGCATCCCGACGTCACCTTTTCCATCGTCTCGCGCAATTCACTGCAGGTGCTGAGCATGCTCGAAAATCTCGAGATCGATGCCGGCATCACCTATCTGGAAAACGAGCCGCTTGGGCGCGTCACCTCGGTGCCGCTTTATGCGGAGCGCTACAATCTGATTACCGCCGCCGGCAGTCCGCTCTCGGATCGCGAGAGTGTGACGTGGCGTGAAGTGGGCGATCTTCGGCTTTGCCTATTGACGGCCGATATGCAGAACCGGCGTATCATCAACCGACATTTGACCGAAGCCGGTGCGACAGTGCATCCGACGCTTGAATCCAACTCGATGATCGTGCTTTTTTCGCATGTGCGGACCGGCCGCTGGGCGAGCATCATGCCGCGTAACGTCGCGAAATCATTTGGCTTTCCTGTAGAGATCCGAATGATCCCGATCGTCGAGCCGGAGGCGCATCATCTCGTCGGCCTGGTTGCTCCCTATCGTGAACCCTTCACGCCGCTTGTCTCTGCCTTGTTGCATGAAGCAAGAACACTCGTTGAAGACGCAGAACTTTGATAGAAAAAAACTATCGAGCAACGAGACTGCTTTATTGATTGCAGCCTGCTTCCCTGAGACAGTTCCGTAGAAATCGCAATGACATGGGGAGTTTTGCGGTTTTCAGGGAATGCGTAAGCCGAAGGGAGGCTGCTGATGAATATACGTATCGCCCAGGGCGATATCGCCGGGCGTATCCGTTCGATCGTTGCTGATCTTCGATCCCTCGAAGGCCCACTGCTCCCCATTCTGCATGAGGTCCAGGACCAGTTCGGTTGCGTACCGCAGGAGGCCCTACCGGTTATCGCCGACGAGCTCAATCTTTCCCGCGCCGAGGTCCACGGGGTCGTAACCTTCTACCATGATTATCGAAATCATCCTGCCGGTCGGCACGTGCTGAAACTCTGTCGCGCCGAAGCCTGCCAGTCGATGGGTGGCGATGCATTGGCCGAACGTATCAAGACCCTGCTCGGCATCGATTTCCACCAGACGACTCCCGACGGCAGCGTCACACTGGAACCGGTCTACTGTCTCGGTCTCTGTGCCTGCGCGCCGGCCGCCATGTTGGATGGCGAGGTGCATGGCCGGGTCGATGACGAACTGGCGACCGAACTCATCGAGGAGGCGCGCCGATGACTGTGAAGATTTATGTTCCGCGCGATGCCGCAGCGCTCTCGCTCGGGGCCGAGAAGGTGGCAAAGGCGATTACCCAGGAGATCGCCGCCCGCGGCCTCGATGCGACTATCGTGCGCAACGGTTCGCGCGGAATGTTCTGGCTGGAACCGCTGGTCGAGGTCGAGCTTTCCGGTAAGCGGATCGGCTATGGGCCGGTCAAGGAGAAGGATGTCACCAGTCTGTTCGATGCGGGATTGATAGGCGGCGGTGCGCATGCGCTCTGTCTCGGGGAGGTCGAGGACCTCCCGTTCCTGAAAGGCCAGACCCGTCTCACCTTTGCCCGCTGCGGCATTACCGATCCGCTTTCGCTTGAGGATTACGAAGCCCATGGCGGGTTTGCGGGTCTTCGTCGCGCGGTGTCGATGCAGCCTGCCGATGTCGTCAAGGAAGTTACCGATTCCGGCCTTCGCGGCCGTGGTGGCGCTGGCTTTCCGACGGGCATCAAATGGAAGACGGTGCTCGATGCCGCGGGTTCGCGCAAATATATCGTCTGCAATGCAGATGAAGGCGACAGCGGTACGTTCGCCGACCGGATGATCATGGAAGGCGATCCCTTCGTGCTCATCGAAGGCATGGTGATATCAGGGCTTGCGACCGGCGCCACGAAGGGCTTCGTCTATACGCGCTCGGAATACCCGCATGCCATCGCCACGATGACAGAGGCGGTGGGGCTCGCCCGCAAAGCCGGCATTCTCGGCACCTCGGTGCTCGGTTCCGGCAAGGCATTCGACATGGAGATCCGCACCGGTGCAGGCGCCTATGTCTGCGGCGAGGAGACTGCGCTGCTGAACAGCCTTGAAGGCAAGCGGGGTGTCGTCCGGGCCAAGCCGCCGCTGCCGGCGCATAAGGGCCTGTTTGACTGTCCGACGGTCATCAATAACGTCATCTCGCTCGCCTCTGTGCCTGTGATCATGGACAAGGGGGCTGCCTTCTATCGCGATTTCGGCATGGGCCGGTCACGCGGCACCATTCCGCTGCAGATCGCCGGCAATGTGAAATACCGCGGTCTCTATGAAACCGCCTTCGGCCTGTCGCTCGGCGATATCGTCGATGATATCGGCGGCGGTACCGCATCCGGCCGGCCGGTAAAAGCGGTGCAGGTGGGCGGGCCGCTTGGCGCCTATTTCCCGCGGGCACTCTTCGATACACCTTTCGACTATGAAGCCTTTGCCGCCAAGGACGGACTGATCGGCCATGCCGGTCTCGTCATTTTCGACGATACGGCCGATATGTTGAAGCAGGCGCGTTTCGCGATGGAGTTCTGCGCGGTGGAAAGCTGCGGCAAGTGCACGCCCTGCCGCATCGGCTCGACACGCGGCGTCGAAACGGCCGACAAGATCGCAAAGGGGATCGAGCCGGAAAAGAACCGCGAGCTGCTCGCCGACCTCTGCAATACGATGAAATTCGGTTCGCTCTGCGCGCTCGGCGGTTTCACGCCCTATCCAGTCATGAGCGCCATGACGCACTTTCCCGAAGATTTTGCTCCGGTCCCTCTCACAGAAGCGGCGGAATAGACCATGTCTCTTGTTCACGAAATCGACTACGGAACGCCGGCCTCGAAATCCGAAACGATGGTGACGCTGACCATCGACGGCCGTCAGGTGACGGTTCCCGAGGGGACCTCGATCATGCGCGCCTCGATGGAGGCCGGCATCGAGGTGCCGAAGCTCTGCGCGACCGATATGGTCGATGCCTTCGGTTCCTGCCGCCTCTGTCTCATCGAAATCGACGGCCGCAACGGAACGCCTGCTTCCTGCACCACGCCAGTGGCATCCGGTATCGTCGTCCATACACAGACCGAGCGCCTGAAGAATATCCGTCGCGGCGTCATGGAGCTCTATATCTCCGATCATCCGCTCGACTGTCTGACCTGCGCTGCCAACGGTGACTGCGAGCTGCAGGACATGGCGGGTGCCGTTGGTCTTCGCGACGTGCGTTACGGCTATGAGGGCGACAACCACGTCAAGGCCCGCAACAATGGTGAGATCAATCTGAAATGGATGCCGAAGGACGAGTCCAATCCGTACTTCACCTTTGATCCGTCGAAGTGCATCGTCTGCTCCCGCTGCGTGCGGGCCTGCGAGGAGGTGCAGGGCACTTTTGCGCTGACGATCGAAGGGCGCGGTTTCAGTTCGAGCGTTTCACCAGGCATGCGTGAGCATTTCGTCGATTCCGAATGCGTATCCTGCGGCGCCTGCGTACAGGCCTGCCCGACCGCGACGCTGACGGAAAAATCGGTCATCCGCATCGGCCAGCCGGAACATTCGGTTGTTACCACCTGCGCCTATTGCGGCGTCGGCTGTTCCTTCAAGGCGGAAATGCGCGGCGAGGAGCTGGTGCGCATGGTGCCGTGGAAGGACGGGCAGGCCAATCGCGGTCATTCCTGCGTCAAAGGCCGCTTCGCCTACGGCTACTCGACGCACAAGGACCGGATCCTCAATCCGATGATCCGTGAAAAAGTGACGGATCCCTGGCGTGAGGTGACGTGGGATGAGGCTTATGCGCATGTCGCTTCCGAGTTCCGCCGGATCCAGTATCAATATGGCCGCGAAGCAATCGGCGGTATCACATCGTCCCGCTGCACCAATGAAGAGACCTATCTTGTCCAGAAGCTGGTCCGCGCCGGCTTCGGTAACAACAATGTCGATACCTGCGCCCGCGTCTGCCATTCGCCGACCGGTTATGGTCTCGGTCAGGCTTTCGGTACTTCTGCCGGCACGCAGAATTTCGACAGCGTCGAGCAGTCCGATGTCGTCGTCATCATCGGCGCCAATCCGACCGATGGGCATCCGGTCTTCGCTTCGCGCCTGAAGAAGCGGCTGCGGCAGGGCGCCAAGCTTGTTGTCATCGATCCGCGCCGCATCGATATCGTCCGGTCGCCGCATGTCGAAGCATCCTTCCACCTGCCGCTGAAACCCGGCACCAATGTCGCTGTTATGACAGCACTGGCGCATGTGATCGTGACCGAAGGTCTTTACGACGAGAAATTCATCCGCGAGCGTTGCGACTGGTCGGAATTCGAAGACTGGGCAGCTTTCGTGGCCGAGCCGCAGCATAGCCCTGAAGCCGTCGAGAAATTCACCGGTGTCAAGCCGGAAGACGTGCGTGGTGCTGCCCGGCTTTATGCGACCGGCGGCAACGGTGCCATCTATTACGGTCTCGGCGTGACCGAACACAGCCAGGGTTCGACGACCGTCATGGCGATCGCCAACCTCGCCATGGCGACCGGCAATATCGGCCGTCCGGGCGTCGGCGTGAACCCGCTGCGCGGCCAGAACAATGTGCAGGGTTCGTGCGACATGGGCTCCTTCCCACACGAACTTCCGGGCTATCGTCATATCTCCGACGATGCGACGCGCGATATCTTCGAAAAGCTCTGGGGCGTGAAGATCAACAACGAGCCGGGTTTGCGCATCCCGAACATGCTGGATGCCGCCGTCGACGGTTCCTTCAAGGGGATCTACATTCAGGGCGAGGACATTCTGCAGTCCGATCCGGATACCAAGCATGTGGCCGCCGGCCTTGCCGCCATGGAATGTGTCGTCGTGCAGGATCTCTTCCTGAACGAGACGGCGAATTATGCCCATGTCTTCCTGCCGGGTTCTACCTTCCTGGAAAAGGATGGTACCTTCACCAATGCCGAGCGCCGCATTAACCGCGTGCGTAAGGTCATGACGCCGCGCAATGGCTATGCCGATTGGGAAGTGACGCAGATGCTCGCCCGGGCCATGGGCCTCGACTGGCACTATGCGCATCCGTCCGAAATCATGGACGAGATTGCCGCGACGACGCCGAGCTTCGCTTCGGTTTCCTACGGCTATCTCGAAAAGATGGGCTCGGTTCAGTGGCCCTGCAACGAGGCGCATCCGCTCGGCTCGCCGATCATGCATGTGGACGGGTTCGTGCGCGGCAAAGGCAAGTTCATCCGTACGGAATATGTGGCGACCGACGAGCGCACCGGTCCGCGCTTCCCGCTGCTTCTCACCACCGGGCGTATTCTCAGCCAGTACAATGTCGGAGCGCAGACGCGCCGCACCGATAATGTCGTCTGGCATTCCGAAGATCGGCTGGAAATTCATCCGCATGATGCCGAGCAGCGCGGCATCCGCGATGGCGACTGGGTGAAGCTCGGCAGCCGCTCGGGCGACACCACGCTTCGCGCGTTGATCACCGATCGCGTGGCGCCCGGTGTCGTTTATACAACCTTCCATCATCCGGATACGCAGGCAAACGTCATCACAACCGACTTCTCCGACTGGGCGACGAACTGCCCGGAATACAAGGTGACGGCGGTGCAGGTTTCGCCCTCCAACGGGCCGTCCGATTGGCAGATCGAGTATGATGAACAGGCTCGCCAGTCTCGCCGTATCGCCGGCAAGATGGAGGCAGCCGAATAATGACGGAAAGGTCGACCCGAACAGCCGTGACGGAACTCGCCCGGAAGGGCGGTGTCATGACGCGGGGCGAGCGTATCGTGCCTGAGGAGGTGCCGATCGCCTTTTCCTATGGCGGCAGCTCGCATGCGGTCATGATGGGCACGCCTGCCGATCTTGAGGATTTCGCTGTCGGTTTCAGCTTGACGGAAGGCATCATCACCGACCGCAGCCAGGTCGCCGGGATCGAGATCATCGAGGATGAGAAGGGCATCGATGTCCAGGTGACGCTTCTCGATGATGTCGAGGATGCGCTGAGGAAGCGTCGACGCAGCATGGCGGGACCTGTCGGCTGCGGCCTCTGCGGTATCGAATCGATCGAGCAGGCAGTTCGCAAGGTGCCTGACATTTCTAAGGCTGGGCTGTCGCTGTCGCATGCCGATATCGTGCAGGCGATCGCGCTGCTCAACGATTCCCAGCCGCTGCATCGCGAGACGCGGGCAGTTCATGGGGCAGGCTTCTATGTTCCCGGCAGGGGATTGATCGCCGTTCGTGAGGATGTCGGCCGGCACAATGCGCTCGACAAGCTCTGCGGAGCCGTCATCAGAGCCGGCGCTATGGGCACGTCAGGCGCTGTCGCCGTCACCAGCCGCCTCTCCGTCGAAATGGTCCAGAAGACGGCGATCCTCGGCGCGCCCGTATTGATCGCCATTTCCGCGCCGACGGCACTTGCCATCCGCACTGCCGAGGAAGCCGGCATGACGCTTGTCGCCCTTGTGCGCGGCGAGGATTTCGAGATTTTCACCCACCCGCACCGCCTGTCGCCCGGAAGCATTGCCGATGTCGTATGATACCAAGACCAAACTCGTCTACATGGCAAACCAGATCGCAACCTTCTTCAAGACCCAGCCCGAAAGTGAGGCTGCGCAGGGGGTCGCGACCCATATCAACAAATTCTGGGAACCGCGCATGCGGCGGCAACTCTTCGAAATTCTGGAGAAGGAGGACAACGGCCTCGATGCACTCGTGCTGCAGGCCGTTCCCTTGATCCACAAACCGGAGCCGGCAGAACCGCCGCTTCGTTAAACGAACATCGGTACAGGCGGTCTCGATGTTAAGGCGGCGCTTGCCTGGGCGGTGGTTGGCATTCCGCTGCTCTGGGGCGTCTGGGTGACGCTGAGGGCGACCTTGGCATTGTTCGGTTAAAAAGGAAGCTCCCTTGCGGGAGTTGTGGAGAGACTGGAGCGATCGGAGACTGGGCGGAAGCGTGCTTGCCGCCCGGTTTTTGGAGGACCAATTCATTGCAGAAACCATCCTGCAAGGCTTGACAAGGTTGGGTTTACGCCGGCTTAGAAGCCGCCCTGCCCCCAATCTGCCGAGCCCGCCGTTGCCATTGTTGCTGCCAATATCAAATGCCAGCGCCGACGCACCATGAGAGCTTGAATAACAAAAAACCGCCCTTTTGGGGCGGTTCCTCGTTCATGTCGTGTCGTGAGGCGATCAGGCCGCCAGCTCGTCTGTCTCGTTCTCCTTGAACATCTTTGCGAGGTTCAGAAAGCAGATCATGCCGTTTTCGGAAGCGATGATCCCTTCGCAAAAGGCTCGGTCGAAGGACGCGGTCACTTCCGGAACAGGCTGTACCTGGCTGGAAGAAATCGTCAGGATGTCGGAAACGCGGTCGACCAGCATGCCGATGACCATATTGTGTACCTCGGCGACGACAATGGCGCTGCGCTCGTTGGCGACAGTGCCCTTCATGCCGAGCTTGTAGGCGAGGTCGATGATCGGGATGACCGAACCGCGCAGGTTCATGACACCGATGACATCCGCCGGAGAGTGCGGGATCGGCGTCGACGGCGCCCAGCCGCGGATTTCGCGGATGGTCGTGGTCTTCACGCAGAATTCCTGATCGTGCAGGCGGAAGGCAATGATTTCGAGCGTGTCGCCGCTGAAGCTAGTAGAGTTGATCGTGGCCATTAGAATTCTTCCCAACTGTCATAAGCCAGGGCAGAAGCGGATGCGCCACCATTGGCGCGGACGAGCTTTGCCTTCACACCACGCGATGGCTTTGCACTTGGCGAAGCATCGTTACGGTTATCGACGACATTAGCGGAAGAGTGTTGCCCAAATCTAAACTGTGAGACGAGATTGCGAAGGTTTTCAGTCTCGGACGAAAGTCGGGCGCTTGCTGCCGTCGTCTCCTCCACCATGGCAGCATTCTGCTGCGTGCCCTGATCCATGATGTTGACGGCCTTGTTGATTTCCGCAAGTCCGGTCGATTGTTCGCGCGAGGACTCGACGATCGCGGTGACGTTGACGTCGATATTGCCGACCTGGACGACGATCCGTTCCAGTGCCTGGCCGGTCTGGCCGACAAGGTCGACACCGTTTTTCACGTGCTCCGAGGAGGCGGTAATGAGCGCCTTGATCTCCTTGGCGGCGCTGGCCGAGCGCTGTGCGAGTTCACGCACCTCCTGGGCGACGACGGCAAAGCCCTTGCCGGCTTCGCCGGCGCGTGCTGCCTCGACGCCGGCGTTCAGCGCCAGCAGGTTGGTCTGGAAGGCGATCTCATCGATGACTCCGATGATATTGCTGATCTCGTGCGAGGATTTCTCGATCTGGCCCATGGCGTCGACCGCCATGCGGACGATACTGCCGGAATGTTCTGCTCCGCGCTTCGTTTCCGCGACAAGCCCGCCTGCTTCGGCGGCGCGGCCGGCGCTGTCGGCAACGGTCTGGGTGATTTCATCGAGTGCGGCAGCGGTTTCCTCGACGGTCGCTGCCTGCTGTTCGGTGCGTTTGGACAGCATGTCGGCGGCTTCCTTCGTTTCGCGTGCACCGCTGGCGATCGCCTCGGCGTTGTCGAGAACCGTGCGCATGGCGCTGCCGAGCCTATTGATCGCGGCATTGAAATCGGTCCGGACCTTCTCCAGCGCGGGCGGGAAAGGACTTTCGACCCGCTTCGTCAGATCGCCCTCGGCAAGCGCGGTCAGGCCGGTTGCCAGATCATCGACAGCACGGACGCGTTCGGTAACGTCGGTCGCGAATTTGACCACCTTGAAGATGCGGCCGCTCATGTCAAAGATGGGATTATAGGATGCCTGGATCCAGACGACTTTGCCGCCCTTGCCGATGCGCAGAAATTCCTCTGCTACGAACTGGCCAGCGGCAAGCTTCTTCCAGAATTCCGTATAGGCTTCGGAGCGCACATAGGCCGGCTCACAGAAAATGCTGTGATGCTTGCCGCGGATCTCCTCCGGACGATAACCCATGACCGAGAGGAAATTGTCGTTCGCCTGCAGGATCTCACCATCAGGCGTGAACTCGATGACGGCCTGAGCCCGTGAGAGGGCAGCGATCTTGCCTTCGGCATCGGCGGCTTTCAGCTTGGCTGCGGTCACGTCGCTTGCCAGTTTGACGATCTTGTAGGGTTTGCCGCCCGACATCAGCGGGTTGTAGCTAGCCTGGATCCAGACCTCGCGGCCATCCTTGCCGATGCGCTTGTATTCACCGGTATCGAATTCGCCCCTGCCAAGCTTCTGCCAGAACTCCCGGTAGGCCGGGGATGCGACATAGTCCGGCTCGCAGAAGATACTGTGATGCTTGCCGACAATGTCGGCGAGCTTGTAGCCCAGCGCCCGGCAGAAATTCTCGTTTGCGTTCAGGACCTTTCCCTGCAGGTCGAATTCGATTGTCGCCTGAGATTTCGTGAGAGCTGTGACGATCGCACGTGAATCCGGCATGGTACCCAGCGAAAACAATGACATTTCAATCCTCCGATGTGTGATGGCAATCAGCCGGTATCTCGGAGAATGGTTCGGACTTCGGGCATAACGGGATCGCAGTAAAACTGCAGTATATCCAAAAATACTTGAAAGTCCGTCCTGTCTCGCAAACGCAGCGGGTCGACTCGGTTCATTCGTGAACCCCGCTCCATGGCCCTAAGACGCGGGACTGATCTCTAATCGCATTAATTAAATATAATTTTCTTGATTAACAATGAGTAACCAAATCCACTTTTGATTGGATTTTTGATATTTTCTTCACAAAATTTAACAGATGAAAGTCGGTTTTACCTGAAAGTAATTGGCGCCGGTTGCAAAGATAATCGGCGCCTTTACTTTAGGTTATCGTCTTTTCGATCTGCGAGACCGCCCAATCGACCTGTTCCCTGGTGATGACCAGCGGCGGCGCGAAGCGAATCGTGTGGTCGTGCGTATCCTTGGCGAGAAGACCGCGATCCTTCAGCGCGTAACAATATTGCCGGGCGCCACCAGCCTCCGGCTCCAGTTCGACCGCCAGCATAAGGCCGCGGCCGCGCACATCCTTGACGATATTGGAGCGGATGGAGCGCAAACCTTCGAGGAAATAGTCGCCCATCGTCTCGGCGTTCTCGATCATTCCTTCTTCGGTCAACACTTTCAGGGCCGTGCGGGCGACCGCACAGGCGAGCGGATTGCCGCCGAAGGTCGAGCCGTGCTGGCCGGGCTTGAGCACGCCCAGGACTTCCGAATTCGAAAGTACGGCGGAGACCGGGTAGAAGCCGCCGGAAAGCGCCTTGCCGATCAGCGTGACGTCAGCTTCGATGCCCTCATGCTCCTCGGCAAGCAGTTTGCCGGTGCGGCCGAGGCCGGTCTGGATCTCGTCGAGGATGAGCGTGACGTTGTTTGTCGTGCAGAGTTCGCGCACACGGGTGAAATAACCGGCCGGCGGAATGATGACACCGGCTTCACCCTGGATCGGCTCGATCAGTGCTGCAACGGTGTTGGCATTGATGGCGGCCGCAAAGGCTTCGGCGTCGCCGAAGGGAATAATGCGAAAACCGGGCGTGTAGGGTCCGAAGCCGGTGCGAGCGTCGGGATCGGTCGAGAAGCTGATGATGCTCAGCGTACGGCCGTGAAAATTGTTGGCGCAGACGATGATCTCCGCCTTGCCTTCCGGCACGCCCTTCACCTCGTAACCCCACTTGCGAACCGCCTTGATGGCTGTCTCGACGGCTTCCGCGCCCGAATTCATCGGCAGGATCTTGTGGGAGCCGGTCAGTGCGGCCAGCTCCTCATAGAAATAGGCGAGCTGGTCGTTGCGGAAGGCACGAGAGGTGAGCGTCAGGCGGCTTGCCTGCTCGACCATGGCGGCAAAGATCTTTGGATGGCAATGGCCCTGGTTGACGGCGGAATAGGCCGAGAGGCAATCGAGGTAGCGCTTGCCATCCGTATCCCAGACATGGACACCTTGCCCCCGCGTCAGCACCACATCCAGCGGCTTATAGTTATTGGCTCCAAGCCGCTGTTCCGTGGCGATGAGGTTCGATGAGGTGTTCATGGCCGGTGCTCCCTTATGCGGCGCGTGTAGGACGATCGAAGATACGGCGGCCGAACAGGCTTGCCGTCATCTCCACCATGATGCGGGCGCTCTTGCCGCGGTCATCAAGGAAAGGGTTGAGCTCGACGAGATCGAGCGAGGAGACGAGCCCGCTGTCTGACAGCATCTCCATGATCAGGTGTGCCTCGCGGAACGTGGCGCCGCCGGGAACGGTGGTGCCGACGCCGGGCGCAAAATCGGGATCGAGGAAATCGACATCGAAGCTGACATGCAGCAGACCGTTCGCCTTCTCGATCGTCTCCAGGATCTGGCGGAGGATTATAGCCACGCCCTGTTCATCGAGCGAGCGCATGTCGAAGACATTGACGCCGTGCTTGCGGATTTCGACGCGCTCGGAGGCATCGACCGAGCGGATGCCCACCTGGAAGATCTTCTTCGGATCGACGAGTGCACGGTCCTTCGGCAGGATCTCGGCAAAATCCGCCAGACCGCAGAAGAAGGCGACGGGCATGCCGTGAATATTGCCTGATGGCGAGGTTTCAGGCGTATTAAAATCCGAATGGGCGTCGAGCCAAAGCACGAAGAGCGGGCGGTCCTTTTCAGCGGCATAACGCGCCATGCCCGAGACGCTGCCCATGGAAAGGCTGTGGTCTCCCCCGAGGATCAGCGGGAAGTGGCCGGCTTTGGCTGCATCATAGGTGGCTGCTTCGAGCGCACGCGTATAGGCGCCGACGATGCGGAGATTATGTGCTTTCGCATGATTGGGAAGGTCCCTGGCCGGGACGATGCTGAGATCGCCCGTGTCGACAACAGTGTGGCCGAGATCGCTCAGCGCCTTGTCGACGCCCGCAATGCGCAATGCTGTCGGTCCCATGCCCGCGCCTCTGCGGCCGGAACCTTCTTCAAGGGGAACACCGATAAGAGCGACAGATCGAGATTGTATTTCCATTCCAAGGGCTCCGTTCTGAGGCCTGTTTCGGCCGATAGTGGGATAAAGTGGCGGCGGCAAATAGATGGAAAAGTGTCAGAAATGGATTATGATTGCGCAGATTGATAAAGCTAATTTGACAAAGTAAAACCATGGACGATCTCGATAACGAGCTTCTGAGTGCGCTTCGGCACAATGCGCGAATCTCCGTCTCCTCGCTTGCGGCGCTGACGGGCGCTTCGCGGGCGACGGTTTCCACGCGCATCGACCGGCTGGTCGAAAACGGCACGATTGCCGGCTTCACCATCCGCACCGGTCACGAGACGCGTTCGGCCGGCGTTCGGGCCATCGTCATGATCGAAGTGCATGGCAAGCTTGCCGACAAGGTGGCAACCCAGCTTCGCGGCCTGCCGCAGGTGCGCGCCCTGCACAGCACCAACGGCAAATGGGATCTCGTTGCCGAGCTCGAGGATCGCGACCTCGTCTCTTTCGATGAAACACTACGCCGGATACGCCTCATCGACGGCATCAATACAACCGAAACCAACATTTTGCTGAAGACCAGCAAGGCGAGCTTTTAGGCCTCAATTTTCCAGGCTGGCCTCAATATTCATGCTCGTAGACGATGCCGGCTTCACCCGCGCCATTGCCGCCGGCGGCACCCCGCAGCTTCACGCCGCGGCCGACATCCAGATTGATGATTGCCTTGGCGCCGGCTTCTCCGCCCTGCTGTAGCTCGAAATAGGTCCGTTCGTTGAGGTAGCGGCCGACGCTGACGCTGGTCCGTCCCTTCGCATCCGTGCTGATGTCGAGGTCGTCGACGCCGAGCTGGTTGCGGAGCCCTTCGAAGAGCGAAGTCGAGCGATTGCCCGCGAGCTGGCTGACGGCATCGGCAAGCTGGGCGATCTGCACTGGCGACAGGCGGGACATGGATTGGCCGAAGATGAGCTGGGCCAGCACTTCGTCCTGCGGCAGGGCAGGCGACGAGGAGAAGGTGATGGCGGGGTCGGTTGCGAGACCCGTGACATCCACCGTAAGCGTCGTCGTGCCTGACGTGGAAGTGGCCTCCATGTCGAGGGCGGGCGTCAGGTCGCCGGCAAATGTGATGCGGCTGCGGTCGGAGAAATCGAGACGGCGGTTGAGGATCGTCAGACGGCCGCGGCGCATGGTGAAGGCACCGGCAACTTCGGGCGCGGCAGCCGAGCCGCGGATCGTAATGTTTCCGCCGACTTCCGCATCGATGCCACGGCCGCGCACGAAGATCTGCGAGGGTGCATCGAGCTGGATATCCAGCATGATGGTCGAAGATTTTTCCCGAGGCTGCTGCTGAGCATTGTCCCTGAGCTGAGCAAGCACGGCGGGCGGCGCGTGGATATGGCGGATATCGATTTCACGCAGCGATGTCGGCAGCCTCTCCGGCACGGTGATCGAAGCCTTGTCGATGTGAAGCTTACCATCAAGCGTGGGATTGGAAAGCAGCGGTCCCCTAAGGCCGAGCGTGCCGTCGACCGTTGCCACAACCAGCGTGCCGTCGACATAGACCGCGTGGTCCAGGCGGATGGAAAGATCGGCGGGGAAGGTGCCGCTGATGCCAACCGAGCCGCTCGCCGAGATCGAGCCGCCGCTTGCGAGCCTGCCGTTAAAGCGGGAAATCACTGCCTGCTGGCCGTTGAACGTGATGGTCGCGCCAAGGCCTTCGAGGGCGAGGTTGCGGCGCACGTCGATCAGTTTTGCGCCGTCCGTGGTGACCGTCCCGTTGATGACAGGGGCAGCTGTCGTGCCACTGACTTCCAGGTTCACATTGGCGACGCCTTCGGCAACGAGGCCTTGCTGGGCGAGCTGGGCGCCGAGAACGGCGAAGGGAAGGCTGCCGTTGAAACGCATCGACATGGCGCGGTTGCCTGTCATTGCGAGAGTGCCGCCGCCTTTCATCGACAATCCGCCGTCACCGGCAAGGCTGGTGTCGACCGTCAGCTCGTTGTCGGCCAGCTTGCCGCTTGCGCCGAGGGTGAGTGGAGCAAGGCCAGCGCCCTTCGTCTGGCTCGTTTGGGCATTCTTCCAATCGACCTTGAAATCGACCGAGGGAAGGGGAAGCGATCCCGAGGCAGTTGCGGTCGCCGTGATGGCGCCTTCGGCACCAAGGTTCGGAACGAACCCATTGGCGACGGCCGCCGGTAGATTGGTGACATCGGCCTTGGCGTTGACGCCCCTTATGGTCGTGCCTGAAATATCGAGATTGCCCGTGGCCTTCAGCGAAACACCGCCGTTGCCATTGAGATTGGCATCGAAATCCAGCCGGTCCCTGCTGAGCTTGCCGGAAGCGGCGAGCGTCAGGCCGGACAGACCAGCAGTCTTGGTCTGTTTCGTTTCGGCGTTTTTCCAGTCGATCTTGAAATCGGCCGACGGCGCGGAGAGCGAACCGGAAGCCGTGGCCGTCGCGGTAATGATGCCTCCGGCTCCAACATCCGGAACAAAACCATTGGCGACGGCAGCCGGCAGATTGATGATATCGGCCTTCGCATCGATGCCCTGGATCGTCGTGCCGGCGAGGGCGAGATTACCGGCGGCCTTCAGTGAGACGCCGCCTTTGCCATTGAGATTGGCGTCGAAGTCCAGGCGGTTGCTGACATATTTGCCCGAAGCGGCAATCGCCAGTCCGGAAAGACCGGCGGTCTTGGTATGGCGTGTTGCCGCATTCGTCCAGTCGAGCTTGAAATCGATGACCGGCTCTGTCGGGGTACCAGAGGTGACAGCGGTACCGGAGATCGTGCCTTCGGCCCCGAGGCCGGGCACAAAGCCGTTGGCGAGGTTTGCGGGCAGGCCGGCAATATCGGCGTTGACGGCGAGGTCGCGAACGGCAGTACCGTCGATCGTGACGCCACCAGTCGCCTTCAGCAGTGCGCCATTGCCGCTGCCGAGATCGGCGTCGAAATCGACCCTGTTGTTTTCATATTTGCCGGTGGCCTTGGCGGAGAGATCGGTGAGGCCGTTGCTCTTTGTCTGGCGCGTTGACGCATTTGCCCAGGCCAGATCGAAAGTGACTGCCGGTGTCGGCAGCGAGCCGGAGGCCGATGCCTTGCCGGAAATCGTGCCTTCGGCGCCGAGATCGGGAACGAAGCCGTTGGCAAGGCCGGCTGGAAGGTTTGCGAGATCTGCATCGACCTTCAGATTGCGTACTGCCGTCCCAGCAAGCTCGACATTGCCCGTCGCCTTCAGCGACAGGGCCTTCGGTCCGGCGAGGTTGGCATCGAAATCGAGTTTCTGGTCAGCAAAATGGCCGGTCGCCGTAAGGTCCAGCCCGGTCAGGCCGGCGGTCTTGGTCTGCCGTGTCGTGGCATCCTGCCAGCTGAGCTTGAAATCTGCGGCCGGTGTGGCAGGTGTCCCTGACGCAGAGGCTGTGCCCGAAATCATTCCGCCGGCGTCGAGATCCTTCACGAAACCGTTGGCGATATTGGCCGGAACATTCGCAAGTTCGGCGTCGACCTTGATGTCGCCGATCGTGGTTCCGGTAACAGCGACATTGCCGAACGCTTTCAGCGATAGCCCGCCCTTGCCGGTGAGCGCCGTATCGAAATCGAGCTTGTTATCCGCAAACCTGCCGGATGCGTTGAGCGAAAGGCCGGCAAGTCCGGCGCTCTTCGTCTGGCTTGTCGCGGCGCCTTTCCAGTTCAGCTTGAAATCGGCCACTGGTGCTGCAGGCGTGCCCGTTGCCGTAACCGTTCCCGAAACCGTGCCTTCCGCAGCAAGATCGGGAACAAAGCCGTTGGCGATCTTTGCCGGCAAGCTGACGATATCTGCGTTGATATTGAGGGTCGGGCCGCTCGGATCGGCAAGGCCGATGTCGCCCGCCGCCTTCAGGGAAAGGCCGTCAGCGCCACTGATGCCGCCATCGAAATTCAGCTTATTGTCTGCGAAGGTGCCTGACGTTGTGATGCCAAGAGGCGCGATGTTGGCGCCCTTTGTATGGCTGGTGGCCGCATCCTTCCAGTCGAGCTTGAAATTGACGGTGGGGGCAGCCGGTGTCCCGGTTACGTTCACCGTTCCGGAAATCGTGCCGTCGGCGGCAAGATTGGGAACGAAGCTGTTGGCAAGGCTTGCCGGCAGGTCGGTGATGACGGCATCGAGCTTCAGGGTCTCACCAGCCGAACCGGTGACCGATACCGAGCCGCTGCCGGTCTTGACGGTCAGGCCGTTCAGGCTGGCAACTCCCTTCGTGACGTTGACCTGTGCAGGTGACGCCAGTTCGACCGGAATGTTGTGCGGCTTGGCGGCGAAGCGATCGAGACTGAGATCGATCATGCCGCCTGCAGACTGCACGCTGCCGGCGGCCTGCAGTGGATTGCCGTCATAGCCTGCATCCAGATTGAAGTCGGTGCGGGTCTGCTGCTGGACGAAATCAAGCGCAATGCCGGTAAGCTTGTTGGTCCCGACGCCGAACTCAGCGGCACGTATCGTGCCGCTGGCCGCAAAAGCCTTGATATCGCTGACGGTCACGTCGATCATTGGCTTAGCGATATCAAGCGTATCGCGGCGAATGCCACTGCCGTTGGCGGTAACCTTGAGCGCGATCTTGCCGTCATTGCCGGTGATATCGACGGAGCCCTTGAGGTCGCCTTCCGCTTTCTGGCCACCGAGAGCGGCAAGCAGGCTGATATCGGGGAAGTCGAAGGTCAACGCACCCGCCGGCGCCATGTCTGACGAAAGCGTGAGATTGCCCGCCAGGCGATTGCTGCCGACATCGGCCGTTAGCGCGGGAATAGAAATGATCCCCTTCTCGGATTTGACGTCCCCATTGATGCCGATCGGCTGGCCGTCGATCGTGCCGGTCGCGGCGATCCGGCCCTGCGGAGCGGCTGGATCGGCGGAGCCCGTCAGCTCGATGTTGAGATCGCCGACCTTGCGATCGGCCATCTGCAGGCTGGCGGCTTTCACATTGGCGGTAAGTGCAAGTGCTGGAAGCGTGCCGCTTGCCTTGACGCTGTAATCCGCTTCCCCGCTTGTGCCCGACAGCAGCTTGCCGATCTCGGGAAGCTTGCCGGTGAGATCGGCCGTCAGCACGTCATCTTCGAGCGCGACATTGCCGCCTGCCTCGATGGTCGGGGATTTGATCGTGATGTTCGACAGCGTCACCTTGGAGGGGATCGTGCCGGCAATCTGGGTTTCGAGGTTGATGGGTGCATCGAACTTTTCGGCGACAGCCGGTGGCAAGGCGGCGGGCTGCACGGTAAATTTTGCATTGCCGGTCAGCGTGCTGTCAGCCAGGCGATAGGAGCCGTTGAGACCGGCGCCGATATTGGCGCTTTCTATGGTTGTGCCGTTGAAACCGATACCGTTACGCGAAACCTGAAGCGGAGCGACGAGCGTGACAGGTCCTCGAACCGCGCGGTTGAGATTGGGCTCGGTGAAGGTGGCGTCACCCGCGACGAGGCGCAGCTGGATATCGCCGGCGCCATTGGCGAGATTGAAGGCGTCGCTCTTGGCCGTCAGTTTGACGTTGCCGATATCGGCCTGCGGCATCGTGGCGGAATCCAGCGATCCGCTGGCGTTGATGCGCACCGCCTGGGCCTGTCCGGTCATCGCCAGATTGAGGCCCGAAATCATGAAGCGCGCTTCGCCATCGGCGAGCGGCCAGCGGAAGTCGACCGGACCCGAGGTGCCGAGCACATTGGCGTTCAGGCTGTTATTGCCGGCGGGATCGAGCGTACCGGATGCGGCGATGACAACGCTGCCGGTCGCGAGATTGCCGGTCTGGATATCGATCTTGCCGTGATTGTCGAAGGTCGCGGAGACATCGATATTCGTCTGGCCCGCAAAAAGCGGCCTGAATGTCATGGGAAGCAGCGAGCTGACATCGCCGCCGCCCTTGAGGTCGAGATGATGCAGGCCGTCGGGGGTGATCGCGTGCTTGCCCTCCAGCGAAGCGCGTTGCTGGCCATCGAGAGCAGCCTGCAGCTTACCGTTCCAATCGGAAATCGGACCTTCGCCGTTGAGCGCGATATTGACCGCTGGGCTGCCGGGCAGACCGAGAAACCCTGCGAGCAGGCCGCCCTGCGGTTCGGCAAGCTGGGCGTTCAGCCGCAAATGGCTGTTTGCCGGGGTGAAGGCGATATCGGCGGAGAGCTTTGCGTTGGGAACCTGGTGGCGGTTGACGTTAACAAGCGCTTCGCCGCCATCGCCATCGGCCTTGAGGTTGCCCGTCGCGGCAAGCGAGAAGGCGCGGCCGGTCAGCGGCGCGGCAAGAGAGATATTGGGCAAGGCGATATGTTCGATATCGATCTTCAGCGGCAGGCGGAAACCACCGCTGCTTCCTTCCTCAGGAGTCGTCGGCCTGGAAGGGAGGGTGCGTACCGGCTGGCGGCGCACGTCGATGGAGGCGACTGATACCTGTCTGGCGTGGAAGGTGCCAGTCAGCAGCGCCAGGGGGTTCCAGTCGACGGCGATGCCGTGGATTTCTGCAAATGTGCCACGCGTGTCCGACAGAGTGATCTCGGCTGCGCGTAAACCGCCGGTCAGCAGGCCCTCGGGTTCGCGCACGGATATCGTCATATCGCGGTTGGACAGCGCGGAAGCGACATTTTCGGTGATGATACGTGCGCCGAAGGAGGTGAAGCCGAAGATCGCCAAAGCAATGACGGCAACGATAATCGCCGCGCCGAGGCCGTAGCCGACGAGCCGCATTATCCAGTTCATGATTTTCGCCAACATTTGCATAAGCGCGGACACTATCCCGTTTTCATGACAGCTCACAGGTTGGAAAACACTGCGAAATCGGCATTCCTGATAACTGGCCTAGAACGACTGGCCTATGCCGGCATAAATTCCATAATCCGTCCCACCGTCGTACTTGTTCAGTGGTACGGCAAAATCAAGCCGAAGGGGGCCGAAAGGCGTTGCATAGCGGATACCAGCGCCCGCGCCGGCCCTGATATCGGAAAAATCGGGCGCAATGCTGTCCGAGACCGTGCCGACATCGATGAAGGGCACGATACCGATCGTATCGGTGATCTTGACGCGCGCCTCGAAGGAGCCGGTCACATAGGAGCGGCCGCCGGTCGCCTCGCCGTTTTCGTTATAGGGCGAGATTTCCTGGTATCCGTAGCCGCGCACCGAACCGCCGCCACCGGCGAAGAAACGCTGGGTGGCGGGAATATCTTGAACGCCGTCGCCGCCGATCAGCGTGCCGGCCGCGAGCTTGGCGGCGAGCACGACACCGTCTTCGGCGCCGAGACCGAGATAGCCTGATATCGAGCCTTCGAAGGCCGAATAGAGCGTGCCGTTCATGAACTCATAGCCCGGCTTTGCCGACAGCGTGGCGTGGTAGCCCCCGGTCGGATTGAATTTGTCGTCGCGGGCGTCGCGATCATAGGTGATCGGCAGCGTGAAGGTCAGATAATTGTTGTTGCCGAAAGCGTCGTCATCATTCTCGAAGCTCACCTCGCCGGCCGCGGAGATGGTGTCCTGATCCGTCAATTCATAGGAGAGGCCGAGCGAGGCGGTAATGAGCTTCGCATTATAGGCATCCGGATTTTGCGTCTTGGCGACAATGCCGGCCTTCAGGGTGGCGGACGGGTGGATAAAGCCCGGTTTCGTGAAGAGAATGCCGGCGGAGTAATCGAGATCGCCGAGGTCGGACGCTTCGCCGAGGCGTGAGACGGCGCCTTCGATGCGCAGCGATTCGGCCCCGCCGAACAGGTTGCGATGGCCCCAGTAACCGTTGACGCCGAAACCGTCGATCGTCGAATATTGCGCGCCGATGCCGAGGTAGCGCCGCTTGCCTTCGGAAACCTCGATCGTCATGGGCAAGGTACCATCGGAGGCCAGTGCGTCGCCTTCGTGGATCGTCACACTGGAGAACACGCCAAGCGCGCGCAGGCGCTCGCCTGCCTTCCTCAATGCCTCGGGCGAATAGGCTTCGCCCTTCTGCAGGCGGGAATAACGTTGGATGAATTCCGGCTTGACCCTTTCCTCGCCAGTGACGCCGACGTCGCCGATCGGAGCAACCGGACCACCTTCGGCAGCGAGAACGATATCGACGGTGTTCTTGCTATGGTCGGCGACAACGCGCCGCTCCGTCAGCTTGGCAAAGGGCCTGCCTTCGCTCTTCAACTGGTCGACGATCGTATCGCCGGCCTTGATGATCGCGAGCGAGCCTGCCTGCTCACCCGGAGCGAGATCGTAGTCTGCGGGATTGCGATGCGCGGCATCGCCACCGAACTGAACCTCATTCACGGTAAAGACCGGGCCGGGCGCGATGTCCACCTTGACCGGGACGGGTTTGGAGCGGTCGAAGGTCGGATTCGGCGGCAGGTCGTCAATGTTGCGACCGTCGATGGTGATCGCCACCACGCCACCATAGCGCGCCTTTTCGTAGAGCGTGGCGATCAGCCTGTCGCGGTCGTCGCGGGCTTTCACGACGACACCCAGATCGCCTGAAACCGGACGATTCTTATCGCCGACGAGACGAGAGCTGTTCTCCAGCGCCTCCTTGAGGTCGCTATCGGCCGTCCCGGCTTCGAGTTCGACATCATACCGCACAGGATCGGGCACCTGCAGGTTCTCGTCCTCGTCCTTGCCGAATATGGTGATGCCAAAAAGCTTGAATGCGTAAGCATTGCCCACGAGGACTGGTGAAAATGCAGCCGCCGCTGCGACCACCACCATGGCGCCTGCTCGATACGCAATACCCGTTCTCAGGCCCGTCCCTCTAATCCGCATCCGCCGCTTTTTGGTTACATTAAAATGAAGCTCTGCGTTGCCCAGCCGATAGCAAGCTTAGCGGCAAAATCGCGCCACGTGTACCAATTTAAACTGCTGGCGCACTAATTTAGTACAAAAAAAATCCCGGACGAGGGTCCGGGATTTCCATTTTTCCCATTCTGATTGCAGATCTCAGCGGCAATCATCGATGTAGCGGCGACCGTACCGGTCCCGGTAATAGCATTGGCCGGGCTGTTCTGCGACCCTGCCGATAAGCGCGCCCGAAACGCCGCCGATCGCTGCGCCGACTGCCGCGCCGCGCACGTCGCCGGTGACCACGCCGCCGATAACGGCACCAGACGCTGCGCCGATACCGGCACCTTGTTGCGTGGGCGTGCAGCTTGCGATCGAAAGGCCGATCAACGCGAGTACGAGGACTTTTTTCATTCTTCTCTCCGAGGTTTTGGCGCCCCAGCGGGCGGATGTCGTCCCTAACCTGTTTTTTCTCAGGCTAGCCCGAAAACTATGTCGCAAGAAGGGCTTGTCCACCATTAGCGAGCTTTTTTTAGTAAGGCGCGGGTTTCTTTCCACGATTAAAAGCGAATTTTCCGCCGGAATTGACGTCGATCAATTTCCCTGATCACGGCTCGCGTATTTTTTATCTGGAATCATTCAAAAGTCTGCGCCTTTTGCCGCAGTTGATGTTAAATCAGGGACGAAAGGGTTGACGTGCGGTTGCCGTCTCAGCAAGAAACAGCCGTACGAACTGGAGCATATGATGGATTTCGAAGCGTTTTTCAAAAGCGAGCTGGACGGGCTTCACACTGAGGGCCGTTACCGCGTTTTTGCCGATCTGGAGCGCCATCGCGGTAACTTTCCGCGTGCGACGCGCCACACGGCGAATGGCGAACAGGAAGTGACCGTCTGGTGCTCCAACGACTATCTCGGCATGGGCCAGCACCCCAAGGTGATCGAGGCGAT
>Ga0102588_1000121_pt1 | contig 128483 bp, 123 predicted proteins | sample AraplaMF_Col_mMS_FD_76854 | JGI IMG/M metagenome (GOLD analysis project Ga0102588, IMG submission 76854) | Arabidopsis root microbial communities from the University of North Carolina, USA - plate scrape MF_Col_mMS (SPADES assembly) (version 2) | ecosystem: Host-associated > Plants > Roots >...
CATCGCGGCCAAGGCCGCTCCCACAGGAAAGCTCGCCGCTATAGCAGCTCCTGCAACGGGCACGCTTGCCTCAGCGTTCGGCAAGAGCCGTTGGCCCTCACCCTCGACGCGACTGTGGAGGCGAGGGCTTCGGGCGGATAAGGCCCAAAGGGGGACGGCCACGATGGCCGGCCGTTTTCGGCGAGGCAGGAGGTAGGAGCGCGCCTTGCGCGCGACATCTTTTCGCGAGGAGCATCAGGGCCTGTCGCTCACGGCCCCAACGGCGTCGCGCGCAAGGCGCGCTCCTACGCGGCGAGGGTGAGGGCCGACGGCTCTTCGCCGTAACGCGCAACCAATGCGATGGCGCAGCCGAGCCCCGATTCCCTGGCTCGCCCATGAAATTTACGTGCATTTTCGGTGCTTGCGCGGTTGACGCGTGCTATAAAGTTCGCCGGCCTCGTGATCCGTGGGTACTGACGGACTCCATGAGGTCTGCGCAACTATAGGATTAGTCTGATTTTTCGGCCTGGGAGGCCAGGTTAAGGAACAGATCCCGCAACGTGGGGTCGGAGAGTGACGCAGCGGCGGCGCGCAGATGGCGGGCGGCCGAGGCGGAAAGCGGTTTATGCCAGTCGGGGATCACTTCCTCGGGCGGCAGGGGGGCCACTTTCACGGCAACCGAGTGGGCCGACGCGCCGAGGGCGCGGGCAGCTTCGAGGATCTGCGCCTGGTAAAGGCGCACCCGAGAGGCCCAGGCCGACGAGGGCGCAAGGAAGACGAGCCTGCCGTCGCGCAGGTCCGCGAAGCGGACCTGATCACGCAGCGGCGAAGGCAACGTCGCGCGCAGCTGGCGATCAAGCCGGTCGAGTTCGCGGGCCCGTTGGGCCAGCGAGGCGACGGGCCCGAAGTCGGCCACGGATTTCAATCCGTTGGTCGAACGGCGGGAGGGCTTGGGCGGCGGTGGCATGGACCGGCTTTGAACTTATTCGATGTGGAACGTATGCAGATCATACTTGTATCTCGCGGCCTGAAAGGGCCCAAAACGCTCGACCTGACCTGCCGGCGCCTGCGCTGCAAGGCCGTGGCAATCGCCCTCGCGGGTTTCGTCGGTATCGCCGCGATCGGCGCGGGCGTCGCACTCGCCGTGGCCGGCCCGAAGGAGCGTGCGCTCGGCACCATCGGCAGCCTCGAGCGCCAGGTCGGCGATCAGGACGCCCGCGTGGCCGACGTGAAACGTCAGGCGCAGCGCGATCTCGATGCGCTCGCCGTGAAGCTCGGTCAGCTGCAGGCGCAGTCGGTCCGTCTCAATGCCCTTGGAGAGCGCCTGACCCAGGTCGGCAAGCTCGACGACGGCGAATTCGATTTCGACGAAGAGCCCGGGCAGGGCGGCCCCGAGATCTCGACGACGCCCGATGCGCCGGCATATTCGCTGCCGGCGGCGCTCGACAAGAGCATCGCCTCGCTGTCGACGCAGTTCGACAGCCAGCAGGCGCAGCTCGAAGCGCTGCGGGACATGCTCACGGACCGCAACATCGAGTCCAGCCTGCGGCCCACCGGCATGCCGGTGAACGGCTACATCTCGTCGTATTTCGGTGGTCGGCCCGATCCGTTCAGCGGGCATGCCGCCCGCCATACGGGCATCGACATCGCCGCGCCCAAGGGTACGCCGGTGACCGCGGTGGCCGAAGGCATGGTCACCTTCGCGGGTCAGCGCAGCGGCTATGGCGATGTCGTCGAAATCGACCACGGCAATGGGTACATGACGCGTTACGCCCACAACAGCGCCATCGTGGCGACGCCGGGCCAGCGCGTCCGGGTGGGCGACGTGATCGCGAAGGCCGGCTCCACGGGCCGTTCGACGGGCTCGCACGTGCATTTCGAGGTCTGGTACCACGATCGCGTGGTCAACCCGCTGGCTTACGTGAAGAGCCACCGCTGAGCGGGCTTGAATCCTCGGGCCTGCGCCGCCACCCCGAGGAAAGCCGGGGGCGCCCGTAGTATGATCGTCCCTTCGTGCCGGCCGGCCATGGCCGTCCGGCAACCCTTTTCGTACCAGATCCGGATGATCGATGTTCAATCGTGCCCTGACGAGTATTTTCGGCAGCCGTAACGAGCGTGTGTTGCGCGACCTCTCCAAGACGGTCAAGCGCATCAACGCTCTCGAGCCGGAGTTCGAAAAGCTTTCCGACGACGCCCTGCGTGGCAAGACCGAGGAGTTCCGCCAGCGTCTCGCGGCGGGCGAGTCGCTCGACAAGCTGCTGCCCGAAGCGTTCGCGGTCACCCGCGAGGGCGCCAAGCGCGTGCTCGGCATGCGCCACTACGACGTCCAGATGATCGGCGGCATGGTGCTGCACGGTGGTCGTATCGCCGAGATGCGCACGGGTGAGGGCAAGACCCTCGTCGGCACGCTGCCGGTGTACCTCAACGCGCTGGAAGGCAAGGGCGTCCACGTCGTCACGGTCAACGATTACCTGGCGCGTCGCGACTCGGCGCAGATGGGCACGCTCTACAACTTCCTCGGCCTCACGGTCGGTGTCGTGTACCCGGGCATGGACCACGCCGACAAGCACGCCGCGTATCGCGCCGACATCACGTACGGCACGAACAACGAGTTCGGCTTCGACTACCTGCGCGACAACATGGCGCTCAGCAAGGAACAGCGCAACCAGCGCGGCCTGCACTACGCCATCGTCGACGAAGTCGACTCGATCCTCATCGACGAAGCCCGTACGCCGCTGATCATTTCCGGTCCGGCCGAAGATTCCCCGCAGCTCTACATCGCGGTGAACAAGGTCGTGCCGCGCCTGATCCGCCAGGAGAAGGAAGACGGCTCCGGCGACTATCTCGTCGACGAAAAGCAGAAGCAGGTGCACATGTCCGAAGAGGGCATGGAGCACGCCGAGCAGCTGTTGCGCGAGGCTGGCGTCATCGAGCCGGACAGCGGCCTGTACGATTCCAAGAACCTCGCCGTCGTCCATCACATGAACGCGGCGCTTCGCGCCAACGCGATCTACCAGCGCGACGTCGACTACATCGTGCGCGACGGTGAAGTCATCATCGTCGACGAATTCACCGGCCGTACGCTCGCCGGCCGTCGCTGGTCCGATGGCCTGCACCAGGCGGTCGAGGCGAAGGAAGGCGTGCCCATCCAGCGCGAGAACCAGACGCTGGCGACGGTGACGTTCCAGAACCTGTTCCGCATGTACAAGAAGCTGGCCGGCATGACCGGTACGGCCGATACGGAAGCCTACGAGTTCCAGTCGGTGTACGGCCTGGAAGTCGTTGTGATTCCCACGCACAAGCCGATGGTGCGCGTCGACAATCCCGACTCCGTGTTCCTCGGTCCGGATGCCAAGTACAAGGCCGTCATCGCCGACATCAAGGCGTGCTACGAGCGCGGCCAGCCGGTGCTGGTGGGTACGGCGTCGATCGACGTCTCGGAGCTCGTCTCCAACCTGCTGCGCCAGGAGCGTATTCCGCACGAAGTGCTCAACGCGAAGCAGCACGAGCGCGAGGCGCACATCGTGGCCCAGGCCGGTGCGCCGGGCTCGGTGACCATCGCCACGAACATGGCCGGTCGCGGTACCGACATCGTGCTCGGCGGCAGCCTCGAAGCCGCGCTCGCCGCGTTGCCCGAGGGCGCGTCCGACGCCGACAAGCAGAAGGCACGCGCCGACTGGAAGCAGCGCCACGAGCAGGTGCTCGCCGCGGGTGGCCTGCACATCATCGGCACCGAGCGTCACGAGTCGCGTCGCATCGACAATCAGCTGCGTGGCCGTTCGGGCCGACAGGGCGATCCGGGTTCTTCGCGCTTCTACCTGTCGCTTCAGGACAACCTGATGCGCATCTTCGGCGGCGAGCGTATCGGCCGCTGGATGCAGATGTTCGGCATGAAGGAAGACGAGGCGCTGGAAGATCGCCTGATCACGCGCCAGATCGAAAAGGTCCAGCGCAAGGTCGAGCAGCACAACTTCGACATCCGCAAGAACCTTCTCGACTTCGACGACGTCGCGAACGATCAGCGCAAGGTGATCTACGCGCAGCGCGACGAACTGCTCGAAGCGGAAGACATCTCCGACATGGTCGGCGACATCCGTCAGGACGTCGTGGAGGCGCTCGTGCGCAAGTACGTGCCGGCCGAAAGCATCGACGACCAGTGGGATATCGCCGGCCTCGATCGCGAGATCGCAAGCGAGCTCAACCTGCGTCTCGATCTGCCGCAGTGGGTCGAGGGCCAGCAGGACGTCGACGCCGAGCGCATCCTCGAGCATGTGCGCACGTCGGTCGACGCGATGTTCGTGGAGAAGGAAGCCCAGGTCGGTGGCGACACCATGCGTTCGCTCGAGAAGCACGTGATGCTCTCGGTCGTCGACAACGCCTGGAAGGAGCACCTCGCCAGCATGGATTACCTGCGCCAGGGCATCTACCTGCGCGGTTATGCGCAGAAGCAGCCGAAGCAGGAGTTCAAGCGCGAGTCGTTCGAGCTCTTCTCGGAAATGCTCGATCGCATCAAGGCGGAAGTCGTGCAGATGCTGGCGCGTATCCGCGTTCGCAGCGAGGAAGAGGTCGCCGCGATGGAAGCCGAGCAGCAGCGCCAGGCCGAAGCCCAGCGCCTGCAGTTCCAGCATGCCGATGCACAGATGATCGGACAGGGCGGCGACGGCGCGGCGGCGGATAACGTCATGACGCCGGTGGTGAGCGACGGCCCCAAGGTCGGTCGCAACGACGCCTGCCCCTGCGGATCGGGCAAGAAGTTCAAGCACTGCCACGGTCAGCTGAGCTGATACGAAAAACCCGCCGGAAGGCGGGTTTTTTTTGAGCGCCGAAAGGTCGGACGATCAGTCGCCGCCGCCCTTGGGCTTCTGCCGGAACGACTCGGCCTGCACCGTGATGTACTGCGGCTCTTCGCTGTCGAGGCGCAGCGCGGTGAGCTGGCCGCCCCACACGCAGCCCGTGTCGATGGCGAAGACGCCGAGGCCAGCGAACCGACCGAGTGCCGACCAGTGGCCGCAGACGATCTTCGTTTCGCGGCGACGCATGCCCGGCACTTCGAACCACGGATACATGCCCGGCTTCTGAGTGCCCGGTACGCCCTTGCCTTCGAAGTCGATGCGGCCGTTGACATCGCAGTAGCGCATGCGCGTGAGCGTGTTGATGGTGGCGCGGTGGCGTTCGACACCTTGCAGGCGATTGTTCCAGCCCGGCGGACGATTGCCGAACAGATTCTTCAGCAGCCTCTGGTGACGCGGGCCGCCGAGCTCGCGCTCGACTTCCAGTGCCGCCCGCTGCGCCTGGCGCAGCGTCCACAACGGCGCGAGGCCCGCGTGGATCATCGTCCAGCCGAGTTCTTCGTCGTGATGCAGCAGCTTCTGCATGCGCAGCCATTCGAGCAGCACGGGCGCGTCGACGGCGAACAGCACTTCGCGCAGTTCGGGATTGACGCGCGCTTGTGCGTCTTCGCGGCGCTGGCCGATGGCCAGCAGCGAAAGATCGTGGTTGCCGAGGGTGATGATGGCCTGGTCACGCAGCGAATGAATCAGTCGCAGCGTGGCGAGCGACTCGCCACCGCGGTTGACCAGATCGCCACAGAACCACAGCCGGTCGCTAGCCGGGTCGAAACGAATCTTTTCCAGCATGCGCTGGAGTTCGGGGTAGCAACCCTGAACGTCGCCGATCGCGTAGACGGCCATCAGTTCTGTTGCTCCGTGATGCCGTTCCCGGCGTGCGCACTATCCATGGGTCGATCCTAGTGGAGCGTACGCGGGATCGAAAGAACAAAAGCCGGAATGGGCGCGTCGAACTGCGTTCCGTCGTCGGAGATCATGCTGTAGGTGCCTTGCATGGTACCCACCGCGGTCTCGAGTACGGCACCGGAGGTGTATTCGAACGATTCGCCGGGACGCATCCACGGCTGCTCGCCGACCACGCCATCGCCGCGCACTTCGTCGACCTTGCCGTTCGCATCCGTGATGACCCAGTGGCGCGTCAGCAGCTGCGCGCCCGTCTCGCCGGCGTTGTGCAGCGTGATCGTGTACGCGAACACGTAGCGATTGTCGGTCGGTTGCGATTGGTCGGGAACGAATCGGGTTTCGACCTCCACGTTGATCGTGTAGGGGGATTTGGAGTTCATACGCCGATTGTCGGGGACGGGGAGGGGGCGGGCAAGTATGCCCTTATCCCCTTCACATCGCGTTCGCGAGTTTCACGAAGTCGTGCGGGGCGAGGGTTTCCGCGCGGGCGCGCGGATCGATCCCGAGGCTGCGGATCGTGGCCTCGTCCAGCAGGCCCTTCAGCGTGTTGGAGAGCGTCTTGCGGCGCATCGCGAAGGCGGCCTTCACCACCCGGTGGATCTTCCCGGGATCCGCGTCCGGGAGCTGCCCGGGGGGCAGCGGAACGAGACGGACGACGGCCGAGTCGACCTTCGGCGGCGGCCGGAAGGCCCCCGGGGGCACCGTGAACAGCGGCGTGACCTTGCAGGCGAGCTGGAGCATCACGCTGAGACGGCCATAGACCTTGCTGCCCGGTTCGGCGGCCATGCGGTCCACGACCTCTTTCTGCAGCATGAAGTGCATGTCCTGGATGGCCGACGCGTGCTCGACGCAATGGAACAGGATCGGGCTCGAGATGTAATAGGGGAGGTTGCCCGCGATGCGCAGCTTCTCAGCACCCAGTTCGCGCGCGAGCGCGCTGAAATCGACCTTCAGGACATCCGAATGCACGATGCGCAGCTGGCCGATCGCGTTCGCGCGTTCCTGCAGGGCGGGGATCAGGTCGGTGTCGAGCTCGATCGCCGTCATCGTCTTCGCGACCGCGAGCAGCGGCAGCGTCATCGCGCCTTCGCCGGGGCCGATCTCGACGACGGTGTCGCCGTCCTTCGGGGCGATCGACGAGACGATGCGCTCGATATAGCGCTTCTCGTGCAGGAAGTGCTGGCCGAAACTCTTCTTGGGGCGTGCGTTCATGAGGTAGTGCGATGCCGTGCGAGGTCGATGGCGAGGCGCGTGGCCGCGAACAGGCTGGCAGGATCCGCCTTGCCGGTGCCCGCGAGGTCCAGCGCCGTGCCGTGGTCGACCGAGGTGCGGATGAAGGGGAGGCCGAGCGTGACGTTGACCGTGCGGTCGAACGCTTCGCTCTTGAGGACGGGCAAGGCCTGGTCGTGATACATCGCCAGCACCGCGTCGTAGCGTGCGCGCATGGCGGGCACGAAGGCCGTGTCGGCGGGCAGGGGGCCAAGCAATTCCATGCCGTCGCCGCGCAGGCGCTCCAGCAGCGGAATGATGGTGTCGATTTCTTCCCGGCCCATGTGCCCGCCTTCGCCGGCATGCGGGTTCAGGCCGAGCACGGCGATGCGCGGTGTCGCGATGCCGAACTGCGAGGTCAGCGCGCCGGCCACGATGCGCAGGGTGCGCTCGAGCAGCGCGGGCGTGACCGCCGCCGGTACCGCGGAGAGGGGAAGGTGCGTGGTGGCCAGCGTGACGCGCAGCTCCGGGCTGGCGAGCATCATCACGACGCTGGCCGCGGCACGCTCGGCGAAGAATTCGGTATGACCGCTGAAGGCCACGCCGCCCTCGTTGATGCTGGATTTCTGCACGGGGCCGGTGACGACCGCATCGAAGTCGCCGGCAAGGCAGCCATCGGCGGCAAGGGCCAGCATCGCGAGCACGTGCTGCGCGTTGCGCGGGTCGGGTTCGCCGAAGCGCTCGCGCGCGCCGAGCGCGACGTGCCGGATCCGGATGCGACCCGGCGATCGCGAGGCGATCCGCGTGCCGTCGTCGTCGACGATGTCGAGGGTCAGACCGCAGGCCGAGGCGGCGCGGGCGAGGAGGTCGCGGTCGGTAACGGCGACGAGGTCGGCCGCGAGGTCGCTGGCCGCGAGCCGCGCGACGAGTTCGGGCCCCACCCCGGCAGGCTCACCGGCGGTAACGGCGAGCCGTGGCAGGGTGGGCGTGTGCATGGCCGTTACGGCGTGGCCGACGCCTGCTTGTCGTCAGGATCGCGGAGTTCCGGCACGCGGATATCCACGAACGACGTCGAGCGAAGCTCGCGCAGGTAGTTTTCGTAGGCTTCGTCGGCCTTGCGCGTGCCGATGGCCTGGCGGGCCTGGTTGCGCTGCGATTCTTCGGTGACGTCGCTCTGGCGGGCGCCGAGGCGCTGCATCACGATCCAGCCCGCGTCGGTCTGGAACGGCTTCGACACTTCGTCGTCCTTCAGGCCTTCGATCTGGGTGGCGATCGCCTGGCCCCAGGCGTCCTTCTGGAACCAGCCCATGTCGCCGCCCACGTTCGCCGTGGTGTTGTCCTTCGAGTCGTCCTTCGCGATCTTCGCGAAGTCTTCGTGCTTGTCGACGATGCGGGTGTAGAGATCCTGGGCCTTCTTCTCGGCCTGCTCCGGGGTGACGACCTCGGACGGCTTGATGAGGATCTGACGCGCGTGGTACTCGGTGACGACCTGTCGGCCCGGCTGGCGGGTCTCGATCAGCTTGAGCACCTGGAAACCGGTGGGGCCACGAAGGATCGGCGTGGTCTCGCCGGCCTTGAGCGACGACACGGCCTCGGCGAACGCCGGCGGCACTTCGTCGAGACGGCGCCAGCCGAGGTCGCCGCCGTCGAGTGCATCGGGCGCGTCGGAGTAGCGGATGGCCGCGGCGTTGAAATCCATGCCGCCCTGAACCGCCTTCACGGCTTCCTCCGCCTTGGCCTGGGCCTGGGCGATGGCTTCGGCGCTGGCGTCGGCCGGCGTGCCGACCTGGATGTGCGCAAGATGCACTTCGCCGGCCTTGTACGACGGGCTGGCGAGCAGGTTGTTCACTTCAGCGTCGGTGACCGTGACCTGGTCGCGCACGACGCTCTCGTGCAGGCGCTGGGCGATGATCTGGTCGGACAGCTGCTGGCGGAACGCCGCATAGCTGTAGCCGTCCTGTTCGACCGCGCCGCGCAGCTGATCGAGGCTCATCTTGTTCTGCTGCGCCACGTTGGTGGCCGCGGAATCGATTTCCTGATCGGTGACATGGATGTTCTGGTCGTTCGCGCGCTGGACCTGCAGTTTCATCAGGATGAGGCGGTCGAGCACCTGGCGGGCCAGGACGTCCTTGGGCGGCAGCTGGCCCGGATTCGCGGCGTACTGGCGGACGATGGCGTTGATGGCCTCGTTCAGCTCGCTCTGCAGGATGACGTCCTCTTCCACGACCGCGACGATGCGGTCGATCGAGCCGTCGCCGATATCCATCTTGCCCGCTGTCGGCTGGGCCGACGGCATGAGCTGGGCATGGGCGGCAGGCACGGCCACCAGGATGGAGGCGGCGAGCACGGAGTACGCGAGGATCTGCTTCATCGAATAGGGAGCCCGGGGCGCCTGCCCCACTTATTGATAGCCAAGGATAGCACGCCGCAGGTACTGGCCCGATTGGGGGTTGAGCGAGCCGATACCCTTGAATTCGACCTCGAACATGATGGCGTTGTCCGTGGCGCGGAGGTAGTCGTGCACGTAATGCCGCCCGAGGACGCGGATAGCGACGCAACAGCTGTTGTACTCGATGCCCGCCGCGGCCTCCAGGGTGCGGTGGGAGAACGTGAAGGTCGATTCGCCAGCCCGGTTCGGAAGAACGTCGCGGCGCGCGAAAACCCAGCGCGCGAGCGCCCTCCACCGTTCGGAGATCGGGTAGACCACGGACGTGTCGAATTGTTCCATCACGTTACGGCGGTACCGGTACGAAAAGTTCAGGATGCCGTCACCCTTGATCCGGCGCTGCAACTGCACCGTGGCCAGGTCGGTGTCCCGGCCCTGGAAGAACACTTCGTTGTTCTCGTTCTTGAGCGGACTCTGGACCTTGTTCGGGTTCCACTGGTACGAGCTGTTCAGGCGCCACTTGTCGTTGAAGCGCACCCCCAGCTGGGCCACGTAGTCCGAGCGCTCGAAGTCGGTCTGCGGCGTGCCGAACATCTGGACGCGCTGGTCGCTGAAGTACTTGATCTGTCCGACGCTGGCGGAGAGGCGCTCGACGCCGTTGTCGTCGAGCAGGCGGGTGGTCAGCGCGGCCGTGAGGTTGTTCGCGTCCTGCTGACGATCCGCGCCGGAGAAGCGGTTCGTCGAGAACAGCTGCCAGAAATCGAACGACATCACGTTGGTGTCGAAAGCCGGCAGGTTGTTCTGGTCGCGGTAGGGCACGTACAGGTAGTAAAGGCGCGGTTCGAGCGTCTGGGTATAGCTGTTGCCGAACAGGCTCGTCTGGCGGTCGAAGATGAGGCCGGCATCCACGCTCGTGATCGGCAGGCTGCGCGACGGGCTCTGCTCCGGGAAATTGAAGCGCTGGTAATCGGACTGGAGGCGGTAGCCGGTGTACCGGTATTCGACGCGCGGCCGGACGAACCACGAGGCGCCGGAGAAGTCCGCCGAAAGGTAGGGCGCTATGTCGATGCGATTGCCATCGACCTGCCCCTGGCCTCCGAAGGCTGGATCGAACGGCGCACGATCGGTCTTGCGGAACGCCACCGCCTCGGTGTCGACGCCAGCGTCGAGCCAGCTGTTGAGCGGGGTGTCCAGATTGAACGTGGCGCGAGGCCAGCGGCGATACGGTTCGACGAAGTTCGGCAGGCCCGCATCCACGTTCTGGTAGTCGTCAGCACCGATGGACGCGCTCCAGTACTTGCCACCCGTGCTGACATACGCACTGGACGACAGCAGGCCGATCGCCGAGCTGTAGAGGTCGTTGCTGAAGTCGCGGAAGTACTGGTTGTCCGACACGCGATTGATGTTGGCCGAGAAGTTCCAGCCTTTCGCGATCGTGGTCGAGTTGGTCAGCTGCAGCAGCCAGCGTTTCTTCGAGCCGTCGCGATCGCTGGTGCCGCTCTCGTCTTCGTCCGGCCCCTTGTCGTGGCCCATGTACTGGAAGTCGACCGTGCCGTTCGAGCGGGGCAGCAGATAGCGGAACTCGCCGCCCAGCATGGCGCCGCGATCGCTGTAGTAGCCGGGGGTGATCGTCGCGTCGTAGTTCGGCGCGAGGTTCAGGTAGTAGGGCAGGTTGAGGAACGTGCCCGAGCGGCTCGACGTGCCGAAGGTCGGATAGAGGAAGCCGCTCTTGCGGCGATCGTCCAGCGGGAACGAGAAATAGGGCAGGTAGATGAAGGGCACGCCGCGATAGCGCATCGTCGCGCTGCGTGCTTCGCCGACGCCCGTTTCCTTGTTCAGGTTCATCTTCTTCGCGCGGAATTCCCACTGCCGGCTGCCGACGTCGCAGGTGGAGTAGGTGGCGTCGGTGAATCGGCCGTGCTGCGGATCGAGCACCTTGGCGTGGTCCGCCACGCCGTTGCCGCGCGACTGCAGCAGCTGATAGGTGACGCCGTACGCGTCGCCCTGGTTCGGCGTGGTCGTGCCGGTGATGCGGTCGGCACGCATGAGCATGCCCGCCTCCTGATAGCGCACGTTCCCCTTGGCGTCGTAGGCGGTGGAGTCCGCGTTGTACGTCGCGTCCTCGGCCTGCAGCACCTGGTCGCCGCGCACGAGGCGCACGCCGCTGGTCAGGTGGTAGAGATCGGGCTCGGGGCTTTCGACCTTCACGCCCGTCGTGCCGTTGATGTTCGATGTGACGTCGGTGATGGCGGTTTCGCGCAGCGACGTGTCCTTCGTGATCGACGGATCGTAGAAATCGAGCATCGCGTTCGGACGGCACAGCGCATAGCTGACCGGCCGCGGCGGGCAGATGAACGAGCCGAGCGGGCAGGTTTCCGCCGCGACCGGTGCGTTGGCTTGCGTTTCGCCCTGCGTCGGGGCGGCCTGGGCCGAGGCCTCGACGGCGCCGCCCGAAATGAAGAGGGCGACGGCGGTCGCCAGCAGGCGGCGTTTAGGCAGGATGCTGATGCGTGACGTCACAGGCTCGGTCTTGTCCGTTCGAAAGGCCGCCAACTTAGCAGAATCGCCAACCCCACCGCACGAAGGCACGTCGCCCATGACCAGGTTCCCCAGGAGGGCGCGGCGTGGATCGCCGCACCGGCCCGTCGAGCTTACACCGAGGCAGCGACTCTAACCGCGCGGACGGCGCTCATGCTCCCACAGCACTTCGCCGTGGCCGCTGCGCCGCGCGAGCACGCGGGCCAGCACGAACAGAAGGTCAGACAGGCGGTTCAGATAGCGCTGCGCCTCCGGCCGGACGTCTTCCTCGCGGCCGAGGGCCACCACCTCGCGTTCCGCGCGGCGACAGATCGTGCGCGCGAGGTGGCAGGTGGATGCCGCCATGCCGCCGCCCGGCAGGATGAAGTCCTTCAGCGCTGGCAGGTCGGCGTTGAAGCCGTCGAGCACGTTCTCCAGCCGGTCGATGTCGCGCGCCTGCACCATCGCCATGCCAGGGATGCACAGCTCGCCGCCCAGATCGAACAGTTCATGCTGGATCTGGACGAGCGCCTCGCGGATGTCGTCGTCGACGCCGGCGGCGATCACCATGCCGATCGTGCTGTTCAGCTCGTCCACGGTGCCGTAGGCGCCGACGCGCAAGGAATCCTTGCCCGTGCGGCTGCCATCGCCCAGGCCGGTGCTGCCATCGTCGCCGGTACGCGTGTAGATCTTCGAAAGTCGGTTACCCATCGCTGCATTCTAGGGCCCTTTCATCCGGGCCGGGTATGATCGGCGGATGAGCCAGCCCGAACCCATTCTTATCGTCGGCGGCGGCCTCGTCGGCGCCAGCCTGGCCATCGCCCTCGACACCGCCGGCATCCCATCGGTGCTGGTCGAGGCGGCGGCCCCCCGCGTGGACGACCAGCCCAGTTACGACGAGCGCAACCTCGCGCTGGCCAGGGCGACGGTGAACGGGCTCGACGCCATCGGCGTCTGGGCCTTCGCCCGGGACCGCGCCACGCCGATCGTCCATATCCATACGAGCCGCGCGGGCGATTTCGGCAGCGTGCGGATGGACGCCGCTTCCGAAGGCGTGGATGCCCTCGGCTGGACCCTGCCCGCGCGCGAACTCGGCGCCGCGCTGCTGCGCCGGCTCGACCGCTGCACGCACCTGACCCGCCTCGCGCCTGCGCGGGTGGAGGCCATCGAGCGCGGCGAGCATGGCTGGCGCGCGACGATCGTCGCCGATGGCGAGCGTCGCCAGCTGAGCACGCCGCTGCTCGTGGGCGCCGACGGCACGATGTCCGGCATCCGGTCCCAGCTGGGCATCGGCACGCGGGAACACGATTACGAGCAGGCGCTGTTCGTCAGCACGATGGTGCCCGAGCGCGATCCGGCGGGCCGCGCTTTCGAACGCTTCACCGACGACGGCCCCGTGGCCGTGCTGCCCCTGGCCGACCGGCGGGTGGGCGTGGTGCTCACGGTGGCTGCCGACCGCGCCGACGAGGTCGCCGCGATGGACGACACGGCGTTTCTGGCGTTCGCGCAGGAACGCTTCGGCTGGCGCCTCGGACGCCTGACGCGGCCCGGCAAGCGGGTGCCGTATCCGATCCGGCGCGTCGCCGCCGACACGCTGGTCGCGCCGCGCGCGGTGCTGGTCGGCAATGCCGCGCAGACCGTCCACCCCATCGGCGCGCAGGGTTTCAATCTCGGCCTGCGCGATGCGCTGACGCTCGCCGAACTCGCGGCGGACGCCACGGACATTGGCTCGCCGGCGATGCTCGCGGAATACGCGCGGCGGCGCGCCCCGGATCGCGAAGGCACCATGGCGATGAGCCATGGCCTGATTCGTCTGGCGTGCCTCGAGCAGCCGATCCTGGGGCCGCTGCGCTCGCTGGCCATGCTGGCGCTCGATCGCGTGCCGCCGCTGCGCCGCGCGCTGAGTCGCCGGGGCATGGGCTTCCGCGAGAACGCGCCCTTCGCGGTGCGGGAAAAAACGCCATGAGCGATGCGTGGTCGACAGCCGGATCGCGCCGCCGCGCCGGCAACCTGCTCGACGTCGCGATCGTCGGCGGCGGCATGGTGGGCGCCGCCGCGTCGCTGGCCCTCGCGCGCGCGGGCTTCTCGGTCGCACTGGTCGACGCTCGTGAACCTGCGGCGTGGTCCGCGGCCGACGAGGTCGATCTGCGCGTCGTCGGCCTCGCCCCGTCGTCCATCGGGTTGCTCGACAGCCTCGGCGTGTGGGATGCCATCCGCACCGCCCGCGCCTCCGCCTACGAGCGGATGGTGGTGTGGGATGCCGCGAACGGTGCCACGCTGCGTTTCGACGCCGCCGACGAAGCGCGCGACGTGCTCGGCTACATCGTCGAGAACGGCCTCGTGCAGGCGTCGTTGTGGCAGGCCCTCGATGACGCGGGCGTCCGCCGGATCGTGCCCGCCGAAGTGGTGGGTTACGCGATGCGCGAGGATCGCGCGCAGCTCGATCTCGCCGATGGGCAGGTCGTTTCCGCCCGCCTCGTCGTCGCCGCCGACGGCGCGGAGTCGCCGTTGCGCGAGATGGTCGGCATCGGCACGCATGGCCGCGACTACGCGCAGCGCGGCGTCGTCGCGCATGTGGCCACGGCGCGGCCGCACGAGCGCACGGCGTGGCAGCGGTTTCTTCCGACCGGACCCCTGGCGTTCCTGCCGCTCGACGACGGCCGCTGCTCCATCGTGTGGTCGCTGCCGGATGCCGAAGCGAAACGCATCATGGCGCTCGACGACGACGCCTTCCGCGATGCGCTGGGCGTGGCCTCCGACTTCCGTCTCGGGCCCATCGTTTCCGTCGGCCGGCGCGCGGCCTTCCCGCTTCGGCTGAAGCTGGCGGATCGTTACGAGGTGGGCCGCCTCGTGCTGCTCGGCGATGCCGCGCACGCGGTGCACCCGCTGGCGGGGCAGGGGGTGAACCTCGGTCTGCGCGACGTCGCGGAGCTGCGCGACACGCTCGTCGAGGCACGCGAGGCCGGCCGCGATTTCGCCGCCACGCACGTTCTGCGGCGCTACGCCCGCCGTCGCCGCAGCGCGGACGGTCTGGACGCGTGGTCGTTCGATGCGCTGGCCCGCGTCTACGCATGGCAGGCCGCGCCGCTGGTCACCGCGCGAGGTGTGGGTGTCAGGCTACTGGATGCGATGGGGCCGTTGAAGCGGAAGCTCGCCAGACACGCAGCGGGCCTCTGATCGCGGCCACGTCCGCTCCTGCGGGAAGCGGCGCTATGCTTGCGCCACTTTCCCGGGAGACACGCCGATGCGCCGTTCGCTGCTTGCCTTGTCCTTGCTGGTCTTCGGTTACGCAGGTGCCGCTTCGGCGGCGATGGTCGCAAAACCGGTCCAGTGGACCGATCAGGGCGTCACTTACAAGAGCTTCCTTGTCTACGACGACGCGGTGACCGCGAAACGTCCCGGCGTGCTGATGGTGCCCAACTGGTACGGCATCAACGACATGGCGCTGGCCAAGGCGAAAGAGATCGCCGGCAAGGATTACGTGATCCTGCTCACCGACATGTATGGCGGCACCACGCGCCCGACGAGCGCCGAGCAGGCCGGCGCGGTGGTCAAGCCGCTCTACGCCGATCGCAAGATCATGCGCCAGCGCGTGTCGCGCGCCTTTGCGGAGCTGCAGGCGCAGGCCAAGAACGCACCGATCGACACCACGAAGCTGGCGGCGATCGGTTTCTGTTTCGGCGGCTCGGCCGTGCTCGACCTGGCGCGCGCAGGTGCACAGGTGGCCGCGGTCGTCAGCTTCCACGGCGGCCTCGCCACGGACGACCCGAAGCTGGCGTCGAACATCCATGCGAGCGTGCTGGCGCTCAACGGCGCCGACGACGCGGGTTCGCCGCCGGATGTGCGCGCGGCGTTCGAAGCCGAGATGCGCGACGGCAAGGTCGACTGGGCATCGGTGGATTTCGGCGGCGCGGTGCATTGCTTCACCGAGAAGGAAGCCACCACCGCCGAAGGCAACTGCCGCTACGACGCGAAGGTCGCGAAGCGCGCCTATGGCGCCATGCACGCATGGCTCGCCGAGGCGTTCGCCGCCAGGAACTGACGCGCGGGGCGGCGGCTCAGAACCGCCGTTCGACCGAGTAATCCGCGAGTGCCGCGAGGGCGTCGCGGAAGGTCGACGGCGGAAGGTCCGCCAGCGCGTCGCGCGCGGCGGTCGCATGGGCCACCGCTTTTTCGTGCGTGCGCTCGAGCGCACCCGAGTCGCGGATGGCGGCGACGATGCGATCGAGCGAATCGAGCCCGCCGTGTTCGATGGCGTGGCGCAGCGACTTCAGCTGGTCGTCGTCCGCCGTCTGCATCGCGTAGATCAGCGGCAGGGTGGGCTTGCCCTCGGCGAGATCGTCGCCGATGTTCTTGCCGAGCGTTTCCGCGTCCGACACGTAATCGAGCAGGTCGTCCGCGATCTGGAACGCGTAACCGAGCTCCATGCCGTAGCGACGCAGCGCCGCGGTCTGGGCATCCGGCAGGCCGCCGAGCACGCCGCCGAGTTCCGTCGCCGCGGCGAACAGCACGGCCGTCTTGCGTTCGATCACCGCGAGGTAGGCGGCCTCGTCGACGTCGGCATTGCCGATGTTGAGCAACTGCAGCACTTCGCCTTCGGCGATGGTGTTGGTCGTGTCGGCGAGGATGCGCATGATGCGCATGTCGTCGAGCTCGACCATCAGCTGGAACGAACGGGAATAGAGGAAGTCGCCCACGAGCACACTGGCGGCGTTACCCCAGAGCGCGTTGGCCGTCTTGCGACCGCGCCGCATGTCGGATTCGTCCACGACATCGTCGTGAAGCAGCGTGGACGTGTGGATGAACTCGACGATCGCGGCCAGCTTGGCATGCCCGGACCCCTCGTAGCCGGCGGCGCGGGCGGCGAGCACGTGCAGCATCGGGCGAAGGCGCTTGCCACCGCCGGCGATGATGTGGTCTGCGATGCGGTTGATCAGCACGACGTCGGACGACAGCCGGTGCCGGATCAGTGCATCGACATCCTTCATGTCGTCCGCCGCCAGGGCGCGCACGCCGGCGAAATCGAGGGAGGTGGATCGAGCGGCGATGGAAGACATGGACCCTGTTCGTGTGCGGCAAATCAGCTCGCATTATAGGGGGCACGCCAGTGGTTTCGGCGTGGACGTCCTTACCCCTCGTATAATCGCCCGCGATGTCCACCTTCCATAGCGCGTCCCGGGTCGCCCGGTGAGTAAACTCAGCCCCCTGGAACGCCGGGCCGCCTTCACGCTCGCTGGCGTGATCAGCCTGCGACTTTTCGGCCTTTTCCTCGTGCTGCCGGTGTTTTCCGTCTATGCGCGCGGGATGCCGGACGCGACGCCGTTCCTGATCGGCCTGGCGCTGGGCGTCTACGGCATCGGCCAGATGGTGCTGCAGATCCCCCTGGGTCTCCTGTCCGACCGCATCGGCCGGAAGCCCGCGATCACGCTGGGCCTGGCCGTCTTCGCAGCCGGCGGACTCGTCGCCGCGCTGTCGCATACGCTCACGGGCATCGTGCTCGGGCGCGCCCTTCAGGGCATGGGGGCCGTCGCCGGTGCCGGCACGGCGCTGGCGGCCGACCTCACCGCCGAAGAGAACCGCGGCAAGGTCATGGGAATCGTCGGTGTGTCGATCGGCATGTCGTTCCTGCTGGCGCTGATCCTCGGGCCGCCCCTCGAGGCGATCGCCGGGCTGTCGGGCCTCTTCGGCCTCACGTCGGTGCTCGCGCTCGTCGCGATCGCGATGCTCTGGCTGCGTGTGCCGGATCCGGAGCGTGTCGCACGCAGCGCCGGCGCACGGCCTGGCGACGTCGTGGCGATGCTGGCCGACCGGCGCCTGTGGGTGCTCAACGGGTCCGTGTTTTTCCTGCATGCGCTGTTGACCGCGAGCTTCGTCGGCCTGCCGATCCTGCTCGTGGATGGACTGCGCCTTCCCGTCGCAAGCCACTGGATGCTGTACCTCCCGGTGATGGTGATCGCGGCCGCCGCCATGGGTGTGCTGCTGCCGCGCATGCGCGACGACGCACGTGCCGCGCGCATGGTGGTGGGCTCCGTCGTCGCCATCGGTCTCTCGCTCGCCGGCATGGCGGCCGGCGGAACGAGCGCCGTCGCGCTCGGTATCGCGGCGACGGTGTTCTTCGGTGCCTTCAATCTGCTCGAGGCGGCGTTGCCGAGTCTCGTGTCCCGCCTGGCACCGGCGTCGGTGCGCGGGGCGGCGATGGGCGCGTATGCCACCAGCCAGTTCTTCGGCGCGTTCGTCGGCGGCGCCATCGGCGGCGTCGCGCTGGGTCGCCTCGGTGCGCATGGCGTGTTCGCGGCGGCCGCGGCGATGACGCTCGTGTGGTTGCCGCTGGCATTCTGGGGCGCGCGGCGTACCGCCGTGCTCGACGGCGCCACGAACGCCGCATAGGCGATCTATTTTTCAGAAATTTCGTATCGAACGGCGGCGACGGTTTGCGCAGACTTTCGCTTGCACGCCGTTCACCGATGCGGTGCGGCGGGCGACCTCCCTCTGAAAGGACATCCCACATGCCGAAGATCCTCGCCTCGGTCGGCGCCGGCGCGCTAGCGTTCGCCGCAGCGCTCGTGCCCTCGACCACCCACGCCGCCAACGACGGCACCATCGAAATCACCGGCGACATCGTCGCGACGACCTGCAACGTCGAAGGTAAGCCGCCAGGTGCCGGTAACATCACGAAAGACGTCCAGCTCGCCGGCATCAGCGCCGGTTCGCTGTCGAAAGCCGGGGCCACCGCAGGCGATCGCGGCTTCGAGATCCGCATCGGCGGCAACGACGAATGCACCGACGGCGCGATCGCGAAAATCCGCTTCGATCCGTCGAGCCCGGCGCTCGACCGCTCCACCGGCCGCCTCAATATCGACGCCGTGACCGGCGCCGCGAGCAACGTGCAGATCGAAATCACCAACGGCAACGGCAAGCCGATCAATCTCTACACCGAAGACTCCGAAGGCGCGCAGATCTCCGCGCACGAAGCCGCCATCCCTTTGATCGCCCGTTATTACAGCCTCGGCGGCGCAACGGAAGGCAAGGCCGCCTCGCGCGTCGGGTTCCAGGTCGTCTATCAGTAAGCAACGCAGCGCGACGCTGGTCGGGCGCCGCGCCCGATCAGCGTCGCAAGGGATGTCGCAGACAAAGGATTCGTCATGTCCGGAAAGCTCCTGGCGCTGGTCGCCTTGTCGTTCTTCACGCTCGCGCAGGCGCGTGCCGCCATCGTCATCGGCGGCACGCGCGTCGTTTTTCCCGCGACGTCGCGGGATGTGTCGCTGAAAATTCAGAACAAGGGGAGCGACCCCGCCCTCGTGCAGACGTGGATCGACGACGGTGACGCGAAGTCGACGCCAGCGACCGCGAAGGCGCCTTTCGCCATCACGCCGCCGGTATTCCGCATCGACCCCGCGCAGGGACATTCGCTGCGTATCGTGCATGTGGGCGATACGCTTCCGGCCGAACGCGAGTCGGTGTACTGGCTCAACGTTCTGGAAATCCCGCCCAGGTCGGCCGAGGCGGAGGGCAAGAACGTCCTGCAACTCGCGTTCCGGCATCGCATCAAGCTCTTCCATCGTCCGGCGGATCTGCCGAGTCCGCCCGACAAGGCACCTTCCACGCTCCGCTGGTCGGTGGAACGCGACGGCGCACACGTGCAGGTGCGCGTCGACAACCCGTCGCCTTACTACGTGTCGTTCAATGCGGTGACCCTTCCCGCGGCGAAGGACGGTGATGCGCCGCTATCACTCGGTGGCGGCATGGTCGACCCGGGTGGACGTACGCGCTTCGCTGTCCCCGACGTTCACGCACAGCGTCGCATCCACGAAATCCGGTTCGCGACCATCAACGACTACGGCGCCACGATCCCCGGATCGGCGGCCATCGTCGAATGACGGCCGGGCATTCGCCATGGACCGTCGACCGATCGTCGGGCCGTGCGGCGTACGGCATCGCCACCGCGCCCTGGTGGCATTCGCCGGTGTCGCTGTGATGGGCGCCGCGATGGCGCAACAGCACCCGGTCGTGGAGTTCGACGCGGCCTTCCTGCCAGATGGCCCATCGACGCTCGACGTCGCACGATTTTCCCGCGGCAATCCCGTGCTTCCCGGCCACTACGACGTCGACGTCTGGCTGAACGACGAATGGCAGGCGCACGAGACGATACGTTTCGCATCGGGCGACGACGCGATGGATGCCGTCCCCTGCATCGCCGACGACGCGCTCGTTGCCTTCGGTATCCATCCGGCCGCCTTGCACCCAACCGTGGACCCGTGCGACGCCATCGGTCGGCGCATCCCCTCGGCGTCCGTGCGTTTCGACGTCGGCGAACAACGCCTGGACATCGAGGTGCCGCAGGCCGCGCTGCCGAGGCGGCGTCGCGATATCGCCGCGCCGTCGCAGTGGGACGAAGGCGTCACGGCGGCGACGCTCTCGTGGCGGGGCGGCGCGCGACGCACGGATGCCCGGACCCGGAGCAGCTCGTCGTCGTATCTGTCGGCGGACGTCGGTATCCACCATGGCCCCTGGCGATTGCGTCATGCGGGAGCCGTGTCGTCGGGCCGTTATCGACGCCGCCATACCTACGTCGAGCGACACCTGGTCGCCTGGCGCTCGCAGATCCGCCTGGGCGACCTCGCGTCGGCAGGCGACATGTTTCCCCCCGTGCCCTTTCGTGGCGTCTCCCTCGCGAGCGACCCGCGCATGACGGAGGAGGGGGGCGACAGCTATGCGCCACGCGTCAGTGGCGTCGCCGCGACGCGCGCGACCGTGCGTGTCGAGCAGCACGGTGTCGTGCTTCGCGAAGTCGTCGTTCCACCCGGGCCGTTCGTCATCGACGACCTCTACGCGTCTGGCCGGGCCGGCGACCTCGAGGTGGATGTCGAAGAAAGCGACGGACAGCACCAGCGGTTTCGTGTGCCGTATTTTCCGGTGCCGGAGCGGTTGGGCGAGGGTCGCACCGTCGTCTCCTTCGATGCCGGTCGCGTCGTTCCCACATATGCACCGGGGCATGTGGTGCAGGCCACGTGGCGTCACGGTTTTCCGCGCGACGTCACCGCATACGCCGGATGGCTTGCGACCGGCGGTGTGTTCGCGGTGCTCGTTGGCGGCACGGTCGACACGCTCGCGGGCGCCATCGCTGCCGATACCACGCATACCGTGGCTGGTCGCGAACGGGCGCGATCGTGGCGGGTTCGCCACGGCATGCGCTGGGGGGCGGGTACCATCCTGTCGACCGCGATGAGTCGCGGGCGCGACATCATGCCTGTCCGCCATCGCCGTCCATCCCGGCCCGCATTCAGCGATCGTGCCGACGTGCTTCTCCAGCGCGATCTCGGCGGCGAGCGCGGGTATCTCAACGTCAGCATCGGTCGCGCTTCGTTCGCCTCCGGCGAGGCGTCGGTGGAGCACGCACTGTCCTGGGCGCGCAGCTGGCGCCGCCTCTCGCTCGATCTGTCGCTACGGCGCACACGTCGCGACGACGGTGCATCGGTTCGTCGCGATCTGTCCGGCCAGCTCGGCGTGTCGTTGCCGCTGGGCGTTCCCGCTGCGCCCCAGCTGCACGCCACCACGCATGGATCGACCCACGCGGCGGGTGGGCGTGTTGGCCTGCATGGCGCCCTCGGTGACGGCGCCGATACGCTGTACACCGTGGCTCTCGGGCGCGATGCCGGTGAGCGCGCACGCATGGACGCGTCGATCGCGCGTCGTCTCGGTGTGGCCGAGGTGTCCGCCGCCGTCGATCGCTCCGCCAGTGCACGCACCGTGGCTCTGGCCGCCTCGGGTGGGTTGGTCATGCACGCGGGCGGCCTGACATTCGCGGAGCGACTGGGCGACACCATCGGCATCGCGCGTGCGACGGGCGCGCGGGGCGCCCGTCTCGGCGGGTTTGCCGGCGTGCGACTCGATCGCCGGGGCTTCGCCGTGCTGCCGCACCTCATGCCGTATCGCTGGAATGCCGTCGATATCGATCCTACGGGCGTTTCGCTCGACGTGGCGATGGGGTCCACGCACCGACGCGTCGCGCCCACCGCGGGTGCCGTGGTTCTCGTGCCGTTCGTCACGCAGGTGGCGCAGACGCATCTCGTCGTCGCGCGGCGGCCGGACGGGCAATGGGTGCCCTTCGGGGCGGAGCTCGTCGACGACGAAGGGCGTTCCGTCGGTCTCGTCGGTCAGGCGGGGCTGGTCTTCCTGCGGGCGGGGGCGTCGTCCGGCCACTGGACCGCCCGCTGGCCCGGCGACCCGCCGGGCACCTGTGAAATGACACTCGTCGACGCGGGGACTACCGCGTCCGGCGACCTGCGCCACACCGGAGTATGCGAATGACCCTAAAAACTCTCCACGCGCGCGCACGCCGGCTCGCCATGGCCGGATGGCTCGCGGTCGCCTTCAGTGCGCCAGCCCACGCGTCGGATACGCTGACGTTCGCAGTGCGGGGGGCGATCCTGCCCTCGTGCGGCCTCTCGGCCGATCGCGTGAGGATCGACCTCGGCACCGTGACCGCGGCCGAACTCGCCAGCGGGGCATCGTCGTGGCGCGGGGCCGCCTTCACCGGCACCGACTGCGTCGGCGTCACCCGGGCCACCGTCACGCTGACTGCGACGCCGTACGGCCCCGATCCTCGCTATGTCGCCACCACCGGGGCTGGCGGTGGCGTCGCGATCGAGCTCACGACGGCCGAAGGGGCTCCTCTCCCGCCCGACGGCGTCACGCCCGCCGTGTTCACCTGGCCGGCCGGGGCCCCGACCCTGGCGTTCCAGGCGCGCTACGTCAGGGTGGGTGCCGTCCGGCCCGGTGCGGCGGGGGCCAGCGCCCAGATCCATATCCGGTGGGAATGAGGCGCCGGGTCGGCGGCTCGTCCCCCGGCCGGTGTTCGACTAAACTACCCGGTCAGTTCTGACCCACGCACACCGTCGCCCCGGCAGGGTGCGCCAGACGTTACGTACTAGAGGGCAAAGGCATGGCACGCGGCATCAACAAGGTCATCATCGTCGGCAATCTCGGCGCAGATCCGGAAACCCGTTACACCGGTAACGGCACGGCGATCACGTCCTTGCGGCTCGCCACGTCCGAAGCGTGGACCGACAAGCAGAGCGGCGAAAAGCAGGAGCGCACCGAGTGGCATCGCGTGAAGCTGTTCGGCAAGCTCGCCGAGATCGCCGGTGAATACCTGAAGAAGGGTCGCCAGGTGTACATCGAAGGCTCGCTGCGCACCGACAAGTACACCGATAAGGACGGCATCGAGCGTTACTCGACCGACATCATCGCCAACGAAATGCAGATGCTCGGCGGCCAGGCCGGCGGCGGTGGCGAAGGCGGCGGCTTCGGCGGCGGCCAGGGCGGTGGTCGTTCGCAGCCCTCGCGCAATCAGGGCGGCGGCGGTCAGGGCGGTGGCAACTGGGGTGGCGGCGGTGGTCAGCAGCGCGGCGGCAACTACGGTGGCGGCCAGCAGCGTGGCGGCGACGATTACGGCCAGCCGCGCGGCGGCAACGCACCGCAGCGCTCCGCGCCGCCGGTCAACGAAGGCTTCGACGACGACGACATCCCGTTCTGAGTGGATAGCCCGGCAAGCGTCATATGATGGACGGGCGCCCCATGGCGCCCGTTCTCGTTTCTACAGGGGAAAATCTGATGCGTTATCTCGCTGCGGCTCTCGTGCCGCTCGTCGTGGCCGGCTGCACGTCGGTGCAGGTGCGGCCGCTGGATCCGTCGTTGCACGTTCAGCACGTGTGTATCCAGGAAAATCCGGACGTCATCGTCAAGGATTTCCTGCCGGTGCTTCGCGACGGCTTTCAGCGCCACGGCATCGCCACCGATGTCTATTCGACGATCAAGCCGGATGCGTGTCCCTATGTGTTGAAGTACACCGCGCTGCAGTCATGGGATTTCGCGCTGTACCTGTCGCACGCCGAGCTACGGCTCGAGCACGACGGGAAGCAGGTCGCATTCGCCGAGTATCACCTCAAAGGCAAGGGTGGCTTTTCCATGGCGAAGTGGCAGGGCGTGAAGACGAAGATGGATCCCGTCATCGACCAGCTGCTGAAGTAAGTCGGCCGCTTCAGAGCTCGCGGGCCGCGTCGACCAGCACGCGCTCGAGTGCTTCGGCGGCATCGGTCAAGGCCGGCTGCCGATCGATTACGTATTCCATGACGCCGAGGTCCGGCAGGTCTTCATCGAGCCGTGCCATGCCTTCGGGGATGGCGTAGCCGGTGAACGCGCCTATGCCAAGGCCCGCCATGATGGCGGCGTGGATCACGAGCACGCTGCTGCTGACCACGGCGATGCGGTGGGGCCGGCCGACCGACTTCAGCGCATCGAGGATGCGTTCGCGCGAGATGCTCGGTTCGGGGTGCACGGCCAGCGGCAGCGTCGCTTCGCCGGCGGGCCGTGGTCGCGAGGCGCTGCCGCACCAGCACAGCGGTTCGGTTCTTACGACGTAACCGCGGCGGCTGCCGCTGAGCCGCTTGGCGAAAACGAGGTCGTGCCGTCCCTCGCTCAGGCCCCGGAACAGTTCGCTGCTGAGCCCCGTGGTGATGACGAGTTCGACCTCGGGATTGCGTTGCACGAAGGAGGCGAGCGCACCGGCGAGGCGCGACGAGGCGAAGTCTTCGGGCAGCCCGACGCGCACCGTGCCGTTGAGCGATGGGCCGCAGACGCTCGTCATCGCCTCGTCCATCAGGTCGAGGATGCGTAAGGCATATCCGTGCAAGGTATCGCCATTTTTTGAAAGTCTGACGTTGCGCGTGTCGCGCTCGAACAGCGGCAGGCCGACGAGATCTTCGAGTCGTCGCACGTGCTGGCTGACCGTCGATTGCGACAGACAGAGGTGTTCGGAGGCCACGGTGAAGCTTCCCGTGCGTGCCACGACGACGAAACTGCGGAGCAATTCGGTGGGTAGGGGCCGCATCGTTTTTCCCGATAAATGTGCGCTGATTACTTCATAAATCCGGCCACTGGAACGGGATACGCTTTTCCTCGCCCACCCTCACACCAGCGGAACACACACTCATGAACATCAAGTCCCTGATCCTGTCGACGACGCTCGCTCTCGCCGCCACCGCCGCGGCCACCCCTGCCATGGCGGCAACGCCCGTGAAAGACATCGTGCTCGTGCATGGTGCCTGGGTCAACGGCAGCGGCTGGCGTCCGGTCTACGACATTCTCGTGAAAGACGGTTACCACGTGTCCGTCGCGGAGCATCCGCTCACGTCGTTCAGCGACGACGTCACCGCGGTGAAGCGCATCGTCGACATGCAGCAGGGCCCGGTGATCCTCGTCGGCCATAGCTACGGCGGCGCGATCATCACCGACGTAGGCAACGATCCGAAGGTGGTCGGCCTCGTGTACATCGCGGCGCATGCGCTGGATGAGGGCGAAACCGAAGTCGCCAACGGCAAGCGCTATCCGAGCGCTACCAGCAAGACGCCCGATATCAAGAAAACGGCCGACGGCTTTCTCTATCTCGATCCTGCGAAGTACCCGGCTGACTTCGCCGCCGATCTGAATCCGGCGCAGGCGCAATTCGAGGCCAACGCACAGGAGCTGACGGCGGCCTCGGTGTTCGATTCGCCCGCCGGCACGCCGGCATGGAAGACGAAGCCGAGCTGGTATGCCGTCGCCACGGCCGACCGGATCATCAATCCGGATCTCGAACGCATGTATGCGAAGCGCGCCGGCAGCCACACCATCGAAGTGCAGGGTGCGAGCCACTCGGTGTACCAGTCGCACCCGAAGGAAGTGGCCGCGCTGATCGAGCAGGCCGCCAATAACGCGGTGAAGTAATCAGGGGGAGCCATCCTGCTGGCGAGTGGGGGCATGGCGCAAGCACCCCTTCGCCAGCAGGATGGCTCCCACCAGGCGAAAAAAAGGCCCGGAATAACCCGGGCCTTTTTCTGGGCGCTACCCCTGGATCAGTTCGTGCCGTGCAGCGCGTGCTTCAGATCGCGCATCTGGTCGTGGCCCGACTTGACGGAGGCATAGGCCTGACCGATCAGCGTGCGCGTGCCCGCGGACACGTCCTGATCCTTCATGGCGTCTTCGTACTTCGCCTTGATGTGATCCTCGCCGCGCTCGACTTCGTCGACGATGGCGGTGTCGTCCTTCGAGCTCATCTTGGCGCGCAGCTCGACGAACATGCGGTGCGCCTTGGCGAGCACGGTGCCGTCGTCTTCCGGCGTGCCGCCCAGCGAACGAACCTGCTGCTGCAGCGTCTGCGTCACCTGGCGACGCTCGGCGGCGCGCGACTGGAACTGCGCGGCATAGCGGGTGTTGTCCGCATCCTTGGCAGCTTCGCCGTAGCCCTCGGCACTGTCGATGGTGGTTTCGATAAGGCTGTTGAGGACCTTGATGTCGTGTTCGGTGCTGGTGGTCATCGCTGGGCTCCTTCAGGACTTCGGGGAAGTCGTTGCATGGGCCCACAGCTTCGCGGCCGGGGGGTGCAGCAATTCGTGAAAGACGCGTGCCAGGCATGCACACACACCCGAACCGTTCATTCAGGGCGGTGCGGTGCATACTTCAGCCTCACGGAATCACCACGGGAACCCACCATGACATCGAGTCGTCGCGCGCTGGTCACCGGCGCGTCCGCCGGTATCGGCGAAGCGTTCGCGCGCGAACTCGCGCGTCGAGGCCACGCCCTCGTCCTCACCGCGCGCCGTGCGGATCGTCTGGAGGCGCTGGCGCGCGAGTTGCGCGACCGTCACGGCATCGAGGTGATCGTCGCTCCCCTCGATCTCGCGCGGCCCGACGGCGTGGAGGCACTGGTCGCCGCGCTCGATGCGCAGGGGCTGATCATCGACGTGCTGATCAACAACGCGGGCTATGGTGTCACGGGCTATTTCGACGAACAGCCGTGGCCGGTCCATGCCGCCTTCATCCAGGTGCTGATGACCGCACCCACCGAGCTGGCCTATCGGCTGTTGCCGGGCATGAAGGAACGCGGCTACGGCCGCATCGTGAACGTCGCCTCCCTCGCCGGGCATGTGCCCGGCTCGGCGGGGCATACGCTCTATGCCGCGTCGAAGGCCTATCTGATCCGTTTCTCACAGTCGCTGGCGCTGGAGGGGAAGGGCACAGGCGTACACGCCACCGCCGTGTGCCCGGGCTTCACGTATTCCGAGTTCCACGACGTCACCGGGTCCCGGTCGCTGGTGTCGAAGATGCCGTCGTTCATGTGGATGGACGCCCCGACGGTGGCCCGCCAGGGCCTGGACGCCGTGGAGGCGGGCAAGGCGGTCTACGTCAACGGCCGGGTGAACCGGCTGATCAAGGGTTTTTTCAAGCTGATCCCGGACGCGCTGGCGCTGAAACTGGTGGAACGCCAGGGCCGCCGCTTCCGGACCGGCCCCTACCGGGGCTGATCCGGGGGCGACCGTGACCTCTGGCATAGGCCCCGCCGGGCGGCGGGGGCTAGCCTCGTCCGGTTTGCGGCGTCTTTCGCGCCGCCGAAGCCGTCACCGGGGATCCTTGATGTCGACAACACGCACCACGGCGCTTACCGGCGCTATCTTCCTGGGCCTGATCGGGGCGTCCGCCTCGGCACAGACCGTCAGCACGGACGATTACCGCCGCGCGGATTCGTTCCTCGCCGTCAACACCATGCCGCTCGTTGACCACTCGGTCCAGCGTGTCACCTGGATCGACGACGGTCACTTCTGGTATCGCGATCACGACAAGGATGGCGACCAGTTCATCCGCGTCGACGCGGCCACCGGCGAGTCGTCCCGCGCGTTCGACCGCGACAAGGTCGCGGCGGCCCTTTCCACGGCCACCGGCAAGAAGGTCGACGCGACGAAGCTGCCCGTGTCGGCGTTCGTCGTCCGTCCGGACGACGGTCTCGACATCACCTCGCGCGGCAAGCAGTACGTCTGCGACAAGGCCATCGGCAAGTGCGAGCTCGCCGCGGTGAAGAAGGACGCGAACGGCAAGGCCTACGGCGACGAGCCGGGTCTGGCCTCGCCGGACGGCAAGTCCGCCGCGTTCATCCGCGACTGGAACCTGTGGGTGCGCGACATCGCCACCGGCGCCGAGACGCAGCTGACGACCGATGGCGTGAAGGATTTCGGTTACGCCACCGACAACGCCGGCTGGAAGCACACCGACGAGGCGATCCTCGTGTGGTCGCCGGACTCGAAGAAGATCGCCACCTTCCAGCAGGATCAGCGCAAGACCGGCGAAATGACGCTCGTCAGCGTCAACGTGGGTCACCCGAAGGTCGACACCTGGAAGTACCCGCTGCCGGGCGACAAGGACGTGACCATGATCGAGCGCGTCGTGATCGACGTGCCGACGAAGAAGACCGTCCGCTTCAGGATGCAGCCGGACCAGCACCGCTCGACGATCTGCGACGACGTATCGTGCAGCCCGGGCGTGTGGGACGACGTGCGCTGGTCGGCCGACGGCAAATCCATCGCGTTCGTCTCCACCGCGCGCGATCACACGCATGAATGGTTCCGCGTGGCCAACCCGGAAACGGGCGAGGTGCGCACCGTGTTCGACGAAAAGGCGAAGACCTATTTCGAAGGCGGCAACGACATGGCCAACTGGCAGTACGTGCCAGAGACGGATCAGGTCATCTGGTTCTCCGAGAGGAGCAACTGGGGCCACCTGTACATGTACAGCCTCAAGACGGGCAAGCTCGAGCACGCCATCACGCAGGGCGACTGGAACGTCACCCAGGTGCTGCGCATCGATCCGAAGGCAAAGACGATCTGGTTCCGTGGCGTGGGCCGCGAGAAGGGCGTCGATCCGTATTACCAGCAGTTCTACAAGGTCGGTTTCGACGGTAAGGGCCTCACGCTGCTCACCCCGGAAAACGCCGATCACACCATCTCGATGTCGAAGGACGGCACGTACTTCTTCGATTCGTACTCGACGATCGACACGCCGCCCGTCGCCGTGGTCCGCCGCGCCGACACCGGCAGCACGGTGAAGGAAATCGCGCGTGCCGACATCTCGCGCCTGAAAGCGAAGGGCTGGGTGCCGCCGACGGCGTTCACCGTGAAGGCGCGCGACGGCAAGACGGATCTCTACGGCCAGATGTTCAAGCCGACGAACTTCGACGCGTCGAAAAAGTATCCGCTCGTCGTCTATATCTATCCCGGTCCGCAGACGGGTTCGGTGCGCACGCGCAGCTTCATTCCCTCGCACGGCGACAACCAGGCGCTGGCCGAGCTCGGCTTCGTGGTGGTTGCCGTCGATGGCATGGGCACGCCGTGGCGCTCGAAGGCGTTCCACGACGCGTACTTCCAGAACATCGGCGACAACACGCTGCCCGACCAGGTCGCGGCCGTGAAGCAGCTGGTGAAGAAGTACACGTGGCTCGACGGTGATCGCGTCGGCATCTGGGGTCATTCCGGCGGCGGCAACGCCACCGCGACCGCGATGTTCCGTTACGCCGACACCTTCAAGGTCGGCATCTCGGAGTCGGGCAACCACGACAACCGTAACTACGAAGACGACTGGGCCGAGAAGTGGCAGGGCCTGCTCGTGACGGACAAGGACGGCAAGTCGAACTACGACGACCAGGCGAACCAGAAGTGGGCGTCGGGCCTGAAGGGCCACCTCATGCTGGCCCATGGTACGTCGGACGACAACGTGCCGCCGTACGAGACGCTGCTCGTGGTCGACGCGCTGATCAAGGCCAACAAGGACTTCGATCTGGTGATGATCCCGAATGCGCACCACGGTTATGGCGCCGCGACGCAGTACATGACGCGCCGTCGCTGGGATTATTTCGTGCGCAACCTCAAGGACGAAACGCCACCGAAGGAATTCGAACTGACGCCGATGCCGCCGCCGGGCGGTTGATGAAAGGCCCCGCGAAAGCGGGGCTTTTTTTTGGGGTGACAGATTTCGTGACCACCTCCTCACCGTCATTCCGGCGCACGCCGGGATCCACCGCGGTGCAATGGGCTCACGCGTCATCGCAACATCGGCTTTTCAGGCAGACCGACGCGCGCATCGATGCGGCCTTCACGCCTGCCCGGTAACCGGGGCGGCGGACCCCGGCGTACGCCGGGGCGACGTTGTGTTACGCCACCGGCGCGAAGCGCATCGCGCCCGCATTCATGCAATAGCGCAACCCCGTCGGATCGGGGCCATCGTCGAACACATGGCCGAGGTGCGCGTTGCAGCGCGCGCAGTTCACCGCGATGCGCTCCTCGATCAGGCTGCGGTCGGTCGTCTGCACGATATTCCGCTTCGAGATCGGCTGCCAGAAGCTCGGCCAGCCGGTACCCGAGTCGAACTTGGTCGCGGAATCGTAGAGCGCCGTGTCGCACCCGATGCAGCGGTAGATACCGTTGTCGTGACGATCCCAGTTCTCGCCCGTGTACGCCGGCTCGGTGCCGTCGTGGCGCGTGATGTAGTACGACTTCGTGGAGAGCTTCGCCTTCCATTGCGCGTCGGTCAGCACCACGCGCTGCTCGACGCACGTGCCCAGCGGCTTCTTGTCGGCCGCGAAGCAGTCGAGGGTCACGGGGCCCGTCTGGGGCGCCGGCGCATCGGCCGCGACGGCGGGCCGTATCGAGCGCAGGACGAAGGGCAGGGAGGCCGAGGCGACGGCCGTGACGGCCAGCACACCGAGGAAACGACGTCGATCGGGATCGTGGCGCATGGTGCCTCCGAGGGGACAGGGGCCGGATGGCCCCCTTCCCACAGCAGACCGGCCTTGGCCGCCCGGCATTACACGCCCGTCAATCGTTCACCCAGTGGCACTCGCGATGGGTCTCGTAGCGGGCGTTCTTGTTCTGGTGGTTCTTCTGGATCTGGTTACCGGCGTAGCCGCCGCCCACCGCACCGGCGACCGTGGCCAGGGTCTTGCCCTTGCCACCGCCCACCTGGTTGCCCAGCAGGCCGCCCGCGACGGCGCCCACGCCGGTACCGATCAGGCGATTGTTGTCCTTGGACTGGATTTCCTTGGTCTCCACATCCCGGCACACCTGGTGCTGGCTGCGCCGCGCCTGCGCGTCGGCCGGCGGCGGGGTAAAGGTGGCCGTGGCGGCAAGAGCGACCGCGGCGGCCGCGAGGAAAGTGGTCTTCATGGGTATTCCTCCTTCTCGGTGGCCTTCAGGGATACCGCCGGCCTCGTGATGGACGGGTCAATCCGGGCGCCTTCGGGGCTCCGGGTCGACATCGCGTATGGCCGCGGTTTAATCGGCGTGCCCCGCGCCTCGGCGACGGCCTCGGTGAGCTCCGCCCCCAGCAGCAGGATGAGCGCCGAGTAATAAACCCAGACCAGGAGCACCACCACGCCGCCCGCCGGGCCGTACGGGCCGCCGACGTTGCTGCGGTCGAGGTAGACGGCGATCGCGAACTTGCCGATGGCGAAGAGGAGGGCGGTGAGGGTCGCGCCGATCATGGCGTCCCGCCATTCGATGACCGCGTCCGGCAGCACCTTGTAGATGGCGCCGAAGATCAGCACGAAGACACCCAGCGAGATCAGGATCTCGAGCACCTGCCAGCCCGTGGTGCCGCCGCGCACGAACACGGCGATGAGCGCGCTGGCCGAGAAGGAGATCACGAGCAGGAACGCCAGCGAGAGCAGCAGGCCCAGGGCGTGCATACGCGCCCGCAGCCAGCCCACGATGGCACCCTTGGTCGAGCCGGGGCGCAGCTGGAGGCTCCATACGCGGTTCAGCGCACCCTGCAGCTGGGCGAACACGGCCGACGCACCGATCAGTGTCACGCCCAGGCCGATCACTCCCGCCATGCTGCCGACGCTCGGCTTCTGCTTCGCATTTTCGATGACGAGCCGCACCGCATCGGAGGCGCGCGGTCCCACGAGCCCGTTCAGGCTGTCGATCAGCTGCGTCTGCCACTCCGGCCGCAGCGACGCGACCACCCAGAGCAGCAGCACCAGCAGCGGCGCGAAGGAGAGTGCGGAATAGAACGCCAGCGCCGCGGCCCGGGTCATCAGCTCGTCGTCGCTGAAGCCCTTCGCGGTGGTGCGGATCACCCGCCAGGTGAGTTTCAGCTTCGCGTGCACGGGAGCCTCCTTGTCGTTCGCGGCCCAGCTTCGGGGTTATGGCGCGAAGAATATGTCGACTGCGCAGGCGCGCTCCTACACAGGCCGCGTCGCTTCGTGCATGCGTGCGATGGCTTGGGGCACGCCTTCCGCACCCGCCACCTCGATCACCCGGTCGCCCATGGCGAAATCGTCCACGAGCTCGTGCGCCCAGGTGCTGTGATACGGCATGTAGACGCCCCAGCCGCCCAGCTCGACCACCGGGGCGATGTCCGACTTCAGCGAGTTGCCGACCATCGCGAAGCGCGACGGCTCGATGTCGAATTCGGCGAACAGGCGGCGGTAGGCCGCGGGATCCTTCTCCGACACGATCTCGATGCGATGGAAGATGTCGGCCAGACCGCTGCGCGCGACCTTGTATTCCTGGTGAAAAAGGTCGCCCTTCGTGATGAGTACGACGCGATGCGTGGCCGCGACGGCCGTCACGGCGTCGCGGATACCGGGCAGGAGCTCCACGGGATGCGACAGGACGTCCTTGCCGAGCCGCACGATGCGGTGGATGTCGCGCGCCTCGATCCGTCCATCCGTGAGTTCGATGGCGGACTCGATCATCGAGAGGGTCATGCCCTTGGCGCCATAGCCGAACAGCGCGATGTTGCCGCGCTCGGTGGCGAGCAACGCGTCGCGCAGTCCCTCGCTGGCGAGGTCGACGTAGCGACCGAGGATCGCCTCGAACGCGGCCTGCGCGTCGTCGTAGAACTCCTGGCTACGCCAGAGGGTGTCGTCGCCGTCGAAGCCGACAAGGTCGATCATGGCTTGCAAGTCCGCTGTGTCGTCGCCACGTAGGATAGCCCCAAAGGTTCCGGAGGATCGCCACCGTGTTCGACTTCACCGACATCGCCTGCCCGTATTGCGGCGAAACCATCGAGGTGGCCGTCGACGTCTCCGCGGGCAGCCAGACGTATATCGAGGATTGCCAGGTGTGTTGCCGGCCGATCGTCATGCGACTCGTGGTCGACGAGGGCGATGAATCCTTCGAGCTCTCGGCATCGGCCGAAAACGACGGCTGACGGCTCTTGATGCTGTTGCGAGAAGCCCGCTGGCGGGCGAATGGGTGCTTGCCGCGAGCACCCTTCGCGCGCCAGCGCGCTTCCCACAGTAGAAGCAGGATGGCCCGGCAATTCCGGGCCATCTGAGATCAGAATGCCACGCTCGTCTTCAGACCGAGCACGAAGGCATTGTCGTTCTGCTTGCTGCCGCCCGGATCCTTGATGTACTGGAGGTTCGGACGGATCGCGATCGAGGCGATCGGCGACCAGCTGTAGAACACTTCGACGACCTTCTCGTAGCCGTCGTTGATCACACGGGCCTGCTCCGGATTCAGCGCGTTGAGCAGGCGCTGGTTCTTCGCGGCGTAGCCGTTGGCGTGCGTGGCACCGAACGCCGCGCCGACGAAGTCGTTCGGACGATCGAAGATGCCCTTGTACTCCACACCCACGGCCACCTGGCTATTGGTGGCGGAGGTGGCATGGTCGGCCGCCGTATAGTTGAAGAACGCCGTGGTGCCCTTGCCGCCGGCATCGCCGGTGAACTGCTGCTGGAAGGTGACCCACGCGCCGCGACGCGAATCGTGCTGAAGCGCGGTGCCCCCCGCCAGCGCGAGCGGCTGGTGGTCGGTGTTGAGGTAGAGGTCGTCACCGTCGGAGGTGTTGTACCAGATGCCCGCGCGATACGAACCGGGGAGGCCGTTGATCGAGGGCTTCCAGCCGAACTCGAGCGGGATCAGCGCGCCGGTGGTGCCGCTCGGGAAGTCGGGCTTCCAGCCATTGCGGCGTGCATACGAATCGTCGACGTACTTCGGGTTCACCTGGTACGCCGCGATCTGCACGAACGTGTCGCTCGTCGTGTTCAGCTTGAGCACCGTGGCCCACTGGCTCGTCGGCCAGTTCACCCAGTAGTCGCCGACGATGTTGCCCGGAGGCGCGCCGCAGAACGTGAGGTTCTGGAAGTCGCACGAGAACTGATTGATCTCTTCGCCCACCGGCAGACGACCGAGTTTCCACGTCAGGCGGCCATCGAAGAACTTCTGCTCGAGCGCGAAGATGGTGAGGTGCCACGTCTGTCCGCGACCGTACACTTCCTGCAGCAGCTGGTTGTTGCCGATGTTCGCATCCGCACCGAGGTTGCGGCCGTTACGATCGGTGATCACGACCTTGAAGGTGGCGCCGCTCCATCCCCAGAGCTTCTCCAGATCGAAGGCGCTGCCGAACTTCCACTGGTCGGTGTAGCGCGTCAGGCGACGGTCGCCGCCCGAATAGTTGTGCGCGGCCTGGAAGCCGTAGCCGAAGTCGAACGTGATGCCCTTGTCCGCGAGGCGCGTGCGCTCGCCGTTCCAGTCGCCGAACAGGTACTTCCTGTTGGCCAGGCTGTTCGAATCGGAGGTCGACGCATCCTGCGCGTGCGCGGCGACGCTACCGAAAGCGAGGCAGGCCGCGATGACTCTGGCAAGGGGATGCTTGATCGATGAATGGCGCATGTGCCCTTCTCCCTGAAAGAAAAAATTTATGCTTTTTCGTTTATGCATTTTGTTTATGTCAGTTGCGACGCAGCACGTTTTCGCTACGCACAACCGAGCAATGATAGTTCTTTTGTCATATCAATGCGTGGGCATCGCGAACTCTGCGCCGGTGCTTTCGCTCTGGTTCAGCCAGCGCTGTGTAATGGCCTTCTGTTTTGTATAAAAACGCACGGATTCCGGGCCGTGAGCGTGGTGATCGCCCATCAGGCTCTTCTTCCATCCGCCGAAACTGTGGAACGCCATCGGCACCGGAATGGGGACGTTGATTCCGATCATGCCGACCTGAACGCGGTGCGCAAATTCTCGCGCCACCTGTCCATCCCGCGTGAAGATCGCCGTGCCGTTGCCGAATTCGTGATCGTCGATCAGCTTCAGCGCGCTCGCGAAATCCGGAACGCGCACGACGCAGAGAACGGGACCGAAAATTTCTTCCTTGTAGATTCTCATCGTCGGCGTGACACGATCGAACAACGTGCCGCCGACGAAGAAGCCTTGCTCGCAACCCGCGACACGATGGCCGCGGCCATCCACCACGAGTTCCGCGCCGGACGCCACGCCGTCGTCGATGTAGCCGGTGATGCGGTCGCGATGCACGGCCGTCACGACCGGGCCCATCTCGATCGATTCGTCCATGCCGTCGCCGATCCGTAGTGCCTCCACGCGCGGAGCGAGCTTCGCGACGAGGGCGTCCGCCGTGGCTTCACCCACGGCAACCGCGACGGAAATGGCCATGCAACGTTCTCCGGCCGCACCGTACCCGGCACCCATCAGCGCATCCGCCGTCTTGTCGAGGTCGGCATCGGGCATGACGATCATATGATTCTTGGCCCCACCCAAGGCTTGGACCCTCTTACCTTTCGCGCAGCCCCTTGCGTAAATGTATTCGGCGATCGGCGTGGACCCGACGAAACTGACGGCGCGCACCAGGTCGTGGTCCAGCAACGCGTCCACGGCCGTCTTGTCGCCTTGCACCACGTTGAACACGCCATCGGGAAGGCCGGCTTCCTTTAGCAGTTTCGCCATCTCGACGCTGAGCGACGGATCGCGTTCCGAGGGCTTCAGTACGAACGTGTTGCCGCAGGCCACCGCCATCGGAAACATCCACATGGGCACCATCGCCGGGAAGTTGAACGGCGTGATGCCGACGCATACACCGAGCGCCTGGCGCATCGTCCAGGCGTCGATGCCGCTGGCGATCTGCTCGGTGTATTCGCCCTTCATCAGTTCGGGAATGCCGCAGGCGTACTCCACGACCTCCAGGCCGCGCAGCAGCTCGCCCTTCGCATCGGAGAGCACCTTGCCGTGCTCAGACACGATGATCCGCGCGAGGCGATCCATGTCGCGTTCGATCAGTTCCTTCAGGCGGAACATCACGCGCGCGCGTTTCAGCGCCGGCGTCTGCGACCAGGCGGGGAACGCGGCGTGAGCCGCGCGTACGGCGGCGTCGACGTCGGCGGGCGAGGCCAGGTCCACTTCGGCGGAAGGCACGCCGCGCGCGGGATCGTAGACGGGCGCGCTGCCGGCGGGGGAACCGGCGTAAGGCTTGCCGGCGATGAAGTGGCCGATGCGGGGAAAGGTGGCGACGGAGGGCTGAGCGGACATGTCTTGGTTACTCCGATCGCGGCGGGTCAGCGCGCGATCATCCATTCGTGGGCGGGGTCGTTGCGGAAATGCCATTCACGGCGCGGGCCGGCCATGACATTGAGGTAGTAGCCGCGGTAGCCATGAGGCATGACGACGGGGTGGTAGCCGCGCGGCACCATCACGACGTCGTGGTCGCCGACCGCCATCGATTCGTCGATGTCGCGCGTGTCGGTATACACGCGCTGGAAGGCGAAGCCCTGCGGCGGATCGATGCGGTGGTAGTAGGTTTCCTCGAGCACGCTTTCGTCGGGCAGCGCGTCGGTATCGTGCTTGTGCGGCGGGTAGCTCGACGAATGTCCCGCGGGTGTCAGTACTTCGACCACGAGCAGCGACTCGGCCGGCTCGGTCTCGGGGAGGATGTCGCAGACGTAGCGCGTGTTCGATCCCGTGCCGCGCACCGAGCGCTTCATCGATGCCGGTTCGATCAGCCGAAGACCGTGCTTGCCCGTGCCCGGCGCCGAGGCGATCGCGACTTCGGCATCGTCGCTCGCCGCGATGTCGAACACCGACGACGGGGGTGCATAGATCGCCACAGGCGAGCGGTCGTCGAATACGCTGGCGCGGCCACCGAGATCGCGCCACGTCGTTTCGCCGACCGTGACGGTCACCGTGCCCGTGAGCACCACGAGGCAGCCTTCGCGATCGGCGGGCAGTTCCACGCGCGTGTTCTGCCCGGCACCGAGTCGGCGTGCTTCGAAGCCGACATGCCGCCAGTGCGCCGTCTGCGGCGTCACCTTGACGATGGCCTCGCCCGTCGGCATGGCCTTGACCAGCAGTGTCATGCGACCTCCTTCACCGGCGCACGGTCGAGCAGCTCGCGTAACGTGTCGTAGCCCTTCTTCGCGAACGCGTAGCTCGGGGCGACCGACGGATCCTGTTCGGCTTCGACGACGAGCCAGCCGCGGTAGTCGTGTGCCTTCAGGCGTTCGACGATCGCCGCGAAATCGATCACGCCGTCGCCGGGCACGGTAAATGCCCCGTTGAGTACCGACTCGAGGAACGTCCACTGGCGATTGCGTGCGAGGCGCACGACACCCGGGCGCACGTCCTTGCAGTGCACATGGCAGATGCGTGCGATATGGCGGTCGAGCACGGCGAGCGGATCGCCGCCGCCGAAGTACGTGTGCCCGCTGTCGAACAGCAGGCCGACATCGTCGCCGGTGTTCGCCATCAGACGGTCGACGTCATCGGGCGATTCGACGTACGCGCCCATGTGGTGGTGATAGGCGAGGCGCACGCCGTGCGAGAGCGTGAATCGCGCGAACTCGGTCACCCTCTCGCCGTAACGCTTCCACGCGTCGTCGTCGCGAAAGCGAGGGCGCTTGTAGAGCGGCACCGGCTCGCCCTGGATCGCATGGGCGACTTCGCCATAGACCATTACCTTGCAGCCGTTCTCCGCGAGCAGCCGGAGATGATTGCCGACAGCCACGCACTCGTCTCTGGCGGCGCGTTCGCCGAGGCGGCCCGAGTACCAGCCGGAGACCACGTCGAGGCCGTATCCGGCCATGAGATCGCGAAGCGCCACGGGATCCTTGGGGAATTTGTTGCCGAGTTCGAAGCCTTCGTAACCGATGGCCTTGCCTTCGTCGAGGGCGGTCGAGAGTGGAATCTCGCCGCCGAGCGACGGCAGATCGTCGTTGCTCCAGGAGATCGGGTTGATGCCGATGCGGATCGGATCGTTCTTCATGGGGGCGTGATCCTGGCCTTGCGGCCGGCGAGGGCGGTTTCGTACGCCGCGCGCGCATCGCGTACGGGCTGCCGCGTGGAGACTTCCGGCACCGCCACGTCCCACCATACGCCGCCCTCTTCGGTCGTGCGCGTGGCGTCGGTATCGATGCAGATGAGATAGGTACGGTCGGCGGCGCGGGCACGGGTGAGCGCCATTTCGAGGCCCGGGATATCCGCGACGTGCTCGGCGATCGCGCCGAGGCTGCGCGCGTGCGCGGCGAAGTCGATCGCCGGCGCGCCGTGGCGACCCTGCACGCAGTCGTCGAGCATGTTGTTGAACGGTGCGCCGCCGGTCGCCTGCTGCAGGCGGTTGATGCAGCCGTAACCGCGATTGTCCAGCAGCACGATGATGAGCTTCGCGTCGAGCATCACCGACGTGGCGATCTCGGAATTCATCATGAGGTAGCTGCCATCGCCGACCATCACGATGACGTCGCGATCGGGGGCGGCCATCTTTACTCCGAGGCCGCCCGCGATCTCGTAGCCCATGCATGAATAACCGTACTCCATGTGGTATCCGCCGGCCGTTTCCGTGCGCCAGAGTTTCTCCAGTTCGGCGGGCAGGGTGCCCGCGGCGCAGACGACGATGTCGCTCATCGCGGAGGTTGGCGACGAGCGCTGCACCGCGCCGATCACTTCGCCGTCGTAAGGCAGGCGCCCCGGGGGCGGCTCGCGGCGCTCCGTGATGCGCGAGACGGTGTCCATCCACGCCCTGGCGGCGTCGCGCGCGCGTAGGGTCCAGTCGTCCGGCGCGGCCCAGTCTTCGAGGGCGAAGCTCAGGTCGTCCAGCACCTGCGCCGCATCGCCGATCACTTCCACCCCGTCGCCCTTCAGGGCGTCGAAGGCGTTCACGTTGATCGAGAGGATCGGCACGTGGCGGAAGAGCGTGTTCGACCCCGTCGTGAAATCCTGCAGGCGCGTGCCGACCGCGATGACGAGGTCGGCTTCCGGAAGCAGGCCGTTCGCCGCCGTCGAACCGCAGACGCCGGCCGGGCCCAGATGGAGCGGATGGTTCCAGGGCAGGGCACCCTTGCCGGCCTGCGTTTCGCAGACGGGCACGCCGTGCTTTTCCGCGAACGCCATGAGCTCGGGCGTCGCTTTGGCGTACAGGGCGCCGCCCCCCGCCACGATGACCGGCCGTTCGGCCGCTTCGATGGCGTCGAGGGCCGCCATCAGTTCGTCGTCGGTGGGTTGCGGCGCCCGGAACACGATCTCCCGGGGTTCGAAGAACGACGCGGGAAAATCGTATGCCTCGGCCTGCACGTCCTGCGGCAACGCGAGAGTAACGGGGCCGCAAAGCGCAGGATCGGTGAGGGCGCGTATGGCGCGCGGCAGTGCCGTGAGCAATTGCTCGGGACGAACGATGCGGTCGAAGTAGCGCGACACGGGACGGAAGCAGTCGTTGACCGACACCGTGCCGTCGCTGAAATCCTCCAGCTGCTGCAGCACGGGGTCGGGTGCGCGCGACACGAAGATGTCGCCGGGCAGCAGCAGGACCGGCAGCCGGTTCACATGGGCGAGCGCGGCCGCGGTGACGAGATTGGTCGCGCCCGGGCCGATCGACGTGGTGACCGCCATCATGCGACGGCGCATGTTCGTCTTTGCATACGCGATCGCGGCGTGCGCCATCGCCTGTTCGTTGTGCGCGCGATAAGTGGGCAGCTCATCGCGTACCCCGTACAGCGCTTCGCCGAGGCCGGCGACGTTGCCGTGGCCGAAGATCGCGAATACACCGCCGAAGAGCGGCGTCGATTCGTCCTGGTCGACGTCGCGTCCACGCAGCGCCGCGAGGTAGCGAACCAGTGCCTGCGCGCAGGTCAGTCGGATCGTCTCGCTCATGCGGCGGCACCTTCGGTCACGCGTGCGTCCGACCGGCGCGCGCCGCGCCAGAGGGCGATCATCCGCTCGAACGATGCCTGCGCCTGCGCGACGAGGGTAGCGTCGTCGATCTCGCCCGCAAGCCATGCGCGTGCGCAGTCCGCGAAGATCGTGCGCCCGACGGCGAAGCCGCGGCAGGTCTGGCTCGTCGCGGCGTCGACGAAGCCGGCGGCCAGCGCCTCGGCCGGCGCGTTGAGGCCGAGCAGGAGCACACCCCGGCAGTGCGGATCGCGCTCCTGGATGAGGGCGTCGATCGCGGCCCACGCGTCGCGTCGTGGCGGGCAGAGCTTCCACCAGTCGGGCCGGATGCCGAGGTTGTAGATGCGCTTGAGCGAACGCAGCACCTTCTCGTCGCGTACGCCACCGTCGGCACAGCCCGGCGGAATGACCTCGAGCAGCAGCTCGTGGCCACTGACCTTCGCCGCGTCGTACAAGGTGCGCAGCTGCGTCTCCTGTTCGAGGCGTTCGAGCGGCGCGGCGTCCGGATCGAAGGCGACCAGGCACTTGATCACGTGCTCGCGCGGCCAGCCGATCAGCTGGCTGCCGATGGAGCGTCCGCGCTCGAGTTCCAGCGGATTGGAGCCGGACACCTCCACGGGACGACCGATCCACCAGCCGCGGCCCGTCGCCGCGTTGAGTGCGTCCTGCCCGTACCGGTCGTCGGCCAGCAGTCCCACGTGCCCTTGCAGCCTGCCGCCGCGCTCGGTCGCGGCGACGGCGTCGACGAGCAACTGCTTCAGGCGCGGGATGCGCGATTCGTCGGCACCCGCGGCGCGCGCGATCTCGAAGAACGGCACGCGATGGTCGAAGGCGAACACGTAGAGCTCGTCCCACGCCTTGCGCGGCACGGCGGTGCGGTGCAGGTGGGAAAGATCGGCGTCGAGATCGGGGCGGCGGATGCCACCCTCACGCGCGAGGAAGGCGTCGAGCTCGGCGCGACCGGGCATGGCGGGGGCGCACCCATGGCGGGACACCACGATGGCGCCGCACGCGTTGGCGAACGCGCAGGCGCGCCCGACGGTCTCGCCGCGCAGCCAGCCGGCGAGAAACCCGGAGAGGAACGCGTCGCCGGCACCGAGCACGTTGAGCACGTCGACGCGCGTGCCGCGATAGGTGGGCGCGTCGTCGATGTCGCTGGGCACCGCGCCCTCCACGATGCTGCAACCGAGCGGGCCCCGCTTCACCACCAGCATGGCATGGCTGATGCCGCGCACGGCCCGCAGCGCGGCGACGAGGTCTTCGCTGCCGCCGGCGATGTGGAATTCCTCCTCCGTGCCGACGATGACATCGAAGCCGGGAAGGATGCCCTGCAGGTGGGCGGTCACGTGGTCGGCGGCGACGAATCGCCGTTCGCCTTCGCCGCGGCCGGTCAGCCCCCAGAGCACGGGGCGATAGTCGATGTCGAGCACGGTGCGCACGTCGTGCTTACGGGCCAGCTCGATCGCGCGTGTGCTGGCGGCGAGCACGCCGGGCGTCGACAGGTGGGTGCCGGTGATCGCGAGGGCCCGGCACGTGGCGACGAACGCCTCGTCGATATCGGCAGGCTCGATCGCCATGTCGGCGCAGTTCTCGCGATAGAAGAGCAGCGGAAAGGTCTCGGTGTCCTTGATGCCGAGGATCGCCAGCGCGGTGAGGCGCGCCGGATCGACGCGTACCTGGCTGACGTCGCAGCCTTCGGCGTCGAGCGTTTCGGTGAGGAAGCGCCCCATGTGATCGTCACCGACGCGCGAGAGCATCGCGGAGCGAAGCCCGAGACGTGCCGTGCCGAACGCGACGTTGGCCGACGAACCGCCGAGGTATTTCGCGAAACTGGTCACGTCCTCCAGGCGGGCGCCAATCTGCTGGGCATAGAGATCCACCGCGAGCCGGCCGAGGCAGGCGACGTCGATGGGGCGGGAAGCGGAGCGGGGAAGCAGAGGGCGCATAGGGGTTTCCGTATTCAGGCCGCGCGGCCTTCCAGTTCGTCGACGAGGCTCTGGATCTCGGTGCCGCCGGCCATCATGTCGAGCACCGCTTCCTTCGTGATGTCGCTCTTGGCGAAGGTGCCCATCGACTGCCCGCGATTGAGCAGCGTGAAGCTGTCCGCGATGGGGTAGGCGTGGTGCACGTTGTGGGTGATGAAGATCACCGAGATACCGCGCTCGCGCGCGCTGTGGATCAGCTTCAGCACGTTGCACGACTGCTTGACGCCGAGCGCCGCCGTGGGCTCGTCGAGGATCAGCACCTTTGCGCCGAAATGGATGGCGCGGGCGATGGCGAGGCATTGCCGCTCGCCACCCGACATCGTGCCGACGGGCTGGCTCGCGTCGCGCACGCGGATGCCCATCTCGGCGAGCTTCTCGCGCGCCGTTTCGTTCGCATAGTGCATGTCGAGCACGGGCAGCACGCCAAACAGCTTGCGACGCGGTTCGCGGCCCGCGAAGAAATTGCGCGCGACGCTCATGAGCGGCACCAGCGCGAGATCCTGGTAGACGGTGGCGATGCCGCGGTCGAGCGCTTCGCGCGGGGACGAGAAGCGCACGGCTTCGCCATCCACGCGGTACGTGCCGCTGCTGGGCTGGTGCACGCCCGCGAGCGTCTTGATCAGCGTCGACTTGCCCGCGCCGTTGTCGCCCAGCAGGCAATGCACTTCGCCGCGTTTCAGGCGAAGGGTCACGCCTTGCAGGGCGATGACGCTGCCGAAGAACTTGCTGACGTCGTCGAGTTCGAGGATGTAATCGTCGGCCATGGTGGCGCCCCTCATTTCGTCGCCGCGGCGCGGCTGCGGATGTAGTGGTTGAACAGCACCGCCAGCAGCAACATGCCGCCGAGGAACACGCGGTACCAGTCCGAATCGATGTTGGTGTACGAGATGCCGATCTGCACCACGCCGAAGATCAGCGCGCCGAAGCAGGCACCGATGACGGAACCGAAACCGCCCGTGAGCAACGTGCCGCCGATGACCACGGCGATGATCGCCTCGAACTCCTTCTGCAGGCCGCGATCGGCCGCCGCGGAGCCGACGTCGGCGACCTGGAGCACGCCGAACAGGCAGGCGCAGAACGCGGTGAGCACGAACAGCGAGATCTTCACGCGACGCACCGGCACGCCCACGTTCTTCGCGGCGTTGGCGTCGCCACCCACGGTGTAGATCCAGTTGCCGAAGCGCGTGCGGGCGAGCACGAAGCCGGCCGCGATCGCCATCACGACCCACCACACCAGCACCTTGGGCAGACCGGCGACGACGGGCTCGCCGGAGGGCAGCTTGTCGATGAGGTCCATGCCGGCAAGCGCGGTGAACAGCCAGTGGAACGTGGTGCCCTGAAATAGCGCCGAGACCACCGGATCGGATGTGAACCTGTCGCCCACGCCGCTGACGATGGTGCTGTTGGCGAAGCTCGTCGACAGTACCAGCGTGAGGCCGCGCAGGATGAACATGAAGGCGAGCGTGACGATGAACGACGGCAGCTTCGTCCGGACCACGAGGTAACCGTTGAGCGCGCCCAGCGCCATCGAGCCGGCGAACGCGAAGATCACCGATGCCCAGAGTGGCCAGCCAAGGTACATCGGCGGGATGGCCACCATGACACCGGCGAATCCGATCATCGAGCCCATCGACAGGTCGAATTCACCGGCGATCATGAGCAGGCACGCTCCGACGGCGATGATGCCGAGGTACGCCGCCACCTGCGCCCAGTTGATGACGCCATCGAGCGCGAACATGCCCGAACCGCCGGCCGTGATGCCGAAGAAGGCGAAGACGAGCACGGTGCCCGCGATGGAGCCCAGTTCGGGCCTGTCGAGCAGCACGCGCCACGGCGACAGCCGCCGTACGCGTTCATCCGTGGATGTCGTTGCCTCCGGCGCTTTCGCGCGGCTGGTCTGGATCATGTTCGTGACGCTCTCGTTGATGGCGCTCATGGACGGTGCTCCTGCCGGTCAGCGGTACTGGCCGGCGTACTTCTCGACGGTGGCGACGTTGTCCTTCGTGACGAACGCGGGACCCGAACTCACGCCGGTGGCCGTGTAGATGGGCTTGAGGTCGTATTGCTTCAGGCGCGCCTGGAACTTCGGATTCGCCTTCAGGGCGGCGATGATCTTCGCCGGGTCATTGGTGTTCTGGTCGTGGGCGATCACAAGCGCGGCGATACCCATGTAGCCCTGCAGGTACGGTTGCTGGTCGATCGCGTACTGGATGACGCCGGACTTGATGCCGCCGATGATCGCGGGCGAAAGGTCGAACGTGCCGAAGTCGATCTTTCCGGTCAGGCGCATGTCCTGCACGACCTTGATGGCGGGCTCGGCGGCATTCGGGCCCAGTGCGAGGATCGCCTGCGTCTTCGGATTGGTGCGCAGGTAGGCGCTGAGCTTGCTGGCGACGACGGTGGGATCCATGCCGGTGTCGATCATGGATGTCTTGCGCCAGTCCTTCAGGCCGATGGCGTCGGCGAAGCCCTGGCAGCGCTCGAACGAGGCGTTGTTGGTGGCGTAGTGATTCACGCAGACGAAGCTCGTGATGCCCTTGGCTTTCGCCCGGTCGCCGGCGGCCTTGCCGGCGTCGTACTCGCCCTGGCCCACGTGCATGATCGCGCCCAGCTTCTTGCTCTCGTCGGGCGTGCCGGAGTTGATCGTGACGATGGGGATGCCCTTGGCCGTCACCTTCGCCGCGGGGCCCTGCAGGACCGAGAAGTTCGCGATGTCGAACGCGACGCCCTTGTAGTTGCGCGCCGCGGCGGATTCCAGCTGACGCGCCATCTCACTGAGATCGCCATTGCCGGAGCCGCGATAGTCCACGGCGACGCCGAAATCTTCGCCGGCCTGCTTGATCGAGTTCTTGATGGTGTTCCACCAGGAATCGGAATCGGCGGCATGGGTAACGAGAACATAACGATCGCCGGGTGCCGCCCGGGAGGCGGGGGCGACGGCGCCGAGACCGAGGGCCAGTGCGGCGGCCAGAGTGGCGTGGAACAGTTTGGATCGCATGTTTCCTCCCCGAATGACCGCATCGCGGTCGGATGGATGGATTGAGTCGAGCTGCGATACGGCCATGCGGCCGCTGTTTTGCCGAAAGCGAACCGAGCATGGACCGGCTTTTCCAGTGTTGCAATTTGCATTGCAGCAAAAAAATAAATGGAAAATACGTTCTATCCCGTGCTTGAATGCGGCGGAACGGGCGAAGGAGAGGACGATGGCCAAACGCAGCGAAGCCGATGCACTCATGCAACGCGTCGCCGACGATTACGAGGCGCTGCCGCGTCAGCTGCAGTGCGTCGCGCGCTACCTTGAGGAACATCGCAGTTCCATCATGGTGCAGCGTGTCGGCGAGATCGCCGAGGGCTGCGGCGTGCATGCGTCCGCCGTGGTCCGGTTCGCGCAGCGTTTCGGCTATTCGGGCTTCACGGAGATGCAGGCGGTCTTCCGCGACGCGTGGGCCGCGCAGGCATCGCCGGCCCGCAGTTACCAGCAGCGCATCCGCAGCGTGATCAAGGGACGCACCGGCGGCGTGCCTGCCGCCGAGATCGCGTCGCGTTTCATCGACGCCAGCCGTGCCGGCCTCGACGAACTCGCGGCCGAGCTCGACGAGACGCGCTTCCAGAAAGCCGTCGACATGCTCGCGGCCGCCGAGAACATCTATGTGATGGGCGTGCGCCGCTCGTTCGCCATCGCCACGTACATCGCCTATGCGCTCCAGCACACGCAGAAACGCGTTCACCTGGTCAACGGCCTGGGCGGCATGTTCCGCGAGCAGCTGCGCAGCATCGGGAAGGGCGATGCGCTGATCGCCATCAGCTTTCCGCCGTTCGGCAAGGAAACCCTCTACGCCATGCGCGTGGCGCAGCAGCACAAGGCGGGCGTGCTCGCCATCACCGAGAGCGATCTCGGCCCGCTCGCTCGCCATTCCGATGTGTTGCTCAAGGTGAAGGAAGGGAGCGCGTTCGCGTTCCGTGGCCTCACCAGCACCATGTGCCTGTGCCAGGCGCTGTTCGTCGCGCTGGCCTACAAGCTCGAATTGAACGTCGAAGAAACGATTCCCCGAGGAGAATACGATGATTGAAGTGGCCGTTTTCGGTGCCGGTCGCATCGGCAAGATCCATGCGGGCAATGTCGCCCGCCATCCGGAAGCGCGGTTGCGCTACGTGGTCGACGTGCACGCGCCGTCGGCACAGGCGCTCGCGGAACAGCATGGTGCGAAAGTGGCGTCGATCGACGACGCGCTGAACGATCCGGCGGTGGGCGCCGTGGTCATCGGTTCGAGCACCGACACGCATGCCGACCTCATCCATCGCGCGGCGGCGGCGGGCAAGGCCATTTTCTGCGAGAAGCCGGTAGACCTCGACGTCGAGCGCGCGCGTTCGTGCCAGGCCGCCGTGGAGAAGGCCGGCGTGGTGTGCATGATCGCGTTCCAGCGCCGCTTCGATCCGACGTTCTCGGCGCTGAAGAAGCGCCTCGACGATGGCGAGATCGGCACGCCCGAAGTGCTGGTCGTGACGAGCCGCGATCCGGGCGCGCCGCCCGTCGCGTACATCCGCAGCTCCGGCGGCATCTTCAAGGACATGCTGATCCATGACTTCGACATCTTCCGCTGGATTCTCGCGGACGAGGCGGTGAGCGTGCATGCGACCGGCAGCTGTCTCACCGATCCGGCCATCGAAGCGGCGGGCGACATCGATACCACGGCAGTCACGATCCGCACGAAGAGCGGCCGCCTGTGCCAGATCAACACGTCGCGGCGCGCGGCCTACGGATACGACCAGCGCTTCGAAGTGCTCGGCAGCAAGGGAATGTTGCAGGCGGGCAACGTCGCACCGACGCAGGTGGTGTCGCACACCGCGACGCATATCGCGCACGACTTGCCCGAGCATTTCTTCCTCGAGCGTTATCGCGACGCCTATGCGGCGGAGATCGCGCATTTCTTCGATGCGCTGGTCGCCGGTACGCCGGTGCGCACGACCATCGCCGACGGGATCAAGGCGCTGGAACTGGCCGAGGCCGCCGCTCGTTCGTGGCGCGAAGGCCAGGCCGTCGCGGTCGCCATCTGACGGAGCCCCTGTCATGACGTCTCTGCGCATCGGCCTCGCCGGCCTCGGCCGCCTTGGCCAACGTTATGCGGAAAACCTCGCGCGCGCGGTGCCCCGCGCGGAACTCGTCGCCGTGTGCAGCCCGGTGGAAGGGGAGCGTGCCTGGGCGAGCGATGCCCTCGACATGCCCGCGATTCACGACAGCTACGACGCGCTGCTCGCCGATCCATCGGTGGACGCGGTGTTCCTCGTCACGCCGACGTCGCTGCATGCCACGCAGATCGAGCAGGCGCTCGACGCCGGCAAACACGTGTTCTGCGAAAAGCCGCTGTCGCTCGAGATCGACGACTGCCGGCGGGCCGCGTCGCACGCGGCCGCGTCGTCGAAGCGCGCGATGGTCGGCTTCGTGCGCCGTTTCGACGAGAGTTACCGGCACGCGTTCCAGCACATCGAAGCAGGCGGCATCGGGCGGCCGTTCCTCGTGTATTCGCAGACGGCGGATCTCGCGGACCCAAGCGGCGCGTTCCTGAAATTCGCTCCCACCAGCGGCGGCATCTTCCTCGACTGCAGCGTGCACGACATCGACCTCGCGCGCTGGCTGCTTGGCCGGCCGAAGGCGGTGAAGGTGTACGCCACCGGCACGGTGGCGATGTATCCGCCGCTCGAAGCGATGGGCGACGTCGACAACGGCATCGCGACGGTGGAGTTCGAGGGCGGACGCATGGCGATGTTCTACGCGTCGCGCACGCAGGCGCATGGCCACGACACGCATACCGACATCACGGGCACCGCCGGTCGCCTGAGCGTCGGCCGTAACCCGCGTGCGGATCGCGTGGATATCGCCGATGCCAACGGTGTGCGCAATCTGGTGCTGCCGTCGTTCTACGAGCGCTTCGCGCCCGCGTTCGTGACGCAGGCGAAGCACTTCGTCGATGCGATCCTCGACGACACGCCGTTCGACCTCACGATGGACGACGCGGTGGAGGCGACGCGCATCGCCGTCGCGTTGCGCGAGTCGCTGCACTCGGGCCAGCCGGTGGTTCTCTAGAACGACGCGGCGTTTATCGCCGATACGATCGGCTCCCACCCTCCGGTAGGAAGGTCTCTACCGAAGGGTGGGAGCCGATCGCATTGGCGATCCCGCGATAGCGGGCAATCCTCCAATGACGCACCGCAGCATCGAAGGCTATAATCCAGCCCATGGCCCTTCCACCCCTCGTCCCCAAGCGCGGCAGGCGCTTAGCCGTGACCGCGCGGATTCTTTCGGCGGTCGTTTTTTCCTTCGCCTGTTACCTGTGCATCGGGATCCCGCTGGCCGTGCTGCCGGGCTTCGCGCATCACGATCTGGGTTACTCCACGATCGTCGCCGGCCTCGCGGTGAGCGCGCAGTATCTTGCGACCCTGCTGAGTCGCCCGCACGCCGGACGCATGGCGGATGCGATGGGTCCGAAGCGCACGGTGGTGGCCGGTCTCGTGGTGCTCGCGTTGTCGGGCCTGTTCCTCGCGCTCGGCGCATGGGTGCCGCACCTTCCCGCGGTGGCATTGGCGCTGATCCTCCTGAGCCGGCTCGGTCTCGGTTTCGCCGAGAGCTGGGTGAGCACCGGTGCGATCACCTGGGGCATCGGCGGTATCGGTGGCGAACACACGGCGCGCGTGATCTCGTGGAACGGCATCGCCACGTACGGCGGCATCGCCGTCGGTGCGCCGCTCGGCGTGTGGCTTGCGCATTCGCACGGCTTCATCGCGCTCGGCGTGCTCACGTTCGCGCTCGGTATCGTCGCGCTGCCGTTCGCCATGTGGAAGGCGCGCGTGGCGCCGTCGCACGGCGAGCGCCTGCCGTTCCGCAGCGTGTTCGTGCGCGTGATGCCGTATGGCGCAGGCCTGGCGCTCGGCTCGATCGGTTTCGGCACGCTGTCGACCTTCGTCGCCCTCTACTACGCCAGCCGTGGCTGGTCGGACGCAGCACTGTCGCTTTCGGTGTTCGGCGCCTGTTTCATCGGCATCCGCCTCGTGTTCGGCAACGCCATCGATCGCTTCGGCGGGTACCGCGTGGCCATCGTGTCGCTGTTCGTGGAATGCCTCGGGCTCATCCTGCTGTGGCAGGGCGACACACCGCACGCGGCACTGGCCGGCGCCGCGCTGACCGGCTCCGGGTTCGCGCTGGTGTTCCCCGCGCTGGGCGTCGAAGCGGTGAGCCGCGTCAGCACGCATAACCGTGGCGCGGCGCTGGGTGCCTATTCGGTGTTCCTCGACATCGCCCTCGGCCTCACGGGTCCGATCGGCGGCTGGGTGGCCGGCACATGGGACTATCCGGCGATCTTCCTCCTGGCCGGTTTCGCGGCGGCGGCCGCCGTCGTCCTGTCGATCTCCCTTTACCTTCGTTATGGCCGCGACGAACGCGATACGGGTGCCCGCGCGCGGGCATAATGCGGTCTGGTTCTTCGACGAGTTCTCGCATGCCATACGATCGCAGCTGGATGGGCTACGGCATCGTCGGTGCCCTGGAAACGGGTGCCATCGCGCTCGTCGTGGGCATCGTGGTCTATGGCGTGCTGCATTTCGTGAACCGCGGCAACGGCTGGAGCGCGGGCAAGGCGATCGGCGTGGCCTTCGCCCTGTCGGTGGTCATCGCCGGCGGTCAGGACATCTGGGACCTCTTCTACTTCAACATGGCGCCGCTGCAGTCGATCACGCTGCTGAAGCTGAAGCTCGCGGCGGTGCACGACCCGGATGCCATCGGCCTGCGCGTGTTCTTCGAGATGGTGGGCGCGCTGATCGGCGCGTGCCTCGGCTGGGCGATGTTCTCCGGCGACCTGAAAAAGCTCTTCGCCGGCATCCGGCACTCCGACTGACCGCTCGCTACTCAGCGCGTGTGGGAGAACATCCATTCCCACAGGTCCGGCGTGGCATACGCCTTTTCCCACGACCCATGGTTCACGCCCGGGAATTCGGTGTATTTCACCTGCGCGCCGCGCGCGACCAGTGCGGCGTTCATCTTCCGCGACTGCTCGGTCGGCACCACGTTGTCGTCGCCGCCATGGAAGATCCAGACCGGCGTGGCGCCGATGCCCTTCGCCACCCACGCGAACGGATCGTCGCCCTTCGGCACGCCGTGCACGAAGAGATTGCGCCCGTCTTCCGGCAGCGGCTGCACGCCACCGCAGATGATGGCGGCCGCCGCGAACGTGCTCGGGTGATCGACGGCGAGTTGCCACGATCCATAGCCGCCCATCGACAGGCCCGTGAGGTACAGGCGCTTCCGGTCGCCGTGGAACTCGCCCACGCTCTTCTCGAGCGCGGCCATCGCCATGGCCGCATCGGCCTTGTCGGTCCACTCGGTATCGTCGGGCGCCTGCGGAATCACGACCAGCGCGGGAAAGTCCATGTGCGCCTTCAGCCAGGGCGGCAGGCCCTGCGACATCTGCTTCGCGTTGTCGTCGCCCCGCTCGCCGCTGCCATGCAGGAAGAGCACGACCGCGGGGTGTGCGCTCACGTCGGCGGGCACGAACACCTGGTAGCGATACGTCTTGCCCTGTACGTCGACGGCGCGCTCCACGAAACGGGCGGGGTCCGCGTGAGCGGTGGTGGCGGCGAGGGCTGTGACGAAGGCGAGGGTGCGGAGCATGGGGTACGTCCTGCGGAGGCGAGGGGACGAGTCAAGCGGAGTAACGCGTAAACCGCAAGTGCGGCGACGCCGCGATCAGAGGATCGGATCGAAGAGCCGCGCCACGTGCAGGGCCACGCGGTGGAAGTACGACAGGCGCCGGTAGTCGTTGGGGTTCACCTCGTCGCTGTTTCCGAAGTCCCGCTCCAGCATCGCGCGCACGTCGGCGGCGAAGGTCTCGTCGACGTTCAGCGCCGCGATCTCGAAGTTCAGGCGGAAGCTGCGGTTGTCTAGATTCATGCTGCCCACCACGGCGGTGTCGTCGTCGATCAGCATCACCTTCTGGTGCACGAAGCCGGGCTGGTAGCGGAACATGCGGATGCCGGCGAGCGTCGCTTCGTGCGCGTAGAGCGTGGACGCCATGAACACCGTGCGGTGATCGGGGCGACAGGGAATGAGGATGCGCACATCGACACCGCGGAATACCGCGAGCCGCAATGCGCCGAACACCGCCTGATCGGGCACGAAATACGGCGTCGTGATCCACACGCGCCGCCTGGCCGACTGGATCGCCTGCGTGAAGAACAGCGAGCAGCTCTCCTGGCGATCGGCGGGCCCGGTGGCCACGATCATCGTGCCGGCACGGCCACAGCGTTCCGGCGGTGGCGACGATGGTGGCCTTTCACCCGTGACCCAGTACCAGTCCTCGGCGAAGACGCGTTGCAGATCGGCCACGGCCGGGCCTTCGATTTCCATGTGCGTGTCGCGCCACGGCGACAGCGGCGGTTTCGCGCCGAGGTATTCGTCGCCGGCGTTGAGGCCGCCGACGAAACCGCGTTCGCCGTCGACGACGAGCACCTTGCGGTGGTTGCGGAAGTTCAGCTGGAAACGGTTGCGCCAGCGCCGGGTCGCGAAGCGACGCGCGAGCACGCCCCCCGCGCGCAGGCGCTCGACGTAGCTGTCCGGCAGCGCGTGGCTGCCGATGCTGTCGTAGAGGAGGCACACCTCGACACCCGCGGCGGCGCGTTCGAGCAGCGCGTCGCGCAGGCGGCGTCCGAGCACGTCGTCGTGGATGATGAAGAACTGCACCAGCACGTAGCGTTCCGCGCGGGCGATGGCGGCGAACATCGCGTCGAACGCGTCGGCGCCGTCGACGTGGAGCACGAGTGCGTTGCCGCCGTGCATCGACGTCTTCAGCATGTGCCCGATCGCGTCGTAACGGGGGTCGTCCCGGCGGGTCGGTGCCGCGAGCATGCCCGGACGCGCCGGATGCCCGGCCTCCTCGTGGAGCAGGAAGAACCGGGCCTGCCGCTGGCGGTGCAGGTCGACGTAACCGCTGAAGTGGCTCGCGCCGAGGAAGAGGTACGGCACCAGGGTGACGTAGGGCAGCAGCACGAGGCCGAGCGCCCAGGCGAACGCGCCCTGCGCCGTGCGGGTGTGCATCACGGCGTGCATCGCGGCGAACACGCCGGCCACGTGCAGGGACAGCGCGGCGACGGCGATCAGCGTCGCGATCATGCGTGCGTGCCCCGCACTTTCGCTCCTGCGGCAAGAGTATTTGGCGCGGACAGACGTTTCTGCATGGGACCCCGGGCTGGAAAATGCACGTTATCGCTTTCCATCGAGCCTATCCCATGAATGTCCATTCGTCGCGTCTGCCCTTGCTGGCCCTTGCCGTGGCCGCGTTCGCGATCGGTACCACCGAGTTCGTGATCATGGGCCTGCTGCCCGAGGTCGCGACCGACCTGCACGTGTCGATTCCCGCCGCCGGCATGCTCGTGTCCGGCTATGCCCTCGGCGTGGCCGTCGGCGCCCCGCTGCTGGCCGCCCTGACCGGGAAGCTGGAGCGCAAGCGCGCGCTGCTTCTGCTGATGGGCTTCTTCATTCTCGGCAACCTGCTCTGCGCCGTGGCGCCGACGTACGACGTGCTGATGATCGCGCGCGTGGTGGCCGCGTTCTGCCACGGCTCGTTCTTCGGTATCGGCGCCGTGGTCGCGGCGCACCTCGTGCCCGCGAACCAGCGCGCCCGCGCCATCGCCCTGATGTTCGCCGGGCTCACGCTGGCCAACGTGCTGGGCGTGCCCTTCGGCACGTTCCTTGGCCAGTGGGCCGGCTGGCGCGCCACGTTCTGGGCGGTAACCGTTCTCGGCGTGGCCGCCGCGGTCGCGGTAGCCCGCTTCGTGCCTGCGTTGCCGAACCTGAAGGCGCCGCACATGGGGCGCGAGCTGCGAGTGCTGCGCGAGCCGCAGGTGCTGATCGCGCTGGGCATGACGGTGCTGGGCTTCGGTGGCGTGTTCACCGTGTTCACCTATATCGCGCCGATTCTGCAGGAACAGTCGCACGTCAGTCCGCACTGGACGGGTGCCGTGCTGGTGTTGTTCGGCCTCGGCACGACCATCGGCAACATGCTGGGCGGGCGCCTGGCCGACTGGAAGCTCATGCCGTCGCTCGTCGGCATCCTCGTCGCGCTCGCGCTGCTGCTGGTGGTGTTCGCCTGGACGATGCATTCCACGATCGCGTCGATCGTCACGGTGTTTGTCTGGGGTATCGCGGCGTTCGCCACCGTCGCACCGCTGCAGTCGCGTGTGGTGCATGTCGCGGGCGATGCGCCGAACCTCGCGTCGACGCTCAACATCGCCGCGTTCAACCTCGGTAACGCCGGTGGCGCGTGGCTGGGCGGTGCGGTGCTCGCCGCCGGCTTCGCGATGCCGGTGGTGAGCCTGGCCGGCGCGGCGGTGACCGTGGCGGGCCTGCTCGCGACGGTGGCGAGCATCGCGCTGGAACGGCGGGCGGTGCCCGCCGTGGCCTGAGTCAGCGGTGCTTGTCGTCCGCCAGGAGCAGGCTCGCGAGAGCCTGCGCCTGTTTCCGGATTTCCGGAATCGCGGTGGATTCCCAGAGTGCCCCACGCAGCAGGCTGCCGATCGCGAACAGATTCGGGCGCGGCCGGTCGTTGCCGTCGTGGAGCTGGCCGTTGGGCTCCGCCTTGAGACCGAGGCCGAGGCGGTCGGGTGTCACGTGGCCGCCGATCACGAGCTGGCGTACCAGCGGATGTTCGGTGCGCTGCGTGTCGGTGTTCAGGCCGACGGTCTGGATGACGACGTCGTACGACTGCACCGCCTCGACACCGCCCGGCGTGACGCGGGTGACGTCGAGCGCGCCCTCGAGCGAGAGATGGACCGAGCGCATGCGACCGCGACCGCGCGTCAGTCGACCGGCCTGCTCGAGCGCCGCGATCTTCGCGGTGACCTGCGGCGGCATGCGATGCCGCGCGCGTTCCCACGCCCAGCGGGCATGACGCAGGAAGCGAGCACGCTCGCCGCGCGGCAGTTCGCGCCATAGCGCCTGCGTGTGCGGGCGGAGACCGTCGATGACGGTGCGCCAGTCTTCCGAATTCGTCGTCGCTTCGCGTAGCCGGCGTAACCAGGTGCGGATGTTCGGATCGTCCTGCAGCGTATCGACGAGTTCGCCGCCGTCGTCGGCCGGTGCCGACGCGGCGACGAGATGCGGTTCGGGCAGCTTGCCGTGGCGCGACAGCGCGTCGAAGTGCGCGTTGGGCCAGCGCGCCGACAGTTCGAGCAGCACGTCGACGGCGGTCAGGCCGAGCCCGACCACCAGAACGCGGAGCGGACGGTCGTCCGGCGCGGCGTTCGCCAGGAACGGCCACGGGTCGACGACATAGCGACCGCTCGCGATCGCGGCGTCTTCGACACCGGGCAAGGGCCGTGGGGGCAGCGAGCCGATGGCGAGCACGGCGGCCTCGGCCTGCGATTCGCCGTCGCCATAGCCGATGGCGATGCCCTCGGACGACGGCACGAGCGAGTCGGCGGTGAACGGCAGCACGTTGACGTCGTGGCCGAACGAACCGGCGTTCTTCACCGCCTGCTCGACGCGCGAACGCAGGAAATCGCCGTAGAGACGGCGCGGCAGGAAGTCGGAGCCCTTGACCGACGGATCGATCGCCTGCGCGTAGTCGAGGAAGCCGCCGGGCTTGCCGACGAACATGCCCATCGACGCGGCGCGCACGTTGAGCAGGTGCTGCGCCGACGGCGTGCCATAGGCGATGCCGCGGCCGGCCTCGGGGCCGCCTGCGTACCAGTCGAGATGGAGCGGACGCGGGGTGCGTCGCTCCAGGAGTTCGCTCACCAGCGTCGCCGCCGCTGCGCCACCGCCGATGATGGCGACCTTATGAAACATGCTTTGGTCCTTCGCCCGTTGGCTGGGGTGGAGGGCCGTGAGACCGTCAGGCCGTCAGGCGTCCCGCGATGATCGATTGCCTCGGTCGTGCTATCCAGTGTCCGGAAGGACCGGGCTGCTCGTATGCGAGGTACTGTGCCAGATCGCCACCGTACACGTGAAGCGTGAGTGCGGTTTCATGCCGCGACAGATTGCGGCAACGGTGGGTATGGGTGTCGGAGGCGTCGAACCACGTCGCGTCGCCGGGGCCGAGCCAGGTACGACCCGTGCTGCGCAGCGAGTGATCCGTGTCGCCCTTGTCGAACGATTCGACTTCGAGTGCGCCGGCGATGGTGGCCTCGAGGCCCCACAGGCCGCCGTGGTCGTGCACCGGCTTGGAATAACCCGGCGGCCACGCCATCACCAGCACGCTGACTGCGGGTTTCGCGCGCTCGGCGAGCATCCAGCGTTCGAAACCGCGCCGGCGCTCGCGCAGCGGGCCGAGCGTTTCCGCCAGTTCCCCGGTGCGGCCGTGAAGGACGCGACCGACCTCCCGCCCCATGGAGGCGAGATCCGGATGCGGGCCGTCCGACAGATCGAACGCGATGTCCCGCAAGGTCCTGATGATGGAAGTACGCTTACCCATGGAAGGGCGGCCCTGCAAATCGACTGAGCGGGAGTGGACCATGGCGACCGTTAAAGCCCCGTAACCGGGAGGCCTTAAACCCTTTCGCACGTGGCCGCATCCAAGCCCATGACCGCCCCCCGGCGGCTACCCCGAAACGGAGTACCGGCCATGATCTTCCTCAGCTCGCTCGTCGTTCTCGCCGTTGGCTTCTGGGTGCTGTTCGCCGTGCTCGGCGCGGTCCTGAAGCTGGTCTTCGGGATCATCGGCGGCGTGTTCAGCCTCATCGGCGGCCTTCTCGGTGCCGTGATCGGTGGCGTGGTCATGCTCGCCGTCGCACCGGTCGTCGCCCTCGCGTTGCTGCCGGTGTTGCTGCCCGTCGCGCTGGTCGCGCTCATCGTCTGGGCCATTGCCCGGGCGAATCGTAAACCGGACGTGGTCGTCGTCTCCCACTGACCTCACGACCGCCTGTAGGAGCGCGCCTTGCGCGCGACATCTTCTCGCGTAGAGCAGCCGATCGTGCAAGGCCCGGCGAAAAGCTGTCGCGCGCAAGGCGCGCTCCTACACGGTTCTCTCTCAGATATCCCGTAGATCGAAGCTCACCGGAATGCGCGCCCAGGCCTTGACCGCCTGACCGTTCGCCGTCGCGGGCTGGAAACGCCAGCTCGCAAGAACCTGCGCGCGCGCCGCCTTGTCCAGCACGGCGTGACCGCTGCTGGTCTCCACCACCACGTCGATCGGCTTGCCCGTTTCGTCGACCAGCACGCGCAGCGTCACCGTGCCCTGCATGCGGGCCGCGATGGCGACGCGCGGGTAAACCGGCGCCGGTGCCGACACGTAGGCGAGGGTCGCTTCGACGGGCGCCGCCGGTTGTGCCGGGAGCGCGGGTGCGACGGTCGTGTCGGGCAGCGCCACCGCGGTGCCTTCCTCGGTCGGCGGTGCCTGCACCACGGGCGCCACGATCTCGAGCGGCTTCGACTGGCGCACGGGCACCATGATCCGCTTCACCGGTAGCGGTTTCAGGTCGATGGGCGGAGGCGGCGCGACCTTCGGTTCCGCCGGATGATCGATCAGGCGGATCGTCTGGGGCGCCGGGGGAGCGAACGACAGCGTGGCCACCATGGGTCGCATGACGGCGATCAGGGCGGCGGCGTTGAGGGCGATCGCCGCGCTCATCGCGACGATGCGGACGGTGTCCGGATGCACTCCGGCCAGGGATTGCGGACGAGCGAACGACATGAGCCACCTCCTGCAACGTGGGGGAAGGTGATGCGCGGTCGGGAACACGGCCGGTGGGGAACGGCGGGGATCGTGTTCGGGTCCGGTTGCAGATTAGGCGTGGTTCGCGGGAACTTGCAAGAGGCCGTCCAGACGGCCATCGGCATCAGTGAGCAACGAGCATGGGCACGTCGGACTGCATGAAGAGGTAGCGCGTGGTGCCGCCGAGCACCATCTCGGAAAGGCGCGACCGCCCCCAGGCACCCATGACGATCAGGTCGACGCCCTCGGCGTGCGCGATGTCCAGCAGCGCGGGGCCCGGCGACGCGAGTGCGGCGTCGTCGAGGCGGCGCACCTCTGCGGTGACGCCGTGGGTATCGAGCCAGCCGCAGATGTTCGTATCGGGCAGGGCGCACGTGCCCATGTCCTCGTCGCGGCTGCCGTCGATCACGGTGACACGAGAGGCCTTGCGCAGCAGCGGCAGCGACGAGCGGACGGCGAGGGCCGACTCGCGACTGCCGCTCCAGGCCACGAGCACATGCTCTCCGAGGGTTTCGACGGGGGCGGCTTCGGGCACCACGAGCACGCCGCGGCTGGAGGCGAACACGGTGCGCGATACCACGCCGAAACCGATCGGCGCGTCGCCGCGCATCGTCGACGAGCGTTCCATCACCACGAGGTCGTAACCAGCGGAGGCATGGGCCAGCACGGTCACCGTGTCGCCGTTACCGACGCGCCAGTTGCCGCGCAGGTCGTGCGATGCGAGCAACGCCGCCCAGTCGCCGGCGATCGCCTTCGCGTCGCTGGCGCGCTGGCGTACCGCATCGAGCTGCATGGGCACGGCCTCGGGCACCGTGAAGGCGGCGGCGGGCAGGTCGACGACGTGCAGCGCGTCGAGCCGTGCGCCGAGGCGCGACGCCATCGACAGCGCGGCACGCAGGCCGGCACCCTGCGGCGGAAGACGACCGATGTGCACGAGCAGTTCGAGTGTCATGTGCCCATGGAACAACGTCGGGGACGTCGCGGTCAATGACCGGTGCCGGCAAGGTCGGCCGCGTCCGCTCCGGCGAGTTCGGTTACCCTCGACCGGTCAGGTATGTCATTCCGGAGCAGTCATGGTTCTCGACAGCACGCAGCCGCGTTATCCCCTGGGCGAGGAAGTCGCCAGCAGCGTGATCCACGGCATCGGCCTGGTGCTCAGCATCGCGGGGCTCGCGGTACTGGTCGCGTTCTCCGCGATGTACGGCGGCGCGCGGGCGGTGGTCGCGAGCTCCGTCTTCGGCACCACGCTGATCCTGCTATACACCGCGTCGACCCTTTACCACGCGATTCCGGGCGTCGTCGCGAAGCGCGTGCTGCGCACGCTCGATCACATCGCCATCTTCCTGCTCATCGCGGGCACGTACACCCCCTTCACGCTGCTCGCGCTGCCGGGTGCGTGGGGATGGGGCCTGTTCGCCACGATCTGGACACTGGCGATCGTCGGCAGTGCCGCCGAGCTAGGCCTGCTGAAGCGCTATCGCAAGGCCGCTGTCGCGATGTACGTGGCGATGGGCTGGGTCGCGGTGATCGCGATCGAGCCCCTGCGCGACAACGTGCCGATGGGTGGGCTTCTTCTGCTCTTCGGTGGCGGCGTCGCGTATACCGCCGGCGTGCCGTTCTACATGGCGCGCAAGCTGCCGTACCACCACGCGATCTGGCACTTCTTCGTGCTCGCGGGGAGCGTGCTGCATTACCTGGCGGTGCTGCTCTACGTCATCCCAGGCGCCCACGGCGCCTGATCGCCGCCTCGTGTAGGAGCGCGCCTGCGCGCGACAGCTTTTGAGGCGAAGAGCAACAGATCCTGCTGCTCTTCCGCGAAAGGCTGTCGCGCGCAGGCGCGCTCCTACGGTGCCTATTTCTTCAACTGCTCCGGCACGAACCGCGTGCGCACCGCTTCCGCGAGCAGGTCCGGCGGCAGCAGACCCTGCGCGATCAGGAAATCGTTGAACGCCTTGCGGTCGAACGCCTTGCCGAGCTTCGTCTGGGTCTCCGCCCGCAGCTGCAGGATGCGCGTGTAGCCGTAGAAGTACGCCGTGGCCTGGCCGGGTGAGTTGAGCGTGTAGCGATCCAGTTCCTGGCGTGCCATCGGTTCCGACAGGCCCACGTCGTCCACGAGGATCTGACGTGCGCGTTCGCGGTCGATCAGGCCGAGGTTGAGCATCGGATCGAGGAACGCGCGGGCGGCGCGCAGCAGGCGGAACTGCAGCGCGATGAACTGACCGGCCGGTGGCTCGTACGGCACCATCTCGGCTTCGGCGTAGAGCGCCCAGCCTTCGACATTGACGCTGTTGAAGGCGAACAGGCTGCGCGTGAGCGACACGCCCTGTTCGACCATCGCGGCGAACTGCAGCTCGTGACCCGGCCGGCCCTCGTGCGCGGTGAGCGTCCACGCGGCGGCTTCGAAGGTGAAGTCGTCATAGCTCTGGGTCTTCTCGCCGTCGGCCGGCGGGTTACCCGTGGTGAGCACGAACGTGCCGCGCTGCCCCGTGTTGCCGATGAACGGCGGCGGATCCATGTGCGGTGCCGGCGAGCGCGCGTTCTCGGCTTCCGACGCGAGGCGCATCGCCATCTTGCGCTTCGGCAGCTCGACGATCCGCTGCTTGCGGATGATGTCTTCGATCCGGACGATCACCGCGTGATAGGTCGGCTCGACCTTGTCCTTAGCGAGCTGCTTTTTCTTCAGCGCCTTGAGCACATCGCGGTAGTCGCCGTCGGGCAGGCCTTCCGCCTTCGCGACGACCGGCGCGATCATCTGCAACGCGTACGTCGTTTCCATGAACTCGAGCTCGGCGCGATCGATGAGGTCGCGCGGCGCGATGTCGAGGCCCACCTGCTCCAGGTTGTACGCGTACATCGCCTCGGGCAGGCGGAAATCCGTGCGCGCGCGCGGCAGCACGGTTTTCTTCACCCAGGCGTTGTAATCCTTCAGCTGCTGGTCGAGCTTCGCCATGGCCTCTTCGGTACCGGCGATCTTCTTCTCGGCGAACAGCTTGCGGATGCCGTCGACGTAGCGCTGCGTGTTGCCCAGCTTCTGCTCCACGTCGGCCTTCACGGGGCCCAGCAGCGCCTTGTCGCCGAGCTTCTCCGTGGTGCGCGCGCGTGCCTGATCGACCAGCGGCGTGCAGCCCGCGGTGATGCCGACGTAGCACTTGAGGCGGCCGAGCGCGGCCTTGTTCTGCTCGGGCGTGCTCTCCGCGTTCAGCAGCGTGAACTCGCCGCCGAAGATGATCTCGCCGGCGTCGTGCCACGGGAGCATGTACTTCTCGTTGAGATCGATGCCCTTGATGGAGCCGTCGATCTGCTTGAGCAGGATCTGAAGATCCTGCTTCACGTTCGGATCCTTTTCCTCGGCGAGCCGGCGATTCACGGTGTCGCGCACCTGGACGAGGGCCGCACGCTGACGTTTGTCCACGTCCGGGCCGAGGTCGGCGGTTTTCTCGTCGTATCCCTTCACCCCGATCTCCGAGGCGGACTCGGGACTGAAGCGGGCGGTCACGTCGAGCAAAGGCTGGGCGTCGGCGTTGCTGCGGGCGATCCAGTCGGGCTGGGTCGCGGTCTGCGCGTGCAGGCTGCCGATGCAGAGCGTCACGGCGGCGGCGAGCGTGAGTCGTCGGAACATGCGTATCTCCCCGGGGTGGTCCGCCGAGACTAGCCGCTGGGGGAGTGCTCCGCCATGTGACCTTTGGCCGTCAGGCGAACAGGAGCGCCAGGCCGGCCATGCCTATCATCAGGAACGAGATGACGACCTTCGCGACGATGCCCACCAGCATGCCGACCCAGGTGCTCACGCCCACATGCGCGGAGCGCAGCACGCTTTCCCCGGACCACAGTTCGCCGACCACGGCGCCGGCGAAGGGGCCGACGATGAGGCCAGGGATGCCGAAGAACATGCCGATCACGGTGCCGACGCCCGCCCCCCACATGGCGCGTGGACTGGCGCCGACCTTCTTCGCGCCGAACGACGCCGAGACGAAATCGAGCGCGATGCCGACGGCGCCCACGATGCCGATGGCGACCAGCCAGCCCCAGCCGAGGTGCCGGTACTCGTCGACGGCAGCGGCGAGCCAGATGCCACCGAAGATCATCGGGATGCCGGGAAGCACCGGGAGGATCGCGCCGGCCACGCCACCGACGATCAATGCGGCGGCGAGCAGGTAGAGGAAGACCTCCATCAGCGGAACGCCTCGCGGTACTCGGGCTTGAGAAATGCCGAAAACGCCTCGCTGGGCACATCGATGGCCTGCGGCCCGGCGGCATACGAGGCCACCTGGTAGGGCGGGAAGATGAAGGTGAGTCCGTGCACCTTGTTGTCCGGCCCCGTGAGCAGGCTGAAAACGCGGTAGTGATCCTTGCCGGGCGCGGTACCCATGTCGATCTGTTCGCTGTCGGAGGCCAGCGGCTGCTCCTGGTCGTCGAGCGCGGTGAACAGCTGCCGACGGGCCTCGGAGGCGAACGCGGTCTCCGCGGCGTGCGGGTCCTCGAACAGCTCGCGAATGCCGATGACGCGTTCTTCCTGCATGTCGTAGGTGAAGCTGTCGACGATCGGCGCCGGATGCGCGCCACCGGTGAAGGCCGAGCCGTCGACCTGCACGTTGATGAAACGGTCGGTGCGGGAGGCGACGGCGATGTCGAGATTGAGGTCCCACGGGAGCTGGCGTGCACTTTCACGCGCACCCGGCTCGCTCAGGCTGTCGAGGAAATGCCGTTTTTGCCGGTCGACGTAGCGGTCGATCTGGCCTCGCAGGGCGGCGGCCCTCGGCGGCAGATCCGGAAGCGAGACCTCCATCGTGTAGAGGCCCTGCGTGCCGGATTCGGTATCCTTGTGGGCGCTGGCCTGTGCCGGCGGCTTCCTGTCCCCGTCGTTCGCGCGGTCGGCGCCGTCGCGGCAGGCGGTGAGCCCGGCCGTGGCGAAGACCAGCGACAGGATGTGTCGCACCAGCATCTTGCGTTCTCTTACGAAGCGAGGCCCCGCATCTTAGCCGGTCCCGCGGCGGAGGGCGCGTCAACGAACCTTAGGGATACTGTGCATAACGCGATGACGGAATCCGTCACCCTGCTCAAGGCCGACGAACTCGGCCGCATCGAACGCGTCGAACGCGACGGCCTGCTGCTGATCCGTCGCGATATCGGCGCCGCGCGCTGGTGGGCACGAGGTTTCGCCCGCCGTGCCGCCGCGCGCGAAGCGCGTGCGCTTTCACGGCTGGATGGCCTCGATGGCGTGCCGCGCCTGCTGGCCTGGAATGGTCGCGTGCTCGAGCGCAGCTACATGGCCGGCGAGCCGATGCAGGCGGGCAGGCCCATGGATCCGGCGTATTACCGCGACGCGTTGCGGATGCTCGCGCGCCTGCACCGGCGCGGCATCGTGCACAACGATCTCGCCAAGGAGCCGAACTGGCTGGTGCGCGAGGACGGCACGCCGGGGCTCGTCGATTTCCAGATCGCGTGGACACGCGGCCGGCGCGGTGCGCTGTTCCGTCTGCTCGCGCGCGAAGACCTGCGGCACCTGCTGAAGCACAAACGGACATACGCGGCGGACAGGCTGTCGGCACGCCAGCTCGCCATCTTGGCGCAGCCGGCGCCGCATTCGCGACTATGGCGCGCGACGGGCAAGCGCCTCTACAAGCTCATCGCGCGGAAGGTCTTCGGCTATTGGGACAACGAAGGGCAGGGGCGCATAAGGCGCTGATCGGAACCGGTGGGAGCCAGCCTGCTGGCGAATGGGTGCTCGCGGCAAGCACCCATTCGCCAGCAGGCTGGCTCCCACCAGTAAATTCCCTTACTTCTCCACGAACGCCCGCTCGATCACGTAATCCCCCGGCTCGCGCGTGCGCGGCGACGCCTCAAACCCTTCACCGTCGAGCAACACGCAGATGTCGTCGAGCATCGAGGGGCTGCCGCACAGCATCACGCGATCCTCGGCGGGGTTCAGCTGCGGAAGGCCGGTGACGCGCGCCATCTCGCCGTCGGCGATGGCGTCCGTGATGCGGCCGCGGTTGCGGAACGGCTCGCGGGTCACGGTGGGGTAGTAGATGAGCTTCTCGCGCACGAGATCGCCGAGGTATTCGTGGTTCGGCAGCTCCTTCTCGATGTAGTCGGAGTAGGCGAGGTCGTTGACGTGGCGCACGCCGTGGGCGAGCACGATGCGGTCGAAGCGCTCGTAGGTGTCCGGGTCGCGGATGATCGACATGAAGGGCGCGAGGCCCGTGCCGGTGCCGAGCAGATACAGGCGCTTGCCCGGCTTCAGGTCGTTCAGCACGAGCGTGCCGGTGGGTTTGCGGCTCACGATCACCGGGTCGCCGGGCTTCAGGTGCTGGAGCCGCGACGTGAGCGGACCGTCCTGGACCTTGATGCTGAAGAACTCCAGGTGCTCTTCGTAATGCGCGCTGGCGATGGAGTAGGCGCGCATCAGCGGCCGGCCATCGACCTCCAGCCCGATCATCACGAAATGCCCGCTCTCGAAGCGGAAGCCGGGATCGCGCGTGGTGCGGAAGCTGAAAAGGCTGTCGTTCCAGTGATGCACGTCGATGACGTGCTCGGTCGCCAATGCCACCATGGTTTATCGAACCTCGAAGACGAAAAAGGGCGGGCCGGCGCACCGCGCAGGCCTCGATAATCGGCTGGGGAAGCGGCCCGACGGCCGCGCTGCCTCGCGCGTGGCGCCACACCGGGGTGCGCGCTCGTGGCCGCCAGTTTAAGGCATATCGGTCCGGAACGTCTTCGCTGCACTAAGATGCGGGGCCGCCCCACGTGAAGAGGACCCGCCGGTGACGAAACCCGACTACGCCGTGGGCCAGGCCTGGACGTACCGCACCCGCCCCGGCGAGGAGGCCTCCCGCGTGGCGATCCGCCGGATCGACCGCGAGCCGGAGGACGGCGAGGTGTTCCACGTATCGATCCTCGGCGTGAAGCTACGGAACCACCGCCTGCCGGGCGGCCTGCAGCCGGCCATGAACCATGCGGCCGTGTCGCGGACGACGCTCGATGCCAGCCTGCTGGCCGTCGACGGGCCCGCCGACGGGGACGACAACTGGACGCACGGCTACGACGTCTGGCGCCAGGCGTACGACAACGGTGACGCCGGCATCTTCGACCTTCCGATCTCCGAGATCCTCGCCTACATCGAAATGGTGGTCGCGGCCTCGGGCGAGCTCCACTAAAAAAAAGAGCGCCCGGTCCCCGTAAACCGGCTGGGGAGTAGCCGGCTTACGAAGAGGGGCGCAAGTGTCACACAGGGATTTTTTTAGCCAGCGTTCGTTTTAGAAGTCGTAGCTGACGGCCAGGCGCGCGTAACGCGGGTCCTGGGTGATGAGCGGCACGCGGTAGATCGGGTGCGGTGTGCCGCGCGACTCGAACTCGGTCGGATAGCGGAACGTCGCGCGCTGCTGGTTGAGCACGTTGAACACGTTCGCGGAGAACGCCAGCTTCGAGCCGGCCCACTCCGGACGGTACGTCACGCCCAGATCCAGCTGGAAGGTCCACGGCAGGCGGCCCTTGTCGCCCGGGGGCGAACGCTTGCCGTCGCACCAGTGGTACGAGCTGTTGTAGTGCGCCGGATCTTGCTGATCGGGGCCGAAGTAGCCGAGGCATACTTCCGGTGCACCGGAAATCGCCTGGAGGTTACCGGAGACCTGCCATTCCGGCGCAAGCTGCCAATAGCCGTACGCCTTGAACACGTGCGTGTGGTCGTTGCCGAGCGGACCGTTCGCACCGTCCATGACGTAGCGGTTGTCCCAGTCCACGCTGCCGGCGGCACCCGCCTGGCGCGTATCGGTACGGGCCTGGCCTTCCGTGTTGCCGTACGAGCGCGAGAACACGTAGTCGAACTTGCCGTACCACGTGCCGTCGAACTGGTGCTCGGTGTAGAACTCGGCGCTGTAGTACTTACGCTTCGTCTTCGGCATGCCCATTTCTTCACGGCTGAGCGGCACGACGAACGGATTGCCGGCCGTGTCGATCAGGGTGAACTGATTCGAGTGGCCACCGTTGACGAGGTAGCAGCTGTTCGTCGAGCCGACTTCGTAACCGAGCGCGGCCGCTTTGTTCGTCACGACATCCAGATCGCAGAAATCGTCGATCACGGCGTTGAGCTTGCGCTGGGTCAGCTTGACGCCGTAGGTCCAGTTCTCGTTCCAGCTCTTGTCGAAGCCGACGATGTACTCGTCCTGGTTCTCCGACTTCAGGTCCTTCGCCGCGACGGTGCGCGGGTCAGGTGGGATACCGTACGAGTTGTTGCCCGAGACCACGCCGCTGAACTGCGTGAGTCCGGTCGGGGTGCCGTCCACCGGGTTGATGCCCGAGTACGTGTAGTACTGCTGGGTGGCGGTGTAACCCGCGGCGGCGCCGGTCGCCGGGTTGAGCGGCAGGCCAAGATAGTAGCGTCCCGCGTTGGCGTACACCTTGAAGCTGCCGTCGCCATTCACGTCCCACGACGCGCCGAGGCGCGGAGCCCACTGCGGACGCGTCTGCTTGATGAACGGCTGGCTGAACTGGTTGTAGTCGGTGAACTGATCGTTACGCAGACCGACCGAGAGCAGCCACTGGTCGTTGATCTGCCACTTGTCTTCGATGTACTGCGCTTTCTGGTCGGAGCGCACGTTCACGAGGTTGCTGACGACGCTGCGCTGCACCCAGTAACCCTGCTGGCCATTCGGGAACGCGCCCGGCGCAGGTACGAAGTTGCGCCCCGGCGTGTCGTCGATCGGCTCGTTGGGATCGGCAGACACGCCGTAGCTCCAGGTGTAGCCCGGGCCCGGGCTGGCGGTGCCGAAGTCGAGCACGCGCGAGCGTACGTTATCGATACCGGCCATCAGCGTGTGGTCGCCCAGCACGTACTGCACGTCGAAGCGGAGGTTCGTCGACTTGTTCCCACGCGCCGGCGAGCTGATGTCGCCGACCTGGTTGTTCTGGATCGGGCTGCCACCGTTCAGTGCGGGATTCTGGCGCACGGGGTTGTCGACACGCACGAGATCCGGATCGTAGTTCGTCGGCTGCTCGTAGTTCTTGCTCGACATCTTGCCGTACGTGGCGCTGATGGTGAGGTTGTCGGTCAGGTAGCCGGTGTACTTGCCCACCCACAGATCGCCGCCGGTCTTCGTGTCGTTCACATCGCCGAGGCGCGCACGACGCGACAGGCTCGCGTAGTCGTAGCTGTAGCGCGTGCCGGAGCCTTCGCGCTTGTCGCCGACGCTGGTCAGCTCGATGATGTTGCTGTCGTTGATGTTCCAGTCGAGCTTGGCGTACCAGCGCGGGTTGTCGTAGTTGTTCGTCGACGCCGGCGTGCTGCTGCCAACCGAATTGACGTTGCGGTAACCCTGCTTCTCGAACTCGCCCGCCACGAAGAAGAACAGCTTGTCCTTGATTAGCGGGCCGCCGGCGTAAGCGCTGACGGTGGTGGCCCACTTGTCGTTCTGGCTCTTCGGCTGGTACAGATCGCCAGCCGGCGCCGACGACGGCGTATTCGCATAGTGCAGGTTCGGACCGGACGCGCGCGCCCAGTTCGGCTCCCACAGGATCTGCGCACCGAAGTGCCATTCGTTCGTACCGCGCTTGCCGACCTGGCTGATCACGCCGCCGTCGGAACGGCCGTACTGGGCGCTGTAGCCGCCCGTGTAGACTTCCTGCTGGTCGATCGCGCCGTACGGCAGCTGCAGGCCGCCGAGCGCGTTCAGCGGGTCGGTGGTGTTGAAGCCGTTGATGTAATAAGCGTTTTCGTTCGCGGCCGCGCCGCCGAAGCTGACGACCGACTTGCCGGTGTCGCTGGTGAAGCCGCCGCCGTTGTTGACGACGCCGGGCGCCAGGCGCGCGATGGCTTCGGCCGAACGGCCGAGCGGCATGCGGGCGAGCTGCTCCGAGGTGATGACGGTGCGCGAATCGACCGCGGTGACGTCGATGCTCGGCAGGGCGGTACCGGTGACGGTCACGCCTTCGAGGCTCTCGGCGTTGCTCGCGGTGCTGGCCGCGGCGAACGACACATCCGTGCTCGCGCCGACGCGCAGGGTGACGTTCTTGCGCGAATCCACCGGCGCGCCATCGCGCATCAGGGTGACGTTGTAGGTGCCGAGCGGAAGCTGCGTGGCGCTATAGCGGCCATTGGCATCGACGCCGATCTCGCGGCGGAAGCCCGTCGTGCTCTCGACGACGACGGTCTGGTTGCCACCCGCCGGAACGGAGCCGTTGAGGCCGCCCGTGGTGGACTGTGCGAAGACGCTGGAAACGCCGCCAAGGCAGGTACAGACCGCCAGTGCGAGTGCGCTCCTGCGAAGAATGTGCTTGTTCATGCCAACCCCGAAAAAAGTAATGCCCCGAAATACGACGAAGCACGGGGCCGTAGCACCGGACCCCCGTCCGGTACTGCGATGGAGCCTCGATGACCCCGCCCGCGCTCCATCGCCACACCATCCATTTGTCTCGATCCAAATGGACTAGACGAACGGTTTACAGCACGTTGTTGAGGTTGTCCAGCAGGTGATGACGCCCTTCATACGGCCGTCCAGCCGTCCGAATGCGATGATGCGGTGCAGCAGAAAACGATGTAACTATGGGTATTTGTGGCAATTGATGCATTCACGGCGGGCGGTGCCGATACACGGATCGGCGTGCTCCGGACGTCGTAAAAAATTATCGCAGCGGGGGCTCTCCAGGGGTGAATCTCATCACATTTTAGATCGAGGCAAATGCCATGCCAGGTGGAGGCCCGCGCAGAGGGGATGCACTGCTGCCATCACCGCCCGTCGACCGGAGCTTGCGGAAAGTCGCGCCATGAAGATCGCGACCTACAACGTCAACGGCATCCGGTCCCGCCTTCCGAACCTTCTGGAGTGGCTGGAACGCGAGTCGCCGGAGATCGCGTGCCTGCAGGAACTGAAGGCGACGGACACGGCGTTTCCGGTCGACGCGATCAACGAGGTGGGTTACGGCGCACTGTGGGCAGGTCAGCCGTCGTGGAATGGCGTCGCGATCCTCGCAAAGGGCGTCGACCCGGTCGAAAGCCGCCGCGGGCTGCCCGGCGACGCGAAGGACACGCAGAGACGCTATCTCGAAGCCGTCGCGCACGGCGTGCTCGTGGGATGCCTGTATCTGCCGAATGGCAATCCGCAGCCGGGGCCGAAGTTCGGGTACAAGCTCGCCTGGTTCGAGCGGTTCCTTCGCCACGCGAGCAAGCTGCTAGCGTCGGGCCATCCCGTGGTGCTGGCCGGCGATTACAACGTGGTGCCGACGGACGAGGACATCTACGACCCGAAGAACTGGCGGCGCGATGCGCTGCTGCAGCCGGAGAGCCGCGAGGCGTACGCGCGGCTGCTGGCCCAGGGCTGGACCGATGCCTTGCGCGCCGTCCACCCGGACGAGCGCATCTACACGTTCTGGGATTATTTTCGCCAGCACTGGCCGAGGGACCGCGGCCTGCGCATCGATCACCTGCTGCTCTCGCCCGACCTCGCCGCCCGGCTGAAGGACGCCAACGTGGACCGCTGGGTCCGGGATCGGCCGAAAGCCAGCGACCACGCGCCCACGTGGGTGGAACTGGGCAAGCCGCCCCGAAAGCGCGCGGCGAAGAAGTAAGCGCGGTGCTCTGGTGGGAGCCAGCCTGCTGGCGAAGGGTGCTCGCGCAAGCACCCATCGCCAGCAGGGTGGCTCCCACCATTTAAGCCCGTAAACGATTACATACTCCTTTTACATTGCACCCGCACTTGCCAGCCCCCGCAGAGTTCATAGACTAGGACGCTATCGGGGGGAAGTCGGACCACGCGTGCATGAAGATCGAAGGCGGTAACGGCAAGCATGCCGGGCCGATGATGCTCAGCGAGGTCGCCGAGCGGCTGCGCAATCCCCGTATCGATCGCATCGTGGCGAGCTTTCGCGAGTATCACGTGTCGCTGATGCGCACGGTGATCCTCGGATTCATCGTCGTCTGGAGCGTCGCGTGGCTGCACGGCCCGGTGCAGATGGCCGCCGAGGCGCACCGCGTGGTGCCCGTGGCCGTCACGCTCTTCGTGCTCAGCGCGTTCTGGATGCTCGGCATCCGTGCCGGTGCGCTTCGCGAGAGCGCCGTCGTGGACGGCGTGGGCAGCGTCGTCAATTTCGTCGCGGTGGCCGTGCTGCTCAAGGCCGCCTTCATGCTCGTGATCACGCTCACCGCGGTGTTGCCTTTCCTGTCGGTGGCACTGGGCGTTCGCTACAGCCGACGGGTGTTCTCCGCGGGCGTGGTGGCCTCCGTCGCGATCCTGCTCGTCGTGGCGCCCGACGGCTACTGGGTGGCGCGGCCGGCCTACGCGCTCTACGCGCTCGCGCTGGTGATCGTGCTGCCGATGACGCTGTATCGCGTGATGGACGCGTTGCGCGAGGTCTCGGCCGAGGCGATCGCGTCGCGCGAGGCGCAGCATCGCTTCATCTCGATGATGAGCCACGAAATGCGCACGCCGCTCAGCACCGTGATCCATTCGGCGTCGCTGGTCGACACCGGGGTGATGAGCGACGACCAGCGCCGTCTCGTCGGCCTGTTGTCGACCAATGCGAACGCGTTGCTGCACCGGGTCAACGCGGTGCTGGACGTCGCCTCGTTCGCAGGCGGGAGCTTCACCCTTCGCCACCAGACCTTCGCGTTCGACGAAGTGCTCGCGACGGTCGGCGCGGTGTGCCGCTCGCTCGCGGCGGAAAAGCGCATCGCCTTCAGCCTCGCTCGCGACGCGTCGGTGGAGGGCGTGTTCAGCGGCGATCCCGGCCGCATCGAGCAGGTACTGTCGAACCTCGCCTCGAACGCGCTCAAGTTCACGCCGCCCGGTGGCTCGGTGGATGTGCGCATCGAGCTGACGCCGGGCATCGGCGGACGCGACCCCACGATCGTCTGCACGGTGAGCGACAACGGCATCGGCATCGCCGACACCGACAAGCAGCGCATCTTCGATCCGTTCCATCAGCTGAGCGTCGGCGAGGGCCGCCGGCAGGAAGGCGTGGGCCTCGGCCTGTACATCGTGCGGAATGTGTCCGAGCAGATGAACGGCTCGCTCGACGTGACCGACAACCCGATGGGCGGCTCGATCTTCACCTGGCGCTTCGCGCTGCCGCACGCGGCCGCCGGCGCGCGTAGCGCCGCCGACATGCCGCTCGTCGATCTGCTCGACGATCACCGCGAGCGGGTCGCGACACAGCGCTGTCTCGTGGTGGACGACAACGCGGCCAATCGCGAAATCGTGGGCCGCATTCTCGAGCGCGCGGGACACGCGCCCGTCTTCTGCGCCAGTGGCGACGAAGCGCTTGCGCGGCTCGACGACGCGTCGTTCGACATCATCTTCATGGATCTGCACATGCCCGGCAGCTCGGGCTGGGACGTGCTCGGCCGCATCGAGAGCACGCGACGCATCCGCACCGTGCCGCCGATCGTCATGCTCAGCGCCGACTCCAGTCACGATGCCGTGCGCATCGCGTTCCGGGCCGGCGCGCGCGCGTATCTCACCAAGCCCATCGCCGCGCAGCGCCTTCTCGACGTGATCGAATCGGTGGCCGAGGAGCGTCGGCTCGACCACGCGGCGCGTCGTTGGCAGACGGAGGTGGACGAACCGTCCGAACGCCACGCCAAGACCCCGCTCGACGACATGCGCGCGCTCAGCAGCCCGGAAGAATTCTCCGGGTTCGTCGACCTGTGTGCGCGGACGGCGGACGAGTACTGCGACGTGCTGCGTGCGGCGGCGCTCGGGCGTGACATCGCGATGGCCTCTGAATCCCTGCATTCGTTGCGCAACGTGCTTGGCAATCTGGGTGTTCCCGGGGCGTCGCGCGTCTGCGACGACATCGCGGTGCTTCTCGAAGCCGGCGGCGACATGCGCGCGGCCGTGCCGGACGTGGACGCGCTCGCCCGATCCGTGCAGCGCTTCGTCGAAACGCAGCGCGAACAGCTCGCGCCAGCGATGGACGCATGAGCAAGCCCCTGGGTCCCGACGCGCTCGCCGGACGGATCGCGGCCCACGAGCGCGCCGTGCCGGACCTCAAGCCCGACAACGAAGCGCGCATCGTCTTCCGCGGCACGGCGCCGCACGAGCGTCGTCCGCTATCCGTCGTGTACCTCCACGGTTTCACGGCGAGCCAGGCCGAAGGCGCGCCGGCTCACCGTGCCATCGCCGACGCCTGCGACGCGCATCTGTTTCTCAATCGCCTCACCGGCCACGGCAGCACGGCGCCCGGCGCGATGGCGGGGATCACGCCGGAGCGCTGGCGTGCCGATGCGGACGAGGCGCTCGACGTGGGCCTCGCGCTCGGCGAGCGCGTGGTGCTCGTCGCCACCTCGATGGGCGGGTCGCTCGCGCTCGACCTCGCCGTGCGCCGGCCCGAACACATCGCCGCCATCGTGGCGTGGTCGCCCGGGATCCGCGTGCACGACGCGGACCAGCTGCGCGCCGCCGTGCTGATGCAGGGCGCGGTGGAGCCGCCGGGCGAGCGCAGTCCGTTCCAGCGGCGCTACTGGTCGAGCGTGGTGCACACGGATGCCTACCGCGCGATCGCGCGCCTGTTCATCGAATGGATGCGACCGGAGCGGCTGAGCGCCATCACGTGTCCGGTCTTCTTCGGCATGTGGGACGGCGGGGCGGGCGATTGCGACACGCTGACGTCGGTGCACGCGATGCGCGACGCTTTCGAATGGCTGGGTACGCCTGCGGATCGTCGCCGCCTCGTGGCCTACGACCATGCCGCCCACGTGCTGGCGTCGCCGGAGCGATCTCCCGCCGCCGACCGGGTGCTGGCCGATTCGCTGGCTTTCCTGCGCGACGCGGGTCTGGCCCGCTGATCGCGGTCGAAAGGAGCAAGGACGGCCGACCCTTGCGCACGCTATCGTTGCGCCTCGCAAGATTGACGAGGTAAGGCATGCGTCCCGCATGCACGCGATCACGGGGGTGGAACCTGCTGCTGGCCCTCGCCGGCTGGCTCGCTTTCGCCTGTGGCGCGGCGGCGATGGACAACCGCGACCGCGATCTCGCCCAGTACTACCACACTGCCTGGACTGTGCGCGAAGGCGCGCCGGGTCAGGTCACGGCGCTGGCGCAGACGAGCGACGGGTACCTCTGGCTCGGCACCCAGACCGGCCTGTTCCGCTTCGATGGCGTGCGATTCGAGCGCTACCGGCCGCGCGAAGGCGGGGATTTCCTGGCGTCGAGCGTCGCTTCGCTCTATGCGCCGCCAACGGGTGGCCTGTGGGTCGGCTTCCGTTACGGCGTGGCGAGCTTCATCGAGAACGATCGCGCCACGCACTATTCGGGTGGCTCGGGGTTGCCGTCGGGCACCGTCTACGCCATCGCCCGCACGCCCGACGGACGGATCTGGGCGGCAACGTTCAACGGGCTGGCCGCGTTCGACAAGGGTCGCTGGAAACCCATGGGCCCGGCGCTGGGCCTTCCGGGCAACCGTGCGCGCACCGTTGCCGCGGACCGCGAGGGCCGGCTCTGGGTCGCGACGGAAGATGTGCTCGCGTGGCTGCCGAAAGGCGGCGACCATTTTCAGATCGCCACCCGTGAGGTTGGCCGGATCAATCGCATCGCGGAGGCGCCGGACGGATCGATCTGGGTCGCCGAAGCGGACGGGGGCGTTCGTCCCGTGTGGGCGGCGACGTCCGATCCGCAGAATGCGGGGCCGTCGCTGCGGCTGTCGTCGGCGGGGCTGCTCTTCGATCGGGACGGGGCGCTCTGGACCCCCACGCTGGGCAATGGCATTCGTCGCGTGCCGCGCGTTCGCGATCTCGCGGGCAGGGTGGTCGGACCCGACGACGTGCATGCGCAGCGCTTCCAGGAGCGCGACGGCATGAGTTCCGACTATGCCACCGCCGTGATCCAGGACCGTGAGGGCAACCTGTGGTTCGGCGGCAGTCGTGGCCTCGACCGCTTCCGTGTGAGCCGCCTGCTGCCGGCCATGCAGCCGCCCGGCGCCACCGACTTCGCGATGGTGGCCGCGGCCTCGAGCGGTGTATGGGTCGGTACGAAAAGTCATCCGCTCGCGCATCTCGGCCTCGATGGCACCACGCGTGCCCATCTGGCACAGGCGATCACCGCGGCAAGCCGCGACCCCGACGGCGGCACATGGCTCGGTGGCCCCAACGGCCTGTGGCGGTTGAACGGCGACGAGCCGGAGATGATCGCGCCGCTGCCGTACCCCGATTACTCGGGCGTGCAGGCGATCGCGGGCGACGGCAAGGGCGGCGCGTGGGTATCGCTGAATCGCCCGGGCATCTACCACTACAGCGGCGGCGCGTGGACGCACGATCCACTGCCTTCGTTCGCCAACGATCCCGCGCCGCTGGTGCTGGCGCGCGACCACCGCGGCCACCTCTGGATGGGCTTCGCACGCAACACGGTGATGGAACGCGACGGCGATCGCGACACCACGTTCGGCGTGCGGGAAGGGCTCGATGTCGGCAACGTCACCGCGTTGCTCGACGACGGCCCGGCGATGTGGGTGGGCGGCGAGCTCGGCATCGCCGCCATCGTGGGTGGCCGTGCGCACATGATCGCGACGCGCGGCGATCCGCTGCGCGGCGTGTCGGGACTGGTGCGCGACCGGCGCGGCGACTTCTGGGCGAGCGCCGCGCAGGGCGTGGTGCGCATCGGCGCCGCAGACATGGCGCACGCACTCGACGACGCCGCGTTCCGGCCGCCGGTCACCGTGTTCAATTCGCTCGACGGCCTGCCGGGTACGCCGGCGCAGTTCCGCCCGCTGCCGACCGCGGTCGTCGCCGAAGACGGTCGTCTGTGGTTCGCCACCACCAGCGGCATCGTGTCGATCGACCCGGCCGACGTGCCGCGCAACGCGCTCGCACCCACGGTGTTCGTGCGCTCCATCACCACCGACGCGGGCACCTGGCCGGCCGCCGCGGAGATGGGCATCCCGGCGCATACGGAGCGCCTGCGCATCGCTTTCACGGCCACCAGCCTGACCATGCCCGAGCGCGTCCGCTTCCGCTATCGCATGGAAGGCATCGACACGCGCTGGCGCGACGCCGGCGACGATCGCGAGGCGATCTACACGGATCCGCCACCCGGACGATACGTGTTCCGCGTGGTCGCCTCGAACGAGGACGGCGTGGAGAACGAAGCGGGGGCGTCCATCGTCATCGTGGTGGCGCGCGCGTTCTACCAGATGCCATGGTTCTACGTGCTCTGCGCGGTGGTGATCGCCCTGCTGATCTGGGCCGCGTTCCTTGCACGCCTGCGCCGCATTTCGGTGGAGCTTCGCGCGCGGCTCCAGGAGCGTCACGCGGAACGCGAGCGCATCGCGCGCGACCTGCACGACACGCTGCTGCAGAGCATCCAGGGCCTGACGATGCGTTTCCAGGCGATCGCCAACCGCGTGCCGCAGGACGATCCGCTACGCATCGCGATGGAGGGCGCGCTCGATCGTGCCGACGAGGCGATGGTGGAAGCCCGCGATCGCGTGCGCGACCTGCGTGCGAACGTCGGCGAGGCAGGGCGCCTCGACGTGGCGCTGCGCGAACTCGCGAAAGCCTATGCCACGGAGCACACGGTACCGATCGTGGTCACCGTGACCGCGGAACTGCGACACCTCGGCGGCCTGGTGCGCGACGAGCTCTACGGCATCGCGCGCGAGGCGATTCACAACGCGGTCGCGCACGCGCACGCCAGCCGTATCGACGTGGACCTGCGCTTCGAAGGCTGCGACCTCGTGCTCAGCGTGCGCGACGACGGTCGCGGCATCGATCAGGTGGTGCTTCGCGATGGGCGCGACGGCCATTGGGGCCTGCGCGGCATTCGCGAAAGAGCGATCGCCGCGGGTGGCGAGCCGTCGATCGCCTCGCGCCTCGACGGCGGCACCGAGATCGCCGTGCGGATTCCGGCGGCGCGCGCGTTCCCCGGCCACCACACGCCGTTCTGGCGGTGGTGGCGACGGGTGCGCCTGCGCTTCGGCTCCTAGCGATAGCAGCCGTTGGTGAACTGGCCCTTGGCCATGGGGCAGAGGATCGCCGCGAAGCCGCCATTCACCGGCACGTCGAACGACAGCGAGCCATCCGCGGTGACGTTCTGCCGCGTGTGCGCGACGTCGCCGCGACCCGCGCCATCGCGCACGATGTCGGCATGCCACGGGCCGACGCCGAGGGAAGCCAGCGGCACGGTGAGGCGACGCGCGGCGCCGGTGGCGATGGCGCCGATGTACCAGCGGTCGCCGCTGCGACGGGCGAAGATCGCCTCCTGCCCCGGCGTGCCGCCGATGAGCTTCGTCTCGTCCCACACGGTGGGAATCTGATCGAGGAACGCCAGCGCCTGCGGGCGCGATTCGTACGCTTCGGGGCGGTCGGCGAAGTGCGTCCAGCCGGATTCGAACACGATGGGCAGCGCCACTTCGTGCGCGATCGACGCTTCTTTCCGGCCCGCATCGAAGGCGACCGGTGTGTAATCCATCGAGCCGACGACATTGCGCGTGAAGGGCTGGATCGTGTTGCCGAGCGCCGGCGGATCGTTCTCCGCACCGCGCACGCCTTCCATCGTCATGAGGTGCGGCCACGTACGCTGCAGGCCGTGCGGAATGGTCGCACCGTGGAAGTTGAGCATCAGGTGCAGCTTCGCGGTGTCGGCGAGCGTTTCGTCGTACCAGCGGAAGCGCGCCTGCGAATCGGACTCCATGAAGTCCACCTTCACGCCCTTCACGCCCCAGCCCTTGATCCGGGTAAGCTCCGCCATGCGCTTCGCCGGCGTATCGAGCTTCGACCAGTGGTACCAGAGCAGGATGTCGACATGCTTCGCCTGTGCGTAGCGCACGAGGTCGGGCACCCACGCGTCGCTCCAGCCTTCGTCCACGAGCACGTAGGGAAGGTGATTCTCCGATGCGAAGTCCACATAGGCCTTCTGGCGGGTGACGTCGGACGGGCTCTGATGCTCGCTCAGCCACGACCAGGCGACCTTGCCGGGCCGGATCCACGAGGTGTCCGTGAACTTCGCCGGGTCGGCGAGATCGTCGACCAGCGTGGATTGGGTCACCGTCGCGAGGTCGCCGATGATCGCCGTGCGCCAGGGCGTGACGCCGGTGCTATCGACGCGGGAGTCCGCCAGCACGAGCGCGTAATCGCCGGTATTCGCGGTGTGCGAGAGGCGGCTGCCGTCGTAGCGACCGTCGGCGTTGGCTTCGGTGATGAGCACATAGCTGTCGCCGACGCGGAACAGCGAGGGGTAGCCGTACTGCCCGGCCGCGGCGGTGCCCGCCGTGGTCTGGAAGCGCTCCTTCTCGTATTCCGGGCTGTAAGGCAGCAGCCATGCCTGCGCGCTGGCGGGCAAGGCGAACGAGGTCGCCTCGCCCGTGACCGTCGCCTGTGTCTTGCCGGGCAACTCGTAGCGAAAGGCCACGCCATCGTTGCCGATGCGCACGACCACGTCGAGCTTCTGGCCCTTCGCGTTCTGCAGCGCATAGCGCGTTTCGGAAAGGTTGCTCGTGCGATCGAGACGCTTGCCTACCGTCATGCGGTAGTGCTCGGTGAGCTGGCGCTGCGTCGTGCCGATCAGCTTGAGGTCGTGCGTGAGATCCGCATCCGTGGTGCGCAGGCCGAGCGTCTCGTCCACGAGTGCCGCCCCGTGCGGATCGGTGATGCTGAGTACCGGACGTCCGCCGTCGCGGAAGACGAGGGTCGCCAGCGGCGGTGCCGCGAGCGCGGGCAGGCTGACGAGGGCCGCGACAGCGGCGGCGAGACGGCGACGGGCGTGCTTCATCCGGGTGGTCCTCATGGCGACGAGCGCCGAGCATTCCACACGGTCCTTGCACACTCAAGGACGCAGGGCACGTTTGCACGACCCGAACTGCGGCGCGATATGCTCCGCGGTCATGGAGACTCTGGCCACGTTCGTCGAGCTGATCGAAGCGGAAGCCGCGTGGCGAGATCCGGCGGCATTCCGCTGGCGTGCGGAAGCGGCCGACCGGCTCGAACTGCTGATGCTGGGCGTGCCGGACGAGGCTCTCGTCGACCGGGCTGTCGCGCTCGTCGAGGCGATGGAAGCGATCGACGCCTCGGGCTTCGCCGCGATGCGCGACGCGATACGCCGCGGCGAAGGGCGTCAGGCCTTCGCTCCATGGCTCGACGTCGGCCATCCGACCGGCCAGCACTACGACGTACTCGACCATGTGCTCGCCGGCGTGCTCGCCCTCGACGAACCAGACGTGGAACATCCCGCGCCACCACCCGGCATGGTGTTCTACCAGCCGAGTCCCGCGCGGCACATCGTCGATGGCGTGACACGCGCCCGCATCGGCCCGGACGACGTGGTGCTGGATCTCGGCGCGGGCCTTGGTCACGTGCCGATGCTGGTCAACGTGCTCTCCGGTGCGCGCACGCTGGGTATCGAACGCGAAGCGGCCTACGTGGCATGTGCGGGGGAAGCGGCCGCGCGCCTCGGGTTGCGCGACGTGTCGATGGCCGTGGGCGACGCGCGCGATGCGGACCTCTCGCACGCCAACGTGCTCTATCTGTTCACGCCGTTCACCGGAGCGATCCTGCGCGAGGTCGTGGCGAACATCGAGCGGGAAGCGCATCGACGCTCCTTACGCATCGTGACGCTCGGCCCCTGCTCGCGAACGTTCGCGCGCATGCCATGGCTGCGCAGCGACGATCCCAATCCATCAGCCGACGACCGGATCGTGGTCTTCCGCGCCGGTCTTCCGCGCGGGTAATTTCTGGATGAGCCGTGCGCGGAAGACACCGGCGAGCGTGTGGAACCCGGCTTCGGTGGGATGCATCTCGTCGTTCCACTGCGCATCGTCGGGCAGCAGCCCGCGCAGGTCGACATAGTCGAACATGCCACCGAAACGCGGATCGTTCTTCAGCGGATCGAGTACCTGTTCGACGAAGCCATCGATCATGAGTTTCGCGAACTGCCGGCCCTTGCCGATGTCGTCGCCGAGCGCGCCACGGATGTTCGGACCGATCCACGGCCCGATCGACTTCTTCAGCAGCGCGGCGACGCCGAGGTTGCGCAGGCCGAATTCGGCCTTCGTACCGATCAGGCGAGGGTAGTCGTACGTGTGCGCGAGGAACGGCACCTGCGGCTTCGCGCGATGGAATGCGCCGAGGAAAAACGCATAGGCGTCGCGTACCTGGTCGTAACGACCGGTGGCTTCGATCACGTCGAAGGCCTCCTGCGGCGTCAGGCCCGTCTGGCCCTTGAGCGCCTTGCCGAGCCACGTGTCGACGAAGTCGTTGCCGCCCGCGCTCAACAGCACGGCATCGAAATCGAACTTCGTGAACCAGCCGAGCAGGTCGTCGACGTTGTCCTGCGTGAACATCGAGCGGCCCGGGTGCTCGCGCTGCGGCGCGGCCTGGTCGCCGCTGCGCTCGACGCGGAAGAACAGGCCGCCCTGACCGAACTGCGGCACGCCGCGCTCTTCGTCGTCGGGGGCGGGCGAGACGATCCAGTCCAGCAGGTTCATCGCCAGTGGCGTCGAGAACCACGAGTCGCCTTCGCAGAAGATCACGGGGGTGCGATCGAGGCGGCGCTCGTCCTTGAGGCCCTTGTACATCGCGCGGAACTGGCCGCGCTGAGAGAGTGCGCTGGATTGGGGCATCGGTAGGCGCTCGTCCGGGCAACCCGGACGATGCTACACCCGCCGTGTTACCAGCGGCCGCGCCCGTGTCCGAAGTTGCTCTGGCCACCGCCCACCGAGATGCTGACGCCGCCCTTCGGGTGATCGCAGCTGCCGAAGGCCTGGCTCAGGCTGACCGCGCCGGCCTGGTAGCTGCCGCTGCCGCCGCGACTGGCGCTGACCACGCCGGTGCTGACGCTGCCATGCACCTGCGGATCGTTGTAGGTGGCGTCGTCGCAGCGCGGCGTGTCGTCGTCGACGTCCGCGCCGGCCATGCGGCCGCTGGTGTCGCCGTAGTACGTGCCGGGCGGGTCGAGCGGGCGCGAACGCGTGATCGCCACGCTCTCGTTGGCGGCGGCGGGTGCGCCCGCCACGGTCGACGACGACGCCGGGGCGGCGGCCGTGGTGGCCGGCGCGGGCACGAAGTTGGGCGGCAGGTTGAGGTTCAGCGGTTTCTGCTGCTGGGCCATGGCGGCCGTGGCGACCAGCGAGGTGGCGACGAGGGCGAGAATCGTTTTCATGAATGGGGACGCTCCGGGTTCAGGCCTTCGAACGCTCGGGGGGCGCGTCCGGTGTACCGGCGTTGGAACGCCGGCAGGCCACCGGAGTTCCCGGCCCCTCCACCTTACTCCGCCAGCGCCTCGTCGGCGTCCTCGGGCACGCTCTCGCCGAGGCGGGCGCGCAGGGCGTCGATCTCGCGGCGCAGGTTGCGGTTCTCGGCCTCGAGGTCGGCGACCTGCTCGCGCAGGGCCATGACCTCGTCCGTGGGCTTCTCGCGCGGCTTGCGGCGGGACTCGCGGACGCGCTTGGCCGCTTCCTTCAGTTCGGAATCGCCCGCCGTGGCGGCGGCACGCTGTTCGTCTTCCGGCAGGCTGGCGACCGCCGCGGCGGCGCTGATCGACAGCGTGCCCGACTTCACCGCCGCGACGACTTCCGGCGCGGCTTCCCTGCGGATCTTTTCGATCATGCCGACCTGGTTGCTGCTGATCCGCGCCTCGCGGGCGATCTCCTTGCGGCTTTCGGCCGGGTTGGGGCGGGCCGCCTTGCCCGACGCGGGCTGGGCGCCCGTGGTGTCGAAGGGCACATCGGGGGATGCCTCGCGGCCTTCGGCCTCCGCCTCGGCGACGCGCGCGCGGCGTTCGGCGAGGATCTCGCGCTTGCGCAGGGCGAGCACGCCGCGCTGGAAGTCCGACACGCTGCGACGGCCGAGGTGTTGCTCGATCATCCACAGGTGCACGTCGTCGATCGACTTGAATCGCTCGTTCTGCACGGTGTTGAACGGAATGTCGTGCTTGCGGCAGATGCCGTACCGGTTGTGCCCGTCGACCAGCGTGTCGCCCCACAGCACGAGCGCGTCGCGGCAGCCTTCGGTGAGCAGGCTGCGCTCGAGCGATTCGTGCTCGTCCGGCGTGAGTGGGTCGATGTAGGCCTTGAGTTCTTCGTTGACGACGATATGCATGGCGGGGCGGCTTGGATCGGACAGGCGGGGCGGCATTCTAGTGCCTGCGGGTCGCATGTGCGTAAGACGCCGGCATTGGCGCCGTCGCGACGCGGCGTGCGACGCTTGGCCGTCAGCGGCCTGCCGCCGCGATCAGGGAGGGTAGGGATGGTCAGTCGTCGCGAATTCATGCAGGCCGCGCCGCTCGGCGCGCTGTCGTTGGCAGGGCTGGGGTTGCCGTGGGCCTCCGCGCTCGCCGCCGTGCGCGGGCCGGAGGACATCCCGGTCGACCGCGTCGTTTCGTTCCTCGGCGACAACGTGCCTTCGAAGCCCGAAGCGGTACCCGAGCGGCTGATCGCCGCGATGAAAGGTCGACACGACGTCGCCGACGTCTACTTCGCCGATGGTGCGACGGGCGCCCTGGAAAAACAGTTCGCGCAGATGCTCGGAAAAGAGGACGCGGCATTCATCCCGAGCGGCACCATGGCGAACCAGATCGCCATCCGGCTGCACTGCGCGAGTCGTCCGCGCGTGCTGCTGCAGGACGTCAGCCACGTGTATCGCGACGAATCCGACGCGATCGCGATCATGAACGCCATCCACGCCGTGCCGGTCGAGGGCGGTGCCTCGCCGGGACTCGGCGACGCGATGGGCGCCGCGTTCGCGCAGAGCGCGGAAGATCCCTTCCCGGTGGAGGTCGGCGCGGTGTCGATCGAGAGTCCCGTCCGCCGGCTGGATGGCGCCACGGTAAGCGAGGCCACGATCGCGGCGATCGCGGAGCAGGCGCGCGCGAAGGGCGCCCGCATGCACCTCGACGGTGCGCGTCTGCTGCTGATGTGCGGCATGCCCGGCTTCGACGTGCGCCGCTATTGCGCACCGTTCGATTCGGTCTACGTGTCGCTGTACAAATACCTGGACGCGCCGTTCGGCGCGATCCTAGCCGGCGACAAGGCGTTCGTCGCGAAGGTGCGGCAGGCACGCCACATCTTCGGCGGCAACCTCTACCACGGCTGGACGGCGGCGATCGTCGCGTCGAAGACGCTCACCGGGTTCGAGCAGCGCTTCGCTCGCGTGCACGCGGCCGCCGACGATCTGCTGACGCGCCTGGCAGGCAAGCCCGGCATCGACGTGCAGCGCGTGGAGAACGGCAGCAACGTCGCATTCCTGAAACTCGACGAGCGTGCCGCCACGGGCCTGCGCGAACGCCTGCTGCAATCGGACATCGCGATCCGCACCGTGCGTGAAGGAAAGCTGCGACTGGCGTTCAACGAGACGCTGCTGCGCAAGTCGCCGGCCTCCATCGCAGCGGCGTTCTGATCGTCTGACGGTGGGAGCCAGCCTGCTCGCGGCAAGCACCCATCGCCAGCAGGCTGGCTCCCACCAAAGCAGCATCAAGCGGCCGACATACCGCCATCCACATTCAACTCGATGCCGTTGACGAAGGCACCCGCATCCGACGCGAGGAACAGCGCTGCCTCCGCCAGCTCGTTCGCCGTGCCCATCCGGCCCGCCGGGATCTGCGCGGCCACGGCTTCGAGGAATGCCGGACGATCGGCCTCCGATACGCCCAGCTTCGCGAGGATCGCGGTGTCCACGGGGCCGGGGCTCAACACGTTCACGCGCAACCGGCGCGCGCGGAATTCCATCGTCCAGTTGCGAGCGAATGCCGCGATGGCCGCCTTGCTGCCTGCGTAGACGGCGTGGCCGTCGAGCATGCGCGTCGCCGCCAGCGAGCTGGTGAGGATGATGCTGCCGCCGTCGCGCATCACGGGAGCGATGGCCTGCACGCCGAAGAACACGCCGCGCGTGTTCACGCCGAACTGCGCGTCGTAGACCTCGGGCGTGACGTCGGCGGATGGCTGGATGGTGATGACGCCGGCGTTGGCCATGTATACGTCGAGAGCGCCGAAGCGCTCCCGAACGACGTTGGCGACGTGCGCGTGGTGGGCGAGATCGGCGACGTCGCCGACGATGCCGATGGCCCCGTGTCCGATCGACGCGGTGGCCTCGTCGAGCACCTCCTTGCGTCGCGCCGTCACGATAACCTGTGCGCCTTCGCGCGCGAAAAGCTGCGCGGATGCCAGGCCGATGCCGCTGTTGCCACCGGTGATCAGCGCGATCTTACCGTCCAAGCGTCTCATGGGGTTGCCTCGTTACGATGATGATCGCCACGATATGCGGCGCATCCGCGAGGCCGGTAGGCCGCATGCGGGCACTTCATTTGTGCCAGGAACTCCCAGATGTCCCACCTGCTTCTCCAGGCGCCCAATCTGATCGCGTTCGTGCGTGCCGTAGAGTCCGGCTCGTTCAGCGCGGCGTCGCGCATCCTGGGCACCACGCCGTCGGCCGTCTCCAAGGGCATCGCCCGGCTGGAGCGCGAGCTCGGCGTGAAGCTGTTCCGGCGGTCGACGCGGCAGCTCGACCTCACCCCCGATGGCCTCGTGTTCTTCAACCGCGTGGCACCGCTGCTGCGCGATCTCGACGACTCGGCCGACGCGATCCGTCCCGACGGCGATGCACGCGGCCGCTTGCGCGTGAGCATGCCCAGCGACCTCGGGCGGTTGCTCCTGCAACCGCTGGCGTCGCGCTTCCTTCCCCGTCATCCCGGGCTGGAAGTCGATCTCGTACTGGTGGATCGTTCGGTCGACGTGGTGAGCGAAGGTTTCGACGTGGTGTTCCGCGTCGGCAACCCCGCAGAGAGCGATCTCCGCTCGCGGCTGCTGGCGCAACTCGACATGACGCTCGTCGCCTCGCCCGCGTTGCTGGCGATGCACGGCACGCCATCGGACATCGACGGTCTGCGTGAACTGCCGTTCGTGCGCTATCTGATGAAAGGCCGTTCGTACCCGCTGTCTTTCGACGACGGCTCGACATTCGTTCCGCGAGGGCCGGTAGGCGTCGATACGGGCACGGGCCTGCGTGAGGCCGCGCTACAGGGTATCGGCGTCGCCTACCTGATGCGTTGCACCGTGCAGGCCGACCTCGACGAGGGCCGCCTCATGCGCGTTTTGCCGGCCCATCCCCTACCTGTGCTGCCGCTGCACGCGCTGCATGCGTTCGGCCGCCTCACCCCCGTTCGCGTGAAGCTCCTGACCGAGTTCGTCGCCAACGAGAGCGGCCGCCTCGCCTCGCATCGATGATCGGCGGGTGGTACAACGGGCGACCGTACGAGGGGACGGATCATGGCGAAGAAAACAGCTCCGGGCGATATCCCGGCGTCGAGCCTGATCGATCAGCGCATCGCCGACCTCTGTTCGGTGGCGCGCCCTATCACGGCTGGACCGCGGCGATCCTCGCCGCCAAGACGCTCGACGGATTCGAAGAGCGCTTCACGCGGGTTCACGCCGCGGCGGAGTACCGTCTCGCGCACCTCGCGGAAAAGCCCGGGATCAGCGTGGAACGGGTAGTCGAAGGCAGCAATATCGTGTTTTTCTGGTTGGACGAGAGCGTCGCTACGGGGCTGCGCGAGCGTTTGACCAAGCACGACATCGCGATCCGCAAGGTACACGACGGTCGGCTCCAGCTGGTATTCAACGAGGCGATCCTGCGCAAACCCGTGGTGTCGACCGCGGCGGCGATCTGAGGCACAAGGACATCGCCATCGACGAGGCAACCCGCGACGTGTTCCGGTGATCGGGGTTCCGATCACGGTTGCTCTAACTACTAGCGGAGGTACATCCACGTCGTTAGGCGAAGCACCGCCAAAGGCTTCCAGCAACTAGTAGCGGCGCACGAGAATACGGGATGCAGTTCTTAAGAGTGGCCACGCTTACGATCGTGGCCACCGAACTGCAGCCATAAAGTTTGCAGAGGTTGTAGTACTACATCAGTCGTAACAGCGGAATGCCCCCGCATAAGGATCAATCGGTTCACAATGGTGATAAATGGTTGGCAACGCATTGTAGGCGTTGCCATTTGGGCTATCGCCGGTACACGACACCTCTACGTCAACAATGTAGGGGGTCGCATGGCCTGTGGAGATCGTCCCCCGTGAACCACACATGGCGGTCGTCTGGCCCACGATCGGGCCAAGATGCGTGTCGTCGTTGTAATAAAAGTAAGTTACTTCGATCGCGCGTCCCGCGTATGCCTGGTCGGCTAGTCCAAGTAAGGAGAATGCCGCGATCGCGCAGTGCAGCCAGCGCCGCTTCGTCTTAATCATGATTTTTCCCTTATCGCAAAGACGTTATCTACTAAGAAATGCAGATGTTTGTGCCTTCCCCGAGACCAAGGCCGCTCGAGACTAGTCGATCAGATCGATTGAAATTGCGATCGACTTGGCATATCGACCGCAGCGGATCGCGCGCCAGGTGTTAAGACCTACCCGGTTACTTTGCGCGCCGTATGCTGCTTGAGGTCTTTCTGGCTGTCTCAGCTTCACAATGCGTCATCGTCTGAGGCCTTGGGCGGCAAGCACTAGCCTCGAATGTCGATGTGCAATCGCGGTGCGAAGGCGTCGTTGTCGATGTCCGTGAAAAATAAGATGGGTAGCTATTCCCAAGCCACCTTCGCGAATTTCGAATGGCCTTCAGCTGGATCCCGGCGTCGTCGAGGAGTGGAAGTGGATGGGCACGCCCGTCTGGTCGCGCAATGGGATCATCCGCGCCGGCGAGTCGTATAAGGACAAGATCAAGGTCACCTTCGCCAAGGGTGCGTCCCTCGACGATCCCAAGCGCTTGTTCAACGCCAGCCTCGACGGCAACGTACGCCGCGCCATCGACATCGCGGAAGGCGAGGTCGTGGACGACAAGGCGTTCATCGCGCTGGTGCGTGAGGCCATCGCGCTGAACGCGACGAAGAAGCCGAAGAAGGCGTAACGCCACCCGCGGCTATCAGGCCGGCGTGGCGTCGACGTCGTCGATGTCCCGGTTTTCGTCTCGCGGCGGCGATGCGATCTCGTCGGGCTCGTCCATCCAGCCTTTCGTCAGCCCCATGCTGTGTTCCACACAGCGGGCAAACCAGGTGTTGATGTAGCTCCCGTTGACCATGGCTTCCAGCCGGGCGCCGCCGATGGCGTTGCCGAGATGCCTGGCCTGCGTTTCGAAGGTGTCGATCCCTGATGCGGAGAGGTATTGCAGGGCGCGCTGAAGCCTGGCGCGTCGAATGTCTTGCCTGGACATGTAACCGAACGTCGATCTGAAATGCGTTAGTGCTGTCGCATTATCGCGACGCAGCATTTAGCCGTCGATACGCAATAACGGCGAATTTTCACGTATGTGAAATTGGCGGGTCGGAGCTCGTCCGTTTCCGCGTCGACTATGCTCGGGGCTCGGTCGCTCGGACCGCACTCGGGAGTGTTCGGATGAAGAGAGTCACTGGCATCGGCGGCATCTTTTTCGATGCGAAGGATCCCGAGGTGCTGCGCGCCTGGTACAAAAACCATCTCGGTATCGACGTGCAGGTATGGGGCGGTGCCGCCTTTACGTGGGCCGACGACGAGGGCAATCCGACGAACGGCACCACGATCTGGTCGATCGGCGCCGCGGATCCGGATCTGGGTGCGAAGGGCAAGCCGCCCTTCATGATCAACTACCGCGTCGCGGATCTTGTCGGTTTGCTCGAAGCCTTGCGCGCCGAAGGCTGCGACGTGCTCGAGAAGATGGACGACTCGGAATACGGCAAGTTCGGCTGGGTCATCGATCCGGAAGGCAACAAGGTCGAACTCTGGGAGCCGCCCGCGGGACAATGACGCGTGCCGGATCAGGCCGCGTGTTGCGCATCGAACTCGCGGCGGGCGGCATGCACCGCTTCGACGTTTCGCGCGGCCCACTGCAGCAGCCCGCTGATCGGTTCGAAGATCGAACGCCCGAGATCCGTCATGCTGTACTCGACACTCGGGGGCCGCGTGGGGAAGACCTCTCGCCGCACGTAGCCTTCGCGCTGGAGATCGTGGAGGGTCTGCGTGAGCATGCGCTGCGAGATATCGGGAACCAGCCGCCGTAGTTCGCCGAAGCGGTAGGGGCGTTCGGCGAGGGCCATCAGCAGCAGCGTGCTCCAGCGTCCGCCGATGGCGTCGAGCACGTCGCGTACCGGGCAGTCGTTGATGTTGCCCGTCGCGGCGCGCGATCGTTCGATCAGCTGGCCGAAGTCGCTCGTGGGGGGAGGGGTGGTTCCCATTTTGTGCCTATCTCCAGCGAAAGTGCCTCCTTTACGGAAGGCGTCGATGGCCTGATTTTGGTCGTACTCTCAAAAAGAGAGTACCACTCCAGAAGGATCACCCCGATCATGAGCGACTCGATTTTCATCACCGGCGCCGCCGGTCACCTCGGTGGCAAGGTCATCGAACACCTTCTCTCGCGCGGCGTCGCGCCGGGCCGCATCGTGACGGGCAGCCGCGACCCCGCGAAACTCGCCGGTCTGGCCTCGCGCGGCATCGCGGTGCGCAAGGCCGATTTCGACGACGTGGCCGGGCTGACCGAATCGTTCGCGGGTGCCGGAACCGTTCTGATCGTCTCCACTGACGCGCTGACGCCCGACGGCCGGCGCCTCCGGCAGCACCGCAACGCGGTCGAGGCGGCCGTGGCCGCCGGCGTCCAGCGCCTCGCGTACACGTCGCTGCCCGAGCCGACGAAGTCGCCCCTGTCGTTCGCGTCGGACCACTTCCGCACCGAAGAGGCGCTGGCGGCCACGGGCCTGCCCGTCGTTCTCTTCCGCAACGGCTGGTACCAGGAAAACCTGTTCATGGGCCTGCCGCACGCGCTGAAGAGCGGTCACTGGTACACGGCCGCCGCAGGCGGAAAGACATCGTACGCGGCCCGCGACGAGATCGCGGAAGCCATCGCCGTCGCCCTCGCGAATCCCCCAGCCGGCAGCCACACCTACACGCTCACCGGCAGCGAGGCCTTCACGGTGGAGGAGATCGCCGCGATGGCCCGCAAGGCGACCGGCCGCCCGCTCGAGGTGATCGAAGTGACCGACGAGCAGTTCGTCGCGGGTCTCGCTTCCGCAGGGCTGCCCGACTTCCTCGTTCCCGTGCTCGCGTCGATGGAAGTCGCGACGCGTTCGGGGAGCCTGGGCATCGTCACGGGCGACCTGGCGGACCTCATCGGCCGGACACCGAAGCCGCTGGCGACGTTCTTCCCGGAGAACGCGGAAGCGCTCACGGCATAGCGCGGGAGGTCATCGTCCTTACCGTCGTACCGGCGTTCTCCGGTACGACGAGGGCCGGCGCCCACCCGGGTGACAGGCTAAAATGGGCGCATGCATCCGATCGACCCCTCAGCCCACCGTCTCACCGTCGCCCCCATGCTCGACTGGACCGACCGGCATTGCCGGTATTTCCATCGGCTGCTGTCGCCGCATGCCCGTCTGTATACCGAGATGGTGACCAGTCCCGCGCTCGTGCGTGGGCATCAGCTGCGTCTGCTCGAGCATAGCCACGAGGAGCATCCGGTCGCGCTGCAGCTGGGTGGCAGCGATCCCGTGGAGCTGGCGAAGGCCGCCGTGATCGGCACGCATGCCGGGTACGACGAGATCAACCTCAATGTGGGCTGCCCGTCGGATCGCGTGCAGTCCGGCAAGTTCGGCGCGTGCCTGATGCGCGAGCCGGATCTCGTCGCGGATTGCGTCAAGGCCATGGCCGATGCGGTGGACGTGCCGGTGACGGTGAAGTGCCGCATCGGCGTGGACGATCAGGACGAGTACGCCGACCTGCAGCGTTTCACCACCACGATGGTGGAGGCGGGTGTGCGGACCCTCGTCGTGCATGCGCGCAAGGCGTGGCTGCAGGGCCTCAGTCCCAAGGAAAACCGCGAGATCCCGCCGCTCGACTACGAGCGGGTCTACCGCCTGAAACGCGAGTTTCCCGAATTGACCGTCGTCATCAACGGTGGCATCACCACGGTCGACGCGGTGCGCGAACACCTCGCCCACGTCGATGGCGTGATGCTCGGTCGCGCCGCGTATCACGACCCGTACGTGCTGGCGCAGGTGGAGGCCGATCTGTACGGCACGCCACTGCCCGAGCGCACGGACGTGCTCGAGCGCATGCGCATCTACATCGAGGCCGAACTCGCACGCGGCACGCAGCTCAAGCACATCACGCGGCACATCCTCGGTCTCTTTCAGGGGGAGCCCGGTGCGCGCGGTTTTCGCCGTCGGCTTTCCGAAGGCGCGCACCTCGCGGGCGCCGACTGGGGCCTGATCGAATCCGCGCTCGTCGCATTCCGCCAGGCCGCCTGATACCCGCCACTCTCACAGGGAATCGCACCGCATGATCGTTACCGAACGGCTGATCCTGTCGCCCTGCGCGCTCTCGGATCTCGACGACTGCATTGCGATGCGCAGCGACGCGAAGGTCATGCACTTCATCGGCGGTAGCGCGACGCCCGAGGACACCTGGATCAAGCTCCTGCGGAACATCGGCCACTGGACGGCGTTCGGCTACGGCCTGTTCTCCCTGCGCGACAAGCACGGCGGCCAGTATCTCGGCGAGGCGGGGCTGGCACATTTCCATCGGGGGCTGGGCGACCGTTTCGACCCGTTCCCCGAGGGCGCCTGGGCGCTGGCCAGCGCGGCCCACGGCAAGGGTTACGGTACCGAGGCGCTGCTCGCGGTCCACGAATGGTTCTTCGAGCGTCGCGACAGGGGGCGCACCGTCTGCCTGATCGACGCGGAGAACACCGCGTCCGTACGGCTGGGCGAGCGGCTCGGGTACCGCTCGTTCGACGAGGCCGAGTACCGGGGCAAGCCGCTGACGCTGTTCGAGCGCCTCCCCTGACCTCGCGCTTTCCGGGGCGGGCAAATCCGGCCGATCCGGTTTTCGTTCAGCTTCGGGCGGGTAGGGCATCGGCATGATCGGCCGACCAGACCGACCCGGCCGCCCCGCGCCAGACATGAAAATCACGTTTCGTCCGCTACTTTTCGCCGCGCTCTGCCTTGCCTTGCCCGCCGCCGCCCTCGCCGACCAGTCGCTGACGCTGGAGCAGGCCGTGAGCAAGGTGCAGAAAGATACCGGGGGGAAAGTGCTGTCGGCGGATACGCGGCTCGTCGAGCGCGGCCGGATCACCGAATACCGGGTCAAGGTGCTCACCCTCGACGGTCACGTGAAGGTGGTGCCGATCCGTACCGAAACCGCCAAGCCCCTGGACGTCAGCGCCGGGGATAACAAGGAGAAACATTGATGCGAATCCTGCTCGTAGAGGACGAGGCTCCGCTGCGCGAGACCCTCGCCGCGCGCCTGAAGCGTGATGGCTTCGCCGTCGATGCCGCCCAGGATGGCGAAGAAGGCCTGTACCTCGGCCGCGAGGTGCCGTTCGATCTGGCGATCATCGATCTCGGCCTGCCCAAGCTTTCCGGCATGGACCTCGTCAAGGCCCTGCGTGAGCACGGCCAGCGCTATCCCATCCTCATCCTCACGGCGCGCGGCAGCTGGCAGGACAAGGTCGAAGGCCTGAAGCACGGCGCCGACGATTATCTGGTGAAGCCCTTCCACGTCGAAGAGCTGCTCGCGCGCATCAACGCCCTCGTGCGTCGTGCCAGCGGCTGGTCCAAGCCGGTGCTGGCCTGCGGCCCGATCAAGCTCGACACCACGGCGCAGACGGTCACCGTCGAAGGCCGCCAGGTCGATCTCACCAGCTACGAGTACAAGGTGCTCGAATACCTGATGCTGCACGCGGGCGAACTGGTGTCCAAGGCCGACCTTACCGAGCACATCTACCAGCAGGACTTCGACCGCGACTCCAACGTGCTCGAAGTCTTCATCGGCCGCCTGCGTCGCAAGCTCGATCCCGAGAGCGCGCTGAAGCCGATCGAAACCGTGCGCGGTCGTGGCTATCGTTTCGCGATTCCGCGCAACGAAGCGGACGAAGACTGACCGGCCCGGGGCGGTGCGGCCAAGACGGCGCATCGCCCCGAGGTAATCTCGAAGCATGGACAACGCTTCACCGACCAGACGCCGGCCCCTTTCGCTGGCCGCGCGCGCGGCACTGGCGACCGGCTTCGCGCTCGCCGCCTTCCTCGGCCTGACCGGTCTCGCCCAGAACAAGGCGAACTACGCGTCGGAGCTGTCGGCCATGCACGACCGGCTGCACAACTACGCCATCGCGTACATCACCGGCACCGACATCACGCGCGCCGGCAAGGTCACCACGCCGGACAGTCAGCCCAATCCCGACTTCTCGCGCCCCGGTTCGGGGCTGTACGCGATCATCGTCGGCAACGACGGTTTCCGCTGGGAATCGTCATCGGCGCTAGGCCGCGACTTCGATTTCGTGCGCATGCTGTCGCCGGGTGAAACCGCGTTCGAGCCCGTGGAGACACGCAGCGGCAAGCTCTACGTCTTCAGCTACGGCGTATCGCTCGACAGCACCGACAAGCGCAGCGTGCCGCTGACCTTCGCGGTGGCGCAGACCGAAGACCAGTTCGAACGCCAGGTGGCCACCTACCGGCGCACGCAGTTCCTGTGGCTGGCGATGCTCGGCATGATGCTCATGCTCCTGCAGCTGTTCCTGCTGCGCTGGAGCCTGCTGCCGCTGCGTCGCGTGTCGAGCGATCTTGCGCACATCGAGCGCGGCTCGCGCGATCATCTGGACGGGCCTTACCCCGTCGAGCTCACGGTGCTCACGCGCCGGCTCAACGCGTTCATCGACAGCGAGCGCGAGCAGCGCACGCGCTACCGCGACACGCTCGCCGACCTCGCGCACAGCCTGAAGACGCCGCTCGCCGTCGTCCGCTCGCAGCTGGAAACGGGTGGCGACGCGGGCAACCTGCGTGGCGAACTGCTCGACCAGGTACGTCGCATGGACGAGATCGTCGCGTACCAGCTCTCGCGTGCCGCTACGTCGGGTCGTCGCACCATCGCGTCGGTCGAGCCGATCGCGGGGCATGCGGAAGACCTCGTGCAGAGTCTCGAAAAGGTCTACGCCGCCAAAAACGTGTTGTGCGAATTCGAGATCGAAGACGGCGTGACGTTCCCCGGTGAGCAGGGCGACCTGCTGGAGTTGATGGGCAACCTTGTCGAAAACGCGTTTAAGTGGGCATCGCATCGCGTGCTTCTCACGGCACGCTCGGTCGGCAAGATCCGCGGCCGCAGCGGTCTCGAACTGGTGGTGGAAGACGACGGCCCCGGCATTCCCGACGACAAGATCGAGAAGATTCTCCAGCGCGGCGTGCGCGGCGACGAACGCGTGCAGGGCCACGGCATCGGCCTGTCGATCGTGCAGGACATCGTCAAGGCCTATCAGGGCGAGCTGCATGTCGACCGCTCGGAAGAACTCGGCGGCGCACGTTTCAGCGTGAAGCTGCCGCCGCCGTAGGCAAGGTTTCTGCGAGCACCCATTCGCGCGCCAGCGCGCTTCCCACATAAGGGCCCGTGCTCCTGTGGGAAGCGCGCTGGCGCGCGAAGGGTGCTCGCCTCAGTGCCCGAGGCCAGGCGACGGCCCGTAGAAAGCCTCCAGCAGCTCGGCTACCTGCGGCTCCGCCTCGCGCAACTGCAGCGGCTGCGAAAAGTGCAGCTCGCTCGTCACCGCGAAATACTCTTCGGGCGCTTCGGCCGCATACGGATCGATGGCCGTGTGCCGGCCACGCTCGACGGCCTTCGACAAGGTGTCGAAGCCGCGCTGCATCGTTGCGATCCACTGGCGCCGGTTGATCGACGACGGCAGCAGCGGCACCCCGTTCGCCGGCCCCGCGAGCATGTCGAGCTTGTGCGCCATCTCGTGGATCACGACGTTGTAGCCATCCCACGGGCCCTCGAGGTCGAGCGCCACGTCGGCGAGCGACAGCACCATCGGGCCGCGGTCCCAGGCTTCGCCGATCAGCGTGTCGTCGCGGTCGGTGACGACGCCGGTATGCGCGTCGTAGTGGCTGCGGTGCACGTTGAATTCGCCGGGATACACGAGGATGTTCGTCCACCCGTGGAAGGCTTTCGGGCCACGGGGGAGGGCGGGCAGGCTCGCCTGTATCGCGATCGCCAGCCGCCAGAAATCGTCGAGCACCGCATCGCCCATCGCGTGGAAGCGCTTGGTGTGCAGGAACGCCGCGGCGAGCTGGCGAAGGTAATGCGCGCGGGGCGCGTCGAGCGCGCGTGCCAGCGGAACGCGGTCGAGCGCCTGCTTCCACAGCGCATCGTCGATCGGCGGAACGGGCGCGCGGAAACGCGCGATCAGCGACTGGACGAAGCCCACGACGAACGGCCGGATCGGATCAGAGCATGGATCCCGGGAGCAGCGACTGCCAGCTCGGCGCCGACGAGCGCAGCGGCGAGACTTCGTCGCGCGACATGTCGACATCGACAGGCGGTGCCACGGTGCCGGCGGATGTGTCGCGGTGCGAGGAGGCGGCAGGCCGCACGGGAGCCACGTCGCCACCACCGGCCGAATCGCGGCCGGACTGCACCGAGCGCGAGCTGCCTTCGAAAGACGACGACGCACCGCTTCCGCTCGCGGAGAGCAGACCACTGGGGTCGATGTCGGAAGCGGCGGCGGTGCCGGCGGCACCGACGAGGCACAGACATCCGAAGATGTACGGTCTGGCGTTCATCGGTAAACCCTGCAACCCCTCGAGGGACAAAGAGGGGGACGACCGATCCTCGCAGAAATTTCACGACCCTGCCAGTGCTGGAGGTCTGTCGGCCCCCGGCGGTGGCCGATGCGGGCGAAAACGTCGCCACTGCCCTAGAATCGGCGGATGTCCCGGACCTCCCCACCCTCGACAGCGGCCGCCTGACGGCCCACGGCACCCCATGCTCGCACGCGATCTCCTCGATGCCCTTGCCGGCGGTGAATCCGTGTCCGGTGCGGCGCTGGCCCGCCAGGCCGGCGTGACGCGTGCCGCCGTGTGGAAGCAGATCGAGGCCCTGCGCCTGAAGGGCGTGCCGGTGGAAGCCAAGGTCGGGGGCGGCTATCGCCTGCCCTGGCCCACGGAGCTGCTCGACGGGCGGCGCATCCGTGCCGATCTGGCGCCGGGCACGCTCGCGCAGGTCGGCATGCTCGAGGTGCACTGGGACATCGACTCCACCTCCAGCGAGCTGGCCCGGCGCATCCCCGTGCTGGACGATCTCGCCTTCGTTCTTGCCGAATCCCAGTCGGCCGGTCGCGGCCGTCGCGGCCGCACCTGGCTGTCGCCTCCCGGCATGAACCTCTATCTGTCGGTGCTCAAACGCTTCGACGGTGGCTTCGCCTCGCTATCGGGCCTGTCGCTCGCGGTAGGCGTGATGCTGGTGCGCGCCCTGGGCGAACTCGGCATCCGCACGGCCGGGCTGAAGTGGCCGAACGACGTACTCGCGGGCAACGCGAAGCTCGCAGGCATCCTCGTCGAATTGTCGGGTGAGTATTCCGGCCCCTGCGCGGCCGTGATCGGCGTCGGGCTCAACATCCGGCTGCCGGACAGCCTCCACGAGCGTGCGGGCCAGCCGATCACCGACCTCGCCTCCATCGTCGGCGGCGATCCGCCGGGCCGTAACCGCATCGCCGCCGCGGTCGTCGCGGAACTGACCGAAGGCCTGAAGGCGTTCGAGCGCCATGGCTTCGCGGCGTTTGCCGACGAGTACGCGGCGAACGATCTGCTCCGCGACGTGCCGTTGCGCATCCTGGACCCGCGCGGCGATTTCGACGCCGTGGGGCAGGGCGTCGACGAGCGCGGCGCGTTGAGCGTGCGCCGGGCGGACGGCACGCTCGCCACCGTCGACAGCGCCGATGTCTCGGTCCGCCGGAGCGCGCCATGATTCTTCTGCTCGACCTCGGCAATACACGCCTGAAGTTCGCCCTGCTCGACGGCGAGACGTTCGTCGAACGCGGCGCCTTCGGCTGGGATGCCGACATCGCGCACGAGCTCGCCACGCTGTGGGCCACGTGGCCGACGCCGCATCGCGTGGTCGGCGCATCCGTCGTCGACGCGGCGCGCGAATCCGCCGTCGCGGTCGCCGCCGCGAAAGCCTTCGGTGTCGAGCCCGTCTGGGTGCGCACGCCGGCCGAGGCATGCGGTGTCGCCAACGCGTACGCCGAGCCGGGCCGTCTTGGCGTGGATCGTTTTCTCGCGATGGTCGACGCGTACGCCGCCGGCCGCGCGCCGTGCGTGCTGGCGAGCGTCGGTACGGCGCTCACCCTCGACGCACTCGACGCGAATGGCCGGCATCTGGGCGGCTGGATCGCTCCCGGGCCGCTGCTCATGCAGCAGTCCGTGCTGGGCGCCACCGTGCAGGTGCGCCCCGAGCGCAGCGGCTCGGTCCGCGACCTCGCCGACAACACGGCGGACGGTCTCGCTTCCGGTTGCTGGCAGGCCTGCGCCGCGCTCGTCGACCGCTTCGTCGAGCGCGCCGCGCCGATGCTTGGTGGAGGCCCGGCCGTGACGCTGGGCGGCGGCGACGCGGATATCCTCGCGCCATTGCTCCAGCGGGATGTCACGGTGGTGCCCGACGCCGTGCTGCGCGGACTCGCGGTGTGGGCCACGTCCGATGCCGCTTCCGGGAATTTCGCCTAGAATTCCGACGCCGCCGGTTCTGACAGGGGAACGCGCGCAGCCTCCACCCGGACCCAAGGCCACCATGCTGCTGCGTTTGTTCTTCGTACTGCTGATCGCCCTCAACATCGCGGTAGCCGCGTGGCTGCTGCTGGGCGACTCCGGCACGCCGGCCATGGATCCCAACGATGGTGGCGTGCCGCGACTGAAGCTGCTCGCCGAGGTGCCGGCGCCGTCAACGAGCGTCGCGACCCCGGAGGTGTCCACGTCGATCGCCACACCGCCCATCGCCCATGCATCGACCGTGGCACCACCGGTTCCGAACCTTGCGAAACCGTCGACGGCTTCCATTCCGCCGGCGACGCCCGCGGTTGTCGCACCCAAGCCAAAGTCCGTGCGGGACGATGGTGCGCTCGCCGAGGCAGCCAGCGCTCCCACCAGCCCGCGCCGCAGCTACCGGTGTCTTGCCATCGGCCCGTTTCCCACGCAGGTGGACGTCCGCGCCGCGCGTACGGCGATCGCGCCGCGCACGGTGCGCAGCCGTCAGCGCCAGGAACAGACGAGCGAATCGCGCGGCTGGCGCGTGTTCCTTCCTGCGCAATCCACGCGCGATCAGGCACTCGCGCAGGCGAAGCGGCTCGAAGCCAGGGGCATCAAGGATTACTTCGTTGTCACCGCACAGGGCGAGATGCAGAACTCGGTCGCGCTCGGCCTCTTCCATGATCCCGCCAACGCCCGCAAGCGCCGCGACGAAGTGATCGCCGCGGGTTTCCCGGCCCGGATGAGCGAACGCACCGAAACCACGCCCGTCTGGTGGCTCGACGTCGTCGTCCCCGACGAGTCCGGTTCGGACATCCGCAAGGGCATCCGCACCCCCGGCGTCACGGCACGAACCACCGGCTGCTTCTGATAAACTCCCCGCCTTCGCCGGCATAGCTCAGTTGGTAGAGCAACCGCCTTGTAAGCGGTAGGTCCCCAGTTCGAATCCGGGTGTCGGCACCATCCCCCGCGCACGACCACGACGGCTCAGTGCGACAGCGCCTCCAGGCGCAACCTCAGAAAATCACGCAACCTCTGCACCGCCGGCGTCAGCTGCGAGCGATGTGCGCTGACGAGGTTCAGTGGCGCGCGTTCGCCCATGCCCGGTAGCAGGTCGACGAGGCGGCCTGCCGCGAGGTCGTCGATCACGTCGATGCCCGATTTGTAGACGATGCCTTGTCCGGCGACGCCCCAGCGGCGCGTGACCTCGGCATCGTCGCTGATGCGGTTCCCCGATACTTTCACGGTATGCGTGCCGCGCGGCAGGTCGAAACTCCAGCGGTCGTGCACGGTGTCGCCCCACACGAAGCACAGGCAGTTGTGTTCGCGCAGGTCGTCGGGGTGTCGCGGTGTGCCATGTTTCGCGAGATACGCGGGCGATGCGCAGAGCACGCGGCGGTTGTCGGGTGCCAGCGGTTGCGCAACGAGGCCGGAGTCGTCGAGTGTGCCGTAGCGAATCGCGGCGTCGATCGGGTGGCGGTGCAGGTCCGCGGAGCGATCGCTGACGCGCAACTGCAGCGTGATCGCGGGATGCTCTTCCTGGAACGCGTCGAGCCAGGGCAGCAGCACATGGCGGCCCAGATCGGACGGCACGGAGAGGCGCAACAGCCCCGATATCTCGCCGCGGCTTTCGGCGAGGATCCGCGCGCCGCCGGCAACGGCATCGAGCATGGCGCGCGCATGCGGCAGGTAGCGCTCGCCGTCGTCCGAAAGGCGCATGCTGCGGGTCGAGCGGACGAACAGCCGCGTGCCGAGCTCGCGTTCCAGCCTCTGCACGGCGTTGCTGACCATCGCGGGCGTGCTGTCCGCGAGCCGCGCGGCGGCGGAGAAGCTGCCGGCGTCGGCCGTTTTTACGAAGAGTTGCACGTCGTCCAGTCGGATCATGGCGGTCGCGGTCGAAGTCTGGCCGCCATGGTGCACTGTTTTTGTCCCTGCCGCGCTGCAACGTGGCTGTTTCATGGGGCGGTGTAAACTGGCGGAATGACCAGCTTTCGCGCGTCGTTCCTGCTTGCCTTCCTGCTGCTGCCCGTCGTGTCGTGGTCGCAGGATGTCTCCCGTGAAGCGCTGGCGACCCGTCTGGCGGCGGGCCGCGCCCCGATCCTGCTGGATGTGCGTACGCCGGAGGAGTATCGCGACGGCCACGTCGCGGGTGCCCTGAACGTGCCCGTCGACGATCTCGCCGCCCGGCATGGCGCGATCGGCATCTCGCGCGATACCGAGGTCGTCGTGTACTGCAAGTCGGGCAGGCGCGCCGCCCGTGCGCGCGATACGCTGCGATCGCTCGGCTACACGCACGTGGAACTGCTGGAAGGCAGCGCCGATGCGTGGCGCGCCGAAGGCCGGCCGCTGGTCACGGAATCCCTTTCTCGCTGAGTCGTCCCCTCATGAGTCCTGTTACCCGTTCCGTCGCCCTCGTTGGCGTTCCTACCGATATCGGTGCCGGCCATCGCGGCAGCTCCATGGGCCCGGAGGCGCTGCGCGTCGCCCGGCTAGGCGAGCGCCTCGCGAAGCGCGGCATGCACGTCGTCGATCGCGGCAACCTGGTCGGCCCGCTCAATCCGTGGCTGCCGCCGACGGAGGGTTACCGGCACCTCGACGCCGTGGTGGCGTGGAATACCGCCGTGCACGACGCCATGCACGCCGAACTGGCGGCGGGGCACCTGCCGATCATGCTGGGTGGCGACCATTGCCTCGCTATCGGTTCGATTTCCGCCGTGGCGCGCCACTGCCGCGAAACCGGCAAGAAGCTGCGCGTGCTCTGGCTCGACGCCCACGCCGACTTCAACACCAGCCAGATCACGCCCTCCGGGAACATCCACGGCATGCCCGTGGCCTGCCTCTGTGGCTACGGCCCCGACGTGCTCACGCACATCGGCGGCACCGTGCCGGCGACCTCGCCGGACGTGTTCCGGCAGATCGGCATCCGTTCGGTCGACGAAGGCGAAAAGCGCTTCGTGCACGAAGTAGGCATCGACATCTACGACATGCGCTACATCGACGAGATCGGCATCAAGGCCGCGATGGAAGAGGCGCTGGCCGACGTCGACGACGACACCCATCTGCACGTGAGCTTCGACGTCGACTTCCTCGATCCGTCCATCGCGCCGGGCGTGGGCACCACCGTGCGCGGCGGCCCGAACTACCGCGAAGCGCAGCTGGTGATGGAAATGATCGCGGATACGGGGCGGGTCGGTTCGCTCGACATCGTCGAGCTGAATCCGGCGTTCGACAAGCGCAACCAGACGGCGAAGCTGGCCGTGGACCTGGTGGAGTCGCTGTTCGGCAAGTCGACCCTGATGCGCTGACGCGGCGGGATCGCCGATACGATCGGCGATCCGCGCGCAGCGCGGCAACCTGCCACAGCCCCAGGTCGCCGCCGGACGGCCCCGCGGGCTAGACTTGGGCGGTTTCCGTCCGTCAGGTTCGAAGGCTTCCCATGCACACCCGCGTCCTCACCGGCATCACCACCACCGGCACGCCGCACCTCGGCAACTATGTCGGGGCCATCCGTCCGGCCGTCCTTGCGAGCAAGGACCCGAACGTCGACGCGTTCTATTTCATGGCCGACTACCACGCCCTGATCAAGAGCGACGACGCCGATCGCGTGGAAGCCTCGCGGCTGAAGATCGCGGCCACCTGGCTGGCCGTGGGCCTCGACCCAAACACCGCCACCTTCTACCGGCAGTCGGACATTCCCGAAGTGCCGGAGCTGATGTGGCTGCTGACCTGCGTTACCGCGAAGGGCCTGCTCAATCGTGCCCATGCCTACAAGGCGGCGGTCGATCGCAACATCGAGAGCCAGGAAGATGCCGACGCGGGCATCAACGCCGGCCTGTACATGTATCCCGTGCTGATGGCGGCCGACATCCTCGCGTTCAACGCGAACAAGGTGCCTGTCGGTCGCGACCAGATCCAGCACATCGAAATGGCGCGCGACATCGCGCAGCGGTTCAACCACACCTACGGCAGCGAGTTCTTCGTGATGCCCGAGGCGCATATCGAAGAGCAGGTGGCGACGCTGCCGGGCCTCGACGGTCGCAAGATGTCGAAGAGCTACGACAACACCATTCCGCTGTTCGAAGGCGGTTCGAAAGGCATGCGCGACGCGATCATGAAGATCGTCACCGACTCGCGCGCGCCGGGCGAAGCGAAGGAAACCGACGACTCGTCGCTGTTCACCATCTTCAAGGCGTTCGCGTCGCAGGCCGAAACCACCGCGTTCGCGGAGGCCTTGCATGGCGGCCTCGGCTGGGGTGAAGCGAAGCAGATGCTGTTCGAGCGTGTCGAAGCCGAAGTCGGACCGATGCGCGAGCGTTACGAGAGCCTGATGGCGCGGCCGGACGACATGGAAGACGTGTTGCAGGCGGGCGCCGCGAAAGCACGCGCCATCGCCGGTCCGCTCGTCGAAACGCTGCGCCAGGCGGTCGGCCTGCGCAGCTCGCGCACGATCGTGCCTGCCTCCACGGTCGCCGCGCCGGCTGCCGCGAAGGCGAAGCCGCCGCGCATCGCCAGCTTCCGCGATACCGACGGCAGCTTCCGTTTTCGTTTCTTCGCCAGCGATGGCGACGAGCTCCTGCTGTCGGCCTCGTTCGCCGATCCGAAGGCGGCGGGGGCGCTGCGCCAGTCGTTGTCCACGCTGGGTGGCGCGCAGGCGGTCATCGAGACGCAGGGCGACGAGATCGTGCTGAAGATGGGCGGCGACGTCGTGGCATCGGCCACGTCGGCCGATACGAACGCCGGGGTGCTCCGGTTGCGCGCCGAGCTCGACGCGCTGGCCGCCGCCACGGCGGAAGAGGCCGCGGCGAAGGCGAAGGCCTGACATGCGCTATCTGTCGATCATGTTGCTGGCGCCCTGGCTCATCGTGCTGGGGTGGGCATATTGGGCCTATCCGAAGTCGCTGCTGCGGAACATGACGCGGCGTGCATTCGACGTGCTGGCGCTGATCGCGGCGACGGTGGCGGCGATCCAGTCGGCGATCGTCTCGTTCGACGCGGTGGAACTGCCCGCGGCCGATCAGTTCGGCACGAAGAGCGGGGCGATCTGGCAGCAGGTGGTGCCTGCGCTGTACGGCTACGGGGCGTTTCTCGCCGTGCTGCTGGCGGCGCTGATCGTGCGGCAGATAGTGTGGAAGCGTAAGGCTTCGTAGGGATCGCCGATACGATCGGCTCCCACCCTCCGGTAGCCGAATTGCCGCAGGCCTGCTACTGAAAGGTGGGAGCCGATCGTATCGGCGATTCCAGATCGCCTCAGTTCCACCGATTCACATGCGGCCCGAAGTCCTCGGCCTGCCTGCGAACGATGCAGAAGCGGTGCCCGGTCGGTGCTTCCATCACCCACCAGCGCTTCACGAAGGCGATCCGTTTCGCACCCAGTGCTTCGAGACGCGCCGCTTCGGCGTCGAGATCGTCGGTTTCGATGTCGAGGTGCACGCGACTCGTATGGTCCACGCACTGGATAAGCACCTTCAGTTCGTCGGGCGCCTTTTGCAGCGAAGCGTATTTCCCATCCCCGTCCTCGTCAGCGTTGTCGACGGGTTTGCCGAGCGCGTGGCTCCAGAAGGCCGTGGCGGACGCGAGATCCTCGCCCTGGCAGTCGATGACGAGATTGCAGAGCCTGCTGTGATGCATGACCGGTTCCTCCGCTGGAAGGAAGGTGACGGTAGTGGTCGGGGTGCCGATGGAACGTGAGGTTCGCCGCGCGATCGTGGCGGTGGGGCGAGCACCCTTCGCCCGCCAGCGGGCTTCCCACAAGAGCGCACCTGCGGTACGGGCGGGCTTTCCGCAGGACGGGGCCGCTGTCACGGCCCTGCCGCAGGCGCCTACTTCTCGCCGCGCAGGCGCTGGGTCAGGCCCTTCAGGAAATTGCGCAGGAACTGGTCGCCGCAGAGGCGGAAATTGCTGTGTTTCGGCTGGCGGAAAAGGGCGTTGATCTCGCCTTTGGAGACGCGGAAACCGACCTCGCCCATGATCGCGAGGATGTCGTCTTCCTTCAGCTCGAAGGCGACGCGCAGCTTCTTCAGCACCACGTTGTTGTTGATGCGGGTTTCGACCGGGCGGGCCGGCTGGCTTTCGTCGCGACCGCGGCGGTGCACGATCAGGCCATCGAGGAAATGCGCCATGGCGGCGTCGGGCATCTCGGCGAAGCCGGGCTCGTCTTCCTTGTGCAGCCAGGGCTCGATCTGCTCGCGCGTGGCGGGGAAGCCGGAGAGTTTCATGATCTCGACGACATGGACGTCGGCGAGGTCGAGCATGTAGCGGACGCTACGGAGGGTGTCGTTGTTGAGCATGGCGACAAGGATAACGTGTTCCTGGAGCAGGCCAACCGCCCGTAGGGGCGCGCCTTGCGCGCGACAGCGGTTCGGGCCGGACGCAACGGGTCCTGCGGCTCCTGGCGAAAAGCTGTCGCGCGCAAGGCGCGCTCCTACGACGCGGCGGTCGTAGGAGCGCGCCTTGCGCGCGAATCAGGTCACGGCGGCGTAGCCGCGGCTTACTGCGGCAGGCCCAGATCGTCGATCAACGCCTTCAGGAAGCGCGCGGCTTCCCCGCCCGTGGCGGCGCGGTGGTCGAAGGTGAGCGACAGCGGCATGCGACGGTGCACTTCGATGCCACCCATCACGGCCACGACGTCGTGGCTGAGCTTGCCGGCGCCGATGATCGCGACCGTCGGCGGCACGACCACCGGGGTGGCGTAGCGGCCGGCGAACATGCCGAAGTTCGACAGGCTGATCGTGTAGCCCGAGAGCTCCGACGCCGGGATGCTGCGGTCTTCGACGCTGGTGCGCAGGCGCTTGATCGCGGCGCGGACGCCCGCGCCGTCGAGCACGTCGGCGTTGCGCAGGGCCGGCACGAACAGGCCGTCTTCCGTGTCCACGGCGATGCCGATGTCGACGTGCGGGTGCAGCGTGCGCGTCAGGGTCTTGCCGTCGAACCAGGCGTTGAGCGCCGGCACCGTCTTGCAGGCGACCACGATCGCGCGGATGAGACGCGCCGTGATGTCCTGCTTGCCGATCCACGCGTGCAGATCGGCGTCGTCGACCAGCGTGGTCGGGACGACCTGGGCATGCGCCTCGGCCATCACGCGCGCCATGTTGCGGCGGACGCCCTTGAGCTGCTCCGGCTGGCCCATCGATTCCTTGCCCGGGGGCGCGGTGCGAACGGCCTTGCCGGCGAGCGACACGGGCGTGCGCGTGGGTGCGGGACCCGGCTCGGGAAGCGTCGGCGCGAGGTGCTGCGCCGCGGCCGGACGGGCCGGAGCGGCACCGAGGGCGGCGCTGCCGTTCGCGGCGGCGGCCTTTACGTCGGCCATGGTGATCACGCCGCCGGCGCCCGAGGGCTGCACGCGGCTGAGGTCGACCTTGAGCTTCTTCGCGGCGGCGCGCACGGCCGGCACGGCCTTCACGCCACCGGCGCTCGAGACCTGCTCGGTGTGCACGGCGTTGCCGCTGACCATGGCGCCGACGACGGTGCCTTCGTCTTCGCGGTCGCCGCCTTCCTCGATCTCGCCGCCGTCGTCGGACGCGATGACCTTATGGGCATCGTCCGGCGCCTGGCTGCCCACGCCCTTCTTGGGGCCGTGGTGGTGACCGGTGGATTCGGCTTCCGCGCGCTGGCGCGCGTTCGGGTCGATCTCGAAGTCAGCCAGCGGCGCACCGGTTTCGACGATGTCGCCGGCCGCGCCGTGGAGCTTCTTCACGGTGCCGGAGTAGGGCGAGGGCACGTCGACGACGGCCTTCGCGGTTTCCATCGACACCAGCGGGGCGTCGAGCTTGATGGTGTCGCCTTCCTTCACGTGCCACTCGACGACCGTCGCGTCGGGCAGGCCTTCGCCGAGGTCCGGCAGGAAAAAGGTCTTGATGTCGGCCATTTCTATCGGTTCCTCAGGAGGCGGCGAGCGTGCGCTCGGCGGCTTCGACGATGCGTTCGACGCTGGGCAGGTACTTCATTTCCAGGCGGAACAGCGGGATGTGGGTATCGAAACCCGTGACGCGCTCGACCGGCGCGAGCAGGCTGTAGAGGCATTCCTCGGACAGGCGCGCGGCGATCTCGGCGCCGAAACCGGCGGTCTTCGGGGCTTCGTGCACGATGACGCAGCGGCCCGTCTTGGTGACGGATTCGGCGATCGTGTCGAAGTCGAGCGGCGTCAGCGTGGCGACGTCGATCACTTCGGCGCTGATGCCCTTCTGTGCGAGCTCGTCGGCCGCTTCGAGGCATTCCTTCACCTGCGCGCCCCAGGTCACGAGGGTCACGTCGGTGCCGTCGCGCAGCACGAAGCACACGTCGAGCGGCAGCGCTTCGCCGTCGTCGGGCACTTCTTCCTTGTACTGGCGATAGATGCGCTTCGGCTCGAAGAAGATCACCGGATCCGGATCGCGGATGGCGGCGAGCAGCAGGCCGTAAGCGCGCGCAGGCGACGACGGCATGACGACGCGCAGGCCCGGGATGTTGGTGAACAGATGCTCGTTCGCCTCGGAGTGATGCTCCGGTGCGCGGATGCCGCCGCCCCACGGGGCGCGCCACACGGCCGGCACGGTCATGCGGCCGCGCGTGCGGTTGCGCATGCGCGCGGCGTGGCAGGCGATGTGCTCCATCATCGGGTAGATGAAGCCTTCGAACTGCGCTTCGGCGACGGGCTTCATGCCCTGCACCGCGAGGCCGATGGTGAGGCCGGCGATGGTGCCTTCGTCCAGCGGCGTGTCGATGACGCGCATGTCGCCGAACTGTTCCTGCAGACCCTGCGTGGCGCGGAACACGCCGCCGTTCACGCCGACGTCTTCGCCGAGCACCACGACGCTTTCGTCATTGCGCATTTCGTAAGCGAGCGCCTGGGTCACCGCTTCGATGAGAGTGATTTGTGCCATGGGAAGGGGTCCTTACTTGCGATCGAGGGAAGCGGCGAGTTCACGCTGCTTTTCGAGGTCGGCCGGGACCTCGGCGTAGAGGAAGTCGAACATCGCCGTCGCCGGCTGGTTCTTCGTTTCCAGGTACGCGTTGACCTCGTTGTCCATCCAGTCGTCGCACTCGGCCTTCCAGGCCTCTTCCTTGGTTTCGTCCCACTTGCCCTTCGCTTCGAGCCACTTGCGCAGGCGCGGCACGGGGTCGCGCTGCCAGGCGTCCTTCACTTCCTGGTCTTCGCGGTAGCGGCGCGCGTCGTCGGCGGTGGTGTGGTCGCCGAGGCGGTAGGTGACCGCTTCGATGACGCTGCCGCCCTGGCCGGAACGGGCGCGCTCGAGCGCGTCTTCCATGGCCTTGCGCACGGCGATGATGTCGTTGCCGTCGACCTGGATGCAGTGCAGGCCGGCCGCGATGCCCTTCTGGGCGAGCGTGCCGGAGCCGCTCTGGATGCGGCGGGGCACGGAGATCGCCCACTGGTTGTTCACGATCACGGCCACCAGCGGCAGCTGCTGCGCGCCGGCGACGTTGATGGCGCCGTAGAAGTCGCCCTTCGACGAACCACCGTCGCCGATCGTGCAGACGGCCACGCGCGGTTCGTTGCGGATCTTGAACGCGAGCGCCGAGCCGGCGGCGTGCAGGCACTGCGTGCCGATGGGCACGCACCAGGCGAAGTCGTGCGCGGGGGCGTCGGCGAAGTCGTTGCCGCGCTCGTCGCCACCCCAGTAGGTGTAGACCTCACGCGGCTTCACGCCGCGATACAGCTGCGCGCCATATTCGCGGTACGACACGGCCAGCGAATCCTCGCGGCGCATGGCACTGCCGATGCCGACGTGCGCGGCTTCGTGGCCGAGGCACGATGCATAGGTGCCGAGCTTGCCGGTGCGCTGCAGCGCGATCGACTTGGCGTCGAACACGCGGGTGGACACCATGAGCTTGTAGAGCTCGACCATGTGGTCGAGGTCCTTGGCGAATTCGGGGAGTTCCTTACCGGTTTCCTTGCCGTCCTGGTCAAGGTATTGCAGGTATTCGATTTCGAACTTGGCGGCGATGGACACGACTCGCTCCCAGGGGAAGGTTAGAAACGACACGCACGAGCGGGGAAGCGGCCGGGCCCATCCAGCGGGGCGCGACACGGCTTTCATAGTCTTGCGAGCCGGACTAGATATCAGGGGTATTATGACGCGGCAAGGTACGGCGCAGCATGACGGATCGTGCGCCAGCCCCTGAAATGGCGGCGTGGCGCGGCCTGCGACCCTGTTAACCCCTGATGTGAAGATGCCCATGGCCAACCCCCAGCGCGACCTCGAACCCGGTATCCGCACCGATCTCGACGGGCGCCTCACCTATGGGGAGTACCTGAAACTCGACCAGGTGCTTACCGCGCAGCACCCGCGCAGCGAGCCCGCGCACCACGACGAGATGCTCTTCATCGTGCAGCACCAGACCTCGGAGCTCTGGCTGAAACTCATGATCCACGAGCTCGAGGCGGCGCTGGTTCGCCTGCGCCGCGACGACGTGGACGGCACGCTGAAAGTTCTTGCGAGGGTGAAGCAGATCCAGCGGCAGCTCTACGAGCAGTGGGGCGTGCTGGAAACGCTCACCCCGGCCGAATACCTGCAATTCCGCGACGTGCTGGGCCCGTCGTCCGGGTTCCAGTCGCTGCAGTACCGGATGGTGGAGTTTCTGCTCGGCAACAAGCACGCCGACATGCTGCGTGTGTTCGAGCACGATCCGGTCGCGCACGAGCGCCTGCGCGTCGTGTTCGAGGCGCCGGGCCTCTACGACGAATTCCTGCGCTATCTCGCCCGCCGGGGCCATCCCGTGCCCGTCGAGCTGCTGGAGCGCGACCTGACCCAGCCATGGCGCAGCCAGCCGGGGCTGCTGCCCGTGTTCAAGCGGATCTACGAGGACACGGCCAGCTACTGGCCTGAGTACCATCTCAGCGAGGAGCTGGTGGACATCGAAGAGGCCTTCCAGCTCTGGCGGTTCCGCCACATGAAGACCGTGGAGCGCATCATCGGCTTCCGTCCCGGCACCGGCGGCTCCTCCGGCGTGGCCTTCCTGCGCAAGGCGCTGGAGCAGAGTTTCTTCCCCGAACTCATCGAAGTGCGCACGATCCTGGGTACGTAGGTGGTCTGGTAGGAGCGGCCCTCGGCCGCGACAGCTTTTCGCGACCCCGCAGCAGGCCCTGACGCTCTTTCGCGAAAGGCTGTCGCGGCCAAGGGCCGCTCCTACGAAAACGCGTCATGACGCGCTGCAAGATTTGACGGCTCCCCCCGGTCCAGCTAAACACGCTGCACGAAACGATTCCAAGGGAAGCCATGACAGCCACCTCGCCCGCCGCCGACCGGCCCGTACCCGAGTACCCGCAGACACTCGGTCACCCGCGTCCCCTGTGGATGCTGTTCATGACCGAATTCTGGGAGCGTTTCGCGTTCTACGGCATGCGCTGGGCACTCACGCTGTACATCGTGGCCGAGTTCTTCAGCGGCGATCAGGCGGGGCAGGGCTATGCCAGCCGCACATACGGCGCCTATCTCGCGCTCGTCTACGCATCGGCCATCTTCGGCGGCTACGTCGCCGATCGCATCCTCGGTTACCAGCGCTCGATCCTGCTCGGCGCCGCGGTGATGGGCACCGGCCTGTTCATGGTGATGGTGCCCGACCAGAACGTGTTCCTCGCCGGCCTCGCCACCGTGATCGTCGGTAACGGCCTGTTCAAGCCGAACATCTCGTCGCTGGTCGGCCAGATCTATCCCGTGGGCGACGACCGCCGCGATCGCGGTTTCACGATCTTCTACATGGGCATCAATCTCGGCGGTTTTCTCGCGCCGCTGGTCACCGGCTGGCTCGCCTCGGTGATCACGGATACACCGCTGCAGCAGAACTACAAGGCTGTGTTCGCCGCGACCGGCATCGGCATGGTGATCTGCTTCATCTGGTTCCTGATCGGCCGCAAGCAGCTCCAGGGCGTGGGCGTGCCGCCGCCGGAGCGTCACGAAGGCAAGAGCTTCATCGGTGTGCTGGTCGGCATCCTGATCGCGATTCCGCTGGTCTACCTGTTGATGGCGAAGGCCGGCGCGATCTTCATCGCCTGGCTCCTCGGCGTGCTGTTCATCGGCGTGGCCGTGATGCTGGTGATCGAAGCCGTGCGCCACGATCGCATCCAGATCCATCGCGTGATCGCGATGCTGCTGCTCTTCACCTTCAACGTGCTGTTCTGGATGTTCTTCGAGCAGGCCGGCAGCTCGTTCAACTTCCTCGCGCAGAACATCGTCGATCGCCAGATGTTCGACTGGGAATTCCCCACCGGATGGTTCCAGTCGGTGAACTCCGCGGCGATCCTCGTTTTCGCGCCGGTCGTCGCGCTGGCGTGGGCGTGGTCGTCGCGCTTCCGCAAGGAGCCTTCGATTCCGCGCAAGTTCGGCCTGGGCCTGATCTTCAACGCGCTGGGCTTCCTGGTGCTGATGTACGCCCTGAAGAGCCTGGTCGACGGTAACGGCCTGATCCCGTTCTGGCCGCTGGCCGCCTGCTACGTGTTGCAGACCATCGGCGAACTCTGCCTTTCGCCCATCGGCCTGTCGATGGTGACGAAGCTGGCGCCGATCCGCGTGGTCGGCCTGGCGATGGGTGGCTGGTTCCTCTCCACCGCCATCGGCAACAACCTGTCGGGCCTGCTGGCCGGCCACATCAGCGGCGAGACCGGCATGACCGTCGGATCCGCGCTCTCGGGCTTCACCTTCAGCTTCGAACTGCTGGTGGGCGCGGGTATCGTGCTGTTCCTGATCGCGCCGCTGATCAATCGCCTGATGCACGGGGTGAAATGAGGCGTCACGCCTCGTTTCACTGGTAGGAGCGCGCCTGCGCGCGACAGCGTTTGGGGCCGTGAGCCACAGGTCCTGAGCTCTCTCGCGAAAGGCTGTCGCGCGCAGGGCGCGCTCCTACGGACCGAGGAGCTTGTCCAGAATCTGGTCCAGATGCTGCCGCTCTTCCTCGGACAACTTCGCCAGCAACTCCCGCTCGTGGGCCCGCGCCAGCGGCGCCACCTCGTCGTGAATGGCCCACCCGGCTTCCGACAGCTTCAGCACCGAGCGGCGCTTGTCGCCATCGTGCGTGCCCCTGTCTACCCGGCCCGCATCGACCAGCCGGCTCACGGCACGGCTCACCGCCACCTTGTCCATCGCGGTCCGCTCCACCACTTCTCTGGCAGAGACCTCGGGAAACCGGGCAAGGATCGTCATGACGCGCCACTCCGTCATGCTGAGCTGGAAGCGCTCTTCGTATTCCGTCGCGATCCCCTGGCTGACCGTGTTGGACAGGATCGACAGGCGATAGGGCAGGAAATGCTCCAGTTCCAGCGGCGCATGGGCGGGGACGGCGTCGAAATTCATGCTGCACTGGTCCTTGCAAATGGTTTCAAGTGAAACTATAACGTCGGGTATAACGGCGCAAGCCGTCCCCAGCCAGGAGTATCGCCCATGAGCGCCCAGCCCAATATCGGTATGGATGTCACCACCTTCGAAAATCCCCAGGGTGTGGACGGTTTCGAGTTCGTCGAGTTCGCCGCGCCGGACCCGGCGCTGCTGCATGCGCTCTTCCCGAAGCTCGGCTTCACGAAGGTCGCGGCTCATAAGTCGAAGAACATTTCGCTGTATCGCCAGGGCGACTGCAATTTCCTCGTCAACGAGGAGCCGGACTCCTTCGCATCCGACTTCGCCGCCAAACACGGCCCCTCGGCCTGCGGCTTCGCCATCCGCTTCAATCGTCCGGCCACCGATGTGCAGGCCACGGCACTCGCCAATGGCGCCGACAAGGTCACCTTCAAGCCGGAGACGCTCGCGCTGCAGGTGCCGGTCATCGAGGGCATCGGCGGTTGCGCGCTGTATCTGGTCGACACGTACGGCGCCAAGGGCGAGGTGTACGAGTCGGAGTTCGAATGGCTGCCGGGCGTCGATCGCCATCCGAAGGGCTTCGGGCTCACGTTCATCGACCACCTGACGCACAACCTGCACTTCGGCAACATGCAGAAGTGGTCGGAGTACTACGAGCGCCTGTTCAACTTCCGCGAGATTCGCTATTTCGACATCAAGGGTGCCAAGACCGGCCTGGTGTCCAAGGCGATGACCGCGCCTGACGGCCTCGTGCGCATCCCGCTCAACGAGTCGTCGGACGAGAAGTCGCAGATCAACGAATACATCCGTGAGTACAACGGCGAAGGCATCCAGCACATCGCGCTGTTCACCGACAACATCTACGAGTCGGTGGAAGCCATGCGCGAGCAGAACGTCGCCTTCCTCGACACGCCGGATACCTATTTCGAGGTGATCGACGAGCGCGTGCCGGGCCATGGCGAGGACGTCGCGCGGCTGCAGAAGAACAAGCTGCTGATCGACGCGGACGACGAGACCAAGAAGAAGCTGCTGCTGCAGATCTTCACGCAGAACAACATCGGCCCGATCTTCTTCGAGATCATCCAGCGCAAGGGTAACGAGGGCTTCGGCAACGGCAACTTCAAGGCGCTGTTCGAGTCCATCGAGCGCGACCAGATGCGTCGCGGCGTGCTTTGATCGGATAACGCGGCGCCGTTGCCGCTCGTGTGGGAGCGCGCTCGCGCGCGAAGGGTGCTTGAGGCAAGCTCCCTTTGCGCGCAAGCGCGCTCCCACATGATTATGCTGACACCCCCGGTTGCCCTTGCCTCAGGACATCACCGATGACCCATACCGACGACACCCGCGGTTACCAGACCGGTTTCGCCAACGAGTTCGCGACCGAGGCCGTCGAGGGCGTGCTGCCTACGGGCCAGAATTCGCCGCAGCGCGTGGCGAAGGGCCTGTACGCCGAGCAGCTCACCGGCAGCGCGTTCACCGCGCCGCGCCACCGCAACCTTCGCAGCTGGCTCTATCGCATCCGCCCGGCCGCGCAGCATTCGCCGTTCTCGGAACTCGCACATCCCACGTTCCACAATCGCTTCGACGAGGCACCAGCCACCCCGAACCAGCTGCGTTGGGATCCGCTGCCGCTGCCGACGGAGCCCACCGACTTCGTCGCTGGCCTGTTCACCATGGCAGGTAACGGTGGCCCCGCGGAGCAGGCGGGCGTCGGTATCCACCAGTACCTGGCCAACCGCTCCATGGAAGGCCGCTACTTCTACGATGCCGACGGCGAACTGCTGATCGTTCCGCAGCAGGGGCGCCTGCGCATCCGCACCGAACTGGGCGTGCTGGACGTCGAGCCGCAGGAGATCGCGGTGGTACCGCGCGGCGTTCGCTTCCTCGTGGAGCTGCCCGACGGCGAGGCGCGCGGCTACGTCGCCGAGAACTTCGGCGCGCCGCTGCACCTGCCCGACCTCGGGCCCATCGGTGCGAACGGCCTCGCGCAGCCGCGCGATTTCCTGGCGCCCGTGGCGGCGTACGAAGACGTCGATGGCGACTTCGCGCTGATCGCGAAATTCCAGGGTCATCTCTGGCAGGCGAGCATCGACCATTCGCCGCTCGACGTGGTGGCGTGGCATGGCAACTACACGCCGTACAAGTACGACCTGCGGCGCTTCAACACCATCGGCTCGATCGCCGTGGACCATCCGGATCCGTCGATCTTCACCGTGCTGACCTCGGCGAGCGATACGCCCGGCGTCGCCAACATGGATTTCGTGATCTTCCCGCCGCGCTGGCTGGTGGCCGAGCACACGTTCCGTCCGCCGTACTTCCATCGCAACGTGGCGAGTGAGTTCATGGGCCTGATCGATGGCGCGTACGACGCCAAGGCCGGTGGATTCGTGCCCGGTGGCGCGAGCCTGCACAACTGCATGAGCGGGCACGGGCCGGACGCGGCGAGCTTCGAGAAGGCGTCGAGCGCCGATGTCTCGAAGGCGGATCACATCACGGGCACCATGGCCTTCATGTTCGAAACGCGGAAGGTCATCCGGCCCAGCCGGCAGGCGCTCGCGTCGCAGGCGCTGCAGGGCAATTATTACGAATGCTGGCGCGGGCTGAAGAAACACTTCGACCCGTCGGCCGCCTGAAAGAAAAAAGGAAACGCATGAAACTCGCTTCGCTGAAGGAAGGCGGCCGTGACGGTACGCTCATCGTCGTCAATCGCGACCTCACCCGTGCGGTGAAAGCCACCGGCATCGCCGCGACGATGCAGGCCGCGCTGGATGAATGGCATGCGATCGCGCCGCGCCTCAATGCGCTTTACGAAGAGCTGCAGGCAGGTAACGCGAAGAACGTGTTCGACCTCGACGTGGCAGGGCTCGCCGCGCCGCTCCCGCGCGCATACGAGTTCGTCGACGGCAGTGCGTATCTGCCGCATGTGGAGCGGGTGCGCAAGGCGCGTGGGGCCGAGGTGCCCGAGTCGTTCTACACCGATCCGCTGATGTACCAGGCCACCAGCGCGGGCTTCCTCGGCCCGCGCGATCCGGTGATCGTGGCGAGCGACGATTTCGGCATCGATCTCGAAGCGGAAGTGCTCGTGATCACCGACGATGTACCGATGGGTGTCTCGCCCGCCGCCGCCGCGTCGCACATCCAGCTGGTGGGTATCGTCAACGATGTCTCGCTGCGTGGTTTGATCCCTGGCGAGCTGGCGAAGGGCTTCGGTTTCCTGCAGTCCAAGCCGCGATCGGCGCTGTCGCCGGTGTTCGTGACGCCGGACGAACTGGGCGACGCGTGGCGGGGCGAAAAGCTGCACCTTCCGATGCGCACGTGGATCAACGGCGCATGGTTCGGTGAAGCGGAGTGCGGCATCGACATGCAGTTCGATTTCGCGCAGCTGGTGGCGCACGCGGCGAAAACGCGCCCGCTGACCGCCGGCACGCTCGTGGGCTCCGGCACCATCGCGAACCAGGACACGTCGAAGGGCGCGTCCTGCCTCGCCGAACAGCGCACCGTGGAGACGCTGCGCGACGGCAAGGCGACGACACCGTTCCTGTCGTTCGGCGACACCGTCCGCATCGAGGTGACGGATGCAGACGGTGCGTCGATCTTCGGGGCCATCGAACAGGTCGTTCAACGCCTCTGATAACCGCGCCGCGGGAGGCCCCGCAGCGCGCGCCCGGAATCACTGCGTGGGCTGATTCACCGTTGTCGGCCCACCAGCCTTTTCGGGTCGGGAAAACTGTTTCCCGAGAAGAAGGTCGTATGCGACCAATCCGTAATCGTCGGTCGACGCACTTTGTGGCATGCCGCGAACGGTGTCGCCGGATGCGTTCTTGCTATAGATCTGCGAAAGAACAGGCCAGCTGAAAGCGGTTCGTCGCATGAGGTCGTCGATCCTGTCCGACCGGAGCCCGGCCATCCTTTTCACGCGATAGCCGAGGTAGACGGGGCTGAACGGGCTGTCCGCAAGATCGATCCGGGCATTCGTGTTGCTCCATACCAGCAACGGCACGACGTGCATGCGTTCCTGGTCCGCCGCGGCCCATCGCGATGTGTCCGGGGTTCCGAGATACCCTGTCTCGACGTAGATCGCGTAGTCGTCGCCGAGCGCCGGCAGGTGGTCTCCGAACATCAGGACGATGGTGGGCCGCCCCGTTTTTCCGGCGTGGTCGACGACCTCATTGAAGCTGCTCACCGCATCGCGAACCCCCGATGCGTAGGTGCTGAGCTGGTCCAATGCGTCGTCGCTCAGCGACTTCGTGTCGTCGTGCACCGCGACCCGGTTGCTGTATCGATACATCCCTCCCGTATACGGCGCATGGCTTTGCAGGCTTACGGCGAAAACGAAGTGAGGTCCCTGGCCCCGATCGAGCATCATGTTGATCTCGCTCGCCAGCGCATGATCGTTGATGAAGGGTCCGGTCATATCGCGGTGAACGAACGCATCGCGATCTTCGAAGGTCTGGAACCCGAAGTCGCCGTAGACCCGTCGGCGGTTCCAGAAGCTCCCGTCGAAGGGGTGCAGTGCGACCGCGCTATAGCCCGCTGCGATGAAGTCGTTGGCGAGCGACGGCGTTGGGCGCGTGACGTACTGCACGTACGGGATGCTCCCCGCCGGCAGAAGCCCATTCGAGACGCCGCTGAGTACCTCGAACTCCGTGTTGGCCGTATAGCCCCCAAACACCGGCGAAAAGAGGGTGCCGCGCTGCGTCGTTTTCGCGGCGTCGAGAAGGGGGTCTGCGAACGTGACGGTGCGTAGCTTCGTCGGGTCCCAGAAGGCCTCGCTCATGATGACGACGACGTCGGGAAGCGGAGCGCCGGCGCCGGCCGATCCGGCTCCGGATCCGTGCTGGAGGGCGGCATGCACGGATTCGCCGCTGTACCCCTTGGGCGGGCGGATCATCGCAGGACGCACGTTCATCAGGAACGCCACAAGCTGGCCATTGAGCCGGGCGTTGCTCAGCGCATCGAAGTTACGGTTGTGGATACCCCACCCGTCGAGTGCGTTGGCAACCGGGCTCTGCCTGAATCTCGCCGTGTAGTAGTTGTAGTCGGGCAGCACAACCACGGATAGCAATGCCACGAGCACGACGAGGCGCGACGTGGTGAGCCACCAGGGTGTGCGACGCCGCGATTTCTTCGCCCTTCGATAGATCCACCAGATAGCGACGACCGCCAGGCCGATGCAACCCGCGAGAACGATATAAGCGAGGCGTCCCCACATCATGTAGGACACGTCGAGGTATTGCTGAGAAAGCAGGAGGTCGGTGGGCGTCGCGGGCGTGCCGAGCCGGGCGACTTTCATCCGGTTGGCGAACGACAGCACCGAAAAGGCGGCGGCCACGGTTGCCGCCGCACCGACGAACGACGTCACCAGTTGAAGGCCGAACAGGAGCGACGCGATAAGTCCCGTGGTGACGGCAGCGGCCGGTGCCGACGTGACGAGCCACTTCAAGGCGTCTGCCGGTCCTCTGAACAGCGCCTCGCCGATAAGCAGGATCGCAAAGGCTGTCGCGACGTGAAGGAGGAGGCCTTTCACTAGTCGCCCGGGGTGCCCGGGCGATGGGAGTGGCCGCATTCGATCGTTCGGCGCAGGCGTATCCATACATCACTCCCCAGTAAAGCGCGTGACAACGTTCCCGATGTTATGTGGTTGACACGTTATTGTCATATTTGGGTAGTACGTCACGGAGAGCGCCTTGCTGGCGTTGTCGGAGCTTCTGCCTCGGTGGTTTCCCGAGGGGTGCATGTCCCTCCGCAGTTCATGGCGCGTCGTACCGCGCGCACCTTGGCTGCAACCTCCGCATCGAGCCGCGCATCCGGCGATACACGTCGCTGGATGTGCGCATGAAGGGGTGCCACATCGGCCGGCGGCGATCCGTGGATGGCGGCTTCCACACGCGCCCACATCGCGGCCTCGTAGGGATGATGGTCCGCGAGCTCCAGCCTCGTGAGGTCGTGCATCGCGTGCCGCCGGCCATGTTCGGCGGCCGCCGTAAGGAGTCGACGCGCGCGCGACAGGTCGCGCGGCAGGACGTTTCCCTTTCGCGAAGGGCCCTGGAAATAGAGCTCGCCCGCCAGTTCCTGGCTGGTGGGATTGCCGGCGAGCGCCGAGCAGAGCAGCCGGTCGGCGAGGCGCTTTCGCCGCTCGACAGGAACGGACGGTTCGAGCAGGCCCCGCACCACGATGTCGTGGGTGACGGGGTGCGATGCCGTGCATTGCATCGCGACTGCCTTCGCGGGCAGCAGCATGACGACGCATGCGGCTGAGAAGGCATGGTGGCGCATGGGTGGTTCCTCCGGGCAAAAAGAAAGGGGGCCCGCATCGCTGCGGGCCCCCCGTGGCCGTACTTATTGCGTTGTGCCGCGGCTTACTTCGCCGACATGAGCGCCTTGGCCATGTCGAGCATGCGGTTCGAGAAGCCCCACTCGTTGTCGTACCACGACAGCACCTTTACCAGCGTGCCTTCCATGACGCGCGTCTGCGTCGAATCGTAGATCGACGAATGCGGGTTATGGTTGAAGTCGATGGAGACCAGCGGCTGCGTGTTGACGGCGAGGATGCCCTTCAGCGCGCCGTTGGCGGCTTCGTTGACGGCGGCGTCGATCTCTTCCTTCGTGGTGGCGCGCTTGGCGGTGAACGTGAGATCGACCACCGAGACGTTGATCGTCGGCACGCGCATGGCGAAGCCGTCGAGCTTGCCGTTGAGCTCCGGCAGCACGAGGCCGACCGCGGCGGCGGCGCCGGTCTTGGTCGGGATCTGGCTGTGCGTGGCGCTGCGCGCGCGACGCAGGTCGGAGTGGTACACGTCGGTCAGAACCTGGTCGTTCGTGTACGCATGGATCGTGGTCATCAGGCCGTGCGCGATGCCGATCTTCTCGTGGAGCACCTTGGCCAGCGGCGCGAGGCAGTTGGTGGTGCACGACGCGTTGGAGATGACCTCGAGACCCGAGTGCAGCTTGTCGTCGTTGACGCCCATGACGAACGTGCCGTCCACGTCCTTGTCGCCCGGGGCGGAGATGATCACCTTCTTCGCGCCGCCGGCGATGTGCGCGCTGGCCTTGGCCTTCGAGGTGAAGAAGCCGGTCGACTCCATCACGACGTCGACGCCGTGCTCGCCCCAGGGCAGCTTCGACGGGTCACGCTCGGCGAACACCTTGATGCGGTCGCCGTTGACGATGAGGTCGCCACCGTCCACCGACACGTCACCCGGGAAACGGCCATGCGCCGTGTCGTACTGGGTGAGGTGGGCGTTGGTCTGGGCATCGCCGAGGTCGTTGATCGCGACGATCTGGATGTCCTGACCGTTCTTCTTCGCTTCGTAGAGCGAGCGCAGGATGTTGCGACCGATGCGGCCGTAACCGTTGATGGCGACCTTGATGGTCATGTGCAGCCTCCGAGTGGGAATGTCTGACGAAGTAGGGGCGGGTGGCACAAAACTCGATGATAGCGGATCGCAAGTCGTGGCAGGCCTGCCCACGTCTCAACGCGCGCCGCCCGGTCGAGTAGATCGATCTAAATTCTGATCCGGGCCTGTGGCACACTTCACCGCTCGTAAACCCGGAAACGTTTACCAGCCCATGAAATCCGCCCCAAAGCGCCGTGTCGTCGCCGTCCTTCTGGCCCTGGTCATCCCTGTGTTCGCCGCGACCGTGCAGGCCTGGGGCGATATCGGGCACCGGATCGTCGCCGAACTGGCCTGGCGCCAGCTGGATCCTTCGGCCCGGGCCGAGGTTCAGCGGCTGCTGAAGGCCGATGGGGCGGATTCGCTCGCCGAGGTCGCCAGCTGGCCCGACCACCTTCGCGACGAGCCGGGGCAGGAGGCGCTGGGCAAGGCCACCGGGCCGCTGCACTACATCAACTTCCGCGATGGCACCTGCCATTACGTGCCGCCGCGCGATTGCCCGGACGGGCGCTGCGTCGTGGGCGGCCTGCAGAAATACGTCGCCATCCTTGGCGACCGTCACGCGTCGGACGCGGAGCGCGCCGAGGCGCTGAAGTTCGTCGTCCATTTCGTGGGCGACGTGCATCAGCCGCTGCATGCGGGCAACCGCGACGACAAGGGCGGCAACGACTACCAGGTGCGGTTCGACGGCAAGGGCACGAACCTGCACCGGGTCTGGGATTCGCAGATGCTCTACACGCGCGACCTGAAGTGGGCCGCCTATGCCGACCGTCTCGCCGCCGAAGGTGCCGTGACGCTGCCGCGCCCGATCGCGCCGTTCGACAATCCGTACGCCCAGTGGGCCGAGGAGTCCTGCGGGATCGTCGCGGCACCGGGTTTCTACCCCGACAGCCACCGTGTGGACGACGCCTACGTCGCGCACAACCTGCCCATCGCCGAAACGCGCCTGCGCGAGGCCGGCAAGCGGCTGGCCGACCTCCTGAACAAGACGCTGGACTGATCCGCGTCCCCCCGCATTCAAGACCAAGAGAAAACGCAGATGACCGATATCCAGGTACGCCGCACCAAGATCGTCGCCACCCTCGGGCCCGCCACCGATGCGCCGGGCATGCTCGAGAAGATCCTCGAGGAGGGCGTGGATATCGTTCGCCTCAACCTGTCTCACGGCACCCCCGACGATCACCGTGCGCGTGCCAACGCCGTGCGCGCCGCGGCCGACGCCGTGGGCCGCGAAGTGGGCATCCTGGCCGACCTGCAGGGTCCGAAGATCCGCATCGAGAAGTTCGCCGACGGCCCGATCGATCTGATGCCCGGCGACAGCTTCGTGCTCGACTGCCGCCCGGATGCACCCGCCGGCGATCAGACCCGCGTGGGTGTCAGCTACTACGATCTGCCGCGCGACGTGGTCGCGGGCGACATCCTGCTGCTCGACGACGGCCTTGTCGCGCTCGCGGTGGTGGACGTGGTCGGCGCCGAGATCCACACGCGCGTCGCCATCGGCGGTCGCCTGTCGAACCGCAAGGGCCTCAACCGCCAGGGCGGCGGCCTCAGCGTCGAGGCGCTGTCCGACAAGGATCGCAACGACATCAAGCTGGCCGCCGAGATGGGCGCCGATTTCCTGGCCGTATCGTTCGTGCGCTCCGCGGCCGACCTTCACGAAGCCCGCCGCCTGCTGCGCGAAGCCGGCGGCGATGCCGCCATCGTCTCGAAGATCGAGCGCGCCGACGCCATCCCCGTGCTGGGTGAGATCATCGACGCCTCCGACGTGGTGATGGTGGCGCGCGGCGACCTCGGCGTGGAAATCGGCGACGCCGAGCTCCCGGGCCTGCAGAAGAAGATCATCCGCGAGTCGGTGATGCGCAATCGCTCGGTGATCACCGCGACGCAGATGCTGCAGTCGATGGTGCGTGCGCCGATTCCGACCCGCGCCGAAGTGCTCGACGTCGCGAACGCGGTGATCGACGGCACCGACGCCGTGATGCTTTCGGAAGAGAGCGCCGCCGGTGCCCATCCGGACAAGGCCGTGGCCGCCATGCGCCGCATCTGCCTTGGTGCGGAGCGTCAGTTCGAGCCCCGCGACGATCTCCGTCCGGGCACGCATTCGCTCGACCGCTCCGATCAGGCCATCGCCCTCGCCGCGATGCTGCTGGCGGCGCAGGTCGGTGTGCGCGCCATCGTCGCGCTGACGGAGTCCGGCGCCACCGCGCAGTGGCTGTCGCGCTACCGCTTCGCGGTGCCCATCTATGCGATGTCCCCGTCGGCGGTGGCCCGTCGCCGCATGCTGATGCTGCGCGACGTGCAGCCGGTGGACTTCGAACAGAGCAACCTCGATCCGGCGCATACCGCCCGCGCGGCGCTGCAGCACCTCTTCGCGCTCGGCAAGCTCGCCAAGGGCGACCGCGTGATCCTGACCCACGGCGACCACATCGGTCGCGGCGGCGGCACCAACACGCTGAAGCTGCTGGTCGTCGGCGACGACGGCATCGCGGACAGCCTGCGCGACCTGTAAACGGCCGCTTCTCGCTCGGGCCCGCTCGCGCCGGATCGCCGATGCGATCGGCTCCCACCCTCCGGTAGTAACGCAGCTACCGGAGGGTGGGAGCCGGATCGTATCGGCGATTTACGTTGCGGCGCCCACAAGCGCACGATTTCACACGCACCCCATCCCCCGGCGGGAGTAAACTCGGCGCGCTGACCTACCTACGAGGGCGCCATGATCCGAATCCGTTCCCTGACCGGCGTTGCCGCCGCCGTCCTTCTCCTGGCCGCCGGCACCGCCAGCGCCCAGAATCTCGGCCAGAACGCCCGCCGCGTCGCACCAGAGCGCCTTCCGTACTACTGGACGCTGACCAACACGTCCGTCAACGTCGACGTGCCCAATACGGGCAAGAATCTCAATCAGCCGGGCTGCGTCGCCGTCACCTACCTGATCGGCTCGAATGGCCTGCCGCAGAACGTGGTCGCGGCCAAAACGATCCCCGAGGGCGACCTTTCGATGGCCGCGATCAGTGCCGTCAAGGACTTCCACTACGCGCCCAGCGGCGTGAACCGCAACGCGGATCCGGTCAACACGTACTACGTGGTCGGCTTCAACATGCCCGAGGATCCCGCGAAGAAGGCGGCGCTCTACAAGCAGTGCGCCCTGCCGGGTTACCAGACCACTTGATCGCGCCGCACAACGGCATTCGCGGAACAGTCCCCTATACTCCGCCGGTTTCCGCATCGGCCTCGCCTCGTGTGCGAGGCATACCACTTACGTCACTGGAGTTCTCATGAGCATCGAAAATCTCGAAGAAATCGCACAGGCGATGGTCGCGCCCGGCAAGGGCATCATCGCCGTCGACGAATCGGCCTCGACCATCAAGAAGCGCATCGAGGCGGTCGGTCTCGAGAACAGCGAAGAGAACCGTCGCGCGTACCGCGAAATGCTGCTGACGGCGCCGGGCCTCGGCGAGTACATCTCGGGCGCCATCCTGTTCGACGAGACGATCCGCCAGAAGACCTCCGACGGCCGCACGATGGTCGAAGCGATGGAAAAGGCCGGCATCATCCCGGGCATCAAGGTCGACAAGGGCACGCACCCGCTCGCCGGTTCGCCGGGCGAAGTGGTCACGGAAGGCCTCGACGGCCTCCGCGAGCGCCTGCAGGAATACGCGAAGCTGGGCGCGAAGTTCGCCAAGTGGCGCGCGGTCATCAAGATCACCGACGACACGCCGACCTCGGCGGCCGTCGAAGCCAACACCCACGCGCTCGCGCGTTACGCCGCGCTCTGCCAGGAAGCCGGCCTCGTCCCGATGGTCGAGCCGGAAATCCTGATGGACGACAAGGAAAACGTGCAGGACCTCGACACGAGCTTCGCCGTGCACAAGGAAGTCCTGCAGAGCCTGTTCGCCCAGCTCGAGCTCAACAACGTCGAGCTCAAGGCGCTGATCCTGAAGGTCAGCATGGTCATCCCGGGCAAGTACGCGCCGAAGGAAGACCAGGTCGACGCCGAAGACATCGCCAACGCCACCGTCAGCGTGTTCCAGTACGCCGTGCCGGCCGCCGTTGCGGGCATCGTGTTCCTGTCCGGTGGCCAGGAAGACACGCAGGCTACGGAGAACCTCAACGAGATCAACAAGCTCGGCCCGCACCCGTGGCCGATCAGCTTCTCGTACGGCCGCGCGCTCGTATCCGCGGCGCTGGAAACCTGGGCGAAGGACCAGAAGGGCAACCTCGCCGCCGCCCAGAAGATCGTGGTCGAGCGCGCGAAGGAAAACAGCCAGGCCGCCAAGGGCAGCTGGAAAAAGAAGGGCTGATCGATAAGCTCATAAAAAAACCCGGCGCCGCGAGGCGCCGGGTTTTTTTGTGCCGCCGGTTCGACCCGGCGGGTTCGATCAGAAGCGGTATTCCGCCGTGAGCGAGGTCATGTTGGTCGACAGGTCGAGGCCATCCTTGCGTGCATCGTAGTGATCGAAGTTCACGCCGAGGCTCCAGTTCTTCGAGAAGTCGTAACCGACGCCCGCACCGGCATACCAGCTGGTCTTGTCGATGTTGCGGCGATCGAAGTCGTCGCTCTCGGTGCCGTGGCCCTTCCAGCCGTACACGCCGGCGCGGCCGCTGATGTACCAGTTCTGGTCGATGTTGAAGTGACCGTTCACGCCGGCGGTCCAGCCATGCAGCTCGGACTTGCGACGGTCGACGACGCGGTTGCCGTTGAGGAAGTTCTTCGCGTGGATATTGCCAAGATCGTTGTAACCGGCCTCGACGCCGATCGCGGCCCACGGGCTCACGGCCCAGCGATAGCCACCGTTGAGCTGGTAGCCGGTGTCGTGACCGTCGTAGCGGTCCTTGTCGACGGAGGTGCGGCCGACGCTGCCATTGACGAACCAGCCGGCGCCGTTGGCGTCCTGGGCGAAGGCGGGGGCTGCAACGGCGCCTGCGGCAACCAGGGCAAGGGCGATAAGGGTCTTCTTCATCTGTGGAATCTCCGGAATGCTTTTTTTCTTGTTCGGCGGGGCGGCATGGGGTGTGGGGGTGCCGTCGACGCTGCCGCAGGGCGGGGCTGCCTTGCGTAGACACTTAGATTGGGCGGGCTCGAATAGATTCAATACCCGACAGTTCAGTATTAAGAAACGATTAAGCCACGGCGAGGGGGCGCCGTGGCTCAATGGTCCGCTGAAGGGTATTTCTTAACTTAGAAGCGGTACTCGCCGGCCACGGACACGAGGCCCGTCGAGCGCTTGAGGCCACGCGAGATCTCGCCGGTCTCGTTGTTGCGGACCTTGCCCGCGTCGGCATGGAAGTAGTCGTACGCGACGCCCACGCCGAAGTGCTCGTTGACGTCCCAGCCGGTGCCGATGCCGCCGTACCAGCTGCCGCGATCGGCGCGGCCGCCGCTCGAGAAGCCGAGGTCCTGGCCCACGCTGTTGTTGTAATTCTGGTTGTTGTCGTTGGCGCGGAAGTAACCGCCGTGCGCCGAGATGTACCAGCCCGGGACAAGGTTGAGCTTACCGTTCACGCCGACCATCCAGCCGCGCAGAGCGTTGTGGGTGGACTTCTGGTCGACGTCCTGGCCGGACTCGAAGACGTTCTTGACGCGGTAGTTGCCGAGATCGCTGTAGCCGGCTTCGACGCCGAGGCCGAGATCCGGGCCGACCTTCCAGCGGTAACCGCCGAGCACGCCGTAGCCGGTGCGACGGCCCTTTTCACCCTTCAGGAAGTTGAAACCGCTGGTGTTGCTGCCGAAACCGCCGTCGTCGCTGCCGTTGGTACGGCCGACATTGGCGCCGATGAACCAGTTGCCGCTACCGACCGACTGGCTGGGTTGATAGTTGCCGGAAACGGCCGTGTTGTCCTGTGCGAAGGCCGGAATGGCCGCAAACGAAGCGCAAGAAACCGCAAGGGCAAGAGCTGCCTTTTTCATGGGAGTGTTCCTCTTATTTTCGGGGCGGTCACCAACCGTGGGGTGGGGGAAGATCGGTGACCGGGGTCGATTAAAGCGGCCCGAACCTGAAGAAATTAAAAAGAAGGGGTCAAAAGATTAAGGCCGGGTTAACTTCCGCGGCACGACATGAACATCCACGACAACCATTCCGCGATGCGCCACAATTGCTGTTTTCCGCCCTTGCTAACTGGAGAACGCCGATGACGACACGCCGCGAACGCGCCAATGCGATCCGCGCCCTGGCCATGGATGGTGTCGAAGCCGCCAAGTCCGGCCACCCGGGCATGCCGATGGGCATGGCCGATATCGCCGAGGTCCTCTGGGGCGATTTCCTCCACCACAATCCCTCCAATCCGCATTGGCCGAACCGCGACCGTTTCGTGCTCTCCAACGGCCACGGCTCGATGCTGCAGTACGCGCTGCTGCACCTCACGGGCTACGACCTCGGCATCGAGGATCTGAAGCACTTCCGTCAGCTCGGCTTCCGCACCGCGGGCCATCCCGAGTACCACCACACGCCCGGCGTCGAGACGACCACCGGTCCGCTGGGCCAGGGCCTCGCCAATGCCGTCGGTTTCGCGATCGCCGAGGAAGTCCTCGCGGCGCGCTTCAACCGTCCGGGCCACGACATCGTCGACCACCACACCTTCGTGTTCGTGGGCGACGGCTGCCTGATGGAAGGCATCTCGCATGAAGTCTCGTCGCTCGCCGGTACGCTGAAGCTCGGCAAGCTCGTCGCCATCTACGACGACAACGGCATCTCCATCGACGGCGAAGTGCACGACTGGTTCACCGACAACACCGCCGAGCGCTTCCGCGCGTACGGCTGGAACGTGGTCGTGGGTGCCGACGACAAGCCGGTCGATGGCCACGACGGCGAAGCCGTCAAGAAGGCCATCGCGGCCGCCACGTCGCAGAGCGAAAAGCCCTCGCTGATCATCTGCAAGACCGTGATCGGCTTCGGCGCACCGAACAAGGAAGGCAAGGAGTCCTCGCACGGCGCGCCGCTCGGCGCCGACGAAGTCGCCGCCGCCCGCAAGCAGCTCGGCTGGGAATATGGCCCGTTCGAAATTCCGCAGTCGATGTACGACTCGTGGAGCGCGAAGGACGCCGGCGCGAAGAACGAAGCCGCGTGGAACGCGAAGTTCGACGCGTACGCCAAGGCGTTCCCGGAGCTGGCGGCCGAGTTCAAGCGCCGTATCTCGGGCGAGCTGCCGGCCAACTGGGCGAAGGATTCCGCCGCTTATGTCGCGAAGCTGCAGGCCGAAGGTCCGGTCGTCGCCTCGCGCAAGGCGTCGCAGATGGCGCTCGACGCGTTCGGTCCGCTGCTGCCGGAACTGATCGGCGGTTCGGCCGACCTGGCACCGTCGAACCTCACCATCTGGAAGGGTTCGAAGAACATCGCCACGGGTGGTGCCGAAGGCAACTACATCCACTACGGCGTGCGCGAGTTCGGCATGTCGGCGATCTCAAACGGCATCGCGCTGCACGGCGGTTTCGTGCCGTACGACGCGACGTTCCTCGTGTTCTCGGATTACGCGCGTAACGCCGTGCGCATGTCGTGCCTCATCCCGGCCCACGCCATTCACGTGTACACGCACGATTCGATCGGTCTGGGCGAAGACGGCCCGACCCATCAGCCGGTGGAACACCTGGGCTCGCTGCGCCTGATCCCGAACAACCGCGTGTGGCGCCCGGCCGATGCCGTGGAGTCGGCGGTGTCGTGGAAGAAGGCGATCGAGCGCGCCGGCAACCCGTCGTGCCTGATCTTCTCGCGCCAGAACCTGAAGCATAATCCGCGCACCGAGCAGCAGGTGGCGGACATCGAGAAGGGCGGTTACGTCCTCTGGGAGCCGTCGGAGAAGTTCAAGGCGATCATCATCGCCACGGGCTCGGAAGTCGGCATCGCCGTCGAGGCCGCGCAGGCACTCGGCGATCAGGGCATTCCCGTCCGCGTCGTCTCCATGCCCTGCACGGAAGAGTTCGACGCGCAGCCGGTGGAATACCGCGAAGGCGTGCTGCCGTCGTGGTGCCGCGCCCGCGTCGCGGTCGAAGCCGCGTCGGTCGACTTCTGGACGAAGTACGTCGGCCTCGACGGCACGACCATCGGCATGACGACCTTCGGCGCCTCGGCTCCGATCGACAAGCTGTACGAACACTTCGGCATCACCACGCCGAAGGTGGTCGACGCGGTGAAGAGCGTCATCAAGTAAGGCGTCGCGTCGCGTGACGAAAAAGCCCCGGGCTCGCGCCCGGGGCTTTTTTTTGTGTGGCGACGCGCTCGCCGCCATGACGACGGTGGCAGGGGTAGGTGACCGCTCGTGTGGGAAGCCCGCTGGCGGGCGAAGGGTGCTAGCCGGATCGCTTCGACGGCGCCTCAGACCGGTCGGAGCCAGCCTGCAGGCGAACGGGTGCTCGGGGCAGGCACCCATCGCGCGCGAGCGCGCTCCCACCCGAAGGTACGACAGCCTGGTGGCCGTTCAAGGCCGTTGCGGCAGTGTCTCGTCGATTTTGGTCCGCCCGTGATAGCCGGGCGGGCCCAGAACTTGTAGCACCGCATCGGCGACCGATCCAACGACGCGATCCATCTTCGTCCTGTCTGGCGTCGGTGCGAATGACAGGCGGACGCGTGGCTCGCGCTGAGGCATCTGTGGTTCGCCCGGCAAGCGATGTGTCACAGAGCGGAGGTCGTCGGCGGGCAGGGCGAGCGGCACGAACGTGGCCGCGATGACGAGGTAACGGATGGTTGCATTCATCCGGCGAGGCTACGAAGGGACGCGCGCATCGTATGTCCGCGTGTCCCTTCGTAGTGGGTCATCACTTACCCCGAAACGAACGAATCCGCGAGCAGCGCGACTTCCGCGGGCGCTTCGACCACTTTCCACGCACCTGCCGCTTGCAGCTCTTCGCGATCGCCGAAGCCCCACAGGACGCCGACGCCGCGCACGCCGTTCTCGACGGCGCCTTCCATGTCGTAGAGGCGGTCGCCGATCATCAGCGTGTCGTCCGGCGACTGATCGAAGTCCGCCAGCGCCGCGGCGATCATGTCCGCCTTTTCGCTACGTGCCGTTTCCGGACCCGGTGCGTAGAGGCGTTCGAATGCCTTGCCGAACGGCAGGTGGGCGATGATCGGCTCGGCGTGGTGGCGCGTCTTGCTGGTGACGACGGCGAGGCGATGCCCGCCGTCGACCAGCGCGGCAATCATGTCCGCCACGCCGTCGTATACGGTGTGCTCGGACCAGCCGACGTCGCGGAAGCGCTGCGAGTAGGCCTCGATGGCGGCCTCGATGCGTTCGTTATCGTCGCCGAGCACGCTGCCGAACGTGACGCGCAACGGCGGGCCGATCCACGAGCGCAGCACCGAGTCGTCCGGCGCGACGCCGCCGACGCTGGACAGCGCATGGCGAACGCCGGCGAAGATGCCGAGCTGCGAGTCGATGAGGGTGCCGTCGAGATCGAAGAGAACCAGCATTACTTCGTTTCCGCCCGTGCCTTCAGCGCCGCGACCGCGGGCAGCTCCTTGCCCTCCAGGAATTCGAGGAACGCGCCGCCGCCGGTGGAGATGTAGGAGACGCCGTCTTCGATGCCGTACTTGTCGACCGCCGCGAGCGTGTCGCCGCCGCCTGCGATCGAGAACGCCTCCGATGCCGCGATGGCGCGTGCCAGCGTCTCGGTGCCCTTGCCGAAGGCGTCGAACTCGAAGACGCCGACCGGGCCGTTCCAGACCACCGTGCCGGCTTTCGCGATGAGTTCCGCGTAACGCATCGCGGTGTCCGGACCGATGTCGAGGATCATGTCGTCGTCGCCGACCTGATCGACCGCCTTCACGGTCGCCTTCGCCGTGGCCGAGAATTCGGTGGCGACCACCACGTCCGTCGGCACCGGCACCTCGGCGCCACGCGTCTTCGCGTCGGCGATGATCTTCTTCGCGGTGTCGACGAGATCGGCTTCGACGAGCGACTTACCCACCGTGTGACCCGCGGCGAGGATGAACGTGTTGGCGATACCGCCACCCACGATGAGCTGGTCGACCTTGTTCACGAGGTTCTGCAGCAGGTCGAGCTTGGTGGATACCTTCGATCCCGCGACGATCGCGAGCACCGGCGCCTTTGGCTTGTCGAGGGCCTTGCCGAGCGCGTCGAGTTCCTTCGCCAGCAGCGGGCCGGCCGCCGCGACGGGCGCGAAGCGGATGACGCCATGCGTGGACGCCTGCGCGCGGTGGGCCGTGCCGAACGCGTCCATGACGAACACGTCGCACAGCGCGGCGTACTTCTTCGACAGCGCCTCGTCATCCTTGCCTTCGCCGACGTTCATGCGGCAGTTCTCGAGCACCACGACCTCGCCCTCGGCGACATCGACGCCGTCGAGGTAATCGCGCACCAGGCGCACGTCCTTGCCGAGCTTTTCGCCCAGCCACTCCGCCACCGGCTTCAGCGACGACGCTTCGTCGAACTCGCCTTCCTTCGGGCGACCCAGGTGCGAGATGACCATGACCTTCGCGCCGGCGTCGCGCGCGGCGACGATGGTGGGCAGCGAGGCATCGAGACGCTGCGTGGAGGTGATCTTTCCGTTCTCGACGGGGACGTTGAGGTCTTCGCGGATCAGCACGCGCTTGCCGCGCAGGTCGAGGTCTTGCATGCGGATGAAGGACACGATGGACTCCGGGTTCGGGGAAGGCGAAAACGCCAATTGTCCTCGGGTGGGCGGACCCGGCGCAAATCGTGGCGGTGAGGCGATGCCTTCGCCGATGCGATCGGCTCCCACACTTCGGTTGCAAGGTCTCTCTCGGAGGGGTGGGAGCCGATCGCATCGGCGATCCGCGCGGCAGCGCGGCAAGGCATCGCGGGGCGCGCGGGCTAGAATCCGGGTTCGACCAAGGGAACCCCCATGTCACTGATCCTCTATACCTACTGGCGGTCCAGTGCCGCCTACCGCATCCGCATCGCGCTGAATCTCAAGGGCTTGCCGTACGAGGCGCGGCCGGTGTCACTCATCGAGGACGGTGGGGCGCATCTGAAAAGCGACTACCGGGCCGTTTCGCCCCAGGCACAGCTGCCGACGCTGGTCGACGACGGCCATGTGGTGCGCCAGTCGGTCGCGATCCTGGAGTATCTGGAAGAGACCCGGCCGGAACCGCCCCTGATGCCGGCCGACGCGAAGGGCAGGGCGAAGGTGCGCGAGCTCATGCTGGCGGTGGCCACGGACATCCACCCGCTGGGCAACCTGCGCGTGCTGAAAACCATCGAGGCGGAATTCGGGGCCGACCAGGCGAAGAAGGAGGCGTGGTCCCGCCGGTGGATCGCGCATGGCTTCGACGGTATCGAAAAGCTGCTGGCCGACGGCACCGCCGGCCGCTTCAGCTTCGGCGAGTCGCCCACTCTGGCTGACGCCTGCCTCGTGCCGCAGTACTACAACGCCGTGCGCTGGGGTGTGGACCTCGCGCCGTATCCGACGATCCGGCGGGTGGTGGAGAACTGCCAGGCGTTACAGGCGTTCAGGGATGCCGCACCCGAAGCGCAGCCGGACGCGCCGAAAGCCGGCTAGCACGGCTGCCGAATGTAGGAGCGCGCCTCGCGCGCGACAGCTTCTCGCCAAGAGCGGCAGGGCCTGTTGCTCCTGGCGAGAAGCTGTCGCGCGCAGGGCGCGCTCCTGCCGAGTCACCGCAGCTCAGACCCCGATGCCGTACGGATCGCTCGACGCGAACTCGTTGCCCGTCGAACCCTCCGACAGGCGGATCTTCAATGCCAGGCCATCGCGCGAGTCGGCCTTGTTGAGGCACTCGTCGAGCGTGATCAGGCCGTCCTTATAGAGGCGATAGAGCGACTGGTCGAAGGTCTGCATCCCTTCCTGCAGGCTGCGGTCCATCGCTTCCTTCACCTCGTGGATCTGGCCGCGGCGGATCATGTCGCGGATCAGCGGCGTGTTCAGAAGCACCTCGGTCGCCGGCATGCGGCGGCCGTCCTTGCCGATCACCAGGCGCTGGCTGATCACCGCGCGCAGGTTCAGCGCTAGGTTCATCAGCACGTTCTTGTGCGCCGATTCCGGGAAGAAGTTGAGGATGCGCTCCAGCGTCTGGTCGGCGTTGTTCGAGTGCAGCGTGGCGAGACAGAGGTGGCCGGTTTCCGAGAACGAGATGGCGGCCTCCATCGTGTCGGTATCGCGGATCTCGCCGATCATGATGACGTCCGGCGCCTCGCGCATCGCGTTCTTCAGGGCCTCGTGATAGCTATGCGTGTCGAGGCCGACTTCGCGCTGGTTGACAATGGAACGCTTGTGCCGGTGCAGGTACTCGATGGGATCCTCGATGGTGAGGATGTGGCCCGAGCTGTTGGTGTTGCGCTGGTCGAGCATCGCCGCCAGCGTGGTGGACTTGCCTGAACCCGTGGCGCCCACCACCAGGATCAGGCCGCGCGGCTCCATGATCAGGTCGCGGAAGATCGACGGCAGGCGGAGTTCGTCGAGGGAGGGAATCTCGCTCTTGATGGCACGGATGACCATGCCGATCTCGCCGCGCTGCTTGAACACATTGATGCGGAACCGGCCGGCTTCCTTCACGGCCAGGGCCATGTTGAGCTCGAGGTCGCGCTCGAACTGGGGCACCTGGCCCTCGTCCATCAGCGAGTAGGCGATCTTCTTCACCATGCCGCTCGGCAGGCCAGTGTTACCGAGCGGGTAGAGCTTGCCCTCCACCTTGATGTTCACCGGGGCACCGGTCGTCAGGAACATGTCCGACGCGCCCTTGTCCACCATCAGCTTCAGGAAATAACCGATATCCACCTAAACCCCCGGGCGTTCGCATTACAATCGAGTAGACGGTCTCACTGACCTGTATATCGACAATATCTCGCAAATCTGTAAGAGGAACGAGTGATGGTGCACATCTTGCCGTCGAAAGCCCTTTCCCGGGGCCGCCGGCTCATTGGCCTGGCCGCCCTGGCCATGGTTATCGCTACCCTTGCTGGCTGTGCCAGCACGCCCCCGCCGAACGGGTCCATGAATCAGGCGCTCGCCCAGCTGCAGGCGGCTCGCGACGCGGGTGCGGCCGATTATGCACCGGTCGACCTCGACTACGCGCAGAGCAAATTCGGCCAGGCGCAGGCCGCCATGGCCAGCCGTAAGTACGACGACGCGGCGCTGCTCGCCGACGAATCGCGTGCCGACAGCGAACTGGCCCGGGCCAAGGCCCGGCTGGGCGCCGCGCGTGCCCAGAACACCACCAAGAGTCAGGAAAACTCGCGCATGCGCGTCGAGATGATCGACAACCACGCCAACGACACCGTGCCCATTCCGAACAACGTTCAGGAGACCGAGACGGTGCTGCCCGAGGCGACCGACACCACGCCGCCGCCGGTCGGCGGTCAGACCGAACCGCTCCGCGACGGAGGCCAGTGATGAAGCGCCATACCATCCTCTTCTCCGCGCTGGTCCTTGCCGTTTCCGCGGGCGGCGCCATGGCCGCCACCGACGATCTCGACGTCCGCCGCCTGAATTCCAGCCTCGACCAGCTCTCGTCCGACCCCGTGCTGGGCGGCTACGCGCAGGGCGAGCAGGCCCGTGCCCGCGAGGCCATCAACCAGGTCGGCCAGTACAAGCCGAAGGACAAGCTCCACGGCCACTATCTGTACATCGCCGAACGCCGGGTCGACACCGCCAAGGCCGTCGCCCAGTTCCAGGACGCCCAGGCCAAGAGCGCCCAGCTGGATCGCGAACACGACGCCATCCTGATCGAATCGAGCCGCCTCGATGCCGAGATGGCCCGCCGCCAGCTCGAGCAGCAGCGCCTGCAGAACCAGATGATCCAGGAAGAAGCCGCGCGCCTGCAGCAGCAGGGCGTGGAGTATTCCCAGGCCCTGGAGCAGGCCAAGGCCGAAGGCGACAAGGCTCGCCAGGTCGCTGCCGCACAGGCCAAGGTGGCCAACGCCGCCAAGAAGCAGGCTGCATTGGCCGAGGCCGCGGCCCGCGCCATGCGCGACATCAACTCGTCCGATGGCGGTGCCCCGGCCAGCACGCCGGCCACGACCACGCCGAAGAAATCGAAGAAGTCGGGCGGTAACTGACCGCCCGATGCTGGTCGGCTGATGTTGTGGGAAGCCCGCTCGCGGGCGAATGGGTGCTTGCCGCTAGCACCCATTCGCCCGCCAGCGCGCTTCCCACATGGCTGCGCCGCCTTCGAAGGG